>Ga0209483_1000013_pt1 | contig 217700 bp, 195 predicted proteins | sample NGEPerA_FD_184508 | JGI IMG/M metagenome (GOLD analysis project Ga0209483, IMG submission 184508) | Arctic peat soil microbial communities from the Barrow Environmental Observatory site, Barrow, Alaska, USA - NGEE PermafrostL2-A... | ecosystem: Environmental > Terrestrial > Soil > Wetlands >... | reverse complement strand
CCAGCCACGTTCATGGCCGGCGTCAGCTCGAACTATTTCGAGACGCTGAGAATTCCCCTGCTCCGCGGACGAGCATTTACCGAGGCGGACCATGAAGGCTCACCGCTTGTTGTGATTGTCAACCAGGCGTTCGCCGACCGGTTCTTCCCCGGGCAGGAGGCGCTTGGCAAGAATATTACCCAGGGCGTCAGGAACGATCCGAAAGAGATCGTCGGCATCGCCGGCAACGTCCGCCAGCAAGGCCTCCGCACCGCCGCCGAGCCCGCCATCTATGCTCCCTACGGCCAGTTTCTCGGAAGCGAGACTCTTCTGGTTCTTCGCTCCGATCTGCCCGCGACCGCTCTTGGAACAGCCGCCGCCGGCGTGATTCGCGGTATTGACCCGAACGTGCCTGTATATGACGTCGCCACTATGCGAGACCGGCTGGATCAGGCCATGGTGACGCAGCGCACTACCATGGCGCTCATGGGCGTGTTCGCCGCGCTGGCCCTGTTGCTGGCCGCAATCGGGATCTTCGGCGTGATCGCTTATATGGTCAGCCGGCGATCGCTTGAAATCGGCATCCGGATGGCCCTCGGCGCGCAACGCCGCGATGTTTTAGGAATGGTCCTGGGTCACGGCATGCTCCTCGCGGTCGCCGGAATCTCGATCGGACTCGGCGGAGCGCTGGCAGCTACACGCGCCATGCGTACGCTGCTATTCGAAGTCAGTCCCAATGATCCGTGGACGCTGGCGGCATCGACGGTACTATTCGCCGGCGTCGCGGCCGCCGCTTGTTATATCCCTGCGCGCCGCGCCGTGCGCGTCGACCCGATGACGGCTCTGCGTCACGACTGATCGTATTCCACACTCACCAAAAACAACCCCCGCGCCGGCGCTGACGGTCCCGAGGGAATCTTGCAGCCCGGCTTTAGCCGAGCCTCGATAGCGGCGGGCCCGAGGTTTCCCTTCCCTACTTCCAGCAGCACGCCCACGATGTTGCGGACCATGTGCTTGAGGAATCCGCTGCCGCGAACACGGTAGATGAGCCGATCGTGTTCGCGCATAAGACACGACGAAAAAATGCGGCGGACCTTCGACCGGCCCGTCGCATCCTTGGGATCGGCTGCCGCGAATGCCGTAAAATCGTGCTCGCCTTCGAGCAAGCGCGCGACCTCGATCATCCGGGTTTCGTCCAGCGGATACGGATAGTGATAGACGTAGCGGCGATCGAACGGCGGGCAGATCTCGGCGCGCAGAAGTCGATACTCGTAGGTCTTGGCGAGGGCGTCGTAGCGAGGATGAAAGCTCTCATGCGCCTCGGCCGTCTCCATCACGCGGATATCGCGCGGCAACAGGCTATTCATCGCCTTCTTGAGATTCGGCAACGGGATGGGATTCGCCAGCGTGAAGGCCGCCACCTGCGCTAAGGCGTGGACTCCGGCGTCGGTGCGGCCGGAGCCGTCCACGTGCACCGTGTTCTTTTTAAATGGGCCGCCTTCGACTTCCGACAGCACGTCTTCGAGCGCACGCTGGATGGTGGCGACACCGGGCTGCACCTGCCAGCCGTGATAGTCGGTGCCGTCGTAGCTGACGACAATTCTAATGCGACGCACTTCAGGCCGCCGCGCGCGAGCCGGGCTTCTCCACCGGCAAACCCTGCTTGCACAGCGGGCACTCCTCCGGCGTCCAGGCGACCGCGTCGAGCGTGGCCAGGGCCACTCTGGGAACTCCCAGGTCCACGCGCCCGCCGCTGCGGTCGATGATCGAACCCACGGCGACAACCTGGACTCCGGCAGCCCGCAAGAGTTCGATGACTTCGCGGGTGCTGCCGCCGGTGGTGACCACGTCCTCGACCACCACGGCAGTCTCTCCCGGGGTCAGGAAGAACCCGCGCCGCAGGGTCATCTTACCCTCGGCGTCCCGTTCCGTGAACAGGAAACGGGCGCCCATGGCCCGGGCGACTTCATGGCCGATGATCAGCCCCCCTAGGGCGGGGGAAACAACGATTTGCACTTTGGGTGCCTGGCCTTTCGGCATACTCTCAGCCAGGGCGCGACCGAGCCGTTCGGCCAGATCGGGATGCTGGAGAACCAGAGCGCTCTGAAGGTATTCGCTCGAATGCAGGCCGCTAGTGAGGCGGAAATGGCCCTTCAGATAGGCTCGCGTCTCACGAAATATTTGCAGGGTAGAGTCTGACACGGTTGCTTCATATATAATAGTGCGAGTACGACTTAACAATCTTGACGGTACCCCCCCTGTAACAACAGCACCGTCTCCCGTCGTCATTTCTATCGAAGACAAGAAAACATTGGGGAGTAGTCTACTACGATGAAGAAGCTTAAATGGCTCGTGGGCTTTACCTTGCTAATTGTGGCGTTGGCCCTGGCTGGCTTCACTTATTACAATCGCTCGAAGAAAGCGGATTTTCTGACGGCCAAGGTGCAAAAGGGGGATATCGAATCGGCTATCTCGGCTACCGGTTCGCTCGCGGCCGTGGTTTCTGTCGCGGTAGGCAGCCAGGTATCGGGCAACATCGCCGCTCTGTACGCGGATTACAATTCCGTGGTCAAAAAGGGCCAGTTGGTCGCGCAGATCGATCCGGCTCCCTTCCAGACCAAGGTAGACCAGGCGAAGGCCAATCTGGACAGCGCCAAGGCTCAGATCACGAATGCCGAAGTGGGCGTTAAGAAGGCGGATCTGGACATCGCCAATGCGGAGTTGAACATCACCAACCAGAAAGCCGCTTTGGTCCGCGCCGATTCGATGGTCAAGGATGCCAAACGCAAGCTGGGCATGCAAGCCAAGATGTTCGAGGATAAAGTGGGCACGCAGGACGCACGCGACAGTGCGCAAGCGGTCTACGATCAGGCCATCGCCAGCTATGACTCGGCGGTCGCGCAGGTGAAGTCCGCGCAGGCCAATCTGGAATCGGTGAAAGCCCAGAAGCAGGTGGCGGAAACCCAAAAAGTCACGGCAGCGGCGCAGGTCGCCACCGCGGATGCGAACCTGCAGAACTCGCAGTTGGATCTCGATCATACCCACATCACCTCGCCCGTCGACGGCGTGGTGATCGCGCGGAACATGGACGTGGGTCAAACCGTTCAGGCATCGTATTCGGCGCCGCAATTGTTCAGCATCGCGCAGGATCTTTCCAGGATGCACGTGGAAACCAACATCGATGAATCCGACATCAGCCGCGTTAAGGTGGACCAGGACGCCTCGTTTACAGTGGACGCTTATCCCGGGCAGACGTTCCACGGCACGGTCATGCAAATCCGCCACTCACCGACCAACGTGCAGAACGTCATCACATACACCGTGGTGATCGCCGTGGATAACCCCGAGATGAAGCTTTTCCCGGGCATGACGGCGAACGTCCGGCTGGTCACCGACCATCTGGCGGGCGTGATGAAGATTCCCTCGGCGGCGCTCCGCTTCCGGCCGCCGGATGACCTGCTGCCGCCCGATGCCAAGAACACCAAGGTCGCCGACGGCAAGGTCGATCCCAGCCAGTTCAAGGGCCGCGGAGGCGGGGGCGGCGGCTTCGGCAGGCGCGGCGGCGAGGGTGGCGGCGGTCAGGGCCGGGGCAGCCAGGCCGCGGGCGCTCGTCCGCAATTCCAGGCCGTGTACACGCTGGATGAAAAAGGCCAGCTCAAGGCGGTGCGCATCCGTACCGGAGTCAGCGACGGAAACTTCGTGGCGATGCTCGGCGGCGATCTCAAGGAAGGCCAGGAACTGGTCACCGGTATCGAAGGTGTCCGGACCGGCGGCAACCAGAACAAGAACGCGCCTGGGTTCCCCGGCGGCGGCGGTGGTGGCAGAGGCCGGGGCGGCTTCCCGTTCTAGGGCGCCAGCGAGGACGATTCGTGGATTCAGCTCTCATTCGCATCGAGCATCTTCATAAGACGTATCACATGGGTGACAACCATGTGCACGCGCTGCGCGGCATCTCACTGGAGATTCCGCGCGGCAGCTTCGTGTCGATCATGGGCGCGTCCGGTTCCGGCAAGTCTACGTTGATGAACATCGTCGGCTGCCTGGATAAGCCCAGCAGCGGAAAATACTACCTGGACAACGTGGATGTCGGAGCACTCAACCGTGACGAGTTGGCCGAAATTCGCAACCGCAAGGTCGGTTTCGTGTTTCAGCAGTTCAACCTGCTGGCCAGAACGTCGGCGCTTGAAAACGTCGAGTTGCCTCTACTGTACAGCGATAACGACAAGTCCAAGTTTAAGGAGCGCGCCATGCATGCGCTCACTGCGGTGGGTCTGGCGGAACGCTACGATCACCATCCCAGCCAGCTATCGGGCGGCCAGCAGCAGCGCGTGGCGATCGCCCGAAGCCTGATCAACGATCCCCAGCTCATCCTGGCGGACGAGCCGACCGGTGCACTGGATTCCAAGACCAGCGTCGAAATCATGGGCATCTTTCAGAAGCTGAACCGGGAAAAAGGGATCAGTATCGTGGTGGTCACCCACGAGCCCGACATCGCGCACTATTCCAACCGCATCATCCAGTTCAAGGACGGCCACATTATCGTGGATGAGGCCGTGAAGAATTCGCGGAATGCGGAACGGGAACTGGCAGAATGGCAAGACGAGGTCGAAGAAAAGGAACCGGTCGCATGAATAAAGTCTTCCAGAGCATGAGGATCGCGTTCCGCGCGCTGCGCGTGAACAAGCTGCGTTCGGCGCTCACCATGCTCGGCATCATCATCGGCGTCGGCGCGGTGATCGCCATGGTGTCGGTGGGCAGCGGCGCCACTAACCGCATCCATCAGCAGATCGCCTCCATCGGCAGCAACGTGATCATCATCCAGCCCGGCAGCCAGAACTTCGGCGGAGTGAGGAGCGGCAACGGCAACTCGCAGACGCTGACCGAAGACGACGCGCGGGCCGTCGGGGAAGAATGCCCCGATGTGATGTTTTCCACGCCGATCCAACAGAGCCAACAGCAGATCGTCTACGGGAGCAATAACTGGGGCACGCGAATTTACGGCGTGTCACCCGACTATTTGACCATTCGCGACATCCGCATCGAGGAAGGCGAGCCGTTCACGGTCGACGATGTAAAATCCACCAACAAGGTCGCGCTGCTGGGCAAGACCGTGGCCGATAACCTTTTCGCCGGAGAGGATCCGATTGGCAAAACCATTCGCATCCGTAAGGTGCCTTTTACCGTAGTCGGAACGCTGGTATCCAAAGGGCAAAACTCCAGCGGCCAGGATCAGGACGATCTGATTGTCATGCCGATCACCACCGCCAAGAAGAAAGTCATGGGGGGCGGACGAGCCAACAGCTGGCAGCAAATCGGTCAGATCATGGTACAGGCCCGCGATGGACGCAATAACAACGCCATGGACGAAATCGAGGGGCTTCTGCGCCAGCGCCACCGGCTGCAGGCGACCGAGGATAACGATTTCCAGGTCCGCAGCCTGGAAGAAATGGCCGCCGCGCAGGAGCAGGCTACTCAGATCATGGGCCTGCTGCTGGCCTCCATTGCGTCGGTGTCGCTGATCGTTGGCGGCATCGGCATCATGAACATCATGCTGGTGTCGGTCACCGAACGCACCAAGGAAATCGGTCTGCGCCAGGCGGTGGGAGCCAAAACCAACGATATTTTGTCGCAGTTCCTGGTGGAAGCCGTTTCGCTCTCGTTACTGGGGGGCTGCCTGGGAATTGCCATGGGAGTTTTAGCCAGCTTCGGGATCTCCTACTTTGCCGGATGGAATACGCTGGTAAGCTTGCCTTCGATCCTGGCGGCGTTCTTCTTCTCGGCGCTGGTGGGGGTGTTCTTCGGATTCTATCCCGCGCGGAAGGCGGCCTTGCTGGATCCTATCGAAGCTCTGCGCTATGAGTGAATCCCTGAAGTATGAGTAATTCACGTGGGGTTTTCCGGGCGGTGCCGTCCCGGCGCCGGCTCTCCCGCTTTCGCACGCCCGAATTCCAAAACCGGACACTTCGGACATATCCATAACTTTTCTTTTCAAGACAATAGCGCTGGCGTTCGAGATGCAGCGCTGGAACGAGTACCCTGGAACAATCGTTAATAACTTGCGAGGTTAATTGAAGCCATGAAACAATCGAAATCCTTCATCGCGTTGCTGTGCGTGCTGCTGATGGCGGCGCCCGGCGTGTATTCCCAGCAGCTCAACGATCGTGGACCGACTTTGAGCAGTGAGAGATCGCACTGGTATTCCGGATTCACGCACGATTACACCAGCCGAAATGTTCCACCCATCAACGTCTCCAACAGCGGGCGCGCCGACCAGCTGATCCGCGCCGGAAACCTGTATCTTTCGCTGGCCGACGCGATCGCGATGGCGCTGGAGAACAACATCGATATCGAAGTGTCCCGGTATGCATATCCCTTGGCGGATGCCTCCCTGCTGAACGCTCAGTCCGGAAACGGCGCGGGCGTGAGCTATGATCCCGCCGTCACCAGCACCGTCGATTGGGGTCACTCCGCCAACATCAGTACCAATTCCATCACCGCCGGCGGACTGCCGGTCAATACCGGAGATACGCGCGTCAGGAATTTCGGCGTTCAGCAAGGGTTCATGACGGGCGGAACTGCCACGCTGGGGTTCAACAACACCATTTCGACAACCAACAACGCCAACGCCATCTACTATCCTCAATACTCATCTGGCCTGAGTCTTCAGACCAGCCAGCCATTGCTGCAAGGTTTCGGCTTTGCGTACAACACCCGTAACATCCGTGTCGCCAAAAACAACATCCGGCTGACGGATTATCAGTTTGAGCAGCAACTCAACACGACCTTGGATACCGTGATTTCGACCTATTGGAATCTGGTTAGTTCCGCCCTGGCGGTGGAGGTGGCGCAACAGACACTGGATGAGGCCAACCATCTTTTGAGCGACAACAAGAAACAGCTGGACATCGGGACTATGGCGCCGCTGGACGTGATGCAAGCCAATTTGCAGGTCGCGACCAGCGAATCGGGCCTGATCACCGCGCAAACCGCGGTCGAGCAGCTGGAGGTCAGCTTAAAGAACCTGATCAGCCGGAACGGTCTCGCGAGCGCCAACCTTGCGGCTGTGCACATTATTCCGACGGACACCATCACCGTCCCCGCTGTGGAACCCATTCAGCCGGTGCAAGACGTGGTGGCGAAGGCGCTGGATAACCGCCCGGAGCTGGCGCAGCAGCGCCTCCAGGTTGAAAACTCCAAGATTAACCTGACCGGAGCGCACAATGCGCTGCTCCCACAGCTCAACGCGATCGGCAACGTCTCGAATCCCGGCGCGGGCGGAATTTTCAATACAAATCCGTATATCAACCCTATCACCAACTTGCCCTCCACTCGTCCTGTTGCTTATCCGGAATATGTCGGTGGCTACAACAACATTCTGCGTCAACTGTTCGGCGTACCGAATGTGAGCTATACCCTGGGCTTCACGTTGAACATTCCTCTGCGCAACCGCGCCGCCCAGGCCGCCTACATCCAGCAGGATCTGCAGCTACGGCAGTCCGAACTGGGTGTACAGAAAGAAGTCAATCAGATCCGTCTGGACGTCCAGAACGCTTTGATCGCCGTGAAGAACGCCCGTGCGCGCTATCAGTCGGCGGCCACCGCCAGCGCCGTCGCTCAGCAAGTACTCGATGCCGAGCAGAAGAAATACGAGCTGGGCGCGTCAACCTCCTACGCGGTGGTGCAGCACCAGGTCGATTTGGCCAACGCCCGATCGGCCGAAGTGGCGGCGGTATCCGCTTATGCGCAGGCCAAACTGCAGCTCGATCAGGCCACCGGCACAATTCTCGAGAACAACAACGTCGTCATTGACGAGGTTAAGAACGGCCGCCTGTCGAAGGCGCCCAGTCGTATCCCCGACGTGCCGCCCGCTCCGGCCGCGCCTGGCCGCGCCGCGATCGCAGCGCCGGGACTCAACCCGGCGGCAGCAACTCGATAGTTTCGTCGCCCCGCAGTCACTCCGGTAACTCTTTCCAGGCTGGAAACCGGAGGACTGCGGGCCGCACAGACTGATTGTCGCTTTCTCGTCAACAAGATAAACCCAATTTCGAGATTCGGCAGCCGGATTGCTTCCTAACCTGCGTAATGCAAATGTCGCAGGCTCAAGGAACCCGGCTATCCCCCCATCGCAGCCCCTCAGTCATTCACCCATCGATCCTTCCCTTAACCCGCTGAAACCCCTCATAGCCGTGGTTCCTGAGGCCTGCACGAACAGGATTCCTTTTCGCCGGTGTCGGGTATAATCGATTAGGTCTTATGCGATTCGGCACCGCGCTGCGAACTCTGATGGTGTTTTCCACGGTCCTGGCGCTGGCGCTCGCCCAGCAGCCGCAGCCGCAGCCGCAGCCGCAGCCGTCACAGCCGCCCATTAGCGTTCAGGTGAACGAAGTGGTGGTTCCCGTGACCGTCACCAACGAACAAGGAAAGTTCGTATCGGATCTGGAACAAAGCGATTTCAAGATTTTGGACGAAGGCAAGGAGCAATCCATCCGCTACTTCAACCGCGAGCGCAATCAGCGCGTGGTGATCGGGTTCCTGGTGGATCTGAGCAACCAAAGCCGCGGCCAGTGGAAGAGCCTCCAGGAAGCGGCCGTCGAGCTGGTATTGAACCTGCTGCCCGGCGACAAGAAGTATGCCGGCTACCTGATCGGTTTCGGGAATGAGGCGGAACTGATGGTCAACACCACCTCGGATGCCGACCCTATTGTGGAAAAACTGCGGAAAATTTCTCCCAGCGGCGGAGCGGCCTTCTATGACGCGCTGTACATCGCGTGCACCAACCGCAAGCTGGTGGATGGCGAACCGCTCGACCCGCGCCGGGTGATCGTGGTGATCGGCGATGGCCATGACAACGCCAGCACCCACACACTCGATCAGGTCATCGAGCTGGCCCAGCGCTACCAGGTCACCATCAACGCCATCAGCACGGACGCCTACGGTTTCACCAGCGATTCCGGCAAGAACCTGGTACGCATGGCCGAGGAAACCGGCGGCCGCGTCGAATATCCGCTGATGAACGTCTACAAGGATGTGTCGGGATTCCTGTCACAGCCTTCCGACGAGGGAAATTATCAGATCAAGGTGGGAACCGGCGGATATACCGCGGCCATCCTGAGCTCCATCTATAAATCGATCGCCAATATCGCCGGCGAAATCACCGTGCAGTACGTCCTCCGGTACGTTCCCAACGAGGTGGACGAGTCGCATGTGAAACGCTCGATCGAAGTGAAAGTCGATATTCCCGGCGTAACCGTCCGGGCGCGGACATACTATTACCCGTTTAGTCCGTAGAGCCTGTTCTACCACCCTTAGGCCGGATTATGCCATGATTCCTTGGGAAGCATGGCTATCGCCGCCACCCAGCTTGCGCGTCTGTCCCTCCTGCAACTGGAGATGTCTGGAAACGCCCCAGTGCGTGCCGGGGTGCTGCTGGAAGACCCCGCGAACGATCGTCTCTATCTGCGACTGCGCCGCGACTGGGATGTGATCGCGCCATCGGAAGCCGACGTACTTTCCGAACTGGAATCCGACCTGGCGGCGAGAGCCCAGGAACTGGGCGCCGCGCGAGTTCTGGATCAGCTCCAGGACACGCTCTCCAATACGCTGACGATTTCCGAGCCTCGCGAAGTGCTGGTCGAGGATTTCGGGCGCGCCTTGCCGCGCTTGTATCGCGAACTGGTGAACGCCACGGTGCAGCCCTTTGTAACGCATCTGCCGCGCTACTCCCTGGCCGTGGCCGCCGGCAAGTTTCTGGAGAATCATGAAGTGACCCAAGAAGAAGGTGACGAAGGCTGGGAGGAAGCCCCCTCCGGGCTCCGTCCGACGCCGGCCATGTTTGTAGCGGCCATCGCGGGGCGCTCCATGGAGCCTCGCATTCCCGACGGCAGCCTGTGCGTGTTTCGCGCGGGTGTGGCTGGCTCGCGCGAAGGCCGTCTGGTGCTGGTGGAGTACCTGGGAGGCGGCACCAACGACCGGTACACGGTGAAGCGCTACCACAGCCGCAAGAACCAGACGCCCGACGGGTCTCCTGACGCAATCTGGGCGCACGCAACGATCCGGCTGGAGCCGCTGAACCCTGAATTCGAGGCCTGGGAGCTGAGCCCCGAAGAAGATCGTTTCCGCATCGTGGCGGAATTCGTCCAGGTACTCTACTGAGGTTTGTAACCCGACGTGCGGCGAACAGGTCTAAGATATTGAGTATGCGGTACGTATTTGGTATCTCGCTTCTAAGTTTCGGGCTGCTGGCAACGCTGGCGGTCGCCGCCGACGACTACACCGGCTCGCGGCCGCCCAAGCCGGACGTGCTCTATCTGGTCCACGCCTCCAAATTGATTCCCACCGAGATGGCCGAGGCTCAGGAGGAAGGCAAGAAGGACGAGACGTTTTCGGTTTCAGGCGCGGCTTCGTCCGCCCGGACGCCCCTGGCCGAGCCGATCTTCCTGCTGCGCAGCGAAAAGATCAGGCCGGATACGCTGGAGTTGTACCGGTTTGAGGTGAAGAACGGGCACCGGCAGCTCACTTTATCCCGCAAACGGTCGGACAAGTCGGGACCGTTTCATCTCTCTATCACTAAGCTGGATAAGGACCTGTATCGCGTAGAGGCCGACGAGGCGCTCGAAGACGGGGAATACTCGCTCTCCCCTAACGGCTCGAACGCCGTGTTCTGCTTCGAGATCTATTAAAGCGCGCCTCTTGAGTAACGCCCGGACCTGCTAAAATCACCTTTACAACTGTTGCCGGAGTCACGTCGCCTGGCCCACCCTATCGAGCAAACCAAGCCGCTGTCCGAGGAGGAATCCTCCTCGTTTTTTGGACGTGTCTTTAAGGCCTTCCAGTACCGCGACTTTCGCCTGATGTGGACGGGCGCCTGCACCTCCCAGATCGGGACCCAGATGCAGACGGCCGCACAGGCCTGGCTGGTCTACGACCTCTCCAATAACTCGTCGTTCTTCCTGGGCCTGGACAGTTTTCTGGGGCAGATCCCCATCGTGTTCCTGGCGCTGCTGGGCGGCGTAATGGCCGACCGTCACGATCGCCGCAAAGTGCTGCTGATGTCGCAGTACATCCAGATGAGCACTGCATTCGTGCTGGCCACGCTGGTGTTTACCGGTGTAGTGCATGTCTGGCACATTCTGTGCCTCTCGGTGATCGTGGGCATTGGGCAGTCCTTCGGCGGACCGTCGTATTCCGCGCTGGTTCCTTCTTTGGTGCCGAAGGAGCATCTCCAGAACGCGATCTCCCTCAATTCCATCCAATTCAACCTGGCGCGCGTGATCGGCCCGACCATTGGCGGAATCGCGCTGGTCACGCTGGGAGCCGCGTGGTGTTTCGCGTTCAATGGCATCTCCTTCATTGCGGTGATCGTCACGCTCTACATGATTCACTCCTTCTTCGTGCCTGCCAAATCCAGGGAGCCGATCATGACCAGCATGAAACAGGGCATCCGGTTTATCCGCCAGCAGACCGGCATGGAAGCGGTGATCGTCCTGGCCTTCTGCATGACGACCCTGGGCTTCCCGGTCATCGGGTTCCTGCCTGTGTTCGCCAGGGAAGTGTTCCACAAGGGTCCGCAGACCTTCACGCTGTTCCTGAGCTGTTCCGGCGCCGGTGCGGTGACCGGAGCCTTGGTCGTCGCCGCCGTCGGCCGGTTGAAGCACCAGGGCCGTACCGCCCTCGTCATGCTTTCGGTGCTGGGCGTGATGACCACGGGGTTCGCGATGTCTCCGTCGGTCCTGGTTTCCTGTCTGATGCTGTTCCTGGCCGGCGGATCCCTGATGGCGGTCTTCTCGATGGTCACCACGCTGGTCCAGATGATCACTCCGGACGACATGCGCGGGCGCGTGATGAGCGTATACAACCTGGCGCTGCGCGGCGGCGGCCCGGTGGGGAGCCTGATTGTCGGCTCACTGATCCCGCACTTCACCGCGCCGGTCACCATCGCCTGCGCGGGAGTGCTGCAAGTGGTGCTGGCGGCGTATTTTCTGCTGGTGAACCGGCGGGTGGCGGTCCTCTAGCTCTTGTGAGTAAGGGCCGGAAGCTAAAAGGGGACAGCCTCGCGTGTCCGGTAGCCAGCAACTATCCTCTACCCAACAGGCTGTCCTCTTTTAGCTCACATGCTACTCTCGAATCGTGCGTTTTCGGACGTTGTTGTGGCTCGCGGCGAGCTTAACCGCGCTGTTCGGGAGCCTGCACGCGTTCCAACGCGAGTTCCGCGAATTCCCCGGCATGGAGTACAATAACTTTCCCCTACCCTCCGATTATCGCGAGCCAACCGACTTCGTCTTCGCCCGGCTGATGTATCCCGAAGTCCGCTTCCGCGTCGGATTCGGCCGCCGCACCAACGGGGACTGGAGACAGGGCTACACGTACTGGACGCAGGATTACCCGCGCGCGGATCGTCATTTCCTGACAGCGCTTCGAAGACTGACCCGAATCAATGCGCGCTCAGTCGAGCAGCCCGTGAATCTGGACGATGGAGACGACGTCTACAACTGGCCGTGGCTCTATGCGGTCCAGCCGGGACACTGGGAATTGACGGATGCGCAGGCCGCCCGCATGCGCGATTTCCTGCTACGCGGCGGATTCTTCATGGGCGACGATTTCTGGGGTGACGATCAGTGGCAGGTTTTCGAGGACAGCATGAAGAAGGTTTTCCCAGATCGTCAGATCGTCGACCTGCCGGACCAGGATCAGATCTTTCATTCGGTCTACGACCTCAGCGACCGCTACCAGGTGCCTGGGGCGCGCTATCGCTACACCGGCGTTTCCTACAAGTGCGAAGGCTGTCCGGCGAAATGGCGCGGCATCTACGACGACAAGGGCAGAGTCATGGTCGCGTTAACCTTCGACTCGGATCTGGGCGATTCCTGGGAGTTCGCCGACGATCCCAGCTATGACGAGAGGTTTTCGGCGCTGGGAATTCGCATTGCGCTCAACTACATCATGTATTCGATCACTCACTAATCACATGCGGTTCCTGGCTGTATTCATCACGTTACTGGCCGCGATTCCAGCCCAAGCCAACTGGCTCCGGCTGCGTGGAACTCATACCGAGCTCCTGACCGACGCCAGTGAGAAAGACGGACTGCGCGCGCTCGACCGGCTGGAACAGATCCGGGCTATCCTGCCCAGCTCGGGAGACGAAAGCGACCGCGAGCTGCGCGTAGTGCTGTTCGATTCGGAGAAGGAGTTTCGCGAGTACGCTCCGGGTCAGACGACTTCAGGCCTCTATCAGAGCGGCTTGGAGCGCGATTATATCGTGACCTACAGCAGCGGCGAGCTGCCCCGCGTGGTGACTCACGAGTTCGTGCATTTCCTGCTGCACCAGACGCCCGCGCCGCTGCCGCGCTGGTTCGAAGAGGGCACGGCCGAGCTGTACTCCAACGCCCAGATCAACGGCAAACGCGTGCGGATCGGCAAGGAGCTCGAAGCGCACATGAATCTTCTTCTCGCCCGGCCTTGGCTCACGGCGAAGCAACTGGCAGCGGAGCGGCCCACGGAGGCGTCGTCAAGTCAGGAGGATCAGGACCAGGCGGAAAACATGTTCTACGCGGAAAGCTGGGCTCTGGTGCACATGCTGAACCTGTCGCCCAACTACCGCGACCACATGCCGCAATTCGCCATGTTGCTGGCCCAGGGTACCGATGGCTCGGAAGCCTTCCAGGCGGCATTCGGCCGCGATTTCGCGCACGCGCTGGCCGATCTGCCGGGATATCTCAAAAAGATCCGCAGCGTGAAGCTCGATATTCCACCACCAGCGCCGTTTGTCGCACCGCAGGTAGAGTCTATATCGGAAGTTGCCGCCAACCTGCTGCGTGCCGATGTCGCGCTGCGCCGCGGCCTCGCGAAAAAGGCTCGCGACCTGTTCGAGCAAGCCGCACGGGAACATCCCGATTCGGCCACCGCGCAAGCCGGACTGGGAATGCTCGCCATGACCCAGAATCGTCCAGGCGACGCCCGCCGGTATCTCGAAAAAGCCATCCAGCTCGACGACAAGGACGCGACCATCCTGTTCGAATACGCGTTGCTCGAGCGCGATGCGGGAGCGGGAAACGATCGCGTCCGCGAATTGCTGGAGAAAGTGGTCGCGCTGAATCCGAATTTCGGGGAAGCGCAGTTGTTGCTGGGGGTGCGCGCGACCGACGATGGCAACTACGGTCGAGCCATCGCGTATCTTCACGACGCTGCCCGCCTTCTGCCGCGGCAGTCTTATGTTTGGCACGCGCTGGCGTATGCGCAGCAGAAACTCGGGAACTATCCTGAAGCGCTGGACGCCGCGCAGCGCGCGGTTCGCACCGCGTCCACTGACGAGCAGGAGCACATGGCGGAGTCACTGCGGGACGCTCTTCGCGATCGGGTATCAGGGAAAGCTGCCCGTTAGTGCACCTTAGTACTCTTGCCAGTACTTCCGGGCAACTTCAATCGGTACTCTTAGCCGATTTCGAGCCGCCTGCACCGAATGCGATAAAAGACTACGGGAAGACGAATGCAAACCACGGCCAAAACGCACCGCAGGAGAGCGTATAGAAAACCCGTTGGCCTGTCCTCGATTCGCCTAGAGATGAAGGACGCCATGGGCAACCCGCGCCGCGTGTACGCCGGCCTTGTCGATGTCATCGATGGAGGACTGGGCCTGGCGTTGACCACTCCGGTCCAGTCCGGCGCCATCGTGGTCGTGCGGGGCAAGTTGGGCGAGAGTCGCACTGCGGACCCGCTCAAAGCCGTGGTGCGATGGTGCGCCGGAAAAACCGACGGCACCTTCCGCGCGGGCTTGGAATTTCTGGTCGCGCCGGAGCAGACGAACCCGGCCAATTCGGAAACGCTGGAATGCTATGCAACCATGCAGCTGAGCCCCGGTGCCGACGCGGCTGCCATTTCTCACGCCTATCGATTACTCGCGTTGCGATACCATCCCGACAATATCGAAACCGGGAATAGCGAGATGTTCCTGCGGCTTTCCGAGGCGTACCAGATCCTGAGCGATCCCCAGAAGCGTGCCAGTTACGATGTCCAACGTCGCAATGTCACGGCCCAGGTGAGAATTTCACGCCGGGAAGAAGCAACAGGGAGCCACTTCCGGCCGTCCGTGGGAGCTCTAAACGGCTGGGGCGCGGCCCTGCGAAGTTTATAAAGCGTTAGGGCAGCTCGAACACCCACACCGTACCGCCGCGGCCGGGCGGATTCTGAATTTCGGGAGTGAGCGATGGCCAAGTCGAGGCGTGCGCGCTGCCATTGCCCACCGTCAGCGCGATGTATTGCTTGCCGTTCACCGCGAAGCTGATGGGCGCCGAGCCAGGAACGTCGTTCAAGCGGACGCGCCACAGTTCCGCACCCGTACTGTCGTTGCGCGCGCTGAACCAGCGGTCGATCGAGCCGCTGAACACCAGACCGCCCGCGGTCGCGAGAATCCCGGAAGTCTCGGGAGCGCGTTGGCGCGCAATCCAAGTGGTCTTGCGGGTTTCAAGATTAGTCGCCTGCACACGCCCGTAATTGCCGTCGCTATCCAGGCGGGGACGCAGGCTGGGACGAACGCCGGTGGTGAGGAATCCTCGCTCGCCCTTCGGCACGGGGGTGAGGTCCATACAGGATTCGACCAGCGGCGAATACAGCGTTTTAGTTTCGGGATTGTAAGCCGAGGGAATCCAACTCCGCGCGCCGCCCGCGTGCGGGCACACGATTTTCGCTTCGCCGTCACCAGGGAGCAGAGCCGGATTGAAGGTCTTCTCGCCCGTCTTCGGATCGATCGCCGTGATGACATTCTGGAGCCCCAGATCCACCGAGAAAGCGTATTTTCCCGTGTCGGCTTCGACGGCATCGTAGATGGCGATCTTGCCCGCGGTCACCGAGAGCGTCTTGGTTTGGCCGTTCACCGGCAGCTTCACCAGCGTGCGCTCGAACACCCAGTCGTAATCGAACTGATCGTTACGGACGTGTTGAAAATGCCAGACCAGCTTGCCGGTGTCGGGATTGATCGCCAGCGTGGAATCCGTGTAGAGCGCATCGTTCGTGATGCCGGGTTGCTTGGACGCGATGCGGAGCGGGCCCGTATCGTACGTCTGCGCGACGCCAAAATAGGCGAGGTTCAGATCCGGATCGTAGCTGCCCGCGACCCAGGAGGATGCGCCGCTTCGCTTTTCGGTCGGGAGTCCGTTCCAGGAATTTCCCCCCGGTTCATTCGGCAGCGGAATAGTCCGGAAGCGCCAGGCTTCCGCCCCGGTCTCGGCATCCAGCGCGATGATAAAGTTGCCGCCGGGCTGCTGGCCGCCGGTGCCGATCATGACTTTCCCTTTGGCCACCAGCGGTCCGCCGGTCAACTGCATGCCGATTTTGGAATCGCCCAGCGTTTTATCCCAAATCACTTTGCCGGTCTTCACGTCGAGCGCCAGCAGATGCACGTCGGACGTGGCGGCGTAGATTTTGTTGCCGTAGATGGCGATGTCTTTCTTGACCGCCGGGCGCACCCCTTCGGGCAAAGGCCGCTGGAAGTGCCACAACAGGTCGCCAGTGGCCGCGTCGAGCGCCTCCACGATATCGCCGTAGCCCTGGACGAACATCACCCCGTCATGCACCAGCGGCGTGGCCGTATTCGGACCCGGCGGCAGCGACCAGCTCCATGCCAGGCGAAGATTGTTCACATTGGCCCGGTCGATTTGTTTGAGCGGGCTGTAGCCTTGGCTATCGTAGGTGCGTCTCCACGTCAGCCATTCGCCGGCGGGAGGTTTGGCGAGCAGCGCATCGGTAACGGGCGTGATGCGATCCAGCAGCGTGTTCGGCGGGGGCTGGTTGGGAAGCGGAACGCCGGGAGTAAGTCCACCGCCAGCCCCTCCGCGGCGATCGCCCGTGCCGGGAATTCGCAGCGTGGCGAGACCGGCCGCGGTCGAAGGCAGTTCACGCACGCCGGGCGGCAGGCCGTTCGATTGCATGATGTAGGCGGTGATCGCGGCATACGCGCGGGCGTTCAGCGAGCCGGGAGCATCCGGCGGCATCTTCGTGCTGACATACGTGAACAACTGGTCGACGGGCGTTCCACCCCATTTCCCGCTAAACGCGGTGCCCCGCAGAGGAGGAGCGAACTGGCCGTCGTCGAGGTAACGGCCGTGGCATTGCAGGCAGGCGCGATCGTAGGCGGTCTTGCCTTGGGCGGATTGGCCCGCGGTGTACTCCGCCACGGTGGTGGCCGGCGCCTGAGCTGATATCTGTCCGTGAAACCCCAGAATCATCAGCAGACCCGGGCCAAACATCTTTTTCAGATTCATCCTGATCACCTCTGCGAAGAACCGTCGAATACTCCGCTTATTCTATCTCGGGATTCGACAGGAGGCCGGACGAGGTGTGAGCTACCGTCCCGCCGTTTTCAAGACCCTGTTGGCGAACGCCTCCGCAGCGGCCATATCGTCCTTGGCCCCGGCGGCATCGCCCGCGGCGATCTCGGCTTTCGCCTGCGCCAGCCGGCTGCGCATCTGGACCAGGGCCGATTGCGTGTCCGAATTCAGGAGTTGCCCGCGACTAGCCAGGCTCTGCTGCAGTGGCTGGATGGCTTGCTCGGCGGTTTGAACCTTGGCGGTCGCATCGATCATGCGATCGTTGAGGTCGGCGCGGACCGCGGCCGAAAGTCCAGTGGGTGCGGGTGCAGCCGGCGTGGGCGCGACAACCGGCGAAGGAAGCGGCGCGGGTGCGACAACAGCCGGCTGGGACTTCACTTGAGGTGGCGGGGCGGGTTTAGGTTGAGGCGGAGCTTTGGGGGCAGCCACAGGTACTGGCGCCTTCTCGGGCTCGGGCGGAGCCACAGCGGGTGCCGGCGGAGCAGTCTCGGCCGGAACCGTACTCACCGCCTGGCCGCCCAGCGCGGCAATCCGCTGATTCACCATCTCCAGTCGCTCCCGCGCGCGGGCGTCGTCCGGATTCTCGGCCGCCAGCGTCACCAGCACAGCCGACGCCTTCTGATAGGTCTGGACCGCCGCCTCGCGGCCGCCAGCTTTAGGATCCGCCGTATTCTCCTGGAAGATACCGAACTGCTGATACGCCGCGGCGACTTCCGAATCGAGATTGGCATTCCTGACCGGCGTCGAGTGCGCTCGATCCAGATAGCGAACGCCGCGATCGAGCAACGCATCGCGGGTCGTACTCGGCCCGGCTTTGGCGGCCGCCACGACGGGGAAATCCGTGGCGAACGCGGTCCTCACCAGTTGGACATCCTGAGTGCGCTGCGGCGTTGCGGAGGGTTGATCGAGATGCGCCTCCACTTGATCGAGAAGAGCGCGCAGGTGCGTCTCGCGAGACGCAACGTCGGTCTTCTGGACTTCCACGCGGCGCCATTGCCACGCGCCAAATCCCGTCAGCACGATAAACGCGGCCAGCACGGCGATCATGGCCCGCTTGCGCTTCAGCAGCTTGAAGGATCGGTTGGCGACCGACGTGTGGTGCGCCAGCACCGGCTGGCCATCCAGAAACCGCTGCAAATCGTCCCCGAGTTCGGCCGCGGATTGATAGCGATTCTTGGGATCGAACTCCAGCGACTTCAGGACGATGCTGTCGATCTCTCCCAGCAGGACGCGGCGCAACCCGGCCGTGGTATCGCCGCCCGCGCGCAAATCCTGGCGAATATTGCCACTGGGCGCCGGCGGGGCCTGGCGCGTGAACAGCTTGGCCAGCTTATCGTCCACTCCTTCATAGGGGAGCTGCCCGGTCAGCAGGCGATAGAGAATGGCGCCGAGCGAGTAAACGTCGGAAGTCTTCTGCAATGTAACGCCAGAAATCTGTTCGGGACTCGCGTAGGTCGGCGTCATCGGACTTCCCATCGCGCTGGTCAGGTTCGGATTCGCGAACGCCGCCGCTCCCATCAGCTTGGCGATGCCGAAATCCAGTAACTTGACCGTGCCGTCGTTGGACACCAGAATATTGCCGGGCTTTAAGTCGCGGTGAACGATCGAATTCTGGTGAAGATACTCCACCGCGCCGCAGACCTGCTGGAAAGTGCGGAGCCGTCCGGTGACGGCAAGCCCTTTCTGATCGCAATACTCATCGAGCGGCAGGCCCTCGACGTACTCCATGACGTAGTAGGGCATTCCGTCCGGCGTATCGCCGCCATCCAGGATACGCGCGATGTTGGGATGATCCAGCGCCGCCAGCACCTGCCGTTCCTGTTTGAAGCGAAGGACAAATTCCTCGCTCACCGCTTCCCGCAACAGCAGCTTGAGCGCGACGTTCTTCCGGAACGTCCCGTCGTCCCGCATCGCCAGGTACACGACACCCATGCCGCCCCGGCCCAGCTCACGGACCAAACGGTACGGTCCGATAAATCCCGCCGGTGAAGAAGACGCGGAAGAAGAAGAACCAGACGAAGCCGCCGGCATCGAGACGGTGGGTGACGCGGTACTCGAAGCCGGAAGCGTGGGGATCGCTGGGGGAGCGTCTGGAGGCGCCATGGGTGACGCCGGAGACACCCACGCGATGGTTGCTGGTTCCGGGACTATGGGAGGAGGTGCCGCGGCGACTGCTGGAGGAACTGCGGGAGGAACTGCGGGAGGCTCCACGGGCGTGCTCGCGGGCACCCACGCGACGGTTGCAGGAGGGGGCAAGGGAGGTGGAGCGGGCGGTCCCGATGCACTCACCGCTTCAGCCGCCGAAGGCATGCGCGCGCCACACTTCTCGCAGAAGTTTGACGGTGCGGCGTTCTGCGCCCCGCACTCTTCGCAGAATCGAACCGATTCAGAGGCCATGACCGGATCCCGAGCCGCGCGGGCTTAGTCTCCCCCCAACCGCTGGATATAACTGTGCAGGAACGCCTGGGCGCGGTCGAGCGCCTCGTTGGCGGCGGCCGGGTCGGTATGATCGACGGCCTTCTGGGCTTCGTCGAGCGCGGCTTCGATTCGTAACCGGAGAGCCACAATCTGGGGGTGCAAGGACAACCCTTGCACGTTCAGATTCGCCTCGATGGAATCCGCCGAACGAAAATTCGCAATGGCTCGGGTAGCCAGCAGCCCGAGCCGCAGTTTGGCGTCCTTCTGAAGTTGCGCTTGAGATCGAGCCGGGGCCGGAACCTGCGGACGCGGAGTGTCCTGCGCACAGACCACCCCCAACGCCACGAACACCCCAACCAGGCATTTCACGGTTGCACCCTCACAAGATCTTGCCCGAAGTATATCACCTGCTTAGGTTCGCAAAAAAAGCGCGGGAACTTTAGTTCGGGTTGGTCTGCGAGGGCAGATCGACGAAGAGAGACCGGGATGAACGGCAGGGTAGGGCACAGTCGCCCAACTCCCGGTCGGCTTAGCTGGAAGTTAGCCCCGAATTCTCAAATTGGCAATGTTCTGTCCGGATAAGCCGTGATACAGGAGCTATCTCTTCCACAGCAAGGTTAATTGGGATAAAATCATTCCAATCCTATGCCCTTGTCCTCCGGCGAACAACTCGGTCACTACAAGATTGTGTCGATGATCGGCAAAGGCGGCATGGGCGAGGTATACCTCGCCACCGACACGCGGCTCGGCCGTTCCGTCGCGATCAAGGTTTCCTCGCGCGAGTTCAACGATCGTTTTGAGCGCGAGGCGCAAGCCATCTCCACGCTCAATCATCCCAACATCTGCACGCTCTACGACGTCGGCCCCAACTACCTGGTCCTGGAATTGGTCGAAGGCGAAACGCTTTCGAAGATCCTCGAGCGGGGTCCGCTGCCGCTCGACAAAGCCTTGGGTTATGCCGTGCAAATCGTCGATGCACTGGCCGCCGCCCATGCCAAAGGCGTCATCCACCGCGATCTCAAGCCCGGCAACATCATCATCACCAGGAACGGCGCCAAGGTTCTCGACTTCGGCCTCGCGAAGCTCAGCGTCGAGAAGATCAGCCCCGAGTCCGCCGCCAACATCCAAACCGTCACGGAGCCGATCACTCGCGCGGGCTCCATCCTCGGAACGTTGTACTACATGGCGCCGGAGCAGGTGGAAGGCAAGGAAGCCGATGAGCGGAGCGACATTTTCTCGTTCGGCGTCGTGTTCTACGAAATGATCACCGGCCAGCGCCCCTTCACCGGCGATACGCAAGCAGCGGTGCTGGCTGCATTGCTCAAGGATCAGCCGCCGCCGATGAGTCAGCGCCAACCGGCCGTGCCGCGGGCGCTGGAGCGCGTGGTGAGAAAGTGCCTGGAGAAAAAACCCGACGACCGCTGGCACTCCGCGCGGGATCTCAAGCCGACGCTGGAACTGGTCGATCTGGATGCGCCACCCCCTAGTATGTCCAGCGCCAGCACCAGCGTTCCGATCCCGGTGCAAACCCCTTCGCAGAGAAAATGGCTATGGCCCGCACTCGCCGGGGCGTTACTCGTGATCCTGGCGGCCGGCGCCGCGCTGCTATGGTGGAAGCCGTCGGCACCCGCTCGGGCGACGCGCTTCGAAGTCACCCTGCCGGAGGGCGTGCAGTTCAGCCAGTACGTCTCGGTTTCCCCGGACGGGCACAAGCTGGTTTTTAACTCTACGGGTGACAAGGCCGGCCTGTGGATTCGCGACCTGGACACGCTCCAGTGGCGGCAACTGCCCGGCACGGAGGGTTCGTCGTCGCCCTTCTGGTCCCCGGACAGCCGATTTCTTGGGTTTTCGGCAGGCAATGAACTCAAGAAAATCGAAGTTGCCGGCGGGCCCCCGCAAACCCTGTGTTCGTCGCCATCCCAGGTGGGTACGGGCGCCTGGAGCAAGGACAACGTAATCTTATTCGGGGGCAAACCCAACGGCCCGCTGCGTCGCGTTTCGGCCGCGGGCGGCATACCCACGGACGTTACGGTCATTGACTCGAAGCGCGGCGAAAACTACCACTTAATCCCCACCTTTTTGCCGGACGGGAAGCATTTCGTGTACACGATTTCGGGCTCGCCCGAGGTGTCCGGAGTCTATGTCGGCTCATTGGACGCCAAGCCGGCCGAACAATCCAAGGAACGCATTCTAACAACGACACTGGGCGCTCCCTATGTGGACGGGAACATATTCTTCCTTCGCGATGGCACGTTGATGGCGCAGCCGTTCGATGCCGGCAAGCTCCAACTGCGGGGCGAGCCGGTTCCGATCGCGGAACACGTCGGAGCGGAGTTGTCGGCTGGATTCTTTGCCGTGTCCCCCACCGGCGTCTTGGCGTACCGTACGGGGGCAACCGCAACCGCGACCGCCGGCCTCCAGCACATGTGGTTTGACCGCCAGGGGAAGGCGACAGGCACGTTCGGGGAACCTAATAACGACTTCGGTGTAACGTTGTCGCCGGATGGGACGCACGCCGCGGAACGAGATGCTGCCGGGCAGACGCGAGGCGACATTTGGCTGCTGGATTTTGCGCGAGGCGTCCGTACTCGCCTAACCTTCCGCCAAAGTTTAGGTTCGTACCCGGTATGGTCTCCGGATGGCAGCCGTATTGCGTTTTCGGCTGGCGACACTCCGGACACGATCTACGAGAAATCTGCAAGCGGAGCCGGCGAAGAAAAGGAACTACTGAAAAAGCCGGGTGAGGTCATGTTGCCGACGAGCTGGTCCCACGACGGGCGCTTCTTGCTCTACTACACGGCAAGCGTGCCAAAAACCGGATCCGACCTGTGGGTGCTGCCTTTGGAAGGCGATCGCAAAGCGGCGCCTCTGCTGATAACCGATTTTAACGAGGGAATGGGAGCGTTTTCACCGGATGGGCGCTGGGTGGCCTATGTGTCCAACGAGTCCGGCCGGAATGAAATCTATGTGCGGCCTTTTGTAGCATCCGGACCCTCGGGTCCGTCGCTCGGCGAAGGCAAATGGCAGGTGTCTAAGGACGGCGGAACGAACCCCAGGTGGCGAGCCGACGGCAAGGAAATCGTCTTCAACCTCGGCTTCGCGATCATGTCGGTGGATGTGAACGGCAGCAGCGCCGGGTTTCAGATGGGGACCCCCAAACAGTTGTTCAGGGCAGGTAATAATGGATGGGATGTAACCGGCGACGGCAAGCGCTTCCTGATGCTCACTACGCCGAACCAAGGCACGCAAACAGCCCCTACGCCGATTACCGTCGTCCTCAACTGGCAAGCGGAGTTGAAGAAGTAAAGGGAGAACATGAGACGTTCTTCCGGCGACAAACTTGGTCCCTACGAGATCACCGGTCTGATAGCCAAGGGCGGCATGGGCGAGGTGTACCGCGCTCGAAAATTACAATGATGCCCGATTTCTTCGGTGGGTGGCATGATTCCGCCCGTATGGTCAGCCATTCGGAAGTTTGTTTCTTCCAGCGAACCCTCCCATTAATTGGCCCGAAAACAGCGTTCAAGACGTTACTCCTGTGATGTCGTCTTGAGGAAAGTCGACCCGCGTTTCCCAGAACGGCGTTCGGGATCGGGACTGGCTTGGTCCGTCCAAGGCCAACTGCCAGACGCGATCGAGATTGCAGGCCTATTACTGGTGTGGATCCGCGGACGCCGGTGAGGACGCGGCCCCGGGGTCGGGCAACACCGCCTTGCCGTCCAGACCGAATACCAACAACTGGGGCTTCTGCCGCGCGGTAATCGCTCCCGGGTTGGTCGTGCCAAGACTCTGCAGACCGCCCGAGCCGCCCATCAGCGCGATGTACTGCTTGCCGTCGATGGCGAAGGTGACGGGAGGGCCCATGCCGTTGTGCAGCCCCGTGGGTAGCTCCAAGAGCCGTTCGCCGTTGTCCGCTGAGTAGGCGATCAGGCGGCCATCCGGCGCGACTTGGAACACTAGATTGCTCGCGGTGCTCAGCGTGCCGCCGAACCTGCTGTTGCCCACGGGCACACGCCAGCGGATCTCCTGTTTCACCGGATCATAAGCCACCAGCGTGCTGACGTTGCCGCCCGGAAGCGGCTCCGGACCAAAGGCGGGTCCCGCAGGCTTCCGTGTCATTCCCTGCGTGTTGAGTTTCAAACCCGTTTGTGCAGATCCGCCCACACGCGAGGCGTCTGGCTTGAAATCGTAATCCGCCGCATAGGTGAACGTGTCCCAGCCCCGGCTCGGAATATAGACCAGACCGGTTTGGGGATCGTAGGACATGGGCGACCAGCTGTGGGCGCCACCGCCGCCGGGCGATACGGGCGTCGGATCCCTCCCGTACTTCACCTCGGTGTTGATGATGGGCCGTCCCGTCTTCGCGTCGATCCCCTTCGCCCAGGTGACTCGGGAGAAGGGTTGCGCGGAGATGAATTCGCCCGTAATGCGGTCGAGCACATAGAAAAAGCCGTTCTTGTTGGCCTGCATGATGACCTTGCGTGTCTTGCCGTTTATACTCAAATCCGCCAGGATCATCTGCTGCACGCTGTCGTAATCCCACTCGTCGCCGGGGACCATTTGGTAGTGCCACTTGAGCAGGCCCGTGTCGACGTTCACGGCCACGATGGAGGCCACGTACAGGTTGTCGCGGCCCGAGCTCGTGTCTTTGGTGCGAAGGGCCGACGGCCAAGGCTCGGCATTGCCTGTGCCAACGTACACCAGCTCGCTCTCGGGGTCGTAGGAGATCCCGTCCCATACCGATCCGCCGCCGCCGAGCTTCCACCACTCGCCCTCCCAAGTTGCGGCCGCCTTGCGCATCGCGTCCGACTCGAAGCCCTTGGCGGGATCGCCGGGCACGGTGTAAAACTTCCAGACTTGCCGCCCCGTGTCCGCATCGTAGGCTGCAAAAAAGCCGCGCGTGGGGCGGTCGCCGCCAGCCGTGCCGACGATCACTTTTCCCTTGGCGATGCGCGGCGCAATGGTCAGTGTCTGCTCGTTCTGCACATAAGAGACGCGAGTTTCCCAAACGGGCTTGCCCGTGTCCGCGTCCAGCGCCACCAGCCGCCCATCGTTCACGGGAACATAAACCTTGTTGTGATACAACGCCAGCCCGCGGTTCACGATGCCGCAGCACATTTTGTCGCCGGTCGCCTTGCGGTTGACTTCGGGATCCCAGCGCCATTTCTGCTGGCCGGTGCGCGCGTCCACGGCGAACACGATACTCCAATTGGTGACGCCAAAGATCGTGTTATTCCAGACCAGCGGCGTGGCTTCCTGGTCGCCTCCTCCGTCGCCGGCCTCATACGACCACATCAGGCCGAGCCGCTTCACATTAGACGCGTCGATCTGTGTGAGCGGACTAAAACGCGTCTCGCCCGGCGTGAGGCCGTAGCTCAACCAGTCGCCATCGGAGGCCGACTTCGCGGCATTCTTGAGCAGCGCATCGTCGACACGCCTGGCTTGTCCGAACAAGCTCAGAGACAGGGTAATTGCAAACAGGTAGCGCATAAGAACTCCAGCAGATCAGTGCGAGTTTAGCATGTGACGCAGGTGGCGTTAGGATATCCGTTGGCGCGTCATCACCAGTCTCCCAAGGGCGTCGTGCCCCTTCTTTCAGCCACCTGCGCCCTTCATCTCACGCAAGTTTGCGCTTCCTGACTCCAAACTCTGAATTGGAGCCCGCTTCGCAACGTGCGCGAACCGGCCGCCGGAAGGAGTCTTTGGATCAAAAATGCGCGACCCTTTAGTTTCAGCAAGTTCTTGGGTTCGTTTTGTCGTGGCGTTTTTCTTGGCCGGCCGCGCGCGCCGCGTGGGGCCCGCGCTGATATAATCCTTGCGAAGTGCCCCGATCGTTTCTTTCGCGGGTGTGGAAAGCCGTCAAGCCTCCCCCTCCCCTGCCGGCGCGCCACCGCCTCAATCGTGCCCAACGCCGCCTGATCCGCGTGACTTCGATCGCCGTGGCACTCGGCGCCGGTACGTGGGCGGTCTACGCCTACATCGCCTCGGCTCCCGACCGGGCCCTCGGCCATTATCGGGAGGGCATGCGCCTCCTGGGTTCCGGCGATTCTGAGGACGCCGCCGCACAGTTCACGACAGCCATCGATATCTTTCCCGAGTACGGCGACGCCTTCCTCGGGCGCGGAAAGGCACGGCAGGCTGCCGGCCAAAGCGAAGCTGCGCTGGCGGATTTCGACAAGGCCATCGCCATCAACCCAACCTTCGATCTCGCCTACACCTTGCGCGGGACCATCGAGCGATCCAAGGGCGACAGTCAAAAGGCTTTGGCGGATTTCACCCGGTCCATTCACTTTCATCCCAGCGCGGACGCGTACTATCAGCGCGGGCTCACTTATCAGACGCTCCATCAAGCCCGGCGCGCAGTAGACGACTACGACCTGGCGATCGATTACGATCCCGGCGCGCCGTATATCTATCGCGCTCGGGCGAAGGCGAAGCGCGACCTGGGAGATGCGGCCGGCGCTCGCCAGGATCAGGAGACGGCGGAGCGCGTGGAGAAGACCCAGTAAGTGTTCGTTCCGCTCACGCCCCTCCGCTGCCTGCATCGCGCCATGGATCTCTACGGATCCAGAATCGGCGTCGTCTCCGGTGATCGGCAGTTTACTTACGCTGAACTGGGACAGCGCGCCGAGCGGCTCGCTACCGGCTTAGAGAAGCTCGGGATCGCGGCCGGCGATCGCGTGGCGTATCTCTGTTACAACAACCACCAGTTGCTCGAAGCCTACTTCGGCGTGATCCAGGCGCGCGCCATTTTGATGCCTCTCAACGTCCGGCTTTCCGAAATGGAGCTCGCCACGATCCTGCATCATTCGGGCGCGAAGATGGTGGTCTTCGAGGACGACTTCGCGGATACCGCAACAAATCTTCGCCGCGCGTGCCCGGACGTCCGTCATTGGGTTGCCCATGAAGAAATCATCGGCCAGGGCTGCCCCCAGCGCGCCGATATCTTTTCATACGACGAGATGGCCATCGCCGAACTTTTTTATACCAGCGGGAGTACGGGTGTACCCAAAGGCGTGACGCTATCGCATCGCACGCTCTATCTGCACGCGCTGGGCGTAGCCTTGGAATACCGGGACCCGGAACTCATGGTGGACCTTCACACCATCCCGCTGTATCACGCCAACGGCTGGGGGCATCCGCAGGCCTCCACCATGATGGGGATCAAGCAGGTCATGGTGCGGCGGTTCGAGCCGGCCGAAGTCTTCCGGCTGATCCACGAACACAGGGCGACGAATCTGTGCGTGGTCCCGACCATGGCCAACGCTCTGGTCCATGCGGTTGGCACTCCGGAACGCGGCGAATGGGATCTATCCAGCCTGAAGACCATGAACATCGGCGGCGCGGCGAGTTCGCCGGAGCTTGTGGAACGCGTCGAGCGCGCGTTTCCCGGCTGCGAGTGCATGGGCGGCTACGGGCTCACGGAGACTTCTCCGGTGATCACCATGGTGCAACCTCTGGATGCCGTCCACTTGAGCGATACGGAGCGCCGCGAGCGCCTGGCCATGACCGGACGCGCAGTGGTGGGCGCGACGGTGCGTGTGGTCGATGCGAATCTTCGCGATGTCCCGCGCGACCGCAAGACCATCGGCGAAGTAATCGCGATGGGCGACCAGGTGATGGATGGCTACTTCGGCGATCCGGATGCCACGTCCGCGGCGATGAGCGGACCCTGGCTGCACACCGGCGACATGGCGGTTTGGGATGAGGACGGCTACATCCAGATCGTCGATCGCAAGAAGCAAATCATCATCTCCGGCGGCGAAAACATCTCCTCCCTGGAAATAGAAATAGCGATTTCCGCGCATCCGGCGGTGCTCGAGTGCGCCGTGGTGGCGGCTCCGGATCCTAAATGGGGCGAGGTTCCGGCGGCGATCTTGGTGCTCAAGGACAGGGTATCCCTCACTCGCGAAGAATTGCTCGGCTTCCTGCGGGAGCGCCTCAGCCGGTTCAAGCTGCCCCGGATCGTCGAGTTTTCGAGCCATCCTCTTCCCAAGACCGGAACCGGCAAGATCCGCAAGAACGAACTGCGAGAGCGGTTCTGGGCTGGAACAGAAAGTGTCAAACGGGTTCAAGGCTGATGGTTTTTGTACGCTTGGAGAACTTCGACGAGCTTGTCTTACTGCGTTTGTGGGAAGCCGGCACACTCGGCGTCACCGAAGGTGACGGTTACGTGGACGCTTTTTTCGAAGACGCGGAAGCTGCTTCGCAATTCGGTGTGCCGGAGGCTGTTGTGGACGTAGACTGGGTCGCGCAGACCGAAGAATCCTTTCCGCCGCTGTTGGTCGGCGAGAAGTTCTTCGTCGCCGCGCCGTGGCGCACTGAGCCGACCCCGCCCGGTCGCATGCGCCTGGTCATCAATCCCGGAGCGCAGTGCGGCACCGGCTACCATCGCTGCACGCAGCTGTGCCTGGAGGCGATGGAGAAGCTGATCCAGCCGGGCGATTCGGTGCTGGACGTGGGCAGCGGGTCGGGCATCCTGTCTCTTGCGGCCAGGATGCTGGGCGCGAAACGCGTCGTCTCCTGCGACATCGATCCAGAGGCCGCTGGACCCGCATGTTTCTTCGTGGGAAGCGTGGACGCGGTGCGATCCAGTACTTTCGACGTGGTCGTCGCCAACATCAATGAAGATGTGCTGGGGCCGATGCGCGCGGACTTCGAGCGCGTGGCCCGCAAGCGCATTCTTTCGGGCTTTCAGAACGATGACGGTGAGTGGGATTGCGTAGTGATTTAGACCGGCCTCTCCGGCCACTTGTGCTTGGGATACCGCCGCCCGAGTTCCTTGCGCACCTGCGGATACAGCCGCTCCCAGAATCCCGCCAGGTCGGAGGTCACTTGCACGGGCCGGTGATTCGGAGCGAGAAGATGGACGACGACGGGCGCGCCGCCGATCTTCGGAGACTCGCGCATACCGAAAAAGTCTTGCAGGCGCGATTCGATCCAGGGCGGCTTGCCGGGTTCATAATGCACCTTGACCTCACGGCCGCCGGGGAGTTTGATCCGCTCCGGCGCGGCTTGATGGATGCGCGCCGGGCGCGTCGCAGCGAGAATGTCCGCGGCTTCGAGCTGTTTAAACGTGGTCCGTCCCTGGCATTGCGCGACGAGCACCGCATCGGGGTCGATCGTAATGCCCCCGAAGGCCGCGCGCGAACGCAGTTGCTCGACGGCATCCCGGTCCGCGAATCGGCCGATGCCGGCTTCGAGGGCTTTCTGCGCGAGCAGGCTCGATGCTTCTTCGCTGGGCGTAGCCGGTGCGCGGGTCTCTTCAATGACTAACTGATCGTAGATCAGTGCAGTGACCTGATCCACGCGCTCGGCGGTGCGATTCCATTCGAGCGAGATGCGCTCGACGGCGCGCTCCAGCAGCCATTCCGGCTCAATCGGAGCGGCCAAACGAACCAGCGGCAGGCCGTGCTCGCGACGCTCCTCGATATCGACGGCGACAAGAAATTCCCAGCGGCAGTTGGGAAAACGAGCCGAGCCGCCGGGGGAAAGTAGCAACTCCCCATCACGGCGGTGGCGCGCGACGCGATCGGGAAACGCCGCTAGAATGCTTTGCAGAATAGCTTCGTCACTTGTGTTTCGCGAATCGTGTCCCCCGATTCGCTTTCTGAGTTGGTCGAAGATTCTCCGTGTTTGCGGCTGCCAGTCGGATTCCGCGAGTGCGAGCAGGTCGGATGTCCCCCGCTCCCCCGCGCTGAGCACGGCGGCCACGGCGCAACCCTTTTCGGAAACACCCCGACGTTTGGCTTCGAGCACCAGTTTGGCGAGCCGCGGCGGCAGAGGCAGTTCCGCCATCTCCGGCGTGACGCCCAACCGGTCCAGCAGCGCGTTGGCCGCCGTGAAGGCTGCTTCTGGCGGGCGATCGAGCCAGGTAAGCTCACCGACCTTCATCGCTCTCAACTGCAGAACCAGTTGGGAAAGCTCGCGGCGCAGGATCTCGGGAACATCGGCCGCTGGGCGGCGATGAAAGTCCTCGGCCGAGTACAGGCGGATCACGCGGCCTGGAGCAGTACGACCCGCACGTCCGGCGCGTTGCGTGGCCGACGCCTGGCTGATGCGGCGCACCTCGACCGAGGGCAATCCCGTCCAGGGCGAATCAGCGGCGACGCGCGCGAGGCCGCTGTCGATGACCGCCGTGACGCCTTCGATGGTCACCGAGCTCTCGGCGACATTCGTCGACAAGATGACTTTGCGACGGTCGCCGGGCGACACTGCACGGTCCTGCTCGGCGGGCGAAAGATCGCCGTGGAGCGGCAAAACCAGCAGACCCAGCCGAGATGCCAAGGGCTCTACTGCTCGCGCGGCCCGGCGGATTTCGGCAGCGCCGGGGAGAAATACGAGCACGTCACCCGTGACGCCGCCCTTCGTGAGACGCTCGAGCGCCGCGGCCACCTGCTCCTCCAGCGTCGCGGGCGAGTGCGGCGTGTACTCGATTGCGAGGTCATACAGTTTACCTTCGGAGCGCAGAACCGGGCAGTCGCCGAGGTACTTCGCGATCGGTGCAGCATCGAGCGTCGCCGACATGACGATCAATCGAAGATCGCGTCTCTTGCTTTGCAGCCGCCGGAGCAGTGCGAGCGCGAGATCGGTGTCCAGATGCCGCTCGTGGAACTCGTCCAGGATCACCGTACCGACTCCGGCGAGCGTGGGATCGGACAATAGCCGCCGCGTCAGCACTCCTTCGGTCAAAAACCGCAAGCGCGTGCGCGGACCGCTGACGTCCTCGAAGCGAACCTGATAACCCACGGTTTCACCGATGCGCTCGCCCAGTTCGCTGGCGACGCGCCGGGCAGCCAGGCGTGCGGCCAAGCGCCGCGGCTCCAAGACGAGTACCTCACCGCGTCCCTTATCGAGCAAAGCGGGAGGAACGCGCGTGGTCTTGCCTGCTCCCGGAGGCGCTTCAATGACGAGATTCCCGGAAGCCGGTATGCGCGGCAACAAATCGTCGATAGGGAGCTTCATTTAGTCCGCAACGGCACGAATGGTTTCGGGCGCGTTGCCTTCCAGGCGATTGTTGACGAAGATGTAGGCGGCGCGGCGCTCTTCGCGCATGCGCTGAATCAATTTGCGCAGCGACTCGCGCGCTTCGGGATTTTCATCGCGGACACGATCGTAGGGCGTGAACTGCTGCACTGCGTCCTCATACGCGCGGCCTTGACGAAGCAACGCACGCACCACCGTGAAGTCCGCGGGGAAAGCATCCGCGATCGCCATCTGCTCGGCCAGCGCGGGCATCCTGGTCCACGCATTCAGCACGTGCGCCGCGCGATGCTGCCGCAGGCAGTCAAAGTAACGCGGCTGCAGATACTCGCGATTGCGGACCTCGACGGCGTAGCGAAACGTCGCCGGCAGAGCGCTGAGAAATGCATCAAGCCTCGCGGAGAATTCACGAGGGCTCGCCCCACGCGCGCCAAACTCGAAAATCAGCGCGGGAATGCGTGCGCGATAAGGTTCCAGCGGGTCTAAAAATAGCGCGGCGACTGCGTCCGCGCTTAAGTACGACTCGTTAACCATCCCCGCGCGTGGTCCGTAGCGGGCGTGTTTGGGAAACACCTCGACGGTTACTTCTTCCGGCACTTTTAGGACGAAGTGCAATCCGGGCGGCGCCGAGCCGAACAGCTTCTTCCAATATTCCGGCGACGGGAACTGGTAGAACGAAAAATCGCCACACACGATGGGAAACGTTTCGGCGTATTCCGCCAGGCATTCGGCCTCAAAGCGCTTCTGCGAGAACTTGCCGCGCGTCTGGTAGCGTTCCCGCGTGTAGATCTGGTCCAGCCAGCCTGGGTACTTCCAGGAACTGGTCCCGATCCAGATGTTTTCAGTCGCAAGCGTTCGCAGGCGGCTTGCCAAGCCCGGCCGATCGAAAAGAGCGGCAAACGCAGACGGCGGATCGAAAAGAGGGAGCGTCACCGCGCGCGAGCGGAACGGTTGTAGAACGGGTCGGCGCCGGCTTCGAGGATCCCGTCCGGCAGCAGCTTGATCATGACCGGAGCGGCGCCATTGTTATAGCGCGACATGATCTCGACTCTGTGTCCGCGCTCCGCCAGATCCGCGGCAACCGACGGCGGAATGCGCTCATCGAGTTTCAGATTTCCCAGCTTCCAGGGGTGATCGTCGAAGCTCTCGACCAGATGCTCCGTCATGAAACGCGGCGCCTCGACGGCGTTCTGCGCGTTCATCCCGTAGTCGATTACGTTCACCATTAACTGGAGCAAAGCTTGCTCCTGATCGTCGCCGCCGGGCGTCGAGAGCGCCAGGAACGGCTTGCCATCGGGATGCATCACCAGCGTGGGACTCAACGTGACACGGGGACGCTTGCCGCCCGCCAGATCGTTGGGATTCCCGGTAACCAGAACGAAGCTCTGCGCGCGCTGGGTCAGCGGGATGCCGGTATCGCCCGCGATCACGCTGGGCATCCACGCGCCCGAAGGCGTGGCGGAGAATACGATGCCTTCGTTGTCCATGGTATCGACGCACGTAGTATCGTTCGCCTTCAACACGTCGTCGACTTCATACTGAGCCATGTCCGCCAGGGCCACGTGCTGTCCCGTTTTGCCGTCGATCGCCCCGGGCTCGAATTTGAGCGACGCGCGCTCTCCGATCTGCTTACGGCGCTTGGCCGCGTATTCCCTGGTCAGCAGCGCCTTCAGGTTCCAGTGATTGAATTTGGGATCGCCATAGTAGGTATCCCGGTCCGCGTATGCCAGTTTCAGGGCTTCCACGGTGCGATGAATGTACTCGGGAGAATTGAACGCCGGGTGGCCGTCGAAGCCGTCGATGATATTCAGAGCCTCGAGCATGGCCGGTCCCTGGCTCCAGAATCCGGGCTTGTAGACGATGTGACCGCGGAACGTGGTCGAAAGCGGCTCCTCCGGCGTGAGCCTGAAGGCGGCCATGTCCTCGTAGCGGAGCAAACCGCCGTTGGCCTTGCTGAAAGCGCCGATCTTGCGGGCGATTTCGCCCCGATAGAAATAATCGCTCACGGCGTCGATGGCGGCCTGCCGGCTGGCGCCCTTGGCCAGCGCCTTCTTCTCCGCGGCCACCATGCCTCGCAGCGTCCGCGCCAGATCGGGCTGGCGAAAGATTTCGCCGATGGCCGGCGTATGGCCGTTCGGCATGAAGTGCGCCTTGGACGTCGGCCACAGCTCGAAGAACGGCACCGCGGAGGCGAAACTGCGGGCGCGCATCTCATCCACGGCGTAGCCATCGGCCAATTCAATTGCCGGCTCGATAATTTCGGTGAACGACTTGGTTCCGAAGTCGCGCAAAGCCACCAAGCCCGATTCCACCATGCCGGGCACCAGGGCCGGCATCAACCCGGCGTCCGGAATGATGCCCTTGAGATGATCGCCCGGACCGAGCCGGAAGGTGATGTCGCCGAGCTGGACAGGGCGCTTGCGGAAGAAGTCGGCGGAAGCCAGCTTGGGCATCGGGCCCACGCCCGCAATCGAATAAACCTTGCCCGCCTTGGTGCGGATCAGGATAGGCGCTTCGCCGCCCATGCCGAAGTGCGACAGTTCGGTCGCCGAAGCCGCGAACATGGCCGCGACGCCGGCGTCGACCGCGGTGCCACCCTCACTATAGAGGCGCATTCCGGCGGTGGTGGCCCAATCGCTGCCGGCGGCGACGGCTCCGCGCATGCCGTGAACGGGCTGGCGCAGGGGCCCATCCGGGCGTCGGGTTTGTGCGTTACTAGCGGCGAGTGGAGCAAGGGAGGCGATAAGAAACGATCTTCGCTGCATAGGACTACTCGGCCTTCATTATAATGGTTTCGCGGTGGACCTTACTCCGGAAGCCTCCATAACTGAGCGGACGAAAGCATCTTCTGAGAACGAACCCATGCTGTACTGTCCGGTGTGCAGCCGCCGTCTGACTGAGCGAAAATGCAAACTATTCTGCGAACAGTGCGGCTATTACATGAGCTGCGCGGACTATTATTGATTCCATGAGTGACCTGGCTGATATTCTGGAGCGCTTCCGGCGCGGCGGGGAACTGCTGGCGATGTCCACCACCGGCGCGGCCGGCACGGAGCTCGACTTTAAACCGGCGCCCGAAAAGTGGAGCGTGCGGCAGATCGTGTGCCATCTGGCCGATTCGGAAGCGGTCGGCGTGATGCGCATCCGCCAGATCGCGGCGGAAGACAACCCCACGCTGCAAAGCTTCAACGGCGAGCTCTGGGCCGACCATCTGGATTACCAGCGTCGCAAGATTTCGCAAGCGCTCGAAATCTTTCGCAAGCTGCGCGCGGAGAATCACGAGCTCCTCAAAGCTCTGCCCGAAGATGCCTTCGCGCGCACGGGCAACCACACCGAAAGCGGTCCGCTGACGCTGCTCGATCTGGTCAAGGGCAACGCCGAGCACGTGGAAGGGCACGTTCAGCAGATCCAGCGCACGCGCGCGGCGTACAAAGAGCATCGCGCCAAGCAAGCGGCGCAAGCTCCCGCCCAGCCGTAGCGGATACTATAACGAAGAATGACTGGTTGGAGCATGTCCAGTGCGACCATGTCCAGTACGAACAGGCGCGGCCTGATCGCGGTGTGCGTGGCGTTCGTCGCCACAGGCATGCTGTTCGTACCGCGGCTGGGCATTGAAGCGGATGAGGCGATGGTCGCCAACGGCATCTACAATCACGGCGAGGCGTGGTATTCGTGGAACATTGGGAACGCTCACGTGCCCGTCATGCTGATCAGCTACCTGGGCGCGCTGAAAACCTGGTTTTACAGTGGCCTGTTTCTCCTCACGCCCCCGCGCCCGATCGTCCTCCGGCTTCCCATGCTGTTGTTCGCCGCAGCCGCGCTATGGCTGTTTTTCGAACTGCTGGACCGTACGATCGGCCGTCGTGCCGCATGGATCGGGATACTGCTGCTGGCTACCGATACCAGCTACCTGTTGATGAATACCGCCGACTATGGTCCCGTGACTCTGCAGTTCGTGTTCAAGCTGGCGGCGCTGGTGCTGCTGGTTCGCTTCCACCAGAACGAGAACAAAAAGGATCTGGCCTGGGCGTTCTTCCTTCTCGGACTGGGAATGTGGGACAAGGCCGTATTCGCGTGGGTGCTGTTCGGACTGGCGATCGCGGCCGTGGCGATATTCCCTCGCGAGCTGCGGAAACACATCAGCCGCGCGAACCTTGCAGTGGCCGGATTGGCGATGCTGGTGGGCGCTCTGCCGCTGGTGATTTACAACATCGCGCGTCCGCTCGAGACACTACGCTCGAATGCTCACCTGGAGCAGGCCGGGGTGCTGCACAAAACCGACATCCTCGAACAAACCATGGATGCCCATGTGCTTTTCGGATTCCTGACGGCCGTCGAACCCGGGCCGAATCCCGGCCAGCCCAAACACTGGTATCAATCGCTTTCCCTTGCGATCAGCCGCTGGACCGATCATCCTCATCACAACGCCATCCTGGTGGCGGCGATCGCATCCGTGTTGTCACTGGCGTTTCTATGGAAATCGCCCGCGCGCCAGCCCATCCTGTTCGGATTGATCGCCTGTGTCGGCACCTGGCTGCCCATGGTGCTGACCGCGGGCGCGGGCGCGGCTGCGCAGCACGTGATCCTGCTGTGGCCGTTCCACCTGCTTCCGGTCGCGGCCGTGTTGGCCCAGATCCCCGTGGTCCGCGCCGCCCTGGTGACGGCGCTGTTGTGCGGATCGAATCTAGCCGTGACCAACCAGTACTACGCCGATCTGATCGTCAACGGCCCCACGGTGCGCTGGACCGACGCCATGGATCCCCTCGAGCGTTATTTGGAGGATCTTCACGCCCATCGGATCGTCGGCAACGATTGGGGATTCACGGAAACCATGGATCTGCAAAGCGAAGGCGGACTTCCGATGGATTACGCCGACACCCGCAGCGACCAGGCGATGGAAGAGCTGCTGGGGGATCCTTCGAACGTGTACGTCGCGCACGCGCCGGGATTTGCGTTTCATCCCCAGGAGCGCGCCGCGCTGGAGGATTTCGCCCGGCGCGAGAACTACCAGGAAGAACCACTCACCACCATTCACGATCGCAACGGGAGGCCGACGTTTGACGTTTTCCGATTCCGAAAACTTCACCTGTAATATCTGCGGGGTCGCATGTAAGCGCCTTTCGGCGCCGCCCGGACGGGAGGTCCCGAGCTGCTCCGCGTGCGGATCGACGGTCCGCTTACGGAGCCTGGTCGCGCTGCTCTCGCGCGAAATCTTCGGCGTCGAGCTGGCGATTCCCGATTTCCCCGTGCTCAAGGGCATCCGCGGCTTTGGGATGAGCGATCCGCCGGAGCTGGCGCAGCGGCTGGCGGAAAAGTTCGACTATACCAACACGTTCTATCATCAGGAGCCGCGCCTGGATGTTGCCGATCCTACACCAGAGCAGCTACAGGAAAACACCGGTCGCTACGATTTCATCCTGACGAGCGAGGTTCTGGAGCATGTTTCGCCACCGGTGGAACGGGCATTCGTGAATCTCAACCGGATGCTGAAGGCGGACGGGTTGTTGCTTCTCACGGTGCCCTATAGAATCGATGGGCACACGGCCGAGCATTTTCCCCAACTCCATGAATACGCGCTGGCCGCACCTGGCGGGCGCACTGTACTGGTGAATCGCCGCCGCGACGGATCGCTCGAAGTGTTCGAGAATCTTTCGTTCCACGGCGGCGATGGATCCACGTTGGAAATGCGTGTCTTCAGCGAGACATCGCTCAAGGAGATTATTAGGCAGGCAGGCTTTTCCAGCGTACACATCGCGTCAGAAAGCATCCCGGAATTCGGAGTTCTTCACGATGAAGCCTGGTCGCTACCAATTGTTGGCCGGAAGGGGGCTTTCCGGCCGCCTGCTGCCGAGATCGCAGTCGCCTACGGGCACGCCGTCCGAAAGAACAACGTTCTGGCGCGGCAGTTTGAAGAACGCACCCAGTGGGCTTTGGCGCTTCAAAAAGAAAAAGAAACCGCGTTAGTCGATTTCCGGACCATCGCTGACGAGGCGGAACGAGCCAAGCATTACATCCAGTCCCTGGAAGCGGACCTGGCGGCGGAGCGTGCGGCAATCGCGAAGCTTAAATCGGCTTCCTGATGCGTTGGTTCGCGATGGCGTAGTATATCCGACAGGAGTGTTTGATGGATCTGCCTGCGCTTATCCCGATCGTCATCGTCATCCTCTACGTGATCTCCAGCATCAAGATTCTGGCGGAGTACGAGCGCGGCGTGGTGTTCAGGCTGGGACGAGTGCTGGCTACGCCCAAAGGTCCCGGCATGGTTCTGGTGTTCTCGCCGATCGACCGCATGGTGCGCATGTCGCTGCGCGTGGAGGCTATGGAAGTCCCCGCGCAAGACGTGGTCACGCGCGATAACGTCACGGTCAAGGTGAATGCGGTGATCTATTTCCGCATCGTGGAGCCGACGAAAGCGGTTATAGAAGTCGCCAACTATCTGTACGCCACATCGCAACTGGCGCAAACCACGCTGCGGAGCGTGCTGGGCGAGACGGAACTGGACGAGCTGCTGAGCCAGCGCGAGAAACTCAATATCCGGCTGCAAGGTGTGCTGGATCAGCACACCGGCCCGTGGGGCATGAAAGTCACCATGGTGGAAGTGAAGCAGGTGGACCTGCCCGAGCAGATGATCCGGGCCATCGCCCGCCAAGCCGAGGCCGAACGTGAGCGCCGCGCAAAGATCATCCACGCCGAGGGCGAAGCGGAGGCCGCGGCCAACCTGGAGAAAGCCGCCGAGATGCTGGCGCGCCAGCCGGCCGCCATCCAGCTCCGGTACCTGCAAACGCTGGTCGAGATCGGCGCGGAGAAGAACACGACAGTTGTGTTTCCGCTGCCTATGGATATACTCTCGTCAGTAACGAAGGTTTTGGATAAGTACTCGAAGGATACATAAACATACGTGCCCAGGAACGACGATGGCGAGTTCGAACTGATTCTTGGCAATCGCCAACTGATGAGCGTGTTTTTCATCGTGGTGATCCTGCTGGGCGTGTTCTTCGCGATGGGCTACATCGTGGGGAGGAACGCGTCGCCGGCCGGCGCGCCGGACGTGGCCTCGCATCGTACGGAGACTCCACCGGCTGCGGTGGACTCATCTTCGTCGACGAAAGAAACGGCGGCGCCCGCAGACGTACCCAAGGAAGACGTGCCTAAGGAAGCAGCTGCGCAGCCTAAGGAAACAGCCTCGCAGCAAGGTCCCGCGACCAAGCCCGCCGCGGCGCCCGAACCAGCTCCCGCACCGGTGAAGACGTCCTCACGCGCAGCGGCCTCCGATCAGCCGGAGCCGGGACGCACCTACTTGCAGCTCTCGGCAATCGACCACGACAAAGCCGACATCATGGTCGAGCTTCTGCGTAAGAAAAACTTTTCGGCCCTCGCGGCCGAGATCCCCGAGAAACCGGGCATTTTTCGCGTTCTGGTAGGACCGGTCTCCGATGCGGACATCAACAAGACTCGCTCGGCTCTGCAAAACGCGAGCTTCCCGGGCAAAGACGCAGTAAAGAGAACCTTTTAGCGGCTGACCAGGCGGCATGGACGCGCTGATTCAACTCACTCCTGCCGTGCCGCGTTTACCCGCATGGCTGCGCAAGCCTCGCACGCATTTTGACGCCGTCCATCAACTCAAGTCCGAGTTGCGCAGGCTGAATCTGCACACGGTATGCGAATCGGCGCGCTGCCCCAACATGCATGAATGTTTCCATCGCGGCACCGCGACGTTCATGATCCTGGGTAATCTGTGTACGCGCGGCTGCGGATTCTGCTCGGTGCCCAAGAGCCGGCATCCCGGCGCGCTCGATCCGGACGAGCCCGCCCACGTGGCCCGAATGGCGGCGGCGATGCGATTGCGCCACGTCGTGATCACCAGCGTCAATCGCGACGATCTGCCGGATGGCGGGTCCGAGCACTTTGCGGCGACCGTTCGCGAGCTGCGTGCCGCAATTCCTGAAGCACGAATAGAGGTTCTGACGCCTGATTTTCAGGGCGACCTCACAGCGGTGGCACGCGTGCTCGACGCCGAGCCTCATATCTTCAACCACAATATGGAGACTGTTCCACGCCTGTATCAGCGGGTCCGGCCCCAGGCGGATTACAGGCAATCGCTCGACGTACTTCGGTTCGCGAAACTTCATCGCGACACTTGCATGAAGAACGCACTGACGAAATCGGGCGCGATGCTCGGTCTGGGCGAGACTCGCGACGAAGTTTATCAGCTCATGCGCGATCTGCGCGCCGCGGATGTCGACATCGTGACGCTGGGCCAGTATCTGCAGCCCACGCGGCGGAATTTGCCCGTGGCCGAATTCGTTCCGCCGGCGAGATTTGACGAGTATCGCGATTTCGGCCTTTCGCTGGGATTTAAGATGGTATTTAGCGGGCCTCTGGTGCGCAGCTCTTATATGGCGGATGCGGTCGCGGCGGAAATTCGGACGTGAACCTGATCCTCTCGCTGGTTTCGGGCGTCCTGCTGGTCCTGATTTTTCCGAACTTCAATTTCACCTGGCTCGCACCGGTGGCGCTGGCTCCGCTGCTGATCGCATGCGCCCGCGAATCCTCCTGGAAACGTAGATTCGTTCTGGGATGGGCCTCGGGATTCGTGTTCTGGTTCTTCGTCTGCTCCTGGATCCAGTTCGTGCTCGAAGTGCACGGCGGAATGGGACGCTGGGGCGGATGGGGCACGTTCGTCCTGTTCGCGGTGCTCAAGGGCCTCTACACGGCAACATTCACGGCGCTGGTGGGCCCGGTCATGCGAACGGCCTGGGCGATTCCCGGCGCCGCGGCGCTCTGGACCGCAGTCGAATACGCACACGGCACGATCGGCCTGGCGTGGATCGGACTGGGATTCGCGTGGCTTGACCTGGGAAACGCGGCGATCGACATGCCGCTGCTTCCGCGCCTGGCGCCGATCACGGGCGTTTGGGGACTGTCTTTCGCACTAAGTGTGACGGGATGCGCAATTGCGCTCGCGGTTTTACGAAGACCGGTCACACGATACACGACGCACTTCGCATGGCTGGCCGGCTTCGCTCTGCTGCCACTGCTGCCGGAATTGCCTCCGCAGCGCGCCGGAACGGAACGGGTGCGCGTGGTGCAGCCGAACATCGACACCGAAGCCGAGTGGACTCCCGAAACGATGGCGATGCTCGAACAGCGCCTGATCCAGTTGTCCGAGCCCGCTAACGCGCCGCTGATCGTATGGCCGGAGGCTCCCGCGCCGTTCTATCCTGCCGATGCGTCTTTCCGGAAATACGTGGGCGATCTGGCGCGCGATGCCCGGACTCCAATCCTGATGGGGGGCGTGGGACAAACGCCGGCCGGCGCTCCGCTCAACTCAGCGTTCTTGTTCCAAGCCGATGGCGAACTGGCGCCGGAGCGCTATGACAAGATCAAACTGGTCCCGTTCGGCGAGTATGTGCCGGACGCGTTTGGCTGGGTGAACCGCGTCACGCACGAGATCGGCGATTTCGTTCCCGGCACGCGCATCGTCACGTTTCCGCTGGATGGCCACCGTATCGGCGCGTTCATCTGCTACGAATCGGCCTTCCCCGACCTGGTCCGCCAGTTCACCAAGGCGGGCGCAAATGTTCTCGTGAATCTTTCGAACGACGGCTATTTCGGCCACAGCGCAGCGCGCGAACAGCATTTGAAGCTGGTGCGGATGCGCGCGGCCGAGAATCGGCGCTGGATTCTGCGCGCCACCAACGACGGCATTACGGCCATGATCGATCCCGCCGGCCGGGAAATCGCGCGTCTGCCGCTTTACACCCAGACATCGGCCGTATTCGCCTATAACTCGCTCACTGGATGGACGCCCTACGTGCGCTTCGGCGACTGGTTCGCATGGCTGTGCCTGCTCGGCGGGACTGTCAACTGTGTCTTATCACGAGCACGTCGCCGTCCTTGACGATGTACTCTTTGCCTTCCAGGCGCAGCAGGCCCTTGTCACGCACGCCGGGATAGCCGTTATGGTCGACCAGCGCCTGCCAGTTGACCACTTCGGCGCGGATGAACTTCTTCTCGAAATCGCTGTGGATCGCGCCGGCGGCTTTCACGGCGGTGCTGTTCATCGGAATGGTCCAGGCGCGCACTTCGGTTTCACCCGCCGTCAGGAAACTCATCAGGCCCAGCAAGGAATAGGTAGCCGTGATGATTCGCGCCAGCGCCGATTCCTTCAATCCGTAGCTCGCCAGATATTCTTTCGCTTCCTCGGACTTCAGCTCGGCAAGTTCCGCCTCGACCTGGCCGCAGATGGCGGTGACCGCGATGTTCTTGCGTCCGGCAAATGGGCCGTTGCGATACTCTTCTTCCACTTCGTGCAGACGGGGCGCGTCTTTCTCGCCTATGTTGAGCACGCACAGCACCGGTTTCAGCGACAAAAACTGGAATCCACGGATGCGCTTTTCGTCTTCGTCGCTGAATTCGAGCTCGCGTAGCGGACGATCGGCTTCGAGTTCGGCCTTGATGCGTTCGAGGAGCGCGAACTCCTTGTCCAGATCGGGACTCTTGATCTTTTTGCGATCCTTGTCGACACGTTCGATGCGTTTTTCGACAACCACCAGGTCGCTGAGGATCAGCTCGATCTCGACGTCCTGGAAATCGCGCACGGCATCGACGGATCCTTTTTCATGGGGAACCGTGTCGCTATCAAACGTGCGCAGCACATGCGCCATTGCGTCCACCACGCGCAGGCTGGCCAGATAACTGGGATCGCGCAGCGCTTCTTTCGAGATGGCGGGGAAATCCAGATACTCGACCGTCGCGTAGGTGATCTTGGGCGGGTCGAAAATCTTCGCCAGCGCGTCTAAACGCCCGTCGGGAACCTTGGTCATGCCGACGCGGGTCTCCATGGAACCCACGCGGGCGGATTGATTGACGCCTGTCAGGATCGTGAACAGGCTGGTCTTGCCTACCATCGGCAGGCCTACAATGGCTGTTTTCATTTCGTTGGGTGGTGGGGCAGGAACTTTCTATTATCGCTTGTACACCGCTCCATCACTGTCGCGGCTCGGAAGGAGCCGTCAACCGAGCCGCGACAGTGATGGAGCGGTCTACAACGGCACATCCACCAGCGTCAGGATCTCGGTCAATACACGCTCGGCGGCCTCCGCCGACCGCGGGGCGAGCGCGACGCGCGAGTTCACCACGACGCGATGCGCGAACACGGGTAGCGCCAGCCGCTTGACGTCATCGGGAGTGGCGTAGTCACGTCCTTCGACAGCAGCTAAAGCCTGGGTAGCTCGATACAGCGCCTGGGAGCCGCGCGGGCTGACGCCCATGGCCAGCGCTTCGTGTGTCCGCGTCCGCTCCACCACCGCGAGCATGTAATCCACCAGTGCATCGTCCACCTTCACGCGCGCGACTGCATCTTGCAGCGTGACCAAATCGTCTCCCGAGAGAACGCTCCGCATCGATTCCGCGGAAGACGCCCCGCCGCGCCGCACGATTTCCCGTTCGGCGCTGGCTTCCGGATAGCCGATGCGGATGCGCATCAAAAATCGATCGAGTTGCGACTCCGGGAGTGGATACGTGCCGTGATGCTCCACCGGATTCTGTGTCGCCACCACCATGAACGGCTGCTCCAGCGGATAGGATCGGCCGTCGATGGTCACCTGCAGCTCATTCATGGCTTCAAGCAGCGCGGATTGCGTCTTCGGTGTCGCGCGATTGATTTCGTCGGCCAGCAGGAAGTGCGTGAACACCGGCCCGCGCTTGAACTCGAACGCCTCGGTGTGCGCGTTGTAGATGGTGACGCCCACCACGTCGCTGGGCAGCATGTCGGAAGTGAACTGGATGCGGTGGAAGCTGGAATCGACGCTGCGCGCCAGGGCCTGAGCCAGCGTTGTTTTGCCGACGCCGGGAACGTCCTCAATCAGCAGGTGCCCGCGGGCCAGGAGGCAGGTGAGCGAAAGGCGCACCACTTCCGGCTTTCCGCGAATCGCTTCGCCCAGCGCCCCCTCGATCTCGGCGAGCTTGGCAAGCGATACGGGCGGGCTGAAGGTGGTCTCCCGCTGCGACATCGCTTTCATGATATCGAAACCGTCTGAAGCCGTTCCCGCGGCGTGGCTTAGGTCAGTTCTCCGAGGGCCGCTCGACCCGGTCGATGACTAGAGCCGAAACCAGACCTTTGGTGGCATCTAATCTCAGCCCGAGTTGCTCCTGCATGGCCACGAACAGACTCGGTTTGGCGGATTCCGCCGAGTGTGGCAGGTTGCCGCCGAATTGGTTTTCGTCGGGCGTCCACTCCAGATCGAAATCGTACGTGCCTGAAAGGCCGGTCTGATCTACTACCGCGCGGTCAAGCACGGTACGCTGCATCATCGCCGCGAACTGCATTATGGTCGCATTGCGCGCCGGCAACGTAACGTGGACGCCGCCCTTTTCCTCTGGGTAAATGGTGTTGATCAGCTCCGGCAGGGTGCCGGGAGGCGCTGTACTTTCCCTCAGTTTGGGTCCGCCCTTGGCCACCGTGATCGCGAAGATCGGGAGCTCTTTTGGCTCGCGATGAAAGGTGAGTTGAAATCTGTCGGTGAGGAGCTTCCGCAGCATCGCCATCTGGTCGTCGAGCTTGGGCTGGACGCCGCCCGGCGTCGAGGCGAGAATATCGTAGCGGTCGGAGTCGGTCCAGGCCGGCCCTCCGGAGATCGCTCGCGGAGTAAGGCTGTACGCTGCCGCAACCAGGGCTTGGAAGGTGAAACCCGTTGCGTAGAACCGGTTGACGCTCTGCATGCGGATGTACCTGGCCCGCGAATCCGGAGCCGTCGGCTTTATCGTCGCGACTTCGAATGCGTCGAATGCCGGCCTCTTGGCGGGAGACTGCCCGAAGAGCAGGACGGGCGCGAGAAGCAGCCAGACTACGCGCATTCGAATCTACTCCAGGCTCATGTTCACGACCTGGAAGTGAAACCGTTCCGGAGGCAGCGAACTGATGGGGCTCTGGCCCATGGAGGCCCAGGTGTTGTATGCGGTATGGGCCACCGTGGAGTTCAGATACAGCAGGAACTGATCGGAAAAGCACTTGAGCGGCGGAGGCTGGCGAAACGTCAACCGCATGCCCACGGCTTTTTCGAGCGTCACACCGCCGGTTTCGATGGCCTTGTCCTCGAGCAGCGTGACAAAGCTGCAGCGACCCGCGTGCGGCCACAGATCGGCATGCAGCAGATTGCGCAGATCGATGCGAGTCTCGAAAGTAGTCTCGCACTGGCGAATCCATTCGAGCACATCGTCGCCCCAGCGCCAGTGCTGGATGAACTCCAGATACTGCTCGGTCAAGTTGAGCGCCAGATCCATCTTGCGGCGATCGAGTTCGATCTGCGCGCGGGCCGGATCGGTTTCGATGCCAGGCGGGGCGAGCATGTTTTCGCGCTCGATCAGGTCATTGGCCATTTCCATGACACGGTCGAGGCGCTTCACACGGGGTGTCGTGCGCACCAGAAGCGGCGGCAGTTCGTGGGTCTTGGACCCAGGCAGTTCTACGAATTTTCGGTCACCCAGTATCATTACTGCACCCTGGCAACCCTTCGTTTCCTTACTTCTACAATAACAGACGTAAACGTTTTATCTGGCGTTACTTGATGGAGAAGGCTTCATTTCCTGCACTACTGATCGGGAGTTTGTACTATTACCTACATGGCAGCCTCCTACTCCATCGGGATCGACTTGGGCGGTACCAATCTGCGCGCCGCGGCGATCGACAAAGACGGCAAGATGCTGGCGAAAATCTCCGGGAGCACGCCCGTCGCGTCAGGACCAGGACCGGTCGTCGACGATATGGCGCAGTCGGTCGAGAAGCTGCGCGAGCAGTTCGGCCGCAATGATCTTGCCGGAATCGGCGCGGGCGTGCCGGGCAATATCGATATGGCCAAGGGCGTGATCGTCGGGTGGGGCAACATGCCCATTTTCAATGGCTACGCGATGCGCGACGAGCTGAGCAAGCGGCTCAACGCCAAAGTCATCCTCGAAAACGACGCCAATGCCGCCGCGCTGGGCGAACGGTGGATGGGCGCGGGGCGCGGCGTGGACGACCTGGTGCTGTTGACGCTCGGCACCGGCATCGGCGGCGGGATTATCGTCGGCGGGCGCATTCTCCACGGCCAGATTGGCATGGCCGGCGAGCTCGGCCACATCACCATTTCGCCGAACGGCAACCCCTGCGGCTGCGGCAATCGGGGCTGCGTCGAGAAACACGCCTCGGCCACGGCGGTTTCGGCGATGGCGCGCCTGCTGGGTCTGGGCCGCGATCTGACGGCGCAGCAAGTGTACGATCTCGCCCGACACACGGATCAACCCGGCAACGACCGTGCGCGAGAGATCTTCAAGGTGATGGGCGAGGCGCTGGGGATCGCGCTGGCCGGCCTGATCAACATTTTCAATTTCCCGCTGTATCTGCTGGGCGGCGGCGTGGTGGCTGCATGGGAATTCTTCGCACCGGCCATGCTGGCCGAAGTCGAGCGCCGCAGTTTCACCTACCGCAGTACGCTCAAGACCGCGCCAACTCGTATCGAGGCCGCCAAACTCGGCGGCGATGCCGGCCTGTACGGCGCAGCCTGCCTGCCCTTGCAGGAAACCGCTCCATAACTGTCGCGGCTCGGAATGATTTCGCGGGACATGAGAACATAATCCTATGCGCTGGCCCGTATGTTTGTTGGTCGCCGTTACTGGCTTGACCGTTGCCGCCATGATCGCCCGGTCCCAAGACACGGTGCGCACCATGTTCCCGGCGGTCCGCGGGCTCCACGAAATGGTCGCCGCAGCCAACAACCTGGAGGTCTCGGCGGGGATGCGCATGCTCGCGCAAGGGGGCAACGCCGTCGACGCGGGTGTCGCCACGGTGCTGGCCGGTACGGTGACCGAGCAGAGCCGCTTGGGCCTGGGCGGCGAGATTCCCATCCTCATCAAACTGAAAGACAAGCCCGTGATCGCCATCAGCGGTATCGGCGTGGCCGGCTCGAAGGCCACGGTCGAGTTCTTCGAGCACCGCGCGCCGGAACAGTGGGAGCAGCCCGGCCGCCTCGCGCCGATCCCTGCCATCGGACCGCGCGCCGCCATCACGCCGGGCTTGGTGGATGGGCTCCTGGTCGCGCTCGAGAAATACGGGACACTTTCCTTCAGTCAAGTAGTCGCGCCTGCGATCGAGTACGCCGATGAAGGGTTCCCCATCGGCGAAGAATTTGCCGAATTCCTGGGCGAGCTGCAGCCATATCACGCCTTCTGGCCGGCTTCGTTCCGATTCTTTTACCCCAATGGCGTGTCTCCCAAACGCGGCGAGATCGTCAAGATGCCCTCCCTGGCGAACACGCTGCGCCAGATGGCGGCGGCGGAACCGAAAGCCAAGGGCGACCGCGCCGCTAAGATCCGCGCCGTCCACGATCTGTTCTACAAGGGCGCCATTGCCGCGAAGATGGCCGATTTCGTGGAAACCAACGGCGGCTTGTTCACCCGCGACGATCTCGCCAAGTTCCATGCCGACGTAGAAGAGCCCAGCGTTGGCACCTACCGCGGCTACACCATTTCCAAGCCCGGCTTCTGGTCGCAGGGACCGGTGATGATCGAAGCGCTCAACATCCTGGAGGGCTTCGACCTCAAGAGCATGGGCCACAACAGCCCCGAATACCTGCACACGTTGATCGAGGCCGTAAAGCTGGCTTTCGCCGACCGCGACCGCTATTACGGCGATCCGAAGTTCAGCAAAATTCCGGAGCAGATTCTGCTATCGAAGGAGTACGCCGCCGAACGCCGCAAGCTGATCGATCCGCAGCACGCTTCCATGCAGAGCCGCCCGGGCGATCTGAATGCCTCGGTCGCGATGGTGGGCGGCAACGGCAAATCGTCGGATAAAGACACCACCTGCGTCAACGTGGTGGATCGCGAAGGCAATGCGTTTTCGGCGACGCCCAGCGGGGCATGGATTCCTTCGGTGATCGTGGCCGATACCGGTATCCCACTGTCCGTGCGGATGGAAGCGTTTGTGCTGACTCCGGGCCATGCCAATGAGCTGGCGCCCGGCAAGCGGCCTCGCGTGACGCTCAGCCCCACGATCGTGACGCGCGACGGCCAGTTGGTGCTCACCATGTCGACCCCCGGCGGCGATAACCAGGATCAGGCGCTGTTGCAGGTCCTGTTGAACATCCTGGAGTTCGGCATGTCGCCCCAGGAAGCCGTGGAAGCTCCGCGCTTCCAAAGCAGCCACTTTTATAACTCGTTCGGATTCCACGAGTTCACCCCTGGCAAAGTGAGCATCGAAGACCGCATCCCTCGCTCGACGATCCAGAAGCTGATCGAACTCGGCCATCTGGTACAGCCTGCCGCGGATTGGAGCAACACGTCGGCGCCCACCGTGATCCAGGTCATCGGCGGGGTGCTGAACGGCGGCGCCGATCCGCGCCGCGCCCGCTACGTGTTCGGCCGTTAACTTCCCTGCGGGCAGTTTCAAATTATTCCAGGAGGACGCATGCCGCGGATTTTGGTGTTCGATGTCAATGAAACTCTTCTGGATTTGTCGGTGCTCGAACCGCATTTTGAGCGTGTGTTCGGCGACAAAACCATGCTTCGCGAGTGGTTCAACCAAGTCATCCAATTCGCCGAGGCCCTGACGCTGGCTGGGGACTACCGGAATTTCAGCGAGGTGGCGCGCGCCGCGCTGGAGATGACCGCGGAAGCGCACCGTGTCCGGCTTTCTCCGGAAAACACACAGGAAATCATGGGCGGCATGCGAAATCTGCCCGCGCACGCGGAAGTGCCCCAGGCTCTGAGCCGCCTGAAGGGCGCGGGTTTTCGAATGGTCGCGCTGACCAACTCGCCCCAAGCCGTCGTGGACGTCCAGATGAAGCAAACGAACCTCCAGGAATACCTCGAGCGTAATTTTTCGGTCGAAACCGTTCGCAGATATAAGCCGTCGCCTGAGCCGTACCGGATGGTCGCGGCGGAATTGGGCGTCTCCGTGGGGGATCTCCGCATGGTCGCGGCGCACGCCTGGGATGTCGGCGGCGCCATGCAAGCAGGCTGCGCGGGAGCGTTCATCGCCCGGCCGGGCAAGGCTGCGTTCCCACTATTCCCCAAACCGGACGTGACCGGCAACGATCTGGCCCAGGTCGCCGAAGCGATCCTGAAAGTCGAATTGCCGCCGGCGTAGACGCTATAATAAGAGTGGAGTTTCTTGTGCAAATTTCTCGAATGTTGCGCCTCTTCGCGTACACGCAGTTGATGCCGGTGCTCGAAAGCGGCGAGGAGACCACGCTGGTGGGCGGCCAGGCGGTGCTTGAAGGCGTCATGATGCGCGCCCCACACAGCTATTGTGTCGCTGTACGCAAGCCCGATGGCCAACTGGTCACCGAAGAACATCCCCTCGAGCGGATGTCGGAAAAGTATCCCATCTTCAAATACCCGATCCTGCGCGGGCTGGGGACTTTGGGCCAGGCCATGACGCTGGGGTTCCGCGCGCTCAAGTTTTCGATGAATGCCATGCTCGATGACGGGGAAAAGAAAGAGGAAATCTCCTCCTGGATGATGACGGTGAACATCCTGTTCTCGCTGGGCTTCTTCATCGTGATGTACAAGTTTGTTCCGCTGTTTCTGGCATCCCGCATCTCTCACACGCGCCTGGGCATCAACCTGTGGGACGGCGTGATCCGCATCGGAATTTTTCTCGCCTTCCTGTTTCTGCTGTCGCGCATGAAAGACATCCGGCGGGTTTTCGAATATCACGGCGCCGAGCACAAAGTGGTTTTCAACTTCGAATCCGGCAAACCCGTGACGGTGGAGAACGCGCAAAAGTTCGTGACCTTCCATCCCCGCTGCGGAACCAGCTTCCTGCTGGTGTTGATGGTGATGGCGATGATCGTGTACGCCTTCCTGCCGATCGATAACTTCTGGCTGAAGTTCGCCGCGCGCCTGGCGCTGTTGCCGTTCATCGTCGGGTTGAGCTATGAACTGATCCGCTTCGCCGCCAAGCGCCAGGGCACGCTGATGGGACTCCTGACAGCGCCTGGATTGTGGCTCCAGCGGGTCACCACCAAGCCGCCGGACGATTCGCAGGCCGCCGTCGCCATCCACGCGCTCCAGGGCGCCATGGAGCTCGAACAGAAGCAAGGCGGCGAGCTCGTAATCGCCTGACGCCTTGTTAGACACGCTTCAGTAGATCAGAATGGAATATCAGAAAAAACTCGACGACATCGAGCGCCGCTTCGAGGAATTGACGGCGCAGATGGCCGACAACTCCGTCATCAGCGACGCCGCGTTGTATCGCAAAATTTCCAAGCAGCAGAGCGACATGAGCGATATGGTCGGCAAGTATCGCGAATGGAAGGCGGCGAATAAGAATTTGCAGGAAGCGCGCCAGATGCTCGCGGAGTCCGACCCCGAGCTGCGCACCATGGCCCAGGACGAAGTCGCGCGCCTGGAACCGCTGCTGACCCAGTATGAAGAGGAGCTCAAGGTGCTGATGCTCCCCAAGGATCCGCTCGACGAGAAGGATGTCGTCCTCGAAATTCGCGCCGGCACGGGCGGCGACGAGGCTACCCTCTTTGCGGACGAACTCTTCCGCATGTATGGCCGCTTCGCGGAGTCGCGCGGCTGGAAGGTCGAGGTAACCTCCGCCAGCGATTCGGCCGTAGGGGGAGTGAAAGAAGTGATCGCCCTGATCAGCGGCAAACGCGTCTACAGCCAGCTCAAGTATGAGAGCGGCGTGCACCGTGTCCAGCGCGTACCGCAAACCGAGCAACAAGGGCGCGTACACACCTCGGCAGTCACGGTGGCCGTGCTGCCGGAAGCCGACGATGTCGAGATCAAGCTTGAGGCCAAGGACGTCCGTATCGATACTTTCTGCTCTTCGGGCCCGGGCGGACAGAGCGTCAACACCACCTATTCCGCGGTTCGCCTGACCCACTTGCCCACCGGCACTGTCGTCTCCTGCCAGGATGAAAAGTCGCAGATCAAGAATCGCGCGAAAGCGGAACGCGTTCTCCGGTCGCGCTTGTATGAGATCGAACTGCAGAAGCAGCAGGAAAAGATTGGCGCGGAGCGTCGCAGCATGGTGGGCAGCGGCGACCGCAGCGAGAAGATCCGCACCTACAATTTCCCGCAGAACCGCATGACCGACCACCGCATCGGCCTGACGCTCCACCAGCTCAATCTGGTGATGGAAGGCAAGCTCGAGCCCATCGTCGACGCGCTGACGACGTACTATCAGACCGAAAAGCTCAAAGAGCAGAGCGAAGCGGCCTGACATCGCCCGAAAAATGGGGACAGTCACCAGTGTCCCGTTCGAACTCGTCGTTGGCAACATAAGCGTTCCGGCCGGGACACCGGTGACTGTCCCCGTTTTTCGTTCTCTCCCATGACCATCCACACCGCGCTGCTCCAGGGCCGGCAGCTTCTCGAAGCAGAAGGAATCGCTGTTCCGCGACTCACCGCCGAAGTTCTTCTGGCGCACGCCGTGGGTCACGACCGGGCATGGCTTAACGCCCATTCGGGCGACGAATTAAAAGAAGTTTGGTGGATTCACTACGGGCGCTATCTGCATCAGCGCCTCCAAGGGCAGCCGACGCAGCAGATCACCGGCGTGCAGGAGTTCTACGGTCGCGATTTCCGCGTCACGCGCGATGTGTTGATCCCGCGGCCGGAGACAGAGCACGTCATCGAAGCCGCGCTGAAATTGGGCGCGCGGAACATCGTCGATATCGGCACAGGATCGGGGGCAATCGCCGTTACGTTGGCGCTCGAGACCGGCGTACGCGTGGTGGGCACCGACATCTCGATTGAGGCGCTCCGCGTCGCTGTGGCGAATGGCCGCAGGCTGGGAGCGGCTGTAGCATGGCTGGCATGCGATCTCGCGAGCGCTCTCCCCAGCGGCAGTTTCGATCTAGTGGTTTCGAATCCCCCCTATGTTCCGGCGCGCGATAAGACGACGATCCAGCGCGAGGTCCGCGACTACGAACCCGACGTCGCGCTCTACGGTGGCGACGATGGCCTGGAGATATACCGCCGTCTGGTCCCGGAAGCCGAGCGGTTACTCGTCCCCGGCGGCTGGCTGGTGATGGAAATCGGCTACGCCTTGGGTGACGCCGTGAGCGCTATGCTGGGCGCGTGGAAGGACGTGGAAATCCGGACCGACCTGGCGGGCCTGCCGCGGGTGATCCTGGCCCGGCGCCCGTGAAACTTTACTTCCATCTCGACATGGACGCGTTCTTCGTCTCCGTCGAGGAGCTTTTCGATCCTTCGCTCAAAGGCAAGCCGGTCGTCGTCGGCGGACGGCCCAACGAGCGTGGCGTGGTTTCCGCCGCATCGTACGCGGCCCGCAAGTTCGGAGTCCACTCGGCCATGCCCTTGCGGACCGCCTACAAGCTCTGCCCCCAGGCAATCTTCGTCGATGGCCATCGCGAGCGCTACGTCGAATACTCGCACAAGGTTTATGAAGTGCTCCAGCGCTTCTCGCCGAAAGTGGAAATGGCGTCGATCGATGAAGCTTATCTGGACCTGACCGGTACTGAGCGCCTGCACGGGACTCCGCTCCAGGCCGCGCACAAGCTGCATCAAGCCGTCAAGCAGTCGACTGCGTTGAACTGCTCCATCGGCATCGCAGCGTCGCGGATGGTGGCCAAGGTCGCCTCCGACCAGGCCAAACCAAATGGCATCCTTTGGATACTGACTGGTCAGGAGGCGAGCTTTCTGGCGCCGCTCGACGTGCGCAAGATCCCCGGCGTCGGCAAAGTCACCGAGGGCCGTCTTCATGCGGCCGGCATTCGCAAAGTAAGCGATCTGGCGGCGCTGGACGAAGCGTTCCTCGAAGATCACTTCGGCAAATGGGGCCTGGCGCTGGCGGGAAAATCGCAGGGCTTCGACGCGGGCGGCTGGTTCGATACGGAGGTCGGCGAAGGCGGCGGCCCGAAATCCATCAGCCACGAACATACTTTTTCAGTGGATACCGCAGAGACCGGCGCACTGGACGCCATCCTGGTGCGACTCTCGGAAATGGTGGCGCGGCGGCTGCGCGATCATCGCCTGTGGGCGCGCACGCTGCAGATCAAGCTGCGCTACTCCGATTTTTCGACCTTCACGCGATCGCGGACACTCGACCACGCCTCGCAGATCGATGCCGAGCTGGCGGCGGCCGCGCGCGGGCTCTTTCATAAGAGCTGGACTGGTAAACCCATCAGGCTGCTGGGAGTCTACGCGCAGTCGCTCGAGGCCACCGAAGGGCAGACCAGCCTCATCGATGAGCCGCGCGCCGAGGACTGGCGCCGGACCCTCGCCGCCGTGGATAAGATTCGCGAGAAATACGGCCAGGACGGCATCATAGCGCTGGCTGCCGGAATGAATGCGGGCTTCCGGCAGCGGGTGCATGAGAATCCCGAAAACCTGCCCGGCAAGGAGCCCAAAAAGGAGTAGGGTATCCTAATGACTGTGCCAGCGTTGTCTATCGTCGTACCGATCCACAACGAGGAGCCGTGCATTCTGCCGCTCTATGACCGGCTGACCGCCGTGCTGGAGAAAGTCCGGCGGCCCTACGAAATCATCTTCGTGGACGACGCGTCCACGGACCGCAGCTTCGACCTTCTGGCGAACCTGGTCGAGACCGACCCGCGCCTGAAAGTCATCCGGCTGCGGCGCAACTTCGGACAAACCGCGGCGCTGGCGGCGGGGTTCGACGAATCCCAGGGCAACATCATCATTTCGCTCGACGGCGACCTGCAGCATGCGCCCGAGGATATTCCCGCGCTGCTCGAGAAGATCGACGAAGGCTACGATATCGCCAGCGGCTGGCGCAAGGACCGGCTGGATAACGCGGTCACTCGCAAGTTTCCCTCGCGGATCGCCAACTGGCTCATGTCCAAGGCGTCCAACGTCAACCTGCGGGATTTCGGCACCACCTTCAAGGCCTACCGCGCGGAGATCCTCAAGGACGTGAATCTCTACGGCGAGCTGCACCGCTTTATTCCCGCGCTGGCGTCGTTCTACGGCGCCCGCATCGCCGAAGTGCCCATCCGCAACCTGCCGCGCGTGAACGGCGGGTCGCATTACGGCTTGGGACGCACCTTTCGCGTGGCGTTCGACATCTTTACGATTTGGTTCCTGCTGAAATATTTCACGCGCCCCATGCATTTTTTCGGAAAGTGGGGATTGGTCAGCGCCGGCTTAGGCAGCACCGTCCTGGTCTGGCTCGGAGTGGAGAAGATCTGGACCCGCGTCGACATTATTCAGGAGCACGGGCCGCTGATGCTGCTAGCGGGGCTGGCGCTGGTCACCGGCGTGATCCTGTTCTGCACCGGACTGCTGGGAGAAGTGCTCACGCGAACCTATTTCGAGAGCCAGGGCCGGCGCATCTACGCCGTTCGCGAAATCCGCACGCGGCGCGAAGAAAAAGCCGCCGGCGGCGCGCGTTAAGAATCCCTGGAATGGCCCCGCTTCGTGCCGTTATTTTCGATTTCGGCGGAGTCCTCTGCTTCCACCCCGATGACGAGCGCTGGCGCCGCGCCGCGGAAATGGCCGGCCTGCCTGTGGCTGACTTCATGTCCGCCTTCTGGGCCAACCGCATCCGCTACGATGCCGGACTCTGCCAGCCCGAGGAATACTGGCAAGCCGTGGCTAGCACCGCCGGAATACAGATCGACGACCAGCGAATCCCGGCGTTAATTCGCACGGAGATCGAGCTGTGGAACCAGTACGACTCGCGCATACTCGCCTGGGCCGGCCAATTGCGCGCCGCGGGATATCGCACCGCGGTCCTCTCCAATCTGCCTCGCCCGCTGGGCGAAGAGCTTCGCGCGACTCCCGGGTTTTTGGACCCCTTCGATCACATCACGTTTTCCTACGAGCTGCGCAAAGTGAAACCGCAACCGGAAATCTATCTGGATGCGGTCCGGGGACTGGGCATCGAGCCCTCGGAGGCGCTGTTCCTGGACGACCGTCCGGACAACATCGCGGGCGCACACGCCGTCGGATTACGCGCGTTGCTCTATTCCACCTGGGAAGACTTCGTCGCTGGCGGGCGCACGCACTACGGCTTGCCGGCCCCGGTCTTTGTGGAAGATGTCGCGCGCCGCCAGTAGTCTTCAAACAGCGTCTTCATGGCCTCGGCCATGCCTTCGTGCTCGAACACCACGGCGGTCCAGGCGGGTTTGGTGGTAACCGGATCCACCAGCGCCAGCAATCCGCAGCGGCCATCCATCAGGGCCATTTTCATCGGAACTTTGTCGATCTGGCGGATCTGGACGCCCGCGTTCTCATAGTCCGCCAGGAACCGCTCATGCGAGGCGTCGAGCGTTCCGCGCTCCACGATCATGCGGCATTGGACACCCCGCAAGCGGGCCTGTAGAACCTGCTCCGCGTCGAGAGGATCGACCGCGTAGGGCGGCCGGGAAAATTCGAGATACTCGGTGCGTGCTTCGGAGAGCATGTTCCGGAACTGAACGGCCGTCTGGCCCGGATCGTTGACCAGGCGCAGGAAATCGAGTGTCCCGCTGCCTTCCTGCCCTTCCGCGTAGGCGGACATCAGATCGTTCAACAACCCCGATGCAGCTTTACTTTGCTCCGCGAGTTCGGCTTCGAGTGCGTGCGTCCTGCGCGAAAGATACGCCGGCAGGGCCTCATCCGGTGGAACCGCCGAGAATAGCTTGGTGCGGTCCTGCATCACACGGGCGAAACCTTTCTCGACCAAACTGTCGAGCACTTCGTAGATCTTCTGCCGGGGCACATGGGCGCGAGCCGCCAGTTCCAGCGCCTTGAAGCGAGGATGCCCGACCAGTACCAGGTACGATCGCGCTTCGTACGCGTTCAGCCCCAGCGCCTGGAGGCGCTGCCAGAAGCGCCGGAATTCGAGATCCGATGGTTGTTCGCGCGGCACGGAATGGTCGAGCATAGCAAATTGCTACAATCGCCGTTAGGAGCGCACAGGCCGGCGGGGCGACTTTAGACTCAGAAATCCGATCCCGGCGTTCCGTTGTGCGCGATACAAGGAGTAAGGTTGATGAAATCTGCCGCCGGCCTTCCCGAGACCCTCGGAGCACTTCGAAACTACAAAGATCTGGCTGCCAAGCTTCCCCATCGCACCGTGAAAGACGAGCTGCGCGAGAATCTGATCTGCCGGTTGCAGAAGCACGAGCCGCTGTTCCCGGGTATCGTCGGATTCGACGACACCGTCGTTCCGCAGGTGGTCAACGCGGTGCTCTCGCGCCACAATTTCATCCTGCTGGGTCTGCGCGGACAGGCCAAAACGCGCCTGATCCGCATGCTGGCGAACCTGCTGGACGAGCGCGCCCCCTACATCGCCGGCTGCGAGATTCACGATAATCCGTTTGCGCCGATTTGCAAAGCTTGCCGCGATAAGATCCACACGATGGGCGATGCCACGCCGATCGCCTGGCTTTCGCGCGAAGAGCGTTACGTGGAAAAGCTCGCCACTCCTGACGTCACGATTGCAGACATGATCGGCGATATCGATCCCATCAAGGCTGCGCGCGCCGGGCAGAACATCGCCGACGAATTGACGGTCCACTACGGCCTCCTGCCGCGGGCGAACCGCGGCATTTTCGCCATCAACGAGCTGCCCGACCTGGCGGGAAAGATTCAGGTGGGCTTGTTCAACATCATGCAGGAAGGCGACGTGCAAATTAAGGGGTACCCGGTGCGGCTGCCTCTGGACCTGATGCTGGTGTTCACCGCCAACCCCGAGGATTACACCGCGCGCGGCAAGATCATCACGCCGCTCAAGGACCGCATCGGCAGCGAGATTCGCACGCACTATCCGGTGGCGCTCGATCACGGAATGGCGATCACGGAGCAAGAAGCTTGGGCGAAGCGAACTGCACCCATTGAGATTCGCGTGCCGTCCTATATCCGCGAGACAGTGGAACAGCTGGCATTCTCGGCGCGCGAGGACAAGCGCGTCGACAAGCGCTCGGGAGTCAGCCAGCGGCTGCCGATTTCGGTGCTCGAAAACGTCATCTCGAACGCCGAGCGGCGGGCGCTTTCGATCGGCGACTCGGTTGCCGTTCCCCGCGTGATGGATATTTACGCGGCGCTGCCCTCGATCACCGGCAAGCTCGAACTGGAGTACGAAGGCGAGCTCAAGGGCGGCGACACGATCGCGCGCGAGCTGATCCGGCTCGCGGTCGGCAAAGTATATACGCGGATTTTCGACGGCGAAAACCTGTCGACCGTGATCCAGTGGTTCGAAATGGGTGGCTCGCTGAAGTTGGACGAGACGCAGCCCTCCTCGGCCATGATCAAGCAGCTTTCGGGCATTCAGGGATTGCTCGAGAAGACCAAGCTGCTGGGCTTGGGCGCGAGCGAACCGGATGCGGTCCGCGCCGCGGCGGCGGAATTCATCCTCGAAGGTCTTTATGCGCACCGGCGGATCAGCCGGAATGAAGAGATCGGGTACACGGCCGAAGTGCGCCGGCGCGAGCCCGGCCCCGACGATCCCAAAGCTAAGGCGCAGCGCAGGAATTATCAGTAGGGGTCGCCTGGAGACGTCCGGGATCTGGGCGCAGGGACGCCTCGAACTGATCGAAGGAGAGCTGATCAGTAAGGCGGGTAAGAAGTGCGTAGAGCCGGTTTTCGTGGTCAGATCGAAAGCCCAGAGTAGAATCCGATATCTCGACGACTAGGCGAAGATTTGCCGATTGCGCCCCTTCCCGGATAGCTCATACTCGACAGGTTCGGCTGAAACAGGAGGCGAAAAGGGAGATACTGATATGGATATGCGAAAGACTATCATCCTTGCGACTTTTGGACTCATGTTAGGGGTCATCCCCATGCTGGCGCATCACGGAACCGCCGCCTCCTACGATCAAAAGAAGGTGCTTACCTTAAAAGGGACGGTGAACGAGTTCCTATGGAGGAATCCGCACTGCGCGCTCTTTTTGGACGTAAAGGACGAAAACGGGAAAGTGGTGAGCTACTCCATTGAGATGTTTAGCCCCAATCTGATGGTCGGCCGCGGCTACACTAAGAACGTGCTGAAGCGCGGCGATGAAGTCACCATCGAAGTACATCCGTCCCTGGCCGGCACTCCTTCTGGCGAGTGCTTGGGCTGTAAACTCCTGGTGAATGGCAAGGATCCCTCAGCTAACCGGGCAGCCAAACAATAACCCATGCGACATCATGCGATCTCTGCCGTTCTAGCCACCTTGTTTTTGCTGCCCGCCGCGCAGGCCCAGACGCCTGTTCCCGATCTGAGCGGCGTCTATACGCGAGCCGGAGGAGGCGGCGCACGCAATCCGATGAGCGAATGGAGCGCCGAAGCTCTTCCCTTCTCGCCCGAAGGTCTGGCCCGGTTCAATGCCAATAAACCTGGAAAAGGACCGCGTCAGGTTCCACCGGCGCTCGGGAACGATACGCTGGGAGACTCCAATCCACCCGGCTTGTATCGCACGCTTATCTACAACCGGCCGTTTGAGATCGTGCAGACGCCCGGCAAGATCATCCAGCTCTTTGAATGGGCCAAGATTTGGCGGGTGATCTGGACGGATGGCCGCCCCGCGCCCGACGATCTTCCGGCCGGCCCCTATTGGTACGGGTATTCCGTAGGCAAGTGGGAGGGGGATACGCTGGTGGTCCAGACGGTCGGCCTGGATGACCGCGCCTGGCTGGATGAGTGGGGCACTCCGTTCAGCGGCGACGCACGCATCGAGGAACGCTGGAAGCGCACCGGTCCGGTTAAAATCGAGCTGACGATCACGGTTCACGATCCGGCAACGTATGCCAAACCCTGGACCAGCAGTCCGGTAGTTTACTCCTCACAGCGCAAGACTGAGGTCATGGAAATGATCTTCGCTCCCATCGATGAGAAGGAGTTCAATCGGAGAGTCCGGGACCCGGCCGCGGGCGTGAAGAAGTAACCACCTCGAAACGCATACGGACGATTGGATCGCTCCGCCATCCCGCGTGGTAGCTTGAAGTAGGGAGGTTCTCGCGCCCGCATGAAATCGGTACGCTATTCCAAGTACACCGGCGAGGATCTTGGCCTGAGCGCCGAAGACCTGATGAAGGCGCTTTCCGACTTCTTCCTCGAAAGCGGCTTCAACAATCCCTACATGCAGTTCAGCGAGTTCAACGAGCACTCGCTCGACGAACTCAAGCGCGCCATCGAAGAAGCGTTACAAAAGGGCGATTTCTTCGATCCGGAACGTGCCGAGCAGATCCAGCAAAAGCTCGAAAGCATGAGCGAAGAGGAGATGGACCAGTTGCTCGGCAAACTCGTCCAGAAGCTCGTCGACGAAGGCTACATCAATACCGAACAGCAGTCCGGCGGCGCCGGCAAGCAGGAAGGCAAGGTCGACGTCAAGATCACCGACAAGAGTGTCGATTTTCTTGGCTTCAAGACGCTGAAGGATCTGCTAGGCTCACTCGGCCACTCAAGTTTCGGAGCGCATGACACGCGCGATCTGGCTACTGGCGTCGAGACCACCGGCGCGGCGAAGCAATACGAGTTCGGCGACACCATGAACCTGGACGTCTGCCAGACTCTATTCAGTGCGATGCAGCGCGAAGGGGTCAAGCTGCCGTTAAATCTCGAATACGAAGACCTGCACGTCCATCAATCCGAGTATCAAAGCTCCTGCGCCACCGTGCTGATGCTCGATTGCAGCCATAGCATGATCCTGTACGGCGAGGACCGCTTCACGCCGGCCAAGAAAGTCGCCCTGGCGCTTTCGCACCTGATCCGGACGCAATATCCCGGCGATTCGCTGCGCTGCGTGCTGTTCCACGATTCGGCCGAGGAGCTCAGGATCGAGGAACTCGCCCGTGTGCAGGTCGGCCCATATTACACCAATACGCGCGAAGGTCTGATTCTGGCGCAGCGTCTGCTCAACCAGGAACGCAAGGATATGAAGCAGATCATCATGATCACCGACGGCAAGCCCAGCGCGTTGACGCTCGAGGACGGGCGCATCTACCGCAACGCCTTCGGTCTGGATCCTCTGGTGATCAGCCGCACGCTCGAAGAGGTCAACCGCTGCAAGCGCCAGAACATCCTGATCAACACGTTCATGCTGGCCAGCGATTACGGCCTGGTGCAGTTCATCCAGAAGGTGACGCAGCTTTGCCGCGGCAAGGCGTACTTCACGACGCCCCACAACCTGGGGCAATACCTGCTGATGGACTACATGAACCGCAAGACCCGCACGATCCACTAGCGATTGGCCAGTCAACTGCACTAACCTTTGGCGAGATGATGTTTCGCAATCGCGAAGAAGCCGGCCGCCTGCTGGCCCAGGCTCTTGCCACCTACGAAGGTCGCCCAAATCTGGTCGTTCTCGGCCTTCCGCGCGGCGGAGTGCCTGTAGCGCGCATCGTGGCCGACTTCCTGGGCGCGCCCATGGACGTGTTCCTGGTCCGCAAACTCGGCGTCCCCTGGCAGCCCGAGCTCGGATTCGGCGCGATCACCGAAACACCCGGTGCCTACCCGCCCGTGCGCGTTATCGACCAGCGTCTGGTGGAGGAATGCGCACTCACACCCAAGGTCATCGAGGACATCATCGCGCGTGAGCAGCGCGAGCTCGACCGGCGCAGCCGCCTATACCGCGGAACAGGTTCCTTAGTCGATATTCATGGCCGGGAAGTGATCATCGTCGACGACGGCTTGGCCACGGGCAGCACGATGCTGGCCGCGGTTCGCGCGCTTCGACAGCAGGGTGCCAAGCGAATTGTGGTCGCCGTGCCCGTAGGCCCGCCCGGCACCTGCGACGCGCTGCGAAGGGAAGCTGACGAAGTCGTATGCCTATCGTCGCCCGAGCCGTTCGATTCGGTGGGAACCTGGTATGAGGACTTCACGCAAGTCCCCGATCGTGAGGCGCAGCACGCTCTTTCTTCAGTACCTTCCGGAAGTGGCCGTGAAAATGCACAATAGAAGGTGCGATGTTGCCATTCAAGAAAGTCCTATTTCCCGTGGATTATTCGCCGTCGTGCACGGCCATGGTTCCGTACGTGAAGGACATGACACGGCACTTCTCGGCGGATCTCGCCTTAGTACATGCGTACGCCTTGCGCCCCCTGTTTGCGAATCGCGACATCGAAACAGTCCTGGTGTATAGCGATCCGGCCTACGCCGATCCTGAGGTCGCGCAAGAAGCCCGTCATATCGAGAAACAGCGGCTGAGCGAGTTCGCCGCCAAGATGTTCCCGGACCAGCGAGCGGACGTGATCACCGAGGAAGGGGAAGCGGCCGCCGTCATTCACAAGGTCCTGCAGCATCAGGACGCCGATCTGGTGATGATGCCGACGCGCGGCTGCGGGCCGATACGGCGGCTTTTGCTCGGCTCGGTCACCGCCAAGGTGCTGCACGATGTCAGTTGCGCGGTTTGGACCAGCGTCGGCATGGCCATTGAGGAGCATGCACCCGCGGTTCCCTATAAGTCCATCGTCTGCGCGCTGGATGAGACCGAGGAATCGGAGGCTGTTCTCCGCGCGGCCGCGGCCCTGGCCAAGTCCTACCAGGCCGGCCTGTCGCTGGTGCATGTGCTCGAAATGCCGTCCGCGACACTGGAAATGGACTTCGGGGTTTACCGCAAAGACCTGATCGATGCTGCCCACTTACATATGCGGGGCCTGAAGGACCGCCTGAATCTGGACGTGCCGGACGTCGTCACCGACGCCGGAATCATTGACGGGGTCCACCGGGAAATCGTCCGCCGGAAAGCCGACCTGCTGGTCGTGGGCCGGGGGCATGACCAGGGGTTTGTCAGCCGGGTCTGGTCCCGGCTGTACTCGATCGTGCGCGATTCTCCCTGCCCGGTTCTGAGTATTTGACGTTGGGGTTCACCCGCTGGCAGTGTGGATGACGGATTCTTCTTCCCTGCCGAACAACCGGCGAGTGGCCTACTTCTCGATGGAAACCGGTACGGCGAAGATATGCCGGAGATTCGCAATTGGCAATGGTCTTAGGACTACTGCCTCTATGCGATATGCACTCCTCTGCGGACAGCTGACCGGAACTCCTTCAATCGCTGCTCCACGTCCGGAATCAGGTCAAGTCTGCGCGCGATTTCGCGCTCTGCCCGGCGCCACAATTCCAGATCGCATTGGTTGAGACGCTCGATCGTAGCGTACAGGTCCGGGCCCCAGGAATGCTTGAGCCACTCCTCACGATCGGCCGGGCTTCCGCCTAACGGACGGCTGACGTTCTGCGGGAAGTAGTCGAGCCTCAGCCGCGGGAATGCCGGCTTGAGGAAATATTCGGCCGCCACCAGGCTCTCGTCGAACTTTTCCACCAGCCCGGGAATCGCCATCTTCCGGACAACATCCGCGGCCACGTCCACGTCGTGATGGTCTACCGGCCGCGTGAAGGCTCCACCCAGTGCCAGCATCGTCACCTGGACATTGCTGACCAAGTGCGGCGCACTGTCGATCAGCTTCCTGAAGAAAGAACGGGGAGGGTCCTGCCTGGCCAAACGGCAGAGAGGGTCGTCGACAAGGATTTTCTGAAAATACGAATACAGCGATTGAAGCCGATCCAGCGGATGCCTCAGAAAACAGCAGTCGAAAATGATCGTGTTCGGAATAACCGGCTTGGGATAGCGAAGATGATGGCTCGAAATCGCCTGTATCGAAGCATGGCCCAAGACAAATTCGGCCAGACTAGCCTGATCCACAACCGAGACATCCTCGGGTCCGTGAATCGTCGCGAAACCATCGCGAAACTCGCGTTCCAGGATGGACGTGATCGTACTGCCGCCATTCTTAAAGATATGGTAGTGAACGATTAGAAATCGTGTCGCAGGTACCGGTAGCCGGAAATCCATGCGTGGCCTTTTACTTGTGAACGCGCCAGACTGGAAATAGTTTCCGATTTATCGCAAAGTCGCTCAATTATAAATTCCTAATGACTAGGATAAACCTGGGTTGCTCGTGCTCAAGGAGGCAACCCCCGACGTGGGAAGCTAAACGAGCGCCGGAGTTAGAGGTGTAGATCGTCTGGACGTGGACTAGACTGTAGTGTAAGGCAACCTCGCGGCGGAGGCAAGGAATTTCAAGGTCAGCGGCCCATCAAGCCTTCGACAGCGGCGATCAACACGCACACGATGGTGTGGGCAAAAAATCCATAGTGAATCCAGTTCCGCGTGAACCGCACCACCAGAGCCACGTCGCTCATGGAGCGAACTTCGCGCGTGGCGTGAACGGGGCGCACTGCCAGAATCATCCGCACGGCGCAGTATGTACCGCCGCCCGCGGGTGGAACCAATAGTTCCGGCGCCGCTTTGCCAGTTGGAGGTCAGCGAAAAGTTTTAGTACGGATTACGCCACAGGAGGGATCTGGGAGGATAGGGCTATACAGCGGTGAGTAAAAGGGTTATGCTGGAAGCGCTAGAAAAACCGCATCGGAAGCGATTGCTGCGAGGTGTGTTGCTTACCGTTTCCGATGCGGCTCGCCCGTTTCGGGCGGCGGATCCCGGCGTCCGTCCAGTTCACTCCGCTGAGGCCCGCGTCCATTCAGTTCCTCAACAAAGCAGTCCGGACTGAGACCTCGGACCCAGGAAGATCGTCAAAAAGGCCCAACCATAAAAAACCCCTCTGATTGCAACTTGCACCAACGAAAGAAGGAGCGGTTCAAACTTCAATACCGACTCCCGCAAGCACGCTAAATATAGCCCCTCGCTTCTTCCGCTCGAGCCTGTTGCAAACAGAGGGCAGGTTTTCAAAAGTACTTCATCAATTCAGCGGTATCGTATGCACGTTCGTCCCCAATGGTTACACTCCTGATTTCAGGCAGATACAGACCAGCGTCGTCCCTGGGTGCGGGGTCCTGCCCCGCCCCCTGTGTCCCTGTGACACGCTGTGACACAATTGTGTCCGTGCGGCGCGCGGCTCTCATTTCGCTGTCTGGCCTGTTGCTCGTGGCCCTGGCCGGCGGCCAGAATCCGGCTGCCCCTAATCCGGCTGCCCAAAATCCGGCTGCCCAAAATCCGGATGACGAGGATTTCCACGTCTATCGCGACGCTCCACGGCTGCTGCTGACCCCGCAGAGGCTGCGCCTTCTGCAGCGCGAACACGAGCGCCAATCGCCCCGCTGGGAACAATTCGACTCGCTGATATCGAGCGGGGTTGCTCTGCCCGAGCCCGGGTTCGCCTGGGCGCTTTACTATCGGGTCACGCGCCAGCCCAGCGCCGCCAAACAGGCGATCGACTGGGCGCTCGGTAACTCCACCGATCTTCGACAGCTCGCCCTGGTATTCGACTGGTGCGGTCCCGCGCTAACCCCGGCGCAATCCGACCGTCTGGCGGCCAAGATCCAGGCGGCTCTCGCGAAATCTTCAGACACATCTGTGAACACATCTGTTAACGACGTGCGCGGCCAAAGCGCCCGTGTATTCGCCGCCATTGCTTTGGCCGATCGCCTGCCGGACCAGGGCAACGCCCTTTTGAGCGAGGTCGTGCGGACATGGTGGCGTATGCAGATCGTTCCGCAGCTCGCGGCCGGCCGGCCTGCTCTTCCTCGAGAGCAGCGCTACGCGTTGTATGAGATGATGCACGTGCTGCGCGATAACGTGAAGGTTGACCTGCGCGAATCCGCCGCCGGCTATTTCAAGAATCTTCCGCTGGCGCACCTGACCGGGCACTATCCCAGTCCTTTCCCTGCGTCCGGCAATGGCACCGAAAACGAATTCCTGATTCCCGTGTATCTCCACGACGGAAATCCCGACCCGGCGGATGCCGCCATGTCGCGCGCCGCAGGCCTGGCGATGGTGGCTTACGATACCAACGCGCTCGATAGCCAACTGTTGCAGGGCTGGCTGATGCGAGACCGCTTTATGATGCGCGGCAGCCTCGGCGCCGTCTACGAATTTCTGTGGGCCAACCCCTATCAGCCCGGTTTGAACTACGACCAGGTGCCTCTGGTGTTTCACGAACCCTACACCGGGGAGGTGTTCGCCCGCACCAGTTGGGATGAGGACGCCATCTGGATCGGCTATTTTGAGGGACGCCTGCAACTCTTCCAGAACGGCCGGCTTCAGACCTTGCGCGAGGGCGCGGCGGTCAAGCCGGTCCAAGTCGGAACCGCGACGATCACCAGTGCGCCCGCCCAGGACGCCGCGAGGTTCCGCGTGGAGAACGCGGGCAATCAGATCCTGTTCGTGCTGGGATTGGCCTCAAGATCCGAGTACGCCGTAGAAGTTGACGACCAGGAGTTGGAGTTCCTGGATACCGACGCCGGCGGCACGCTCACCGTGCCTACCTCCGGCAGCACGGACGTAGGTGTGCGCGTGAAACTTCGAGGGCCCGTCACTCCAGGTCAAGCCGATGCGATAAAATGATTCTGTGAGCGATAGCCCCGGCGCCAGTTTCCCCGTTACACCGACACCAGCCACGGTTCCGCCAGTCACAACACCTTCCAGTACTCCGCAGGCCTCGGCACCTTGGCTTGCCGCGGTGGTGTTGGCTTGGATCATCCCCGGAGGCGGGCATGTGCTGCTGAAGCGGCCGGGCCGGGGAGCCTTGATCGCGGCCTGCGTAACCTCCATGTACCTGCTGGGGCTGATGATGCGCGGCATGCTGTTCTCGCCTCAAGGAGGCGACCTGCTGACCACCGTGATCTACTGCGGCGGCTTTATCGGGAACCTGTTGTCCGGAATCCTATATTTCCTGAGCGTGTGGCTCGGCTACGCCCAGCCGGATCTGGCCGGACATGTGCACGATTACGGCACCAAGTTCCTGGTCGGAGCAGGGTTGTTAAACCTGCTGGGCATGGTGGACGCGTTCGAAATCGCGACCCACAGAAAAGACTAGGGAGAGAAGACTAGGTGCCCAAGGTAAACCTTTCACATTTCGAGGCTTCCGTCCTGTTCGCCTTGGTGACCTCGGTGGTCCTGGGCATTGTGACCAAGCGTACCGACCGGGAACGGTTCCGGTATGCAGCCTACTGCTTTGCGTGCTTCCTGGGAGCCCTTTTCGGCCTGAGCTGGCTGATGTACCTGGGCCACGGCTAGGACAAATTCCCTGTAACTGGGATCGGGCGGCTGCGTCCATTAAAAGAGGGTTATACTCGTAACGAAAGGAGTCCGTTTCATGCGACGTTTGCTAGGACTCGCCACGATCGTCGGTTTCTCCTTAATTACCTCGTCCTTCCCAAGTTTTGCCGCGGACATTAAGTCCACGGATCAGCCCACCCAGAACGACAAGAAGCCTCAGAAAGAAAAGAAGAAAGACAAAAAGAAGGATCCCGACGAGATCGGCAACCGCGAAGTGGACCGGGGGCCGAACTTCTATTCGCTGGAGAAAGAGATCGCTCTTGGCAAACAGCTCGCGCAGGAAGTCGAGCGGCAGTCCAAGATCATCGACGACCCGATCGTGTCGGAGTATATCAATCGCGTGGGACAGAACATCGTTCGCAACTCCGACGCCAAGGTTCCTTTCACGATTAAGGTTGTGGAAGACGAATCGGTGAACGCGTTCGCCCTTCCCGGAGGCTTCTTCTTCGTGAACACCGGCCTGATCCTGAAGGCGGACAACGAAGCCGAGCTGGCCGGTGTCATGGCGCACGAGATCGCGCATGTGGCGGCTCGCCACGGTACGCGCCAGGCCACCAAGGCGGAGCTGGCGAACTACGCGACGATTCCCCTGATCTTCATGGGCGGCTGGGCCGGATACGGCATCCGCCAGGCGGCCGGCGTCCTGGTTCCCATGAGTTTGCTGAAGTTTTCACGCGGCTACGAATCCGAAGCCGATATGCTGGGGCTCCAGTATATGTACAAGACCGGCTACGATCCGGCGTCCTTTGTGGACTTCTTCGAAAAGATTGAAGCGCTCGAAAAGAAGAAACACAATGCGGTTTCGGAGCTGTTTTCCAGCCATCCGATGACCGACGACCGGATCCAGGCGGCCCAGAAGAACATCCAGGAAAACCTGGAAGCTCGTCCGGAATACGTGGTCAACACTTCGGAATTCAATGAAGTGAAGGCCCGGCTGGCCATGATCGAAAACCGCCGCAAGGTGGATAACAAGGATCCCAACAAGCCGCAGCTTCGCAAGAAGCCGGGGTCGGGCTCCGACGACGCGGACAGCAAGGGCGACGACGACGAGCGTCCGACGCTCAAGCGCCGCTAAGGCCAGTTTCCCTGGAGTGCAATAGAAGAGCCCGTGGGTAACTGCGGGCTTTTTCTATTGGGACCTCACGCGCAACAGCCAGTTATAGCGTCGACGTACATGCCGGGCAGCGCTTGGCTGCCAGAGGGATCGCGGTACAGCACTGCGGGCACTCTTTGGTCGACACCGGCGGAGGCGGCGGGGCCGGAAAGAAACGGTTCACCTGCTTCACGATGATGAAAATAACGAACGCCACGATCAGGAACTCGATCACCGTGTTGATGAACAGCCCGTAGTTCAGCGTAGGGGCTCCGGCGGCTTTGGCCGCGGCAATCGTAGGATAACTTTGGCCGTTCAGGCTGACGAAGAAATTCGAAAAATCCATCTTGCCCGCCGCCAGCCCGATCACCGGCATCAGAACGTCGCCGACCAGCGACGTCACGATCTTGCCGAACGCGGCGCCGATGATCACGCCGATCGCCAGGTCCAGCACGTTCCCCCGCATGATGAACTTCTTGAATTCCGCGAACATATTCGCCTCTCCTGCTCCGATCAGTGTACTCCTTGTTACCATGGTTTTGGTATGGCGAAACCGGCACTCATTACAGTCATTTGCCCCTGCTGCGAAGCGGAGCTGCATATCGACCCGGCCACCTCGGCCGTGATCCGCCACAAAGCGCACGAGAAGCCGGCCACGTTCTCCGACATGGAAGCCGCTGTGAATCGCTTCAAGACCGAAGCCGGCCGGCGCGAGGACGCTTTCAAAAAGTCCGTCGAAGATCACAAAATGCATCAAGACGTGCTCAACAAGAAGTTCGATGAGATGCTGAAGCTCGCCAAGGAGAATCCCGACGAGCCGCCGCCCAAACGGGATATCGATTTTGACTAGGGTTCCGAAGCCCAAAACCGCGGCCGAACGTGCCGCCCGCCTCAAAAAACTCCTGGCGATTCTAGACCAGATGTATCCTGGCGTCACCTGCGCCCTGAATCATTCGAACGCTTGGGAGTTGCTGGTGGCCACCATCCTTTCCGCTCAGTGCACCGATAAGCGCGTCAACATGGTCACGCCCGGTCTGTTCAAGAAATATCCCACCATTCGGGATTTCGCGGCGGCCAAGCAGGAAGAAGTCGCTCAGGATATCCGCTCGACTGGATTCTTCAACAACAAAGCCAAGTCGGTAATTGGCGCCGCGCGCAAGATTCTGTCGGACTTCGGCGGGGAGATCCCGCGCGATATCGATCGGCTTTTAACAGTGCCCGGGGCGGCGCGGAAAACCGCCAATGTGGTCCTGGGCACGGCTTTTGGGATTGCGTCCGGCGTGGTGGTGGATACGCACGTCCAGCGTATCTCGCGGCGGCTGGATCTGACCAAGGAAACCGATCCGGTCAAGATCGAAAAGGATCTGGTCAAGATTCTTCCGAAAGAGAAATGGATTCTCTTCTCGCATCAGATCATCCATCACGGACGGGCGCTGTGCATCGCCAGAAATCCGCGCTGCGCGGAATGCCGGCTGGAGCCGCTGTGCTACTCGAAAGATAAAACGGTCTAGCGAAAAAGGGGAAGCCCACTAGCCGGTTGTTATGAAGGGGCTGCGTTGCGGTGGATGTGTCCGGTACATTGCACTGGAGTCCCGCCGTGGGGAGTAAATCGCACGGCACGGGGCCTCCAGGAATTGAAAGAGGAAATCAAAAAGGCCGGGCGATTTGCCCGGCCTTTTGCCAATGCGAGACTGCCGTCAGAAACTAATTGCCGCCGATCTAATCTCCAAATGACCCGACTTCTTCCTGCGCGGCCGGTTTCGCAACCGGAGCGATCGCAGTCAGCGGCACCATATCGGGCTGCGGTTTTTCGCCGAGCACGTGCTCGCGATACATCTTCATCATCTCGGCGTCCTTCAGCTGCTTATCCCGAGCGCGCTTCTTCTCTTCGCGCGCCGTCTTGGCGATGCCCAGCTTGTCCAGATCGTGCTGCAACCCGTGATTGACGTCCTCGGCGCGCAGCACCAGCGTATGGTCGCTGCTCGGAAGATTGACGGCTTTGCCGCCCGCGATGATCTCATGCCGTCCGTGCTCTTCGTACCACTTAGTGAGCGTGGCGGTCATGTGCATCTTTTCTACAATGTTTCTCCACCCGACGCCCGTGTTATACGCGCAGAAGCTGATCTCGCCTTCCTGCGTCGCGTAGGGGATGATGCACTGCTCGGTCCGGCGGAAATCGTAGTTGAACAGATCCTGGAACCACATCCCGGCCACGAACAGGAAGTTCCAGCGGTCCGCGCGACGCTTCTGGATATCTTCCATGGTGCGGTCGCCGGTGACCTTGCCGTATTTCTTGCCCGTCATGCCGAAGCACTTGTCGAACTTGGCGATCAGGTCGCTCAGCCGGAAGTGCGTGGGCGCTTCGTAGGGATTGTAGTTGCGCAGCAGCGCCAGCGATACGCCGATCACCGACATCCGCTTGCTGCGCGCGGCGTCGTTGATGCGAGCCACGTCCTTGGCCAGCCGGTCCGCGTTCAGGAACGCCGTCACCGGACGGTATTCCTTGGTTTCCTTGTCGCACATCACGGCCATGCCGATGCCGCAATTCGGATGGCAGCCGCAGGAGAGTTGGCCCCAATCCGCGTTCGGCCCGTGGACCAGATCCGCGAAATCGGAAAACGTGCTCATGAAGGAGATCGGGAACCAGTCGCGCGTCGGTTCGCCCAGCCCGGTCTGCGCCTTCACGTCGTGCGCCAGATGCGACAGCGTATAGCGCTGCGCTTCGCGGCGCTCCGGGGTTACGGCTTCGTCGCGGCCGGTGAACGATACCGGCTGGAAGCTCAGGAACGGAATCTTCTTGGGATTGTCCAGCGCGAAACGAACCACCGCGCCCACCTGCTCATTGTTGACGCCGTTGATCAGCGTGATGACCGGGACGATATCCACGCCCGCGCTGTACAGATTCTCGATGGCGCGCAGCTTCACGTCGAACAGGTTGCCCACCGCGCGGTGCGAGTTGGCTTCGTTGCCGATGCCGTCGAACTGCAGATACGCGTACCGCAGACCGGCTTCCGCGGCTTGTTTGGCGAAGTCCGGACGTTTGGCGAACTCGATGCCGTTGGTCGCGGCCTGCACGCTCTGATAGCCGATCGTGCGGCAATACTTAATGGCGTCCAGGAAGTACGGCGAAAGCGTCGGCTCGCCGCCCGAGAACTGCACCGAAAGCTGGCGGCGCGGCTTGATCGAAATCGCATTGTCCAGCAGGGTCTTGATTTCTTCCCAGCTCAGTTCGTGAACGTAACCGACCTGGTTGGCATCCATGAAACACGGATCGCACATCATGTTGCAGCGATTCGTCAGATCGATGGTGAGCACGCTGCCGCGGCCGTGGGTGATGGTGCTGGTGCCGTGGTCGTGCAGCGTTTCGTCGTTGTGCGCGCGGATGTCGCGGCCCGGGAAAACGTCTTCCAGGTGCTTGGAGAACGCCGGATCGATCGACATCAGGTCCTCGAAGTGTCCGTGGATCGGGCACTCTTTGACCATCACGATCTTGCCGTCCTTCTCGATGATGTTGGCCTTGATCTCGCCGACCTTTTCGTTCCGCAGGATCTCGACCGGGATCTTGCCGTCCAGAATCTGCTGGCGGATCTCGGGGATGCACTTGGGACACAGCGAATCGGTCTCGCGCGGCCAGCCGAGTTTCGGCTTCTGCTTTTCCCAGCTCTTGAGAAGAGGCTTGTCGGACCACTTCGGGATGAACCCGGGATTCCGATTGATGGCGTTCAGCTTGTCATAGACATGCCAGGCGGCATTCGCAGCCACCGCAATTACTTTTTCCACGTGCTTGATCGGCTTGGTCAAAGTGGACGCTCCTAGGGGATAAGACGTTCAGTGCTCAGAAGTTACAGTATAGGTCGCGCGCTGGCGCAGGGCCTACATGAATGAACTGAAATGCTTTCTACTGCATTGGACGGGGCCTTGGGACCGCTGAACGGATATGGCCGCAAACCCTTCGTAATCAGCACGATACGCTGATGGCAGGGGAGGAAGGTGCGCCAACCCGAGTTATCTGTCAGAAAAGACTAGGGAACCGCCGCGACCGGAAACGCGGGATGGAAGTTCGCAATGAAGCTACGCATCGCCCGCTCGAACACGCTGAGGCCGTACGCCTTGGCCTCCTCCAGGGCTTTCTGGTTCTTCCAGTGGTCGTGGCTGATGCGGTAGCACGCCAGGACGGTCCCCGTGCGATCCGAGCCGCGCCGGCAGTGAATGAACACCGGCCAACTGGCGCTGTCGTCCAGAACGCTCAGGGCCTTGGAAATCTGCTCCTCGGTGGGCGCGCCTATGCCTTTCATCGGGACGCTGACGAAGTGCATCCCGTCATCCTCGACAGTCCGCTTTTCATGAGAAATGTCATGCTCATCGACCCAGCGCAGATCGACCACCGTCTTGACGCCCCGCTCGGCCAGTTGCTTAAAGCCGTCGTGGCTGGGCTGGCCGCCGCGAAGAATGTGATCGTTGACGATTTTGAAATTCGGAAGACCGCTGGAATCCTGGGCGAGCGCCGCGGCGGTGCATAAAAGCGCGGCAAAAACTACACGAATCACGATACGCTTATTATATCTTGCACAAAGTCGCGGTCGCAGCGCTCTTGTTGTGCGGTTCTGGATTCGCTCAAGAGATTTCTGGGGTCATCTTCGACGCCGGCGGCGCGCGATCCCCTCTCGCGACGGTAACGATCAAGAATCCATCCGGCGTAGTCCGCCGCGATCTCATCGCCGATCGGGATGGCAAGTATCGAGCCACCGATTTGCCCGCCGATTCCTACACCGTAACGGCACGGTCGGCCCGCACTGGAGATGCCGCCACCGTCAAAGCCATCGTGCGTGACGGTCAAATCGTAGACCTGCCGATCCAACTTGCCGAACCCCTCTATCTTCGCGATCCACCCATCACGCGCGGCCAGGAGGGCGGCAACCTCGAAGGCTACGGACCCTATGGGATTCGCGGCAACGTGAGCATCAACGCCGTCGGCCAGCGCGGCCAGAACAATAACTTTCTTCTCGATGGCATGGACAACAACGATGCCTGGCTGCACGGCGTCGTCCTCACGCCGCCTGTCGAGACCATCGAGTCCGTGAGCCTGGATTCGGTCTATATTCCCGCTGAATACGGCCGCGCCACCGGCGCCGTCGTCAACGTCCAGACCCGATCCGGGACCAACCAGTTACACGGCAGCGCATTCGACCATTTTCAAAACTCGGCACTCAACGCTCGGAATTTCTTCGATGGAGCCTCCAAGCCCTCGACGACCGCGAATCAGTTCGGCGCGAATCTCGGCGGGCCCATCCGCAAGGACAATTGGTTCTTCTTCCTGGACGGCGAAGCTTTGCGCGAGCGCCAGGGCTTAACGGTGATCTCGACGGTCCCAACCGCCGCTCAGAAGACCGGCGAATTCGGTGTTACCCAAATTTACGATCCCTTCTCGATTTCACCCGCGTTTACGCGACTTCCTTTTCCCAACAATCGCATTCCGGCGTCGATGATTCCGGCGGCCGCGCGCAATCTGTTTGCGCTCTATCCCGATCCGAACCTGCCCGGCGTCGCGGACAACTACCGCTTCACGCCTGCGCTGATCGACAACGGAACTGATTTCGGCGTCCATTCCGACAAGATCCTGACGTCCCGCAGCACTCTCTCCGCTCGCTTCGACGACCAGCATCGGAATCAGCAGTCTCCGAGCGCGCTGCCGGGTTTCGCAGGCAGCGATTACAGACAACACGCCGACGACGCCCAAACCTGGCTCACGGCGTGGAGCGGCGGTGTCTCCCACAACTACGTCCTGAGCCCCACTCTGCTGAATCGATTTCGAATCGCGGTCAACCAGATTCGCATGAACGGGGAGCCGAATAACGCAGGACTCTCCACCATCGCTCCAGAAGGCTTCGTACAACTGGGCGCGAACAACGCGGTGCCCTTCCGGATTCGTACCACGAGTTTCCAGTTGGAAGATTCGGCGCGATGGACGCGCGGCCGGCATACCTTCGAAGCCGGGTTCTCAATCGTTCGCCGTAATGCCACCGGCAACGCGTCAGAGTGGACCAGCCGCGGCAATTTCCTGTTCACGCCCGATTACACCAGCCAGCCCGGAGTCGCGCAGACCGGCGATTCCATGGCGTCGCTGCTTCTCGGATTCCCCACCGAGGTCCGTCAAGATGTCCAGCTCGCGGACTACCACTTGAGAGCCTGGGAGCTTTCCGGCTTCATCCAGGATGAACTCCGCATCGGCCGCAGGTTGACGATTCAGGCCGGCATCCGTTACTCTCTCGATCCTCCGCTCACCGAGGCGGACAATCGCATGGTCAACTACCATTTCCAGACCAACGGTCCGGAGGTCATGGAGTTCGCCGGACAGAACGGCGCAAATTCGTACGCAGATGTGAGCTTCTACCGCAAGGCGATCGCCCCGCGCATCGGCTTCGCGCTGGATGTGTTCGGAAGCGGCGCAACCATTCTGCGCGGCGGATTCAGCAAGGCGTACGATCCCGGCAGCTACATGACCACCGGCGCTCTCACCCGCAATCCGCCGTATGCGTCGCGGCTGGATCTGATCAACGGGACTTTTCAACTAGGACCCAATCTCAGTGACGCCTTTCCTCCCGTCAACGCGTCCAACCAAGCCGTCTACGCGATTGGGCCCGGCAACTACGAGCCGTATGCGGATCAGTGGGGGATATCGATCGAGCAGCGTTTGCCCGCACGGCTTGCGCTGGAAATTTCGGGACTAAGCTCGATGGGCGCTCATCTGTATGAGGCCTACGACGCCAATCAGCCGTATCCCGCGCCCACGCCTTACCCGACTGCCCGCTACCCGTTTGAGCCCTATCACGGGCGTGTCGATTACCTCGACCTGGCGGGCGGTTCGACCTACTATGGCGGCCAGCTCAAGCTAAGCGGCCAGCCGCGTCCAGGCCTCCAGTTGACGACGACTTACCTGTACGCCAAGTCGATCGACGACTCCACCGCGCCTGGAACCCAACAGGACAGCCGCCCTTCGGGTCCGCAATATATCTACGCGCTGCGGGCGATGCGTTCGGTTTCTCCGTTCGATATTCCGCAGAGGCTGATGCTGGCGGCGTCCTACGAATTGCCATTTCATGTGCGCGTGGGCACGCTCATCACGATTCAGAGCGGATTGCCGTTTACTCCACAGCTCGCGGTGAACAGTTTGAACAACGGCGGATTCCAACTCCCCAACCGCGTGGGCAGCGGCGCTCTGCCGTCGAGCCAGCAGTCGTATCTGCAATGGTTCGATACAAGCCTGAACGGTCCGGGCAGCGCGTTCCAGCTCCCGCCGCTCTATCAGTACGGCAATTCCGGTTATGACATCCTGCGCGGGCCGGGATTAGCGAATACCGACTTCTCACTGGCTCGGGATTTTTCGCTGCGCGACGCACTACATCTTCAATCGCTGCATCTGCGAACTCGCCTGGAAGTGTTGAATCTTCTGAACCGGACGAATTTCGCGCTGCCCGATCGAATTCTGGGCGTCGAATCGTCCGGCGTGATCAGTCACACGGCTACACCCTCCCGCCAGATGCAGCTGCTGGTCAAGCTCGATTGGTGAGCCTGCTGAAAAAGAGGACAGGCTATTCTGTCCCCTCCAATGAACTCCTGAGCGTAAAGGGGACAGGTCCTGGCGTTAGATACGGTGGATCCGTTTTCTAAGTTTGGACCTGTCCCCTTTACGCTGAGCGGCCTGTCCCCTTTTTCAGCAAGCTCAGAAGTTGACTTCGCCAACAACCCGGGTTAATCTGGCAGCGGAAGTAAAACACGTTCGAGGAATGCTCGGGAAGGCGGTTAGAATCCGCCACTGCCCCGCAACTGTGAACGGCATGTAGTCGGCCAGGCTTGGTCACTGCGCAAGCGGGAAGATCAACCAAATAGTACGGCCAGCCGTGAGTCAGGAGACCGGTTCTTCGACGTTCAATTCGCTTGTAGAACGTTTCGAGGGGGAACGTCTCATGATCATCACTCTATTTTTTCTTTTGTTTTTCGATGTCCGGGGAATCGTGTCCGATCCCAGCGGACGGCCGGTCGAAGGCGCGCAAGTCGCCTGCGGCTCGGATGTGCAAACCACCGACGCGCGCGGAGCCTTCGATCTACCGCGAGCCTGCGAAGCAACCGTCACCAAGTCGGGGTTCGCTGACAAACACGTTACGCTCGCCGAATCGGGCGATAACCCGGTGAAGTTGGAATTGGCGCCCGCGAGCGATCGCGTAGTGGTTACCGCTACCAGAGCGCCGGTCGCGGTGGAAGAGTCGGGCGTTGCGGCGGATGTATTCACCGCGAAAGATTTCGAGCCGGTCCACGGGGCTTTCGTTCAGAACCTGCTGCGCGACGTGCCAGGATTAAGCGTGGTGCAGACGGGACAGAACGGCGCTCTGACTTCGCTGTTTGCGCGGGGAGGCGACTCCAACGCCACGCTGGTCCTGCTCGATGGCGTGCCCATCACCGAACCGGGCGGGTCGCTCGATTTCTCGCACCTTACCTCCGCCGGGCTCGACCGCATGGAAGTCGTGCGCGGGCCGGAAAGCGTGCTGTTCGGAGCCGAAGGGTCCAGCGCCGTGATCCAGATGTTTACCAGCCACGGCGATCCGGAATCGCAGGTTCCCCATGGCTCGGCGATGTACGAGCGCGGATCCTTTTCCACCGATCACTGGGCGGGGACGGTGAACGGCGGCCTCGCGAGCCGCGCCGACTATTCCTTTACCACGGATCAATTTCGCTCGACCGGCGAATTTCCCAACGACGCCTATCGCATCACCACCGGGACCGCGAATCTCGGCTACCGCTTCTCGGACAAGACGCAGTTGCGTGCCGTGTATCGCGAGTTTGATTCCTACACCGGCGACCCCGGTCCCACCGCTTCCGGCCCGCTGGATTTTCTTTCGAACAGCTACGATCGCGATTCCACGCTGAGCGTCCGTCTGGACGATACTCGCGGCAGCAACTTCACCCAGCACGTGCTGTTCGGCTATCATCGCTACCGCGACCGGTACAACGACGGCTTCGACCCGCTATTTCTCACCGAGACGCATCGCGATGTCGCCGGCTATCAGGGTATGCTCACGCAGCGCGGCGGGGCGCTGGTGTTCGGCTACGATTATCAACACCAAGCCGGACTGATTTCCGCCGCCGAACCCGGGCGCGACAACAACGGCCTCTTTGTCCACGAGCAGTACGCGCTGACGTCCCGTATCTTCATCACCGGGGGAGCGCGCGTGGAACACTCGAGCACATTCGGCACCGAATTCGCGCCGCGCGGTGCGATCACCTTCCGGCTTCCGCAAGAAGTGTACTTCCGCGTCAGCGGATCGCGCGGCATCCAGGAGCCGTCTCTGCTGGAAAACTTCGCCCAAGAGGCGTACTACGTGGGCAACCCGAGTTTGAAACCGGAGACCACGGATAGCTTCGAGGCGGGGCTGTCCCGGGAGTGGTTTTCGCGACGCGTACGCACGGAAGTCTCCTGGTTTCGGAATTCGTTTCACGACCTGATCCTGTTCGATTTTTCCACCGACCCCGCGAGCTGGAAGAACGTAAATCAAAGCTGGGCCCGCGGCGTGGAGCTTTCCGGCACGGTTCGCCTGGCGGGCGCGATTTCGCTGCACACCGGATACACGCGGCTCTATACGCGCGATCTCCAAACCGGCCAGCCCCTGCTGCGCCGGCCCCTGAATTCCGGCACGATTTCGCTGGAACTGGCTCCGCGGCGCTGGACCTTCGCGGCGGGAGGGCGCTTTGTGGGCGTGAGGCCGGACAGCAACTTCTTTGACCCCAGCGCCAACAGCGTCGCGGGCTACAATTACGTTTTCGTGAACGGCTCCTGGCAGGCCACCCGCCACATCGCGCCGTTCCTGCGGATCGAGAACGCGCTCGATAATCGTTATCAGGAAGTGCTGGGGTACGCGGCGCTGCGGCGAATCGCGGCCGGAGGCGTGAAGCTTACGTGGTGACGCGGCGGTGGATCATCCTCTGGCTAGCCGCGGCTGCAATCGTCTGCGGGCAGCCTCCCCAGAGGATCGTCTCCACCGCGCCGAGCATTACCGAGCTGCTGTACGCGCTGGGGCTGGGCGATCGCATCGTGGGTATCGATCGCTTCAGCCGGTACCCGCCTGAGGCGCAGAAAAAGCCGAAGGTCGGGGACTATGTGAATCCCAACCTCGAAACGATTGCGTCGCTGCGTCCGGATCTGGTGATCATCCCGGTCAATCCCGTGAAGCTCGCGGAGCGGCTGGCGGTACTGCGGCTGAAGGTTCTCGAGATCGATCAGGACACCATCGCGAAATTGTACGAGTCGTTTCGGATCGTCGGTCAGGCGACGGGCGCCGCGGCGCAGGCGGCCCAGCTCGAATCGACTGTGCGGGGGCAACTGGAAGCGATTCGCCAGCGTGCCGCGCCGCTTAAGAAGACTCGCGTGATGTTCGTCATCGGGCGCACGCCCAATCGGCTGGATGGATTGATCGTCGTCGGGCAAGCTTCATACCTGAACGAGATCATCGCGCTGGCGGGCGGCGAGAATGTATTCCGCGATGCTGTGGCGCCGTATCCGGGAGTATCGCTCGAAGAAGTGCTGGCGCGGAATCCGGACGTGATCGTCGACATGGGCGACATGGCGGATACGGTCGGCGTCACCGACGAGCATAAGCGTGAGGTTACCAGCCTGTGGGATCGATTGAGCTCGGTGGCGGCGGTGAAACAGCATCGCGTGTATGCGGTCGCGTCGGATATCTATGTGGAGCCGGGACCGCGCGTGGTGGATGCGGCGAAAGCGTTTCTTGAAATGCTGCACCCGGAGGCCCGGTAGTGCCGGCGCCGACGAAGAAAAAAGGGGACAGTCGCCACCGCTTGTTATTGTGGACTCAATCCGGCAGGTTAGACGGCTGTCCCCTTTTTTCTCGGAGGTGAAGTGACGTTTGTAGCCAAACAGCTCGGGTTCGCGTACGGCTTGCACGACGCAAGCTTCGAGTTTCCGGCGAACGGCCTGATCACGGTCGCGGGACCCAACGGGGCGGGGAAGTCGACGCTGCTCGGCATCCTGGCAGGGCTGCGGTCGCCGTATCAGGGATCGTGCACGTTCGCGGCGCGGGAAGTTCGCCAGTGGCCGAAGCGCGAGTTCGCGCGGAAGGTGGCATTTCTCCCGCAAAGCGTCCGGTTGCAATTTCCGTTCACAGCGGAGGAAGTGGTCCTGATGGGACGGACTCCGTACGCGAAGGGCTGGTTTCAGACGGCCGAGGACAGGTCGGCTGCCGAAGAGGCCATGAGGACGACCGACACGCTGGCGTTTCGCGCGCGCGATTTTCGCACGCTTTCCGGAGGCGAGGCGCAAAGGGTGATCCTGGCGTCGGCGCTGACGCAGCGGCCCGAGGCGCTGTTGCTGGACGAGCCGGCGACGCATCTCGACCTGCGGCATCAGCTGGCTCTCTACAGACTGCTGGGCGAATTATCGAAGTCGCTGCTGGTGGTGGCGGTGACGCACGATTTGAACCTGGCTTTGCGGTTCTCGCATCGCGTGATGGTGATCGAGGACGGCCGCGTCGCGGGGGACGGAACGCCGCAGGAGGTCCTGAATCCGGCGTTGATCGCGCGGGTGTTCGGCGTGCAGGCTACGGTGCACGGCAGCGATCGGCCGTGGTTGACCTACGAGCAGACGTATGAAGCCTAGCGGCACAAAGAGCATTCTCATGTCGGCCGCGGTGCTGGTTGCCGTGCTGATCGCCGCGCCGCTGGCGGGCAGTTCGCATATCGAACTGGGTCGCGCGTTCGCCGGTGTTTCGCCGGATCACGAGATCTTCTTCTACGCACGGCTGCCGCGGGTGATTCTCGCAATGTTGGCCGGAGCGGCGTTGTCGGTTACCGGAGTGCTCTTTCAATGCATGCTGCGCGATCCTCTGGCCGAGCCGTACACGCTGGGCGTTTCCAGCGGAGCATCCGTGGGCGCTGTAATTGCAATATGTCTGGGCTGGCGCGCCACGGGATTAGCGTCGCTGGTAGGCGCGGCGCTGGTTCTGCTGATGGTGCTCGGAATGGCGGTGGAGGGACGCAGGCTGTCGTCCTTCACGCTGTTGCTGACGGGCGTGACGATGAACAGCATGGCGTTCGCGGTGATTCTGTTCCTCCACAACCTGGCGAGCTTCTCGCAATCTTTCGCGATTTCCCGCTGGCTGATGGGCGGACTGGAAGCGGTGGAGTATTCGACGCTGGCATGGCTGGCAGTGGTCGTTGTGGGTGTGTGCGCGATGGTGATGGCGTGGGCTCCGCAGTGGAATTTGCTGGCCGTGGGCGATGACTGGGCGGCCTCGCGTGGCATTTCAACCGTGCGGCTGACGACAATGGGTTACATCGCGGGATCGGTGCTCACGGGGCTGGTGACGTCGCTCACCGGGCCGATCGGATTCGTGGGACTGATCGTGCCGCACGCGCTGCGGCTGAAGCTGGGCGCGGATCATCGCGTGCTGCTGCCGTGCTCGTTCCTGCTGGGCGGCGCATTCCTGGTCGCATGCGATACGCTGTCGCGCACGGTGATCGCGCCGACGGAGATCCCGGTGGGTGTCCTGACGGCGCTGTGCGGCGGGCCGTTTTTCTTGTGGCTATTGAAGTCGAGACGAAGAAGTTTATGGCTCTAGTCCTGGATGAAGTGCTGGGCTTCCGCGCGGCCATTCGATTCCTGACGATTCTGCCGGTGCGCGGAGGCGATGCGCCGCCGGGACGGGCTGCGGCGGTCTTCCCACTCGTTGGCGCGATGCTCGGCGCCGCGGGTGCAGGTGTCCTTCTACTGACGGCCAAGGCGCTCCCGATTTCCATCGCGGCGCTGGCGACGGTGGTGTTCTGGGCCGCGATCTCTTGTGTCGTGCATGAAGACGGACTGGCGGATGTCGCCGTTCTCAAGGCAAGCCGCATCGGGATGCTTGGCGCGATCGCGATCCTGCTCAGTGTGCTGGCGCGCTGGCAGGCGCTCGAATATCTGGCGACCCCGCGCGTCCTGGCGACCCTGATCGCGTCACAGGCGGTTCCGCGCGCTGCGATGGTCGCGATGGCGTGGGTCTCGCGGCCCGCTGGATCGGGTTTGGGGTATGCGCTGGCATCGACATTGCGCACGCCGGCCGCGGTGGTGGCGATTTTATTCGGAGCGGCAGCCGCGCTGCTGTGCGGATGGCGGGCGGGGTTCGCGATCATCGCCGGCTCGGTGCTGATTGTACAGGCGGCACGAGCCTGGTTCTACCGCCGGCTCGGTGGCGTCAACGGAGACGGCCTGGGGTTCACCGAGCAGCTCATCGAAATTTTCATCTTGACGATGTTCGCGTGCAGGAGTTGCGCATGGTGAGGCGCTCGTTTCTATTGGCGTAGCGACGCCACCAGGGTCCCCGTCTGGCGCAGCACCGTAAGCCGCGCGACTTCCAGCGCGTGTTGCGTGTCGTAATACGCGATCCATTTTTCCTGCTCGGCGGCGCGCGAAGCTTCCACCTGCGCCATGGTTACTTTTCCTTCGTCATAGAGGCTGAGGTCGAGCGAAAGCTGGTCGCGCGTCAGGTCGAGGTCGGTCCGCGCGAGTTTTTGCGCCGATTCCGCGCGCTTGACTTCGCGGTAGGCATGCTGCAGGTCGGCGGTGATGCGGCTGCGGGTCTGGCCGATCTGAGTGCGGATCTTGTCGATGTCCATTTGCGCCTGCGTGACGTAAGCCATCGCGCTGCGGCCGGTAAGGATCGGAATCTCGAAGGACATGCCCAGCTCAAAGTTGTTGCGCTGGAACCGCGGAAAGAATTTATCGTAGTTGTTGAACTTCGAAAGCAGCGAGTATTGGGCGATCAGGTTCGCCTTGGGAAGACGCTCCGCTTTGTAACTTTTGACTTCCAGATTCTTGGCCTGCAGGTTGGACTCCAGGCGCCGGATGTCGCGGTTGCTTTCGAGAGCCTGCTGGATGGCGGCCTCCTCCGAATCGATCTTGCTGGCGGGGCGATCTTCTTGCGCGGGCTGCACGCGATCTCCGGGATCGAAACCGAGCACCTGCGCGAGCGAGGTTTCCGTGTCGGCGATGCTGTCCGTAAGCTCGGCCTGGCGCTGCTGCGCCTGCAGTACCTTGAGATCGGCTTTGCTGGACTCGATGGGAAGTTCGCGGCCCTCGTTGACGCGCACCGCCACCAGATCGCGCACCCGGTTGAGACTTGCGAGTTGCAGCCCGACCGCGGCTAGACTGCGAGCCGCCTGATCGGCATCGAAAAACAGGGATGCCACGCGATAGGCGACTTCGTCCTGCCGCAAGCCGATGTCGATTTCCGCTCCGCGCGCGGATTCGCTGGCTTCGGCCGCACGGTAGCTGGTGGGGCGGTCGAAGATCGCCATCTGGGTTCGGGCCTGGACCAGGGCCGGCGCGTTGCCGTCGATGCTCATCGGGAACCCGTTGGTGTAGGCCGCGCCGCTGCCGGCGAACACCTTGGGAACGAAGGCGTCCTTGACGATGGTGACCTGGGCGCGGGCGCGCTGCTGGTCGAGGCGCGCGAGAACCACGTCGGGGCTTTGCTTCAGCGCAATATCCAGGGCTTCGCGCAGCGTCAGCGTGCGGACTTCGGCGACGGCACAAAGACTAAACAGAAAAAAAACGGCAAGGGCTTTCATATCGCCCAGTGTCGCAGAAAAAAAGGGGACAGCTCTTTCATTTGTGGGGAAATGCTGCCCGTCCGTAGTCGAGGAGCTGTCCCCTTTTCGCCCCTATCTGTCGGGGTTCTCCACCATGCGGCGCACGCGGTCCAGCTCTTTACGCAGCTTGCGCTCACGCAGCGTAATGAGGACGACGTAGGTGAACATGATCAGCCACGCTGCGCCCAGGCCCAGCAGCATGTATTCGACGTTACGATTCACTGTTTTCTCCAGATCACTGTGCGTGGGCCATCCTGCGCAGCGTGTCGATTTCCCGGGCGAACGATTCCTGGCGCATCCGCACCATCACCAGGATTGCGGAGAAGCACGCCAGCGCCAGCAGGTTCCAATAGATGGGCGCTTCCATGCCCGGCGCCATGCCGCCTCCGTCGCGGATCGTAAGCACGGGCTGGGGATGCTGGGTGTTCCACCACTTGATGGACATGTAGCAGATGTAGGCGTTGACGCTGCCCAGAACGCTGACCACGGCAGCGAAGCGGGCGCGCTGGTTTGGTTCGTCGATCGCGCGCCGCAGCATCAGGTATCCGCCGAAGATGAGCCAGCACACCAGCCAGGAAGTCAGCCGGACATCCCAGGCCCACCACACTCCCCAGATGATCCGCGCCCAGATGCTGCCGGTGGCCAGGCCGATGGAGGCGAACACCAGCGAGACTTCGGTGACGCTGGCCGCCAGCGCGTCATAGCGCAGGTCCTTGGTCACCAGGTAGCCGATGCTGAACACCATTCCCAGGCCGAAGCCGAGCATGCCCAGAATGTTCGCCGGGACGTGGAAATAGATGATGCGGTAGATGGCGCCCTGGTTCAGCTCATCCGGGAGCCCCGTGAAGATGGTGTTCATGTTCCAGGCGAGAAGCGCCCCCGCAAAGATCGCCAGTCCGATAATGATTTTTTCCCGCATGATTGTTCATCCTACTAGAACGGTATCCACAAAGACTACGGCCAGCACCGTAAAGATGATATCGAAGGCCACCAGGAAGCGTATCCCGATGCCCAGCGGCTGCCCGGCCAGCAGATTCGTGGTCAGCGTCATGGCCGCGATGAGCGCCGGAATCATCATCGGGTAGACGAGCGTGGGCAGCATTAGTTCCCGCAATTTGAGGTTCACCGTGAGCGCGCTGAAGAGCGTTCCGATCACGGTGAGCCCCCAGGTTCCCAGGGTCAGCACCAGCAGCATCGGCCCCACCTGTGCGGCTCCCCATCGCAGGTTGTAGAACAGCACGAACACCGGCAGGCTGACCAGTTCCACGGCGAACAGCATGGCGAAGTTCGCCAAAGCCTTGCCCACGAACAGCGCCGCCGAGGAGACGGGCGAGGCGATCAGCGCATCCAGACAGTCGTTTTGCACCTCGCGGGCGAAACTGCGATTCAGCACCAGCGCTCCGGCGAAGGCGTAGGTCATCCACAGCAGGCCGCCCGAGAATTCGCGGACCTGATCGGAGGACGGATCGAAGGAGAAGCTGAACAGGAGCAAAATGACGACGGAGAAAGCGATGGACGCATTCCAGGCGTCCTTGGTGCGCAGCTCGGAGTGCAGATCCTTGGCCGCGATGGTCCACACGTCGTGTATAAACAAGCGGAGAAACAATCAATTGTCTCCGTAGGTCCTGTACAACCATCCCGTATCTTCCACCATCTGCTGGACGCGCTCGCCCGTATGCACGATCTGGCCGCGCTGGAGCAGCGCCACGTGCGACGCCAGCTCCAGGGCCTCGCGGAGCTGATGCGTGGACATGATAATCGTCCGCCCGCGTTCGCGCATGCTCTGGATCATGGACTGGAGCACGGCGATAGCCCGGTCGTCGAGCGCGGTGAACGGCTCGTCCAGCAACAGCACTTCGGGATCGTGCAGAAACGCCCGCCCGACCGCCAGGCGCTGGCGCATGCCGCGCGAAAACTCGCGGGCCAGGCCATCGCGCACGCGGGCCAGACCCACGCGCTCCAGCATTTCATCGGCGCGCTTGCGAGGATTATGCAAGCCGTACAGCCGCCCGAACAGCGTCAGATTTTCGATCGCCGAAAGCTCATCGTAGAGCGCGATGCCGTGCCCCAGGATGCCGATCCGCCGGCGCGTGGCTTCGTCGCGAGCGTCTAATCCTTGAATCTTGATCGATCCGCGCGAGGGCCGGGAAAGTCCGGCGATGATCCGCAACAGAGTGGTCTTGCCGGCTCCATTGCGGCCCAGCAGAGCCATGGTGGATCCCGGCTCGATGGTCAGAGCCACTGCCCGGAGGGCAGGAAAGTCGCCGTAATATTTCCAGACGTCGGCGATCTCCAGCGCGTTCATGCTTTTGCAATCACGCTGGGCCCTTGCGGAACAGGAGGGTGCCGCCCAGCGCCAGCATTCCGAACGTGAGGCCCAGCACCCAGTACATTTTGTCGTAAACGCGAGCCAGGATCTCCGTGGTCTTCGGCTGCCCGGTGTCTTCTTGCGAAGCGGCATCGCTCTGCCGGTCGCGGATCGATCCGGTGCCCTGGATCTTGACGTCGAACGACGGCCCCGTCACTTCATACAATCGCGCTTGCACGTCCTGCTCGACGCCGACTTCCTTGAGGCCGTCGCCTGAAAGTTGGACCGAGACCGGCGTCACCACGGTGGTGGGACGGTCGCTCGGGACCACCTTGGCCGAATACGTGGCGGAAGCAGGCAGCGTGTAGTGCATGTCGAAGCGCGTCTCGCCGGGCCGCACCGGATAGTCGATCTTGAACAAGCCGGGCTTGGCGCCCTTTACGGCTTTCCGCTGGATCGCCATCTGCGTGGGCGGCGTCACGCTTACCTGCACGGTGTCGCCGGAGGTTGTGGGCGGATAAAATTGTGCCGCGCCCTTGGAGGAATCCTCGAATGTGGTGGTCGATTCATTGCGGATCAGAAAGGTTTCGCTGATCTCGAGCGAGCTAAGACTGGGCTCGATCATGATGAGGTGCGCCATCTGCATCCCCTTCGGCGGCTTGGTCGCGGAGTCGTAAATCTGGAACTGGATTCCAGTGGCCGGGCGTCCGGGCGGCTGCACCTGCGTGTACGTGACGCCCTTGTAATCGGCCTGGAGCAGCGCGGGCGGCGGCGGAAGATCGTGATCGATGCTGAACTTGCCGTTCGCGTCCGACGTGCTGGTGGCGATGGCCTGCATCCCGTTCGCGCCGGGCTGGACCAGCGAGATCGTGACCGAAGGTTGCGGTTTACCGGTAGTCCCGTTGATGACGGTGCCTTCGATGGCGCCGAAAAGACAGGAGGCAGGAATCAAAAGGCAGAACGCCGCAATACGGAGTCTCATGACATGGCCTTTCCGCACTCCCCGCAGAATTTCATCGGCTTGGCGAACGTCGCGTTGCAATGCGGGCACACAGTTCCGGGCTTGGGTTTCGCGGCCACCGCCGCTGCCGTCTTGACCGGTGTGGCGGGCGCTGTTGTGTTTACTCCGGATGACGTCACCCTTTCGATCTCCGCCAGCACCCCGGCCAGTTCCTTCTGCAGGCCGACCTTGGTCTGCTGGTAATCGGCGTCGGAGAGCTTGCCGACACGATATTCAAACTGCAGGTCGCGCAGGTTCTCATAGATGGACGCGCGGCGCTCATCCAGGTGGCGTGTAGGCGATAGCGGCTCGGGAGCCGGTATGTCCTTGTCGCGAATCGAAAATGTAAACAGCACCGTGAGGGCGATCAGCAGGACAGCAGCGGCAAGCAACATTTTTCAGTCGGAATCGGTATGGGTCAAATCCGGGCGCTCCTATTCAAGTTTCGACAGGTCGCTTTCGATCTGATCATGATAGCGCGAGAGCGCGGCGTCGTCCCCGGGAGCCACCGCCGGCGCGGGGCGCAGATGCCGGTACCGGCGGATCGCCCAGAAAACCAATCCCAGTCCGAGAGTAAGCGCGATATAGGGGGCAGTGTTCCCGAACGGGCCGGGCGAGACCGCCAGAATGCTTGCGCCGTTTTCGGCCACGAACGTATCCAGAATCTGTCCCTGAGACTGGCCTTCCTTCTTCATGTTCGCGATGCGAATCTTGGCGGCCTTGCACACCGGACAAATTCCGGTGGGAGGCATGACGCAATCCATGCGCAGATGGCACCCGCACGTGCAGTTAAGCATGCTGGCGACGTGATTGACTTCCGGACTTTCGTACTCGGTGGCCGTTTGCGCCAGGCACAGGGCCGTGGCCACGATCACCAAAAGGCTAGCTCTGTACGTTCTGCGCATCTTTCCCTACTTCCTCGGGCCCTACTTCCTCGGGCCCTACTTCCTCGGGCCCTACTTCCTTGCGGGCCATGCCCACGACTTCGGTTCGTGGGAACACCAGCCTGGTCTTGCTCGGGATCAGGCAGATGATGGTGCCGAACAGCACCACCCAGTAGCCGATCCACACCCAGCTCACCAACGGATTCACGTACACCTGTAGGATCACGTTATTGTTGTTGGTCCCGGGTCCCGCGTAGTTGATATAGAGGTCCTCATTCAGCCGGCGCCGCAGCGCGATGTCATGCGTCGGCGTCTGGGACGCGAAGTAGAAGCGCTGCTCCGGAAACATCATCGGCAGTTCTTCGCCGTTCTTGGTCACCGCGATCTTGGGCCGTCCCCACTGGTAGTTTGCGTTCTCGCCTTCTTCGAATCCGACCACTTTCAGCGTATACGCGCCCAGGGTCATCGACCCGCCCTGGGGCAGCTCCACGGTGGTGTCCTTGTTGAAGGCCGATCCCGTGAATCCCACGAACAGGATCACGATGCCCACATGCACCAGGTAACCGCCATAGCGCCGCGTGTTGCGATGCGTCAATTGGACCATCGAAACCAGCAGATTCGATCCGCTCTTGCCGCTGATCGCTTTCGCGCCCTTGAAGAACTCGATCGCCACCGTGATCAGCACGAAGGCGCATAGCCCGAACGACATCAGCGCGTAGAAGCTGCGAATCCCGGCCGCGAACAAGGCCGCGGACACCAACAAGCCCGATAGCGCCGGCCACGCAAAGGCCCGCTTCAGGCTTTCAAACGAGCTGCGCCGCCAGGCGATCAATGGACCGACTCCGGTGAGCAGCAGCAGGAACATCCCGATGGGAATGTTCACGCGGTTGAAGAACGGCTTGTCGACGCTGATCTTCTCGCCCATGATCGCTTCCGTGATCACCGGGAACAGCGTCCCCCACAGCACCGCGAAGCAGCCCGCGAGCAAAATCAGGTTGTTGAACATGAAGCTCGATTCGCGGGAGAGCACGCTCTCCATCTGCGATTCGCTCTTCAGGTATTGCAGGCGGCTGAGGATCAGCCACACCGTCAAGGTGATACCGATGGCCAGGAACCCGACGAAATATTTCCCGATGGGGCCTTCGGAAAACGCGTGCACCGACTGCACGATGCCGCTGCGCGTGAGAAACGTTCCGAAGATGCACAGGAAGAAGGTGGAGGAAACCAGCACCATGTTCCAGACCTTCATCATGCCCTTCTTTTCCTGCATCATGACTGAATGTAGGAAGGCAGTCGCTGTTATCCAAGGTAGTAGCGAAGCGTTCTCCACCGGATCCCATCCCCAGTAGCCGCCCCAGCCCAGTACCGCGTAAGCCCATCCCATGCCGAGCAGAACGCCCGTGGTCTGGAACATCCAGGTGACCAGGGTCCAGCGGCGTGTGGTCTTGATCCATTCATCTCCAGGTTGTTTCGTCGCAAGCGACGCAATGGCGAACGCAAACGGCGCGATGAATCCGACGTAGCCCAGATACAGCATGGGCGGATGGATCACCATGGTCCAGTATTGGAGCAGCGGATTCAGACCCTGGCCGTCGCCGATATCGACGATGCCGCGCCCGGCGGCGATCATCTTGAAGGGGCTCGCCACGAATGCGTTCAGGATCAGGAAGAAGGTCTGGGTGAACATCAGCACCCCGACCACGTACGGCATCATCTCGCGGAACTTGCGGCGGTTCTGGAAGACGATGATCGCGCTGTAGGTCGCCAGCAGCCAGGACCACAACAGGAGCGACCCTTCCTGTCCGCCCCACCAGGCGGCGACCTTGTACTGCGTCGCCATGGTGTGATTGCTGGTGGCCCACACATAGGCCATCCGGTAATCGCCCTTGATCAGCGAATAGAGCAGAACCACGACCGCGGAGGTCAGCAGGCCCCACACCGAGTAGACCGCGCGTTGCGCGCTCAAGGCCAGGAACGGACGCCGCGCCCACTTGCCGATCAGCGACCCCAGAACTGCATACACGGCGAAACAGAACGCCAGGAGTATTGCCAGCGAGCCGATATTTTCCATAGTTTAAAAATCCGAAGCTAACCGCGAGCCATTATCCCCGAGTCAGGGGAGCCACCGGCTTGGCCTCATACTTCGAAGCGCATTTAGCCTGGAGCTTGGTGGCATAGAACACATGATCCGGGCCGAGCTTGCCGTCCACCAGCGCCTGGCAAGGAGCATTGTCCTTGAACGTATCGGGCAGCGGATCGATTCCGCTGTAGACCACGTTCAGCCGGCGCTTCACTCCGTCCTTTTCCTGTACCAGGACGAAATGCACGTCGCGTCCGTCGCGGGAAATCGAATTGAGCTCCACGTCCCCGCCCACGCGCAGCCGCTGATTCACGGCGTTCGGGCCGAGTTTCTGCAATTCGGCGATTTCCTTGTAGTAGCTGGCGGTCTGAGTGATGCCGCCCGCCGCGAGCCATCCCAGCGTGCCCAGAATCACGGCGATAATCAGGCCAAACTTGACGTTTTTGTTCATGGAAATCGCTCCACGTTCCAGTATACTCCTCGCGAATCCTTCCGTTTACGCTTTCAGTTCACGCCTTCAATTCACAACGATCCGGGGCGCTCCCGTACTATGGCACAGCAAGCATCCCGCCCGGGCGTCCGCCGAGGCGATGGTGTACATCTGCCCGCGCATGATCCAGGACTGGAAGCTGGACCCGTGAAAAGAGCCGCTTTTTACGAACCGATGCCGGCCATCGCCCTCCATCGGGATCTTGGAGACCACCAAGGTCGCATCCCGCCCGCCGACCCGATACGAAATCTCCGCCGTGGGCGTCTCCTTTCCGCTCACATACGCTCCGACAAGCTCAACGGATGACGCCGTGCGGACCGGTAGAGGAAGGTCCATACCCGTGCCCGATTTCACCCAGGTGCGGAGCTCGACCAAATCCGCTGTTCGAAACTGAAGCTGCTCCGGCGCACGGCTGAGCGCGCGGACCGCGCGTTCCTCGGCACTGAGCTCGCGAGTCTGCCAGACCGTGATCCCCGCGACGATCGCCACGGTTGCCGCCGCGGCCGCAGCCCATTGCCAAACCCCGTTTCTCCTGGGTTTCCACACGTGGACCGAAGCGGATCCCTGCGGCCCGTGCACGCGGTCCCACAGCTCCTCGGGAGCTTTGACCGGGCCAAGGTGGCGCTTCAGTTCCGGATCATTCCAGTCTTTATTCATTACCGCATTACCTTTCCCGCTTGACCTTCCGAAGATGAGATAAACGCCGCTCCAGCGCCTTGTGGGCGCGGTTCAGACGCGACGCGACGGTGCCCCTGCGGCAACCCAGCAGGTCCGCGATTTCTTCATAAGACAGGCCGTCCGTATAACGCAAAACCACTACGATCCTCTGTTCTTCGGGCAACTGGGCCACTACCTGCTGCACACGTTCCTCCTGCTCCTCACGGAGCAGGTCCTGTAAAGCGCTTTCACTGGGCGCCCGGAACACGTCCAGCGCTTCCTCAAAGCTATCCTCCAGCAAGGGCAAAAATCGCCGCCGCTTGCGGTGATAATCCAGACAACTGTTCACCACCATCCGGTACAGCCAGGATTCGAAGCTCGCCTCGCCCCGGAACTGCTGGATGGTCGACAGGAGCTTCAAGAACGTATCCTGGGCGATATCCATCGCCGTTGCCGAATCGCCCGCGTAGCGCAACGCAATCGAATAAACCCGATCTTTGTGGGTGTCAAAGAGCACACGAAAAGCTTCCTCGTCGCCACGTTGACAGGCCTCGATCACATCGCGGTGATTCACACCCGGGACCATGCCGAACTCACCGGGTAAGACGCCCGAAGGCGCGGGTTTCTTCCCTTCTTTTTCACGCGGAGGTCTGTCGGGAGGCATGCGGCGTGTTACCACTCCACTTTACACGCCTTGGATCTTACTGCTTTACTTCGTGGCACTTAACGCAGTGGCTGTCGGCCGCGAACGAAGTTCCCCCCACGCGATGGCAATATGCGCAGGAGGTTCCTTCCGCCTCGGCCACCCGGTGCAGGGCTTTGCCGTAGTTGAGGGGTGCCCGGGACTGGGGGAAGATTTTGGTATGGCAGACGGTGCAATCGCCCTTGACCCGGTCGTAGTGCAGCTTGTGGGTAAACGTGACCTTGCCGTAGGTATTGTCGAACACGATGGTATCCGGCGGAGGGATGTCGGTCCGCAGCGGTGGTTGGGTGGCTTCGGCCGGCGCAGCCTTGGGCTCGGGCGCCCCGGTCGGTGCGGTGACCATGAACCAGACCGTTCCGGCCAGGCCCGCAACCAGCACGACACCGAGAATAATTTGGAGGGCGCGCATTTATTTTAGTGTATGCCAGGAACGCGAGAGCACTGTCTCGCGACCCACCGGGAAGGGGTGGTACCTTGGTATTTACCCCATGTTGAAAGCCAAAGTAGACGCTCCTGACGACCTCAATCCCCAGGAGACTTCCGAGTGGGTGGAAGCCCTCGACGAGATGATCGACGAGGCAGGGCCTGACCGGGCCAGCTACCTGCTCGAGCGGTTGATGGAACGCGCCGGGAACCTGGGCGTTCAAGTCCCTCTGCGCTGGAATACCCCCTACATCAACACCATTCCGTCCGAAGAAGAGGTAGCCTATCCGGGTGATCGCGCCATCGAGCGGCGCATCAAGAGCCTGGTCCGGTGGAACGCCACCGCCATGGTGGTGCGCGCCAACAAGTACGATGCGAACATCGGCGGCCACCTGGCCAGCTATGCGTCGCTGGCGACCATGCTCGAAGTCGGGTACAACCACTTCTTCCGGGGCTCGTACCCGGGGCCTGACGGGACCAAGTTGGCAGGCGATTTTGTGTACTTCCAGGGGCACGCTTCCCCGGGTGTCTACGGCCGGGCTTATCTCGAAGGCCGGTTGAGCGAAAAGCATCTCGAAAATTTCCGTCATGAGCTGCGGGATCATCCCGGGCTGTCGTCCTATCCGCATCCCTGGCTGATGCCGAACTTCTGGCAGTTCCCCACGGTGTCGATGGGGCTCGGCCCGATCGCGGCGATCTATCAGGCACGCTTCATGCGGTATCTGGAGAATCGGAGCATCATCCCCGAGACCGGCCGCAAGGTTTGGGCATTCCTGGGCGACGGAGAAACCGACGAGCCCGAATCGCTGGGCGCCATTACGTTGGGCGCCCGCGAGCGGCTCGACAACCTGATCTTCGTAGTGAACTGCAATCTGCAGCGCCTGGATGGCCCCGTTCGCGGGAACGGCCACATCATTCAGGAACTCGAAGCGGCGTTCCTGGGGGCAGGTTGGAACGTGATCAAGGTGGTTTGGGGCGCGGGCTGGGATGATCTGCTGGCGCGCGATTCGAGCGGCCTGCTGATCAAGCGTATGCATGAGTGCGTCGACGGTGAATATCAGAGCTTCCGCGCGCATGACGGCGCATTTCTCCGGAAAGAATTCTTTGGAAAGTATCCTGAGTTGCTCAAGCTGGTGGAGCACATGAGCGACGACGATCTCTGGAATCTCCGCCGCGGAGGCCTCGATCCCATCAAAGTGTTCAACGCCTACCGGCGCGCCATGATGACGCAAGGCCAGCCCACCGTGATTCTGGCCAAGACCGTGAAGGGCTACGGGCTGGGCGAAGTCGCGGAAGGCCGCATGACCGCGCACCAGCAGAAGAAGCTCAGCGGCGCCGATCTGATGAAGATTCGGGACCGCTTCGATCTGCCTCTCACCGACGAGAACTGCGAGCACGTCGATTTTCTCAAACCGGCGGAAGATTCCCCGGAAATGAAGTATCTGCGGGCTCGGATCGAGGCTCAGGGCGGCAGCCTGCCCGAGCGCAAAGTCAAGACGATTGAGATCAAGGCGCCGCCGCTCGAGATTTTCCACGATGTTACGGGCGGCTCACGCGACCGCGAGGCCTCTACGACAGCCGCGGTTGTCAGCATCCTGAAGGCGCTGTTCAAGACGGAGATCGGCAAGCTGGTGGTGCCCATCGTTCCGGACGAAGCCCGTACATTCGGGATGGAGTCGTTGTTCCGGGAGCGCGGCATTTACGCCAGCCAGGGCCAGAAGTACAAACCCGTCGATTCGAACGTCCTGCTGTACTACAAGGAAGCCAAGGACGGGCAAATTCTGGAAGAAGGCATCACGGAGGCCGGCTCGATGGCGTCGTGCATCGCCGCGGGTACCGCGTACGCCAACTATGGCGTGCCGATGATTCCGTTCTTCATCTACTATTCGATGTTCGGGTTCCAGCGCGTGGGCGATCTGATCTGGGCGTTCGCCGATTCGCGCGGCAAAGGCTTCCTGATAGGCGGCACGGCGGGCCGTACCACGTTGCTCGGTGAAGGATTGCAGCATCAGGACGGCCACAGTCCGGTGCATGCCAGCACGGTGCCTACGTGCGTCACCTACGATCCGGCGTATGCCTATGAGCTGGCGGTGATCGTACAGGACGGCATCCGGCGGATGTATCAGGAAATGGAAGACCGCTTCTATTACCTGACGGTCTACAACGAAAACTACGTGCAGCCGCCCATGCCTGAAGGCGAGCACATCCGCGAAGGGATTCTGCGCGGGCTGTATAAATACAAGCCGGCGGAAAACGGTCCGGCCATCGCCCAGTTGTTCGGCAGCGGGCCCATGCTGAATGAAGCGATCAAAGCCCAGCAGATTTTGGCCGAGCGCTATCAGGTGGCGACGGATGTCTGGTCGGTAACCAGCTACAACCAACTTCGCCGCGATGCATTGGAGACAGAACGCTGGAACCGGCTGCATCCCGCGGAGCCGCGGCGCACGCCTTACATCGTGACCGCGCTCGAAGGCTCGAACGGTCCGATCATCGCGTCGTCGGATTACATGAAAATCGTGCCGGATCAGCTCGCCCAATGGCTGTCGGGGCGGCTGACATCGCTCGGGACGGACGGGTTCGGGCGCAGCGAAAATCGCGAGCATCTGCGGGCGTTCTTCGAGATTTCGGCCGAGGCGATTGTGCAGGCGACGCTCGCGGCGCTGGCTCGCGAGGGCAAGATCGACGCCGGACGCGCCGCGGCTGCTGTAGCGGAGATGGGGTTCGATCCGGAGCGGAAAGATCCAGCTAGAACTTAGCCGCGAACACAAGGCCGCAAATAAACGCGAATGAACGCAAATGTTCATTCAGTGTGCGCCATAATTAAAAAGCATGACGGTGGCGCAGATTCAAATCCCCGAAGCCGAAATCGCTGAACTATGCCGGCGCAATGGCATTCGTAAGCTGGCCTTGTTCGGATCGGTCCTCACGAATCGGTTCTCGGATGCCAGCGACGTCGATGTGCTCGTCGAGTTCCGGCCGCAGGAGCGCGTCGGCTTCTTTCGACTTGCGGATGTTGAATCGGAACTGAGCTCGCTGCTCGCCGGCCGCAAGGTTGACCTGCGTACGGCCATGGAGCTCAGTCGGCACTTCCGAGACGAAGTCGTGCAACGCGCGCTCGTTCTGTATGCCGAGCCCTGACGTTGTTCGGCTTCGCCACATGCGCGAGGCTGCGGCGACGGCGTTGGAGATGACTGCCGGATATGAGCGGGCGGACCTCTCGACAAACACCATGCTGGCGATGGCATTAACACGGTGCCTGGAGATCTTAGGCGAGGCAGCTTCGAAAATGAGTGCGGATGCGTCCGCCCGCTTCCCGGCGATTCCGTTCCCCAAGATTGTCTCCATGCGCAACCGGCTCATCCACGCCTATTTCGATGTGGACCTTGATATCGTCTGGACGACAGTAAAAGAGGATCTGCCAGCCCTCCTCCCTGCGCTGGACCAAGCGCTTGCTTCGATGGATTCGTGAAATTTTAACGAGGCGTTCGCTTCTGGCGTTCGGCTTCGGCCTTAGCGCGTGCGAGACGTGCGAGGATCTCCTGCTTCTCGGAGCTTAGAACATCCGCGTTCGCGTCTATATCGTACTTGCGTACGGTCAAGTATTGATCTTCGAGCCAGTAGTAGAGGCCGTCAAACGTTGATGAAGGCCTCAGGATATAGGCTGAGATCACGTACCTGTGCTCGCCGTAGTGGCCCTCGTCGGGACCAAAGCTGTACTCGGCCGTCAGAAATATCGGCGCATCTGAGATAGTGGGCTCAGTCCAAAACGCGTGCTGGTTTTGGTTTGAAACCGACACGCCTGACAAGAAGAGGTCCTCCAAGTCCTTTCTTATTCCGGGACGAAGGAGAGCAAAATGAACTGCCCAGCCACTAACTCCGCCGCTATCTGCGGAGAAGAGGATCGCGGGTATATCCTTTCCTATCTGAACCAGGGTTACGCTTGGGTCTCTTCCAAAGCCATCTGGCGCGGTATAGCATTGTCGCTGCGGAGGTCCTTCAATGCAGATGGACGCAGGACCTTTCGGAAAAAACTCGTCAATAAGTCCGGGCTCGACGACTGTCACTTCACGGCCCATGAACTTGGGCAAGGTTTGCACTGGGGCTGGTTGTGCGCCCGCGTACGAGACCAAGAAAACCCAGACCGCTGGAATTAACAGCTTCACTGACGCCTCTATTATCTTCCCCCGCCGTGACCGGCGGGGCTCTGCTACTCGTAGCGTAGCGCTTCAGTCGGATTCAGCCGCGCGGCGCGATTGGCGGGGAGAAGCCCGAACACCAGGCCCACCAGCATCGATACGACCAGAGCCACCACGATCGAAACCCACGAAATCGGGATGGAGACGTCGTCCATGAAGTGGTCTATTGCCAGCGGAATCGCGACGCCTAGCGCCACGCCGGCCAGGCCGCCGCCCAGGCTGATCAGCACCGCCTCGGCGAGAAATTGCTCGAGTACGTTGCGCCGCGCCGCGCCCACCGCCATGCGCAGGCCGATTTCGCGAGTCCGCTCCGTCACCGTCACCAGCATGATGTTCATGATGCCGATGCCCGAGATAATCAACGCGATCGCGGATACCATGATGAGCACCACCGTCATGATGCTTGCGATATTGCGCGCGGCGTTCAGGATCTCCGAAAGATTCTCCACCTTGTACCGGGCGCCGGCACGGTGCCGGGCTTCGATAATCGAGCGGACCAGTTGCGTCAGCGTGTCCACATCGGCAGTGGAGTGCGCCTGCACATACATCGGGTCGATGCGTTCCAGCGGCGCGAAATATTTCAGAACGGTGATGGGAATCAGAACGTTTTCGCCCGTGATTTCCGATTGTCCGAAGCTGCTGGTGCGTTCCTTGAAGGTGCCGATGATATCGAACTGCAAACCGTGAATCTTGATGGTCTGGCCCACGGCCTGCGCCTGTCCGTGGAACAGCCGCTTGGCCAGCTGCTCGGTCAGCATAGCCACATGATTGCGGCTGTCGATGTCGCCGGCGTCTACAAACCGTCCCGCCAACAGAGCCAGATTGCGCACCTGCGGATAATACTGATCGGCTCCGATGATGGACACGTCCTGGTCCCGGCCGTCGATGCGCATCTGGTCGAAGTTGTTCATCACGCCGGTGGCGGCCACGATCCGCGAGCCAAGCTGGTCGCGCACGGCCTGCACGTCGGATGTTTTGATGTAGTCGGCATCGGCGACGGCCATGGCGGGGTTGTTGCCGCCGTCGAATTGCGCGTAGATCATGTTGGACCCGATGGCCTGGATCTGATCGAGCACGTAATCGCGGCTGGTCAGGGAAATGGTGACCACCAGGATGACCGAAGCATTGCCGATGACGAGTCCCAGGGCGGTGAGAAACGCACGGAATTTATTGGCACGAAGCGCCTCGACACTCGATCGAAGGACTTCGCGGGAAGACATCAGTTCCCGGCTTGCGTGAGCAGGGCGCGGGCGTCGTCGCGCGGCGGATCGTCCGGTGTCAGCGGGCTGGTAAGGTAGCGCTCCAGAAGCTGGCGGGCGTCTTGCAGGTTGCGCTTTTGCTGGATGTACGTCTCGGCGCGGGCGAATAGCAGTTCCGGGCTGTTGGGCGCCAGGCGGGCGGCTTCCGCGAAAGTCTGATCGCTTTCTTTCACGCGTCCGCGATCGGCGAGGAATTTCGCCAGATCGATCAGACGCCCCACCTGGTGCGGAGCCAGCGCGGCGGCGCTCCTCAACTGCTGCTCGGCCGCATCGTAGCGTTTCCGTTTGCGTTCCAACTGGGCCAGCGCGTGGTGTCCGGCGGGCAGGTCCAGAGTAGCGATCCGCTTGGCAATGTTTTCGGCTTTATCGATGCCGCCACCCAGGAAGCCGGGAGCTTCCAGATAATACTCGAAAAGATTGGCGGCGGCCTCCCGATTGTTAGGATCGAGCTCCACGGCCTGCTCGAAATACTCGCGAGCTCTCCGGGCGTTTCCGGGCGCGGTGAGCAGGCTGCCGGTTTCGGCGCGGCGTCCATATACCTCGCCCAGGAGCCGGCTCAGCTCAGAGCTTCGGGGGGTCAACGCGAGGGCCTTCTCGAAGGACTCGGTGGCTTGCTTATAGTCGCCTTGCATGAAATGGCATTGGCCGGCGAGCTGAAGGGTGTCGGCGTCCTGGTTGGGGACGCGATCGAGGATCGCCAGCGCTTTGGCATAGTCCGTACGCTGATACAGCTCGTGGGCACGGTCCCATTCGGGCGTCTTGGCTGCTACAGATCCGGCCGACACCGCTAACACGAACAAAAGAACTAAAGATCCCCGCATCACCCTATGACCCAATTCTATACCAGTTTAGACGCGATGGACCGCCGCCAGGGCTCAACCGGATGGCCAGAAAAACAAAAATCCCGCCCGGAGGTCCGGACGGGATTCAGAAGTCAGACGAAAGATCGAGCTAAACGGCGGCCGAGCGTTTCTTCCTAGCCCGGAGCAGTCCCAGGCCAAGAAGAGCGGCGCCCGCCATTCCGAAAGTCGCGGGCTCAGGCACACTGGAGCCCACCGTGTAGGACATGGCGTTGAGCTTGAAATAGTCAGGAGACTTGGAGGAGCTGGTATCGCCGTAATACGATTGGGTGGTGGCTCCGACTAAGATCCAATTGACGCCCGTGCCCACGCCCGTGAGGGTAAGGGTTACGTTGTTAGTCGTGCCGGCAGATCCAGGCTGAGCGCAGTTGCTAATGGAGCAGTTGTCAAAGGAGGAGACGTAGGACATACCGGGGATGGCAGTCAGCGTCGCCAAGCCGGCGGCGGTCGGAGTTTGTCCACTCAGCAGGCTGCTAAAGCAAGCGGAAGTAGCGCAGTACCCGGTGATGACGGTGGCATCCATGTCTCGTGGTGTGTAGTACGGATACCCGTAGAATGGATTCAGCGTCAATGAAATCGAACTCAGCGGCGCGCTTAACTGTAACAGGACAAAATCGACCCGCCCGCCATTGTTGTCGATGGCGTGTTCCGGATAGCCGCAGCCAGGATCAGAAGGATCGCAAACGCCTAACCCGTAGCCACTATACTGCGTTATAGACGTTCCCGTTGTCGATAAAGTGCCTACAGAGGGACTTGCCGTGTTGACGTTCGTAAATGTCGCGGATAGGCCAGTCGCAGTGACGTTAAGCCCGCTGGCGCTGTAGCATATTGAGGATCCGCAGGTCGTACCGCCGCTGCTAAAAGCTACAGAAGCTCGCAGGGATGGCGCCACACCGACGCACAGCCCCAACAACAATAGCGTGCCTAAACCTCTCACTTTCGTATCCTCCGTCGTCTGATCATGATATTTTTTAGTGTCTGTCTCTACTGAGATTAGTCTACTCGCTTCTTGCTGCCGAATGCAATGACCTCCGTAGCGATCCTGAGGTGTATGTGGTACTGGTACTATCTGGAAACAAAGGACTTTCTAGGGAGGTATCCGCAATCCACGCAGGGGGCTATGACGTGCTGGCGGGGCTTGGCCGGAAACTCTTGAGCCATGGTTTTTCCACAGCTAGATCGCTATTATATGGGTGTGCCACAGACAACTCCGCCCGGCGGACCCGTTCCAAGACCCCAGCCAGAAACCATGGTGCCGGTCTCGGCGGAGGATTTCGCGCGGGCCAAGCGCCGGATCGTGTACAAATGGCTGGGCGCGGCGCTGCTGGTAATACTGCTGGGGGTCTGGATATACGAAAGATCGACGTCTTCGCAGGACAGCCGGAAGGCCCTTAGCGACGGCGAACAGATGCTGAAGGCCGGGCGTTACGCGGAGGCAATTCAGTCCTTCAATCGTGTACTGGCAGCGGACAGCGGTCTGGCGAACGCATATCTTTTCCGCGGGCGTGCGAATGCGGCTCTGGACCAGACCGATGCTGCCATCCGGGATTTCACGAAGGCCATCCAGCTCCAGCCCGGTAACGCCGGGGCGTTCCTGGAGCGCGCGGCAGTCCATCTAGGCACGAACGATTACCAGGCGGTCATTGCGGATACCGGGGAGGCGATCAGCCGGGATCCCAAACTCACCTATGCCTATAACTTACGCGGGATGGCCTACCGTGCACTAGGCAATCTTCCTAAGTCGCTGGAGGATTTCGACCGTGCCGTGGCGCTCGCCCCGGGCCTGGACACTTACTTTCAGCGGGCGACCACTTATCAATCGCTGGGCGACCATCCCAAGGCCATCGCCGACCTGGATCAGGTGATCGCACTTTTTCCGGCCAGTCCGATGGGGTACCTGGCGCGGGCGAAGTCTCGCGAGGCTATCGGCGACGCCGCCGGGGCTCGCAGCGACCGGGAGACGGGCCGCCAGTTGGATGGCCGGGTTCCGGGCCAATGACGTCTGGATCTGCCCGGTTTTTGATCGTACCTGCGCCGTGTAGTATGCTGTACATGGAAACCCCAAACCGGACTTGCTGGAGGTCCTTACAACGCATGTTCACTTCGTTCCGTAAACTTTTGGCCGTCGCTCCACTGTTCCTGTTCGCCGCGGTTGGCTTCGCGCAGACCTCGAACATCCAGGGAGATGTGATCGGGCTGGACGGCAAGCCGCTCCCGGGCGCGCAGGTCAAGATTGACCGCACCGATATCAAACAAAACTTCAAAGTCAAAACCGACAAAAAAGGACATTTCCTCTACGCCAACCTGCCCACCGGCGTATACGACATCACGATCGTGGTGGACGGTAAGGAAATGGGCACGATGACCGGCATGCATTCGCGGCAGGGCGACAACCCGCCGTTGGTGTTCGATCTTGCGAAGGCGGCCGCCGCGCAGGCTGCGGCTACCACCGCGGCAGCAGGTCCCGCTCAGGGTCAGGCCCAGCCTCAGCCAGAAGCTGGGATGACCAAGGAGCAGCGGGCTGAGTACGAGAAGAAGTTGAAGGAACAGGAAGCGGCCATGGCCAAGGACAAGGCCCTGCAGGACGCCTTCAACGCCGGCATGGAGGCCAAGACCGCCAAGAACTATCCGGTGGCGGTCGAGAATTTAGAGAAGGCCACCACGCTGGCTCCGACCCAGCATGTGGTGTGGGCGCAATTGGCGGAAGCCTACATGAGTCTCAGCGACACCAAGACCGGCGACGAGAAGCAGGCGGCCATCGATAAGGGCATTGCCGCGTACGCCAAAGCCGTCGAAATCAAGTCCGAAGACCCCAACTATCACAACAACTACGCGCTGGCCCTGGCGAAGGGCAACAAGATGAACGAGGCGCAGGCCGAACTGACCAAGGCCGCGCAACTGGATCCGCCGCAAGCGGGCAAGTATTATTACAACCTGGGCGCGGTGTACGTGAACACGCAGCAGAGCGAAGCGGCGGAAGCGGCATTCCGGAAGTCCATTGAGCTGGATCCCACTTACGCGGATGCATACTACCAGCTCGGCTTGGTCCTGATTGGCCGGGCTACGGTGGGCGCGGACCAGAAAATGTCGGCTCCGGCGGGAACCGCGGAAGCGCTTCAGAAGTACCTGGCTCTGAAGCCGGACGGCGCGAATGCAGAAGGCGCCAAGGCGCTCCTCGCATCGCTGGGCGAAACGGTACAGACTACCTTCGAACGTCCGGGCGCAGCCAAGGGCAAGCCGCCCGCGACTCAGAAGAGCAATCAAAAGAAGAAGTAGCGCGCGGCATGCGGCTGATCTTCTACGTGGTCGTCGGAGTCATTATCTTGACTCTGCTGCGATCCGTATCAGAGGCCGTGGGCAAGGCTTTTTCGAGCGGGGCCTCCTCCCCGCGTCCGGCGGAGCCGCGCGGTCAGGCGCCTCCGGCGCATCAGTCGCTGAAGAAGGATCCGGTGTGCGGAACCTTCGTGTCGACGGCCACGGCGATCCAAAAAACCAAGGGCGGCGAGACCTACTACTTCTGTTCGGCCGAGTGCCGGGATAAGTTCTAAGGTAGGCTGGGCCGTTATCGTTCCATATTGGGCATCGCGGTTTCCCGAATTCGGACACTGGCGCGCGGCAGGATAGTGGCGTCAAACGACTTTCGCGTGGAAACCGGATTGCATTCGGAAAACCGCATGGGCTTTCAGGATCTTCATTACGCGGTCCGCGGACTACGGCGCAGTCCCGGATTCACGCTCACGGCGGTGCTCACGCTCGCGCTGGGGATTGGTGCGAACACGGCGATTTTCAGTGTTCTCAACGCGGTGCTGTTGCGACCGCTTCCGTTTGGCGGGCCCGCTAAGTTGGTCTGGGGTTGGGGCAAAACGGAAGGAACCGACATCGCTGGAATGGGGCCTCCTCCTTTCCGCGATTACCGCGCACAGAACCGCACTTTCGAGCAACTCGCCGCCATGGAGGTGTGGACTTCGAACGTAGCGCTAACGGGCGAGCAGCAGCCTGAGCAAGTGAAGGAGGGGATCGTCTCGGCGAACTTTTACGACGCACTTGGACTGAAGCCTATCAGCGGTCGCGGTTTCATCGAAGCGGACGAGAGGGAAACGCTGCCGCAAGTGGTGATTCTCGGACGTGGTTTCTGGCAGCAGCATTTCGGTGGCTCGCCTTCGGTGATCGGGAAAACGCTCAGGCTTGACGGTAATTCGGTCACGGTGGCCGGCGTGATGCCCGATGTCCCGCTCCTGATGGATGTGCAGGTGATGGTTCCCATGCCCATGCTGAATCCGGGAATGACGATCCGGCGAAGCCACTTTCTGCGCCTGATCGGGAAGATCAAGCCGGACGTTACCTTCGCACAGGCGCAGACCGATCTGGACGCGATTGCGCACCGCCTCGGCGAGCAATATCCGGATTCGGAAAGGGGCTGGTCGGTGCGGCTGCAACCGCTTAGCGACGTTTTGATTGGTCCCGTCAAGGATGTGCTTCTGATCCTGCTGTGCGCCGTCGGTTTGGTTTTACTGATCGCATGCGCCAACGTTGCCAACCTGCTATTGGTGCGGGCCTCGGGGCGAGGCAAGGAGGTGGCTATCCGGGGTGCGCTGGGCGCCAGCCGCGGCCGCCTGTTGAGCCAGTTTGTGACCGAAAGTTTGGTGCTGGCACTGCTCGGAGGCGCGGCTGCGATTCTGCTGGCGTCGTGGGGGGTTGCCGCGCTGCGCGCCTGGGGCCCCGCGGATCTGCCGCGCCTCGATGAAATTGCCGTGGACGGGACCGTGCTCGGATTCACTGTGCTGCTTTCGGTTTTCACCGGCCTCTTGTTCGGCCTCGCGCCGGCGCTGCACGCCACGCGCGACCAGGTGCAGTCGACCCTTAAAGGAGCTTCGCAGGGCGGCTCCCACCGCAGTGGAGGGATCCTGGTGGCGGTTGAACTGGCGATCTCGCTGGTGCTGCTGATCTCCGCAGGCTTGGCGCTCAAGAGTCTATGGAAGCTGACGCACATCGATCCGGGATTCCGCTCAGAAAACGCCGTGACCGCAGCGGTCAGTTTTCCGCAAACCAGCGCCCAGCAGCCCGAGCTGCGCATTGCGCAGCTCGAACAATCGTTTGAGCGAATCGCAGCGTTGCAGAATATCGAATCCGTAGGGGCCATCTCCGAGCTGCCGATGACCGGCACGGAGAACGACAACGTTTTTCGCATTGAAGGTAAGATTTATCCGGGAGGTCCAGGTCCAGGCTCCGCTGACGTATCTATTTACGAGCGGGTTTCAGGCGACTACTTCCAGACGATGGGCACACCGCTGCGGCGGGGACGATTGCTCGGCCGCGAGGATACCGCGACGAGCCTGCCTGTAGTCCTGATCAACGAGCCTTTCGCACGGCGCTTCTTCCCCGGCCAGGATCCCGTCGGCAAGCGATTAATCATGGATGAAGGCAAGCCAGTAGCACGGGAGATCGTGGGCGTTGTGGGCGGCGAGAGGTATTTCTCCTTGTCCAGGCCCCCTGATCCAGAGATGTATTTGCCCTATTCTCAGGATGTCGCACGGACCATGAACCTGGTGGTGCGGACGCACGGGAAAATGGCGGATACCGACGCCGCGCTGCGAGCCACCGTGGCGTCGGTCGATCCGGACCAGCCTATCTCCTCCGTGCGTACTCTGACCAGTATCGTATCGGCCAGCGCCGCACAGCCGCGTTTCTATGGTTTTCTCCTGGGCTTGTTCGCGGCAGTGGCAATGCTGCTTTCGGCCATTGGGCTCTATGGAGTGATTTCCTACGCGGTGAGCCGGCGCACACGGGAAATCGGCATCCGCATCGCGTTGGGCGCTAGCTCGAAAGACATCTTGCGGCTGGTGGTTGGGCAAGGCGCACGTCCAATGGTGTTGGGGGTGGCCGCAGGCTTGGCGGTCGCTTACTTCGCGGCTCGCGTGTTAGCCAGCCGCTTGTTCGATGTTACGCCGCACGACACTACCGTTTTCGTCCTGGTCCCTTTGGTTCTGGTGGCGGTGGCGCTGGTGGCCTGTTGGGCGCCGGCGCGGCGAGCGATGCGCGTGGACCCCGCGACGTCGGTGCGGCAAGAATAGCGAGTCAGGCCTTCGGCCCGCTGTCAGGCGCAGAACAGAGCGCCGGCGTCGAAGGCGAAGGCGAAGGCGTGCGGGTCGGAGCGGGTCGCCTTGCGCAGCGGATCCAGGGAATCGGTGAAATAGGCCCGCTGCAACCAGCGCGATCCGGCGAAAGAATCGCGCCCGTGAAGCACGCCATCGTCCGCATCAGTCGCTGAAGAAGGATCCGGTGTGCGGAATCTTCGTGTCGACGGCGGGTTCTGCGGTCGCTAATCCGGGTCGATCCCTGCTATTCTTCCAATCGCATGCTTGTTACTGTTCAGCAACACATCTTGCAACAGCAGGAAGACCGCGGAACCTTCGTGTCGACGGCCACGGCGATCCAAAAAACCAAGGGCGGCGAGACCTACTACTTCTGTTCGGCCGAGTGCCGGGACAAGTTTTAGCAGCGCCGGTTTTGCGGTCGCTAAACCTGGTCGATCCTTGCTATTCTTCCTATCGCATGCTTGTTACGGTTCAGCAACATATTTTGCAGCAGCAGGAAGACCAGTTCCCAGCGGCCCGCGGCAACTTTTCTTCGCTGCTGTCCGGCATGACCCTGGCCACCAAAATGATCCAGGCCAAGATCCGTCGAGCCGGGTTGGTGGACATTTTGGGTTCCGCTGGGGCCATCAACGTCCAGGGCGAGACCCAACAGAAACTCGATGTGTACGCCAATCAAGCCGTGCTCCATTGCCTGGGCGCCCGGGAAAGTGTCGCCTTCCTGGTCTCAGAAGAAAACGAACAACCCATCACCATCGACCGCTCTGGAGAGGGCAAGTACATCATCGTCTTCGATCCGCTGGATGGTTCCTCGAACATCGATGTCAATGTCAGCGTGGGCACCATCTTTTCGATCTTGCGCCGACCTGAGGGAGTGCATGGGGTAGCCGCGGTTCTTCAGCCTGGCTGGAAGCAGGTGGCTGCGGGCTATGTTGTCTACGGTTCCTCGACCATCTTTGTGTACACTGCCGGACGAGGTGTGTATGGCTTCACGCTGGAGCCTGAAATCGGCGCTTTCGTGCTGAGCTTTGCCGACATGAAGATGCCGGCGAAGGGCAACACATACTCCGTGAACGAAGCCAACGCGGACAGCTTTCCAGAATCCTATGGAACCTACCTAAAACACCTACGTTCGAATGGCTACGGGTCGCGCTACATCGGTTCCCTGGTGGCGGACTTCCACCGCACGCTTCTCAAGGGCGGTGTATTTCTCTATCCGCCCACGAAGAAGAATCCCGCAGGCAAACTGCGCCTCCTCTACGAAGCCAACCCGCTGGCCTTTATCGCCGAACAAGCCGGAGGCCTGGCGATCTCGGGGGAAGCCAGAATTATGGATATCGTGCCGCAGGCGATTCACGAGCGAACGCCTCTGATCATCGGCAGCCGTTCAGAAGTGGTTGCATTTAACCAGCTCGCGGCGGAACACCGGAACGGGATAGGCGCCTAGCCCGTGGTGAAAACGATACCACTGGCAAAGCGGGGACAGCCAGCGAATTTCCGCGCACTGTGTAATCGTGTTTTCTTAAGTTTGTGTGCGCGAAAATTCGAAGGCAGTCCCCCGTTTGCGCGATGACGATTTCTGCTTAGGCGCAGAGCAGAGCGCCGGCGTCGAAGGCGAAGGCGTGCGGGTCGGAGCGGGTGACCTTACGCAGCGGATCCAGGGAATCGGTGAAATAGGCCCGCTGCAACCAGCGCGATCCGGCGAAGGAATCGCGGCCGTGGAGCACGCGATCGTCCTTGAACAGAAGCGCCGTTCCCGGCTGGACCACGACGCGCGCAGGCTCCAAGGAGATCAGCAGCGCGCGGAAGCGGTTGAGCGCCTCGGCGGCTTCCGGCGTCAGCGGCTCAATCGAAGAACTGGCGGCGGACACACGCGTCAAGCCCAGTTCATCGCGCCACAGAATGGGACAGGGAGCGGAAAGTGTTGCGCTTCCCGGCAATGAAAAACTGGCGGGACAAGCGTGCCGGAAGATGGGTTTGGCCAGCGAAGCCGCAAGATCGGCCGGAGCCGCTTCCAGGATCTGGCCGGCGGTAAGAACCAGCGTCGCCGCGTCCTGGTTGCGGAGCCCGTAGAGCAGTATCCCGTTCTGGCGAAAGCGCCTCGGCAAGAAAGCGTTATCGCTATGGAAGCCGAACTGTACCCGTCCGGCGTTGGACTGAATTCCTTCGAGGCCTTGGATCGGTACCACTTCCTGGATGGGTGCGCCGAGCTTTTCGTTCAGATAGGAAAGAATGTCACCATGCATGCCGACGATGCCGCAGATCACGGCCTCGGAAACGGCTTGCTTGCCGCTGGGGCGCATTCCATCGGCCGGAGTCGGAGGCAACTCGGGATCGACCGGAAGATTTTCGAACAGGAGCGCGGGGATGCCGACGGGCGAGAAAAACTCATCCAGCGCCTCCGCGAAGTGCTCGGGTAAGTGATGCAGGGCCAGGTTCACAGAGGCGTCGCGAAATGCGTTCCAGGCGTTCAGATCGCGATAGTCGGGATAGGTCAGCGCGGCCGCATCGCGGGTCCAGGATTCGCGATCGCGGTCGGGAAGACGCAACGACGGGGGTTCCGTGAAAGGACTGTTCTGCGGACGGGGGAGAGTGGGAACGGAGGCCATGCAGGATTTCCCTCATTGTACCGTAGGGACGAAATTACTCTTCGGGCACCAACCGGTAGCCGACGCCGGGCTCGGTCTGCAAGTATTTGGGACGGGCGGGGTTACGCTCCAGTTTGCGGCGCAACTGGGCGATGTAGACGCGCAGATATTGGGCCTGCTCGGTGTGCTGGGGGCCCCACACTTCGTTCAGTAACTGGCGCTGGGTGAGCACCTTCCCGGCGTGCTGGATCAGGACCTGCAGCAGTTTGTACTCGTTGGGCGTGAGGTGGACTTCCTGGGCATCGACGCGCACCACGCGTTTTTCGAGATCGACCTCGACCGGGCCGAAGCGCATGACCGGGCCTGTGCCATCCGCGCGGGCAATAGAACGGCGCAATGCGGCGCGAATGCGAGCCAGCAGCTCGCCGACCGCGAAGGGTTTGGCGACGTAGTCATCGGCACCGAGGTCGAGTGCGGCGATCTTGTCTTTCTCCTGGCCGCGGGCGGAAAGCACCAGGATCGGGATCTTTCCCCATTCCCGGACTTTCTGAATCACTTCGAGTCCGTCGCGGTCGGGCAGACCGAGGTCGAGCAGAATCAAATCCGGCTGGCGCGATGCGGCTTGCGCCAAGCCTTCCTCCGCGGTGACGGTCTCCTGCAGGCGATATCCTTCGGCGTCGAGCGCGGCGCGGAGGAAGCGGCGGATCTGCGCATCGTCCTCGATCAGGAGAATGAGGGGTTTCATGCGGATTCGATTGGAAGCGCGATCCGAAAGATGGTTCCGCCGCCTTCGCGAGCCAGGGCTTGGATGGTCCCGCGATGTGCCTGGACGATGGCGCGGCAGATGGGCAGGCCGAGTCCGGCGCCACGGACGTTTTCCGGCACTTTCCGCGACTGGCCACGGTAGAATTTTTCGAAAATGCGCTCTTCCTCGCCGGGAGGAACGCCGGGACCGCGGTCGCGAACTTCGATGACGACAGCATCCTCTTGCTTGAAAGCGGCGAGTTCAAGAGGAGAGCCTGGCGGGGTGTACTTGGCGGCGTTCTCGAGCAAATTCCACAGTACCTGCCCGAGGAGCACGTCGTCCACGAACACCATGATTGGTAGATCTTCGGAAGGCAGATTCTCGGCCAGGCCGGTCGACACCGCGCGGCCTACGAGCTGCGGCTCCATGCGATGGAGCACGGTTCCGACGATTTCCTCCAGCGGATAGAGGTCGCGGCGGAGTTCGACGCCGCCCGATTCGAAGCGCGTCATATCGAGCAAATTGCCGACCAGCCGGCTGAGGCGGTCGGATTCATCGGAGATACTTTCGAGCAACTCACGCTTGGTTTCGGGCGGCAGACGATCGCCCTGCGAGCGCAGTGTGGAGGCCGCACCGGTGATGGAGGCGAGCGGCGTGCGCAGATCGTGAGACATGGCGCTTAACAGGGAACTGCGCATCTGTTCGGTCCGCATATGGACGCGGGTTTCTTCGGCGGACCTCTGGCTCAGGGTTCGCTCGATGGCGAGCGCGGTCTGGCCAGCGAAGACTTCGAGCAGATGCTGTTGTTCGGGGGCAAAAATACGGTTCTGGGGATCGGGCAGGACGGCCAAGACGCCGAAGGTTTCGCGCGCGCCGCGCAGCGGAAGATAGAGCGCGGTGGCGTCGGAATGCGCATCGGTGCGCAATCCGGCTTTGTGACCGTGATCGAAGACCCATTGGGCGATGGATTCCTCGGAGGGCGGCACGGGCAGGAGATCGGAGGTGCGGCGGCGGAAGGAGAGCTTGCCATCCTCGGGCAGGAACATCACGACGCGGGCGCCGAAGACTTCCTCGGCGAGTGCGGCGGCGGCCCGGGCGGCCTCAAAAACCCGGGTCTCCCCGGCGAGTTTGCTCGATAAGCGGTATAGGGCTTCGGTGCGGGCTTCGCGCACGGCGGAGTGGACCGCGTGGTCCCGTAATCGCGCCGTTTGGGTGCTGATGACCAGTGCGACCACCAGCATCCCGGTAAAGGTAAACACGTATTGATAATCGGAAACGGCGAAAGTCAGGTACGGCGGCACGCAGAAGAAGTCGAAGGCGGCCACGCTCAGAAACGAGACGGTCACGGAGATCCAGCGGCTGCAGCGCATGGCGACCGCGACCACGCCGCCCAGGTAGATCATGGCGAGGTTGGTGGGAGCCAGGGAATCGCGCAGGAGTACGGAGACAATGGTCGCGGCCGCAACGATGGCTGCCGCCAGGATTGCTTCTCGCGTCCACGTTCTTGAGGCCAAGCGTCAACAGTATCAGGTCCCGTCGGACTTATGGATTTCTTGCGCCAGGGAATCCATAATACCGTCCTGATTGCCGCCTTCCAGTTCCTGCTCCAGGCGCCGCAGGGCCACGCCGACGACGTCGCGATGGTGGAGCCGGGAACCGACGCCAGAGTGCGCGCACAGCCGCAGCCAGATGCGATGCAGGCGATCGACATCCTCCGGCCATAGCCGCGGCGGATGAGGTCCGAGGTTCACGTAGACGGAGGGGCGATCGGGATTGGTGATTTCGAGCGAGAAGGCGTGGCGCGGCTCGGGCAGACGCTCCCAGGCGAGGCCGATGCGGCTGGCCAGTTCCTCCGAGGCCATGCGGGCGGAGACACCGACCACCAGCTTCGACACCTGAAGCCGTGAGGCGGTTTGCACCATGGCGTCAAACGGATCGACCGCGGGAACTACCAAGAGCTCGACGCTCTTGCCTTGCTTTTCCGCGACGGAGACTACGCGCGAGAACAACTCCTGTTCATCGTGGGCGAACAACTGGTCGTTTTGGAGGTCGTATTCAGCGGCGCCGGTAGAAAGCTGGCGGACGGTCATCACCACGATGTCGTGGCGGCGCAGGTTGGTTTTTTCAAGCGTCTTGTTCAGGTGCCACAGGCGGCGGGAATCGCGAACAGCAACCAGGATGCTGCCGGGGCGCGCGTGCAGAGTCTGTGTGCCGATTTCGGACTGATGATCCAGGTTGAATTTTTCCAGATCCGCGCGGTGCTCTTGCTTCTTTTTGGCGTTGACGTGTTCAGACACCAGGAACAGCACGTACAGGACGATGGTGAACGAGACCCCGTAAATGGTGGCAATCTTTTTCGAAAACAGGTTCGCGATGGCCACCAGGAACAGGATCGAAGTGGTCGCGGCGAGGCCGATGGGGATTTCCACCTTGCCCAGCGTGATGTTGAACGGGAACTTATACTCCTGGTCGTGACGCTGGTAGCGGAGCACCAGGACTCCCAGGGCTTTGAGGGCGAAGCTCCACACCACGCCGAACGCATACGCTTCGCCCAGCAGGAGCACGTCGCCGCGGCTGGCGATGATGGTCGCGATCTGGAGCAGGGCCATCAGGTTCAGGATCCGGTAGGTGGTCCCGAACTTGCGGTGGGGACGGCGGAACCAATCGAGCAATACGCCGTCCTCGGCCACGCGGTTCATGACGCCGTTCACGCCGATGAGGGACGTATTCACGGCTCCAGAGAGAATCAGCACGCCTACGATGACGATGAAGATGTGAAACCCGAGCTTGAGGGCCGAAGGTCCGACGAAGTTGTCCACCAAACCGCCGATCAGGTTGTCGTAATACTTACTGCGAACGGCATCGGGAATGATCATCACGGCGAAAACGGAGATCGCACCGGTGCAGATCACGCAGTAGGTGCACACCATGTTGGCGGTGAGGCGCAGGTTCTTGAGCTTGGGATAGGCGAGTTCGCGGTACACCTGGGCGAGGGTCTCGAATCCGCTCATGGCGAGGATCGAGTGGCCGAACGCCACGATCAGCACGACGAAAGAGATCTGCGCCCAGAAGGTTCCACTGAGCCATCCCAGCGATTCGTTGGTCAGGTGGATGTTGGAGGGCGTAGGCAGCGGGGGCAAAGTCGCATTGCCGCGCATGACCAACGTGAGCGGGCACCAGATCAGGAGAATCACGACCATGACGGTGGTGATCTGCATGATGCGCAGGGCTTTGGTGCTGGACTCGGGGACGCCTTTGATGTTCGACCACCAGAAGTAACACGTCACGATGACGCTAAAGAAGACGGCAAAATAATTTGGATTCGTACGCCAGGTTTGATGGAAAGCCTCACTCAGCTCGTTCAGCAGGCTCCCCAGATACAGCCCCGCGCTGACCACGCTGATGGGACCGGTGAGGATGTAATCGACGACGAGCGCGGAGACGGACAGCTTAGCCACGGTGGGTCCCATGCTGTCGCGGACGACGACGTATACGCCGCCGCGCACGAACATGCTGGAACTTTCCATGTACACGGAGCGGACGGCGTAGCTGAACAGCATCACGGCCATGACCATCCACGGAGCGGATTTGCCGATGGCCTGCTCGGCGATGCCTCCGATGTAGTACATGGTGGAGGCCATGTCGTTCAGCACCACGGCGGCCGCCTGCCAGACCGAGATGAAGGTAAGGGCGACGGTAGTGGCGACAACTACTTTGGTGGTCGAGGAAGACTTCCCTGCGGGCACGGAAGTCTCAATCTGCGGATTCATTGGGTCACCACCAGGACGCGCCGGCCGTCATGCCGTAAGATTTTGGCGAGGGAGCGATCAGATGAGGGCCACCCGGAAGGCCACCAGCGCCGTTTTCGGGCACCGACGATCACCAGCGAATCGGGCGGCAGCGCGCGGCGGATGGTTTCGTTGCGGTCGCGGCAAAGATAGATCTCGATGGTGGTGTCCTCGACGTCACCCTGATTCCGGAGGGATTCGAGGACACGCTCGGTGAATTCGATGGGAACGTCAGGTGCGGTGAGAGGCAGAGGGTACGGTACCACCTGGGCAACGATCAGCGTGATGCGGGCGCGCAGGCCGCAGGCCATGGCGCGGGCGGTTGCGAGCGCAGCGGCGGTCTTGGGAAGATCGGTGAAAATGACCTGGAGATCGAGCTTGCGATCGGAAAGATCGGGTTCCGCGGGCGGAGAGCCGTATTTGAGGCGAACGAGTTTCTGGTGCACCAGTTCCAGAGTAGGGAAATGGGTCTTAAGGCCGCGTCAAGATCGGGGCCGGGCGTATCAAGAAAGTGTTAAAAAGCCGAGGTTGGCTGCGCGATCTGGCGCAGGAGGGTATGGAAAGCTGGGGTTTCGCAGGTGCTCAAGGTGGCACGCAAGTTGCATTCAGTACGGTCATGAAAGCCATACTTCTTTGTACATTCGCTGCGGCGACTCTGCTCATGACCGGGTTAGTGGCACAGCAGGCCGCGGCGCCGGGGGATAGATCGGCGATGATGCCCATGGGTCAGATGATGGGTCAGATGATGCCCATGATGGCGGCGCACGCGGAAGCCGCCAAGCTCGCCGACCAACTGGTGGCCGGTTTCGCGGCGATTGAGAACGAAACGAACGCGGAAGCGCGCAACGAAAAGCTGGCCGAGCATGGAAAGCTGCTGAGAGAGCTGCAAGCCAACCTGAAGAAACAGTCGGAAATGATGGAGCACATGCACGGGATGATGATGGGCGGAGCGATGCCGGCGGGCGGGCACAAGACACAATAGTTCCGGTTGATATCATGTCTCCATGCGTTTGTGCCGGTTCGGGGACTCGCGTTTAGGATTGGTCGAGGGCCGTACGGTTCGCGACGTCACGGCGGCGCTGGAGGTATTGCCGGCGTACCGGTATCCGCTGCCAGGCTATGACCCGCTGATCGCGAATCTGGACAAGGTAATCGTGCGCATTCGCGAGATTGCGTCCACTTGTCAGGTGTTGGCGCTGGACGGATTGAAACTGCTGAGCCCGGTGGCGAATCCGGGCAAGATTATCGCCGCGCCGGTCAACTACGAAAGTCATCGGAGCGAAGTGGCGAGCGATTCGCAACTGAATGCCGGTAATCCAGGTCATCTGGTCACGATTCACAAAGCCGGATTGTTTCTGAAGGCCAACAGTTCGCTGGTGGGGCCGGGCGAGGGGATCGCGCTGTGGCACCTGGAGCGCCGCAACGATCACGAAGTGGAACTGGCGGTGGTGATCGGCAAGCGTGCCAACCATGTGAGCCGCGGGGACGCGCTTCAATACGCCGCGGGCTACAGCATTGGCCTGGACATTTCGATTCGCGGGCAGGAGGATCGCAGCTTTCGCAAATCGCCCGACAGCTACACGGTGCTGGGGCCGTGGCTGGTGACGCCGGATGAGATCCCGGATCCGGGTCAACTGGATCTCTCCATCAAATTGAATGGCGAGATCAAGCAGAACTCGAATACGAAGCACATGACGCTGGGTGTGGCGGAGTTGATCGAGATGGCGTCGTCCTTCTATACGCTCTATCCAGGCGATATCATCAGCACGGGAACGCCGGAGGGCGTGAGTCCGATCGTGCCGGGCGATGTGATTGTTGCGACGATCGAGAAGATCGGCAGCATGGAAGTGAAGGTTCGGGCGGCGGAAAGCATAGGAGAGCGTCATGGCGAGCGCGTTTCACATCAAGCCGGAAACGTCGGCTGAGCGGCGCGAGTATTATCGGCGGCTGCAGCAGCTGCACGCAGCTCCTCTGTGGGAAGTTTTGAGTGATCTGATTCCGGCCCAGCCTCGTCCGACGGCGAGTCCCGCGCTGTGGCGTTACGAGGAGATGCGGGCGCTGCTGCTCGAAGCGGGCGGCCTGATTACGCCGCAGGAAGCCGAGCGGCGGGTGCTGATCCTTGAAAATCCGTCCATGCCGGGAACGTCGCTGATCACGCAGAGCATGTACGCGGGCCTGCAACTGGTGGATTCCGGAGAGACGACTTCGACGCACCGTCACGCGACGTCCGCGATCCGCTTCGTGATCGAGAGCGACCAGGGCTACACGGCGGTGGATGGCGTGCGGACCACGATGCATCCCGGCGACTTGGTGCTGACGCCGTCGTGGACGTATCACGATCACGGCAATCCGGGCGATTCGCCGGTTATTTGGCTGGACGGCCTGGATGTTCCGATCGTAAACATGTTGGGCACGAGTTTCGCGGAGTCTTACCCAGGCGAATTCCAGCCTGTCAAGAGCCCGGAAGGGGACGCGGAGGTGCTTTTCAATTTCACCTACGCGCGCAGCCGTGAGGCGCTGGATCGGCTATATCGCAACGGGCCGCTGGATGAGTGCCACGGGATCAAGATGCAGTACGCGAATCCGGCGACGGGCGGCTATCCCATGCCGACCATCGGAGCGTTTCTGCAACTGCTGCCGCCTGGATTCCGCGGCGCGACGTATCGATCGACGGACGCGGCTGTGTACTGCGTCGCCGAAGGATCGGGCACGAGCAAGATTGGCGGCGTTGAACTCGAGTGGCGGAAGAGCGATGTATTCGTGGTGCCGTCGTGGTGTCCGGTGTCGCACCAGACACATAGCGAAACCCAGGGAGAATCCCTGCTGTTCAGTTTTTCGGATCGTCCGGTGCAGAAAGTGTTGGGTCTGTGGCGCGAAGAGGTCGGATGCGTGTAAAATGTGTCCGCGGGGAGAACCCAATGAACAAGCTGGCTCTATTTGCGGCGATCGTGATGGGAGCCGCGCTGCCCGCGCTGGCGCACCATTCGGTTTCGGCCGAGTTCGACGCAACCAAGCCGATCAAGGTCACCGGCAAGGTCACCAAGGTCGAATGGATGAATCCCCACGGCTGGGTTTACCTGGACGTCAAGAACGACAAGGGCGAACTCGAGAAATGGCAATTCGAGTTCGGCGCTCCGAATGAGCTGGTTCGCCGCGGCTGGAAGCGGACGGACCTGAAGGAAGGCTACGAAATCACCGTTGAGGGCCTGATGGCCAAAAAAAGCAACTTCACCGGCAATGTACGCTCCATCACCCTGCCGGGCGGCAAGCAGGTTTTCAGCGGAACCGCACCGGCAGCGGACGACGGGAACTGATCTCCCTGAAGGCACATCCTGAAGATTAACGTCAGCAGCGTCATCGACGAGAGCCGCATCGGCGCGTTCCAGATCAGCACCTTTCTGCTGTGCTTCGCATGCCTGCTGATGGACGGGTTCGACGTCCAGTCGCTGGGGTACGTCGCACCGGCGCTCAGCGCGGAACTGCACATCTCGCGGGTGCAACTGGGTCCGGTATTGAGCGCGGCGCCTCTGGGTGTGCTGATCGGGTCGATCTTCTGCAGCATGCTGGCCGACAAGATCGGGCGCCGTCCGGTGCTGATCGGAACCACGCTGTTCTATGCGCTGTTGACGTGGCTAACCGCGCGCGCGTACTCGCTGGAAGAGCTGCGGATCGTGCGGGTGATCGGCGGGATCGGCATGGGCGCGATCATGCCGAACGCCATGGCGCTGGTGGGCGAATATAGTCCGCAGCGGTCGCGCGTCACCATCATGATGATCGTCTCGAACGGATTTACGGCGGGCGCGGCGCTGGGCGGGTTCGTAGCGGCGTGGCTGCTGCCGCAGTTCGGGTGGCGATCGGTATTCTACTTCGGCGCGACGGTCCCCGTGGTGATCGCGGTGGCGATGATCGTACTGCTGCCGGAGTCGCTGCAATTTCTTGCTTTACAGGGAAAAGCTTTACAGGGGAAGAAGGTGGCGGACCTGGGCCGCTGGCTGAAGCGGATCGATCCGTCCCTCAACGTGAGCGGCGCGCAGTACGTGGTCCCCGACGAACCGAAGAAGGGCGGCGTCGCGTTCTTCCGGCTGCTGCACGATGGGCGCGCGGCGGGCACGCTGCTGCTGTGGACCATCAACTTCATGAACCTGCTGAACCTGTATTTCCTGCAGGGCTGGCTGACCACGGTGGTCACCGACGCGGGATATCCGCAAAGCACGGCCGCGATCGTCGCCTCCATGGTGCAGGTGGGAGGAACCATCGGGGCATTCACGCTGGGCTGGTTCGTGCACAAATGGGGATTCGTGCCGGTGCTGACCACCTGCGGGGTGCTGGCGAGCATCAATATTGCGGCGATCGGACAGCCGTGGATCCCGCTGGCGATGCTGACGACGGTGGTGTTCATCGCGGGCGTGTGCGTGGTGGGAGGCCAGGCCGCGATCAACGCGCTGGCAGCCATGTTTTATCCGACCGAGCTGCGGTCGACGGGCATCGGCGCGGGCCTGGGCGTGGGACGCATGGGCGCGATCATCGGGCCGACGCTGGCGAGCGTGCTGCTGGGACTAGGATGGTCGGCGCGCGATCTGTTTTTGGCGGCGGCGGTGCCTCCGCTGATCGCCGCGGCAGCGATGATCGCGTGGAAATTCCTAGTGGGACCCGGCGCGACGGCGGACGCTGAGACGCAGGTCGCGGCGCACTAGTCGCCATCCCTCAGCGTCGTCGCACACTCACCATTAGAGCAGCGAGCTGAGCAGGCTGCGGTCGAAGGGACGCAGCGCCTCCAGCGTGCCTGCCTTCACTTTCACCGCCCACTCGGGATTCGCTATGAGCGCGCGGCCCACCGCGACCAGGTCGAACTCGCCGCGCTCCAGGCGGTCGAGCAGTTCATCGATACCGGTTACGGCGGCGCTATCCGGCGATCCGAATGACTTCGTGAAGTCCGCGCCGAGCGTCACGGACCCGACAGTAATGGTCGGCTTGCCGGTCAGTTTCTTGGTCCATCCGGCCAGGTTGAGATTGCTGCCCTCGAATTCCGCGTCCCCAAAGCGTCGCTGGGAGCAGTGGAAGAGATCTACGCCGGCGTCGACCAGGGGCCGCAGGAACTGCTCGAGTTCGCCTGGATTTTTCGCCAGCTTCGCATCGTAGTCGCCGATCTTCCATTGCGAGATGCGCAGCGCCACAGGGTATTCCGGACCGACGCGTTGCCGCACTTCGCGGATTACATCCACGGCGAAGCGCGTGCGCGCGACCAGATCGCCGCCGTAACGGTCGGTGCGCTGATTGGTTTTTTCCCAGAAGAACTGATCGATCAGGTACCCGTGCGCTCCGTGCAATTCGACGCCGTCGAAGCCGGCTTCCTGCGCCGATCGAGCCGCCTGCGCGTAAGCTTGGACGGCGGCATCGATTCCGTCCTGAGTCATGGCGTACTGGCCCGAGGGGCCCACGGGATGTGCGCCGTCCACGGGCGGAGGTCCGCTCGAGACTTGCAGGCCGACATGCCAGAGCTGCGAAAAAATGTGTCCGCCCACGGCGTGCACCTGATCGACGACGTTGCGCCAGCCGTTCAGCGCGGCTTGGCCATAGAGGTGCGGAACCTTCGGATCAAACCCAGCAGCGGGATCGGGCGGATAGGTTCCTTCGGTGACGATCAGTCCCACGCCGCCTTCGGCGCGACGCCGGTAATAAGCAGCGACGTCCTCGCCGGGCACGCCGCCGGGCGAAAAGGATCGCGTCATGGGCGCCATGACGATGCGGTTGGGAAGCGTAAGTCCCTTGAAGGAAAAAGGAGCGAATAACGCCTGAGGGGAGCGGGTCATATTGTGTGAGTGCGTCAAAGAGCGGGCATTTGTGCGCCGTCACCTACCACGAGGTTCCACTTGCGGACACGCCAGCGTTTCACCAGGCCGTTTCGAACGTACGGATCGGCTTCGGCGAACGATTCGGCGGGTTGCGGGGACAGGCCGCGAAAAACAAATACGGCTCCGTCGGCGGGATCCGCGAGGGCGCCGGCCATCACCAGCTCGCCGCGATCGTGGGCTTGTTGGACGAGTGCGAGGTGCTCGGCGCGAAACGAGCCACGCCGCTCTACGTAATCGTCCACCACGTCATAGAACAGAAGGAAGTGCATCGCCAAGGTATAAGGATAGCGCCCGCCCGTAGGATAATGGGAAAAGTACTGAGGACGTAACTCCATGCAGGCAAAACTCCGGCTGCTCTTCGCGCTCCTGCTTCTCGCGGTAACCGCGCTGGCCCAGAGGCCCATGACGGTCGCCGATGTGATCACGTTTGTGGATTCTCAGATCAAGCTGAAGGGCGACGACCGGGCCACGGCCGACTTCCTGCAACACGTCAAGCTCACGCAAAAGCTCGAGATTCGCGACGTCGAGGATCTGCAGGGACGGGGCGCCGGTGTTCGGACGCTGCAAGCGCTCCGCAAACTGAGCGAGGATTCCGCCGGACTGCCTGCCGCACCGGCGCCGCAAGTGGTCGCGGCTCCGCCCGTCACTCCGCCGCCCAGCCAGGAAGAGCAGACCGCCATCCTGGGGGCCATGCGAGAATACGCGCTCAGCTACACCAAGAACCTGCCGAACTACGTGTGCATCCAGACCACGCGGCGGCGCATTGAACCTACGGAACGCGGCTACTTGCCCCAAGGAGACGAAGTTCAGGAGCTGCTGAGTTTCGTCGATGGCAAGGAAAGCTATAAGGTCGAGATGGTCAACGGAAAGTCGCAGCCGAATCTGAAGCACGACCAACTCGGCGGTGTGGTCACTTCAGGCGAGTTCGGAAGCATGCTGTTCAATATCTTCGATCCGGCGTCGGGCGCTGATTTCCACTGGGATCATTGGGCCACACTGCGCGGAAAACTGATGTATGTGTTCTCTTATTCGGTTCCGAAATCGAGCGGCTATAGCATGTATCATGGCGAATCGAAGCGCGAGTATACATCGGCCTACGAGGGCCTGGTCTACGCCGACGTCCAAAGCAAAATCGTGATGCGGATCAAGATGGAAACCGTCGGCATTCCGGCCGACTTTCCTGTCCATGAAGTGAACATCACGCTGGACTACAGCCCCACCAAGATCTCCGGTCAGGAGTACGTCCTCCCCTACCACTTTGAGTTGACTTCCAAGGAGGTCAGGGCGGAGACCACGAACCGGGCCGACTACAGGCTGTATCAGAAGTTCGGCGCCGAGGCCAGCATCACTTTCGGCGACGTCGAGCCCATCCCCGACGATCAGCTCAAGGAGCAACCGGCGCCATCCCCGCAGCAGACTCCGGCGACCGGGAAGAAGAAATAGTCTGCGATTTGCGGCCTGGTTTTTTTTGGCAGGCTTACTGCCGGCGCAGGATCAGCCGGCGCAATATCCGCGATTCCTGTTGAATTCCTACGTTGGGGTTCAGCTCGGCTACATTGACTATGCTTTTTCCGGAGCGCAGTTGCAGCCGGGATTCCAGGCGCAATCCATTCATATTCCGCATCTCGCCGCGCGTGTGTTTCTCGTGGGCCACGAGTTCAATAAGTATTTTTCCGCACAGATCAGCGACATGCGCCCGGTCGAATGGGTGGAGTATCGAAACGTGAATGGGGACCAGGGTCGCCATTCCGTGTGGATGAATGTCGCGGGCTTGACGGCGAAGGCGCGCCTGCCGCTGACCAAGACTATATCCGTATATGGCGAGGGCGGACTCGGCCTGGTGACGCGAAAGGGATTCGCGATCAATCGAGCGCCGGTGGTGTACGACGCCAGTTATGCGGCTCTCTTGTTCGGAGGGGGCCTGGAGTATCGTCTCAACGACAACTGGAGCCTTCTTAGCGGAGTCGCCGCAGTGCCGGGACGTTCGGCCGACCAGCAGCCTCGCACGTTGTTCTTCTCCGGCGGATTCGATTACACCGTACGACATCTTCCGGCTGGGCAGTTGGATACGGATTCCGCCAGCGGGCCGGTTTGGCCGAAGAACATGGTTCAGATCGGATACGTGACCGACGCGCTGGGTTATGGCGCAAACGATTTCGTTTCTAAAGGCGCGATTCCTGTTTTCTGGACTGGCTCGGTTCAGGTAGCGAATGGCCTATCCGTAAACTACCAGCGCAATCTGCTGCAGACGCGCCGGTTTTTCGCGCTGGATTGGGGCGCCAGCGTTTCGTCCTGGAGGAGCAGAAAAACGGGCGAACGATTTTACACCGCATCCGTATATCCCGTGGCCCGGTTCATCGCGGTTCGTACGAATCCGCTGGAGCTCTCTTTCAGCTATTCCCTCGCCGGACCCGCGCTGATCACCAGGACAAGCATTGACGGTGAGGCGACCGGCAGGGCGTTCACCTTCCAGGATTTCATGAGCGCGGGAATCTTCCTGGGCAAGAAAAGAAGGGTGAGCGCCGAAGTCCGGATCGCGCATTACTCCAACGGCAACCTGTTCCCGCAGAACCCGGGCGTGACGATTCCGTTAGGTTTCTACCTGGGGACGTCCTTCTGAGAGTGGTAGCGGGCGAGGGACTTGAACCCCCATGACCTTGCGGTCGGACGATTTTGAGCCGTCTGCGTCTGCCAGTTCCGCCAGCCCGCCACGTGAAAACAATTTTAGCGCGTTCCGGCGTGCACTCGTCACCCCGCGAGCGATTTCCAGTTCTTCATCAGGTGCTCGGCTGTCCGCCAAGCCAGCGCCTGCGGCGTGAGCGTGGGATTGCGCGCGCCGCTGGAGCCCTGGGATCGTGCCGCTCGGAACCACCGCTCCATATTGTGTTGCGCGTGCTGTAGGGCGCGCTGTTCGTTTTGCCGCACGCCTCCAGCGGTGAGCCCGTACCAGACGTTGATGTAGTAGGGAAACCGCGCGCTGACGTTGCTAGTCTAGTGTCCGAAATAGTGCCCGCTGGGCTGGACGCAGTCATGCAAGGCGAAACCCTTGACACGGGGATCTACACTGTGGCCGGGAGGAGCATTTGAACTCGATGGCTATTCTTAGGACAGCGGCCGTGGTCACACTCGCCGCTGTTCTGCTCAATACCGCAGGTTGCCGCAAATTCGGGAAGTCGCTGGCACTTCCCGCCCGGCCGCAACTGCCCTATCTGTATTCGCAGAAGGACTACGATAGCGACATTGCCGCGTACGATGCCAACGCTCCCGTCATCACGGATGACGGGAAACAAAAACTGGCACAAGCGGCCCGGAACGACATCGCCTGGGGCCTGATGGGCTTGATGGACGATTTGTACAACGTGTACTCGGCGAATCTTTACTCGGGCAAAGGCGCGATTGCCGTGACGGGCGATGCGGCCAACCTGGGACTGACGACGGCGGTAGCGATCGCCCGCCGCACCGCCGCGAAAACACTGTTTGGCGCGCTGGGAACCGCCATCACCGGCATCAATCTTTCGGTGGACAAGAACGCTTTCGCGCAGCAGACGTACCAGGTGATCGCGTTGGCGATGGAAACCCGGCGGACGGCGATTTATTCCGAAATATCCAATGGGCTCGCGAAAAAAACCGTGCTCGAATATCCGCTGACCGCGGTGAAACGAGATTTGGTGTTGTATCTCTATGCGGGTTCGCTTCCGGGCGGATTGCAGGAGATTCAGAAGGAGGCCGGAGCGGCATCGGCGGCGATCGACTCGCAGGCCCCGCCGGCGGGCGCGCCGGCCAAGTAGATAAATCGAAGCGAGTCTGATACGGGCATGTCCTACTGGATGATCAGTAATCGAAGTCTGCCGGCGAAGGGGCCCAAAACTCCCGCGAATTTTGGCGAGGACCGGGGGGATCTGACATTTTGGACCGCCGATACTGGTCCCGTGACCGACGCTGCCCACTGGACCAAAGTAACGCGCGCCGTGTTTCAGAAGCGCCTGATCGGCGCGGCTGGAAACTTTCGGGATATCGATCCCAGCACCCACAATATCGAAGATCAGCAGCACGTTACCTTCTTCATTCACGGCTACAACAATAAGTGGTCCGAGGAGGCCGCCCGCTACCAGGGGATTTGCGACTCTTTCTTCTCCGGCGCGAATTCGTTGGGGGAATGCGTCATGTTCGACTGGCCATCGCTGGGCAACGCTCTGGGCTACCTGCCAGATCGCGAGCATGCGCGCGATTGCGCCAATGACCTGGCCGACGTGCTTTCCGCTCTCTACGAATACATGCGCGACCGGCAAACGGCCACGATAGCGGATCCATCCAATGCGTGCAAAGCGAAGATTTCGATCATCGCGCATAGTATGGGCAATTATCTTTTGGAGAAGTCGATGGCCGTAGTGTGGACCCGCAAGAACCAGCCGCTGCTGATGAGTCTGGTGAATCAACTGCTGATGATTGCCGCGGATGTCGATAACGATCTCTTCAAGAGCGGGGAAACGGTGCAAGAGTCCGATGGCGACGCCATTGCGAATCTCACCTACCGCGTTACGGCCTTGTATAGCGGAAAGGATCCAGTGTTGGGATTATCGGCGGGATTGAAGCATTTCGGAAAACGCCGCCTGGGACGCAGCGGCATCGATCATGACTTCCCGGTTCCGGATAACGTCTGGGATATCGATTGTTCGCGTTTTTTTGCCAGCGACACCGTTCAGAACTTTCCGCAAGGCGTGCACTCGGCCTATTTCGAAGAGCCCGACACGGTCAAGCTGGTGCGTGAACTGCTGCGAGGCGTCGACCGGACCGTGCTGGTGAATGAAGGCTTAGCCCCCGCTCCCCTGGCGAAAGCCCAGTTTGTTTAGTCCGAAGTATTCTGAGAAGTAGAACGGAGGCAGACATGGAGCTCTTCTATACGCCTCAGCTCCGAGCCCCAAGGAGAATTGATCGCCGATGGATGTTACGAAAATCAGTGTCGGCAGAAACCCGCCAACGGATCTGCACGCGATCATTGAAATACCCGTCGGAGGTACGCCCGTCAAGTACGAGCTGGATAAATCTTCCGGCGCGATGTTCGTCGATCGATTCCTCCACACCGCCATGTTCTACCCCGGTAACTACGGTTTCATTCCGCAAACGTTGTCGCAGGACGGCGACCCAATCGATGTGCTGGTGATTGCGCCCGTAGCCGTCGTGTCCGGCGCGATTGTACGGTGCCGCCCGGTGGGAGCGCTATTGATGGAGGACCAGGCTGGGCTCGACGAGAAGATTATTGCTGTTCCGGTGGACGATCTGCACCCATTTTATACTGGCATCGGCTCTTATCTGGATCTGCCTGAGATTATGCGTGAGCAGATCGCGCACTTTTTCAATCACTACAAGGATCTGGAGCCGGGCAAGTGGACCCGCATCGGCCAATGGGTGGATGCGGAGAGCGCCAAGCGGCTGATCATGGACGCGATCGACCGGGCTGCGGAGAGGGCTCGTTAAAGGCGACCATCGGGGCATTCCATCTCGGGATGGTACTTTTCTCACTCGAGATGAATTGACCAATGCCTGCTGTACCGGCCGGCGCCGTACTCATCATGCGGAGCCGCCGCAAGAGCAATAGCAAGTAAGACGTCGACATCTCATCGCGCGCGCAGTTCTTCCAGTTCCTCAAGCGTGCGCGGCCAGTCCTTCCCCAGTAATCGGCTCAGCGCGCGGTCGGCCAGTAAACGTCCTCCGGTCTGGCACACGGCGCAGTAATTGGTCTCATTCGAGGCATAGCGAATGCGCTGGACTTTCGAGCCGCAGCGGGGGCAGGGCAGTCCGTACCGCCCATGGACCGCCATCTCCTCGCGGAACGCGGTGACCTTCTCGGGGAATCCGCCGGCGGCTTCGGCGCGAAGGCGCTCGACCCAGTCTCGTAACACCGCTTGCGTTGCAAGCTGCAGCCGCGCGATTTCTTGGGTCGTCAGCCGCGATGTGAGAGTGATGGGCGAAAGTTTTGCGCGATGCAGGATCTCGTCCGAATACGCGTTGCCGATGCCGCTGAACACGTGCGGGTCGGTCAGAGCGCGCTTCAAAGTATGATTCCCGACGGTCAGGCCGCGCGCGAACTCATCGAGAGTCGCGGACATGACATCCATTCCGCCGGGATCGAGTGCGGCCAGCCCCGCCTCGCCCTGCGCCATGTGCAGGGATGCCCGCTTTTGCGATCCAGCCTCGGTCAGAGTGAGGCAGCCGTTGTCGAACAGGAACGCGGCGAGAGTTCGGCGGCCGTCGGGCTTTTTGGCTTTCTCAAACCAATGCAGGCGTCCGGCGATCATCAGGTGCAAAACCAGCCAAACGTCGTTATCGAATCCGATGGCGATGCGTTTGCCGACGCGCCTTAGGGATGAGACCTTGTGCCCTACGCAGGCGTTCACCGGCGGTTCAATGGTGCGCAAAAGGAAGGGGCTCGCGATCTGGGCCTGTATCAGCGTGTGGCCGGAAATCCGTTGGTCCAGCGCTTCGATGTAGACTGTGATGTCGGGAAGTTCCGGCATGAACGTACCTATTAGAGAATACAAACATGACCACCGCTGAGATCCGCACGCATCTTAAATATTCGACGTGGGCCTCGACGAGGCTTCTAGACGCCGCCAAGAAACTGAATCCGGACGACCTGACCCGCAATGTGGGCGCGTCGCATGGAAGCATCCTGGGAACGCTGTCCCACATTCATTTCGCGGACAGAATCTGGTATTCGCGTGTGGTGGATTCGAATGAGCCGGTGATCCGCGAGTCAGACCTGGCTACGCTTGAAAGGGAGTGGCCGGCGATCCAACGGAAATGGGAAGCGTGGGCGGAGGGACTTCAGGACGCCGGTCTTGGACACATGGTCGCTTCGAAGTCAATGGACGGCATTGCATACGAGATAGCGGCGGAAAAGGCGGTCCTGCATCTGGTGAATCACGATTCACTGCACCGCGGACAAGTGATGGGGATGATCCGGCAATTGGGGATCGCGCCGCCGCCGACGGACCTGATGATGTACTACAGGCTATCGATGAGTGGGTCCGCCGTCTAAAAGCCCATCACCTGATAGCCCGCGTCGACGAACAACACATTGCCGGTGACGCCGCGTCCGAGGTCGCTCGCCAGGAACACCGCGGTGTCGGCGACTTCTTCCGGTGTGCAGTTGCGCCGCAGGGGCGCTCGCGTGGGCATGGTTTCGAGCATCTTCGAAAGTCCCGCTACGGCGCGCGCCGAGGCAGTCTTTACCGGGCCGGCAGAGATCGCGTTCACGCGGATGTTGGATGGACCCAGGTCGCTCGACAGGTAGCGTACGCAGGCTTCGAGCGCCGCCTTGGCGACGCCCATCACGTTGTAGTTGGTCACGACGCGGGTCGCGCCCAGATAAGACAGCGTGATCACCGAACCGCCCTCGGTCATGAGAGGCGCGACGGTGCGGGCGGTGGAAACCAGGGAATACGCGGACACATCTTGTGCCAGCAGATAGCCCGCGCGCGAGGTTTCAAGGAAGGGCCGCGTCAAATCTTCGCGGTTGGCGAAGGCGATGCTGTGGACCAGAGTGTCCAACCGTCCATTGGGGCCGCCGTGCTGGCGGACGGTTTCGGCCAGCTTGGTTAGATCCTCTTCGCGGGTGACGTCGCACTCGAAGATCGCGGCGGCGCCCAGCTCGGAGCCCAGCCCGGTGACGGTTTCCTTCTGGCGTTCTCCCTGATAGGTCAGCAACAATTTCGCGCCTTCGCGTCGGAACGCTTGGGCGATGGCGTAGGCGAGACTCCACTTGTTCGCTACGCCTAGAATCAGCGCGGTCTTCCCCGCGAGCAGTTCAGGCATGAACTGCTATTCTACCGGGTTCCGCTAGCCTGTACACTGAATTTATCCTCTGTTGGACCTCTTGACCCCACTTATGTACGTGAAAGGCGTGGGCCCGGCTCGCGCCGCGATGCTCGAGGCCAAGGGCCTTAAGACCGTCGAGGACCTGCTTACTTACGCCCCGTTTCGCTACGAGGACCGCAGCAACGTCAAGCAGATCCGCGCGCTGGCTCCGGGCGAGATGGCCACGGTGCTGGCCGAAGTCCGCACCACGCGGCTGGCGGGCTTCCGGCGGCGCGGGCTCGGCATGTTCGAGGCCACCTTCACCGATCCGTCGGGAGCAGTGCTCACGGGGAAATGGTTCCATGGCGGATATCTGAACGATATTCTCGCCCCGGGGCTGAAGGTCGCGCTGTTCGGCAAGGTGGAGTACGATTCCTACTCGCGCGGCATCGCGATGATGCACCCCGAGTTCGAGATTCTTTCGGGCGACGACGATGGCGATTCGTCGCTGCATACCGGACGGGTGGTTCCGGTTTACGAAGCGGCCGGCAAGGTCAACACGCGAGTGTTTCGCGCGTTAATCCATCGTGTGCTGGAAAGCTTGGCGCCACAGCCCGATCCTTTGCCTCCGCACATTCTGCAACAGATGAAGCTGCCGGACCGCTGGAGCGCGATTCGCGGGCTGCATTTTCCGCCGCCCGATTCGGATCTGCGGTTGCTGAATTCGTTCCGCTCGCCGGCGCAGTACCGATTGATCTTCGAAGAATTCTTCTGGCTCGAATGCGGGCTGGAGCTGAAGCGGGCCCGGGCTCGCCTGGATCCGGGGATCGGCTTTCAACTGAACGAGCGGGTGCGCGAGCGGATCAAGCAAATGCTGCCGTTCAAGCCCACCGGAGCGCAGAAGCGCGTGCTGGCGGAGATCGCGCACGATATGGCGGCTCCGCATCCCATGTACCGCCTGCTGCAAGGCGACGTCGGCAGCGGGAAGACGCTGGTGGCGGCCGAGGCTGCGATTATCGCCATCGAAAACGGTTACCAGGTGGCCGTGCTGGCCCCCACCGAAATCCTGGCGGCGCAGCATTACTTCTATTTCAAGAAGTTGTTCCAGAAGCTCGGGTACACGACGATTCTGCTGACAGGGTCGAACACCGCGCGCGAGAAGATGCAGCTCAAGAAGCTGGCGGCCGCCGGTTTGGCGAAAGTCGTAATCGGGACACACGCGCTGCTCGAGGCCGACGTAGAGTTCGCCAAACTGGGGCTGGCGGTGGTCGATGAGCAGCATCGCTTTGGCGTGGAGCAGAGACAGAAGCTGCTTGAAAAGGGCGGGCATCCGGATGTTCTGGTGATGACGGCGACGCCGATCCCCCGAACGCTGGCGCTGACCGTGTACGGCGACCTGGACGTGAGCATCATCGATGAGATGCCGCCGGGGAGGAAGCCGATCGTCACGAAGCACGTGGAAGACGCGCGCGTCGAGCAGGTTTATAGTTTCGTGCGCACGCAGATCGACCAGGGCTCGCAGGCTTACGTGGTGTACCCGGTGATTGAGGAGAGCGAGACGCAGGCGATGAAAGCCGCCCAGAAGATGCATGAGCATCTTTCGAAGGTGGTCTTCCCGGACATCGCGGTCGGTTTGCTGCACGGCAAGCTTTCCTCGAATGAGAAAGAATCGGCGATGGAGAAATTCCAGCGCGGCGAGACCAAGATTCTGGTGTCGACCACGGTGATCGAAGTCGGCGTGGACGTGCCGAATGCGACGGTCATGATGATCGAGCAGGCCGAGCGATTCGGACTGGCGCAGCTCCACCAGCTCCGCGGGCGTGTGGGCCGGGGCGCGGAGCAAAGCTACTGCATCCTGGTTACGGAGAAACTGAATCCGGCGGCGAACGAGCGCATCCGCACGCTGGTGGAATCGTGCGACGGATTTTATATCGCCGAGATGGACATGAAGCTGCGCGGTCCGGGCGAGTTTTTCGGCACGAAGCAGTCCGGGCTCCCGGCGCTGCATATCGGCAATATTCTGCGCGATGCGGATATTCTGGAGATCGCGCGCAACGAAGCGGCGGCGTTTGTGGCGCACCCGCCGCTGGAAAGCGATCTGCGCAAGGCGATCGAGTTCATCCGCGACCACTGGCAGCGGCGCTACGGCCTCGTGCAGGTAGGATGACGCAAGTCGGTTAGCATGCGAGTCATTGGTGGTGAATTCCGCAGCCGAGTGCTCAAGTCCGTGCCGGGTCTTGACGTACGTCCGACACCGGATCGTTTAAGAGAAGCCTTGTTCAACGTGCTGGCGCCGCGCATCGCGGGAACGGTTTTCGCCGACTTGTACGCGGGTACGGGCGCGGTGGGGATAGAGGCACTGAGCCGCGGGGCATCGCGGGCGATTTTTGCCGAAACCGGTCGCGCCGCGATAGGCGTGTTGCGCGAGAATCTGAAGGCGCTGGGCCTGGAAGGGCGAGCGGAACTGCGGCAGGGGAAAGCGACCGCCCTGATCGGCAGGATCACGGCCGATATCGTGTTCCTGGATCCGCCGTACGATCTTCAGAGTGAATACGGGACGGCGCTGATGAAGCTAGGCGAGATCCCACCGGAGCTGGTTATCGTGCAGCACGATGTGCGGCTGAAGCTTGCGGCGGACTATGGCGCGCTCCGGCAGACACGCGTGCTACGGCAGGGGGACAACTGTCTGAGTTTCTACAGCCCACAGCCATGACGGCGCCGCATCGTCGCCGAGGAGCTTGACGCGATAGCCTTCTCGGATCACACGGCGCAACGCATCCTCGTTATTCGCGATAAATATGTCCCGTCCGTGGGGCCCATCGATAACCACCCACGGCCAGCCGCGGCGTGGTTTTCCGTCGGAATAGACCGCGTGCTCATGGCGCTGCTCATCGCAGGGATCATTAACTGGTTTCACGACTCGTCCGTCCACCACCGTCAGATTGATCACGTTTCGGCAGCGTTTGTCTGGAGGGATCAGACGATCAAGCTTGATGCCGGCCGGGGTGTCGATTCCAACTAGTTGATCAAGCCATTCGCCGGGCTTGATGGCCAACCATTTCTTAACACCATTCGCCCTGGTTGCAGCTCGCAGATAAGGACTGACGTCGGCGGTTCGAAGAGGAAGCCACCGTGCATCGCGCGCTTCGTAGACGCCAGTGATGCTCCAATCCGTCCAGTGGCCTGGGGACTGATCGCCATACTCACAGGCTGTGCTGACGATTTCGGCTCGGCCGTCATGGTTCGTGTCCAGCAGGATCGCCGGCAGATATGGAAACTTGGTTCCGTTGGGTATCTCCGTTGATACGTGCCACGGGATCGGTCGCCCGGACTGGTCGAACAACAAAAAGAACAGATCAGCACGGCCAACGCAGCGGCCATTAATGCCCGGATGCGAGGCAATGAGCAGATCGCGTTGGCCGTTGCGATCGAAATCCGCGGTCCAAACTTCTGTCCACCCGACGCCGCTGGTTTGTGGGACCCACACGCGCCATGGATCGCCGTTGCGATCGTGTCCCTCGAACAGAAGCACATCATTTTTGGAAACCACGGTTGCTAGCCCCAGGTCGACGATGTTTCGTGAGTAGGGCAAACCCAAACCTACGAGACCGACGTCATCCAGGTACTTCATCGGGAAACGGGCCTGAGCGCAGACAACGACGCACGACATCGCGACTAGCACGAGAATTCGACGAAGAGGGCACACGGTTATCTACGGCAGGCGCGGGGCGGACAGGTAGTCGCGATAAAGCCAGACGCATGCAACTGTGACGGAGATGACAATCGCCACCGTGATCACGATCGCGACCCACTTGCCGGAGACGACTGGAGTGGTAGAACGCATGTTAGGGTGACGAACTGACTGCCGCTGACGGGCCCTTCGAGTTGGTCAGCGTCACGCTCACGCCGGTGATCGCCATGGCACTGCCTTGCGTCACGCTGAAGGGAACGGTCAGCTTGAACTGGCCGCCGGTGGCGTTCGACGCCGCGTTATTGAACCATGTGGCGAAGGAGGACGTCAGCTGTACGGTGATTTGAGCCTGTGACAGCGTATTGCCGCTCGATACGGTGAAGGTGAAGCTGCCGCTCGAAAGTTCGCGCGTGTTCGAATACCCCGTCACCACCACGTTGATCCCGCCCGTCACCTGTTGCAGCGTTACCGACGAGATCACGGGCACGGCGGGATCGATGGTGATCGTTTTGGTGGGCGCCGGGGATGCGGTGATATCCTGGCCGCCCGCGGACATGCTGACGGTCAGGGTAATCGTTCCGGCGACGGTGCCCGTCACGATCGCCGGCGTACCGGTAAAGATGGCGGCCTGCTTGGTGGCAGGCACAGTGTACTGCAGGCTGCGGGTCCCGTCCGAGAAGCGCGCCTCCCCGCCGTCGGTGCCGCCCGCGGACGAGACGAATGTGAGCGTGATCACGCCGGTGATGTCCGACGCGTAGGGAGCGCCGGTAGTCAGGCTGACGGCCGGCTGCGTGGTGGTACCAACGCCGATGGTCGCCGCCGGCGGCGGAGGCTGGCTGATGGTAATGGCGATGGTCCTGGTTCCCGTCAGGCCGTTGGCGTCGGAAACGCTGAATGCAACCTGGCTGGTTCCTGCAACGCCCGGTGTGCCGTCGACCAGGCCCGTGGCGCTATGCAGTTGCAGCCCTGCGGGCAATGCGCCGGAGGACCAGGTGTATGGCGGAGTGCCGCCGGTCGCTGTCACCGTCTGTGAGAAAGCTGTCAGCGCCGTTCCTGAAAGGGTGTCGGGACTGATCAGCAGCTGGATCCTGATCGTCAACGTCCTGCGCGCGACGGCCTGCGTGGCATCGGTGACCAGAACATCGAAGGTGAAGGTTCCAGCGCTGGTGGGCGTCCCGAGTATGACGCCGGTGGCGCCATTCAATTGCAGCCCAGCGGGCAGGGTGCCGGAGGCAATCGACCAAGTGTAGTTGGGCGTCCCGTTGGCGGCGGCTAGAGTTTGCACATAGGATTGCGTCACTGAACCGTCCGGAAGGGAACTCGTGACGATCGCCAGCATGTGGCCGATGACGATGGTGAGCGCCTTGGTCGCGGTGGTGCCGAAGGAATCGGTTGCCTTTAGCGTAAACGGGAACGTTCCCTCGGTGGTGGGTGTTCCACTGATCTGCCCGTTCACCGGGTTCAGACTCAAGCCCGGAGGCAGGGTTCCTGAGAGCTCCCAGTGGCAGCACGGGGTTGCGCCGCCGGTGGCCGCGGGCGTCGCGGAATAAAATACATTCAGCGAGCCGTTCGGCAGCGAGGTAGTGGTGATCGACAAGGCCGGGCCCACATTGAACGGGAAAGACTTTGAGAACACGCCTCCCGCAGCATCGCGCAGAGTAACCGGTATGGTGAATGTTCCGGCGTTGGGCGGCGTCCCTGAAATCGCTCCCGTGCTCGGGTTGATGGTAAGGCCTTGCGGGTTGAGGATGGCGAAACTCCACGCGTACGGCGGCAATCCGCCCACCGCCGTCAGACTAGCCGTGTAGGGGATGTTTTGGGTCGCACCCGGCGCCAGCGTGGCCTCCCTGATACCCAACGGGCCCAGAGTGACGTAAAGAATGAAATTCCTACTCACGGCGGGTAGGGAGGCTGATGACGTCAGCGCATTCGTCAACAAAACGGTGAAGGGGAAAATTCCCGTGGCGCCTCCGGATCCAGTCAAGAGACCGCTTGAGGACAAGGAAAATGGCGCTGGTAACGGCGTGGTCGTCAGGACGGACCAGATATAGCCGGGCGGAAGGTTTACCGCCTCGAATTGGAATGGAGGGTACTGCTGGCCCAGGGTCGCGTTCGGCACCGAGGAGGTGGTGATGGCGATGTTTCCCACGACGTCGATCGCAAAGTCGCGCGCGATACTCACATTGGCCTGCAGATCGGTGACCTGGACGGTGAAGGTAGACGGAACGGCGGCATTCGAAACCGGACCCGACAGAAGCCCGGTATTTGCATCCAGGGTGATTCCGGCAGGCAAACTACCCGCGATCACGGACCAGGTAAATTGCGCACCGTCCTGGCCTGTTGTTCCGCCGGCAATCTGCAACTGCTTGGAGTAAAACGTGTTCGCGGTCGCAGTAGGCAGCGGAGACCCGGTCACGAATTGAAGCGGCTGCACCACTTGCAATGTGTACATCTGCTGCGCCGATTGCTCGGTGGTATACGAGAACACTCGAACCATGAACGTGTACGAGCCAAGCGGTGCCTGCACATTCCCAGAGCAAGTGGCCGAACCGTTTTGGTTGTTAAAACCGTAACAAAACGTCCCTTGCGTAAGGCTGTTGGGACCGGATCCGACAACGAAGCCGGGAGGAGGAGGACCGTAGTTGGTTACGGGCACAATGCTCCACTGGAACGGTCCCGGGTCGCCTGAGGTGTTCAGAGTCACCGGCGGATATTGCTGGCCGTAGATCGCGGGGGGCAGCGACGTGGTGGTGATGCTAAGCGGCTGCTGGGCTGTTAGAGTGAGGGCCGCCGCGGCAACGACGAACCCCAGCGTTGCGAGCCGCCTCATTGTCCGGCTCCTTCCGTTTCCGTCAACGCCAGCGGTGCGAATAGAACTTCCCCGCTCGCCGCGTCGAACAATTTAAAGGCTCCGCCGTCCAGACCCGTCAGACGAAACGCCGTGGGCCCGATGCCAAACAAGCCTGCCGGCTGGCAGCCGCAATCGGAGGTAGTGGCGGCCGCTGAAGCGATATCGATTGCAGTCACCGAACCACTGCGATCCGCGAGCACCAGAGTCCGGTTGTCGGAGGTCGTGGCGACGGCCACGGGCTGGAGCGAAGAATCGGCCGAAGTCAGAAGATTCGATACGATGGCGAAGCTTTCGATGCCGGTCACCATTTGCACACCGGACGGGCCGGCTGCCGCCAGGTTGTCCGTCCCTTGAAAAAATGTGAGGGCGGTTGCGCTCTCGACCGGCAGGCGATTCACTTCGCTGCTGGGACCGAAGGCGTACGCGCCGGAGGTCCACGTTCCGGCAACCCATGCTCCGTCATCGGAGATCGCCAGCGCGATGGGCGCCGATCCCACGAACGGAACGTCTACCTGCCGGATCGCAGGCACGTCCGGTAATCCGGTGACCACTTGCACCCGGTTCAGGGACGAAAACCATAGCGCGGCCGAGGATCCTCGCGGGCTGAGCACCACGGAGTCCGGAGCGCCGCCGGCGCCATCGAGCGGAACCAGCCCGTGTTCCGGCGTATATATGGATACTGCGCCGGTATCGGCGGCGGAAACCAGAACGTAATTTCGCGCCGGCGATGCCGCGATTTGCGAAAAGTCCTGATCGGCGGGAACCGGGGCGCCCACCGCGGCGGCGGCTGGAAGTCCATACACCGGCCGGATGTGCGTTCCGTCCGGAACCCAGCCCAATTGCGGTGCGCCAACCTGCGCGAAAGCGGAACTTATCGAAACTAAAACCGCGCCTAAATAGCACGCTATAAGGAGGAATCGTGGTCGCATTTAGGGAGCTCCGACGCTGGGGGTTCCGGGCGAGAGCGTAACGGTGGATGCGGGAGAACCGCCGCCGCCGTTATGTGTGGCGACAATCGCGCCTGCCGCGGCTGCGCCTCCGGCGATGCCCAGAATGATGGCCAATTTGGCAGCCAAGCTGAGACCCGCGAATCCGGATGCTGCCGCGGCTCCCGCGATGTTGCTCTGCGCGATCACGGAACTGGCCGACAGACCCTGAAAGTTGGCGGTCACGCGAATCTGCATCGGCCCGCTCTGGCCATTGGGACGAATTCCGCGAGCTACCGCGCGGCCCTGGGTATCGGTCACCGTCATGAGCATGTGGGATCCGTTCGGGAAGGTTCCGCTGGCGCCCGAGTCGGGAAGGAAGAAGATCACCACGGCCCCGGCAATCGGTTTGTGATTCTGGTCCTCCACCTGCACGATCGGCTCGCGGTTGACCCGCTGGCGGATGTTGTTGATGGCGCCTTCGCCCTCGACGATATTGATGCTGAGCCCGGTGGGGGCCTGCGCCCAAGCGGGCGCGCGAAACAGGTTCAACAGGATCAGGAGAACCAGCAAGACCCGCGGTGCTGCGACGGCCATGGTACCCTCCGAACTCATAACAGTAGCATTCCTGGGATGCCGCGGCCAAGCTGTCCATGTTTTTGCCGGGATCCTGGGTCTTTGGATGTGGATCTTTCCCCGCATTGGCCTAGTACGTTCGTCCATTGCGACTCCAGGATGCGGACCTTAAGTTTAAAGAGAGCAATAAATTATGGCGGCACACGAAAACATAGACAGACCCTTCGATGCGTTCCTCACATTACTGAACCGCAGGCTGAACGACCGCCGGGACGTACGCGTGCGCTATCGCGCACCGCTCCATCTTTTGTGGGATGAGCAATCGTGCGAACCGAGGTACGCCAAGGCGGTTTGCAAGGAAGTCTCGGAACATGGGATGTCCCTGGAGACGTCCCAATCCATCGTGGCGGGCACGCGCCTTTCGCTGCGGTCGGAGAGCGGAACACTGTTCGGAGGCGCACTGGTGAAACACTCCACCAAGCGCGGCTCGAAGTACGTGGTCGGAATGGAATTCGGCTATCGCCTTCTGAACGAAGCGCAGGATCTGGTCCGTGAAGTCTGCAGCACGCCGGCGGCGAAGTAGACTTTCGGCTTTGCGATCGTATCTCGGGAGTTCCATCACTTTGCCAAGATCCGCTGCTGAGAGCGTTTCCCGATAGACGGCCACATTAACATCGTCAAAATCTGCGAACGCCCACTTCAGGGCTGATGCGACACGCGATACGGATCGCCTCTCAAGGGGCAATTGAGCGATCTCTTCGACGATAGGCGTGGTGTCGTGGTCTTATAGCCCGCCTTCATCAGCCGCAGGTACGGCTGCATATCCTGACGAGATCCTTGAGCGGGATTGATTTGGGTTTCTTGTCGCTCATAATGCTGACCGTCCCAGTCGCTTCAGTATACGGCGGTAAGCTGGATCCGTGACTCTCACAGAGGACGAAATCCCGCTAGTCCTTCGGGCATTGGAGCACTACTACGCATTCACGGTTGCAAAACAGAGCACCGACGAACGGTACCGGCTTCTAGCGAACGACTGAACCGGCTACAGGTGCTTCTTTCCTCTATATCCGCAGTCTTTGACGTGGGCACCGCAGTTCCAGACTGGCTCGGACTCTTCCGCTCACAACTGTTTCCGGCACTCAGTACTACACTCGTTTGGCGAGTCGGTCTCCAATCGGCGGGGTCGAACCGGCGACGTCCAGCTTGGGAAAATGGGCAATCTTTTGTTTTTCGTAATATAACTGCGCACGGCGTTGATTCAGAGTATGGAAAACGCCAACAAAACAGTATAAGGTTTCGACAGGCTTGTTAATGGAGGGTTTTGGGAGGGTTCGGCGACCCCCCGGCGGGAAGGGTTTAACACCTCGGAGGCTGGTTATGCCCGTTCAAATAGCCGCTCCTTTGGCGGTGCTTGTTTTAATCACAATCCCACTCCTATCCTTCTCCAGGATTGGCGACTCGTGCACTTGCGCGACACAAGATGGTTGGTCCTTTCGACACGCTCCAATAACCCCCGTCGGATAGCCCGCTAACTGATAAACTTCAACCGTATGGCACCTCAGGAAATGAAGGATGTTGGCGGGCAACTGGAAACCGCCCGCGCGGAGTTGATCGTCGTGGTCAGCAGTCTCACGGAAGAGCAGGCTCGGACCAGACCTGCGCCCGGCCGGTGGTCGGTTCTGGAGTGTCTGGAGCACGTGAACTTCGTCGAGCGCCGCTTTCTCGGAATGGTCAGAGAATCAGAGGATGGAACTCCCACAGAGCGGGACGCGGCAAAGGAAACTGCGCTCAAGGAACGCGTGCTGGATCGGAGCAACCGGAGGACGGCTCCGGAAGCGGTCCATCCTACTGGAAAGTACGGGAGCATTTCCGAGGCCCTGCGGGAATTCAATGCCGCTCGCGATGAGACCCTTCGATTCGCATCGGAGCAAGGCGTGAACCTGCTGTCGCGGAGGGCTAGCCATCCGGTGCTCGGGCCCCTGAATGGAGTGGAGGCCCTTCTTTTGATTGCGGGTCATGGAAAGCGTCATACCGCACAAATGCGGGAAGCGGCGGAAGGCCGTTGACGGCGAAGCCTACCACAGCGCCGCGGTAGCCAATTTCGCGCCTTCCACCAGCGAACGCAGCTTCGCCCAGGCGATCTGCGGATGCGTTCGGCCTCCGAAGCCGCAATCCGCGCCGGCGATCACGTTCTCTTTGCCGAGCAACGCGGCGAATTTTTGAATGCGCTGCGAAACGAGCTCCGGGTGTTCCACCACGTCCGTCGAATGCGTGATCACGCCGGGAATCAGGATCTTTCCTTCGGGCAGTTGGACCGTTTCCCAGACGGCGTATTCGTGCTCGTGACGCGCGTTGGCTCCTTCAATCAGGTATGCCTGCGCCTTCACGGATAGCAGAATATCCACCAGGTATTTTAATTCCAAATCGTGGGCGTGCGGACCGTGCCAGCTGCCCCAACAAAAGTGATAGCGGACCCGGTCCTCGGGGATGCCGCGCAACGCATGGTTCAGCGCCTCCACGCGCACCCGGCACCGCCGTTGGAAGGCGTTGAGGCCCATACCAATGCCGATGCGGTCCCAGAGCGCGGGCAGCCAGGCGTCGTCGACTTGCAGGATGACACCCGCCTCGACGATCGCCTTGTACTCCTCGCGCAGGGCCTCGGCCAGAGCGAAAACGAAATCTTCTTCCTTCGAGTAATATTCGTTGGAGCGATAGACTTCCAGGCTCGCGGGAGCCGTGCTCGTCAGGAACAGGTCGCCCCCCGAACCCGCGGCTGCTTTGAGTAGATCAATCTCGCGCCGCAGAACCGGCTGGCCGGTGTAAGTGATCGGGCCGGTACAAATCCAGTGATTCCGCACCTTCTTAATCTGATCGCCAGGCTCGAAGAAAATCGTGCCGCGTTCGGAGGCCCATTTGTAAAAATCCGCAAACTCCTCGCGATCCTTGCCGAGCGTAATGATCGGCGGTCCCTTGCGCTCGCCCGCCGTGAATCCGCCGAAGCGATCGTCGGTGAAGGACAACCAGTCGCCGCCTTTGGTGTACTCGCCTTCGTTGATGATGTCCAGGCCGGTCTGGCGCTGGCGCTCGACGAGTTGCCGCACGGCGGCTTCTCCCGTTAGGCCCTCGGGCGCCGGCAAGCTGCCTACGTGCGTGGTCAGAATTTTGTGCGTGCTCCGCTGCATGGCTCGATTATACGGGCGCGGAACTCCCATCGCGCCTCACATTCGAGGAGGCCCTTACTGTTTTTGGAGGTGCGCGCGATCCTTCTCGTTTTCATCGCAGTAGTTTTCGAAAATATCGGAGTCGGGCAACAGATTGTGGGGGACCTTGATGGTAAAGGGCTTCGTGTACATCTTGGGGTCATCGAAATTCGCTTCGTAATCCAGGTGTCCGAAGTCGCGGCGGCGATAGCGCTCCGTGATGCGCAGCGCGTCACTATGCGGGTGGCCTAGGATATCGAGCAGCGTTTTATCGTTGAAGCTCGCGGTTTCCACTACAAAGACATCGCGTTCCCAATGTCCGACCGAGTATCCATGGAAGGCCGGAAGGTCAAACTCCTTAGGGAGTGTACGTCCGTCGGTGTAAATCTGCCGATGAAAGTTGCCGGCTTCATATAAGACCATGGTCAGGCGGGGAGCCTGCACGATCTTGATCGGTTCGGACAGCAGATCGGCCAGCGGAATGCCCACGTGCTCGGTGCAAACATCCGCAGGGTTGCGGCTGGCAGCGTGTTCGAGGATATCCTCCGTTTCCGGCCGCATCGGCGATTCTTCGGGCGTGAAGTCCACCAGGACATCGTAGGCGTACTTGTGTTGGGTGCCGATCTCCATTCCTGGCACGTCCACTTTGGCGGCGGTATCGACGCCAGGCCCGAACAGGCGCCTCATCTCGGCGACGGGAGTGAGGTCATGCATCCAGACGCCGGAGAGGTCCGGCTTGCCGTCGGCGGTGCGTGGCGCAGGTGCAGTCAGGTTGGCTTTCCCGTTGGGCAGGCGTGGGGTTCCCGGATCACGATAGTTCAACCATTGTGCGTGCGCACCCGTCGAAAGGAGCGCGAACAGGACGAACCGCCACCAACGTCGCATTTCAAACCTCCCACTCTTGCGTTCCATCCGGTTGACGAATCATAGCACTTGAGCGCGGAATCTCGAGCCGGTGGTTAGTCTCTCGTCTGACGAAGTCAACTGGAGCAATCTTGCCTCTAATGCGACTTGACTCCCGGGGCTCGATTCGTTACGATCCATCCAATTGCATGCAAAGTTTCCGCGCCCTAACTCTGGGGAGCCGTGCCTGCCACGAAGGCAACTACGCGATGCGCAATCGCCTGAGCGCCGCCCGCGCGCGGGAAGCCCGCGACGCAGCAGCAAAGAATGATGCTGGGGTGAAAAAATAACATGAAGACACTCTCGATCGGTCTCTTTTTAGCGGCGATTGCGACCGCACAGTCCCCGTCTCCGACGAAGGCTCTTTCGCATTTCATCCATGCGGTGGACGATCTCGACACCACCCTCGCGTTCTATAACAACGTGTTCAATCTGAAGGGGAATCCTTCGGATTTCCTCAACCCGGCTGTGCCGCTGCTCACGAATGCGCCGGGAGTCACGCTGCGGCTCTCCATGCTCGCGCTGCCTGGAGGGATGCGGCTTGAGCTGACCCAGTTCAAAGGGCTCGAGCGCAAACCAGGCCAGGCGAAGTACACCGATCCCGGCGCCGGCAGTGCGGTGTTCTACGTCCGCGACATCGATGGAGCCCTGGCGAACGCCAAGAAGGCCAGCGCGCCCATCGTGACCACGGGTGGCGCGCCGGTGGAGATCACAACCGCTAAGGGCAAAGCCCGCTCCATCATCCTGCGCGACCCGGACGGCTTCTTCATTCAACTGATCCAGGAAACCCCCGCCGCCGGCGCCCCTGAGGGGAACGTTCATCGTGTTTCGCTCGCGTACACCATGGAAAACGCCGATGCGACACGCGCGTTTTACACCGGGAAACTGGGGATTCAACTGACAGGTTCTCCGGCGTTCTCGAAGGACCCGGCGATGCTGCAATTGGTCGGCGCGCCTGCGGGGACCGAATACCGCAAGTTGTCCGGCGTGATTCCCGGCCCGCCAGCTTACGTAGAGTTCACGGAGTTCCGCGGCGTTCCGCGCACTAAGTTCCACCTGCGTGTTCGCGACCCGGGCGCGCCCGCGCTGTGCATTCAAGTCAACGATGAAACCGCCACCATCGGTCAGATGAAGGCAGCGGGAGTGAATATCATCTCCGCCAACGGAGAGATCGTGGACTTCGGCGGAGGTACACATACGATCTTCGTGGAGGATCCGAACGGCATGAACCTGGAGATTTTTGAACGGCCGGCGCCGCAGGGCAGGGGTAAGCAAACGAAGTGAGGAGACCGTGCAACATGAAGATGAGACTGGCGGCATTGAGTTTGGGAGTTCTGTCGGGGCGCGGAGACCCTGGTGGCCGGTTGGCAGGGGAAAGATGACTCCTTCCGGGCCAACGGCAGCAGCATCACCCTCCAGGATGGAACTAAACTGTCTCGAAGGACTCTGCCGGAGATAAGTGACCGGATTCGCCATGAAACAGCAAATAAGATTTCTGATGAGTTCAGCCGTAGTGGCGGTGGCCCTGGCTGCCAGTGCCGCAGTACTTTTCGCCCAGTGGGCTGACTATCCCACGGCGGGCCCTCGGAACTCGGGCGGGAAAATAGATCTCACCGCTCCGCCGCCGCGAACCGCCGACGGGAAGATCGATTTCTCTGGCCTATGGGAACAGGCACGGGGTCCAGGACGCGGGGGGGCGCAAGCCAAGGGAGCGAAAGGCAAAGGAACTCCGCCGCCTCCGCCGCCACCCGCCCGGCCTGCCGCCAACAACGATCCTCCGCTAGCGCAATTCTTCAACATCGGGGCCGGATTGGAGGGCGGTCTACCGCCGATGACTCCGTGGGCAGCGCAACTGCGAGCCCAGCGCAAAGCGGATGACAACAAGGACAATCCCGATGCGCACTGCCTGCCGCTGGGCCTGACACAACTGCACATGCATCCCCAGCCGAGAAAAATCCTCCAGACGCCTCGGGCCATTGCGATTCTCTACGAGGCCAACGGAAACGTCCGCCAGATCCTCACCGACGGACGATCCTTGCCGAAAAACGATCCGGTTCCGTGGTGGTACGGCTATTCGGTCGGCCACTGGGAGGGCGACACGCTGGTGGTGGAAACCACCGGCTTCCGTGACGACGTGTGGCTGGATGTGGAAGGCAGCCCGTTGACCAGCACCGGCAAGATCACGGAGCGCTGGCGCCGGCCGAATTTCGGCTCGATGCAGATCGACATCACCGTCGAGGATCCCAAGGCGTACACCAAGCCCTTCACTGTTCGTGTGAATCACCGCCTGATGCCTGACACCGAACTGATGGAGTTTGTCTGCGAAGAGAGGGACGCCGTACACTACGTCGGAAAGAAGTGAAATCGCGCGGATTGCGCCCGCACGCGCCGTTCACATCGTCAACCGTGGTGTTGCCGCGTCCATCAACTGGCGCGGTCATGCGGGCGCCATAGGTGCCCAGTTCCGGAAGATCGGCCAGCGATCGACCTTCGCGTCGTAGCCGGACAAACCGACGACTGACGCACGCCCGATTCAAGTGCATCGTGGATCGTGGCCCCAGCCCCCACCTATATCAATTTCTTCGATAGAGAATATCAGACTTACGGTATAGGACAGCGGCCTCTTCGCTGATATCATCTCTGGTATTTAGTTCTACCGAGACTTTGGGTTGAGTCGTAACGAGGAGGGTCTATGCGGTCTCTGTTGACACGTTTTGCCGTCTTTCTCATGGCGGTGGGGGCTTTCGGCCAAGCTAACAACGGCACGATTACCGGAACGATCTCCGATCCCGCCGGCGCGGTAGTTCCCGGCGCTCCGGTCGAGGTGCGGAACATGGATACGGGCGTAGTCTCTCGCGGCGGCGCGTCGGCCACGGGAAACTACGTAATTTCCGTTCCGGCGGGAACCTATGAGCTCACGGTGACGGTGACGGGATTCAAGAAGTACGTGCAGCAGAACGTCCCGGTCGTTGTCGCCGTGGCTACGCGCAGGGACGTGAATCTGGAGGTCGGCGCCGCCACGGACGTGATCACCGTCCAGGACACGGCACCCTTGCTCAAGACGGAGAGCGGGGAGATGAGCCACCGGGTCACGACCGCAGACGCGAATAATCTTCCGGTGCTCTCGATCGCGGGCGGGTCCTGGTTCGGCGCCACCGGCATGGGCAACCTCCGCAACCCGCTGGCCGTCTCGACTCTGCTTCCCGGCGTAAGCTTCGGCAATGACCGGGCGATGGTGGTGAACGGCATGCCAAGCAACAGCGAATCCATCCGCATCGACGGCCAGGACGCCACCGGAACCATCTGGAAGGTCATCCAGCAAAACAGCCAGGCAGGCAGCGTCGACGCCATTCAGGAAGTATCGGTTCAGACCAGCAATTTTGCCGCGGAGTACGGCCAGGTCGGCGGCGGCTACTTCAACTTCACCATGAAGTCGGGCACCAACCAATACCATGGAAGCGGCTATGACTATTTAGTCAACGAAGCGATGAACGCCGGATTGCCGTACACGGATGCCGGCACGCTGACCCCGCTGAAAAAGGGCCAGCACATTCGCAACGCGGTGCGCCGCACCGATTACGGAGCCACGCTGGGCGGCCCGATCCGCGTTCCCAAAGTGTACGACGGCACGGACAAGAGCTTCTTCTTTTTCAGCTTTGAGCAGTTCCGCGAAAACCAGACGATTTCCAACGGCATTCAGACGGTGCCCACCGATGCCTATCGGACTGGCGACTTCACCTCCTCGGGTTGCTATGCCTGGGTCGCAGGGCCTAACTTCTGCGCGTTCCGCCCCGCCATTGCGTACACCACTGGTGCACTCGCTGGCCAGCCAGCAGTAGACCCGACGGGCCATACGCTCATGAATGGCGAGATCTTCGATCCCCGCACAACCCGGACCGTGAACGGATCCCTGGTACGCGACCCCTTCCCGAACCAGCAGATTCCGCAAACTGCTGCGTACGTGAGCCCCGTGTTTACTGCCATTCAGAACTCTTTCCCCCACGCGACCAACGGCAACCTCACCAACAATTACGCGATTCCCACCTATAGCAACTTTTCGCATGACACCACGTGGTCGGCCAAGATCGATCACTCCATCAGCCCGACCATCAAAATCTCCGGGTACCTCTCGCGCCTCATGCAGAATTCCCCCAATGCCAACGGGTTTAACTACATTGCCTCGGCGCCCGCGCCCACGTCCAACCGGAATGTGACCGCCCGTTTGAATTACGATCAGACTCTGCGGCCCACCATGCTGCTGCACGTGGGCATCGGTTACATCTGGCAGCGCCAGCCGACCGATACCCCGGCCTTCGATCAGAGTGCCCTCGGTCTTCAAGGGTATCCCGTCAGCAACCGCTTCCCGTCGATGACCGTACGCAATGCATTCTCTCCAAACATAAACGAGCTCCTCACCGGTGGATATGGCCCGGGAGTCGGCCCCCCCTTCATTGCGACCATCTACGAAGAGAAGCCGACCGGGAATATCAACTTGACTTGGGTCAAAGGGAATCACACCTACAAGTTTGGCGGCGAGTTGACGCTTGAGGGTTATCCGGAGTACAGCAAGTGGCGCTCCAATGGGCAGTTCAATTTCTCGCAGGCCGAGACCGCCGATCCCTGGCAGAATTTCCTGCCGCTCAACACGGCCAACCCGACCGGCTTCACTTATGCGAGCTTCATGTTGGGCTCGGTGGATTCGCTGCAGAGCAGTCCCTATACGCAAACCAGGCTCGGCAGCCACCAGCTGGGGCTGTACGCGCAAGATACCTGGAAGGTCACTCGCCGGCTCACGCTGGACTACGGCCTGCGCTGGGATTACCAGACCTATCTGAAGGAGCAGTACGGCCGTCAGCAGAACAACTCGTTTAGCACGCCGAATCCCACCGTGGGCGGTCTTCTGGGCAGTGGCATCTACGAAGCTACCTGCAATTGCGCCTTCTCGCACAATTATCCGTTTGCCTTCGGGCCGCGCGTCGGAATGGCCTTCCAGATCAACTCGAAGACCGTGCTGCGCGGCGGCGCCGGCGTGACCTACGGGCTGGTGCAGACCCCGGCGGGCGCCTCCTACCAGATTGCCGACTTCCAACAATACAACTCCCCCGGCTATGGACTCAGCCCCTACCCCAACGGTTTCCCGACTAACAATCCGAATCCCAATGTCGTGTGGCCGAATTTTACGCCGGGCCAATACCCAACTCCTTCCGGCGGTTACCTGCCGCCGGGGAACGCGCCGTTTTTCTGGAATCCGTCTGCCCGGCCGCCCCGCACCCTGCAATGGAGCATAGGGATCCAGCGTGAAGTCACCAGGGATCTGGTGGTAGAAGTAAGCTATGTCGGCAACCGGGGAGTATGGTGGTCTGCCCCGGTCATGGACACATACGCCGCGAATACCCTAGATGACACAAGCCTCGCCCATTATGGGCTGAGCCGGAACAATCCCGCCGACATGGCCCTGCTGGGCCTTCGCATCACCGATCCGGCGGTTGTCGCGCGCGGATTTGGCCTAGCCTATGCGGGTATGCCGCCGAATACGACGCTGGCCCAAAACCTCCGCCCCGTGCCGCAGTGGAACTCTCCGAGCGCCTGGCTCGGGCCTCCCCGCGGCAAAACCTGGTACGACTCGCTCCAACTGCAGGGCACCAAGCGCTTCTCGCATGGCTTGCAGGCCCAATCGTCGTTCGTTTGGTCGAAGGCCACAGAACTCGGAACCGGCGCGGAGACCGGGCAGTACGTCGCCGGCCTCCCCGTCGTTGAAGACATTTTTAACTACGCTTCCAACAAGCAGCTCAACCAGCTGTCTAAGCCGCTGGCACTGGTGATTTCGGGCTCCTACACGACGCCGAAAACACCGGGTGACGGCACGGCGATGAAGGTTGTTTCCCAGATGGTTCGGGATTGGCAGTTGGGGTGGGTGCTGCGCTACCAGAGCGGAGATCTGATTCAAACTCCGGGTTCGACCAATCAGCTCATCACGCAGTTGCTGCGGCCTGCGGCGGGCTTCGGTCCCGGCTCCACCAACCTCCAAAACTACGTGCCCGGGCAAGCCCAGCTCCTTGTGGACCCGAACTCTAAATCCTTCGATCCGGCGGCCCAACAACTCCTGAATCCCAAAGCCTGGTCGGATCCGGCGACGGGACAGTGGGGCGTTTCGTCTCCGTTCTACAACGGCTACCGCTGGCAGCGGCAACCGTCCGAGGCGATGAGCTTCGCCCGGAACTTCCGAATGGGCCGGGAAGGGAAGTACACCCTCCAGGTCCGCGCCGAATTCCAGAACGTCTTCAACCGCCACTTCTATTCGGTCCCCACCATCGCGGGCAGTCTTCTTGCCCCACCATCGAGGGTTGGCGGCCTGATCAACGGCGGATATGGCACCATCAACACCACCACTGGGACCGGGGCCGGCGCTATTCCGCGGTCCGGCCAAGCCGTCGTCCGCTTTAACTTCTAACACCGCTGCGGTTTGAGCGGTTGTGAAATCGGCCGGCTCTCCTTGATCGAAAAGGGGAACCGGCCTTTTTATATTTCAGCTGAATTCTGAACCTTGCAGGTCTTATCTCAGACGTTGCAGCACATCGGCCGCCTCGGCGCGCACCTGCGCGTCCGAGCCGCTCGCCGCGATCTTCAATTGTTCGGCTGCGGCCGTAGGATCGCCTTTGCGCCCCAAGGCCATCCCCAGCTCGAAATGCGCGCGCCAGAGATCGGGCTGCAACCGCACGGCTGCTTGCAGTTGGATGATGGCCGCCGCCAGTTCGCCGCGGTCCGACAGGAGCCGTCCGTAGTCGAGCCGCGCTTCGGCCAAATCGGGTTTTAACCGGATGGCCTGCTCGAATTGAAAGCGGGCTTCCGCCATCTCACCACGCGTGGCCAGCACCCGCGCCAGATTCAAGCGCCACTCCGCGACGCCGGGCTGGATGCGCAGCCCCTCGCGGAACTGCCGCTCGGCCGCGGCCTGATCTCCCATGCCCCATTCCACGGAAGCCAGGTTGTTGTGCTGCTCGGGCGTTTCCGGATCGAGAGCGATGGATCGCTCCAAGGCTGTTCGCGCTTCGGCGCCCTTGTCCTCTTGCCACAGGACCCACCCTAGTGTTCCCCACGCCGCCGGGTCGTCCGGAGACAACGTCACGGCGCGGCGCAACGTGGCTTCCGCCTGCGGGAATTGGCGTGACTCCATCTGCGCATTGCCGAGTATGTTCAGGTTGAATGCGCCCGGCTCGCGGCTCACAGCCTCTTCGAGATACGGAATCGCCTTGGCGAGATCGCCCGCCGCCCAGTAGGCCCGGCCGAGTTCCGTATAAAAACCGGCCTGCGAAGGATGGTATCGATCCACAAGGCCCGCCAGCGTCGGTAAACCCTCGGTGAGGTTCCTTCGATATTGAGTTTGGGCTACCGCCGTATACAACGCGTTCTCCGGAGTATCCGCGAGCGGCGCGGGATAATAAGGAACCAGCGGGCCGCGATAGGCGGTGGCCGCCGATTCGAGCACCTCCGCCTTGGGTGCCAGGAGATCGCCCTCCGGTTTGCGCCGCTGAATGAAATGATCGGTCATGACAACGTGCACCGCGTCGTCGGTTCTGCGCTTCGGCATGTGACAGCCCACGCAATCGGCGCCCGCGGCGTGCGGACCCGCGGCCGGCTGCAGCATCGCCGCATGGCACGATTCGCAAACGCCGTTATAGTGCGCGGTGGCCGCCGGTCCCCGCGGGATGTCGTGCGGATCATGACACGTGGTGCAGCGCAGCTTGTCCGCGTGCGACAGGCGCAGACGGTAGGCGCCGTGCGCGATCTCGAAACGAGCCTTGTTACCATCGGCCTGATCGAAGGCGATCAGGAAGTCCCCTAGCGGCTGTCCCGGCACATAGGAAAACGGCGCCCGGTCAAAGCGCCGGATGGAGTGGGGCAGATTCGTACTGGTGGTCTCCAGGTGGCATTGCAGGCAAACCTCCATTTCCCGATCCGGATCCAGCCGCTTGGGGTTGACGATGGCGGCCCGGATTTGCTCCGGCTTGGCGCCCGCCGACGCAAGCTCCACGTGCCGCTGTCCCGGTCCGTGGCATCTCTGGCAATCGATGCCCTGCGGAAGCGGCTCGGCAAAGATCATTTCCCCGCTCTCGACGTGTTCAAGCGGCTGGGGAATCTTCGGATAGGCGTTGTGACAGAACATGCACTCGTAGTGCACCGGGCGAACCGAGCCCGGATTGTCCGGTTGATCGTACCCCGGACTCATGTCCCAATAGCCGCCCTTTTCCGAATACCAGCTCAGGGGCAACTCCTCCAGTGCGTTCCGGCTGGTGAGGTGAAGATACGTCTTGGAGTGATTTCCCGAGCCCACCACGAAATCAGCTTGTTTTTCGTCGGCGTTCGTCTCTTTCCCGTCGAATCCAATCTGCCAGCGCCGCTGGTATAGCTTGCCATCCCGCGCGATCATGGCGAAGTAGCTGCCCGACGCCTTGTGATAGAAAGGCTTTCCGAATTTAGGTGTGTTTTCGGGAAGCACGCGGGCGAACGACCGGCCCATACCCGTCTTCTGGAAGCCAGCCGCCTTGTCGGCGTGACAGTCCGCGCAGACTGTGGCATCCACGTATGCATTTGGTGGATTGGATGTTTGTAAATTGGAGGACGAGTTCGGCTGTTTCTTGGTGTAGATCCAGGCCGCCGCCAGGCAGCCCGCGACCACACCTGAGGCAATCACTGCCTGCAACTTCGAAAAGCTCACAAGCTATATCATTTCACGATCTGATTCAGGAGATCCTTGGCCGGTTGAAACGCCGGATTGAATTCCAGCGCCTGGCGCAGCGTGGCCTGGGCCTGATCGGCATGCCCCGTACGCCATAGCGCGATGGCCAGGTTCTGGCGGACCAGAAGCAGCGCGGGACTAATGGCGAGTGTCTGTCTCCACAGGCGTATGGCCTCTTCGAGATTCCCCGCCTGCATCTGATATGCCCCCAGCGCCGCCCCGGCAGCATACTGCTCCCGGTCCATTCGCCAGACCTCTTCATATAGCGGGCGCGCGTGCGCGTCGTCCGAGCGGTCGCGGTAAAACTGAGCCAGGTAGAGAAGCGTCTGGGCGTCGCGGGCGCCTTGCGCGACAGCCTCTTGCAGCAGACGAAACGCGCGTTCACGGTAGACGGTATTCCCCTCGCGCAACGCCACCATGGCGTACGCCAATCCCAGGTCACGCGCGCTCGCTTGACCGCCGCCGTAAGGCTCAAGATCCGCATTCACGGACGGCGCGGCGCGGTTGGGCATGGGCCGCCGCGGGATGGCATGATCCGTGAAAACGACATGATCGATGTCGCTGGTGGGATTGCGCGGCATGTGGCACGCGATGCAATCGTCGCCATTGGCTTGTCGTAAGGCTGGCGGAGCGCTGCAGGAAGACGTCTGATGGCAGGTCAGGCACTTGCCGCGAAAGTACGCCGCCTTCTGGTTGGCACTGGGAACGGAGTGAGGATCGTGGCAGGTGCCGCACCAGAGCTTGTCTCCGCTCTTTCGTTTGCAGAGGCTTTGGGCGAGGTTTTCGGCGTGGCTGGTTACGCGCAACTGCGATCCCGAGCCGGAGCGTACGAACACCGTGAGAGAGTCCGCGAGCCGGTCGCCAGGGCTCAGCACCGGTTCGTCGTTGCCCTGCTTCGGCACGCGGATTTCGCCGGAGAGGTGGCATTGTTCGCAAATGCTGTCCCGCGCGGCGGGAGCCAGCTTCGCCGGATTTACCATCGGCTTGCCGGTGGCGATATGTTCGCTTCCCGGGCCGTGGCATCGCTCGCAGGCCACGCCACCCTCGGAAAAAGGCGGCAAGGCATAGGCGTTTTGCGTGCCTGCAATCCGCCGGATCCCGCTCGCGTGGCACTGGAGGCATCCCGGCAGGATGGGCCGCGTCAGATAGGGGTAGTCTAACTGGGCGACACCGGGCGGGGATTTCCACGCCGCCAAATTGCGAAAGTAGGCGACGGGTGCTTCATACAAGAATCCGTCCACGTCGAGGAGATAGCTGTGGGCGGCGTTTCCGCTTCCCACGAAGTACTCCAATCGCCGGCGCCCCTGAATCGGTTGTGACGTGACTTGCTGCTTGGCGCTCTGCTGCCGGAAATCGAAGTAGTACCCGCTCGCGTCATGCCCCACCGTGTAGGCGAAGGCGCCGCCAGAATCGGTAAACTCCGCGCGGTCAAATTGCTCCTGAGTCTCGCTCGTCCCCGCGCGTCCGCTGCTCTGCGCCATGGGCGTTCGCATGAAGCTGCGATAGATGGCTGCGTGACAAGAGGCGCAGGCCTGGCTCCCCACGGGTTCCGCGCCGTCGGCGCCGGACGCAATCGCAAGCAGCAAAACGAGTACAAGGCGCAACAGGTCGAGTGTATCACCAGCCTGCCGGGCCTTTCAGGCCATGCACTCCCGGACCGGCATTGCATATTGGCCGGCTCGGCGGCTCGTCAGGCAGGGTAACCAGCGTTTTAGCGGCTTCCGCGTCGACCGGCCAATCGGCTCGGCGGTGCCGCGCGTCTACCAGGCGCCGTCGATGACGCGGAGGTTGTCGGGCTGATGGTTCTCCCAGCCCCTCCAAGCCATGTGAGGACAGCCATACACGCGGACCGTTGTGGCGGCAGTGTTGCCTGCAGAGGGCGGTGCCTTTCTTGAAGAATGGAGCAGCGCCGCATAGACCTGAACGGGGGAGCAGTCCTGAAAACGCTCCTCATGAAGACACTCCAGCACAGCGGACTGTTCATTTTCTCAAAGCGCTCGGGGAATGCCGCCGTGCGGCCACAGGCCAAGCAGAGAGACGGCGTCTCTGTCGCCGGTACCAGTGGCACGTGCCCCGTCGCGCGATCCACGTCTTTCGCCGCTCTGCCTTCTCCGGCACTTCCGGATCAGGCGCACTGGCTACAAAGATGTTGGCACGGAGGGAAACGCACTTCCGCTGTCGGCCCAACCCGGAATCGCGTTCACATTCGCCCGGATTCCCCAGATCGTATCTCTAGAACGTTAAACGCGCGACGAGCTGTCCGCTACGGGGCGTACCCAGGTATCCGGCGATGGACGAATTGCCAAAGGTGCCAAAACCGTTAAGGTAGTTTCCGTTAGGCGCAGTCTGATAAGAAGTAGCCACGTTGGTCGGGCTGAATCCCGTTGCCGGACTCGGGACCTGGACGCGATTGAAAATGTTTTGGAACTCCATGCGAACCTGGAGCGTGAGTCCTTCCTTGATAGTGAAGTTCCGCGCAAAATTCATCGCTTCCATCGGATGCCGCGGGCCACGGAAGAACGGTAGCGTGGAAGTCTGCGCTGCCCATGTGGCGTCCGGAACCGGTCCCCAAGCCGCCGGGTTCAAGACTACGGTCTTTGCGGGATCGTAGCAGTGGCAGTTGATATCGATCGGATCGGTATGGTGAACGCCGCTCAAATCGGTCCAGTTGACCGACCACGGATTCATGTAGCTGCCGTCGGCGTTCTTAAGCAATTGCGCCCCGCCAGGACCGCGTCCAACTCCCAGCCACTGGCTGATAGGGTTCGTCGAGCCATTTAAAGGCCGGGAGATGTACGCTCCCGACTGATAATACAAAGCACTGGAGAGCGCCCAGTCCGCGAGGACATAAGAAACGACTTTGTTGCGGATCACAGCCAGGTTGCCCTTGTAACGCGGCACGCGGTATTCGAAAGAGATGTGCAACGTCTGGGGTGGATTGGCGGCCACCAGGTCTTTTCCAAGGGACTGGTTGAAGATGTCCGGGCTGCCGTACCATTGCAAATTCTTGGACCACGTGTAAGCGCCGGTGACGGACAATCCGTGCGAGTAGCGCTTGGTGAGGGTGGTCTGGAGAGCGTCGTACCAGGACTTGCCCAGGGGCGCTGAGGGTTGGATTCCAGCTCCGGTAACTGGGTTGACACTAAACTGCGGGAAATTCCTCAGGGACTGCAAAACCGTCTGAGGGACAGATGACCCGAAGCCGGAATACGGCAGAGAAATACCGCGTGATTGCAGGGTCGACTGCTGGAGTGGGCTGAGGGAGTTGAGTCTGGTATTCAGAAGTTGTTCATCGGCGATACCCTGGGGCGAGTTGTTGATGGTGAAGCCATACTGTTGCAGGATAGCGGGGGAAATCGCGTTGAAATCCTGGAAACCCGCGGTCGGTTGCCAGATGTTCCGGTTGCCGACATAGGCGACTTCAAGAACCGTGTTCCGCGTGATTTCCCGCTGCACGCTGATGTTCCACTGGTAGGTGCGGTCCGGCCGGCCGGCGTTCGGATCGATTAACCCGGCCAGCGCGGTATTGGCTGCCCCGACCGTGAAACCAGCGGCCGGATTGGAGGTTTGCACTCCCGCTGGAAAGAGCGACGCTGGGACGCCTTGCGCGAACTTGAACAAATCGAAGCCATTCTGTGCGATCGGTGAGGAGCTGCTGTTGATGACGCCGCCCGGGGTGAACGCCGTCGCATCGTAGGCGATTGCCGCGCCACCGCGAATGACGGTCTTGCTATCCAAGGTATATGCGATTCCGAGCCGGGGACCAATCGCAAAAGGATAATTGTGAGCGAACTGGCACCCGCAGCTCGCTTCATAGATGTAACCTCCCAGACGTCCGCCCGCAGCCGGATTGGGTGTCGTGAGACTCAGATCCGCGACGCGTCCGTAATCTTCCTTGGCATAGGTACCGTAGTCCCAGCGAACGCCGTAATCGAGGGTCAAGTTGCGCCGAATTCGCCAAGTGTCCTGAAGGAATATACCAGTTTGCTTTTTCGTCTTACGATATTCGACCGGAGCGGCCAAAGTCAGGCTGGTCACGCTGCCCATCAGCCAATTCGCAAACTGAAAGCCTTCGTCCGCGTTGCCTGTAAACCCGCTCGCAGTGGACAGTGCGGGCTGGGAGGTAATCCCATTGCCACTCGTAGCGGTGGCAAGGGCGCTCCCAAAACCGTAGCTTCCCGCAGTGTTGGTGAGAGAGGGAAACACAGTTGCGTCGATTCGGAACTCGGCGCCGAATTTGGCAGTGTGGTTACCATGAACCCACGTAAGGTTAGCCGAAAAGGTCGGGTGACGATCGAGCGTGTAGTTCGGCCCGGCGGTGCTCAAATTCTTCAGCCCGCCCAATACGGGATAATTCGGGGCGCCGAAAGTGGTGGCAGGCTGTTCGACCGTGGATGCCATCGCGGGAAACGACGTCTTGCTCGCGGTCGAGCCGACCAATCCGATGTCCGATGCGGCGTTGTAATCTGTCGTTATGGGGCAGGCGCAAAAGTTGTATTCCTGCCAGCCGACGCCCAGGTGGAAGAGCATCGTCGGCTTGATGTTGTAATCGAAGTTGGCCCGGTAGGTCGGCGCGGTCTCGTAAGTTCCGGAATTACCGGTGATCGGCTCCGGAAAGCCTTCCGCTAGCCCGCCCAGAGTCTGGACCGGAGAGGTGGTTTTATTCTGCACGTAGGAAAACCCAATCCGCGCTTTGGATCCGACATTCTGATCGATCTTCACTGCCGGCGAGTCCGTAAAACGAGTGGCCCGGACCGCGTTCAGATAATTGTTGGTCAGGAGAGCGGCGTTCGGACCCTGCGGAAGCGGAACGTACTTGTTGAGAATCTTCGTCGAAACGGGGTCAAGGTAGCTCGCCGGGAGCTTGTTGCCGGGGAGCGGCAGGCGATAGTTGTTAAAGATCTGCCCCCCCGTGCAGTCCTGAGTAACAGCGGCATTGCACGTAACGGTCGAGGTCGAATTGGGATCGTAGATCGTCCCCAGAGGGATGGTATTCCCGAGGGGGTCCCGGTAGTCGTGCCCGGTCGCCGCCGAACCGATGTGCAGGTTTCCGGTGTTCCCTGGGAGCCCGATCAAACTGCTGAAGTCCCCGCCGCGGTAGGCGGCGGTGGGAACCGTCGCAAAGGTGGAATTGGTCTGGGTAGAATAATCGCGATACTGCTCCCAGTTGAAGAAAAAGAAGGTCTTGTCCTTGCCGTTATAGACTTTGGGGATCCAGACCGGACCGCCGATGGTGAACCCGTAGTCGTTGCGCCGGACCTGGTTCCTGAGGTGGGTGACGGCGTCTCTGGCGTTGAAATCATCGTTGGCCAAGTAGTCGTACGCCGTGCCGTGATACTGGTTCGTGCCCGACTTGAGGATCATGTTGAAAAGCGTGCCGGAGACCGCGCCGTATTCCGCATTGAAGCTGCTGGTCTGGACCGCAACCTCCTGGATGGCGTCGGGGCTTACGTTGTTGCGAGTGGTAATAGCGGCAAACGGGTTATTCGTAACGGGCTCGCCATCGACCTTGTATTCATACGTGTTCGTGGGCAGGCCATTCATGCGGTCGACGATGCCGGGGAGGCCGCTGTACACCGAACCGGGAAGTGTCATCACCGTTTGGAGCGGATCCCGAATGAAGATCGTGGCGGGCAACACCGGCAGGTTCTGAATCTGCGAGGAAATGATATTGTGAACCATCGCTGCGGTATCGGCCTGTAACAGCGTGGATTCGGCCGTGACGGTAACGGACTCCGAGGTCGCGCCGACTTCCATGGCTATGTCCAGACGCAGGGTTTGCGTCGCCGCGATGGTCACGTTTTCCTGGCGGAACGTTTTGAACCCGGTCTGCGTCACCGTGACTACGTACCTGCCGACGGGCATCTGGGCAATCGTGTAGTTTCCCGTCTGCGAAGTCGTGCCTACGATCTTGGTGCCGGTGTCGACGTGGGTCGCCGTGACGGGAGCTCCCGCGATTACGGCACCCGTCGGATCCGTCACAATACCAGTCAGGGTTCCCGCAGCGGTTTGTCCGAAGACCGATGCAGCCGCTGCGATGAAGAACAAAAGAAAACGAGATTTCACGGCAAGCCTCCACCAAAATTGTCAAGTACAGCGTTGTACTACGAAACGCACTTCAACCAAAAGACCCGATCTTGTTGACTATAGGACGGCTTCGCGCTCATGTCGATAGCGCTTTACTGATGTATCTTATCAACATTCGTGATGGACGGAGATAGGCCTGTCCGCCGCCAAGAGTCCACCACGCCACAGGATCACTGAGCGATGTGCGGAAGGCGTTGACGTTTGGCCCGAGCTATACGCTCTATTCGAACTGGCAGCGGCGGCGGGCGAAGATTTTCAGAATCTGCTCAACTTTCAATGTTACGGGCCTGGCCCTGGGGGCCCCCGCCGTGCGGCGGGCGATCCCCGGTTTGCCGGTTAGCCAGGACTTTGCAGTCCTAAAACCGGTAGTCCTTTTACCTCACCGGCGTGCTTCAGGTTGGTACGTGGCGGCGACCACATTGATGTGCCTGGCTAAGAGCAGATTTGAGGGAATTCTGGAATACCCGTAGCCCACGCGAACCGACAGTGGCTTTGTACCGACCGAGCCGTAGGCTTTTCGCAAGTCCGGTTGTTCGAGCCAGCGGAAGCTTCCGTAGGGGCGGCGGTAATCGCCGTAGAGCTGCACCTTCCAAGCGCCCGTCTGAAAATATCGGTACGGGATGCCGGAATCATCCTGTAGAATGGCCGCGCTTTTGGTGAGGATCTGATCGCGGATCAACGAAAACTCCGGCCGGTGCGTCATGTAAGACGTCGCTTTCAGCAGAGTCGTGGTTCCCTTCAGGCGGGAGAGGTAAGCCAAGAAGGGCTTGTTTTCGGTCAACCGCTGGTCGGAAAGATTCACCGAGAAGTAATAGAGTTTGTGAGTAGACGGCTCCGAATCCGCACGAAACTCGATCTCGACACCCTTATTTCCGAATCGGCCTGGCGCCTTATAATCGGCCGTCCGGTCGATCACTTGACCTTGTTCGTCGAGTCGCACATACCGGAAACCTAGAATCGTGTTGTGCCTGCGCACCAACAAATGCAGAATCGGCAGCAGCAGGCCGTCGGTGACTTGGCCCCGAAACTCGCGGTCCATCTGACGAGTGACGAAGAAACTACGGCCAAGTTCGGAGGCCACCGTCTCTCGCATTTCAGCCAGATATTTCGGCACGCCCTTTTTTTCGATTTGCGACAGCTTGGGTAGAGTGCCGGCCGGCTCGAGGCCCACCATGACGTACGTCGGACTTTGCGGGAAATAGAGGGTGAGGGTCAGGGCATCCGGTCCACCGAAGGGATAAAAGACGGGAGACGATTGCAGCAGCGAATCGTTGAGTTCCTCTCGTTGAAACTCTTGAAGCCCGCTAACTAAAGAAGTTTCCGTCTTGTGCCAAGCTTCGTCAAGCCGGTGGCGATGTTCGCTCCACGCGTCAGTTGTCTCCAGAGTGGCGAACGGACTACCGGCTGTCCCGGGCAGCCCGGCGATGAATCGGGCCACGTCATCGGCGTCTCGCAGATGAGGCACGGTGTCCGGTTTCGCCCCGTCCTCGCGACTTACGACGCGCGGGGCCGAACGCCCGCACCCACTCATGAAGATGAGGATGCACAACGTGAGCCCGCGGACGAACCAATGCCGGCGTGGAGACATTTGCTGAGTATCCTAATGATCCCAGATCGGCAGGAAGCAAAGGAATGTTTCGAACGAAACGGCGGGTGCTGGTCTTCACTTCGCGTTCCCTCGGGGTTTCCAGGGCTCGGCGACGAAGGTGTGCGCCTTCCTGGTTTTGATTAAGATACAACGAGGACGACATCGTGCGACAACCTAACCGTTCACTTCCGATCGGATTGGCGATTGGGCTTACTGTTTTCGCCGGCCACGGATGGGCTCAGCGGCAGCCTCCCGGGCAGGCGCTGTTTCAGCGCAATTGTGCTCGCTGCCACTGGGCTGTTCGCTCTGCCGGATAGAAGATAGCAACACCGCTAGCGCGACCAGCCCGTCTTCGCTGACAGCGAGTCCCAGCCCCTGGTTCCCGTTGGTGATCCGGGCCCACGACTTCGAGGCCAGGATGCCTTTGAGAGGACTGTTTCGTGAAGTGTATACTGCGAAAGGAGCTTTTCATTTATGAGTTTCTTCTCGAAGCAATTCATCGACGTTATTCATTGGACGGAACCCGTCCCAGGCATTCTGGCGTATCGGTTCCCGATGGAGGACATGGAAATACAGAACGGCGGCCAACTCACCGTGCGCGAATCCCAGGCAGCTGTTTTTGTCAACGAAGGCCGCATCGCCGACGTGTTCGCGCCGGGGTTGTACACACTGAGCACTCAGGTTCTGCCGCTGCTGACGAACTTGATGAACTGGGACAAGGCGTTCAAGGCTCCTTTCAAGTCGGACGTTTACTTCTTTTCCACGCGGCTGCAAACCGACCAGCGCTGGGGTACCGCCACGCCCATCACGATTCGCGACAAGGAATTCGGCGCAGTGCGGATTCGCGCCTATGGGATCTACTCCTATCACATTGCCAACCCGCGGGTTTTCTATCAAAAGATTAGTGGAACTGCGGCGCTGTATCAGGTTGGGGAACTGGACGGGCAGCTTCGCAACACCATCGTCGGCAAGATGACCGATACGTTCGGCAAGAGCAGCCTCAACTTCATCGATATGGCGGGAAGCCAGGCCGATCTGGGTCGTGCTCTGCTGGACGGGCTGGGGCCCGTGTTTGGCGATCTGGGTTTGCAGCTGGATAGCTTCGTGGTGGAAAGTATCTCGCTCCCGGAGGAATTGCAGAAGCTGCTGGATCAACGCATCGGGATGAACATGATTGGCGATATGGGCCGGTACACGCAATTTCAAGTGGCGCAATCGATGCCCATCATGGCCGCGAATGAAGGAGGCGGCGCGGCAAGTTCCGGCTTCGGTTTAGGCGCAGGACTCGCGATGGGCCAGCAGATGGTGAACGCGATGAATCCGGGGTTTCAACAGCCGCCGCCGGCCGGGCCCGCACCATCGGCCCCGCCTCCCAGCGGCGCTCCCGCGTCAGGCGCTCCGGCCGCCGGGGCCGCGGAGGGCAGTAAGTTCTGCATCAATTGCGGCAAATCAATGCCCAAGATCGCAAAATTCTGTCCGGAGTGCGGAAGCGGCCAGTCGTAACGCGGCAGACTTAGCTATCGAACAGGCCCTTGATGAGCGAGCCTACGATCTCCCCGCCGATATTCAAGCCGCCCAGCGGATTCTGCGAGGCGCCGGTGATGTTCGATTCGCCTTCGATCTGGCCGAAAACCGATTGGACCGCGATCCGGCCCGGCCCCGCCAGGCGCAGCCACAGATACGTTTGATTTGAATTCCATACGTTGAAAAGCGCCATTTGAACGGAAGGATCTTTGAAAACCAGCGCCGTGGGTTTCACCAGGATGGTCTGCCCGGGAGCCAATTCACGAACGAAGACGTTTCCGGCAGCGTGCAGCAGCAGGAGACCCGGCGCTTGGGCGGAGCCGAAGCGGTCCATCGCTTGGCCGAGGGGGTAATGCGTTTCGGTGTCGTTATCGCGCCGCGATTGAAACCAAATGTTGGTTTGAAACCAGTCGTAATGGACGTTGCCGGTGGCGGCCAGGAACAGGTGCTCGCGAACGTCAACCGATTGCCCCGGTTGCAGCGGCAGCGCAATCAGCTCGCCCGGTCCATCCTGCGAAAAAGCGATATGGCCTGGGCCTTGTGCTTGCGTCATGATGAGCGGCAGGCCGCCCATCATGCGTTTCCATGCGCCTTTCAGAGGCATCGCCGAGATACTGACCTGCGGATCTTTCCACAGCAGCACGTTGTGCGTGAAGTAGACCGAGTCCTCCGGCGCCAGTTTCATGTCGGCTACCGGAACGTACACCCCTTCGATCTGGCAGACGGATTTGCCAAAGTTCAGCTGCGCCATATCCTTCCGGCCCGGAAGTTTGGCCCAGCCCGAGTTGGACGGCCGCGAAGCCATCCCGGTTGCCGCTCCGCACTTCGGGCAGTTCTGCTGGCCGATGTCGATGATCGCCGCACACCAGGTGCATTTTCCGGCCGGGTGTGACTCCGTTACGGGAATGGCGGTGCCGGCGTAGTTCGTGACAGGCACCCTATGTGCCGCTTGTGGGACCTCCTGAACTGGCGCCACGGAGGCCGCATACGCGACGGGCGGGGGCTGAGTTTGGGCCGGTATCTCCGGTGCCGGCGTTTGGGGCGATGCTACGGGCGTCCGGACTCGCGCACCGCAACCGGTACAAAAGTTCGCGGTCCCCGGGAGTTTAGATCCGCAATTTTCACAGAACATGTGTGCCTCTACTCCGTATGGTGATGCACATACATAGACTGAATGCCGACGCGGCCCGGCCCGGTCATCCGCGCCAGGTTTATGTTTGTGCCGCCGAAGATACCGGTGCCCAGGCGCTGCATCTCCACGTCCATCTGAACCGTCGAGTCTTTGTAGAGAAATGCGCCCGGCTCCAACATAATGCTTTCTCCCGGCGCCAGCCTGCGCTCAAAAACGTTCCCGTAGCCGTGCAGGATCAGCAGCCCCGGCGCCCCGGTCGTGATGAAGCGGTCCATGTACATGCCCTGGCCTCCGAACAAAATGTTCGTGAGCCCCTTCACGCGCACGAACGAATAGTTGATCTGATGGGAGGACAAGAGGAACGCGTGTTCTCGCACATCCAGTTCCATGCCGGGATGAAGCGGCAGCACCACCAATTCGCCGGATGCGTCGCGCGAAAAGGCGATGCGGCCCGGACCCGTTGCCACGGTGATCAGGAACGGCATCCCCCCGAAAACGCGCTTCATGCCGCCGGCGAGCGGCATCACGGATAACTGAACCTGCTCCTCTTTCCATAACATCACGTGGTGCTCGAAGAAAATGGAATCGCCCGCCCCAAGATGGATCTCGGCTGCCGGAACGATTTCGCCTTCTACCTGGCAGGTGCTGTTGCCGAAGTGGATCTCCGTCATATCGCGAATCCGAGGCGCCTCGCGCCAGCCTGATTCACTGACAAGATTCCTGATATCTAAAGGTGCGCCGCATGCCTGGCACGCCAGGGCGGTCTTCGCGTTCATGCTTTGACACCACTGGCATTGAATGCGCTCAAGCGCTTCGCCGGCGGGCATGGATGGAGTAGTCATCGGTCTTGATCCTATTTCTTATCATTCTATCCTCCCTCTGTTACTTGTAAAGGTGGGAGAACCTGCCGACCGTCACCGTGTCGCAATGTGGGCAGGTAGCGGTTGACGGCCTCGCGGATAGTTCGACTATGCTAGAAATATGGAGATAGGAGCCGGACATGAGAAAACGAGACGATGCTGAACTGACGGCCCGTTACGCGGACATGTTCTCGGCCATGGGGACAGAACCGCGCTTGCGGATCGTGCGCCTTCTCCTGAACGCTCATCCTGAAGGGCTGGTCGTGGGCGAGATCGGGAGTGAACTGGAGATACCGTCCAGTACGCTTTCCCACCACCTCGACAAGTTGAAAAACGAGGATCTGGTGCGCGTCAGGCGTGAAGGAACGTTCCTCTGGTATTCGGCCAACACCGAAGCCCTGCAAGAGCTGCTCGGGTTCCTCTACGCGGAATGCTGCACCAGAAACAAGGCGGTCGAGCCCCAGAAGATTTTCTGTTGCAAGTGAGGAAATGTACGCAGTGACCAAGTCCAACGTCCTGTTTCTCTGCACCGGCAACTCCTGCCGCTCGATATTGGCGGAAGCCACCTTCAATCACCTCGCCCCGGCTGGCTGGATGGCCATGAGTGCGGGCAGCCATCCCACCGGGCAGGTGCATCCGCGGTCGCTGGCTCTGCTGGCGAGTGAAGGCATCTCCACCGAGGGCTATCGCAGCAAGTCCTGGGACAACCTCCCTCTAACTCCCGATGTGGTCATCACGGTCTGTTCCAATGCAGCAGGTGAAACCTGCCCGGCTTACTTGGGCCGGGTGGTGCGAAGCCATTGGGGCGTGGAAGACCCGGCACACGCGACCGGCTCGGACGCCGAAGTCGATGCGGCGTTCATGAAGGCGTATCGCATTCTGCGTGCTCGTATCGAGGCATTCCTCGCGCTGCCTCTGGCCGAATTGAAAAACGACCCGGCACGCTTGAAAGCGGAACTGGATTGGATCGGTACAAGCGTTTCCAAGGAATTATTTGAAGGAACATCGACGCCGGTGCTGGGAGCTGCCGGCCTCGAAGCAGACGTGCGGCGAGCGGGCCACACTGCGACACTTGCAGGAAGTTCGAAAGGCTGAACATGGTGGACGCTCAGACGAGTCCCCGGCTGTCTTTTCTCGATCGGTACCTCACACTCTGGATCTTCGCTGCCATGGTCTGTGGAGTTGGCCTCGGGTACGTTGTTCCCGGCGTCGTACCGTTCCTCGACCGTTTCAGCGTCGGCACCACATCCATTCCGATCGCCATCGGACTGATCCTGATGATGTACCCGCCGCTGGCGAAGGTGAAGTACGAAGAGATGGGGCGAGTGTTCCAGCACCGCCGCGTTCTGATCCTCTCGCTGGTCCAAAACTGGGTGGTTGGACCGATCCTGATGTTCGCGCTCGCCGTGCTTTTTCTGCGCGATAAACCTGAATACATGACAGGCCTCATTCTGATCGGTCTGGCCCGCTGCATCGCCATGGTCATCGTCTGGAACGACCTCGCGCACGGAGACCGTGAGTACGCCGCTGGCCTGGTCGCGTTCAACTCGATCTTCCAGGTGCTGTTTTTTTCCGTCTACTCGTACTTTTTCCTAGCCACTGTTCCACGCTGGTTGGGCCTCCGGGCGGTAGAGGTAGACATCTCCATGGCCGAAATCGCGAAGAGCGTCCTCATCTACCTGGGCATCCCGTTCATCGCCGGAATGCTCACCCGTTTCGCGCTGCAGAAGGCGAGGGGCCGCGAGTGGTACGAGAAGAAATTCATCCCGAAGATCAGTCCCCTCACTTTGGTCGCTTTGTTGTTCACGATCGTGGTGATGTTCAGCCTGAAGGGCGAGATGATCGTCCAGTTGCCATTCGACGTGGTTCGCGTCGCCATCCCGCTCACCATCTATTTCGTGGTGATGTTCTTCGCTTCGTTCTGGATGAGCAAGAAGGCCGGCGCAAACTATCCGGAGGCTGCCACGCTTTCATTTACAGCTTCCTCCAACAACTTCGAACTGGCCATCGCCGTGGCGATCGCCACCTTCGGCATACACAATGGCGCCGCTTTCGCCGCCGTCATCGGACCGCTGGTCGAAGTCCCCGTACTTGTTTCCCTGGTCAATGTCGCGCTCTGGATCAATCGGAGATGGTATGGTGGCGTGTTCGCTTGAGCGGCCTGGGGTAGGAAAGGCGAGCAGGCACCTCCGTGATGCCCGGGGATGCTGATCCGCCAGATCTCGCCCGGCCATTCTCACGCCGGGCGCTTCCGATAGAGTTCTGCCGGTTGTGACCACTGGGTGGGGCTCTCCTGCTGTTGGACCTTTCGAACGTAACTCCGGCCAGGAGTGAAAGCGCCGGTCTAACCGATCCTCAGACTGGCCAGCTCACTATGAAATCCGGAGGTTCCATCCCGATTGTTGGCAAGTTTATAAGGTGCGGCTATCTTCCGGCCGTCGACGTTCACTTTCCCTTGTCGTGTGTGGGTGGCGCTGAGTTGTTTTGGTGAAATGGATTGATTCGCTTCAAAACGCCGCCGAGTTTTTCGATTGGATTGCGCGGCTTCTCGCCCTGCGCGTTGGTTGGCACCTGAGCGTTATCGGGCCCTGCTGCGCCCGTTGGCTCGACCAGGGCGGTCTTCGCCGCCGGCAGCGAGATCTTGGGCTGATGCGTCGTTGCGGTGCCGCTGACGGACCCCGCTGGAAGTATCGCGACCGGAGGCACAACAGGGCTGCCGGGTACGATTGCGGAAGGAGGCTGCGAAGTGAACGACTTACCGGTTTGGGATGGCGCATTACCGGGTCGCGTTGTCACGACCGCTGCGTCCGCTGGCACCTGAGTGTTATCGGCCGCTGCCGCGCCGGTTGGCTCGACCAAGGCGGCCTTCGCCGGCAGTGGCGCGATCTTGTGCCGATGCGTCTGGGGAGTGCGCTTGACGGACTCGGATGGAGGTGTCGCGACCGCAGGCATAACCGGGATGCTGGGAACGATCGGGGAAGCAGGCGGCGAAGGTTTCGCGACTGCTGGAATAAGCGGGCTGCTGGGTACGATTGCGGGCAGCGCGGTGAACGACTTGCTGGTTGGGGATTGCGCCTTGCCGGGTCGCGTGGTTACGAGGGCGACCAAGCCTCCAATCAGGATCGTGAGCGCCGCTGCGATCGATACGATCAGAAGGGGGTGCCTCAGGGGGCGTTGCTGACGTACCTGGGCGGGCTGTACTTCCGCTTGCCTGATTGCCGTGAGAAACGCATCCGCGGATTGGAAACGCTCTTCCGGCTTCTTCGCTAGCGTGCGCAGGAGGATCGACGATAGCGCGGCCGGTATTGGGGGATTCGCCGTAGTTGGGTACGGGGGCGGATCTTCGGTGTGGGCCTTCATGATGGCGAAAGCACTGTCACCTTCAAACGGCTTTTTCCCGGTCAGCAGTTCATAAAGGACCACGCCGCATGAATAGATATCCGTACGCGCATCGATGTCCTGGGCGCCCCGGATTTGTTCGGGAGACATGTAGTGGGCCGCACCGATGGGCGAGCCTTCGCGTGTCAGGCGCAGATCTGTGGCAGCCTTGGCCAAGCCAAAATCAATGATCTTGACGGTGCCGCCTGCGGTCATAAAGATGTTCGCAGGCGAAATGTCACGATGAATGACTCCGTGGGCGTGGGCATAGCTCAGAGCCTCCAGCACTTGGGCGACGATATCGAGCGCTTGCTGGTGCGTTGGCTGTTGGTGCTCTAAGAACTGCTGGAGGGACCGGCCCTCTAACAACTCGCAGACCAGAGCCAGGTCGTCATTGACCCAGAATGCCGTGTGCACGACGGCGATATTCGGATGGCTCAGGCTGGCTTGGACCCGAATTTCGCGGAGAAACCGCTCACTTTGCTCTGCCGCGTTGGCATCGCCGGCGGTAAGCATCTTCATCGCCTCGCGCCGTCCCGTGATGGTGTGCTCTACCTTGTAAACGCGGCCGTACCCGCCCTTTCCAAGCTCTTGCAGGATCGCGTAATCACCAATAGATTGACCTATCTGAAACATCGCGAGTTCTAGAACCCAGAGGGCTCGCTTTAAAGCCTATGTGACGACCCCCAGGACGGCAATAAGTAGAAAACATCAAGGCGACTCCGGGAAACACCTGGAGTCTAGGTAAACCCTTGATATATTCGGAGCCTGAGCTGAAATCGCCGCCTCCCGCTGGCGGCACGCGTGGCTTTAACCAGTTCCATCACATCTGGAAACACGCCACGCCGCAGGCGGTGGGCGGTGAGGCCGCGGAGGAAGCGCTCGACCATGTTCAGCCACGAGGCGCTGGTGGGAGTGAAGTCGGACCGCCTACCGTAGGGATACCGCGTGCCGAGATCCACCACGAGGAGGCCAGCTCCGGGGCGCGCGTGGGTGTAGGATGTTATCAGGTCGTCCAACAGGAGGAATCGCATGAATGTCCGCCACCTCGTGCCGTCCTTGAGCCGCCCGCTGCTGTCCATGGGATCCCTCATGTTGTTGGCGGCCGGCCTGCAGCAGCCGATTCACGCGTCAGACGTAGACCTCTCGAAGTTCAGGATCCTCATCGAGCCGCAGTACATCGCGGCGCTGGGAGACCCCGGGGCCACCTCCGGCAACAGCGCGCAATCATGGGGCCTCTGGAGCCAGGACCCGGGCCCGCGCGGTTGCAAGCTGGACCTCTACCCTCAATTGAAGGCGGCCGGCGGCGTGGCGCCGTCACAGTGAAATTCGACGCTGCGGACTGGTGGCTGGAGGAACACGGCTTGATCATGGAGAAGCCGACCTTTCCGCTGGCTCCCGGGAAATACCTCGTCACGGGCGACCGCAAGGTGACGAGCGTGCTGACAATTCAGCCCAAGGACAAGGACGGCAATCAGCGGTGGGAACTCGCCGACGGCGCGACCCTCTACGATGTCACCCATCTGGGGTGCCGCTCCGCACGCTACACGCCGGCGACTGCTAACAACACATGCTCGCCCGCGAACGTTCGGACCACGGGTTTTCCGGTGACTCCAGGGGCGGCCATGCCCGTCGTGAACGGCTGCCGCAAGCAGGACTACGCGGTTCTCATCCTCGTTGGGCTGCCCGCCACTCACTGAGTGGCCGCACGCAGGGCGCGACCGCTCGCCACGTGACCAAGCCGACACCCGAACGCTACTTTTCCACCGAGTGGCCGGAGCATCGGCGCTTCATTTCCGGCCGTGTCGACCTGGATCGCGGGGCTCCCTCAAGCGGGGCTTATCTCCGAACCACGTCCCAGTTTCCCGAAAGCGATCGGGATAGAAAGCCCCCGACCTGCGCCGGGGACTCTTCCTTATACAGCAGCGTAAGCTTACCTGTTGACTTGGATACTGGCTCCAGTCCCGCCGCCACGACCGGGGCGAGCGCCGCCACCGTTAGAGACAAGCTTTACCCAAAGTGTGCCTTCTCCGCGGTAGTACGAGGTGCTGCTGGCGCCGCGCAGTGCATCCATGCTGGTTTGTGCCGTGCCCGTGGCTGCGGTGGTGTATCCCGGTAATTCGAAGATAACCCATGAGCCGTTGTCCAGCTCCCTTAGGCTAATGTTCAGGGACGGCGCTTCGCTTTCCGCCCGGATCTCGGTACCGGCGCGTACCGTGGTGTCTCCGCTGACGGTAAGTTTCCTACCATTGCGGCTGAGAACGACCTGTGGAGCGCCTCCACCGAAACCTCCTCTACCGCCAGCTCGGCCACGACCTCCAGCGGCACCAGGACCGCCAGCTGCGCCAAATCCGCCTCTAGCGCCACCTCCGGCGCCGCCGGCGCCAATCTGCATGCGCCCCATATCGCCCTTACACACGGCAGCGTTCCAGTCCGGCTTGATTTGACAGTGTTCAGGATCGTCCGCGATCCCGTTGTCAATCACAATGTAGGAATCGCGGACGCCGCCGGCCGACCCGTCGATATCGTGGAACACCGCGCCATTCCAGCCTGAAAAACGTCCGAATTCACCGGAGAAGGACCATCGGCGATCCTGCTGCGGTGGGAAATACACCGGCTTGGCATTTTCGAATTTCAGGCCTTGGACATCGTTGTTGGTGCTGATGGGAAAGCTGGTGTACAGCAGGTACGAGATCGCTCCGGTCTTGCGAGTGGCATTGTCCACAAAATTGACGAACGTGTCATTCACAAGATGGTGCGTGAAGTCGTAGTATTCGAAGCCACGGATCGGGTAATCCGCGTCCTTGCGAGGCATGGTTCGACCATACGCGATTTCCGCTTCGGTTTTGGGGGTGCCTTTATTGTCGGTTTCGCCCACGAACAGGGAGTCCTCGACTTTCGAGGTAAAGTCGCCGTGGTACGGGGCCACACCAGGGTACGCATGTGTGTAGCCGATACCGCTGTCGGCCAGTTTCAGGCCGGTGAACACATGATTCTCGCCACGGGCCCAGATGGCAGCGCCACTGTTCTTGTAGCTGGTGAAGTCTTGGATCACCGTTTCCAGCCTCGCGCTGTTGGTGTCGCTGGGATCCGTATAGGGCAGATGCGTGTTCCCGCCAAGGTTGAATTTACCCTGCGCATTGGGTCCGCGATCGAACATCAGCCCGTCGACGTCGGAGTGGGCGACGTTGCCGGAAAACTCCTTCAGCTGCATGCGACGGGGCCAGGTCTTCGCACTGATCTCCGTGCCTTCAAACTTACCCGTTGGATGTTCTGGGAAAGCCATCCAGAAGCCGGTTGCCTCCGAACCTGCGGACACATTCCCGCGGTACGTATTGTCGGGGTTCGTGATCCAGAAGGTGGACACCGTGTTGTCGGAAGGAATCAACTGATCGGTGGCATTCTGACCGGCCCCGGAGCCGTTAAGAGCGTTGGTCGAATTACAGGGCCTGGTGGGATTACACCTGGTCAGGATTCCCAGGTTGTTCAGATACTGGTTGCCGTGTTCCACGCCATCTTCGAGGAAGTAGCAGTGACCGACGTTGTCGTACGCCACATTGTTCTCAACCCGCACATCGTTCGTACCATGTACCGTCACACAGCGGCTGAAGGTGTGGTGAATCGCGGAGTTCTCAATGTATTGCCCCGGCGCATCGCCCACCAGATGCCAATGGATCGGATACCGCGCAAGATTCTCGTGCTGACCCATTCGAAAGAACTCGACACCAGAGACTTGCATTGTTGACCCGGCCATCGCCATCACATGCCCGCCACTGAAGGACTGCTCTGCGTCGGGTGACGCCTGGATACGGATATTGCGTGTCAGCATGCCGACTTCACCACGCTCATCCACGCCGAAGGTGACTTGACCGTAGTGCATATACTGAAGTTTCTGATCCAGCGTAATCTTGTTTCCAGAGATGCTGGAGATGGTTCGTTCCTCTGCCTGGTGGGGATCGAAATCCGTTGACGCGACAACAATCTGCTCGCCTTTTTTCCAGTCACCGGGATTCAAGACTTCGATGGTGTTGCTACCCGCGGCGGCTGTTTTTGTCAGCTTGGTCCAGGAGTTCTTCTCCGTACCGTGCAGGCTCAGGGTTCCGCCCATCATCATGATCCCGCGGTCACCCATGGTTTCAATGTCTTCACCCGGGACGTTATTGGTCAGGGTAATGGTCGCATTGCGCTTGTGGGGGCTGGCTTCAGCACCAATCTCCAACTCCCCGTGCACCATGATCCACTCGGTGGTCAGTTCAAGATCTTTATTATCGGCGAAGCTCAGTTTGCCGTTGATCCTTAAACCGTGCAGCGGCGGCGGACTGACATCGAGGACAACGTCCATGTCCTTCTCAATGGTGACCACGGCGTCTTTGCCTGGCACCTTCTTGTCAGGCCAGGTGGCTGCATCAGACCAGCGCTTCCCGCTGGCCGTCGAAGAAGTTCTTTGCTGAGCCTTAACGACGGCATATCCGCCGAGGACTAAAAACGCTGGAACCAGCAGCGAAAGGAACAAGAGAGAGCGTTTTCGCATGGTTAGACCTCCGTGGTCGAGACATCGCGGACAGACTGCGACACCTTGCCGCAGCCGGCAGTATGTCACATTCAAAGCATTGTCCGCAAGGGACTTGGCGGACACGGAGGGGGCTTTCCCGAAAGCGCTCGAAACAAAAAGAGCCCCCGGCCTGCGCCGGGGGCTCTTCCTTACACAGCTGGGGCAACTTGCCTATCGAGCAGCAGTAGTAACAGCGGCAGCATTCCTGCTGACACTGAGGCTGGCTCCGCCACTAGGGCCGCTGTCAGGGCCGCTGCCAAGGACGTCACCGGTGGAGACAAGCTTGACCCAAAGCGAACCATTGCCCTTGTAGTACGAGGTGGCACTGGCCTGTCGAAGTGCATCCAGGCTGCTCTGCTCCGTACCCGACGCTGCAGTGGTGAATCCCGGCAGCTCGAAGATCACCCACGAGCCCTTATCCAGTTCCGTCACGCTGAGGGACAGGGTCGGCCTTTCGGTGGTCACCTTGAACTCGCTGCCCGCTCGTACGTTGGTTGCACCAGTGACCGGGAATTCCTTGCCGTTGCGGCTGAGAACGGCTAGCGGCTGCGCAGGCGCGCCTCCGAGGCGACCAAGCCTTGCACCAACAACGATGCCAGGGCCGCGACCTCCGGCTCGTCCGGGAGCGGCACCGGGCGCACCGCCGCGACCAGCCGGTCCGCCAGGACCTGCGCCACGACCGCCACGACCGCCCGCGGCGGCGCCAATAGTCATCCGCCCGATGTCGCCCTTACACACCGCAGCGTTCCAGGTGGGCTTGATCTCGCAGGCTCCGTCGATGGCGATTCCGTCATTTACGTCGTTGTTGAGAATGTAGGAATTGGGGACACCGCTGACCGAGCCGTCCTTGTCGTGGAACACCGCGGTCTGATAGGGCCCATTGCCGTAATCATCGTTGCTCCACTTATACTCCATCGGCGGGAAATACACCGGCTTGGCGTTGATGAATTTCGCGTGCTGTATGGTGTTGTTGGAGCTCATTCCGAAGCTGGTATACAGCAGGTAAGAGATCGCTCCCGTCTTGCGGGTGGCGTTGTCCTGGAAATTGACGAAGGTGTCATTGTCCAGTTCATGATGGTAATCGTAGAACTCGTAGCCGCGGATCGGGAAATCCGCGAGTTCGGGCTCCGGCAAGCTGCGGCCGTAAGCCATTTCCGCCGGCGTCCTGGGGTTGCCGATGTTCTCAGTTTCGCCCACGAACAGCGAGTCCACCACCCGTGACGTAAAGGCGGAACGACCGGCGTTCCCGGACGCATGCGTGTAGCCAATGGCGTTGTCGGCCAGCTTCAAGTTCTTGAACAGGTGCATCTCACCGCGGGCCCACATGCCGCTATTGCGGTTCTTGTAGCCGGTGAAATCCTCGATGACCGACTCCACTTGAGGGCTGTTCGCGTCAGCGGGATTGACCAGGGAAATATGCCCACCGACGGCGAAATGGCCATCGGGCCTGGGGCCGCGGTCGAACAGGAAACCGTCAAAGTTCGAATGCGCGGTGTTGCCCTTGAACTCCCGCACCCGGGTTCGACGCGGCCAGGTCTTCGCACTGATCTCCGTGCCTTCGAACTTACCCGTCGGATGCTCCGGCAAGGCGAACCAGAAACCTGTCGAGTCGGAACCCGCGGCCACGTTGTCCCGGTAAATATTGTCCGGATTGGTGATCCAGAAAGTCGACGCCGTGTTGTCGGAAGGGATCAGGATATCCTTGGCGTTCTGGCCGGCCGAATCGAAGTTCTTGCCGCCCTCCGATCCGAACGGGCCGAGGTTTGTCGGGACGCACGGCGCGTCAGGATGGCACTTGGTCAGGATCCCCAGGTTGTGCACGAACTGGTTGCCGTGCTCCACGGCATCCTCCAGGAAGAAGCAGTGACCAATGTTGTTGTAGGTCACGTTGTTTTCAACGTCCACGTAATTTGTGCCATGCAAGGTCACGCAGCGGCTGTAGGTGTCGTGAATCGCCGAGTTCTTGATGTACTGACCCTGCGCATCGCCGATCAGATGCCAGTGGATCGGATACCGCGCCAGATGCATGTTCTGACCCATGCGATTGAGCTCGACGCCATCGACAAACATCTTGCTCCCGATCATCGCCATGATGTGGCCGCCAAAGAGCGTCTGGTCCGCGTCAGGCGAAGCCTGGATCAGGATATTGCGCGACAGCATGCCGACCTCGCCGCGTTCATCCACGTCGAAGGTGATCTTGCCGAAGTGCATGGAGTCCAGTTTCTTGTCGAGCGTGATCGTATTGCCACGGATGGCGGCAATGGTCCGCCGCTCTGCCTGATGGGGATCGAAATCCGTGGACGCGAGAACAATCGTCTGGCCTTTCTTCCAGTCACCCGGATTCAAGACTTCGATGGTGTTGCTGCCCGCGGCGGCCGTCTTTGACAGCTTGGTCCAGGAGTTCTTCTCCGTACCGTGCAGGTTCAGGGTTCCGCCCATGAGCATGATCCCGCGGTCACTGCGGTCATTTCCACCCATCCCACCAAAATCTTCGTCTTTGATGTTGTCCGTGAGGGTAATGGTCGCCTGGTGCGTGTGGGGTTTGGCTTCCGTGCCAATCTCCAACTCTCCGTGCACCATGATCCACTCGGTGGTCAGTTCGAGATCTTTGTTGTCCGCGAAGCTCAGTTTGCCGTTGATCGTCAAACCGTGCAGCGCCGGCGGAGTGACATCGAGGACGACGTCCATGTCCCTCCCGATGGTGACAACGGCGTCCTTGCCGGGTACCTTTTTGTCGGGCCAGGTGGCCGCATCGGACCAGCGCTTTGCACTGGCTGGCGTAGAAGCTTTTTGCTGGGCCTTAACGACGGTGTATCCGCCGAGAACTAAAAACGCTGGAACCAGCAACGAAAGGAACAAGTGATAATGTTTTCGCATCGTTAAACCTCCGTGATTGAGAAAGCGATTCCCATGTTTGCGAAACAACGAATCGAGTGGTTGTCTAAGGCCGAGCTTATACCATCCAACAACTGAAGAACTGACGACGGTACTTCCATATTAGTTACTTTCTCCTGCGAGATTTCCGGCTGATGGTCTCTAGCGCCTCTGGATCTGGGCACAGCGGTTCGGACGCCAGAGCATCCAACACGCCCGGTGCTTATTCCTTCCAGCCTTCCGGCGGGTTACTGCCGCTCGCGATCTGGCGGGTCTTGTAGAGCCACTGGCCATTCACCTTGACCCACGTGGCGTACTCCTTTCCCTGAGTCGTCATCTTCATCGGATCGCCCAACTTCTCCTGCCGGTACTCGGTGAAAATGACCTGCGAGGTGGCCGTGTTGCCGTGCACGATGATCAGCGGATTCTCGATCGCCACGTTGAAAGCGGTTCTCTCGCGCGGGGGCGCTGCGGCGACAGCAGGGGCCGCGCCAGGTGGAGGCGCCGCGGGGGCACGGTTGTATGCCTGCTTGATGCCTTCCTGGCCCTTGTAGTGCCTGGTGCCGAGAATCAACTCGCCGTCCTCGGCATAAAAGCTCTCTTCGCTCTGCCGGTCCACTTTGCCGAAGTTGTAGTAGTAACGCGTGATCTGATCCAGGATCATCTGGCGGTCAATCAATGACTGCGCCGTCATCTTGTCTTCCGCACGCGCAGCCGGTGCGCTTGCCAGTGCGATACAGAACAGGCCCAACGCGGCCGCCCGGACGGTCGCCTGACGTATGGAATTCAGTTTCATGACATCCCCCTGTCAACTTGACTGGTGTTCTCATAATCGGAAATCGGCTTCATCGGTCCACCGATTCCTGCCTTACAGAACTCGCTGCACCTTAGGCAAATCATTTCCCTGCGCGACCCTACAGGACAGCATCTGGAACTGCCGCTGAGTGTTGACCGTCCGAGATATAGTAACAAAACGCTCCGGAGACGTGGGTTCTACTTCTTCGCTCCGTAGAACGCGGCGACCAAGCCGCAGATCAGGTCTTTCTTGAAGCCTGCCGACCCGGACGAGTGTCAAGCGAGCCCGAAGTCGGATTCTGGGAAGTTAGGCACCTCCGTCAGGATCGTCGGCGATGGGTACAAACCGTGGTGGCGCTCAGTTTGGGCGGGCTTCGAGTTGCGCGTCATCCGCGCGTTGCTTGTGCGAACGATTATCAACCCACGTGCGTGGATACTCGTTGTCGACCTAGTGAGGCGAGCGGACTGGTGGTTTTGACGTGATTCGCTGTAAGCAGATGATGATAAGCCAGTTAAGTGTAGATAGTTGGTGGAGATGTTGCGCAAACATGCAGTGAAGGTGATGGTCGCGAACAACGGAAATTGCTACAGTAGTGTCGAATAGTGTGCTGCGGTCTATGGCGTGCAAGAACTGGCGCCGGATGTCGTTGAAAACAACACGGGCGCGTAGCTCAGGTGGATAGAGCATCAGCCTTCTAAGCTGAGGGTCGCTGGTTCGAGTCCAGCCGCGCCTACCAGAACTCGTTCAGATTCAACGCCGCTCCCACCTGTCGTAAAGGCACCGATCGGCGCTGAGCATCAGCCGGGTGCGGATTCTGGCCAGCAATTGGCCAGCGCGAACGGTCCGCGCACCTCCGAAGTATTCGAGCTGACCTGCCACGGCTGCCGGCACGCCGTATCGTTCCCGGTCGCTGCTGTCGCCGAGAACTTCGCGAAGTGCCCGTGTTGTGGCGCCCGTCTTGAAATTCGCTGGAGGGTGACCAATGCAGCCGCGTGAACTCTCCCGAGGCGCCCGCCGCTGCCTCGATCGACTGCGATGGTATGCGCGGCGCTATGGCCGGGTTCACCCGTTCCAGGAGAAATTCGCCAAGCGCCTCGGTGTGTCCGATCGCCAGGTTCGCACCTACCTCGCCGAGCTGCGCGCCGCGGGACTGGTTTCGGTCCATCAAGGCGGCCCCGGACATCCGGCTTCCTACATCGTCACTTCCGGGCTGACTTCCGGGGAACTTCCGGGCTACTTCCGGGCTGCACCGACCATTGGCCACGCGGAAGCTGCTAAATATCAGCAGGTTGCGGCCGAAAACTTCCGGGCTGAAAAGCCTCAGTTAAGTAGTTCAGGTAGTTCTTGTAGTTGTAGTGATCAGTTTGAGTGTACGGTTCAAGAGCGTCCGGAACCGGCCGGCGCCGAGACTGAACCCTCCCCCTTCGAAAAGGCCCAAGCCGACGCGATCGCCGACGCTGTGCGAGCGTGCGGGTTCGAACCAACACCGGACCTGATCGCGAAGCTCGAACGGAAACGCCGCTACTACGGCGTGACCGGTTTCGTGGTGGCCAGCGCGATCGCCAGGGCGTTCAAGTTCGTGCAGGGCACCAGCAACGAGCCGGATCGCCAGAAGCCCGGATGGATCACGGTGGTGGCGGAGAATGCGCTCGCCGGGAGCAAGCGACCCGCCGGCGAAACACCGGGCACTTACGGCGCGAAATGGATGCCAACGCCACACGCGCCAGCAATTCGGAATCTACCCGGGCCGATCCCTGTCTCCGACGTCGGCCAGGTGGACGTCGCTGCCGTGTCCACCACCCGGACAGCCGAACCGGAGCGCGGGGAAAGCGAGCCAGCGCCCGCCGAGCTGGGGCCGCAGGTCAACCAAGCCCAGCAGCCGGCGCCGCCATGCCCCCGATGTAATAATTTCGGCGTCCAGCCGCTCGCCGCGGATTCAGATCTTTTCGCGTGGTGCGATTGCATCCGCGGTGTGGAACGTCGCGCGATCGAGCCGGGCTACATCGACGCAATCAACCGCGTGATTGTGAAGAACCGCGCGCTCATCCGGCCGGCCGCGGCCGTCCATCCACACCCACCACGGAGTGAGCGTGGCCGGTTACGCCAGGTGGCCATCGCCGCCGGGGGAGTCCGATGAACAAGCGCAGAGGGGACCCATGGACCCCACTGACCCATGGACCAAAGGAAAAACGATGAGCCAATGCACTGCTAAATCCAGCCGCAGCGGGAACCGCTGCAAGGCCCCCGCGATCCGAGGCGGTTCGGTGTGCCAAGCGCACGGAGGTTCAGCTCCTCAGGTTCGCCGCGCCGCGGCCCTCCGCCTCATGGCTGGGGTCGATGCGGCCCTGAACGCACTATTCCAAGACATACGTCAGAAAAAAGACCGGAAGCTCCGGCAGGCAGCCTACATGGACCTGCTCGATCGGGTAGGTCTCAAGGCTGCAGATAAGCTGATCATCGAAGAACCCCAGAAGCTGACCGGGCTTGATGCCGACCTTGCCCAACTCACCAACGAGGAACTCGCCGTCGCTCGACAGCTTGCTCAAAAAGTTTCTCGCAGACCCGAGCCTTTAGCAGCCCCTGGAAACGGAGGCGCCCGATGAGAAAGCAACCTACGGCGCGCCCCAGGTCGAGGGCGGACACTGAAGCCGCCCGCGCTGAACGAATCCGGAGCCGCGAGTTGATTCAGCAGTCTCGGCCACCTTGAATGAGCTCACCGCAAAACTCGCGCAGGGCACGCCGCGATTGACCGAAGAGAGGCGACGATCATGACAAACCGCACCCGCGGCCCCCAGAACATCGACGAGTCGATCACGCCCGGCGTGACCGCCGGCCCGACCTTTACCCCGCCGGCGCAAGCTGCGGCGAGCCTGGCGCTCGGAGTGGCCGCAGACCGCCGGATCTTCGTAGGAGATTAATTTTGAGCCGTTCTATAAAAAAGCCACGCGACCGTTCAGAACGAAAGGCGGGCCGCCCGCGGGCCGAAGTGGATCTGAAGCAGCTGGAAAAGCTGTGCGAGCTGCAGTGCACCCAGGAAGAATTAGCCACGTTCTTCCGGGTGTCGCTTTCCACCATCAAGAGGCTGGCCGCGACTCCCGAGGTGCGGCAACTGATTGATCGCGGTGCAGCCCTTGGCCGAATTGCAGTGCGCCGGCAGCAGTTCAAACTCCTCCGCGAAGGCAGCGCCACTATGGCCATCTGGCTTGGCAAGCAATATCTGGGTCAGCGCGACAAGGTGGAACAGACACTGAGGACGCCGCCAGGGGATCCGCTTCGCATCGAGGCCGAAGTAACGGACCGCAGGCAGGCGCTTCTGTTGAACGAGCTGTTTGCGCCGGACGAAATCGCCGCCGCACACCAGCGGATGCTCGAGCGGGAGCGCACAACGCAAGCAGCTGCAGGGAATCCCACGGCTGCACCAACAGATCATGGCCAGACCCCGAAAGTCCACTAACGTCCTGGAGATCCTCCGGCTCAGGCTTGAGGGTTTCAGTTGACCGCAGATCGCGCGCAGGACGGGCGTGGGGCAGGGGACGGTATATCGGGCCTACCGCAGCGCGATTGATGAGCTACAGCCTTTCCAAAACCCCAAAGCTGCCAAGCTGCGGACCGTCACCAGCGACGGATTCCGACTGATTCGGCCGAAGTCGGCCGTGGGAATCCGAAACAACGCGGCACCCCGATCGAAGAGTGCTGACATAACGGCTTCAGCTTAGTACTTCTGGGCCATCACGCTTGATTGCGGGAACTGACGAATAGTGGGCATCGACACCCGCACCCCAAAAGGAACGAACATGAACTCTGTCCGAATTGCTCTCGTCGTCATCCTGGCCGCGCCCATGCTCCATGCCCAAATGGGCTGTAGCTCTCAGATCAGGCCTATCCAGCCGCCCAGCGCGGGACCCAGCGCAGCCCTTTTGTGCTTGTGCGCTCAAAATAACATCAGCTGTCGCTGGCAGTGGGCCGCTCCGCCGGCCGGCCAACCTGTGCAAGCGCCGTACGCCGTGCAAGCACCCCCATACCCAGCTGCGCAGGCGCCCTACCCTCCGCCTGTGCAGTCGGACACGTCGATTTACCGGATCACGCCGCCACCGCACGCGCAGCCCATGAGCCCCCTCGACATGGCGATTAAGGCCGAACAAATCCGTGCACTTCGGCTGGAGAACCAACAGCGGCAACAAGAGATCCAGCGCGACACGCAGAGTAGCGCGTTTCCCGCGATAATTCCCACGGGACCGGCCACTCCGGACTTTCCTCTCGCTACCGCCTATGCCACCATGCCGTACGCTACCCACAGCAATAAACGTGACCAGAAAAACTGGGAGAAATGGCTAGCCCAACAGGATCCGTCGGTTAGGACTCTTCTCCCACCGTGGAGCCCGGCGGCTTACGAAATAGTTCGTACGATGGCGGCAGAGCAGGTGTTGGGCACCACAACGCCTGTTCTTCCGGGAGTTCCGTCTTCGAAAGGCGCTGGATTGGTCCTGGCAGCACCGAATCTTCGCGAGGGAGCCGATTCCTTCCCCGCGCGCTGGAAATCTCTGACCTCCGCAACGACGAAAATCATTCGTCGTGAAGAGGAAAGGATCTACGTCGAGACCATCCTTCCTGACGCGCAAAAGCAAGCTGGTTGCTTCACTGTCGCCGACCTCCGAAAACAGGGAAGCATTTTCGCTGGGCCGACGAAGTCAAGCTGCGTCTGCCAGTACGGGGCAAACAAGACCAATCGATATAGTCACGACTTTCCGATGGAAATCACGATGGTCAGCCCAACCCGAATCGAAGGGCGGATCTTGCAGCCGGTAGCGGGCGCGAGATTCGACTGCAAGCGCGATACTTATTCCGGATCGAGCGACTGGGTTTCTTTTGCCTGGATTCCTGAATAATCGCCGGCGCGGCGTTGAACGGCCAACCGCCTTCTTGCCCACTCCTCACGAAGCTGAGCGCGGATGCCGCGGGGCGCGCTAGCGACTCGCGCGTGCGCGGAGATCGGCGATCACTTGCTGAACAGCGGGCTCGTCCGTGCCCGATGATCGAAGAGCGATCACCTGGATGGCATTCGCTATTGAGATCAGCGTGTTTTCCGGCGTGCCATAGAAGACATCGAGAGCGGCACAGACCTCGGTCGTGCCGAGCCCCCTGGGCCAGAATGCGTCACTCAGCTTGCTGAAATGTTGGAAGTCCTCGGTGGTGCTGATCGTGACCTGCTGGACCGCATCGGAGTAGGCCGCGAGGAAAATAATGTGTTCGTTGGCACCTAACGTCTTCCAAAGACGCCCGTTCCAGGATCCACCCGTTCGCCACGTCGACGCGACGGAGCCTGGTTGGGCGACCCCGAGGATTTGGCCCCAGCCGGACGCTGCGAGCATGGCGGCCAACACGACAAGCAGGATTCTCATGCTCACCTCTCGGCAGTTTTGGGCTGGCGGGTTAACGGCCGCACGGCGGCCCGCGCGATCATACTGGGCGCGCCGGACGATCAGCTCGTGAACTCGTGAACAGGCCGCGCAGGATAAACCACAGGCCGCGCGCTTGAGCGATTCGGTTCGTTAAGCCGCGCCGCGCGCCTCCGCCGGTCCTGAAGGTGCTGAGTGAGATGCTGGAGCGTTCGGATGGAGGGCTGGGCCATCCAGCGTTGTTCTATTTCCGCCCGCGGGCTTCCGCGTTGAGCGCGCCGGATACCAACCCTTGGGGCCGGCTTCAGTCGTGCGGCCTTCGACGTCGCCCTTCGCGACCCACGCTTTCACGGCCTGGTAAACCGATCCCGAGGTTGTAGAAATCTTCTCACTGATCCGTCCGAATAGCTCCAGAGAAGTGGAACCGGGGCTGCGCTTGATTTCGTCGAGGACCGCGTTTCGAAGCATTCCATTCTCAGGCTTGCTGGCTTCCGTTTTCGGTGCCGCCGCGAGCCGTGCGACTGGCACTCGCGGTGATGGAACCTTCAACTTCTTCGGCGCCGGGCGCGAAGTCATCGGGCTGGCCGCGCGCGCGACTGGGCTTCGAGTGGTGCGATCGCCTGCAGCTCCGCTGGGGTAGAGCGCGTCCAGCGCGGAACGCTTCACAAGTAGAAACGACTCGCCATCGATCAGGATCTCGCGCGGCGTTTCCGCCAGGGCCACGCTGAAATTCACGGGTATGCCTCCTTCGCTTTGCTTCTCAGTGTAGTGCGGGCACGCGCGCGCCGTTCTGCCGGCCCGGTGTTTACTTCCGCTTCTTCCGCTTCGCCCAGCGCGCGATGGCGGCCCGTTTCGCCCGGGCCTTCCGTTCAGCCGCGGTCATGCCGGCAGCCGTGGCCTTCCCGCCTTTGGATCCGAACGCGCCCAACTCGGTTCGCCTGACTGGTGGAATTGTGCGAGGTGCCATGGCTCCATTGTAAGCATGACATCATGCTTTCTTGCTGTCATCCTAGCACGTAAACATAGGCGTTAATGCTAAGCCGATGGGGGATTGACTTCTACAGGAACAGTTCTTATGATTGAGCAGAAATAGAACGGGCCTGAAGCCGGTTGTAGCCGACGCCAGGCCCTGAGCAGCGCGAAAGGATAAGTTTCACGGATGCCTACACCACAGGCTATCAGCCCTCTGATCAGCGCCGATGCTCGCGAGAAGCGCATTGCGGTTTCAGCCGCGTCCGATCGCGCGCTGGAGTTCATTCACGCCGCTAAAGCACCGGCCACGCTTCGGGCCTATCGTGCCGACTGGGGCGACTTCGAATCGTGGTGCTGGGCGCACGGGCTTACCTGTTTGCCGGCGGCGCCTGAAACGGTCGCCCTGTATCTTGCCGAGCGCGCGGACGTGCTGAAGCCAGCCACTCTTACCCGGCGCCTGGCTGCCATCGCGAAGGCGCACGCCGCGGCGGGGCACGATTCGCCGGCCAGCTTGAAACACGCCACCGTATCAGAAGTGCTGAAGGGGATTCGCCGCACCAAGGGCACGGCGCAAACCCGCAAAGCGCCGCTGCTCGTGAACCAGCTTCGGACGGCCATCGCCGGCAGCCGCCAGGATCTGCTCGGCCTTCGTGATCGCGCGCTCTTGTTAGTCGGCTTCGCCGGGGCGTTCCGGCGGTCTGAGCTCGTGGCGCTCGACGTCGCGGACGTTGCGTTCACGGATGACGGGCTGGTGGTCACGATTCGCCGGTCAAAAACCGATCAAGAGGGCGAAGGCCGCAAGATTGGTATACCGTTCGGCTCCAGGGCAGTGACGTGTCCGGTGCGCGTCCTGCGCGCCTGGCTCGATGCGGCTGGCATCGTGGGCGGTTCATTGTTCCGCTCCGTGGACCGGCACGGCAAGCTTGGGACGGATCGGCTTTCCGATCGCGCCGTGGCAATTGTGGTGAAGCGCGCGGCCGGGCTGGCTGGCCTGGACCCGGAAGCGTTCGCAGGACACAGCCTGCGGTCAGGACTCGCAACGTCTGCAGCAACCGCGGGCGCATCCGAGCGGTCGATCATGGACCAGACCGGCCACCGGTCGGTTCAGATGGTGCGGCGCTACATCCGCGATGGCTCACTGTTCCGGGACAACGCCGCCGGTCAGGTGGGCTTGTGAAGATCCTGGGTTCCGATAACGTTCAATTCTCGGAAGTCAGCCGCACGGCTTTTCAAGGGGAGCGGCGACCCGCTCACCAACAGAGGCTCAGATAACCCGAGGGAGAAAATACGATGACGAAGAACGCGAAACGACCCGCCAAGCCCGCAACGAAACCCCCGGCTGAGGTGCCGGCGTGGGTGACCGAGGACCCGAATGATATTGACTACTGGCTTCATGCCTTCCACGAGGGCGAATGCCACGAGCAGCGGATCTCCATGACCCGCGAAGAGTTCAAAGCCCTGAAAGTTCACCTTGCCACGCTGCGCGGCTATGTCGTGCCGAAGGCTGCCTGACGTGGCACCGACGTTGTTTCGAACAGGAGGAAAGGACACCATGGCGAAACTTGAGTTAGTCAGAACACCCGAACCACCGGAGCGACTCATCAAGGAGGCTCTGGAAGAACTCCTGATCGAGAGTCTCGGTCAGTTCGCAATATCGCTGGAGACGGCGCGGCAACTATTCAGGAAGTGGCCGGATCTCGTCACCGCCGGCACGTTTCCATCCATGCTTCGCAAGGCATATATCGGGGAATTCGGCTGCGAGCCGGATGATGCTGGCTGGCAGAGATGTATCTATGGGATTCGCGGCCTGGATCCAGCCGCTGCGGATTTCGCGGCAAGTTTCTGTGAAGAGTTCCGAGCGGAAATCCGAGAACGAGCGCACAGACTGACTCTGGAGAAACGGAGGGATGATGCCCCGGCACAGCCCCGGATCTGCTAGGGGCGCGCGCACGCCTGCGCTTTGCTGTCCTGCGTGCGCGGAAGGTTTCCACACACAACCGGGCGGCGGCGCTTGCGATTGCTGCTGTCATGGGCCATGGCCAGCCACCAGCGCCGCGGTGCCACAGTGCGCGCGAAAAGCCAGCCGGAAGGCTGCCTGATGCCGATGACCTGGGACGAACTGCAGAAGCTCCATCCTCCCGGTGGCCGGGTGATCGAATCCTCCGGCGACCGACGCTGGCGCGTCATCCTCCCAATCGGCAAGGATCCGATCACGGGTAAGAAGCTGGTCCACCACAAAGCCATCCGCGGATCCAAGGCGGATGCGCAGCGATACGTGGACTGGATTAACGGCCTGCTCTCTTCAGGGCAGGCCTTCACGGCGACGGTTTCGCAGTCGCAATTGCGCGAGCTCCAGGCCCTTCAGGCGAAAGCGGACAAGTTCCGCGACAAGCTGCGAGCTGCTGTGAAAGCGGGCGCGATTGTAGAACCCGGGCCCTGTAATCTCTCCGCTCAAACTGGCAGTTCCGACCCGATGAATGGATGACTCCACGAAGGCAACCCGGCCGCGCCAACAGCGCGCGCCCAGCTCTCCGGCTGCCGCTGCCCGCCGTCCGTAAACGGATCTGGGAACAGGCCAGGCGCGGGATCCCTAATCGTTCCGCGGCAATTGTCGATAAAGGCTTAGCGCGATACCAATGCTGACAACGTTCAGTTACGAGATTGGGGCAGTATTCCTGCTGGCGGCGCTGCTCATGTATGGGACGCGGAGCGGATTCATTCTCCCGAGTTTCCAGGTCGGCAAACTCACCTCGATCATCCTGGGTGTGCTGATGCTCGTATTTGGAATCTACCACCTTGGCCCAGATCTGTCAGCGGCTTGGAGCTCGATGTTCGCGAGCGCGACGAACAGCGCTTCCCCGCCTCAGACACCAGCCATCGAGGCGGCCCCACGTCCCTCCAAACCGGCCGCATCGCACGCGAAGGCCGCCGATCAGTTAGCGCCGCACTGGAAAACCGTTGTGGTCGATGACGCTGTTCCAGCCCCAACTGAAGCGGCACAATCTTCCGCGAACGCATCCTCGCCCGCATCACCTGCTTCCGAGCAAGCGGACACGACCCGGTCCGAGAAGCCACCGAGCTCGGAATCCTCGGACGAGTCGCCCCACGATCGCCGCATAAAGCGGGCGGTCAAGCGAGTCGGACGCTTCCTGCACATCACTAGAGGGAAAAACTAGCGGCCTAGTCCCGGCTCTCTGCCAGGCGGACCGTCTCGTGACAGTTCCCCTGTGCGCTGACTGCAGCCGTTAAAGCCCAGATCCAGAACTGACGAGTGGTGAGTATGAAGCCGATGCTGGCCTTCCTGATCGCGCTGGCCGCGACCGCCGTCGCGCAGTCCGCCGACACTTGGGAAAAGAAGAAGCAGTGCGCGGATCAGGCTGACAAGGTGATGGCCTCTAAGCCGCAGCCGCCAGATAGTCCCGGCCATCAATCCGGCTGGCGGAATCATTACAGTCCCGCACGCGATCAGTGTTTTTTGGAGATCTGGACGGCCCACACTGAGGGCAAGCGCATCCTGGAGACCACCACCGAGCTCCTTGATGCTTTCGAACGGGAGACGATAGCTTACATGGTAATCGGCGAGTCACCCGAGAGCTGGAAGTGCAGCGTCGCTTCAAAACCGGTCGACTGCGCCACAGCCGGGGCGCTGGTGGCTTTGTCCATGACGACGTGATTCCCCACTTGAAGGGATTGAACGTGACGACCGACCAGGCCACGCTGCTGCGCTTCCTCGGGGATGGTTTCAGGCTGCGCGTTAGACGCGGCATTTGGCTATTGAAGGAACCCGACTACGTGAGCCGGTTTGAGGACTGCCCGGGTGGCCGGACAACCATCGACGAGCTGCTCAGCTTGGGATACATCGACCGTAGTAACAACCTCTTGACGGAAGCTGGACGAGCAGCGCTTGCGTTGATTCCGCGGGCCGCTGATCCAGAGGAAGAAGCGAAACCATGAAACGCCTCGCCGCGCTGGCGTGCGGCGGCGCAGATGCGCCGGAAAACATGCAGTGGCAGACCTCGGCCGCGGCGAAGCTGAAGGACCGGACCGAGCGCGCGAGCTGCGGGACGTAGCATGCTCGCGCACCTCCCGTTCCTCCAGAAGATTTGGGACAAGGGCATCGACATCACGGCCTCGGTTGTAACGAGCGTGATCATCGCCGGACTTGCGCTGTTGGTCTGGAAACTGAAACTCCGTCTCGATCTCGAGGCGGAAAAACAGAAGCAACGCCAGCAACACCGATTACAGCAGGAACTCGCAGAAGAGCTCCAAAGAAAAGCGGCTCGGGCGCGCTATCTTGTCCTGACCGAGCAGCGCGACGCCCATGCAGCTAGCGTCCAAGCTTGCACGAAGACCACCGAACTGCTCGCAGCCGTGGGCAGATATGAGGGATGGCTGCAGGTGGAAAGTCTACAGAACTTCCCCAAAAACATCGACTTCATGAAAGCCATCGACGGCGAGCGGGAGAACATGAAACGAAGCGCTCACACGGAGCGGCTTGCGGGTAGCTTCTCCGACAGAATTCGAAGAACGGAACTCCCGCCGCACCAAAACTAGCATGAGCGCGCTAGGCCAACCGGGCGGCGTACTCGGGCTGGAGGTTATCGCGCCCACGGAACGCGTTCAATCGGGCGGAAATCTGTCAGTCGAGTGCGGTTCCGGTAGTTGCCTTCATACCCCAGCAGGGAGAGCAGCACCAACTCCAGAAGCCACTGTGCTGCGACCCACAGCTCAGACCAGGGCCAGTCGCGTGTAGCGCGTCTGTTCCCACCCCGCGACTGCGTTGGGTGCACGAGATAGTTCCTCGCTTGGACCACAACATCGGGGAGGTCCTTACTCTTCAAGTCCTTCATCTTCGAACAGAATTCGCCGAGCTTCTTTAGCCCGGCGGGCAGGTCGCGAGGTATATCGAGCAGCGTGAGTGTGAGCCGCAGCTTCTCGGCCGCGTTGCTCAATTGCCCGTAACCCTCCTCACTAAGAGCGCCCTTCAGCCGAACGATCACAAGCCACGAAAGCAGCTCCAGCGCACACTGGGAGAGGATCAGCGAGCTCTCGACACCCGAGTTAAGCGTGTTGCTCCGCACATACCAGTAGAGCGCCGTCCGAACGGCCTCCGACGTTTCTTCGTTCGATTTAAGACGGATGAACGAGTCGCAGAGAGACTCCAGCCACTCCGGATGTTCTGGGTCGAACCAGCTCGCGCCGGGCGGCGCCGTGCTCATTCTGGTCGTGCCCCATTGGGACCACACTTGCTGGTCAGACGCGTCGCGTCCTTCAACGAGTGTCATACCAGCCCACCGGCCGGCCGCGAATGAGAGTGCGTCATGAAGAATATCGAGCGTCCGTCGCCCCTCCCGGGATTTGAAGAGCTCACCTGGGCGTGTGATCGAAACGGTTTCAGTCAACCTATGGGGAGAGATGCCCAACCTGCGGGATACTTGCTCATGCGCGCTCGAGAGTGGGGTGATCGTGACTTCGAATCCGCCGCAACGAAGAATCGCGTTGTCGCGACGCGGCCCGAAAACGTCGAAATCCTTGGAAATCGGAGAATCGAGCAGCGCGAGCGTAATCTGGGCAAGGCCCCTCGCCGGCGGCGACTCGATTGGCACCTGCGTAGGATTCAGACGGCCGACGAACTGGGTCGTCTCCTCCAAGTATTGAACGCCCAAGGTCGCCAGATATGCTTCGAATGGTTCAAGACGGCCCGGTGCTCGCACAGTGAAAATCGATCCGTCAGCCGACCAGGATCCAGGGTGAGGTTCTATTCGAGCCCACACTGGCACGCTCTGCTGATAGTCGAAGAAGAATTTGGCAGGAGTCGATTGGTCCACGCCCCCACCCGTGATGTGAATGTCGAACTCGCCGACCAGCATGGGGCCTGCGTCAGCTGGATCGCTCGAAGCCTCCGAAGCCATTTGCTCAGCTTACCGTTATTGACAGCATGCAAGCATGCCGGAATGCGGACGCGTCCCAGCGCGCTCTGAGCCGTTGGCGCTCCTCCAGGCATCCGAAGGGGCCTGCCGACCAACTTCCGATTGTCCTGGCCCGTCCTGCGCGCGAGGGCGGCGCTCCTGCGCGATCGTGCCGGGAACAATTGCGGCCCAGGATGTTCTATGCTTCCGACGGCCCGGCTGCCTGCTCTGAGAGCGACCCATGAAACCCCCCGACTCATGGAGACTTTGAAAACCAGACCCCATGGCGGGGGTCCTACCCCATGGGGATTCTTATAATTCGCCGTCACGCTGACCGCCGCCGCGCCTCAAAGCAAGGCACGGGAGGCCGGAAATATCCCCGTTCCTGCGAACCAGACCTCATGGAAGAACGTGACCTCATGGAGACCCCCACGTGAAATGCATGGACGAATCCGCTTTTCGCCGGCCATCCATGCCCACCTTCCGAGCTCAGTCCGGGACGGCATCAGTCGGGCTTCCGACATCCCGACGGAGCCGAGCTCACCACGGCTCGATGGATCGCGTCGTCGTTCCGTCATCGACTTCCGGTTCGCCCTGGCTTGCCCGCTCGCCGGCACGGCAGCTCAAAACAGTCCTTGCCCCCGATGTTCTGACCCACGATAATGGTCGCTGGAGAAATCCACGGCCGCCGAACTTCTGGCCTTCATCCCTGCAGGGTGAACCAGCGAGCGAAGATGGACACCCTGAAACCATCGCGGCGGCCGATCCGAAATTCAGGGACGCACGCTACAGGGAGCGATGGCCGACCTACCGAAACTACCGTCTCACGTTCACGAACAAACACTCGAACAAACACTTCGGGAGGCTGAAACGGACCTGGAGCGGTCGCGCGAGGAGCGCAAGCTGCTCGATCAGCAGTATCGTGATTCCGCTCGCACAGACTTGATAGTTGAACTCGTGCGCATCGGCACCCAGACCGCACTTAGTGGCCGAGATCAGTCGAATAATCCAGTCCCCGCGGCCCCGCAGCAGCAGCCTCCGCCCAAAAGCAGTCCTGCTAGCTTGGTGAAGTCGACCGAACCTCAGCAAGCGCCCGCGTCCGCCGCTACCACGCCCGAACCCGAGGCAGCCGGTGCGCTCGTCCCCGAACTGCCCGTGCCAACGCATGACGCTCCAGTGGCCAATCACACGCCTACCGCGACCTGGGGCGATCTCAAGCTCGTTTTTGTGAGCGACAACGAGGTCAATATCTTCATCCGTGACAAGTCCCACGGCGCAAAGAACTACGAGGAGCTGGGGTTCGTCGGAAAGGGAGGTAGGCCATCGCAAGCCTGGATCGTCCTTCGTGAACTAGCTGGCGACAACGGCGACCCGATGCGAATGGACAAGGATCGTGCGAGAGAGATCCGGAAACGGCTCAAAACCGAGTTCAACATGGAAGGCGCACCGCTGAAGTTCCGGAAGCGTGTTGGCCACGTCCCACGCTTCCAAATCGAACGAAGCCTTGCCTTCGGTTCAGGCGCCAGGCAACCACTGAGGTAACATCACCGCAACGGTGGAATCCCCGGAGCATCGCGGTGGAACACCGAGGCCCGAGAAGTGCTGGGTGGAATTCCACCATCACGGCGCTGATTTATATTTGCCCTGCCTTCAGTATCTTGCGTGACAAAGAATCCTTGTCCGGTGGAATTCCACCGGATCGGGTAGATGGCAAGCGCAACCACACAACTCCCGGCTGACCTCCAGGTCACCGCGCATAACCGTGACGAGCGGTTCGCGGCGGCATATCTCGGCGTTGATTTCGAAACGGTCCGCGGTTGGCGGAAGCGCAGGACAGGACCACCCTGGAAAAAGATCAACGGCAAGCTTATCAGATACTCGCTCGCGGACCTTCGCGCCTGGGTTGAATCTCAGCCTGCAGGCGGAGGCGTTGCGGCATAATGCAGCGTCACGAAGAGTACGTGCCCCGACCGTTCGAGGGCGCCGAGGCGCGGATCGGGCAGCCCGGCCTATTCGACGAGCCGCAGAAACCCGCTGCCGAACCGACGCCGCCCACCGTGCCGCCGGCGACAGCACACCGCCGGCCCGCGCCGATCGCCGCGAACGCCGATCCGGTGAGCTCACACCTGGCCGCTGAGACGATCAGGACCAGTGGAACAGAAACCAACCAGATGCGCGCGATCGTCGACTGGATGCGCGCGAACGCCTGCGAGCCCTTGACCAGCTTCGAGCTCTCGGTATATGGGGGCTTCCCGCGCTACAACGTCGGCCGCCGCATGAAGACCCTTGAGCGCCAGGGCAAGGTGGAGCGATGCGAAAAGCGGATCTGCCGAGAGAGCCAGTGGTCGATTAAGAAGGGGATCAGGTGCGAAACATGGTTCGTGTTGGACAGAGACACCGCGCCGAAGAACCATCCTCGCGCTGAGGCAGCTCCAGCGCAGCGCGAGCAACCGCGGGAGCAGCTCGCCGACACCGTCGCGAGCGAATTCACTTCGACGCCGCAACCCGCGCGGCTGTCCGCTGAGGACCGCAGATTGTTGGCCCAAGCGCGGGAAAAGTATCCATTCGCCCCATACGAAAACCTCTTGGAAGCCGTGGCGGATATGCGCGCCACGAATCGCCACGATGACCTGCCGGGTGAAGTTCAAAACAGAACCGCCGAGGTGCGTTTGTGAACGCCGCGGCGACAGTTGCCATACTGATTCCTCACAAGGAGGAACCCGACATGGCGCGTCGCCGGTTGCAGAAGGATGGCCATCTCTACAAAGAAAACGGCTGGTGGAAACTGAGGTGGCGGGAAGATGTGGTTGCCGCGGACGGCACTGTAAGGCGGGCGCGTTTGAGCACCGTGATCGCCAGGTGCGAGGGCCCGGGCGCTCTGACGCAACGGAAGGCGCAGCGGGAAGCCTATGATCGCGTGCTGTCGAAAGTGAACCAGGCAGAGCTCGTTCCGCAGTCGCTGATGAAGCTGAAGGACTTCGTGGAGAAAAGATTCACGCCGGAGCACGTGCTGACCCTCAAGCCTGGCGGGCAGGTCCACTATCGAGTCAACTTGCCGCACGTCGTCAACGTCCTGGGCGAGCTCTCCCTGCGGGAAGTGAAGCCGCACCACGTCCAGCAGCTTTGCCTTGCGCTGCTGAACAAGACCTATACCGTGGGCAAGGATCGCCAGCGAAGAATCAAAGATCCCGAGACCGGCCAGTACAAATTCGTCATCGAAAAGCGTGCGAGGGAAATGCCCTACAGCGTCCAGACCGCGCTCCACGTGAAGAACGTGGCGAGCGCGATCTTCGAACACGCGAAGGCTGTAGGAATGTATTCCGGAGAGAATCCCGCCGAACACGTGCGGCTACCAGAAATGCGCCGCAAGGATAAGCACGCTCTGACCCTCGACCAGATGAACCTCCTCCTGCAGGCACTTCCGGCGCCGGCGCGCGAGCTGGCCTACCTGGCGGTGCTCACCTCCATGAACATCGCCGAGCTGTGCGGCCTACAGTGGAAACAGGTCAACCTGAGCGGGGCATGGATGATCGTCGACGGGGAAGCAATTCCGCCCATGGCGATCGCGGTCCGGCGCCAGTGGAGCACCCGAAAGGTTGAAGGCCAAAAGGGCGGAGCGTATCACACGCTGAAGGCTGGCTCTCGCCGGCGGAATCTCCCAGTCGATCCTGAGATGGCCAAGGTTCTACGGACGGTGGCCGCGCGCGATAGATTCACCGGCCCTGAGGATCCGGTCTTTGCTTCGAGCTCCGGACGGCCGGTCGACGCGCACAATCTGTTCAACCGCGTGCTGAAGCCAGCCGGCGTGAAGCTGGGGATGCCGTGGCTCGGCTGGCACACGTTCCGACACACTCACGCGACCTGGATCCGGCAACACGCCGCGAGCCCAGCCGATCAGATGGCGATGCTGGGACATGCCGATATCCGGATGACGATGCACTACGGCCAGGAGGACCTGGGACGCAGGCGCCTGATCGTTGAAAAGCTGTCTGCCCATCTCGGGGAGAAAACACCGGAGGCGACCACAGTCGAAACGCTTCAGTGACCTTCAGCCTTGTTCAAACCAGCGCGGATTCTGGCCAGCCCCAGGCCAGAGCAGGACGGCAAATGCTAGAAAACCAAGCTTTGCGCGACGGTGAAACTCAGCCTTCTAAGCTGAGGGTCGCTGGTTCGAGTCCAGCCGCGCCTACCAGATCAGTTTTTTCACGCGACCAACCCAATATAGCCAGTCACCAGGATTGACTTTGCGTCCCAGGGTGCCCCAAGGCGGGTCTTTCGTGCCGATCAATGTAGAGTATATGCTTCTCATCGATTTGGATCTGGTGTTTAGCCATGCGCGTATTGCCCTGTACGCGCGAATAGCTTAACGCCCAGTGACGAGCCCCTACTGCGGCATCATCGTCTGGATGACTCGCAGCAAGTTCTCCCGTTCCTCGGCATCGAGTTTGCCGTCGTGATTCTGATCGAACAGCGCCAGCCCCATCCGCAGCCGCATCGCCATCGCCGGTGGGATCTCCTCCGGCAGATCATTCACGTTTTCCGTCAATCGCACGAAATCTTCCACGTATTGCAGCACCACGGCTCGCTGGAACGGCTGCACATCGGCGGGCGATGGTAGCACCAACCCCAGGAAGGCCAGAGCCATTTCGTCCTTGGTCTGCTCCCCGAACCTTACTCGTACGGGCGGATTCGACGGGTTATGCGGATTGTTCGCCGAATTGTCGTAGACGTATTCCAGCTCGATCTTGGTTCCCTTCGGAAGCTTTATCGGTTCCTTGTAGCGATACTGTCCCTGCCAGTTGAAATCCCAGTCCTTGATCCAGATCAGTGGGATCACTGAGCCGTCCGGCAGACGAGCGTTGATCTTCATGTCGGTCGCCAGATAATGCGCATGCGGCGTGATGCCCCACAGCTCGGCATCCTGCGGCACCGTGATCGAACCCTTCACCACGTAGTGCGATTCACCCGCGGGAATGTCCAGATAGCGATTCATCACCAGCAGCAGCGCCCGGCCCTTCGTCGGGGGACCGGAGAACTTCAATCCGATCGAGGATTGATCCTCCTCCGGTTTGCCCGAAGGATGATAGTGAACCTGGATCACCACGGCCGCACCGGGCCGCACCGGCTGCGACAGCGATGGCTCCGCGGGCAGGGGAGTGTATCCCGGAGCCCATCCCATCAGCAAGCCTGCGCCGGCAAATCCAACTCCGCCGAAGCAGGGATATCCTCCTCCTCCCGATGCCGCCGCCAGTTTGCGAGACGACCCGGTCGAATCCAGGAAGATCAGCGCGTGGTGCACCACCTTCGGATTGCCCGGGCGAAATTCGGCGCCACTCACGTACGATTCCTTGGTCAGGTTCATCGGCAGCACGAAACAGCGGAACTGGTCCGGACCATCGGCCGCAACCGCGTAGGGAGCGGACATCTTCAGCACCTGGTCGGGCTCGCCCGCCTGCCAGCCGGACGCGAACGTCGGGACAGTGGGTTTATCGGCCGCATCGCCCTCCTGCGCGCCTGTCGCCGCCCACTGTTGAATCAGGGCGATCTGTTCATCGGTCAGCCGCCGCACATGGTCGAAAGTTCCGTAGCCCGGCTCGGGTTTCCACGGCGGCATGTAGCGTTTCTGGGTGACCATGGCGATCAGGCCCGCGCGCTTGGCCGCATCCCGATACGTCAGCAGCGGAAACGGCGCCACCTCGCCCGGCCGATGGCAGGTCGAGCAGTTCGCATACAGAATCGGAGCGATGTCCTTATTGAAGGTCGGAGCCGCAGTTGCGGAAGCCGCGGACAGCGCGATGAACGCGAATGATCCGGTCAGGAATGGAACTTTCACTGACTCTCCAAGTTGATCGAACAGCCTACCGCCCGCGTCCGCGCCTCTTTGGGAGCTTTTCCTGCCAGCACCGCATCGAGTGCATTGCGGAGTTCCGGATCGGTCGCTGCATACCGGGGATGCGTAAGATCCTCCACCTTGTTATCGACTCGCCCCAGGTACAGGACCTCGCCACCAGGCGAAAGGATGGCGACCTCCGGGGTCACCTTCGCGCCGGTCAGATGCGCCAGAATCAGGCGAGGGTCGTTCAGCATCGGAAACGTGTAGCCGAACTCCTGCGCGTACTTCTTGACGTCGGCGTCCGAGACGGTCTTGTCCACTTGTACCGCATAGAACGCGACGCCTCGCGGATCGTAGGCGGCCCGCATGCGATTCATTTCCGGCACGTATCCGTTGGCCAGCGGACAGTCGATCATGGTGAAGAACAGCACCACGGCCTTCTTGGCTCGCCACTCCTCGGCCGTGTGCGGAGCTCCCTTGGTGTCCCGCAACTCGAACCGCACCGGCGCGGCGGCGGAAAGCGCTCCGCATGTCAGCGCCAGGATTCCAAACAGCTTTCCCATCGCGGCCTCCGATTCATTATACGGTTGCCGTGTGACGTAGGTTCTCACGAGGTCAGAAGGTGGGGTCAGGCTTTCGAGCCTGCCGTCGGCTTTCCAGCCGGCGCTTCGAAGTAGGATGGTGCTAGGCATTCGATGGCAACTCTACATGTCGAGAAAATCCCGGAAGATCTCTATGCGGCTCTTGGCAAACAGGCCAAGCTGTGAGTGCTCGGCAAGTCCGCGCTTCCGGACCGTCTGCGGACGCAATGGTACGTCAGGATCGTAGTCGTTGAACCTAACCCCATCTTGACTTTCAAACCATAGTTACATAAGCAGTTAGTATCCAGTGGAGCCAAAACTTGACAACCTAACACTAAGATTGCATAATGGTTTCAGGCTAAATGAGAGCCAGAGACTTCTTGAGAGGAAGTGGCACATAAAATGAGCAAGATCATTGGAATTGACCTGGGTACAACCAACTCCGTCGTTGCGGTCATGGAGGCTGGCACGCCGGTCGTGATACCGAACCAGGAGGGGGGCCGGACCACGCCCTCGGTCGTTGGATTTGCAAAGAGCGGGGAGCGTCTGGTGGGACAGGTCGCCAAGCGCCAGTCGGTTACGAACCCCGAGAACACCATTTACTCTATCAAGCGCTTCATGGGACGGCGTTTCGACGAAGTCTCCGAAGAAATGAAGCTGGTCCCCTACAAGGTTGTCCGGGGCGAAAACGGCGATGTGCGTATCGAGGCAGGCGGCAAGAAGCAATCGCCGCCGGAGATCTCCGCCATGATTCTCGCCAAGCTGAAGGAAGCGGCCGAGGCCTATCTGGGCGAGAAGGTCACCCAGGCGGTGATCACGGTCCCGGCGTACTTCAATGACGCGCAGCGCCAGGCCACCAAAGACGCCGGCAAGATCGCCGGTCTCGAAGTGATGCGCATCATCAACGAGCCGACGGCGGCCGCGCTGGCCTACGGGCTGGACCGCAAGAAGAACGAGACGATTGCCGTCTACGACTTCGGCGGCGGCACATTCGACATTTCGATTCTCGAAGTCGGCGACGGCGTGGTGGAAGTGAAGTCCACCAACGGCGACACCCACCTGGGCGGCGATAATATCGACCACCTGATCATTGACTGGCTGATCCAGGAGTTCAAGCGCGACCAGGGCATCGACGTTTCCAAAGACCAGATGGCTCTACAGCGGCTGAAGGAAGCCGGCGAAAAGGCCAAGGTCGAGCTTTCGACGCTGCTCGAAACCGAGATCAATCTGCCATTCTTGACGGCCGATGCCAGCGGTCCCAAGCACCTGGCGGTGAAGTTGACCAGGGCACGCCTGGAGCAGATGATGGCAGCCATCCTGGAGCGGACCGTGGAGCCCTGCAAAAAGGCTCTGGCGGACGCCGGGATGCAGCCTTCCAATATCGACGAAGTCGTGATGGTGGGTGGCTCCACTCGTATCCCCAAGGTTTTGGAGATTGTAAAGAATTTGTTCGGCAAGGAACCCAATCGCAGCGTGAACCCCGACGAAGTGGTCGCGGTGGGCGCGGCCGTCCAGGGCGGCGTACTGGGCGGCGAGGTCAAGGACGTCCTGCTGCTGGACGTCACTCCTCTTTCGCTGGGCATCGAGACGCTGGGCGGCGTATTCACCAAACTCATTGAGCGGAACACGACCATTCCCACGCGCAAGAGCGAGGTGTTCTCTACCGCGGCTGACAGCCAGACCTCGGTCGAGATCAAGTGCTTCCAGGGCGAGCGCTCCATGGCCAAGGACAACCGCCTGCTAGGTGTGTTTCAGTTGGTGGGCATCCCGCCCGCTCCGCGCGGCATTCCGCAGGTGGAAGTGACGTTCGATATCGATGCCAACGGCATCATCAATGTCACCGCTAAAGACAAGGCCACCAACAACGAGCAGAAGGTCACCATCACAACCGGTTCCGGCCTCAGCAAAGAGGAAATCGACAAGATGGCTCGCGACGCCGAATCTCATGCGGCCGAAGACGGCAAGCGCAAGGACGAGATCGACGCCCGCAACAAGGCGGATGCCACGCTCTATCAGGTCGAAAAGCTGCTCAAGGATCACCGCGACAAGATCAGCGACGCCGATGCCAAGACCGTGGAGGAAGCGCTCGAAAACACCCGCAAGAAGATCGCCGAAGGCAGTGTGGACGAGATCAACAAGGCGGTCGATGCGCTGACCCAGGCGAGCCACAAGCTGGCCGAGGCGATGTATAAGTCGGCCAGCGCGGGTCCCCAGGGGCCAGCGGCCGGCGGCCAGGGACCAGCGGGCGATGGTGCGAAGCCGTCCGAAGAAAAACCTAAGGACAACGTGGTCGACGCTGAGTTTGTCGACGTCGACGACAAGAAATAACTGGCGACTGGCCCCTGGTTGGCGGCCTAGGCCGCCGGTTGAAACGTGGGAGCGCACAGCGGTTTTCAGCGTTGTGCGCGATAAGGAAATGGACTTTTACGAAACACTCGGGGTGAAGCGCGACGCCGCAACGGACGACATCCGCAAGGCCTACCGTAAACTTGCGCGCAAGCATCATCCCGATCTCAATCCCGGCGACAAAACCGCCGAGGATCGTTTCAAGAAAGTCCAGGAAGCCTACGACGTCCTGAGCGATCCGAAGAAGAAGCAGATGTACGATCAGGTCGGCTACTATTCGGAAAACGGCGTGCCGGGCGGCGGTGCCGGTGCCGGTGCTCCAGGCGGCAGCGGCCCGAACATGGGCTTCGGTGGATTCGATTTCTCGGACGTGTTCTCCCGCGCGGGTACGCGCCCTCCGGGTGGAGCGCCTCCCTCGGGCTCCGCTGGCGGAGCGGGAAATTTCCAGGACATCTTCAATCAGTGGTTCACCCGCTCGGAAGGCTCCCCGCAGAAGACTCCGCAAAAGGGCACCGACCTCGAATACGGGCTGGATATCGATTTTTGGCAGGCCATCCGCGGCACGCAGGTGCGGCTGAGCGTCTCGCGTCAAGAGGCTTGCGCGTCGTGCAACGGCACGGGGGCGCGCGCCGGGGCCAACGCCGTTTGTCCGGAATGCAACGGCAGCGGGAACGTGACGCAGGTGGCCGGCGCGATGCGCTTCAGTCTCACTTGCCCGAAGTGCGAAGGCTCGGGCCGCTTGGGGAATCGCTGTGCGGACTGTCACGGCGACGGCCGCATTTCGAAAACCGAAATCGTCGAAGTCCGCATTCCTCCCGGCGCCCAGCAAGGGTCACGTTTGCGTGTGGCCGGGAAGGGCAACGCCGGAACCTTCGGGGCTCCTGCAGGCGATCTTTACATCACGGTCCGGGTGGAGCCGCATCCGTTCTTCCGGCGCGACGGGGACGACATCGAAATCACGGTGCCGATCCGCATCGACGAGGCCGGCCTGGGAACTAAAATCGAAGTCCCCACCATCGACGGGCGGGCGCTGCTCAAGATTCCTCAGGGAACCAAGAACGGCCAGAAATTTCGCCTGCGCGAGAAGGGCGTGCTCAACGCGCGCACCGGAACGCGCGGCGATCAGCTGGTGGAAGTGACCCTCCTGGCGCCGGTGGTCCAGGACGAGCGCACCAAGGAACTTCTGCGGGAGTACGCCGGTCTCCATCCCGACGATCCGCGCGAAGAAATGTGGAGTAAGGTATGAGCGCACAGCGCGAAGGTGAATTATGAAGCGCGAGTCGAAGAAAGCCGCCTTCATGATCTCGGCCGTGGCCGAGCAGTACCAGCTCCATCCGCAAACCCTGCGCCTGTATGAGCGCGAAGGGCTGCTCAAGCCATCCCGCAGTGACGGCAACACGCGGCTCTACACGTCTGACGATCTGGAACGCCTGGAAGTGATCCTCAAGCTGACGCGCGACCTGGGCGTGAACCTGGCGGGCGTCGAGATCATCCTGAACATGCGCGAGAAGATGTCCGAGATGCAAAGGCAGATCGAAGCTTTCGTCTCCAGCCTGAACACCGAAATGTCGCAGCGGACTCGATCCGGCGCTCCTTCGCCGCCTGCGAATTCCCTGATCCCCGTGATCCAGGTCCGGCGTCCGAAGAAAACCCTTTAGATCTTCCCGAGTTAGATCTTCCCGAGTTAGATCTTCCCGAGCATCTGTCCCGAGGACGCGCCGACGATCGCAGTGTACTCGGCTGACCCGGCTGTTTCGCCCCACATGACGCGCCACACAGGTTCCGGAAACCGCGGCGTAAACTCCAGCATAAAGTTAACCGGAGGCTTGGGTCCGGGCTTATCCAGGTAAGCTTTGCTGCCGGCCAGCGCGGTTTCAAGCGCCGCGGGAGAATCGATGTGGAACGCGCTCGCCATGAACGGCTGCTCCTGGCCGCCCGATCCGCTCCATGATTGTGTCTTGCCGGCGAAAACACCTTCATGCAACGGTCCCGGAGCCTCGACGGCCGACCAGGTGTAAATCCTGGCTCCCTGCGTAGGCGAAACGTAGGTGATCTCCCAGGCGCCGGTCTTGCCCTTTTCCGAAGGCACATCGGTCAGATTGATGCTGCGGATGTGAAGCGGCAGGGAATCGCCAGCCCACGCCCGCACCGCCGGATAGGTGTATCGGAAGGCTTGCTCCCCGGTGATGGGAGCCGGCGGTTTCTTGGGCTCTTGGACCTTGGTTTCGGTCGGCGTCTCGGAGCAGGCAGAAAGAAGCAGGATCAAACTCAGGAAAGCAAAAACTCTCATCTACTTCTACTCTCCGATGCCGCGCCGCGGGGTGTCAACTTATCACACCGCTTTCATAGGGGGGAACGCCATGGGTCAAAATGGAATGATCATGGACCAACCCTTACAAGGCAAGATCTCGATTGTGACCGGCGCGAGCCGCGGAATCGGTCACGGAATCGCACTGCGTCTGGCCGCCGCGGGATCGAGCGTGGTCCTGTGCGCCCGCGACCAGCAACTGCTCGATGCGGCTGCGGCCCAGATCCGCAGCGCCGGCGGAACCGCGGACGCGATCTCGCTCGACCTGCGGGTGCCCGATTCCGGCCAGCGCGTCGTGGACTTCGCCATCGAGCGATTCGGGCGAATTGACATCGTGGTCAACAACGCGGGCGCCACCAAACGCGGCGAGTTTCTGGAACTGACCGATGACGATTTCGCCGATGGTTTCGCGCTGAAGTATTTCGGATCCATGCGGCTGACCCGGGCTTGTTGGACACACCTCAAAGCCGCGTCCGGATCCGTTGTATTCATCTCTGGCGCGGGTGGGCGGACGCCGGGAGCGCAGTTCACCATTGGTGGATCGGTCAACGCGGCGCTGCTTTCGCTCACCAAGGCTCTGGCCGATCTCGGCCTGCGGGACGGCGTGCAAGTCAACGCCATCAACCCCGGGACCATTCGCACCGCCCGCTATACCGCACGCCTGAATGCGCTCGCGAAAGAGCGCGGGCTCGATCCAGAAGCCGCCGAACGCGAGTACATCAAGAAAGCCGCCATCACCCGCATCGGCGAGCCGGAAGAGATCGCCGCGATGGTCGCGTTAATAGTCGGTCCCGAGGGCAAGATGTTCCACGGCGCGCTGATCGATATGGACGCCGGTTCCACCAAGACCATCTGATCCCCGCGGCACGGGCACATGAAAAGGGGACAGGTCCCCCCTGTCCAGACTCTTGGAGGGACATTCAGAACTAGGACCTGTCCCCTTTTCACTCTCACGGATTCGACAAAAGAAGCCGCTACGAATATTTCTAGTCGATGATCGAAATGACAATCGCGCGTTCGGAGCATCTTGACGGACCCGCACGACACGGTGGAGCGATCGTTCAGCGGAGCCCGTTAAGCTTCCAGCTCGGCGGACAGGCTTTCCCACTCGGCGACGCGCGTTTCCAGCTCGCGGCGGCGTGCCGTCACCAGTTCGTTGAGACGCACGGTTTCTTCCACGCTTCTGAAATCGGCCAGCGCGGCATCATGTCCCGCGATTTCGGATTCGAGCGCCGCCACCTGCTTTTCGACCGCGGCCAGCCGGTCGCGAACTTTCTGGAGCTTCATGGGATTGACGCGCTTTCCTGCTCCCGCTCCATTACTGTCGCGGCTCGGAAGGGGTTGAGTGACAGCAACAGTCTCTAGCTTTTCAGGGCCGCCCTGCTTCCGCCACAGGTAGTCTTCGTAATTGCCCGGAAAAACGTGCACGTGCCCGTCTTCAATCTCGAAGATACGCGTGGCCAAGTTGTCGATAAAGTAGCGATCGTGCGAAACCAAAACTACGGTGCCGGTGTATTTGTTCAGCGCATCGAGCAGGACGTCTTTCGCGCGCATGTCCAGGTGATTGGTGGGCTCGTCGAGCAGCAGGAAATTCGATGGGGCGAGAAGCATGCGAGCCAGCGCGTAGCGATTGCGCTCGCCGCCCGAGAGGACGCCGATGCGCTTGAACGCGTCGTCATCGCTGAACAGGAATGAGCCGAGCAAGGAACGCAGTTGTGTCTGCGTGGAACTTTTGGCGGCCGAGCTGAGATCATCCAGCAAGCGCGCCTCGACGTCGAGCTCCTTGTACTGATCCTGCGCAAAATAGTCGGGGGTCGCGTTGTGGCCTAAGGTGTAGCTGCCGGAGCTTAAGGGCTCGGCGCCAGCAAGCAATTTGATGAGCGTCGATTTGCCCGCGCCGTTCACGCCCACCAGCGCGATGCGGTCGCCGCGTTCGATGACGAAGCTCGCGCCGCTGAAGACGTGCTTGGAACCGTAGCTCTTGGAGACATCCTTGAACTCCGCCACGATTCGTCCGCTGGGCTTGGGTTGCGGGAACGTGAAGTGGATAGTCTGCTCATCGGGCGGGATCTCGATCCGCTCAATTTTGTCTAATTCTTTAATACGACTTTGCACTTGCTTGGCCTTGGTAGCCTGAGCGCGGAAGCGGTTGATGAAGGCCTCCAGCTGCTCGATGCGCTCGCGCTGGTTGCGATACGCGGCTTCCAGCTGAGCTTTCCTCTCGGCCTTCTGATTCAGATACTTCTCGTAGTTGCCGGTATAGAAGCTGACCCGCTTGTTCCAGATCTCGACGGTGCGGTTCACCGTCACATCCAGGAAGTAGCGATCGTGCGAAATCAGAATGCAGGCGTTGGGAAAACCGGCCAGATACGATTCCAGCCAGTTGCGAGCTTCGAGGTCCAGGTGATTGGTGGGTTCGTCCAGCAGCAGCAGATTCGGCTTCTCGAGCAGGAGCTTGGCCAGCGCCAGGCGCATCTGCCAGCCACCGGAGAATTCTTCCGTCCGCCGGGGCCAATCCTCTTTGCGGAAGCCCAGGCCGTTCAGTACCGTGCCGACCTGCGCTTCAATCGCATAGCCATCGCGATTGCGGAATTCCGAATCGATGTGATGCAGGCGGTCAGAGGCGGCGGCGTACTCGGCGCCCGCCGGATCCAGCTCGGCTAATTTATGATGCAGGGATTCCATCTCCTGCTCCATCTCGCGCAGGTCCTGGAACACGCTCATGCACTCAGCGAAGACGGTCCGGCCCGTCAGGTTCAAACCATCCTGCGGCAGATAGCCCTGGGTAATGCCTTTGGAGAAGGTGACCTGGCCGTAATCCAGCGTTTCCATGCCGCACAGAATCTTGAGCAGTGTCGATTTGCCGGTGCCGTTGCCGCCAACGAGGCCCGTGCGCTCCTTGGGCGTGATGAGCCAGTCGCAGTCTTCAAACAGGAGTTTGTGGCCGAAACGCTTGCCAGCGCCTTGCAGTTGAATCATTTTAATCGCAAAAGAATCGGAGACTGCGGGCGATGTATGCCTTCATCTCCGAGCGTTTCACTACGGCATCCAGAAACCCGTGCTCCAGCAGGAATTCGCTGCGCTGGAAACCTTCGGGAAGCTTCTGGCGGATAGTCTGCTCGATCACGCGCGGCCCGGCGAAGCCGATCAACGCGCCCGGCTCGCCGATGTTCAGATCGCCCAGCATGGCGAAGCTGGCGGTGACGCCGCCCGAGGTCGGGTCGGTCAGCACGCTGATATAAGGGACGCGCGCTTCATCCAGACGCATCAACGCCGCGGAAATCTTGGCGAGCTGCATCAGGCTGATGGTGCCTTCCTGCATGCGCGCGCCGCCCGAGGCCGAGATGATGACCAGCGGCGTGCGGTTCGCGACAGAACGCTCCACCGCGCGCGTGATTTTTTCGCCCACCACCGCGCCCATGCTGCCGCCCATGAACTTCCACTCCATGGCGCAGATGTTCACGCGCCGTCCGTCCAGCGATCCCGAGGCCGAAAGCAGCGCATCGGAGAGGTGCGTGGCTTCCTTGGCCTTGGCCAGCTTATCGCGATAGGCGTCGTCCAGGCGGAGCGGATCGCAAGATGTCATCCCCGTGTCGAATTCTTCAAAGCCGTCGTCGAAGAGCATGCCCAGCCGCGTGCGGGCATCGACACGGAAATGAAATTCGCACTTGGGGCAGCACTGGAGGTTCTCGTCCAGAGCTTTTTTCCAGATGATCTGGCCGCAGCTTTCACACTTCAGCCACAGGCCCTCGGTGCGGAGGCGCTTCTCGCCTTCGCCCGAACCTTCGTCCATGCCAGGTTTTTCACGGGTAAACCACGCCATACGGTGCTGCTTCTAGCGTAGCAGGCGGGGGTTGAAAGCCCTACTTCATCTCCCAAACGCAGGCGGCAAAGTCCCGGCGATTCACGAATCCCATGCGCTCGTAAACCTGTACGGCGGAAGCGTTGGACGTTGTCACAGTTAGACTTACTGTCCGGCAGCCGTGGTCGGCGAGCGCCACCAGGCTCCGGCGAAGCAGTTCGTATCCGAGCCCCGTGCCGCGAAAGGCGGGCGAGACGCAAACCTGGGTAATATGGCCGACATTGTGCGCCACCAGGCTGGTGAGGCAGACGCCGTAGAGCCCGCGTCCGGTGGCCGGGATCGCGACACAGGCGGCCGGCGCGAAAAAGGTTCCGCAGCCCGGGTATTGCACGATGTTGGTGAGAAAACGGCGCGCGCCGCTGGCGGAGCGGTATTGATCGTTGATGTTGCTGTCCACGTGACCCAAGTAAGCCGCGGCAATCAGCCGCGCGGCGTCTTCCTGGCGTCCCTCCGACCAGGGCGCGATGGTGACCTTGGGCTCGCGCGGGGGCAGGGAACGGATGGCGTCCAGGGACACTTCAAAGAACTTGCGTGGGAACGCCCGGAACCAGCGGGGATTCGGCATGCTTCGGGTGAGCGGCGAGCTGAGCATCATGAGCTGTGCTTCCACGCGGCGCGTGCCCGGTATGCGCCACATCGAGTCGAGGATGGCGTTCAGCAGCGCACTTTCATTTTCGACGGTTCGGTAGCGCCGCCCGACGTATAAGCCGCCGATCAGACCCTTGCCGTCCTCACAGACGTAGTAACCGTACCCGGCCGCTTCCTTCTCGCCCGGCAGTGTGAAGCCGGTGAGCGCGTGCATATCGACGAACCGGCGGACCAGGTCGGCCGAGGGGCGGTAATCCCAGTTCAGTTCGGTGCGCCATTCCTCAGTTTCCTCGTGGAGCAGCGATTCCAGATAGGAAGAGGTAACATCGCGCAGGTCCAGCAGCGGGTTGGGGTACTGGTCGAATAGCGCGGCCATGGCCTGATATTAGCGCGACCGAGGGGGGTAAAGAAAAAGGCCCCGGCATTGCCGGAGCCTTTTTCAAGAACGGGAATTGGAAATAGTCAGCCGATCAACCGCGCGCGCGCTTCCGCCGCACCAGAGCCATACCGGCCAAACCCAGACCTAGCAATGCGAACGTGGCAGGTTCCGGCACCGCACCGATCACTTCTCCATTACGTACCTGGAAGTCGTAGCGTCCCAGGACGTCGCTGTTCAGATCATGGCCTACCAAGCTATTCGGACCGCCGTCGATCAAAGCACCGTTGATCAGCGAGCCCGCCAACTGGAAAGAAGTGGTCGAACCATTGGTGTATCCTACCGCCGCCGACGTGCCGCCGAGTCCGTCTGTTCCACCGCTGGCGCCGCCGGTTTCCCATTGGATCCGGTCATAATTGAATTCGATATCGAAGTTCCCCGCGCCCGTATCCGACCGGTCGCTCAGAATGAGCTGGAAGGTATTCAATTTGTCGGTCGCTGAGGAATAGTAGCCGACAGCGGGCCAGTTCACGATGAATGCGTCGCGACCGTTGTAGGTAGCATTCCCATAGGTCGTCAATCCACTGCCCGTTCCGTTCGTATCCACATCCGCGAAGAACGGTGCGATGATGGGCGACCCAAATGTTGAAAAGGCGTTAGGCGTGTACGTGCTCAACGCCTCTGTGAAGGTAATATTGCCGTTGTTGTTTACGTATGCCTGCGTGGCGATTGTACCGAAGAGGTTAATGCCGCTGCCGCCGTCAATATTAAGATTGACCAGGCCTGTGGAACTATCGTCATTAGCCGGGAGTGTAGTCGTGACCCCGGCGAAGCTGACAACAGCTCCCGCGTGAAGCGTGGCGGGAACCATCGATAAAACTGCGATTGCAGAAAAAATCAGAGCCGGTTTGTTTTGCCGTGAGCACATGAGCTGAATATCCTCCGTGTTAGATTGAACTACTCGTCCGTACACGCCTTGTGCGACGTCACACAACATCGTTACCGTTGCTGTCAGTCCGTCGTTTCACAACCGCGCATTAGAGAGTATACACCCGTACTAGGGTATTTCTAGCCGTCTACGTAAGGTTTTTCCGGACGAAACGTACTACGGGTACTGGCTTGACAAAGGACTCCCACTCGGCCCAACTCACTGGCCATAAGTCTAGGAAGTGACCATTTTTCTGCTAGTTACAGGCGGGCGTCTTAACCGTGCGGTCCCATGAATGCGACGAACTCAAAGATGCGTGGTGCTGGAGAGACTACGAACCCAGCATCTTCTTAATCCCCGCCGTCGCCTGCCGGGTCCGCTGCGGATTCTCGATCAGCGCGAAGCGCACGTGCCCTTCGCCCATCGGTCCGAAGCCGATTCCGGGTGACGCGGCCACCAATGCTTTCTCCAGCATCAACTTCGAGAACTCGAGCGAGGTCAGGTGCTTGTGCTTTTCCGGCAGCGGCGCCCACACGAACATGGTCCCCTGGGGAGGCTCCACCGGCCAGCCTGCCTGGTTCAATCCGTCGATCAGGACGTCGCGGCGCTTCTGATACATCGCGCAGATCTTCTTGGTGTCTTCCTCGCACTCGCGCAGGGCGATAATCGACGCGATCTGAATGGGCTGGAACACGCCGTAATCCAGATAGCTCTTGATCCGCGCCAGCGCCCCGATCATCTTCGGGTTGCCAAGGCAAAAGCCCACCCGCCAGCCCGCCATGTTGTAGCTCTTGGACATCGAGAAAATCTCGACGCCGACTTCCTTGGCTCCCTCGACCTGCATCATGCTGGGCGGCTTGTAGCCGTCGAAACCGAGATCGGCGTACGCGAAATCGTGCACCACCATGGTTCCGTGATGCGCCGCGAGCCTCACGATCTCCTTGAAGAAATCCAGATCCACGCACTGGGTCGTGGGATTGTGCGGGAACGAAATCAGGATCATCCTGGGCGGTTTGGACGACTTCTTATACAGATCGTTGAGCGACTGAAGAAAGTCGGCCGGCGTGGGCATCGGCAGCAGGCAGGCGTGTCCCTCGGCCATGATGACGCCGTACTGATGGATCGGATAGCAGGGGTTCGGCGAGACCACCGCATCGCCCGGTCCGATCACGGCGAACAGCAGGTGCGCCAGCGCGTCTTTTGCGCCGATGGTAACGATCGCTTCCGTATCCGGGTCGAGCGTGACGCCATAATTCTTCTGGTAGCGCTTGACGATTTCCTGGCGCAAGTGCGGGATGCCCTTGGACATCGAGTAGCGATGGTTGCGCTGGTTGCGCGAGGCTTCCACCAGCTTGCTGACGATGGCGCGGGGCGTGGCGCCGTCGGGATTTCCCATCCCCAGGTCCACCACATCCATCTGTTCGGCCCGTGCTTTTGCCTTCATCTCATTGATGACGGCAAATACGTAGGGCGGCAGCTTCTGGATGCGGTAAAACTCCTCATTGGGGTGCATTATTTCCATTCTACGGCAGCAGCGCACGGACCCGCCGTGGCATCATGGAATTTGGTCCGCTCTCCTCTGCTCGCCATCTTCCTGATCGTCGCGGTCGACGTGCTCGGTCTGACGATCATGATTCCCCTGCTCCCGTTTTACGCGGAGAAGCTGGGCGCCAGCGCGACCGAAGTCGGCTGGCTGATCGGGATTTACGCGGCCTGCCAACTGTTTTCCGGACCCCTGCTGGGACGGCTGTCGGATCACACCGGCCGCAAGCCGCTGCTGCTGGTGAGCCAGGCGGGGACCTTCATCGGGTTCCTGGTCACGGCATTTGCGCCGACCCTATGGATCTTGTTCCTGGCGCGATCCATCGACGGACTGACGGCCGGAAATTTGTCGCTGGCGCAGGCTTATATCTCGGATGTCACCGAGCCGAAGGATCGCGCGAAATCGTTCGGCATCATCGGCATCGCGTTCGGGATGGGGTTCCTGATCGGGCCGGCGATTTCCGGATTGCTCGCCAAGTATGACTATCGTTATCCGATCTTCGCCGCCGCGGCGATGTCGGCCACCAGTATCCTGACCACGTATCTCCTGTTGCCGGCGGTTATGCCGGCAGGAGCCGGGAAGGGCTTCTCCGGTCCGGGCGGAAAGCGGCTTTCCCTGGTCCAATGGGGCGCTTACGCCGTGTATTTCCGAGATCCGGCGCTGGCGGCAAAGCTGTATCAGTTTTTCGCCTTTGCGTTCGGCTTTGCGATGTTCATTGCGGGCATGCCCCTGGTCCTCGAACGCCGCCTCACCTGGGCCGCCAAGCCGTTTGGTCCGGAACAGGTCGGCTACACGTGGGCCTTCGCCGGCTTGATGGGAATTTTTCTGCAGGGCCCCGCGCTGGGGCGATTAGTGAAGCGCTTCGGAGAACGCGCGCTGAACCGCACCGGTTTCATGGGTTACGCCTGCGGATACGCCTTGCTGGCATTCTGCCACTCGATCCCGATGCTCGCGCTCGCGACGTTCGTCACCTCCATCGGCGGCCTGGTGCGGCCGACGCTCACCAGTTTGATCACGCAGGCGACTCCGCGCGAAGAACAGGGAGTGGTGCTGGGCTTGACGCAATCCCTCAATTCCCTGGCGCTGATCATCGCGCCTCCGCTGGGCGGATATCTCATCGAGGAAGGTTGGCTCACGGCCTGGGGATTAACGGCTTCAGCGGTCGCTTTCATTGGTCTGATGCTGGCCTCCGGCTCCGCGAAGGAGCTGAGCGAAAATTCCCCACCGGTGAACGCGACCGTTCCCTGACGGACTGTGTTGCCCTCCAACGGGTTACGCTCAATCGACACTTAGTACCTATCTGCGCGCTCGCGCCGCGACGATTTACAAGTAAAGGCAAAACCTAACTTGAGTCGTATCTCTGTATTCGCTTGTGAATCCCAACCCATCGTCCTCGAAGGGCTGGCCAAAGTACTGTCCGGCTGCGAGGATCTGGACTTTGCCGGCTCGGCCCCCGCGCTTGGCGAGACGTTTGCCGCGGTCCGGCAAATCCAGCCCGATATCGTGTTGCTGGATCACTCCGCCGGGCTGAAGGCGGTGTTCGAGTTTATCGCCGATGTGAAGAACGCCGCCGGGGCCTGTCAGCCGGTGCTGTGGGTCCACGACCTGGCGGATGTGGATTGCTTCCGGGCTTTGCGCTGCGGCGCGCGCGGCATCCTCAAGAAGACCTTGCCGGTAACGGCGCTGATCGAGTGCCTGCGCTCGGTGGCTGGCGGAAATGTCTGGATCGAAGGCTCGCCGGAGCAGTCTCCGGATGGCTCCGAGCGGCGGTCGGCTCCCCGCCTGACGCCCAGGGAAAAGCAGATCGTTCAGCAAATCTGCGAAGGCCACAAGAATAAGGAAATCGCCCAGGTGCTTTCCATTACCGCCGGAACGGTGAAAGTGCATCTGATGCATATTTTCGAGAAAACCGGCGTAAAAGACCGCTTCGAGCTGGCCATCCAAGGCCGCAAACTGCTGGGTGTGGACGGTTCCGCGGTTCCGCTGGAAATATCCAAGATCGGCCCCCAATCCGAAGATCACGGGGAACCGGCGCTAAAGTACACGCACATTCAAGGCGAATAACAAGGGAGTGATCCCGACGCAAACCATCCCGGCCGTGGCGCCGGAGGTGCGGAGCAGCGATGGAAGCATAAAAGCGATCCGTCGCCCTGTTCCCCTGTATGCCGTGCTGGCCGTGATGGCGTTCTGCGCCTTCTGGACCCTGCTCGGATCGATGCTGGTCCAGGGGGCCCGGCTGCACGACTTTCTGAACCTCTATGCCGGCGCGTCGCTGGCGCGCGATGGAGCCTTCGCCCAGATGCATGCGCCGGATATCCAGCTTCAGCGCGAGCGGGTGTACGCGCCGCAGCTTCCCGAACTGGTCCCCTTTGTGCGTCCGCCGTTTTACGCGCTGCTATTAGCGCCCCTCGCATGGGTGCCGTTCGGTTCGGCCTTCTGGGTGTGGCTGGGAATGCAGACCGCCGTGCTGGGCGGGACGTGGGCCTGGGCCTTCCGGCGCTGGGGCGCCGACGCATTGATCTTCGGCTCCATGTACCTTCCCACTGCCCTGGGGATCGCGCACGGCCAGGACTGCGTGCTGCTCCTAGTGATCGTACTGGGGACTTATGCCCTGGCATACCGCGAGAAACATTTCGTAAGCGGCCTGATCCTGGGCGCCGGCCTGATTAAGTTTCATCTTTTTCTGTTGTGGCCGCTGGCTCTGCTCGTCCAGAGGCGCTGGCGAATGCTCGCGGGCGCTTGCGTTTCCGTGGTCGTCGAAGTTTTGATCTCGCTGATGGTGGCCGGTCCAGGCGGGCTGACGAAATACGTCGCGCTCCTGCGGATGTCTGACTTGCGCCACCTGAGTCCCTCGCCCGAGCTGATGATCGACGCGCGCAGTATCGCGTTGAATCTTGGAATCGATAGCTTGGCGGTGACTGGATTGTTGATTGCGGCAGCAGTGATTTTGACCGTAGCGGCCTGCTGGCGCGCACCGCTGTGGCGAGTGGTCGCGGCCGCCAGCGCCGGATCGCTTCTGGTCGCACCGCATGTGTATGGTTACGACGCGGGACTGCTGCTCGTCGGCCTGTGGCTCGCCATGTTCGAAAGCGGCAAACAATCTGGGTCACGAGCCGAGTCACGAGCGCCTCGCATCACGGCCACCGTTCTGCTCACGCCGGTTCCGATGCTGCTGGGCTTGGCCGGGTCGCCCTGGGCCGCCGCGACACCGCTGGCGTTGCTCGCGTTCCTTACCAGTCTGGCCTGCATGATGCCCCGGCCGTGGCAGTGGAGGACCGCATGACGCCCCCGCAAACACTCACGACGGTCACCACGTCCGTCCGTCCGTCCGTGCCGCGGATGGAAACGGTTCTCGCCAGCCGCTGGGCGCGCGTACTGATCCCGTCTTTATCCGACTTGTTCTTCCTGGCGGTTCTCATCTGGCTGTTCATGAGCTCCGGCGCCGCCGGCTGGGAGGGACTGCTGGCGGACGCCGATGTCGGCTGGCACATCCGGACCGGCGATTACATTCTGAGTCACCACGCTGTTCCACGCATGGACCTGTACTCGTTTTCGAAACCCGGTGCTCCCTGGTACGCCTGGGAGTGGCTCACCGACGTGCTCTACAGCGGCTTGCACCAGATGGCCGGACTCAAGGGAATCGTGCTGTTCGCGGCCGTTCTGATCGCGCTGTATGCCTGGACGCTGGTGCGCAGGATGGTCCGCCGCGACGTGCATTTGTTCGTCGCGCTGGGGGTTGCGCTGCTGGGCGTGGGCGGATCCAGCATGCACTTCCTGGCGCGCCCGCATTTGCTGACTTTGCTGCTTCTTTCCGTTTCGGTGTGGCTGATCGAAGAGGATCGTCTGCGGCCCACGTCCCGGATTTGGTGGCTGGTGCCGCTCACCGCGGTCTGGACCAATCTGCATGGCGGGTTCCTGGCTCTGATCGCGGTGCTGGGCCTGGCGAGCGTGGGCAGCGCCATCGAGGCGTTTGGGGGGAGTGGGTCCGGTTCCAACCGGACCATTCGCGATGCCGTGCGTTACGCCAAACTCACGCTGGCATGCGCCGCTGCGACCCTGGTGAACCCTTACGGCTGGAACCTGCACCGGCATGTACTCGAATACCTGCGTTCGGACTGGATCCGCAACGTTATTCAGGAATTCCAGTCGCCGGTCTTCCGCTCGGAGAACATGCTGCAGTTCGAGGCTCTGCTGCTGATCGGACTGATCGTGGCGGGAGCGCAGTTCCGCCGCTGGAAGATCGTCGAAGGACTGTGGATCGTGTTCTGGGCGCATATGGCGCTGGGCAGCGTGCGCCACGCGCCCGTCTTTATCGCCGTGACCGCGCCGATCATCGCGTCGCAGTTGAGCGCCTGGTGGAACCAGGCCACCGCGCACGTCCAGAAGAGCTCGCTGCCGGGGATTCTGAATCTGATGGCCGCCGATGCGCTCAAGGGGTTCCGGCGAACCAGCGCCTGGCCTGCCACTGCCGTGGCCGTTCTGATCGTCATGGGACCTCCCATAAAATGGCCCCAGGATTTTCCCGATTTCGTGTTTCCGGTGAAGATCGTGCGCGCTCACAGCGACCTGATCCTGCGATCCCGCGTTCTGACCACCGACCAGTGGGCCGACTATCTGATCTACGTCAACCCGGCCCAGAAGGTGTTCATTGACGGCCGCAGCGATTTCTACGGACCTGAAGTCGGCAACGATTACCTTCGTCTCACCAGTGGAGCGTGGGACTGGCGGCGATTGATGGACAAGTATCGCTTCGACCTGGCTCTGCTGCCGGTCGATTCGGCTCTGACCCAAATCCTGAAACTGGCTCCGGACTGGCAGGTCATCCAGGACGACGGTAAGCGAATTCTCTTAGCTCATAGGTCCTCCTGAGTACTCCGGATGGCCCAGTACGGCGCGGAACTAAGGTTCTAAGCACCATAGGCCCTTTGGCAGGCTGGGGCTAATGAAAAGCCCCGACGCCGCCGAAAGACTATCCAGGTAGGAGCAAACAGCGGAAATGGTGGAGAAGGGTGCGGGCGGGCGCGGAACCGGTATCGACCGTGGTCTTCGGTCTGCTCGTATTGCGCGGCTTCCGATGGAATGGATGGATCCGATGAGCTGGCGGCTTCCGTCCGGGAAAGACCTGGCGGAGTTCGCGCTGCAGTCGGGTTTTCTCGCGCCGATGATGCTGGAGCGTCCGAATTTGAAGCGCAGGAAAGCGCCGGTGCCGGCTCCAGCCAGCCCGGTTGTGGTGGAAAGACAAGCAGGGGAGGTGCCGGAGCATTCCGGCAGCTTTCGAGGGATCCGGTGAGCGTTCAAGTGTGGATCGCAGTTCTGGTGGGCCTGGCGGCGATGATCGATGATCTCGCGCGCCGGCAGATCGCCAATTGGATTCCGTTGTCCGCCCTGGCTGCCGGATTCGGCTGGCAGATCGGACAAAGCGGCCTGAACGGATTGTTGTATGCGGGAATCGGGACCGTGGCCGGTTTCGCGGTCTTCCTGATTTTTTACCTGCTGGGCGGAATGGGCGGGGGCGACGTGAAACTGATGGCGGGCTTCGGAGCGTTGCTCGGCTTCCATCAACTGATTGCCGCCGCGCTGTGGACGGCCGGTGTGGGCGGCGTCATCGCCGTGGGAGTTTTGGGCGTGCGCGCCTTGCGGAGCGCGCTGGGCTGGACCAAGGGTGCAACTTCGAAACAAGGCGGGGGCCAGGACTCGATTCCTTACGCGCCAGCGATTGCGCTGGGAGTCTGGTTGTCGCTGGCGGCAAGAGTCTAGCGGGCATTAGGTATAGAGGAGAACAAGTATGGATCGCAGGTTTCTGACGGTATTGGGCGTCAGTCTGGTATTCGCGCTGGTGGTGTCGAGCGTGTTCTACCAGATGACTTCGCGGGGGAGCGGACCCAAGAAAAGCGAACCGAGCGACATGAAGGACGTGGTGGTTGCCACGCGTCCATTGGGCGTCGGCGTCATGGTCAAGCCCGCCGACGTGAAATTGATGAAGGTCGCCATGGACGCGTTCCCCAAGGGTGCGTTTTCGAAGGTAGAAGACGTTCTGGACCGGCCCGTGGTGTCCAACATCCTGCTGGATGAGCCGCTGCTCGAAGGCCGCCTGGCAGTCAAGGGAAGCGGCTTGGGCCTGGCGCCCACCATCCCTGTGGGGATGCGCGCGGTCACGGTTCGCGTGAACGACGTCGCGGGAGCGGCGGGATTCGTCCTGCCCGGCCTGCGCGTAGACGTACTGGTCACCGGCCGTCCGCCCACGGGCGACAGCACCATGACCTCCACGGTTCTGCAAAATCTGCTGGTTCTCTCCGCCGGACAAGCCATGCAGTCGGACGCGCGCGGCACCCCCGTCTCGGTCTCCACGGTGACCTTGCTGGTGTCTCCGGCCGACGCCGAAACCCTGACGCTGGCCAACGGCGAAGGACGCATCCAGCTGGTGCTGCGTAATTCCAGCGACGAGGGAATCGAGAAGACCCCGGGACGTTACGTCGCCGAACTGTACGGTTCGCCTCGAAAACCCGCAGCGCCCGCTCCGGTCCGTACCGCTCCAGCTCGCAGGCCCGTGGTCGTGGTCGCGCCGCCCGTCGCCATCCCGATCGCGCCTCCTCCGCCGGATCAGATCGTGGTCATCCGCGGGGACAAGAAGACCGTGGAAGTGATCCCGAGGGGCAACTGAAAGCGCCAGACCCATACAACAGAAGGAAACGACTATGACTTCCATTCGTGTGTTTGACAATGCCGTTGCCGGGCAGATCCGCAAGATCGCAGTGACCGCGGCACTGTTGGGGCTGGCGACCGGTATCGGCCGAACGCAGAATGCCGAGGATTTGCGGATCACCGTCGGCAAAAGCATCGTGATCGACTACCCCGGCGATATCCGCCAGATCTCGACCAGCAATCCCGAGATTATCGATGCCAATCCGGTGACCACCCGGGAAATCCTCATGTCCGGCAAGGGGCTGGGCTCGGCCACCATGGTGGTGTGGAGCAAGACCGATCAGCGCATGTTCTATAACGTCACGGTGGAGCTCAACCTGGAGCCGCTCCGGCGCATGCTGCAGGAAACGTTCCCCGGCGAGAAGATCGAACTCCACAGCTCGCGCGATTCCATTTCGCTAAACGGCACGGTTTCGAACAAGGACGTTGCGGATCGCGCGGTCGCGCTCTCGGCGACCTTCGCGAAGACCGTGGTGAATAACCTGCAATTGACTCCCGGTCCGATTGAAAAACAGATCCTGCTGCGCGTCAAATTCGCCGAGCTCGATCGCTCCAAAGCGCAACAATTCGGCGTGAACCTCCTCTCCACCGGAGCTCTCAAGACCATCGGAACGGTATCCACCGGACAATTCAACTCAGGACAGGTGGTTCCCGGCAGCGGGGGCGGTCCTACCACGTTAACCATTACGGACGCCCTCAACTTCTTCGCGTTCCGTCCGGACTTGAACATCGGTGCGTTCGTCAAGGCGCTGGAGCAGGAAAACGTCCTGCAGATTCTTGCCGAGCCGAACCTGGTGACCACCAATGGAAAAGAAGCCAACTTCCTGGTCGGCGGCGAATTCCCGGTGCCCATCCTGCAGGGCGTGGGAGCTGCCGGAGCGGTCACCATCCAGTTCAAGGAATTCGGCATCCGCTTGCTGTTTACTCCGCAGATAACCGGGAACAAGACCATTAAGCTGGCCCTTCGCCAGGAAGTATCGACCATCGATTACGCCAACGCGGTCTCGCTGCAGGGATTCCTGATTCCCGCGCTTTCCACACGCCGCGCGGAAACCAACGTGGAACTCGCCGAAGGCCAGACGTTTGTGGTGGCCGGGCTGATGGATAACCGGGAAACGGACGCATTTTCGAAGATCCCCGTGATCAGCAGCATCCCGGTCCTCGGCTCGCTCTTCAAGAGCAAGACCGAGAACAAGAACAACACCGAGCTGGTGATGCTGGTGACGCCCGAGGTGACCGAAGCCCTGGGGCCCAATGATCCTAAGCCGCAGCCGTACTTCCCGAGGGATTTCCTGAAGAGGATCGATCCCAAAGACGTGCAGCCGGGCAAGTCCGGGGGCAAGAAGTAAGCCTACGAAGTAAGACCAGTAGAATCCGCGGGGAAACGGAGTCGGGAGCTGTTCAGGTGAGCCAGTTACTACAAAACGGACCGGAAATCACCGCGCTGTTGATCGCGCCCGATCGCGAACTCGCGCGGAAGTTTCTGGAGACCATTCCGCAGACCCGCGGGTTCCAGATTCTGGCGGACCTCAAGACCTATCCGCCCCACCAGACGCTGGAGATCCGGGCCAGGCAGCTCAGGCCGCAAGTAGTGCTGCTGGACCTGGGTTCGGACCCGTCGACGGCGGTCGATCTGGTCCGCTATATAGCCTCGCTGAATCCCCCGATGCACGTGGTGGGTCTGCATACGCACAATGACTCCCAAATGATTCTGCAGTGTTTGCGGGCGGGAGCGATGGAGTTCCTATACGCTCCCTTCGATCTGGCCACGCAGAGGGACGCGATCTCGCGGCTGCGCCGGCTGGTGGTGCCCGAGAACGTGCGGCCCACCGAAGCGGGTCATGCCGTGGCCTTCAGCAGCTGCAAGCCGGGCTCGGGAGCCTCCACCGTGGCTACGCAAACGGCGTTTTCCCTGCACCGGCTGACGGGAAAGAAAATTCTGCTGGCGGATTGCGATCTGACCGGCGGCACCATCGGGTTTTACCTGAAGCTGAGCCACAACTATTCCCTGCTGGACGCGCTGCAACACGTGGAGCATCTGGATGCGGCCTTATGGAATTCGCTGGCCGTCAATTATGGCGGTGTCGATATTCTGCCCGCTCCGGCCGTTCCTTACGCGGATCCCGTGGATGGCGCCCGCCTGCGGATGCTGGTGGAACAGGCCCGCAACATTTACGACTGGGTGATTCTGGATCTCCCCACGGTGTTCAGTCCCACCAGCCTGATGGCGACCGCGGAATGCGAACGGGCATTTCTGGTTGCCACAGCGGACCTTCCCAGCTTGCATTTGGCGCGCAAGGCGCTGACCATGCTCAACCACCTGGGTTTTCCCCAGGAACGCTTCCACGTCCTGCTGAACCGCCTGGACCGGCGCGAAGAAATCGGGATCGCGGATATGGAAAAACTGTTCGGCTGCAGCGTGCACGCCAGCCTTCCCAACGATTATTTTGCCCTCCACCGCGTGGTGACGCTGGGCCAGCCGCTGGGCACGGAAAACGATTTGGGCCGGGCGATTGAGAATGTCGCGCGGCGGCTGTGCGGGGCGACCGGAAAACCGCCGTCCCCGGGCGCGCGCGAGCTGAAGCCGGCGGCGATTGCAAGTTTGAGTTTTTGAAGGATCTCAGGTTTTAGAGAATCAAAATGTTTAGCTCTTTAGAAAACGGAACCAAGAACACTCAGCAAATCTCCTGGGAACAGAGACTGCTGAAGAATGCCGGCCGCCAGAAGACCAACCTGAAGCCCGAATACCAGGAGCTCAAGTTCACGCTGCATCGCAAGCTGGTGGACAAGATCAACCTGGAGGCGCTGGCCACCATCGATAACCAGCGCGTTCGAGCCGAAGTCCGCCAGGCGGTCATTCAATTGATCGACGCCGAGCCGACCCTGCTCAGCTCGCTTGAAAAGCAGCAGATCAGCGACGAGGTATTGGACGAGGTATTCGGCCTCGGCCCGCTGGAGCCGTTGCTGCAGGACCCGGGCATCTCCGACATCCTGGTGAACACGTTCCGCCAGGTGTATATCGAAAAGAAAGGTCTGCTGGAGTTGACCAACGTCACCTTCCGCGACGACCAACACCTGCTGCGGATCATCGACAAGATCGTCAGCCAGGTGGGCCGGCGCATCGACGAATCGACGCCCATGGTGGACGCCCGCCTGAGCGACGGATCGCGCGTCAACGCCATCATCCCGCCGCTGGCGGTGGACGGTCCGCTGCTCTCCATCCGCCGTTTTTCGACCGACAAGCTGATGCCGCCGGATCTGGTGGACCGCAAGGCGTGTTCGCCCGGCATGATGGAACTGCTCGAAGCCGCGGTCAAGGCCCGCCTGAACATCATCATCGCCGGCGGAACCGGCTCCGGTAAAACCACCCTGCTGAATGCGCTGTCCTGCTTCATTAATCCGAAAGAGCGCATCGTCACCATCGAAGACGCGGCCGAGCTGCAGTTGAAGCAGCCGCACGTGGCGCGCCTGGAAACCCGGCCCGCTAACCTCGAAGGCACGGGCGCCGTGCGCCAGCGCGAATTGCTGGTGAACAGCTTGCGTATGCGTCCCGACCGCATCGTGGTGGGCGAAGTCCGCGGCGAGGAAGCCCTGGACATGTTGCAGGCCATGAACACCGGTCATGACGGCTCGCTGACCACGGTGCACGCCAATACTCCGCGTGACGCCGTCAGCCGCCTGGAGGTCATGATTTCGATGGCCAACTCGAATATGCAGATTGTCTCGATCCGCCAGCAGATCGCCAGCGCCGTGAACGTGCTGGTCCAGGCGGCCCGTATGAGCGACGGCTCGCGCCGCGTGGTTTCCATCACCGAAGTGACCGGCATGGAAGGCGAGGTGGTTACGCTCCAGGACCTGTTCGTGTTCGACAAGCGAGGTCTGGATCCGGATGGAAAAGTGTTAGGCCGTTTCGCGGCTACCGGTATCCGTCCGAAATTTTACGAAAAGCTGTTGAGCGCCGGCATTCGCTTGCGTCCGGATCTGTTCGACGAAGTAGTGGAGGTCTGACGTCATGGGATTCCTGCCTCTGGCAATCGTGGTCTGGCTGGTCGCCGTGGCGGCCTGGTACTTCATTTCCAAGTATTACAAGAGCTCGGACGCCGACAAGATCAAGCAGCGCCTTACTGGCATCGGGAAAGCTCGTAGTAATAAGAAGACCAGCGAGACCAGGAGCGGTGAGCAGTCCATCATTCATGCCCAGCAGGCCGGCAACAAGTTCGCCCAATTGCTAGTCGAAAAATATCAGCTGGGGCCCAAGATCCAGTTGTTGCTCGAACAGGCCGGCTTACGCTGGAGTCCGGCCCGCGTGGTGCACTTGAGCATCATGGCGTTCGGCGCCGGATTCCTGTTCGGCTGGGTGATCCTGCCGATTCCGATGGCCCTGGATTTGCTGGTCGGCCTGGCGGTTGCGCCCGCGCCCTTCGTGTATGTCTTTCGTCAGCGCAAGAGTCGTTTGAAAAAGTTCGAAGCGATATTCCCGGAGACGCTGGAGTTCATCTCACGCTCCATGCGCGCCGGCCATGCCTTTTCCGTATCCCTCGAAATGATCTACCGCGAGTTCGCGGAACCGGTGTCGGGCGAGTTCCGCCGCACCTTCGAGGAGCACAACCTGGGACTCCCCATCGAGGTCGCGTTGCAGAGTTTGGCCAAACGTGTCCCATCTCTGGATGTGCACTTCTTTGTGTCCGCGGTCCTGCTGCAAAAGCGCACCGGCGGCAACCTGGCTGAGATTCTGGACAAACTGGCGTACGTGATCCGCGAGCGCTTCAAGCTGCGCGGGCGCATCCGCGCGGTCAGCGCGCACGGGAAGATGACCGCGACGACGCTGAGCTGCATCCCGCTTGCCGTGGCCGTTTTGATGTTCTACACCAATCCGGACTACGTGAAGTTCTTCTTCGAGGATGAGGTCGGCAACATCATGTTGGCGGTTGGCGTCGGCCTCCAAGTGATCGGGTATCTGATCATGAGAAAAATCGTGAACATCGAGGTTTAGCCATGTTTCTACTTACTATTCTGATCTTCTTTGCAATGGTCAGTGTGGCCACGGCCGTCGGTATGAAGCTGTATATCCGGCCGAAGGAAGCCATGGAGCGCGTGGTGGGCGTCGTGGCGCCCGCCGACGTGCAAGGCGAGCATCCCAGCCTGGCATTTCATGAGATCATCAAGCGCCTCGGCAACTTCGTTCCTCAGTCCCCCAAGGACGTGACCGTCATGCAGCGCCGGCTCATCCGCGCCGGAATCCGCAAAGAAGGTGCTCTGAAGGTTCTCTATGGCGCGAAGGTTGCTACCGGATTAATCTTCCCCGTCCTAGTCCTGACGGTAATGAGCGGTGTTTCCATCGATCCCGGGAACAGGATCGCGGTCGGCTTGGCGGCCGCCGCCGTGGGCTTCTTCGGCCCGAACGAATACGTGCGCCGGTTAGCCGCCAAGCGTCAGCACCAGATCGCCCGCGGTCTGCCGAATGCCCTGGATCTGCTGGTGGTCTGCGTCGAGAGCGGACTCGGTCTGGATCAGGCTATCTTGCAGGTCTCCAAGGAGTTGGAACACGCCCATCCGGAGATCAGCGAGGAATTCAGTTTTGTGAACCTGGAGCTGAAAGCCGGCAAACGACGCGTCGAGGCCCTGCGTAACCTGGCGGAGCGCACCGGAGTGGACGATCTCAAAAAGCTGGTCGCCGTTCTGATCCAGGCGGACCGTTTTGGAACAGGCGTGGCCCAAAGTCTTCGAGCCCACGCCGACTTCATGCGGGTCCAAGCCCGTCAAGTCGCTGAGGAAAAGGCCGCCAAACTCGGCGTCAAGTTGATCTTCCCGATCTTCTTCTGCATTTTGCCGTCGCTGTTCCTGGTGACGGTGGGGCCGGTGGCGATGAAAATCGTCCGGGAACTGGTACCCATGATGAACAATCTCTAGTACCCGCCTAAAGCTCCGGGCTAGCGAGGTCGAATTAATTCTTGTCAGGAAAGGAGAAACAGTGATGTTGGACGCTTCCACGGTTCGAGTCGTTTGCGCAGTTCTGGCGGTCCTGTTCTTAGGGATCATCGTGCTTCGCCGCAAAAAAAGCGCTGAGTAACGCGCCATTAGAGCGCGAGTTGTAGAAGTGGTGCGGGCTGGATGAAACTCATCGGCCCTGCTCCGCGCGGGAGCACCGCAGAAAGCCGGGGTGGCTGGTCGCCCGGGTGATCTGAGAACGGCACAAGAGTAAAAGTGGCATGGCCGGCACGCCGCGCTCCTCACTCTCTTCGAGTGGGGCGCGGCGGATCGGAAAGAAGTTTGATTTTTTGGGAGGGGGACGGAGTCAGTATGCTTCGAAAGCTTTGTTTGCTGGCGATGTTGAGCGCGTTTCTGCTGGGCCAGGCGGCCGTTGCCGGGACCTTCGGGAAAGTTGTATCGATCGGAGGCCACGCTTCCGACGTCGCGCTCGACGAGTCGCGGGGCGTGCTGTACATCGCGAATTTTACGGCCAATCGCATCGAAGTGATGTCGCTGGCGACCAAGACTATCCAGACCTCGCTCAATGTGATGCCGCAGCCGTATTCGATTTCGGTCTCTCCGAATGGACACTGGCTGCTGGTGGCGCAATACGGCAACATTGCCGCGCCCGGTTCGCCCGCCAATGCCCTCACGCTGATCGATCTGACCAACAACTATGCGAAGCAGACGTTCGTGCTGCCGGAGCCGCCGCTGGGACTGGCCTTTGGCTCCGATAATCGCGCCCTGGTGGTGACCACCAAGAATTTTCTCATCTTCGATCCCGGCTCGGGATCCGCGCAGGTGCTGATCTCCATCGCCGACCAGGCGGTCAAGAGCATACCGCAGCCGCCCCAGACTCTTCCGCAGAGCTTCGTCATGGCGTCGGTGGGAGCGTCCGCTGACGGGAACTGGATTTACGGGTTCGGAGACTCCATGGTATTCCGGTACAACGTGCCGTTCGGCTCCTTGAACAGCAGCATCTATAGCGCGACTCCGCCTCTGGGGCCGCGGGCTGTGAGCGTGGCTCAGGACGGCAGTTATGCGGCTCTCGGCTGGACCATGACGGATTCGCAAGGACGCCTCTACGCCGACTTCCCCAATCCCCTGGGCACGCTGGGCGTGGGTGGCCATGCCGTGGACTCGGTGGCTGGATTGGTGTATTCCGAAGTGCAGCAGACTCTGGCCGATCCGCCGGTGCTGACGGTTCGCGACGCCGATAACCTCACGCTGCGCGAAACCCTCCAGTTGCCGGAGCACCTGGCGGGACGCGCGGTGCTCTCGAGTGACCGCCAAACCATGTATGCCTCCTCGGCCTCCGGCGTGCTGGTTCTGCCGGTCGGCAATCTGAATCTCTCGCCGCGTTTGTCGGCTTCGGTCGAGGATCTGGTTTTCCGCGGAAGCTTCTGCGACCGCACGCTGGCCACCGAGACGTTTGTCCTCTCCGATCCGGGCGGCGCTAAAGTTCCGTTCACCATCACGTCCTCTAATTCCGCGGTCAGCGTCTCGCCCAGCTCTGGCACGACTCCCGCGACGATCACGGTGCGAGTCGACCCCAACGCCTTTGCCGATTCAAAAGGCACGGCCGCCGTCCAGCTAAGCTTTGCGTCGGCCACCGCCGTCAACGTTCCGAAGAACGTACGGGTTCTTATGAACTCCCGCGAGCCGAACCAGCGGGGCACGTTCATCAATATCCCCGGAACGCTGGTGGACATGATCTCTCACCCCACCAAGGATGAGTTCTACGTGCTGCGCCAGGATCTCAACCAGGTGCTGGTCTACAACGGCACGAACAATACCCAGAAGGCGGTGCTGCGCACCTGCACCAAACCCATGTCGATGACCATCACCTGGGACCGCAGCAAGCTTCTGGTGGGTTGCGACAACAGCCACATCATCAGCGTGTTCGATCTGGCAACCTTGACGCCTCTCAGTCCGGTCTACGCTCCGCGAAGCTATGTGCAATCCATCGCTTCCTCCGCCAAGGCGACGCTGGCGCTGATGCGCGATGGTGGCGGCGAGGAGCCCCAGATTCATAGCGTGGACCTGAACTCGCTGACCACCTCGAAGTACACACGCCTGGGCGTGTGGGACAATACGCTTCCCCTGAATACCGTGCTGGCGTCGGCGCCCAACGGCGCATCCATCCTGGCGGCGTCCAGCGACGGCAGCGTGATGCTCTATGACGCCAACGTGGACACCTTCACGATTTCCCGCAAGGACTTTACCTCGCTCGCGGGAGCGTACGCGGCCTCTTCGTATGGACAGTACGTCATCGGCAATACGATTTTCGATTCGTCCCTGGTGCAGACGGCGACCATTCAGCCCACCACCGGACTCTCTTCGGGTTTTGTTTTTGTGGACCAGAACGGTCTCTTTCTTTCCGCCCCGGATTCCGCCAGCCCCGGTGTGATCGCGCGCGTGAATAGCGCGGATGGCACGGCCGTGCTGCCCACGGGCGTGGTGGAAGCAGGTTTGCTGGGTTCGACCACGGCGGAGTTTACCCGCACGCTGGCGATCCTTCCTGACCGGAGCGAGATCGTCGCGATGACCACCTCCGGGATCACGATTCTGCCGCCCAATTACGACGCCTCGGTGGCCGCGCCTTTCATCAGTGGTGCGGTGAGCGCCGCGGACCTGAAATCCCCGGTCGTGCCGGGAGGGTTGATGGCGGTGCTGGGAACCAATCTGAGCGGGACCAACCAGGCCACCAGCGAAGTGCCCTTGCCCACCACCATCGCCGATAGCTGCCTGACCGTGAATGGCGCGCCCACGCACATGCTGTTCGTTTCCCCGACCCAGGTCAATGCGCAGATGCCCTCGCAGGCCTCGGGCAACGTTGCTCTGGTCATGCACACGCCGGGCGGCGTGAGCAATACCTACTTCCTGACCTTACTGACCGGAGCGCCCTCGGTGTTTCTCATGACACTGGACGGCGTGGACAATGTGCCGGCGATCGTCCGCTGGAACAACGGGCTGGTGGTTACCGCCACCAATCCCGTGCACCGCGGCGACATTCTCACCATCTATCTGACCGGACTGGGCGCGGTGAATCCGACGGTGCCCGATGGATCGGCCGGTTTGGTCGATCCTCTATCGACAACGGTGACCGATCCCACGGTCCAGATCGGAGGCGTCGACGCCTCGGTGCTGTTTTCAGGCTTGGTCCCGGGCATGGCGGGAGCGTACGTGCTGAATGTGACCGTCTCCAACTCAACGCCGCAAGGCCTGAGTGTGCCGCTCACAATTACACTGAACGGCTTCACCTATTCGCAGAACGTTCGCGTCGTTCAAAAATGACGTCCAGAAGTCAGAGCGCGGCGCAGACCGCGAACTAACCAGGCGGGGGATTAAGAAAGAGGAGCGTATGAAACTCGTTCGTTTATTGGCAGTGTGTTCCGCGGCGGCCATGCTGCCCGCGGCGATGGCTCAGAAATGGGAGTTCGGCGCGGGTGCGGGAGCAGGTTTCTATACTCCGCAGAACGTGACTCTGGGCTCCGACTCGGCCTCGGCCAAGTTTAAAACCAGCGTGGCCATCAGCACCTGGGTGGGAGAGAACATGGGCGACCGCTGGGGCGGGGAACTCCGCTACAGCTATCAGCTCGGCGACGCACGGCTGAATCAGAACTCCACCGAGGCGGTGTTCGGAGCCGAGTCGCATACCATCAACTATAGTTTCCTGCTGTATACCAGACCCGCCGAATCCTCGACGCGCCCGTTCTTCGACGCCGGCGCCGGCATCAAGTTCTACCGTGGCACGGGAACCGAAACGGTGGTCCAGCCGCTTAGCCAATATGCGCTGCTCACCCAGGCCGGCGATTTGACGGGTGTCGTGAGCTTCGGCGGAGGCGTGAAGAAGAAACTCGGGGCGCATGCCTGGCTGCGCCTGGATGTCCACGACTATATGTCGCCCTTCCCCAAGCAGGTCATCACGCCGAACGTCGGCGCCAACGTCGAAGGATGGCTGCACGACATCGTGCCGATGGTGTCCATCAGCTTCGGAAATTGATCCCGGACGGTGTTCTTCGCGTCCGTTCTGCTGGTCATAAACAGACAAGGTTGAGGCCGGTCCCCGTACATGATGGTTGGGGGAATGACGGGGACCCTTCAGCCGTCTAAAGACCACCCACCCGACCCGCCGATAGAGGATCAGGTACGCCGATGTATTTCAACGCGAGTCCCACGAACATGACGGAGCTGCTGGTGGTGTGCGTGGCGGTGGTGTCCATCGTGATGCTGCTGAAGAAACGCTATGAAAGCAATCTTCCGCTCCTGTTCTATTCGCTCGCCGTGCTGTTCACCAACGGCGCGGACCGCCCCGTTCAGCCGGCGATTCTGTACGGCGGCCTGGTGTTCTGCCTGCTCCTGCGCTTCGAGTTCATGGGCTCGGGTTTTTCAAAGTTCGTGGCCTTTCTCGCCAATGCCGGATTGGTGTTGATGATTTGGGTGATGATGTCGCACGTTCTGGCGTAGTCCGCGCCGCTTCAATTCCTTTTAAGCTGTATAGATGAAGGGGATCCCTGTGCGCTCACCATCCACTATCGTGAACATCGCGGCAGTAGCGTTCGTTCTCGCCGCCCTGCCGTTGCCCGCTCAATGGCCGGAGGTTAAGACCAGGCGCGTGCCACTGACGCGCGACGGCAAACCGAACCTCGCCGCCCCGGCGCCAAAATTGGCCGATGGCAAGACGCCCGATCTATCCGGAATCTGGAGCGCCATCAGGGTTCCGTGCGAGGGCTCTCCCGCGGAACGCACGTTCGGATGCAACGATGTTCCTCTCGGAATCCCCGTCGCCATCATGGACGTTACCGCCACCGGATCGGAAGACGGACAAGCCGGGACCACCGTGCCCCTTCCGTATCAGCCCTGGGCCGAAGCGCAGGTGAAGCAAAATCTGGCCGACATCCGTAAGGATGACCCCACCACGCGCTGCCTCCCGATATCACCCGTGCGGCAGTGGGCGGATTTCTTCCCGATGAAGATCATCCAGACCGAGGATACCGTGGTCGTGCTCAGCGAATACATGGTTCAGTACCGGCAGATCTTTCTGGACGGCCGTCCTCTGCCCAAAGACGCGTTTCCCAGCTTCAAGGGGTACTCGGTCGGCCATTGGGAGGGCGATACACTCGTGGTCGAGACAACCGGGTACAAGAACGGTCTCTGGTTGGATCTCAAGGGTGATCCCCTCACCGAAGAAGGTCGGACCACCGAGCGAATCCGGCGCCCCAACTATGGCCGCCTGGAAGTTCAGGTCACGGTGAACGATCCCAAGGCCTACACCCGGCCTTGGTCGGCGACGCGCTATCTGACGCTGGCGGTCAACACCGAGCTCATCGAGGACGTCTGCAACGAGAACAACAAAAATCCGCCGCACATGGTCGGCAAGTAAGACCGGCTACGGCAGCTTCTTTCGATATTCCGGATACATCGTTTCCGCGCCGCCCATGGCCGCGGCTACGGGCACCTTGTGCCGCTCGGCAAACTCCGAGACAAACGGATTCTCGCCGGGCATGTAGCTGGGCACATGATCCAGGGGCCGTCCCGGAACTTCATCGACGTACTCGCAGGGATAGAGCCACCCTGTCGTGATTCCGCCCGTACCAATTCCCGCCTCGCTCGTGTTCAATGTAAAATCCTGGCTCTTGATCAGCGGCTCCGTCAGGTAATCGGGATCGGTGACCACGGTGACGTGCGTCAGATGATCGTCATGCCGGATGAAATGCTCCACCAGCGTGATCCGGTCGCTGGACGGCAGTCCGTTGCGGCGATGCCAGCCCTGCTTGATGTGGGTGGTGGTCACCGTCAGGATGTTCCCCTCCCACTTGCCCGTGGAAAAACCCATCCAGGTGTGCGCCGCGTAGGCGGGAGGATGCGGCCGTCCGTCCATGTAGATGGTCCGGTTCTGTTCGTAGTTGCTGATGTACTGCCGGATCGCGACCAGTTCCTGCGTCTGCGGATTGCGCTCTTCCCAGATGCGCAGCAGCAGCGGTCCGCGATACATATAGGCGACGGTGTGAACCTGGCACTGATGTTCGGGAAGCGTCAGCCGCGATGGATCCCACGCCAGCGCCCAGTGCCGCGCCGCGTCGTTGATGGGAAGGCCGAGATAGTCGACCAGCTCCGGTCCAGGGATGCGCTCCGGCTGGTCTTCGTGGAACACCGGGCTCCAGATGCCGGTGAGGTCCAGTTGGGCGAATGCGGGGCCTCCGCACAGCAGTCCGATTCCCAACACCAGCCATTTGGACATCAGGGTCTTTCTATCGGCAACCCCGCTTCATTCCACGCCCGCCATCCGCCGTCGAGCGAGATCGCGTTCTTATAGCCCATCTGCTGCAAAGCATCGGCGACCAACGCAGAGCGAAATCCGCCGCCGCAATACAGCACCATGGTGGTCGATTTGCCGGGAACTTCCGCCTCGATATCGCGCTCGATGATGCCCTTGCTCAGGTGGATCGCGCCGGCCGCGTGACCGGCGGCCCATTCGTGGTCTTCGCGCGTGTCGATCAGTACGTGATCGTCGGACTTCATCTTCTGGTATTGCTCGATGTCGACCTGTTTCACACGCGACTTCGCATCGTTCACCAGCGCCAGAAAACCGGGATTGTGCTTCTTATGGGCTGTACTCATGTGGTCATCCTCCGGATGCGGGCGCCCACGCCCGCCAGCTTCGATTCGATTTTCTCATAACCCCGATCGATGTGATAGACGCGATCCACCACAGTTTCGCCGCTGGCCGCCAGTGCTGCCAGAACCAGGGAAGCGCTGGCGCGCAGATCGCTGGCGATCACCTGCGCTCCCGACAGCGGCGTGGGCCCGGCGACGATCGCCTGTCGCCCTTCCAGGCGAATGTTCGCTCCCATGCGCGCCAATTCCTGGGCGTGCATGAAGCGGTTCTCGAAAATCGTTTCGGTGACGAACGAGATTCCCGCGGCCTGCGTCATGAGCGCCATGAACTGGGCCTGCAGATCGGTGGCAAAGCCGGGATGCTCCTCCGTGGTGATGTCCACGTTTTTCAATTTTCCAGGCACCCGCACACGCAGCGCGTCCGGAGCGGGCTCCGTCACCTCCACACCTGCTTGCTGGAGCTTGGCGATTAAGGCTCGCAGGTGCTCGGGCACGCATCCGCGTACCGTGAGGTCGCCGCGCGTCAACGCTCCCGCGATCAAGAAAGTCCCCGCCTCGATGCGATCCGGAATGATGGTGTGTTCGGCGCCGTGCAGCTTGGCGACGCCTTGCACACGAATCGTGGGCGTGCCCGCGCCTTCGATGCGCGCGCCCATGGCGGTCAGAAGCGCGGCGAGATCGGCCACTTCGGGCTCGCACGCCGCGTTCTCGATCACGGTTTCGCCGCGGGCCAGCACGGCCGCCATCAAAAGATCTTCGGTGCCGGTGACCGAGATGCGGTCGAACTGAACGTTCGCGCCCTGCAGGCCGTGGGGAGCGTCCGCTTCAATATAGCCGTGCTCCTGGCGGACTTCCGCGCCCAATCGCTCGAGCCCGGAGACGTGCAGATTGATGGGACGCGCGCCGATGGCGCAGCCGCCCGGCAACGATACGCGGGCCTTACCGCACCGGCCAACCAGCGGTCCCAGCACCAGGCTCGAAGCCCGCATGGTCTTGACCAGCTCGTAGGGCGCTTCGGGATGCTCGATTCGCGCGGCACAGATGGTAACCCGGCCGCCTTCGGTGGAGACCGTGGCTCCCACATGGCGGATCAGGTCGATCATGGTCCCAATGTCCCGCACCTGCGGGATCCGGTTTAAGATAACCGGCTCGGCCGTTAACAGGCACGCCGCCAGCGCCGGGAGCGCCGCGTTCTTGGAACCACTCACGGAGATTTCGCCCGCCAGCGGGACGCCCCCTTCGATTACTAACTTATCCAAGCTCTAAAGCCTCCCGAATCCTGCCCTTGGCCCGCGCCAGCAGCGTCTCGGCCTCTTCGCGCGTTATCTGCTTCTTTTGCATGACGATAGCGACTCGAACGCTGAGGCCCGCCTGATCCAGCAGTTCGGCCGCCCGATCATACCCGGCGCCAGTCGCAGCTTGAATGATACGACGGGCCCGATCCTCGAGTTTCTGGTTGGTGGGCTGAACGTTCACCATCAGATTGCCATAGACATGGCCGAGTTTCACCATCACGGCCGTGCTGATCATGTTTAAAACCAGTTTCGTGGCCGTTCCCGCGCGAAGCCGGGTGGACCCGGTGAGGATTTCCGGGCCGGGGATGGGCTCGATCGGGTACTGGACCATGCGCGACAGCTCGGAGCCCTGAACACAGCTGATCCCGCACGTCACGGCCTGGATCTCGCGGGCTTTCCCAACGGCGCCAAGCACGTACGGGGTTCGGCCGCTGGCCGAAATCCCCACGAGTACGTCGCCCGGCCGGAATCCGGAGGCCTCCAGGTCGCGAGCGCCGGCGGCTGGATCGTCTTCGACTCCTTCCACGGCATGTGCCAGAGCCCTTTCTCCGCCCGCCATGATCCCGCGCACCAGGTTCGGGGGGACGCCAAAGGTCGGAGGGCATTCGGATGCGTCCAGCACGCCCAGACGCCCGCTGGTGCCCGCTCCTATATAGACAAGGGAGCCTCCGAGCTCCAGGGCTCCCTTG
>Ga0209483_1000012_pt1 | contig 218102 bp, 216 predicted proteins | sample NGEPerA_FD_184508 | JGI IMG/M metagenome (GOLD analysis project Ga0209483, IMG submission 184508) | Arctic peat soil microbial communities from the Barrow Environmental Observatory site, Barrow, Alaska, USA - NGEE PermafrostL2-A... | ecosystem: Environmental > Terrestrial > Soil > Wetlands >... | reverse complement strand
GGTGACGCGCGGGTCGGGGAACGCCGGATCGGTCGCCACCGAGACGACCTGCAGCCGCTTCCAGTTCTTCAGCTCGCCGTGTTCGCCGTTGTCCGCCTCGGGGACGGCGGTCACGGCGACCGGAACGATCGGGGCCCGTCGCTCGGTCTGCAGCAAGACCCGGTCGCCCAGACGCTGGCCGATGAGGATCGAAACGAGGAGCACGACGGCGCCCGCGACCAGCAACGCGGACAGCCCCGGGCGGCGGCTAGGCGGCACGGACGGCGGGTTCGTCAGACCGGGGCCGCCGCCTCTCGACCCCCGTGGATCGGCATCGCGTCGACCAGCGCCGGCTCGCCGATCCGAATCTCCAGCATCCGCCCCGCTTCGACGCGGCGGCGGTACGACTCGCCTCGGAACTCGACGGTCACCTCACGGTCGCGCTCGCGGTCGTTGCAGAGGTAGATCAGCACCGCGCCGTGCGCGTCCTCGAACGCGACCGCAGCGACCTCGACCGGCGAGGTGCGGACCTCGTCGGAGACGTCGCGCCCCGCGAAATAGACGCGGTACGGCTCGTCGGCCGAGGCGAAGTCCATGTCGCCGACGATGATCTTCCGCTCGGCGTCGACGACGTAGCTGTGACGGCGGCCGCCCCAGTGCACCCGCACCGCCGCGGTCCAGGTCCAGTCGGCCGGGAGCAGCGGGGCGAGGTGCGGCCGGCCTGATGTCCGATAGCCGTCGAGCCCGCAGACGGTCTCCGCGACCGCCCACAGATACTTCGCGCCGGTCCACGGCGAGAGGTACATGCCGCGGTTCGTCAACGAGCCGCCGTCGAACCATTCGGCGAACTGGCCCGGAACGGTGTTCCGCGGCGCGCCGGCCTCCATCGTCTGATAGATCGCCTCCAGCCAGTGCGTCGCTTCGGCGTGGTTGCCGTTGCGCGCCAGCGCGACGGCGAACCACAGCGTGAGATCGGGCCAGATCCCGCCGAGCAGCCCGAAGCCGTGCGAAGGAAAGTACCACGCGTCCGCGGTCGAGATCGTGCGCAGCCCGACCGCGGTGGTGAAGTCGGGCTCGCCGAGGCGCTTGAGGATCGCGCGGCGCGCCGCCGGCTCGGCGACCTCGAAGAGGACCGGGAACACTTCGTCCGCGGTGAAGTTGTCCTGGTAGTTGTCCTCCTTGTCGTAGTTCAGCACGAACGCCGAGGTGTCGGCGTTGTAGAGCTTCGCGAGCATCGCCGCGCGCAGCGCGCTGGCCTCACGCGAGAACCGCTCCCACACGTCGACGTCACCGACGACGGCGGCGAGGCGCGCGCTCGCCTCGAGCGCGAAGTACGCCTCCGCGTTGATCTCGGTGACCGCGCCGTCGAGCGTGTAGTACGGGATGATGTTGCGCCACGAGGTGATCCCGAACATGTCGACCCCGCCGGCGCGGCAGAAGATCAGGCCGTTCGCGTCGCGCTGCGTGAGCATGTAGTCGGCGATCTTCACGACCAGCGGGAAGACGCCGCGCAGCCACGCGTCGTCGAGCGTCGCGTTGTAATGGTGCAGGATGGCGATGATGTGCAGCGGCGTGTCGTCGTTGATGTTGAGGTCGTACGCGGTCTTGTAGCCGTTGACGCCCCGCACGTATTCGACCACTTGGCCGCTCGGCTCGAGAAAGCGGTTGAAGAGTTCGATCGCGTCGCGCGAGAACTGCGGCATGAAGTAGTCGTATCCGTGCACGAACCACGACGTGTCGCGCGAGACCAGGATGTCGGAGGGCGGCGAGTTGGTCGAGCCCCATCCTTGCGGATACTCTTTCACGACGCGCAGCATGTTCGTCTTCGCCCACACCACGCCGCGGTTGATCACCGGCGACGGCGTGAAGAGGCGCGCGTCGGCGAGCTTTTCCGCGTAGTACCGTTCGGTCGCCGGGAGCGCGTCCGGATCGCGCAGCAGCTGTTCGAGCACCGGCTTCGAACGGTCGTCGCCGTCTTTATGGAAGACGACCGCCAGCCGCAGCGACTCGCGCTGCCCCGAGCCGATCTCGATCCGGTACTCGAACGCCCCGAAGATGCGGCTCGACGAGAACTCGGCCAGATGCGGCGTTACCTCGCCGAGGTGCTCCCCACCCAGCAGCGTTCCGTTCTTCATCCCCTTGAGCAGCGTCTGCTCGCGCAGTCCGACGACGACCGCGTCGGGCGTGCGCGAGCCGCCCCACCAGCGGACCCAGCCCGATTCTTCGCCGAACGAGCGGATGAAGCGCTCGCCGGCACTTGCGCGCACCTGCTTCTCGGGCTCGCCGTAAAACCGTTGTCCGATCAGCAGCGCCCACGGGAAGAGGCGCACGCTCGCCACGGTCGACCCGGCGTTGTGGACGGTGATGTCGATGACGAACGACACGAGCCGGTCGTGCTGCGGTCCGTGCGGAACGTAAAACGCTTCGCTGACGTGCAGGTCGGGCGCGATCGCGAACTCGGCGATCTGCGCGTACGGCAGGAACGTGAGCTCACGGACGATCTGCTGCGGGAAGAGCGTCTCGCCGTCCCCGGGGCGATAGGCGACCTGGTGCGCGCCGAAGATGATCTGATCCGTGTCGGCGTCCCAGAGCCCGCGGATCCCGCCCTTGGGCGTCGACGTCGCGAACGTCTTGAAATTGCCGAGCGTCAGCCCGAACGGGGTCTCCTCCTCGCGGAGGACGTACGCGCTGAACTCGTTGCGCTGCGCATCAAAGGTCGGTCCCACCGAGTCACCCCTGTACCCGGGCGCGGACCGCGCCGCCTCCCGGCGGCTCCGGGGAAGCGCCCGCGCGCGACGAACCCCGGTGCGCGTGAGAGCCCCGGCGAAGATCAACCTCACGCTGGAGATCCTCGCGCGGCGCGAGGACGGGTTTCACGCGCTGCGCAGCGTCATGGTGCCGATCGGGCTCGCCGACGAGCTCGAATTCGCGCCGGACGAGCGCGCAGCGTTCGCGTGCGACCCGCCCGCGCTCGCCGCCGACAACCTCGTCCCGCGCGCGCTGGCCCGGCTGGGGCGGGCGAACGCGCCCTTTGCGGTGACGCTGCGCAAGCGCATCCCCGTCGGGGCCGGGCTGGGCGGCGGCTCCAGCGACGCCGCCGCGGTGCTCCGCGCCGCCATGGACGGCGCGTTCGGCGATCCCGGCGAACGCGACTGGGTCGCGGACGCGCGCGCGCTCGGCTCCGACGTCCCGTTCTTCCTGGTCGACGGCCCGGCACTGGTCGAGGGGACCGGCGAGCGGGTGACCGCGCTCGGCGCCGCGCCGCCGTGGTGGGTCGTCGTGCTCGTCCCGGCCGTACACGTCGCGACCGCGCGCGCCTACGAGACGCTGGCCGCCGCACGCGCGGCGGCACCGCCGCCGACCCGGCCGCGCAGCGGTTCCGCGACCTTGGTCTGCGGCGAAGCGCTGCAGCGCGCCGATTACGGCGCCGTGCTGGCGGCGATGACGAACGACTTCGAGCCGGTGGTGCGCGGTGCGCACCCGCCGGTCGCCGCTGCGCTCGTCGCGCTCGACGCCGCCGGCGCGCCGGGGCGCCCGATGCTCGCGGGCTCGGGCGGCGCGTGCTTCGCGTTGTTCGATCGCGAAGACGCCGCCCGAGCGTTCGCCGCGCGGCTGCGTGCGCCGGACGACGCCGCCGTGCACGTCGTGCCGTTCGCCACGAGCGATCGATGGCGCTAGACGCGATCGTGCTTGCCGGCGGCGGACCGGACGCCGTCGCGGCGCTCGAACCCGGTGCGCCGAACAAGGCGTTCGTGCGGGTCGGCGGCGTCGCGCTCGTGCAGCGCACGATCGACGGGCTGCGCGCGTCCTCGCGGATCGACCGCATCGTCGCGGTCGCACCGCCGGCGGCGGCCGCGCATCCGGCGCTCGCCGGCGCGAGCGAAGTCCGCGGCGACGGGCCGAAGATGCTGGAGAGCCTGCGCTCCGGGATGCTCGGTTTCACCGAAGACGCGATCGTGATCGTCGCGGCCTCCGATCTTCCGGCGCTCGACGCGCCGGCCGTCGACGAGTTCGTCGACGTGGTGCTCGCGCGCAATCTCGATGTCGCCTACGCCTGCCTCGAGCGGCGCTACCACGAACCGGTCTATCCGGAGTTTCCGCACACCTGGGCGCGGATGCGCGACGGGCGCTACTGCGGCGGCGGTCTGGTCGCCCTGCGCCCGCGCGTGCTGCCGCGCTTGAATACGTTCCTCGAAGCGCTCGGCAGGGCGCGCAAGTCCCCGCTCCGCCTCGCCGGCCTGTTCGGCTGGGACATGCTGGCCCGCTTCGCGGTCGGCGGCCTGACGATCGAGCACGCCGAGCGTCGCGCCTCGAAGCTGCTCGCCGCGAACGTCGGCGCGGTGCGCTGCACCCACCCGCAGATCGCGCTCAACGTGGACCGCGTCGAGGACGTCGCGCGGGCCAACGCTCGCTTCGCGGCGCAGCCGCGATGACGCCCGTGCTGCGCGGCGCGGTCCTCTGCGCCGCCCTGCTCGCCGGCGGCACCGCCGCCCCGCCGGCGGCCCTCGCGCAGAGCCCGCCGCCCTTCGCCTGCGAACCGCGCGAGGCGAACCTCGGCGGGATCGGCCGCGCCGGCGTCGTCGCGTTTACCGGCCCGATCTTCGGCGAGCGCGTCTGCGCGACGTTCGCAAACCTGTCGATCGACGCGTTTTCTGCCCGGCTCGCCGCCGCGCCGGCCGACGACGCGCTGGTCGCAGCGGCCGTCGGCGGCGGCGGCCAGCTGACGCTGGCGCTCGAGGGCGCGACGCTCGAAGGGGTCGGGCCGTACGTGATCGCACCCGGCGGGGCGTTCCCCTCGTTCGGCGGCGACACGTCGGAAGCGCCGCGGGTCGTGCTCGCATATGCCGGCCAGCGCGTGCTCGTCATCGCTACGACGGCCGTCGCGCTGGTCGATCTCGCCCGCATCCTGCGGAGCGAGCCCGACCTGTTCGGCGCCGACGCCGTAGAGCGCGCGGTGCTGCTCGCCGGCGGACCCGGCGCGAGCCTCGCGTTGAATACTGCGTCCGGGCGCATCGGTACGCCACCGACCACGGCGCGCGTTCTGCTGCTGATTAAGCGCGGCTGAGGAACTCCGCGCTCTCAGCTTTTTCACAGTTTACGCGGGTACGAAGGTCCTAATGAGCGCCATGACCGTGCTCTGCGATCGGGTCGCCGATGTAGGGGGCGCAGAGCGCTATTGGGAGACTCTGCTGCCGGCGCTCGCCACGAGCGGGGTCCGCGTTCGCGTGCTCGCGCGCGAAGTCTCGGGCGGCGCAGGCTTCGGAGCCGGGGCGCGCCAGGTCGGCTGGGCCGACGAAGACGGCGCGCCCTCCGCCGACGCCGCGCGGGTGGTCGCCGAAGAGCTGCGAGCGCATCCGGCCGACGTCGTCGTCACGGCGAGCGTCTTCGACACCGCCGTCCTCGACGCGGTCCGCGCGCACGCCGGGCGCTGGTTCGTGCGCATCCACGACCACCGCACCTTCTGTCCGACCGGCGACCGTGTCTACCCGCAGTTCGAAGGGCCGTGCAGCGCGGCGATGGGCGCGGCCTGCCGTGGAGCCGTGCTCGTGCGCGGCTGCGTCCACGGCCCGCGGCCCTCGTCGTTTCGCCGGATCGCGGCGCGCGAGGCCGTGCGCGACCGCGTTGCGCGCGCCGACGGGCTGCTGGTCTCGAGCGCGCACATGCGCGCGACCTGCGAAGCGAACGGGGTCGACGCAGCGCGCGTCGCTATCACGCCGCCGCCGCTGCCGGACGCGGCGTTCGCGTTCGCGACCGCCCCGCGCCCGAGCGCGCGAACGCTGCTGTTCGCCTCGCGCCTCACGCCGCGCAAGGGTCTACGCTCGCTGCTCGGCGCGCTGGCGAAGCTCGCGCCCGGCGAACGGCCGCGGCTCGTCGTCGCGGGCGAGGGTGAAGTCGAGGAGCGCGACGCGCGCGCGCAGGCCGCTCGCGACGGGATCGCCGTCGAATGGCGCGGCAGGCTTTCGGCGAGCGCGCTGCGCGAGGCGATCGACGCCGCCGACGCGGTCGCGGTGCCGTCGCTCTGGCCTGAACCGTTCGGGCTAGTCGGGATCGAAGCCCAGGCGCGCGGACGGCCCGCCGTCGCGTACGGCGTCGGCGGGATCGCCGAATGGCTCGGCGACGCCGGGATCGCGGTGCCGCGCGGTGACGAGACCGCGCTCGCCGCCGCGATCCGCACCATCTTGGACGAGACGACCTGGTCCGGCTTCTCGTCCGCCGCGCGAGCGCGCGCGGAGGACCATCGGCTCGGCGCTCACGTGGAGCGGCTCTTCAGAATCTTTCAACTTCCCGAGGTAGAGTGCAAACAATGAAGGTCCTTGTGATCGGCGGCGACGGCTATTGCGGATGGGCCACGTCGCTCTATCTCTCCCAGCGCGGCCACGACGTGACGATCGTCGACAGCCTGGCACGGCGCGGGTGGGATCGCGAGCTCGGCGTCGACTCGCTGGTGCCGATCGCCTCGACCCGGCGCCGCATCGACGAATGGTCACGGATCACCGGCCGCACGATTCGGTTCGAGAAGATCGACGTCGCCGAGTACGCCCCGCTCTGCCGCGTCGTGCGCGAGACCGCACCCGACGCCGTCGTGCATTTCGGCCAGCAGCGCAGCGCGCCGTTCTCGATGATCGACCGCGACCACGCCGTGCGCACGCACCTCAACAATACGGTCGGGAACATGAACGTGCTGTGGGCGCTGCACGAGAACGCGCCAGGCGCACACCTGGTCAAGCTCGGCACGATGGGCGAGTACGGGACGCCGAACATCGACGTCGAGGAAGGCTTCATCACGATCGAGCACAACGGCCGCAGCGACCGGCTCCCGTATCCGAAGCAGCCCGGCTCGTTCTACCATCTCACGAAGGTCAGCGACAGCGATCAGATCTTCTTCGCCTGCCGCGTCTGGGGGATGCACGCGACCGATCTCAACCAGGGGGTCGTGTACGGCACCACGACCGACCAGACCGCGCTCTCGCCGGCGCTCGCCAACCGCTACGACTACGACCACGTCTTCGGGACGGTGCTGAACCGCTTCTGCGTCCAGGCCGCCCTCGGCCACCCGCTGACCGTCTACGGGAGCGGCGGCCAGACGCGCTCCTTCCTCGACATCCGGGACACGGTGCGCTGCGTCGAGATCGCGCTGGAGCATCCGGCTCAGAACGGCGAGTACCGCGTCTTCAACCAGTTCACCGAGATGTTCGCGGTCGAGGAGCTCGCCGAGCACGTGGCGCGTGTCGCGCGCGCGCACGGACTCGCCTGCGAGATTGCGCACATCGCGAACCCGCGCGTCGAGCGCGAAGAGCACTACTACAACTGCGTCAACACGAACCTGCGCTCGCTCGGGCTTGAACCGACCCCGCTCTCCGACGAGACGATCGCCGGGCTGATCGGGCTGGCGCGCGCGCACAGCGACCGCGTCGACGCCCGCTTGATCCCGCCACGCGTCAACTGGCGCGCGGAAGAGACGCCGCCGGACGCCGCCTCGGCCGTCGCCTAGGGTGCTCGCGCGGGCCGCTCTCGCCGCCTCGGCCCTCACGCTCGCCGCGACCGCGAACGCGGCGCAGCCGGCGACCCGCGCCGCCGCCGCGCCGGTGCGGATCGTCCGGGCGACGATCGTCTCCGGGAACGGACAGAGCGCGCACGCCTACGTCGCGAACGGAAAGCGGCTCTACGAAGCCGACTTCTCCGCGGCGCTCGTCGTGCGGATCCCCGCGCAGCCTCGGCGCAAGGACGCCTTCCACGTGATCTTCACCTGCGTGAGCCGCGAGTGCACCTTCGTTCCGACCGACCAGCCTGATAAGGGCGTCTACCTCGACCGGGTAAAGACCGGCGACGTTGAATCCGACAACGCCTACGACGTGAAGATATACAACGGCGTCGCCGCTCTGCGGGTATCGATCGACTCGCCGACGCTGCGTACCGTCGTGGTTCGCGCCGACCCGGTGGTGCAGAACGGCGAGCGCGCGGTCGCCGCGTCGTTCTCGCTGACCGTGCGCTGACGCTGGGGGGCGCCGGGACGCCCGAACCGAACATCTCCTTCCGTGCCCCTGGTCCTCGACGAACGGAGCCCGGCCCACGCGAACGGTGAAGAACCGGCCGCGTTTCTGGCGCGGCTGGTTCACCGGCGGGTGCTGCGTGACGGCGAGCGGCGCGCGATCGTGCGGCGCATCGCGGCGACGCGCGAAGATGTCGAGCTTCCGCCGCACGTCCGCGGCGGCGCCTCGTTCGCAGCGCGCGTCGTCGATGCGATCGACGAGGGCGCGGTCCCGGCCGCGTTCGAGATGCTCGCGCAGCACGTGCGGACGCTGACCGCCTTCGCCGACGCGCTCGACGTGCGCGCCGCCCTGCGCCAAGCCGTGGCGGCGCGGCCCGCGATCGAGGGCGAGACGCTGACCGTCGACGGTTCGCTGCTCGCGAACGGCGATGACGCGTTCGCCTGGCGCCGGCTCGCGCTCGAAGCCGGCCTGGCGTTCGAGGTCGCCGAACCGACGCCGCCGCCCGCGCTCGATCTCGCCGCCGTCGACGGCGTGACCGCGGTGCTGCGTTACGCCGCCTCGCAGAGCGACGCCGACGCGCGCCGCACGCTGGTTTCACCGCACAGCGGCGTACGCCCGGACGACGCGCGCACGCTGCTCGCCGCCGCCGGCGAGCGGGAGAACGTGCTCGACACGATCGCGCGCGGCGGCGCGGTCGCCGACGCGAACCGCTTCGCGCATGCGCTCGGGACGGTTACCGCCGCCTACAAGCTGCCCGACGCGTCGGCGCGGCGCGTGCTCGCCGCGATCTTCGGCGCGTTCCCGGTCCCTGCGACGAGCTCGGAGCAGGCCGACCCGACGCGCGCGGCGCTCGAACGGATCGCGGGCGATTTCGATGCCGCGCGCGCGTTCGCCGAGCCGTGGGAGGCGCGCGATCTCATCGCCGAGATCGAGGCCGAGCTCGCGAGCGCGCCGCGGCGCACGCCGGCGATCGCCGCGATCGAGCCGGCTGCGCCGGTCGAGGACGAACCGCCGGAGCCGGTCGCGCTGCGCAAGCTCACCTTCAGCGCATCGTCGCTCAACGCGTACGCCGAGTGCGCGCGCAAGTGGTGGTTCCGGTACGCGTGCGCCGCAGTCGAGGACCGCGGGTCATCGGCGTCGTTCTACGGCATCGCGTTCCACGCGGCGCTCGAGGACTTTCACGCCGTGCACGCCCGCTTCGACGGCGTCGACGGCGCGACGCTCGCGTCGTTCCTCGACTACTGCGTCGTCACGGCGTTCGATCGCCACCGCACGCGCTTCGACGCGCCGGTCGAGTTCGAATTGCAGAAACGGCGCGCGCGGCGGACCGCGAAGAAATATCTGGCCTGGCTGCTCGAGCGCGCGCGCCGCGCTCCGTTCGAGGTCATCGGCCGCGAGACGCAGGCCGACGTCGAGCTCGGCGGCCACCGCTTCATCGGCTACATCGACCGGCTCGACCGCGACGACAAAACGGGGACGGTGACGGTCGTCGACTACAAGACCGGCTCGATCGCCACCAGCGCCGAGGAGTATCTGGCCGAGGTGCGCGCGTTCCGCGAGTTCCAACTGCCGTTCTACTATTGGGCGCGCACCGCGGCCGGCGACGTCGTCACGCGGCTCGCGCTCGTCCCGCTCAAGGACGCGCTGCTCGACGTCGCGCCGGTCGAGCTCGAGGTCGTCACCACCTCGCGCGCGTCGCGCAGTCGCGGCCCGCTCGGCGAGATCGCCGTCGGCGAGCTGGAGCGCGCGCGCGAGCGCATGATCGCGCTCGCTGGAGAGCTGTCCGGCGGAACGCTCGCGGCGTTTCCCGCCACCAACGATCCCGATGCGTGCCGCTACTGCGCGTACGCGGAAGCCTGCCGCGAGCGTCCGTTCGCGCTCGAAGAGCGGTTCGGCCGATGACGCCGGGCGGCGTGCCCGCGGTCGCGCTGCTCGCGCTCGAGCGCGCGCTCGCACTGCCGGCCGAACACGGGCTGGTCGCGTTCACCGGGCCGCCGGCGAGCGGGAAGACCGAGGCGCTCGCGCGGCGTTTCGCCGCGCTCGCGGCGGCCGATCCGGCGCTCGCCGACGCAGCGATCATCACCGCGGCGCGCGACGACGGTGCGCGTGCGCTCGCGGCGCGCATCGCCGCGGCGAGCGGGCTCGCGGTGCGCGGCGCGACGCTCGACGCGCTGGCGTTCGAGCTGCTGCGCGCGCACCCGCTGGAGACCGGGCTCGCGCTCGATCTCGAGCTGATCGGTGAGCTGGACGCCGAGGAGATCTTCGAGCGGGCGGCTGCGCCGCTGTTCTCCGCCGAGTGGAGCGACTGGCTCGGCGCCGACGTCGACCCGGAGATCGCCGGGCTGCGGACGCCGGCACGGTTCGCCGGCGCCGCGCTGCGGCTGATCCGCAAGCTGCGCGACGCCGGGATCGACGATCAAGGCTTTCTCGCGGTCGCGCTGCGCGGTGCGACGACGTTCTACGCCAACCCGCCGAACCTCGCCTCACCGGCGCTGCTGTCGGCGACGAAGGACGAGCACCGCGCGTCGCTCGCCGCCGACCCCTCCGAGCTCGACCGCCAGCGGCGGCGCGAGCTGGACTTGGCGAAGATCCTGGCGCGCCTGTACCGCGCCTACGTCGACGAGCTGGTGCGACGCGGCTGTCTGACCGCCGGCGACGCGCTCGCCGAGGCGACGCGGCTGCTTCAGAACCGCCCGGCGATCGTCCGGGCGCTGCGCCGCCGGCTGCACGTCGCCTTCGTGGACGACGCGCACGATCTCTCGCCGGCCGCGCTGCGTTTCTTGCGCGCGCTGTTCGGCGACGCGCTCGACGGTGTCGCGGTCGCGGGCGATCCGGACGCGGCGACGCAGACGTTCGCCGGCGCACGTCCCGAACGGATCTTCGGGCGCGCCGCGCTGACCGTCGTGCTCGCGCCGAGCACGGTCCCCGCGCAGATCCTGGCCGTCGCGCGGGCCGTGATCGACGCCGATCCGTCCCGGCCGGTCCCGGGCGGGGACGCCGTGCGCGTGCTGCGCGCCGGCGACCGGACCGCCGAGGCCGCGGAGGTCGCCGAGCGGATCGCGGCGCTCATCCACGCCGGCACGCCGCCCGGCCGCATCGCGATCGTCCACCGCACGCTGCGGACGCTCGCGACCTTCGAGGACGCGCTCGTCGCGCGCGACATCGCGATCGCTCCGGCCGGGGATCCCGCGCTGTTCGAACGGGCCGACGTGCTGGATGCGCTGTCGCTGTTGTGGAGCGCGGTCGATCCGTTCCGGCACGTCTGGATCCTGCGCGCGCTCCAGACGCCGATGATGCGTCTCTCCGATGCTTCGATCGCGGTGCTCTGCGGCGAGCCGGCCGATCCGCAGCCCGCGCTCTTCTCGCTGCCCGAGACCGCGGCCGAGGGCGACCGGCGCTGGGACCGCAAACGCGATCTCCGGCTCGGCTCGAACGTGCTGCGCGGCGAACGCGACGCCGATCTCTCGCCGCTCGCGCGCGAGCGCATCACGGTGTTCCGCACGCGCCGCGCGCGCTGGACCGAGTGGCTGCGGCAGACCGACCCCGCGACGGCGGCGCGCGCGATCGTCGAGGACGGCGGGCTGCTGCTCGCGCGCCACGGCGAGACGGCGGCGCGCGAACGCCTGCGCGCGACGCTGATCGAACGGCTGCACGCGCTCATCGCGGACTATGCGGTGCGGCATCCGTTCGACGACCTCGCCGGCGCGCTGGCGTACTGCGAGCGGCTTGCCGCCGGCGACCGCGGCCCCGAGCTGATCGATGAACGCAGCGACGCGGTCGCCGTCGCTTCCGTCGAACGCGTGCTCGCGCGCCGCTTCGATCACGTGTTCGTGGTCGATGCGCGCGCCGGCGCGTTCCCGCCGTACTACGTCCCGGACGCGTTTCTGTTCAGCACGACGTACGGAATGATCCCGAAGGAAAGCGCCGGCGACGCGCTCGCCGCGCGCACCGCGAAGTTCACCTGGTACGAGCACCACGCGAAACCGCGCGCGGCGTACGTGCGCGAGCAGCGGCGCGTGTTCGCCGCCGCGCTCGGGCGCGCCGACCGCTCGGTGACGGTTTCGGCGAGCGGCAGGGCGACGCGCGGGATCGCCGCGCCCGAGCTGGCGAGCGAGGTCGCCGCGCTGCTGACGAACGCGCGCTGAGCGACGTTCCGTGAGCACCGTGACGCCGCCCAAGCTCGACACCTCGACCGATCCGCAGGTCGGCTTTCGCCCGCCTGGGACGCTCGATGCTGCGACGGCGCTGCAGCCCTACGCCGGCCCGTTCGGGCCGCGGCACGCCGCACATCTGCTGCGGCGCGGCGGCTTCGGCGGCTCCGAGGCCGGCCTCGCGCGCGCGGTCGCGCTCGGTACGGGCGGCGCCGTCGACGCGCTGCTGCACCCGGCGGCCGCCGACGCCGGCCTAACGGACTATCCGGACGTCGCCCTGCTCTACGACCGTGCCAAAGCACGTTCGAGCGCGCAGCTCTGGTGGCTCGACCGGATGCTGCGCACGCAGCGCCCGCTCCACGAGAAGATGACGCTGTTCTGGCACGGGCATTTCGCGACGTCGGTGCAAAAAGTTCCGGTCCCGGCGATGGTCGGTCAGATCGACCTCTTCCGCGCGTTCGCGCTGGGGCGCTTTCCGGCGCTGCTCTCCGCGGTGACGCGCGATCCGGCGATGCTGATCTGGCTCGACAACCGCGCCAACGCGAAGGCGCATCCGAACGAGAACTACGCGCGCGAGGTGATGGAACTGTTCGCGCTCGGGCTCGGCAACTACACCGAGGACGACGTCAAGGAAGCGGCGCGCGCGTTCACCGGCTGGACGATCGACAAGGATCAGCGCGCGGCGTTCGTTCCGGCGCGGCACGACGACGGGATCAAGACGGTGCTCGGCAAGAGCGGCCGGCTCGACGCCGATGATGTCGTCGCGATCGTCGTCGCGCAGCCCGTCCACCAGCGCTTCATCGCGCGCAAGCTGCTGGAGTTCTTCGTCTACAGCGATCCCGAGCCGGAGCTGACCGAAGCGCTCGCCCAAGTGTACGCGCTCTCCGGCCTCGACCTCGCGAAGACGGTCGGCACGATCCTGCGCTCGAACATCTTCTTCTCGCCGCGCGCGTACCGCGCGATCCCGAAGTCGCCGATCGAGTTCGCAATCGGCACCCTGCGCTACGTCGGCGCCGCGACGGTTCCGCCGAACCTCGTGTACCAGCTCGCGCGGATGGGGCAGGAACCGCTGAACCCGCCGAGCGTCAAGGGCTGGGACGGCGGACCGGCGTGGATCAACACCTCGACGCTGCTGGCGCGCTTCAACTTCGTCAACGGCCTGATCGCGCAGACCGCGCCCGGCAAGGACGGAAAGCCGGCGGTCGTCGCGCCGAACGCCGCTCCGGACGACTTCGTGCGGCGCAGCGGGATGGACGCCGCGCGCGTCGCGGCGGCGATCGTGCACGGGATCGTGCAGGACGACGTCACCTCCGACGTGCGCGCGACGCTGACCGCGTATCTGAACTCCCAGACACCGAGCGCGGCGACGCAGAACCCGCAGCCGTTCGGCCCGGAGAACTATCAGGACAAGATCCGCGGCGCGCTCGCGCTGACGCTCAACCTCCCGGTGAACCAGCTCGACTGAAAGCTGTTATGAAACGCACAACGTTCGTCTCTTCCGCGCTCTCGGTCGCGTTTCTCGGCGGCAACGCCTCGCGCGCGCTGGCGCAGGTCGCCGGTGCCGCGTCGCCGCTGCCCGGGTTCGCGAACGGTGTCGAACCCGACAACGTCTTGGTCGTCATCCAGATGGGCGGCGGAAACGACGGGCTGAACACCGTCGTGCCGTGGAGCGACGATGCCTACCACCGCGCGCGCCCCGCGATCGCGCTCGCCGAGAACCAGATTCTGAAACTCAACGACCGTATCGGGTTCAATCCGGCGCTGAAGGGACTGCACGAGCTCTACCAGCGCGGACGCGTCGCGCTCGTCCAAGGCGTCGGTTATCCGAGCCCCAACCGTTCGCACTTCGAGGCGACCCAGATCTGGGAGACCGCCTCACCCGACCGCCCGCAGCAGTACGGCTGGCTCGGCCGCTATCTCGACCGGCGCTTCTCCAACGGCGCGAAACCGGCGTCGCTGTTCGAAGCGGTCTCACTCGGCGACGCGCTCCCCGCGGCGCTGGTCGCCTCGCACGTCGAGGTCCCCGCGATCGGGGCGCTGGCCGCGTTCGGCTACAACACCGGCCGCGATCTCGCTTCGAAGCAGAGCGCCGGCGTGCTGTACGACGGTGCGCGGCCCGGTCAGTCGCCGTACCTCTCGCTCGTCGCGCAGACCGCGCGCGACGCGTATCACGGCGGCGAGGTGCTGCGCAAGCAGACGGCCGAGTTCACCAACAAAGCGACCTATCCGGTGAACGGATTCGCGCAGCAGCTCGCGCTCGCGGCGAAGCTGATCGGTTCCAGCGCGGGCTCGAAGATCGTCTTCGTCTCGCTCGGTTCGTTCGACACGCACGCCGGACAGCGCGCGCAGCAAGACCGGCTTCTCGGCTATCTTGGTGACGGGCTGCTCGCGTTCTACACGGATCTCGCCGCGCACGGTCTCGACACAAAGGTGCTGACGCTGACCTTCAGCGAGTTCGGACGGCGCGTCGCGCAAAACGCCTCGAACGGAACCGACCACGGCACCGCGATGCCGCTCTTCGTCGTCGGCGGCGGCGTCAAGGGCGGGATCTACGGCGAGCACCCCTCGCTGACCGACCTCGACCACGGCGACCTGAAGTTCGCGACCGACTTCCGCGCGGTCTACGCGACCGTGATCGAGAAGTGGCTCGGCCGCGATCCGCGCGACGTCATCGGCGGCGCGTTCCCCTCGCTCGCCTTCGTGTGAGCTCGGCGAACGAACCGCACGCGCTCGACGGGAACAACGAGGGCGCGAACTTCGAGGACCCCAATGGGCACCTGTTCTCCCTGTACGGCCCGCCGTAAGGTCAGAACAGCTTCAGCTCGCGCGCCGTCTCTTCGGTGAGCGAGGCGACGCGCGTGCCGAGCAGGCGGATCGGCAGACCTTGCATTCCGGCGCGCTGCCAGCACCAGACCGCGGCGTCGTGGATCGCGTCGGCGTCGTCGGTCGCGACGGTGAGCGAGGTCTGCCGCCCCGTGATCGTGTGATCGGCTTTCTTGATCTTCACGCCGACCGTCGAGCCGCGCAATTGCTGCTTCTGCAGGTCGCGCGCGAGCTCGTCGGCTTGCACGCGGAGCAGCGCCAAGATCCGGCGCTCGTCGCGTTCGTCGTACTCGAACGTCTCTTCGGTCGAGATCGACTTGCGCTCGCGCGACGGGTCGACCTCGCGCTCGTCGATCCCGCAGGCGAGGTCGCGGTAGAACGTTCCGGCCCGCCCGAACAGCGCGAAGAGGCGCGCCTCGTCGAGCAGGGCGACGTCGCCGATCGTGCGGATCCCGGCCGCCTCCAGCCGCGGCTGCGTCTTCGGGCCAATCCCCCACAACCGTCCGACCGGCATCGGCGCGAGGTACGCCGCCTCCGTCCCCGGCGGCACGACCGTGAGGCCGTTCGGCTTGTTCGCGTCGCTCGCGATCTTCGCAACCATCTTCACGGCCGCGACCCCCGCGCTCACGGTCAGCCCGACATCGTCGCGCACGCGTGCGCGGATACGCTCCGCCAGTGCGACCGCGCCGTCGAGATCCTCACCGGCTGCCACGAACGCCTCGTCGAGCGAGAGCCCTTCGACCGCGCGGCCGTCCTCGCCGAAGATCGCGAAGACGCGCTGCGAGGTCTCGCGGTAGGCGGTGAAGTTCGGCGGCACGACCTGCAGTTGCGGGCACAATTCCAGCGCGCGGTAGAGCGGCATCGCGGAACGCACGCCGAACGGGCGCGCCTCGTACGACGCGGTGAGCACGACGGCACGGCGCGAGCGGCCCGAAACCGCGAGCGGCGCACCGCGCAGCGCGGGATCGTCGCGCTGCGCGACCGATGCGTAGAACGCGTCGAGATCGAAATGAACGATCATCGTCGGTCAGCGATCCGCGGCTGCGAGCTCAGCCTTCCGGAGGCTGCTCCGGCTGCGCGTCGACGATCGAAGCGAGCTGGTCGCCGCCGTCGGCTTCGGCGATCGAGACGGCGACGTGGCCGTCCGAGGTCGAACGGACGACCTCGCCGACGACCTCGCGCTTTTGGCCGTCCGGACCGGTCACCGCGACGCGCAGGCGCGTCCCGGCCGGTTGCGCCTGCGCGACCAGCAGCATCCCGCGCCGCGAGACGTTCTCCGTCGTGCCGTGCTTCACGGTACCGTCGGCGCCGTGGTAGACGACGGGCAGCCGGATCGCTATTCGCTTGGCATGCCGGCGATCGGGGGTCTCGCTCACGGGAAGTCCTCCATCTTCATACGGCGGCGTGTTCCAGAACCGTTCGCAGGGTGGCGATGTTCCGAGCGTCGTCTTCCTCTTCGCCCGGCGTCTCCAGAATCGCGACCTTTCCCCGTACTCCGGGATGCGCGACGATCGCACGGAACCCTTCGATCCCGATCCGGCCCTCCCCGATGTGCCAGTGCCGGTCGCGGTGGCCGCCCAGCTCGATCTGCGTGTCGTTGAAGTGGAACATCACGACCCGGTCGAGGCCGAGTTCGCGCTCGACCAGCTCGAAAAAGCGCTCGACCGCCTCATGGGTGTCGATCGCGTACCCGGCCGCCCAGGTGTGCGCGGTGTCGAGGCAGACGCGCAGGTTCGGGTGCCCGATCGCGCGGACGAGTGCGCCGAGCTCTTCGATCGTGCCGCCGCAGAGCTGGCCGGCCCCGGCGCTGTTCTCCATGACGAGCGCGACGTTCGGATCGATCGCCTCGAGCGCGTCTTCTAGGGCAGCGACGACCGCGGCGAATCCTTGCGCGCGCTCGCGCGTGCCGTACGACCCGAGGTGCGTGTTGACGAACGCGATCTCGCCGGCGCCGGCGACCTTGAGGTCATTCTTCAGCAGCTTGAGCGAACCGCTGACGATCTTCGGATCGTCGCTGGCGAGGTTGATCAGGTACGAGGTGTGGATCGCGGCGGGCGCGATCCCGGCCGCGGCGCGCGCGGCGGCGAAACGCTGCAGCGCCGGGACGTCGATCGCGCCGACGCGATACGTCTTGGGGTTGCCGGCGAAGAACTGCAGCGCGTTGCAGCCCAGCTTCGCCGCGTACGCGACCGCACCGTCGTAGCCGCCGGAGACGCGGATGTGCGATCCGATCCGCACGTTACCTCAGCGGCGGCGGCCGAAGTTGAACTGGCGCGCGCGCATCCCGGTCGGCATGAAGCTCTTCGCTCGCGGCGAGGCCATCGCGCGCGAGGGGTTCTTCTCGAAGGTCGTGCCGGTCAGCAGCACCGCGTCGGAGGGACGCTCGCGGCGGCCGACCCGCCCGATGAGCTGCTCGACCTCGGACTCGCCGAACGCGTCCGAGTCGGTGATGACGATCAAGTCGGCGGCCGGGATGTCGATCCCGCTGCCGATCAAGTTGGTCGCGGCCAGCACCGCCGGCGACTTGCCGCGGAAGCTGTTCATCATCTCGATGCGCGTGCCGACCTCGTTGACCTTCACGCCTTTGCGCCGGTACCGTTTGCTCTGTTCGCTGGTATCGGCCATGTCGCCGCGCAGCTGTTCGACGTCGATCCCGTAGGTGTGCTCGAGCCGTTCCGCGAGCCGCGGTACGTCGCCGCGCGTGCGGCCGATGACGAAGATGCGCGAACCGCGCGCGAGGTGATCTTTGATCAGCCCGTCGGCGCGCGACAATTGTTCCGCCGGCGGTTCGCCCCACACGCCTTCGACTTTGTGGATCTTCGTCGGCAGCACGTCGAACGGCATCTTCTTCATCGAGACGACGTTCTTCATCGCGCCGATGCGGTCGAGGAAGCGGCGCAGCTCGTCGGGCGTCGCCGACGCGAACAGCATCGGGCAGTCGAGTTTCTCGAGCAGCCGCAGGTGTTCGCGCTCGTCGAACGCGTTGACGTCGTCGACGAAGAGCAGGTCGCTCTTGTCGATGATCTCCCAGTGCCGGTCGATCGTCAGCATCATCGCGGAGCCGACGACGACGTGAATCGACCCGTTCTCGATCCCGGCTTCGACCGCGCGGCGTTCGCCGGGCGCGGCACCGCCGTGGATCTGCCCGACGCCGATCCCCGTCCCTTCGAGCCGTTCGGTGAAATAGGTGACGTGCTGGCGGATCAGATCGCGCGTCGGCGCGAGGATCACGACGTAACCGCCGGTCGCGAGGATCGTGTCGACCGCGACGCGGAGCATCACCTCGGTCTTGCCCGACCCGGTCGGGGCCTTGAGCAAGAACTCGAACGTGCCGTCGTCGAGGCCTTTGGTGATGGTGTCGACCGCGGTGCGCTGGTCGTCGGTGAGCCGGAAGCTTTCGCCCGGCTGGATCAGTTCGTGGATCAGCGCGACGCGCTGACAATTCTCGTCGATCGTCGCCCACACGTCGGCGGGGACGAGACTGTTTGGTGCGGCTAGACCGCTGATGGCGTAGGCTCCGTTTCTGGTTCTGCGGCGGTCGTCTCGACCGGCGCCCTGCTGTTTGTTTCGTCCGTCTCGGACTCTGTCGTTTCGAATTCTGGGACCGCATCGGTGCCGCCGGAGGTTGCCGAAAGGGTCGCCATCGGGAACGCGAGCTCGACCGGGGTCGCCGCGTCGACATCGACTCCCGGCAATTCCTCGAGCGAGCGCAAGCCGAATGCCTCGAGGAACTCGGGGGTTGTCTTGTACAGTATCGGCCGGCCGGGGACGTCCTTGCGGCCGGACTCGGTCAGGAACCGGCGGTCGACCAGCGTCGCGATCACCGAGTCGGCCGAGACCCCGCGGATGTTCTCGATCTCGCCCTTGGTCGCGGGCTGCATGTAGGCGACGATCGCCAGCGTCTCGAGCGCGGCCGGCGAGAGGTTGCTTTTCGGCGGCAGCAGGTAGGCCTCGACCGCGTCGCGCGCCGCGGCGGCGCTGGCGAACCGGTAGCCGCCGGCGATCTCGCGGAGCACGATCCCGCGGTGCGCGAACTCTTCGTCGATCCGCTGCAGCGCGACGGTGACCTCGCTTTGCTCGGCGCCGGTGAGCTTCGCCAGCACCTTGATCGAGAGCGGTTCGGAGGCGACGAACAGCAGCGCCTCGAGGTTGCGCTGGAGGTGGCCGGTCTCGAGCAGCTCAGGCTGCACGGTCGGCCTCCGGCACGGCCAGGAGCACAATGTCGCCGAACGCCGCATCCTGCGCGACGCGGATGCGCTCGCGCCGGACGAGTTCGAGGATGGCCAGGAAGGTCACGATGATCGCGACCCGGTCGAGCCCGCTGCAGAGCCCGAAGAATGAGACGCTCCCGGCGCGGCGGACGGCGCGCACGACGAGATCCATCTGCTCGACCAGCGAGACGCGCTCGCGCACGATGCTGCGCTTTTCGGGCTTGGCCGCCCGCAGGGCGGCGGCGAGCGCGCCGGCCAGCTTGGCGGCATCGATCTTGTAGCGCTGGACGAAATCCGCGCTCGGGTCGCCGCCGTCGGCACGCAGATAGTACGCCGAGGCCTCGGCGGCGCGCGCTTTCAGCTCCTGACCGGCGTCACGGTACTTCGAGTACGCCAGCAGCCGCTCGCGCAGCCTCGCCTCGACCGCTTCGGCCGACTCTTCGGGATCGCCGGCGAACTCGATCGGGATCGGCGGCAGCAGCGCCTTGGACTTCAAGAACACCAGGGTCGCCGCCACGACGAGGTAGTCGGCGGCGAGCTCGACATCGAGCGACTCCATCGCGCGGATGTAGGCGAGATACTGGTCCGCGACGGCCGCCAGCGGGACCGTCGCGATGTCGAGCTGACGCTCTTTGACCAGGCTCAGCAGCAAGTCGAGCGGACCGTCGAAGACGTCGACGGAGATGCTCAACGCCGAAGGAACAGTCTCGGTCGGCGCGGGCGGTCCGGAGCGGCTCAGGCGCGCGCGTCCCCCGACGCCTGGACCGCGGGAACGGTCTCGGGCTCGAAGATCCCGCCGCCTTCCTGCTCGAGCCACTCGAGGGCAAGGTCGACCAGTCGCTTCTCGTTGACGTATTTCAGCGACTTCTTGGCGGCCTTGATCTCGAACCAGCGTGCCTCGTCGACCTCATGGTCGTGGTTCGCGGTGTCGCCCGAGAGGTAGCGCATCAGGTAGAAATGGACGGCTTTCTTGTGCTTCGTGCGGTTCAGGAAGAACCAGTACGAGATGTCGGAGAGCTTCGAGAGAATCTCGGCCCAGCAGCCGGTCTCCTCGCGGACCTCGCGCAACGCCGCCTGCTCGTGGGTCTCCCTGGCCTCGACGTGCCCCTTCGGCAGGGACCAAACGCGCGGCTCGCCCCGCCCGATGAGCAAGGCTTCCAACCCGTGACCGTTCCGCCGCAGCACCAGGCCGCCCGCGGAAACTTCGTATTTGATCCGCATCGTCGTTTCCCGGAGACAGATCCAGCCCGATATTTCGGGCTGGGTTTTCTCTAGTATAGCGCGAGGTCCCAAGAAGAACGGGCGCCGGCACGGGCGCCCGGCCGGCCGGTTTACTGGCCCGAGAGGACCCGCAGCGGGATGCGGAACCAGACCGTCCGCGGGCTCAGCGAGACCGGCCCGGCGTTCGGATCGTCGGCCGCGACGGCGACCGGGGCGTTGCTCGCGAGGGCGGCCGGCGGGGTGAAGACCTCGGGCTTGGGCGGGACCGCGTCGTCGGGCGAGCGCAGCGGTCCGAAGCACGTCCGGCAGCGCAGGTGCGGCGCGACGTAGGCCAGCGTCCCCACCACGTCGGCGGCAGGCCGGCGAGCCGTGCGGTGCGGTTCGGTCCGGCGGGGACGCACCGCGAACTCGCTCCGCGGGCGCACCGCGAGCACTGCGGGGCGGGTCACGGCGACGAAGCGCGGCCGTTCGGCCGGTGGCGCCGGCGGAACCGCCGCGGCGGCGAGGGTGGTCAGCGGCGCGGCGCGCCTGTGCGCGGCCGCGGGCCGGTGAGCGGCGAGCCGCGGCGCAGGCCGGCGCGCGGGATGGCCGGCGAGCTCGAGGACGACCGGCGCCGGGGCGCTCGCGACGCGGACCGCGGTCCCGGGGAGCGCGACCAGCGCGCCGGCGAGAACGGCGAAGGCGGCGGCGGTGAACGCGCCGAGCGCCATCGCGCGGTGGAAGGGTGCGCCGGGCGCGACGGGGCGCAGCAGGCGTTCGACGCGGATCGCTACGTGCGAGCGGCGGCCGCCGAACGCGGGCGCGAGCGCGCTGCCGGGACGGTCGGTCGCGAGCCGCAGCAGGCACGCCGCGTAGTGCCGCGCGCCGCTCTCGCAGGCCGCTCGCTCGTCGCTGGCCAGCTCGCGCTCGAGGTCGAGCGCGCGCCCGAGGATCCACAGACCCGGGACCCACCACGCGGCGCGCGAGAGCGCGCTCTGGACCGCCTTGGCCCAGTCGTCGCGACGTGCGAGGTGCGCGCACTCGTGCGCCACGACGGCGTCCCACTCGCGCGCGTCGACCCGGGCGCGGAAGCCTTCGGGCAGGACGACGGCGGGGTGGACGTAGCCGATCGCGGTCGGGGTCGAAACGGTCGGCGAGGTCCCGATGCGGGCGCGGCGGACGGCCAGCGTGCCGAGCGGCGAAGCGCGCCGCTTGACTCGCCGCAGCTTCACCACCTCGAACGCGAGCTCGATCAGCAAGGCGACACCGCCCGCGGCGGCGACCACCAGCGCCGGGAACACGAGACCGGTCAGCGCGGCCGGGACGCCGGCGCCGGCGGCCGCGGACGGCGCGGCGCGCAGGGCCGATGCCGCCAGCGCGAGCGGTCCGACCGCGGCGCTCAGCACGAAGGCGGCAGCGTGGATGCGGTAGCGCACCGCGGCCCGCGCGAACGCGCGCGCGGCGATGCGCGCCCCGGCCGCGAGCGGGAGGCTGCCGACGATCGCGGCGAGCGCCGCGAGAGCGAAGGCGGCGGCGCTCAGCCCCGGTCCTCGAGGAGCGTGCGCAGCCGGCGCTCCTCATCGGCGCTCAGACGCTCGCTGTCGAGCAGGTTGAGCATCAGCGCGCGCGGCGATCCCTCGAAGAACGTCGCCAGGACGTTCTCCACCACGCTGCGGCGCGCGGCGTCGCGTTCGACGCGAGGCTTGTAGACGTTGGCCTTGCCGCGCGTCGTGTGGCGGACGTAGCCTTTGCGCTCGAGGATCGTCAGCGTCGAGAGCACGGTCGTATACGCGATCGGACGGTCTTCCAGCCGGGTGTGGACGTCGGAGACCGTCGCGCTGCCGAGGTCCCACAGAATGTCCATGAGACGGTACTCGGCCTCGGTAAGGGTGGGCGTCGGGCGCCTTGCCATCCTCGCTGTTACGACGCCGACTCCTAAATCTCCGCGAGGTTTTCGGTCAAGGATTCGTGCCGGTCCACGCGGTCACGCGGCGCTCCAGAACGTCGAGCGGCAACGCACCCGCCTCCAGCACGGCCTCGTGGAAGGCGCGCAGGTCGAAGCGCGCACCCGACCGCGCTTGCGCGCGCTCGCGCAGTTCGCGGATCTTGAGCTCTCCGATCTTGTACGCCAGGGCCTGGCCCGGATTCGTGATGTAGCGGTCGACTTCGTTGGTGACGTCGAGCGGCGTCTTCGCCGCATTGTCCAGAAAGTAGTCGATCGCGCGCTGCCGCGACCAGCCCTGCGCGTGCATCCCGGTGTCGACGACGAGCCGCACCGCGCGCCACATCTCGTAGGTGAGCGCACCGAAGCGCGACTTCGGATCGTCGTACAGGCCCATCTCCTCGCCGAGCGATTCGGCGTAGAGCGCCCAGCCCTCGACGAACGCGGTGTAGGCGAGCGAGCTGCGGCGAAACTCCGGCAACCCGTGCAGCTCTTGCGCGAGCGCGATCTGCAGGTGGTGCCCCGGCACGGCCTCGTGCAGCGAGAGCACCATCATCTCGTAGATCGGGCGCTGCTCGGGGCGGTACAGGTTGACGTAGTACGAGCCGGCGCGCGAACCGTCGAGCGCGCCCGGCCAGTAGTACGCGGTCGTGGTGTCGGGCGCGAGCGCCTCGGGGATCGGGACGACACCGTACGGCAGCCGCGGCAGCGTCCTGAAGACGGTGACCAGCTCGGGATCGATGCGTTTGGCGATCGCGCGGTAGGCTGCCAGCAGCTCGTGCGGCGTCGCGTAGTAGTTCGCCGGATCGTTGCGCAACTGCGCGATCACGTCGTGCAGCGAACCGCGGTATCCGGTCTGCGGGGCGAGCTCTTCCATCGCAGCGCGCACCCGCGCGACCTCGCGCAGCCCGAGCTCGTGGATCGCCGCCGGGCTCAGATCGGTCGTGGTGAACGTGCGCGCGAAGTGCGCGTAGAGCGCGTCGCCGCCGGGGACGTGCGCCAGCCCGACTGCCTCGGGCGCCGCCGGCACGTAGCGCTCGACGATGAACGCACGCAGCTCGCGCAGCGCCGGATTGACGGCGTTCGCGATCGCGGCGCGCGCGCGTTCGCGCAGCCGCTCCGCCTCGCCGGTCCGGACGCGCTCCGGGATCCGCGCGAACGGTGCGAAGAACGCCGAGGCGTCGGGCGGCGCGATCAGCCGGTCGAGCTGCGCGGGGAGTCGCAGCATCGAGTCGCGCGGCCAGAGCATCCGCCGCGCCAGCGCCTCGCGCAGCAGCGCGATCGTCTCCGCGACCGCGCGCGGGTACGCCTCGAGCCGCAGCAGCCAGCGCTCGTAGTCGGCGACGCCCGCGAACGGCAACTGGTCGGCGTACTGCGCGTAGGTCTGAACGCCGTCGCGCGGGCTGATTGCGAACAGGTGCGTGCCGAGCTCGTAGCCGCGCAGCGCGTCGCGCAGCTGGCCCGCGAAGAGATCGAAGTTCAGCCGCCCGCCTTCGCTCAGCCGCTCGCGGCCGATCCGCTCCAGCCGCGCCAAGACCGCGCGCCGGTGCGCGGCCTCCTCGTCGAGCGCCGCCGCCGACGCGGCGTCCCAGCGATCGTCGCCCGAGCGGTCGCCGGCGAGCGACGCGGCGATCGGGTGGCGGCGGTGATAGTCCGACCATTCGGCGGCGAGCAGGACGTCGAGCGCCGCGTCGGCGGCTTCGGGGACGGCAGCTTCGGTCGGCGTAGCGATGGCTCCCTCGCTCAGTACGGGGTGGACGGCTGCCATGGCAGGTCGCCGCGGCGGGCCAGGGAGTATGTTCCCGGTACGATGCTCAAGGCCGTCGCAACAGTCCTCGCCGCCGCAGCGGTCGCGGTCTCCGCCGCCGGTGCGGTCGCGCAGCAGGCGCCGCAGGCCGCCCCCACCCCGTTCGCGATCGGCACGCTCCAGCCGCTGAGCGCGCCGGGCGCGCCGTTCTCCTCGCCGCTGCCGAACATCGGGCGCACCCGCGCGCTCAACCGGGCGTGCGCGGCGATGCGCGATCTGATCGTGCCCTCGTTCGAAGCTGCGATTCGCGCCGACAAGCGGTTCGTCGAGACGCGCAAGCGACTCCCCAACTACGCCGAGATCGTGAACGATCCGAGCCACCAGGACGACGGCTTCCGCCAGATGGTGCTCCACAAGCTCGACCAGGACGTCACCGAGCTGCTCCAGCAGTCGCTGATCCTGAACAAGGCGCTCGGCGACCCGCGCATCGCCGCCGACGTCGACGATCCCCAGGTGATGGCCGAACGCCGTGCGCTGCAGCAGCTCTACGACGCGCAGCAGACGCGCGCGAACCTGCTGAACGAGTTCGTGATCCGCGAGCACGTCGCGTCCGCGAAGGACAACATCGGCGACAACTCCGCGTTCGGCTCGCACAACGCCAACCAGTCCGGCGGCGTGAGCCCGCCGCCGCGGCCGAACCCGCAGCTCACCGCGCATCCCGGGATGCCGCTGCGCAGCCAAAATCCGCTGGCCGATCGCAACAGCCTGCAAGACTGGGGCACGAACATCGCGACCTTCGTCCGCGCCAACGAGAACCAGGCGGCGAAGACGTTCTTCACGATCGCGCAAGGCTGCAAGTGAGGCTGCTCCTGAGCGCGACGTTTGCGGCGCTGGCGGTGACGCTCGCGTTCGGCGGCGTCGCCGCTCAGGCGCCCGTACCGACCGCGGTGCCCGCGGTGGTGCCCTCGGACTTGCCCGAGATCGGACGCACGAAGTCGGCCTCGCCGGTATGCGCCGCGATGCGCGACCTGGTCATCCCGTCGTTCGCCGCGGCGCGGAAAGCCGACGCGCGCTTCGCCGAGACGCAGACCCGGCTCCCGAAGTACGCCGAGATCCGCGCCGACGCGAAGAACGACCGCAACAAGACGCACGACGACGTCTTCCAGGAGATGGCGCTTTCGCGGATCGAGCAGGACGCGGCGAACCTGCTCGGCTACGCGGCGTTCATCAACAAAGCCCTCGGTGATCCTCGTCTCTCCGCCGACATCAAGGATCCCGAGGTGCAGGCGGAGCGCAGCCAGCTGCAGTCGCTCTACGCGATACAGGCGGCGCGCGCGCAGATGCTCGCCGAGTTCGCCGCGCGCGAACGGGTGTCGCTCACCCGCACCCAAGTCGCCGACGACGGGTCGATGAACAAGCGCGCGCCGATGCCGATCTCGCCCGACCCCTCGCCGCCGGTCGCCGCGCCCGACTCGACCGCCGCGCCGGGGATGCCGCTCTTCAGCGGAATCGCGTTCGCCGACAAAGAGCGCGCGAACGCGTGGACGCGCGACATCACCAAAGCCGTCGCCGCCAGCGAGAGCACCGCCGCGAAGACGTTCTTGCCGCTCGCCCAGCGCTGCCGCTGAGCGCTAGGGAGGTCCTGAAGAAGTCCCGTGCCACAAAGCCGGCGAGGATTTTTCGTCGGATCGAGGAGCGAGGAAGGAGCAATGCCGTAGCATTGTGACTGACGCAGCGACGAAGACTCCGGCGGAAAAGACCGTCGGCGACTGGCGCGGGACTTCTTCAGGACCTCCCTAGGGCGCGGGGCGCCAGCGCAGGTCGGGCTGGCGCGCGGCGCGCGTCTCGTCGATGCGGCCGACCGCGGTGTTCACCGGCGCCGCGAGGATCTGCGCCGGGTCGGACTTCGCCGTCGCGACGATCTCGCGCAGCGCCGCGATGAACTGATCGAGCGTCTCCTTCGATTCCGTCTCGGTCGGTTCGATCATCATGCACTCCGGCACGATCAGCGGGAAGTAGACCGTCGGCGCGTGGTAGCCGCGGTCGAGCAGCGCCTTCGCGATGTCGAGCGCGCGCACGCCGGTCTCGCGCTTGAGCGACTGCGCGGAAGCGACGAACTCGTGCCGGTTGATCTCGTCGTACGGCACGTCGACCACGTCGCGGATCGAGGCCCGGATGTAGTTGGCGTTCAGCACCGCGAGCTGCGAGACGGTCGTCAGCCCGTCGGCGCCGTTCGCGTAGGTGTAGGCGAGCGCGCGAACCATGTGCGCGAAGTTCGACCAGAACGAGCGCATCGGTCCGATCGTCTGCGGGCGGTCGAATTCCAGCGCGAAGGTGAGCTCCGTGCTGTCGCGCCAGCCGCCCGCGTCGACCGCCGTACCCTCCGCGTCGAACGCGCGCACGACCGGCGTCGGCAGGTAGGGAATCAGATGGTGGGCGACGCCGACCGGCCCGGCGCCGGCGCCGCCGCCGCCGTGCGGGATCGTGAACGTCTTGTGCAGGTTGAGGTGCATGAGGTCGAAGCCCATGTCGCCGGGCCGCGTGTTGCCCATCAGCGCGTTGGCGTTCGCGCCGTCGTAGTACATCAGCCCGCCGGCGGCGTGCACGACGTCGGAGACTTCGTGGATCCGCGGTTCGAACAGCCCGAGCGTGTTCGGGTTGGTCATCATGCAGACCGCGGTCTCGGGGCCGGCCGCTTTGCGCATCTCGTCGGGATCGACCCGGCCGTGCGCATCGGACTTGAGCGAGAGCACCTTGAAGCCGACCATCGCGGCCGACGCGGGGTTGGTACCGTGCGCGGTGTCGGGGACGATCACGACGTTGCGCTGCGGCTCGCCCTTCGCCTTGAAGTACGCCTTGGCGATCAGCAGCGCGGCCAGCTCGGCGTGCGCGCCGGCGGCGGGGTTCAGCGAGAACGCGGCCATCCCGAAGAGCGAGCTGAGCGCGCGCTCCAGCTCCCACATGACGGCCAGCGCACCCTGCGCCGCGTGGTCCGGTGCGAACGGGTGGACGTCGCGCAGCGCGGGCAGGTTCGCCATCGCGTCGTTGATCCGCGGGTTGTACTTCATCGTGCACGAGCCGAGGGGATAGAACGCGGTGTCGATCCCGAACGTCTTCTGCGAGAGGCGCGTGAAGTGGCGGACGACGTCGAGCTCGCTGTTGTCCGGCAGCGGCAGATCGTCGCGCAGCGCCTCGCGCGGCAGCAGCGTCTCGAGCGCGGGACCGTCCGGCAAGTACCGGTTCGCCCGGCCTTCCTGACCGGTCTCGAAGATCAGCGGGGTATCAAACGCGGGCAGCGGCACGGGCCGTGATCTCCGAAAGGGCGCGCACGAGGCGGTCGACGTCGGCGCTCGAGGTGAGCTCCGTCGCCGTCATCAGGATGCAGTCGTCGAGCTCGGGATACCACCGCCCGAGCGCGACGCCGCCGAGGATGCGCTCGCGTTCGAGCGCCGCGAGAACGCCCGCAGCCGGGCCGGGGACGCGAATCGCGGCCTCGTTGAACGTCGGCGCCGCGAAGCGCACGGAGAACCCGTCGAGCCTCGCGACCTTCGTCTTCAGCTCGTTCGTGCGCGCGACGTTGAGCGCTGCGCACGTGCGCAGCCCGGTCTTGCCGAGGGCGGCCAGGTACACGGTCGCGCACAGCGCGCAGTGGGCCTGGTTGGTGCAGATGTTCGAGGTCGCTTTCTCGCGCCTGATGTGCTGCTCGCGCGCCTGCAGCGTGAGCACGTAGGCCATCCTGCCCTCGGTATCGACCGATCTGCCGACCAGACGTCCCGGGATGCGCCGCAGATGCTCGGTGGTCGCCGCGATGAAGCCGACGTGCGGACCGCCGTATGCGATCGCGTTGCCGAACGACTGCGCTTCGCCGGCGCAGATCTCGGCGCCCCACGCGGCGGGGGCCTCGAGCGCGGCGAGCGACATCGCTTCGGCGACGACGCCGATCACGACCGTCTTCGTCGCTTTGATCCGCGCGGCGGCGCCGGGCGGCAGCGCGTCGATCGCACCGAAGACGTTCGGCGACTGCACGACCAGGGCAGCGTACCGCTGATCGGCGAGCGCCGCGTCGAGCGAGCGCAGATCCGTGCGGCCGTCGGCGCCGTACGGGAGCTCGTCGACGGTCAGCTCCAGCCCTTCGGCGTAGGTCCGCAGCACCGCGCGGTAGTTCGGATGCACGGCGCGCGAGATGAGCATCGCTTTGCGGCCGGTCGCGTTCACCGCCATGATCGCGGCCTCGGCGAGCGCGGTCGCGCCGTCGTAGACCGACGCGTTCGCGACGTCGAGCCCGGTCAGCAGCGCGATGTAGCTCTGCCACTCGTAGATCGCCTGCAGATAGCCTTGTGAGACCTCGGCCTGATACGGCGTGTACGAGGTCAGGAACTCGCCGCGCATCGCGATCGCGCCGACGACCGGCGGGATGTAGTGCCGGTACGCTCCGGCACCCAAGAACGAGGTGTAGCCGCCGGCGGTCGTGCGCTCGGCGAATCCGCGGAAGCGCTCGGCGATCTCGACCTCGGAGAGGCGCGGGGTGACTTCGACCGGCGCTCGCAGCGCGATGGCGTCGGGGACGCGGACGAGATCGTCGAGCGCGTCGACGCCGATCGTGCGCAACATCGCCTCGATGTCCTGGGCGGTATGCGGCGTGTACACGGTGCTACGCCCCGGCGATCAGGTGCTCGTACTGCTCCGGCGTGAGGAGCTCGTTCGTCTGACTCACGTCGTTCAGCTTGACCTTGTAGAACCAGCCCTCGCCGTACGGATCGCGGTTGACGGCGGCCGGATCGGCCTCGAGCCCACCGTTCACCTCGCTCACCTCACCGCCGACCGGCGTGAAGATGTCGGAGACGGCCTTAACCGACTCGATCACGCCGATGCTGCCGAACTGCGTGAGCGTCGCGCCGGCGCGCGGCAGCTCGACGTACACGATGTCGCCCAGCGACGATTGTGCGTAGTCGGTGATCCCGACCGTCGCGACGTCGCCGTCGAGCTTCACCCACTCGTGCTCTTTGCTGTAGAGCAGGCCTGCCGGTACTCCGTTCGCCATCGGCCCTAAGCTAGTGTGCCGCACGCGGCAAGTCCTGGTCCGTTCTCGGCGGTCAGCGTCAGCCTTTCGGGCGCTTGTAGAACGGCAGGGGAACGACCCGCGCCGCGTGCCGCGCGCCGCGGACCTCGACCTCGAGCACGGTCCCGTCGGCGGCGGCCGCAGGGTCGACCAGCGCGGTCGCGACGTTGACGCCGACGGTCGGGCCGAACGACCCGCTGCGAATCTCGCCGGTACGCGCGCCGTTTGCGAACACGGGGTAGCCGGCGCGCGCCGGAACGCGGCCGTCCATCGTCAGCCCGACGATGCGCGGGTACGCGCCGGCGTCGCGCTGCGCGACGAGCGCGTCCTTGCCGGTGAACGCCGGCTTGTCGAACTTGATCGCCCACGCCATTCCGGCTTGGAGCGGCGTGATCTCCTCGGTCATCTCGTGGCCGTACAACGGCATCCCGGCCTCGAGCCGCAGCACGTCGCGCGCGCCGAGCCCGCACGGTTCGAGCCCGCGCTCGCGGTTCTCGGCCAGCAGCAGGTCCCATATGCCGGTCGCGACGCCGGAGGGCATGAAGAGCTCGAAGCCATCCTCGCCGGTATAGCCGGTGCGCGCGATGACGACGGCGTCGCGAACGCCTTTGACGCGCGTCTCGGCGCACGCATAGTATTTGAGCGGGGCGAGCTCGGCCTCGACGTACGGCTGCAGCCACTCGACCGAGCGCGGCCCTTGGATCGCGATCAGCGCACGCTCGCCGTGCAGATTCGCCATCTCGACGCCGTCCGCCGGCGCCGCCCGCACGACGTTCCACATCTTGTCGGCGTTCGAGGCGTTCACGACCAGCAGCCAACGGTTCTCGTCGAGCCGGTAGAAGATCACGTCGTCGTGCGCGCCGCCGCGCTCGTTGGTGAAGATGTTGTAGCGCGCCTGGCCGGGCTTCATGTTCGCGACCTTGTTGACGGTCAGCGACTCCGCCCACGCGCCGACGTTCTCGCCGGTGAGCGTGAACTGCCCCATGTGCGAGAGGTCGAACAGCCCGGCGCGCTTGCGCACCGCGTCGTGCTCCTTGAGGATGCTCGAGTACTGCACGGGCATCTCGAAGCCGCCGAACGGCACCATCCGAGCGCCGAGCGCCAGGTGGGCACCGTGCAGGGCGGTCCGGCGAAGCGTTCCGGAAGCATCGGTGGTCATGGCGCGACGCTCCTACGCGAAGACGTCGCCGACCTGCGCCAGCTCGCGCCGCAAGTACAGCGGCAGCGCGAACAGCCGCCGGTGCGTCTGGGCGTCGTAGAAGAAATTCTCGCCGCGGAGCGTGCCGGTGTAGGCGTCGATGAGCGCCGGTTCGAGCGCCGCGACGTCCGATTGGTCGCTGCAGGCGATGAAGGCCCAGTCGTTGTCGAAGGCCGGGACGTGGGTGTAGAAGCTGCGCACGTGCGTGAAGTGCGCGCGCAGCGAGCGTGCCATCTTCGCGTGCAGGGCCATGTTGTGAAAGCCGGCGGTCGAGGCTTGCAGCACGTAGACCCCGCCCGGCGCCAGCCGCGCCTTGATGTCACGGAACACCTCGCCGTTGAAGAGCGGGAACGACGGCGAGTCCGGGAGCGGCTCGGTCAGATCGCTGATGACGACACCGTAGTGGTCGCGGTCGTCTTTGAGGAACGCCAGCGCGTCGCCGATGATGACGCGGGCGCGCGGATCGTCGAACGCGCCGGCGGACCATTCGGGCAGATACTGCTTCGCGAGCTCGACGACTTGGCCGTCGATGTCGACCATCGTGCAGCGCCGCACCGACGGGTCGCGCAGCACCTCGCGCAGCGTCGCGCCCTCGCCCCCGCCGAGGATCAGCACCTCGGTGCGATCCGCGGCCGCCGCCATCGCCGGGTGCACCAGCGACTCGTGATAGATCTTCTCGTCCGCCTGCGAGGATTGCGTGTCGCCGTCGAGCACCAGCAGCTTCCCGAAGACCGGCGTGCGCAGCACTGCAACGGACTGGAACGGCGTGCGGCCCGCGTAGTACGTCTCGTCGATCGCGTGCGCGTGCAGCTCGGTCGGCGCGAACTGTTCGGTGTACCACTGATAGTGCTCGGTCTTGGGCATGGCGTCCGACCGGTTGAACGGACGTGCTCCGTGCCCTGCCGCAAACGAAGAAGGCCCGCTGCCTGAGCAGCGAGCCTCGATTCTCCCTGTCGCTCGAGGACCCTTCGACGGGCTCAGGATGACACGAGCTAGGCGGTGGCCGCCAGCAGCTCGCGGGTGTCGTGCTCGGTCGTGACCACGTGGGTGAAGCGGTTGTGGCCGGCTTCGATCCCGCGTTTCACTTCGGTGGTCAGCATGGTCGTGGCGTCCAGTGCCTCCGCGGCGTATTCGCATGCCGCCCACGGATCGGTGTGGTCGCCGCACGTGTAGAAATCCATCGCGGCGTAACCGGTCTCCGGCCACGTATGGATCGACAAGTGCGACTCCTCGATTACCACCACTCCGGAGACCCCCTGGGGCTGGAAGCGGTGGAAGGCCGTCGTGACGATGGATGCGTTGGCCGCTTTCGCGGCGTTCTCCATCATCGCACGGACCGCGTCGACGTCCGAGAGCTTCGCGGCATCACAGCCGGAGAGCTCGCAAACGATGTGCGTACCGAGTGCTTTCAATTCTTTTTCCTGACTCCTCGAGAGCTTTCGGTTGGGAGAATCCCACCTCCAGGCGCGTCGTCCAGCGTGTGCGGTACACCGTCTCGCTGTCGACCTATCAGCAGACTCTTGCCGGCACGGTCTCCTCGGACCGAACGGACGTTCCGCTGCGACGGCGCGTAGGGCGCGCCTCCCCTAAACCGACTGCCGTGACCCCATGCTCTATAACGCGCACGGGGTCCGTGAAGTCCGTCGCCTATGGTACCCCCCGGGGGACCCCTTGTAAATAGCTTTCCGCCGCGGGTGTGAACGGAGGGGCTTGGCGCCGAACGACCCCTCGGCGATGCGATCCTCCGATCACCCTGCCGGAGCGGCCCCGGCGGTCGAGTCAGCGCTCGAGGCGACCGCCCGTGGACGCGAGTTGGCGCGCGCCGGACGGCTCGATGAGGCGCTCGCGGCATTCCTGGGAGCCGCCGAGCGCGATGCGGGGATCCTCGACGCGCACCTCGGGATATACGAGGTCGCCCAAATCTTGCGCCGGCCGGAGCTCGCGCTGGCACACCAGGCCGCCGCGATCGCGCTCGCCCCGGTCCAGTCGACCCCGGCGAGCCTCCACGAAGACTACGCGCTGCTGGTGCCGTGCGTCGCCGGGCCGTACACGGCGAACACGCCGGCCGACCTGCTGTTCGACCCCGCGCGCGTGACGCTCCACCGCTGGTACGTCGATCCGGCCGGCGCGGTACCGCCGCTCCCGCCGTACGACGCCGTGTTCGTCGCGATCGGGGAATCGGACGAGGCCGCACCGCAGCTCGCCGCGCTCGAAGCGTTCGCCGCGGACAGCGAGCGCCCGGTGCTGAACCGCCCCCAGCAGATCCGGCGGCTGGGCCGCATCCCGCTCGCGCAGACCTTCGCGGGCGCCGAGCACTGCCGGGTCGTGGCGACCAGCCGCATCGATCGCACCCGCTACGCGGCCGATGGGTTTCCGGTCCCGCACATCGTACGGCCGGTCGGCTCGCACGGCGGACACGGCCTCGGCAGAATCGACGACGACGCGGAGCGCACCGCGTACCTCGCGACGGTCGACGCGCCCGAGCTCTTCGTCGCGCCGTTCATCGACTATCGCAGCGCCGACGGCTACTTCCGCAAGTACCGCATCGTGTTCGTCGACGGCGAACCGTTCCCGTTCCACCTCGCGATCTCGCCGCGCTGGATGGTGCATTACTACAACGCGCCGATGGCCGAGCACGCCTGGATGCGCGACGAGGAGCACGCCTTTCTGGCGCGGATCGACACGGTGTTCGCGGGCGAGCTGGACGAGGCGCTGCGCGAGACCGCGCGGCTGCTCGCGCTCGACTACGTCGGGATCGACTGCGCGATCGACCGCGACGGGAAGCTGCTGATCTTCGAGGCCGACAACGCGCTGATCATCCACCTGCTCGACGATCCCGCGCTGTTCGGCTACAAGCACGCGTACGTGCCGCGCATCCTGACCGCACTCGACGCGCTCGTACGGCGCCGTATCGCGAGCGGCGCATGACCGTTCGACGTGAACAGGGTGACGATCTCGATCCCGCCGACTGGGAGGCGTTTCGCGCGCTGCTGCACCGCGCCGCCGACGGCGTCGTCGACGATCTCGCCGGCGTGCGCCAGGGGCCGGCGTGGCGACCGGTTCCCGACGCCGTGAAAGCCGCGCTGCGCGAGCCGCTGCCACGCGGCGGCGAGCCGCTCGACGCGACGCTGGCGGCGTTCGACGAGCTCGTGCGCCCGTATCCGACCGGCAACCGCCACCCGCGCTTCTTCGGCTGGGTCCACGGCGCCGGGAACGCGCCCGGCGTGCTCGCCGAGCTGCTCGCGGCCGGGCTGAACGCGAACCTCGGCGGCCGCGAGCACGCGGCGGTCTACGTCGAGCGCGAAGTGGTCGCGTGGTTCGCCGAGCTGTTCGGGCTTCCGGCGGACGCGAGCGGGATCCTGACCAGCGGCACCTCGATGGGCAACCTGCTCGCCGTGGTCGCCGCGCGCGACGCCGCGCTCGGCAGCGGCGCGCGCGAGGACGGGATCGGCGGCGCACGGCTGACGGCCTACGCGGCCGACGACGTGCACGACTCGGTCGCGAAAGCGATGCGCATCGCGGGACTCGGCACCGCCGCGCTGCGGCTGGTCGCGACCGGCGAGGACGGCGGCATCGACGTGCACGCGCTCCGCGCGGCGATCGACGCCGATCGCGCGGCCGGCGCGCGGCCGTTCCTCGTCGTCGGAACCGCGGGCTCGGTCGACACCGGCGCGTTCGACGACCTTGCCGCGCTGGCCGATCTGTGCGCCGAGCTCGGGCTCTGGCTGCACGTCGACGGCGCGTTCGGCGCGTTCGCGATCGCCAGCCCCGCGCACGCGCACCTCGTCGCCGGGATCGAGCGGGCCGACTCGCTCGCGTTCGACGCGCACAAGTGGCTGCACGCGCCGTACGCCGTCGGGTGCGTGCTCTTCCGCGACGAGCGCGCGCACCACGCGCCGTTCGCGTCGTCGCCCGCGTACCTCGGCCGCGCGGAACGCGGCGCCGCCGCCGGCGCGCCGTGGTACGCCGACTACGGCCTGGAACTCTCGCGCGAGTTCCGCGCGCTCAAGGTGTGGTTCACGCTGCGCCACTACGGGATCGAACGGCTCGGCGCGTCGATCGCGCGCACCTGCGAGCTCGCCAGCGCACTCGGCGAGCGCGTCCGCGCGTCCGAGGACCTCGAGCTGCTGGCACCCGTCTCGCTCAACGTCGTGTGCTTTCGCGTCCGCGCACCCGGGCTCGACGCAGCTGCGCTCGACCGCTTCAACGCGGCGATCGCCATTGCGGTGCAAGAGAGCGGCGTTGCCGTGCCGAGCACGACGCTCGTGCGCGGCAGACGTGCGCTGCGCGTCTGCATCGTGAACCACCGGACGCGCGAGGACGATCTCGACGCGCTCCTCGGCGCGGTGCGGAAGGCCTCTCGCGAACTGGCCGAAAGCGGAGCGTGGTGAAAGACGACGCCGAGATGCTCGCGATGCTCGACGCGGCGCGCGGCAGGGCGCGCGCGCCGATCTCGGGATTCGCGGTCGGCGCCGTCGCGCGCGGACGATCGGGCGAGCTCTACCTCGGCGCGAACCTCGAGTTCGCCGGTGCGGCGCTCGGTGCGACCGTCCATGCGGAGCAGGCGGCGGTCGCAAACGCCTGGGCGCACGGTGAGCGCGGCATCACCGAACTCGCCGTGACCGACGCTCCCTGCGGGCACTGCCGGCAATTCCTCAACGAGCTGCGCGACGCCGGATCGCTGCGCATCCTGCTGCCGGGTCGCGAGCCGCTCACCCTCCGCGAGCTGCTCCCCGAGGACTTCGGACCGGCCGATCTTCGCAGCTCGGCGCGGCTCCTCGATCTCGCCGACCACCTGCTCAGGTTGGAGCACCCCGCGGCCGGCGATCCGCTCGCGAGCGCGGCGCTGGCCGCGGCGCGCGCCTCGCACGCGCCGTATACCGGCGCGTTCGCCGGCGTCGCCCTCGCACTCGCCGACGGGTCGACCAGGGTCGGCAGCAGCGCCGAGAACGCGGCCTTCAACCCCGGGCTACCGGCGCTGCAAGCCGCGCTGGTCCAGTTGGCGCTGAACCGGGAGCCGTACGCAGAGATCCGGCGGGCCGTCCTGGTCGAGACCAGCGGATCGAGCTCTCAGCGCGCCGCGACCGAAACACTGCTCGCTGCGGTCGCCCCCGGGATTGCATTGACCTGGCTAGGCGCGTTGCGCGATTCCTAGGCGCTCGCCGCTCAGGGTTTGTTGTAGATCATCGAGATATCGTTGACGAAGAAGTTGTCGCCCGCGGCACCGGTGTCGGTGTCCAGCTCGATCGCCAGGAAGTTCCGCGCGTCGGCGTTCAGGTTCGGCGCGACGGTGTAGATCGTCGACCCGTGCGCGAGGCCCAGCAGCGTGACGGTCGCGGACGAGGTCGCGCCGATCGTCACGTTCACGGCGACGCTGAACGGCTGGTCGTGCGGAAACCGGCCGACGATGCCAACGCCGTCCTGGGTGAACAGGTAGCCGCTCGAGGGGAAGGCGACGGTCACGAAACTGGTGGGGTTGAATGCGTTGGACGACTGAAACGAGACGGACGCGGCCGAACCGTTCGGAATGACGAGCCGCATCGTGAAGAGGTAGTGCCCGTCGCCGCGGTAAGCCGCGAACACCCCGCGAGCCTTCGCCGGCGGCTCCAGCCTCTTCCACTGGACCAGCTGGAGCCAGTGCCCCGTCGTCCCGCTGGGCCCCGCCACCACCCACACGTTGCCGAAGTCGCCCGCGCGGAACTGGCCGATCGGATGGTCGATCGTCAGGCTGTCGGTCAGGGCCTGATTTTCGAACTGGGCCGAGAGCAAGATCTCGGAGGTCGAGGTGCAACCGCCGACCGCGAGCACGGCGGCGAGCGCCAGAATTCGCGGCACGTGCCACGCCGGCCGAGGCTGCCTCCTGAAGCGGGTGGATTCAAGCATGCCCTAGCCACCGTCGCACACCCGCGGGCACGCCACCTCCCAACCGGCCGATGGACCCGCTCCGTAGGACTACGGACGCCTGGCCGGCGCCCGGCTGGTAGGATCGCCGCGATGGCACCTTTGCGGAGCACAATGGGTCTGAAGAGATAGTGCAGAAACCCCTGCACTATCTTGACCTCTGCGGTCAGGAGCGCCTACGGTGGGAGACTAATGGCCGCGACGACCGATGCCCTGATCGAGGAATACCGACACGGCTTCCACGATTCCGAGGAGAACTACGCGTTCAAGTCCGACAAGGGCCTGAACCGCGAGATCGTCGAGCGCATCTCGTCGATGAAGAACGAGCCCGAGTGGATGCGCGAGTTCCGTCTGCGCGCCTACGACGTCTTTCGCGCCAAGCCGATGCCCACGTGGGGCGACACCGCGCTGCTCAACGACATCGACTTCGACAACATCCGCTACTTCGTCAAAGCCGGCGAGCGCACGGAGCAGAACTGGGACGACGTCCCGGACGACATCAAGCGCACCTTCGACCGGCTGGGCATCCCGGAAGCGGAACGCAAGTTCCTGAGCGGCGTCTCGGCGCAGTACGAGTCCGAGGTCGTGTACCACTCGGTCATCGAGGAGCTGGAACGCGACGGCGTGATCTTCTGCGACATGGACACGGCGCTGCGCGAGCACCCGGAGATCGTCAAGAAGTATCTCGCGACCGTCATCCCGATCCAAGACAACAAGTTCGCCGCGCTCAACTCCGCGGTGTGGTCGGGCGGCTCGTTCGTGTACGTCCCCAAGGGCGTCGAAGTCAAGATGCCGCTCCAGGCCTACTTCCGGATCAACACCGAGAACATGGGCCAGTTCGAGCGCACGCTGATCATCGCGGACGAAGGCTCGAAGGTTCACTACATCGAGGGCTGCACGGCACCGCAGTTCTCGACTTCTTCGCTCCACTCGGCGGTCGTCGAGCTGATCGCGATGGACGGCGCGTCGATCCGCTACACGACGATCCAGAACTGGTACCGCAACATCTACAACCTGGTCACCAAGCGCGCCGTCGCGTACAAGAACGCGACGGTCGAGTGGGTCGACGGCAACATCGGCAGCAAGCTGACGATGAAGTACCCGGCGATCTACCTGATGGGCGAGGGTGCGCGCGGCGAGATCCTCTCGGCGGCGTTCGCCGGCGAGGGCCAGCATCAGGACGCGGGCGCGAAGGTGATCCACGCAGCGCCGAACACGACCTCGGTCGTCACCAACAAGTCGGTCACCGCTCACGGCGGGAAGACGACCTATCGCGGGCTGGTGGAGATCCACGCCGGGGCGGTCGGCGCGAAGACGCGCGTGAAGTGCGACGCGCTGATCATGGACGACAAGTCCTCGTCCGACACCAAGCCGACGATGAAGATCGACGAGCAGCGCTCGACGGTCGAGCACGAGGCCTCGGTCTCGAAGATCGGCGAGGAGCAGCTCTTCTACGCGATGAGCCGCGGCCTCACCGAAGCCGACGCGACGGCGATGATCGTCAACGGGTTCTTCGACTTCTTCGTCAAGGAGTTGCCGATGGAGTACGCCGTCGAGCTCAACCGCTTGATCAAGATGGAGATGGAGGGCTCGGTCGGCTAGAGTCGCCCAGCGGTCTTTTTGGGGAAAGACCGGTTCGTGCGAGCTCGAGCGCTAGCCGTCGCCGCGGTTCTGGTCTTCGCGCTGCAGACACCGCGGCCGGTGGATGCCGCGAAGGTCTGCGCCTGGTCGATCTCAGTCGCGATGGTCGACAACGTCTTCTCCGGCACGGCGCGTCCAGGGGCCGTCTTCCATTTCAAGGTGACCGATGCCGCCTCGAGCGAGAGCGGCGTCAAGATCCCGGCCGGCTCGATCGGCTACGGCGTGATCCGCTCGGCCAGCGCCGCGGGACGCCACAACCACGACGGTATGCTGGCGCTGGAACCGCGCTACATCATCGTGCGCAAGCCCAGCGGCGTCGCGCGCGTCGACGTCATGATGAGCCCGCTGCTCCCCGTGCAGTGGACGCCGTCCGAACCGCTGCTGAACAAGGCCGCCTCGCACGTCCCCCTGCCGATCCCCGGGCTGATCATGACCGGCGTGAACCAAGTTCGCTGGGGCCGCAACATCACGCTCGGTCCCGGCTTCACCTTCACCGTCCTCCCGGTCGAGAACCTCACCGCCGGCGCACCGGTCTGCTGAGCGGCGCGCGCGAGTGATGCTCGCGCGGCTCGGGATGACGGCGGCGGCGCTCGCCCTTGCGGCCGGCGTCGCGCTCGCCGGCGGCGCGCCGATCCCGATCGGCGAAGCGTTCGTGCTGTACCCGCGCCGCGTACCGGTCGCCGCGTGGCGCGCGCGTCCGGACCTGCAGCCGTTCGTCGTCCGCGCGCGCGACGGAACGGCGCTGCGCGGGTGGATCGTCACCGGCACCCGCCCGGCCGCGCCGTGGACGCTCACCTTCACCGGCAACGCCGGAACCGCGCAATCGATGCTCGGGATCGCGCTGTGGTTCGCTCGCCGCACCGGTTCGACGACGGTGCTCTGGGACTATCGCGGCTTCGGCTTCTCCGACGGCCGGCCGAGTATCGCGGCGACGCGCGACGACGCGCTGCGCGTCTACGATGCGGTGCGCCGGCGCAGCCGCGGCGATCTCGTGCTCTACGGACACTCGTTCGGCACGACGATCGCGACCCGCGTCGCGACGGCGCGGCCGATCCGCGCGCTCGTGCTTCACGCTGCACCGTCGTCGGCGGCGGAGTTGATCGGCGCCTTTCGCGATCGCCATCTCCCGGCGATCATGCACCGGCTCCGCGCGTTCCCGACCGCCGACGTGCGCGAAGACTTCGATCTCGTGAACGAGATCCGCAGCGTGCGCGCGCCGACGATCGTCCTGCACGGCACCGCCGATGCGATGATACCGTTCGACGAGGGTCGCGCGGTCGAAGCCGCCAGCGGCGCCGCCGTCAAACGGTTCGTCGCGCTTCCCGGCGTGACGCACCCGGTGATCGACTACGACACACCGGGCGGCGACGCGCTGGTCGCGTTTCTCGCCGCTATTTGAAGTCGAGCAGCTCGACGTCGAAGTCGAGGGTCGCATTCGGCGGGATCACGCCGCCGGCGCCCTTGGGCCCGTAGGCGAGCGCCGACGGACAGACCAGCTTGCGATGGCCGCCCTTGCGCATCGTCGCGACCGCTTCGTCCCAGCATGGGATCACCTGATGCATGCCGAGCACGAACGTCAACGGCTTGTCGGCCGGCGAGGCGTCGAACTGCTTGCCGTCGGGGAACGTTCCGACGTACCGCACGGTCACGGTCTGGCCGGTCTTGGGCGGCTTGCCGGTGCCGACTGTGAGGTCGGTGTACTTCAACCCGTCGGGCAGCGTGACGGTCTTCGGGCCGGCGGGTTTCGGGGCCATCGTCTTGACGGGGGGAAGCTTCGCGGGCGCCGTCTTGTACGACGCGGTCGTATCGGCGAGCACCGGGAGCGGCGCTGCGACGAGCAGTGTCAGGAACAGGGAGGCGAAACGGGTCATGCCGCCGCCTTCGCGAACGATGCCGCGTGTCCCAGCCGATCGCACGACGTGAAGAAATCCCGCCCGGCACGACGTTGCGGGTCGTCACCGGCGGCGTCGCGGTGCTCCTGTGTAACGTCGACGGCGAGATCTACGCGATCGAAGACGTCTGCACGCATGACGGCGGCCCGCTCGATCAAGGCGAGCTGCAGGGATGCCGGATCATGTGCCCGCGCCACGGTGCGCTGTTCGACGTGACGACGGGTGCCGCGCTCACCCTGCCGGCGGTGGTGCCGCTCGAAACCTATCGAGTCCGCGTCGAAGGCGACCAGGTCTACGTCGACGCTACCCCGTCATCCTGAGCTTGTCGAAGGGTCAGGATGACCTATGGGCGTCGCGCTGGTCGTCGCGGTTGGGGTCCTCGTCCGACTCGCCGTAGACGACGGTCGGGGTCGGTGAGATCCCGGCGACGTCCGCCTCTGCCCGGCTGAGCGTGGGCTCGTCGTCGGCTTGCGTGCGCAGTTGGCGAGGCATCCCGGAGTCGGGATGGTCGTTCACCTCGCCCGGGAGGGCGTTCTTGTAGTCCCCTTGCTGCTCGACGCTCGTGTCGCGTTCCATGCCGGTGCCGTACCCACCAGCGCACTTCGACAAGCACGGCACCGATGCTCGCACCGTTTGTCGAACGACGAACGTCGCTCGGGCGGCTAGCATCGGAACCATCATGGCGACGAGGCTGCTGATCTCCCCGCCCGCCCGCCGCGACGCCGGTGCCGGCGACGATGCCCCCGACGCGGTGCGCCAATGGGACCGTCTCGTCGAACTGATCGGGTGCCTCGGCGAGGTCGATCTGATGCACGCGCAGGTGCAGGCCCAGTCACCCGACATCGTCTTTACGGCCAATGCCGCGCTGATGGTCGGCAACCTCGCGATCGTCTCGAGCTTCCGACACGCCGAGCGCCGCCGCGAGCAGCCGGTCTATCGCGCCGCGCTCGCGCGCGCCGGCTACGCGACGACGTTCCTGCGCCAGACCTACTTCGAAGGCGCGGGCGACGCGCTCTTCGACCGCGTGCGCCCGATCCTCTATGCGGGCTACGGCTGGCGCACCGAACGCGGCGCGACGCTCCAGCTCCAAGAGATCGTCGGCTGCCGCGTGCTGCCGCTGCTGCTCGTCGACGAGCGCTTCTCGCACCTCGACACCGCGCTGTGTCCGCTCGCGAGCGGTCACGTGCTGGCGTTCATGGACGCGTTCTCGCCGCACGCGCAGACGCTGCTGCGCCGCGCCGTCGAGCCGGGCTACTTGATCGAAGTCTCGGTCGACGATGCGCTGCGGCTCGCGTGCAACGCGATGGAACTCGGCGACGCCGTGGTGATGCACGACTGCTCGCGGCGGCTGCGCGAACGGCTGCACGCGATCGGTTACCGGGTCTTCTGCACCGACCTCGACGCGTTCGTGGCCGCGGGCGGAAGTGCCAAATCGCTGACGCTGCGGCTCGACGACGGGCCCGCCGCCGGGATCGCCGCGGCTACCGCCTAGCGCGCGCTTCCGCCGCGGCCCAAGCGGCCGGCGTGTCGACGTCGGCGACGTAGGCATCGTCGATCTCGTCGAGCGCGATCGCGCGCAGCGCGGGGTCGCCGCGAACGCGCAGCGGCGGCTCGTCCGCGCGCAGCGCGGGGATGCGCGCGCGCGCCTTCGGCGACCAGACGACGGGATGTCCGGGCGTCTCACCGACGCGCGGCCAGGCGAGGTCGGCGTCGTCCGGCACGGCGGCGATGAACGCGCGCACGCGGGCGGCGTCGAGGAACGGTAGATCGCAGGCCAGCACGGCGAGAAAAAACTCGCCTGGGATCGCGGCGTGCGCGAGCACCAGCGTCTCGCTCGGCCCCGCGGTCGGCGCTGTCACGACGACGCGGACGCCGTGCAGGTCAGAGATCGCGTCGGCGACCTGCGAGGTCGTGACGAACAGCGGCTCCAGCTCGGCGAGCGCGCGCGCGGCGCGGCGCGCGAGCGGTTCGCCGGCGAACGGTGCGGTCAGCTTGTCGAACCCCATCCGCTGCGAACGGCCGCCGCCGAGGACGACCGTTCGCACACGTGCGAGCTCCAAGCGCTAGCCCGCGGCCTGCGCGGCGAGCAGCTTCTCCGGCACGATCGGGAGATCGCGCACGCGCACGCCGGTCGCGTGGTAGACCGCGTTGGCGATCGCCGCCGCGACGCCGGTGATCCCGATCTCGCCCATCCCGCGCACGCCCAGCGGGTTGAACCGAAGATCGGGCTCTTCGACGAACAGGACGTCGATCGCGTGGATGTCCGCGTTGACCGGCACGTGATAGTCGGCGAGATTGTTGGTGACGACGGCGCCGTAGCGGTCGTCGCGCACCGTCTCCTCGAGCAGCGCCATCCCGATCCCCCAGGTTATCCCGCCGATCATCTGCGAGCGGGCGGTCTTGGGGTTGAGCACGCGCCCGCAGTCGAACACGCCGACCGCGCGGGTCACGCGCACGCGCGCGATCTCCTCGTCGTACCGCACCTCGACGAACTGCGCGCCGAACGAGTGGAATGAGTACTCCTCACCCTCCTGGCCCGGCTCGGAGACGCCGAGCGCTTCGAGCACGAACGTGTCATTCTGAGCTTGTCGAAGGGCGCCCAGCCGCACGATCTCGCCGTACGCGATCGCGCGCGACGGATCGTCCTTCGCGCGGAGGACGCCGTCGACGGCCTCGATCTCATCGGCGCTCAGGCCGTGCAGCGGCGAGCCGCCGACCGAGGTCGCGATCGCGACCGCTTCGCGGTAGAGGCGCTCCGCCGCAGCGTGAACGGCGGGACCGATGCTGGCGCTGCTCATCGAGCCGCCCGCGACCGGCGCGAGCGGAAACGACGAGTCGCCGATCCGCACCCGGATCGCGCGGGGATCGACGCCGAGAGCATCGGCCGCGATCTGCGCGAGGATCGTGTACATCCCGGTCCCCAGATCGTGCGTCGCGCTGGCCACGTCGATCGTGCCGCCGGCGTCGATCGTCACGCGCGCCTCGCCGCGCGAGCGCATCGCCGGATACGTCGCGGCCGCGACGCCCCAGCCGATCAGCTCGCCGCCGTCGCGCATCGAGCGCGGTGCGTGCGTGCGCGCGCTCCAGCCGAACGCCTCGGCCCCGCGCTCGTAGCACGCCAGCAGTTGGCGCGACGAGAACGGCAGCCCCGACTCGGGATCGGTCGGCGTGTCGTTGCGGCGCAGCACGTCGAGCGGATCGAGCCCGCACGCGTACGCCAGCTCGTCCATCGCACTCCCAAGCGCGAACGTCCCCGGAGCCTCACCCGGCGCGCGCATCGCCGTCGGCGTCGGCAGGTCGAGCTTGGCGAAATGGTGCGAGACGGCGAGCGCGGGCGCGGCGAAGAGCATCGACGTCACGATACCGGCCGGCTCGAAGAACGAGGCGACTCGGGCCGTCTCACCCTGTACGTCGTGCAGCACCGCACGCAGCGTCCCGTCGCGCGAGGCACCGAGCCGCACCCGCTGGCGCGTCGGGCTGCGGAAGCCGACCGAAGTGAACATCTGCTCGCGGCTGAGCACGAGCTTCACGGCGCGGCCGGTCACCTTTGCCGCCATCGCGGCCAAGGTCTCGTGTGCCCAGTAGAACCCCTTGCAGCCGAAGCCGCCGCCGAGATACGGCGCGATCACGCGCACCTGCGTTGCGTCGAGCGAAAACGTCTTGGCGTAGGCGGTGCGCGCACCAAGCACCCACTGCGAAGCGTCGTGGACGATCAGCTCGCCGTCACGCCACTGCGCGACGGTCGCCGACGGTTCGAGCGGGTTGTGGTTCTCGATCGGCGTGACGTACGTCGCGTCGACGGTCACCTCGCTGCCGGCGAACGCCGCTTCCGGGTCGCCGCGACGGATCTGCAACGGGTTGCCGAAGAACTGCTCGGGCGACTCGACCTCGTACGCACCGTCGATCGTCGCCTCGAAGCCACTCGGGACGTACGTGATGCGCAGCACCGCCGCACCTTCGCGCGCGGCCTCGAACGTCTCGGCGACCACCAGCGCGATGTGCTGGCCGTCGTAATGGATCTCGTCCGACTGCAGCGGCGCGAGCTCTTCGGCGATCGGCAGCGTGAAGTCGAACGCGAACGCCGGCAGCTTGGGCGCGTTGCGGTGGGTGAGCACCTCGACGACCCCCGAGACGGCACGCGTCGCCGTCTCGTCGATCTCCGCGATGCGGCCGCGGGCGATCGTCGACTGCACGATGACGGCGTACAGCAGGTCGTCGACCGGCGCGTCGGCGGCGTAGCGCGCCGCGCCGGTCACCTTCGCGTGACCGTCGATCCGGTCGAGCGGCCGGCCGACGTGCGTGACGGCCGCCGCGCGTTCGAGCGTCGTGCTCACGCCGCACCCCCGCACACGGTGCGCAGCGCGCGCACGATCGCGCGCTTGGCGAGCTCGACCTTGTAGCCGTTGTGCGCGCGGGTCTGCGCGCCGGCCAGCGCGGCCTCGGCCGCCCGCCGGTACGCAGCATCGCCCGGCGGCGTGCCGGTCAGGATCTCTTCCGCCTCGCGGGCGCGCCAGGGTATCGTGGCCACACCGCCGAGCGCGATCCTCGCCTGCCCGATGCGATCGCCGTCGAGCTCGATCGCGCACGCGACGGAGGCCAGCGCGAACTCGTACGAGGCGCGGTCGCGGACCTTGAGGTAGTGCGAGCGCTCATAGAGCGGCGCGGCGCGCAGTTCGACCGCGACGATCAGCTCGCCGGGAGCGAGGGTGTTCTCGCGCTCGGGGCGATCGCCGGGCGGCAGGTAGAACTCGTCGAGCGTGAGCGTCCGTTCGCCGGCGTCGCCCTCCACGACGACACGCGCTTCCAGCGCGGCCAGCGCGACGGCCATATCGCCCGGATAGGTCGCGATGCAGCTTTCGCTCGTGCCGAGGATCGCGTGACCGCGGTTGAACCCCTCGAGCGCGTCGCACCCGCTCCCCGGCTCGCGCTTGTTGCAGCGCCAGCGCGTCTCGCGGAAGTACGTGCAGCGCGTGCGCTGCAGCAGGTTGCCGCCGATCGTCGCCGCGTTGCGGATCTGGCCCGACGCGCCGCTGAGCAGCGCTTCGGCGAGCGCCGGAAAACCGCGCGCGACCTGCGGATCGTAAGCGACGTCGCTGTTGCGCGCGAGCGCGCCGATCCGCAGAACGTCCACCCGCACTTCGATCGCGGTGAGCGGCAGCCGCGAGATGTCGATGACGCGCTGCGGGCGCTCGACGTCGGCTTTCATCAGGTCGATCAGCGTCGTCCCGCCGGCGTAGTAGCGCGCGCCGGCCGATCCGCGCGCCAGGTCGCGCGCGGCGGCGGCCGATTCGGCGACGACGTAGTCGAACGTGCGCATCAGCGTGCCGCCTGCACGGCGGCGATCGCGGCGACGATGTTCGGATAGGCGCCGCAGCGGCAGAGGTTGCCGCTCATCGCTTCGCGGATCTCGTCACCGGTGTGCGCGCGTCCTTCGGCGATCACGGCGACGGCGGACAGAATCTGTCCGGGCGTGCAAAAGCCGCACTGCAACGCGTCGTGTTCGACGAACGCGGCCTGCACTGGGTGCAGCCCCTCCTCGCCGGCTAGCCCCTCGACGGTCGTGATCGCATCGCCGGCGTGCGCGAGCGCGAGCGCCAAGCAGGAGAGCGTCCGGCGGCCGTTCACCAGCACCGTGCACGCTCCGCACTGGCCGCGGTCGCAGCCCTTCTTGGTTCCGGTCAGCCCGGCGCGTTCGCGCAGCAGGTCGAGCAGCGTGACCTCCGGCTCGACGTGGAAGGTCGCTTCGCGCCCGTTCAGGCGCAGCGTGACGGGCACGGAGCGGGCCGGTGCGGCCGGCCGTTCGCTGGTTTGCACGGTTGGTTCACTCTCGGAGCGGTGCGGGGGGGAGATCGGGCTTATACCGCTACAGACACGACGCCTCGCGTTGACGATCCACCCGGGCGCGTGATAAGGTTCCCAGGTTATGTACGCGATCGTTGAGACCGGCGGCAAGCAGTTCCGCGTGTCCGAAGGGGATGTCATCCGGACTGATCTCATCGAGACCGAGGTCGGCTCGTCGGTCACCTTCGACCGGATCGTCCTGGCCGCCAGCGGCGACGACGTGACGGTCGGGACCCCCGTCGTCAGCGGCGCGTCGGTCACCGGCACGGTGCTGCGCCAGGCCAAGGACAAAAAGATCCTCGTGTTCCGCTACAAGCCGAAGAAGCGGGTCCGCAAGCTGAACGGCCACCGCCAGCGGTTCGCCGAGGTCCGGATCGACAAGATCTCGCTCGCCTGAGCACATGGTCGAGGTTCGATTTCGCAGGGACAGCCGCAACAGGCTGTCCTCTGTCGTTTCCCGGGGTCACGCGGGGCAGGCCGAGCCCGGCGAGGACGTCGCCTGCGCCGCGGTGTCGGCGCTCCTCCAAGCCGCCTGGGTAGGCCTGACCGACGTCGCGGGGGTCGAGGTCACGGGCCGCCATCGGAAGGGCAACTTTCTCATGCAGTGGCCCGAGGATGCACGAGATCGCCCGGACGTCCACGCCATCATCGCTACGGCCGAGATCGCGATTGAGCAGATCGGCAAGCAAAATCGAAGGTTCGTGCGATATCTCCGCGAGTCGGAACCCGAACAGGTAACGCGGCGGGAGAATCCGGGTAGAGCGGCGTCGAAAGGAACCGCACGATGAGCAGCGACGCCACCAAACCCTTGAACGGCGAGATCCAGAGCGGCACCGGCGACGGCGCCGCAGGCAACCAGGAGGCCGGACGGACCGTCCTGATCGGCGTCCTCGGCGGGATCATCTCGGCCGCCGGATACCTGGTCTACCAGCGCCTCCCGGACGAACAAAAGGAACGCCTCCACCGCCAAGTGCGCGGCGTCCTCGAACAGCGGATCAACGAGCTCCGCTCGAACTTTAATTTGTAGCCGCGCGCGGGACTAACCCGCCCGGCGGGCCGGCACCACTCGATGTGTGCCCGGCCCTTTTCTTGCTTCGCTCGTCCTCGCGTATGCCGGGGTGCTGCGCGCGTTTCACCCGGGACTCGCCGACGCCGAAGCGACGCGACTCGCGGTGCGCGTCGTCGCCGAGGCCGACGCGGCGCGTATCGACGCGCGGCTGGTCGTCGCGCTGGTCGCGGTCGAATCGTCGTGGCGCTCCGACGCCGTCTCGCGGGCCGGCGCTCGCGGTCTGGGGCAACTGATGCCGGCGACGGCGGCCGGGCTCGGCGTCGACCCCGACGACCCCGCGGCAAACCTCCACGGCACGGTCGTCCATTTGGCGGGGCTACTGGCCCGCTACGGCCGCTTCTCGGCCCAGGCCCGGTACGAGAACGCGATCGCGGCCTACAACGCGGGCGCCGCTGCGGTCGACCGGTACGGCGGGATCCCGCCGTACGCCGAGACGCGCTTAGAGGTGCGCCGGGTGATCGGTCTGTGGCGCCGGCTCTGCGGGGGCTGACGCGACCGGGCGCTCCAGCGGCTCGGCCCCATCAGCGAAGCCGAGCGCGGGCCGCGGCTCGGCCAGCTTCTCGCCCACGCCCTTCGGCGGGTCGGGATCAGGTGCCGGCGGTTCGATCGCATGCATCGCCGCGGTCGGCGCGTCGTCGTAGCTCTGCTCGTCGTACGCGGCGGCGTCGTACGGAGCCGGATCGTAGGCCGGCGGCTCGGGTGGCTTCATCTCGGCCGCGTCCTGGACGTCGGCAGCGCGCTCCAACTCGCGGATGAAGGACTGCGAGGTGTTCTGGATCTCGCGAATCACCCCGCCGGCCTTGCGGGCGACGCGCGGGAGCTGTTCGGGTCCAAAGAGCAGGAGAGCGGCGGCGCCGAGCATCGCCATGTCCGGGATCGATAGCATGCGGAGGGTTTCTTCCCGGTCCCGTGCAACGCGTCATCCCCGCTCCCAGCGGAGATCAACCGAAGGCCGGCCCCCGCCCTGAAGATCATCTACACCCGCGGCAATCGGACCGAGACGCTGGCGTCGATCGCGACGCTGCGGAAGATTCTGAACCGGTTCGTCGCGCACCGCGTCTTCTACGAGGTGAGCTCGCGCAACAAGCGTGGGCACGAGTTTTTTTCGGCCAAGAACACCTTCGTCGTGGGCTCGATCGAGATCGTCAACCGCGACTATCTCACGATCACGATCTTCGACGCGCACAATCCTTCGCATTCGATCGAAATCCTCAACCCCGCCGCGATGCGCATCTACGACGATACGCTCGGCAAAGGCTTCGCCGTCTCGTTCCTGAGCGAAGGCGCGGGCGGCGTCGAGTCGCGCTGTTACCTGCGCGACGAAGGCGAGGACGGCGACACGATCAAGGAACGCGGCGAGCTCGAGAAGATCACGCTGCCGCAACTCTTCGAATACCTCGAAGACATCACGACCGCCGACATCATCACGACGAAGGGGACTTAGAACCGGTCCACGGCGGCGGTGATGCTCTGCGGGTCGGTGCCGAAGAGGCTCAACAGATCGCGATCCTTCACCGCTTCGGCGGTGAAGCCGTACACGAGATGCTTCGGGCGGTACATCCCTTCGGCGCGGCGCGCACCTTCGATGAAGACGTGGTACGCGTCACCGTCGAGATAGAGCGTGCGCAACGCGTCGCGTGACCGAAACGCCAGCGTGTCGTACCGCGGGAACGGCGGTTTCTCGGAGCGCGGCAGCGGTGCTTCGGCGATCTCGGTGACCTCGGGGAGCTTCTTGCTCGACTCCGCCGCGGCTTTGACGATACGGTCGTGCGGTATCAGCGGCTCGATCGCCGGACCGATCTGCGGATCGGCGAGCAGCCCCAGCAGCAGATGCGGCGGAGCGACGAACTCGGCACCGTGCTCGATCGCCGTCGCGACGCCGGCGCGCATCACGGCCAAGAGTTCGGGCGAGAGAGGAAGCTGCTCGCTGTCGTTCACGTGCGTTTCATGCGACTCTCGAGCCGCGTCGCCTTCCGCAGCATCCGAACGGATCGGTCCCGCTCGCCGCTGCGGTGCAGCGCGACGCCAAGATTGTGGTACGCCGGCGCATAGAGGTCGTCGATCATCAGCGCGTACTCGTAGTGCTCGATCGCTTCGCCGACGGCGCCGTCCTCGAGCAGCAGGTTGCCCAGGGTGGTGATCGCCGCCACGCTGCGCGGATCCGCTTCCAGCGCCGCGACGAGCTCGTCGACCGCGCGCGGAACGTCGCGCCGGCGGACCGCCACGATCGCGCGCTTGTTGCGCACCAGCGCGGTCTCGGGACCCGACCGCGCGAGCGCGAGCGCCTCGTCGAACGCGATTTCGGCCCGCTCGAGCCGGCCGCGATCCAGTTCGCGCGTCCCGCGCGCGAACGGGTCCGAGGCGGAACCGCCAGGGACCAGCCGACGCAGTCGGTCGAAGAACGCCACGTGGGGGTCTTGCACGTCGACGTCGTTACGCTCTTCCCAGAGATGTTCGCGCCGCTCATCGGGCTCTCGATCGTCGGCCGGGCGGTCGAGCGCGGCTTGGTCGACGTGCGGATGCACCATCTCCTCGATGCGCTCGAACCCGGGCAGCGCGCCGACGAGCGCCCGTACGGCGGCGGTCCGGGGATGGTGCTGCGGCTCGAACCGCTGGCCGGGACCCTCGACGCGATCCTCGCCTCCGCGCCCGCGGAGGAGCGGCGGCGGATCGTCCTGACCTCGGCGAGCGGCCCCGTCTTTCGCCAAGCTGACGCGCAAGCGTGGGCCGAACTCGACCGGCTCGTCTTGCTCTGCGGTCATTACGAGGGCGTCGACGAGCGGCTGCAGGCGCTCTACCCGATCGAGGAGATCTCGCTCGGCGAGTTCGTCCTCACCGGCGGCGAGATCGCCGCGATGGCGTTCCTGGACGCCGCGGTGCGCCTCGTCCCGGGCGCGATCGACGCCGAGTCGGTCGCCGCCGAGTCGTGGTCCGGCGGCAATCTCGACCACCCGGCCTACACCCGCCCGCCGACCTTCCGCGGCGTCGACGTCCCGGCCGTGCTCCTCAGCGGCGACCACGCGAAGATCGCCGAGTGGCGCCGCGAACAGTCCCGCGCCCGAGCCGCCGCGCGCAAGCGACCCGACGAGACATAGACTTTAGGCATACGATTCGTGTATACTTTCAGTATGCCGCGCATCTCGATGCTCATCTCCGACGAAGACTTGGCGATCATCGACGGAGCCGCGTCGCCGAACCGGACAGCCTTCATGGTCGCGGCTGCAAAAGACGTCGCCCGGCGCATCCGCCGGGCGCGCCGGGACGCCGAAATCGAGGCGGCAATGCGCGCGCACGGCGATGAGGACGCGGCGCTCGCCGAGGAGTTCGCCGGCACGCTGAACGACGGGCTGTGACGTTTTCGCGCGGCGACCTGGTCCGGGTCGAGCTCGACCCGGTCCGCGGCAGCGAACTGCGGAAGACCCGGCCCTGCGTCGTGGTTCAGCGCGACGCGGCGAACCGCGGCGGCCGCACGACGATCGTCTGCCCCCTCACCGACGCCGTGGGGAAGCGCCCGAGTTCGATCCTCGTCGCCATTCCGGCGGGGACGGGCGGCGCGACCAAGGACAGCGTCGTCGTCTGCAGCCAGATTCGCGCGGTCGACCAGACGCGCATCGTCGCCCAGCTCGGCTCGCTCCCTCCGGCGCTGATGAACCAGGTCGACGAGGGCTTGCGGGCGGTCTTGGACCTCGACGCCTGAGCCGATTCCCGCAACCGCTCGGCCTTGTCGGGGTAGGGGGTCCATGGTACACTACCGGGGTTGCCCGCCGCTCCAGCGGCGTTTTCGCTGTTCGTCAGAGAGCTGTCATGAACGTACTCGACCTGATCCAGAAGGAACAGGAAAAGCCGACCGTCCCGGTCTTCCGTCCGGGCGACACCGTCAAGGTCTACTCGAAGGTCGTCGAGGGCGGCAAAGAGCGCACCCAAATGTTCGAGGGCGTCGTGACGGTCCGCAAGGGCGGCGGCCTGGGCGAAGCGATCACCGTTCGCCGCGTGGCGCACGGTGTCGGCGTCGAGCGCACGTTCCTGCTGCACAGCCCGCGCGTCGAGCGCATCGAAGTCTCGAAGCGCGGCATCGTGCGGCGCTCGCGCCTCTACTACCTCAGCGAGAAGGTCGGTAAAGCGGCCCGCATCAAGGAACGCAAACAGGAGCGCAAGACCGCCAAGTAAGGCGGTCTTTCCCCGTGACCCCGCTCGAACTGCTTGGGCTGATCGCGGTCTTCGCGGTCCTGCGCGTAGCGATCAGCATCCGCCCCGCGGCACCGGTCACGGTCGGTGAGGGTGAAGCGCGACCCGCGCCGACGTGGCGCACCGTCGCGCGCGAGTACCTCGACGCGTTCATCGTCGCCGGGCTGGTGGCGCTGTTCCTGATCACGTTCGTCGTGCGCACGTTCTTCATCCCCAGCGGGTCGATGGAGCCGACGCTGCAGATCCACGACGTGCTGCTGGTCAACGAGTTCGAGTACCGCTTCACCAAGCCGCACGAGGGCGACATCGTCGTCTTCCCGCCGCCGATCCCGAGTTCCAACGACTTCATCAAGCGGACGATCGGCCTTCCCGGCGACCAGATCCGCGTCCACCAAGGGACGGTGTACCGCAACGGCGCGGCGATGAACGAGCCCTACGTCGAAGAGCGGCCGAACTACGAGCTCGAGGTCAAGAACTACGGCATCTACGTCGACGGCAGCCCGCTCGACCCGGCCTTCGCGAACGTGCCGGCGCGCGAGAAGTGGAGCGCGCCGGATCGCTTGCCCGACGGCTGCTACCTGATGTTCGGCGACAATCGCAACAACTCGCAAGATTCGCACGTGTGGGGATTCGCGCAACCCTCCGGGACGTTCCAAGCCGGTCAGCGCAAAGGCGAAAAGGCGTCGTTCACCGGCCACGCCTTTCTCCTGTTCTGGCCGCTCAACCGTTTGCGGATCCTCCGCTAGATGACCCCGCTGCATCTGCTGGCGCTGGTCGCGGTCTTCGCGGTCGTGCGCGTGGCGATCGGCATCCGTCCCGGCGCGGCGGTCGTGCCCGGTGCGGCCGAGATGCGCAACGAGCCCACTGCGCGCACCGTCGTACGCGAGTATCTGGACGCCTTCATCATCGCCGGCCTGGTCGCGCTCTTCCTCATCACGTTCGTCGTCCGGACGTTCTTCATCCCGACCGGCTCGATGATCCCTTCGCTGCTCGTCCACGACGTGCTCCTCGTCAACGAGTTCGAGTACCGCTTCGCGAAGCCGCACGAAGGCGACATCGTCGTCTTCACGCCGCCGGTCATCAGCCCGAACGACTACATCAAACGCACGATCGGCCTGCCGGGCGACCGGATCCGAGTGCACGGCGGCGTCGTCTACCGCAACGGCGCGGCGATGAACGAGCCGTACATCGAGGACAAACCCGCCTACGAGCTCGAGATCAAGAACTACGGCGTCTACGTCGACGGCAGCCCGCTCGACCCGGCGACGGCCAACGTCCCGCCGAAGTCGGCGTGGAGCGCGCCCGACCGCATTCCGGCCGGCTACTATCTCATGTTCGGCGACAACCGCAACGACTCGGCGGACTCGCACGTCTGGGGCTTCGCGCAAACCGGCGGCACGTTCGCGGCGGGGCAGCGCAAGGGCGAAAAGGCGACGTTCACGGGCCACGCGTTCCTGATCTTCTATCCGCTGAACAGAATCAGGATTCTCCACTAGCCGCCGCGAACGGGAGCGGACGTGGCACGGACGCGCACCGTAGTCTCCTTGTCGGCGCAGCTCGTCGTCCTTCTGCTCATCGCCGCCGCGTTCTTCATCCGGACCTCTCCGGTCGACGGGTTGTCGATGGAACCGCGCGTGCACGCCGGTGAGATCGTCCTGATCAACACGCTCGCCTACCGCTTCGGCCCGGTCCGGCGCGGCGACGTCGTCGCTTTCCACCACGACGCGCCGACCGCCGAGACGTACATCAAGCGCGTCGCCGCGCTGCCCGGCGAGCGGATCGAAGTTCGTGCCGGCATCGTGTTCGTCGACGGCCGCGAGCTGACCGAGCCGTACGTGCAGTTCCGCGATCAGCGCAGCGCGCCGGCGCTCACCGTGCCGGCGCACGCGTACTACGTGCTCGGCGACAACCGCGCCGAGAGTGACGACTCGCGCAACTGGGGCGTCCTGCACGACACCGACGTCGTCGGCAGAGCCGTGGTCGGCATCTGGCCGCCGCGCAGGCTGTGATGGCTGACGAACCGGCGCTCCGCGCGACGATCCAGCACTATCCGGGCCACATGGCGACCGCGACGCGCAAGCTCGCCGAGCGGCTGAAGATCGTTGACCTCGTGATCGAGGTGCTCGACGCGCGCCTGCCGCGCTCGTCGGCGAATCCCGCGCTCGACCGGATCGCCGCGCACAAGCCGCGGCTGGTCGTGCTGGGGCGCGAGGACCTAGCCGACCCGCACGCGACGCGTGAATGGATCGCGTGGCACGAGCGCAACGGCCGCTCCGCGATCCCGGTGAACGGGAAGGACCAAGGCTCGGTGAAGCGCATCGCGGCGGCGCTTGGCGCGCTCGCGGCCGGACGCGGGGCGACGCGGGCGATGGTGGTCGGCATCCCGAACACCGGCAAATCCTCGATCATCAACGGCCTGCTCCGGCGGACCGCGGCGAAGACCGCCGACAAGGCCGGGGTGACGCGCTCGCTGCAGTGGTTCCGCATACAGCCGAAACTCGAAGTGATGGACACACCCGGGATCCTGGTTCCGAAGATCGCGACGCCGGAGGCGCAGTGGCAGCTCGCCCTGACCGGCGCTCTGCCGCGCGAGCGCTTCGACGGCGAAGAGGTCGTGGAACGGTTCGTCGCCTGGGCGCACGAGCGAGCGCCGCACGCGAACGTCCCCGACCTCGCGACGTTCGCCCGCGCGCGCGGCTTCGCGCGGCACGGCGGTGAGCTCGATCTCCACAACGCGGCCGGCGCGTACCTGAAAGACTTCAACGACGCGAAGTTCGGACGCATCACCTTCGAGCGCGCGGAGCGCACCTGATGGCGTCGGCGGAGGCGGCTCGTCGCAAGAAGCGGAACGCCGAGCAGCGCGAGCGCCGGCGGCTCGACCGGCTGCACGTGTTCGAAGAACGCGCGCATGCGTCGGGGTACCGGCTCGTCGGCGGGATCGACGAGGTCGGGCGCGGGCCGCTCGCCGGCCCGGTCGTGGCGGCCTGCGTCGTCGCTGACGGGCCGCTCAAGCTGCGCGGTCTGAACGACTCGAAGCAAGTGCTCCCCGACCTGCGCGAGTCGCTCGCCGTCGAGATCAAGACGACGTGCATCGCGTGGGCGATCGGCGAGGCCAGCGTCGAGGAGATCGACCGGCTGAACATCTACTGGGCGAGCATCCTTGCGATGGAGCGCGCGCTGGCCGCGCTGCACATCGCTCCGGAGTACCTGCTGACCGACGCGGTGCGCATCAAGTCGTGGGCCGGACCGCAGGAGCCGGTGATCAAAGGCGACGCGAAGTGCGCGACGGTCGCCGCCGCCTCGATCATCGCCAAGGTGCATCGCGACGCGCTCCTGGTCGCGCTGCACGCGACCTATCCGCAGTACGGCTTCCACCAGCACAAGGGCTACGCATCGCCGCAGCACATCGCCGCGCTCAACGCGCACGGCCCGTGCGCCGAGCACCGGCGCGGGTTCTGGCGCGTGCGCGCGGCCTGGGACGCGCTGCCGGGGATGGAGCACTTCGTCGAGATCGTGGCCACGTGAACCGCGCGGAACGCGGCCGCGCCGCGGAAGACGCCGCCGCGGCGCTGCTGGAGGCGCACGGCTACCGCATCGTCGGCCGCAACGTGCGGCTCCCCGGCGGCGAGATCGACATCATCGCGCGCGAAGGCGACACCGTCGTCTTCGTCGAGGTGAAGGCACGCGCGAACGCAGCGTTCGGGAGCGCGGTGCAGTCCGTCGACGCTCGCAAGCGCGCGACGCTGCGGTCGATCGCCGCCGACTGGCTGCAGATCGCGGCGCCGCGCGCGAAGGCGCGCTTCGACATCGTCACCTTCGACTGCGGCCGCGCGCGCCTGCACCGCGGAGCGTTCGCATGACGGCCCTGATCGGGCAGACGCTCGACGACCGCTACCGGGTCGACGCGCTGATCGGCCGCGGCGGGATGGCCGACGTCTATCGCGGCGCCGACGTCGTGCTCGACCGCGACGTCGCGATCAAAGTGCTGACCGAACGCGACGACGGTGAGCGCGATCGCTTTCTGCGCGAGGCCCGCTCGATGGCGCGGCTCAACCACCGCAACGTCGTCGCCGTTTACGACGCGGGCCGCGACGCCGGTTCGTCCTACATCGTGATGGAGCTGGTCGAAGGGCGGACGCTCAGCGCCGTTCCGGCCGGCGAGCTGACGGTCCACACCGCGATCCGGCAGTACGTCGAGATCCTGGAAGCGCTCGAGTACGCGCACGAGAACGGCGTCTTCCATCGCGACGTCAAGCCGGCGAACGTCATGGTGCTGCCGAGCGGCGCGGTGAAGGTGATGGACTTCGGCCTCGCGCGCCGCACCAGCGACATGTCGAGTGCGTCGAGCGCCGGCGAGATCGTCGGCACGATCGCCTACCTGCCGCCTGAGCGATTCCTCGGCAAAGTCGCCGATGCGCGCAGCGACCTGTACTCGGTCGGCGTGATGCTCTACGAGACGTTCACCGGCGTACTGCCGTTCAGGAGCGAGGCCGACGATCTCGTCGCCGTGATCTTCGCGCACGTCAACGAGCCGCCGGCCGCGCCGCGGAGCGTCAACCGCGCCGTCCCTGCGCAGGTGGAGCGCATCATCCTGCGCCTGCTTGAGAAAGAACCCGATCGCCGCTACCAGAGCGCGCAAGAGGTCGCCGACGAACTGCGCGCCCTGGTCACCGGTCCGGTCGAGCCGGGGGACGCCGCGATGCAGCACCCGCCCGCCGAGGCGCGTGCGAGAGCCGGCCAGCCGGAGTCGGCCGCGCACAAGACGATCGAGGCGGACGCACGTGAAGTGCTCGCCAAGACGTTCGGCCGTTCGCGCCTGGTCGACATCGGCTACTCGGAGACGTTGGCCGGAATGCTTGCGACGCGCAAGCGCGACTACCCGGAAGCGGCGCGCGCGTACCGGGCGGCGCTGACCGCGTTCGCCGACGCCAACAACGATCTCGAACGCGCGAAGACGGCGCTCAAGTACGGAACGATGGTGCTGCAAAAGTCGAACGAAGGCGAGAGCGAGGGTGCCGTGACCAACCGCCGCGAGCTCTCGGACGCCGTCGACATCCTCACCGATGCGCTGCCGAGCTTCCGCGGACGCGCGATGCTCAAAGAGCTGGAAGAGGGCGAACGCCTCCTCTACGCGCTGCAGCGCACGCTGATCCGGACGCGCTGAGCGGATGGGGTCGCGCCAGCCGCTGATCTACGGCTACCGAGCCACGTTCGGACTGGGCTTCATCGTGCTCGGTGCGGTGACGCTGTGGCGGGTCGCTACGGTCGCGGTGCCGCCCGGCAACAAGGTGGTGGGCGTGGCGGCCGGGATCCTGATGATCGGCTTGGGAGCCGTGCGCATCGTGCAGTACGTGCGCTACCGGCGCCGGATCGGCGGTTGACCCGGAGCGATCCGGCGTGAACGCGATCGGCGCGCTCGAGCATCGCGACGCGGGGGCGGTTCTGCGGCGGCTCGCGACGCCGAACGCGCTCGCGCTGATGACCGATCAACTGCTCGGCATCGTCGACACGATCGCGATCGGCGTGCTCGGCACGGCGGCGCTCGCCGGGATCACCGGCGCCGTCGGCGTGTTCATGGTGTTCGGGATCGGGCTGTTCGCGTTCGCCAGCGGGATCCGGATCGTCGGCGCCCAGGCGATCGGCGCCGGCGAAAGTAAACGCTACGGCGCAATCGTTCGCGCGGCGACCGTCGTACCGCTCGCGATCGCTGTGGCGGTCGCGATGGCCTCGCTCGCCGGCGCGCGACCGCTGCTGCACGCGATCCTCCCGGCCGGCGCGCCGCTCGACGCGTCGGCGCACTACCTGATGCTCCGCTGCGCGTGCCTGCTGCCGATGGTGTGCAGCGGGATGCTGGCCGTCGCCTTCGCCACGGCGGGCGATGCGAAGCCCACGCTGCGGCTGCTGCTGGTGATCAACGCCGTCCACGTGCCGCTGGTGTTCGTGCTCGCGCTCGGTGCGCTGACGAACCATCCGTTCGGGATGGCCGGCGCGGGCGCGTCTTCGCTCATCGCCGAGTTCGTCGGGCTGGCGTACATCGTGCGCGAGGCGATGCTGCGCCGGGAGCTCGGGATCTTCTCCTCGCGCTCGATTGACCGGCGGCTGGTGCGGTTGACCGCGTCGGTGAGCTGGCCGGAGTTCGTCTTCCTCGTGCTGCAGATGGCGCCCGACCCGGTGATCGTGGCGTTGCTCGCACCGGCCGGAACGCAGCCGGTCGCCGCGTTTCGCGCCCTCTCGCTCGTCAGCGACATCACGTGGTCGCTCCCCGGTGCGCTCGGCGAAGCCTCCGAGATCGTGCTCGGCCAGCGCATCGGCGCCCGCGACTACGCGGGCGCGCAAGCGTTCCAGCGCTCCGCGACGCGGATCGCCGTGCTGCTCTGCCTCGGCGTCGGCGCGCTGGTGGCGTGCCTCGCGTGGCCGCTCGCGGCGATCTGCACGCTCAGTCCCGCGCTCGCGACGCTCGCCGCCGCGCCGCTGGCCGTCCACGTCGGCGTGACGCTGCCGCTGAAGGGCTACGCGATGACCGTGCTCGCGCCGATCCGCGGCGCCGGCGACACGCGCTTCGTGATGGTGATGGGGATCGTGACGACTGCGATCGCGCTCGCGGGGATCATCGCCGGCGTGCGGGTGCTGCACCTCGGGCCGTGGGCGGTCCCGTTCGGCTGGATCGCCGGCTGGCTCGCGCGCAGCGCGCTGACGACAGCGCGCCTCAACAGCGGAGATTGGCGCAACCGGCGGCTCGCGAGTTGAACCAAAGGACCCAAGGTTGCGCCGTAACCGCGCTGTAACCGCCGCAAACCATACTCAGCGTGTCCCAGAGGGGGTTGGACACGATGCACGACGACAGCCCGACAATCCAGCCGCCTCCCGCCGTTGTTGCCAACGGGGGCGCAAGCGTGACCGATCTCGCGTCGCGACGCCGCAGCGGCGACGTGCTGCGCTCGATCACGCTGGTCTTCGGCGGCGTGAACTACGGAACGATTGAAGTGGCAGCGCCGTATACGCGTGGCAAGCCCGTTGCGCTCTATCTCGCTGGCGCCGAGACTGCAAGCGAAGCGACCCTTGCCGGCGCGCTTGATTGTCTCGTCACAGATGACGTTTCGCTCGCGGCCGACCTCGACGTGGCGTGGTAGCCCTATGATCATCAGACCCCGAGCGCTCTCCCTCATCACGACCCGCCGTTGCACTGCAGAGTGCGATCACTGCTGCATCGGTTCCAGCCCACGCGCGTCGCAAGCGATTCCGCTCGAACGCATGCACTCACTCATCGACGAAGCGAAGAGCATTCCGTCGATCCAGCGGATCGGCTTCACGGGAGGGGAATGCTTCCTTCTCGGAAGGGCGCTCGACGCGCTGATCGCCCATGCACATGAACTCGAGTTCGAAACCCGCGTCGTGACCAATGGGTATTGGGCTGGCAACGCGCTGGCCGCCGAGCGACGCATATCGTCCTTGTGCGTCGCCGGTCTGGATCAGATAATGATCTCGACAGGTACGTTTCACCAAGAATTCGTGCCAATCGAACGCGTCATTCACGCCGCGCGCGCAGCTGCAACGGCAAGGATTCCGTGCCGAATCGCGATCGAGGTTTGCGACCAGCAGACGTTCGACGAATCCATCTTGCACAAACAGCTCGCGCCAGAAATCGCAGCGCGGCAAGTTTTTCTCGGTCATGATCCGTGGACGACTGATGTCGGCGGTCGGGGTGTAACACCGTTGACACATCGCCAGCTCATTGACGGAGGGAACGCCCTTGAGAGCGGGCGATGCACGCAAATCATGGATACAATCACGGTCACGCCAAATCAAGACTTGCTTGCATGCTGCGGTTTTCCGATGGAGCAACTTCCGGAGTTGCGCATCGGTTCAATAGCAAATCGCACTCTCGCGGAGGTCCTCCGCGAGGCGCCGAACGGCCTGATGAAACTTTGGCTGCATGTCGGTGGGCCGCACGCGATTGCCGACTTCATCGCTCAGACCATCCCGGACTTTGCGATTCCGCAAAGCGTTTCGATTTGCCAAGCCTGTGCAACTCTCCAGCGCGACCCACGCGCGATGGCCGTCATTGCGGAGCGCGGCTCCGAAGTTGGCAATCAGATTGTATCTGCCTTCGTCGAACTGCACAGCGGCATCGCGGCCCTACGCGCTTTCTAACGCATACCATGCTGATTGAGAGGAATCATACTTGTGAACATGCCGAACGCCAACACAGGACTCAGGGCCCATATTCGACGGATGTACCTTTTTGGTACACAGGTCGGGTTTCCGAAGGCGCAAACGGACCCGCCATTCAGCGGCTACGTCGGCCAACCGCTGTTCATCAGTAAGGTCTCCATCGACGCGAACAATGACTTAGTCGTACAGATCGACGACACGGGTCCGCCGAACGCGGCGGCACCGGACATTTCCCAGAACCGGCCGGCCAATATCCATGCGACGCTTAAGCTGACAAGGGGCACGGTGCAAACGTCGGATATTGCGCCGCTTCCGAAGACCTATGCCGGCGGCGTGCTCGAACTGACGGCGACGATGGGCATGGATGATGATCTCCACACGCCTCTGGTGACGCTGAGCGTACATGCGTGGGCTCTTCCGAACGATCAGAAGGAATATCTGTCGTTTATGATTGTCACTGTCCCTACCGGCCAGGAGATGCGGTGGTTTCATGCGTGCGTCCAAGCCGACCATCCTTCGACCGCGCACACGATCCCTCCGGTCGTGGGCGGCGTCATGGGGCCTTGGGGTGTCGAGACTCCGTAGTTGCATGCGCGCTGTCTTGCACGAGCTTGGCGAGACCTAGCGAGGGGGTCGCGCCAAGCTCGCGCGAGAGGGCTACCGCGTAGCGCCGGTACTCACGCCGCGCAGCGTCTGCGTCCCCGCGCGCAATATGGGAACGAATCGTTATCTCGGTGGCGGCTTCATCATATGGGTCGACGGACGCCGCCAGTCCCGCAAAGCGTATCGCTTCGTTCAAATGCCCATCGGCGAGCGCATTCTTTGCGAGCGCTATCGATGCGCCGCAGGCGACGGCTTCGATGCGAGTTCGCAGCCCGTGCGCCCATCCATAGCGCTCGTACCGAACAGCGCCCGCCGATGAGCAGGCGACCGTGAGCTCGACGAGACTCTCGCGCCGCTCCGCCTCCAATGCCGGTGCCGCGGCATTGCGCAGCAGGGCTTCCGCACGCGGTAAGTCGACCTCAATCGTCGGCGAAAGACGATACCGTCCGTCGGTCACCAGAACGACATCGCGCATCCCTAGCCGTCGGCGAAGGCGTGAAAGCGTTACCTTGAGGTTGTTCGGCCACTCCTCGGGGTCGAGATGATCCCAGAGCGCTTCGCCGATGCGCGCACGTGAAAGCATCGTTTGCGCCGAGCCGAGGAGAGCCAAGAGCTCGAACTCTTTTTCCGAGACCCGCACATCTCGTCCGCAGACAGTGATGCGGGCGGCGAGGAGTTCGATGACAACACGGTGTGGCGGCGTATCCGCCTGCTGACGGAGAACGCGGCGGCGAACGAACCGATCGAGGATCCCGGGTGACTCATTGTTCAGGAGTGCGTGGACCGCCGCCTTCATCTCGGCGCTCTCAACCTCGGCAACGAGCGTCGGCAAGAGCTTTTCCGAGGAGTCTCTGGAGCCAGAATCCAGGAGGAAAAGTGCAGAATACGCCAACACTCGCGTGTACGGATCACCCCGCTCGTCCGCCGCACGCGCCGCTTGCCGAGCGGCGCTGAGTGCTTCCTCCTCGGTTGACGCGTTTCCAAGGCGGAAGAGGTGAATGACGGCACGCATCACCGGCCACAGATACGCGTCATCCGTGACGACGGGGCGACCCCGCGCAGCGTCGATGAGCGGTCTGAACCCTCGTTCCAATCCGGGCGTCAACGCATCCTCGACGGTCGCCATATATCGCAGCACCGTATCGTCATCGCCGTTCACCCATGCAAAGAGTGCACCGTTGCCGGCCGTGAACGCACGATGAAGCGGTGCTTCGTCACGCCGTAGGAGCTCATCGATGATCACCGTTACGCGGTCACCCTGACCGCGGTACGCGGCCTCGTGTACCTCGATATAGTGAAGGGCCTGATTGTCCTGAAACTCGTGACGTGATAGCGACGCGGCCTCGGCCGCAAGCTCGCGCGCCAGCGCGAATTTGCCGTCGTTTCCATTCATCCATGCAATAAATCCGAGAAGCGATGCACGGGCTTGCGACCCGGGCCGGGCAAAGGTCTGCATCGCGTCCGCCAACAAGCGGTCCGCCTCCGTGCGGCGCCCCGAATTCGTTAGCGCCGAGGCGAGTAGTACCAATGCTCGCGCTCGCTGGTTCGCTTCGGCCGTCGGCGGGAGGCAATAGTAGACCGTTTCGGCCTCGCGAACGAACGTTGCTCGGTCGACCGCGAACGAACGATACGGCATTGTCGCGATCCATACGTTTGGGAATTGCGTGATGAGACCGCGGTCGAGTTGCTCGATGATCCGTTCGTAGTCGGCAAGGGGAACGTGCGCGGAAATATATGACGGGGCGGCATCGATGATCGCCGCGGCGCGGACGATATCTCCGCGCCGTAGGGCGACGTCCGCGGCGGCAGCGTACGCGCCGTCGCCGGCGAGTGCGCTCAGCGTCCGCTCGTACAACGGCGACACAATGTGTGCGAATCGCTGCTCGAGTAGCGCAACGATCTCAGGATGGACGCGAAGCGCGTCGTCGCTCGCGACTACGAACGGGAGCGCAGCCAGCCGAGCGTACACGACATCGTCGCAGATGTCACCCTGGATACGGATGAGTTGAGCATGGGAGGCGGAGCGAAGAAGGGCGGCGATCGCGAGCGCCTCCCGGCACACCGTATCCAAACGAGCAATCGTACGGTGCGATACGAAGGCCAGCAGCGCACCCTCGTCAAGGGTAGCCACATCGCGCATCAGCTCGTAGCCGTGATCGTCTAGCCTCGCGAGGTGGATGAGCAGTCGACAGACCAGCGGCCAACCGTTGCATACCCGGTACAGCTCCTGTCCGGCGGAGGCGTCGAGGCCGGCAGCGCGAGCCAGACGCACAACCTCGTCGAGCGAGAGCGCGAAGTCCGCCGCGCCGAGAACCATCCCGCCGGCCTCTCCCACGATGTGTTGAATCGCTTGCGGCAACGCTGAACGCGTCGTCACGGCCAAGACGTGTTTCGCGGGAAGACTAGCGATCAGTTCCGCGAGGACATCGACGCCGCCCGGGCTACCGAGGCTTCCGCACACGTCGCGAACCGCGAAAAGCTGCGGCATTTCGGTCAGAGCCCATTCGCGCCGCAGCATCGCACGAGAATTCGAGAGCGCCGCCTCGGCATTCTGCGCCAAGCGATCGGCCGCCGAACGCCCCTCGCGCACCCGATTGCTGCCGCTTAGCGCGCCTAGGACGGCCTGAGAAATACTCGCTGCCGTCGTCGATTCCGGCAGCGTCGCGACAGCGAACGGGCCGATGTATCGCGCGACCTCACGCAGAAACCGCCCCTTCTCGTAGCCCGCCGGCGCCGAGACGGCGACAAGACGCGAAGGATGCGCGGCAGCTTGCGCCGCGAGACCTACGAAGGCTGCTTCACTGGCCGAGCGCGTACCTCACCCCCAACGACCTCTCCCCTCCGTTTGCCGCCCCACAGTAACCGAACCGTAACTCGCCAACCCTTATGATAGTCCGAAGTACAACGCCGCGGGAGGGCCAAATGACGGCTAGTTATACACTCGCTTTCTCGATCGACCCGGCTACCCTTCAGCACTTTAAGGATTCCGGTACGAAGGTCGTCGCTGCCCGGCACGGCGCGGCGAGCACGACCAGTATAGCTTGGCTGGCCTGGGACCCCTCGCCCTCCGACGTCCTTTCATGGGACTCGACCTACGGCATCTTCGCGGCAGAACTGGACGGCCACGACGGGCAACGGCTGCGGATAACCGGCGAGGTGCATCCGGCCCTTGACCGGGCCGTCTACCCATTCCTGGGTCAGCACTTCGGCGCACCCGAACTTTCGCCGGCGATCCCGAAGCGTCATTACGACGTGCGGAACGAGTCGGAGCGCCCAGTCGGCTTCGGACTTCTGCAAGTCGGCTCGATCAACGGCAGCTCGCATCGCTCGCCACTAAATGTCGTCGCAACTCCGAGCAAATACACTGCGGATTTTGCGCCATTGACGAGCATCTCCGTTTGGGCACAACGAGCGGTAGAGAGCGGTAGCGTCATGACGATCCCGCCAGATGCTGCTGTGTTCGCCTTCGGAGATCACGCGCGTGTATTGCGATGCCAATATGACTCTGAGATTCAACGATTTGTCAAATCGATCGAAGCGTACGAATCGCGGGCCTTCATCCCGCCGTGGAGGATACCTCAGCTCGACATGGATCAGGTGTCGCAGGTCGTTGGTTTTTTTTGCGCAGCCGCTTGTGCGGAGATGATTCTGAGCACGTTCGGGTATCGGAGGACCGACCCAGACACCACGCAGAACTGGCTCAACGACGCAATTAACGCTTATATCGACGACCACCCAGAGTCCAAGTTTCGAATTGGAAGCCCCGAAGGCCTCGCAGACGCCTTGCGTGCGTACGTCGCCAACAATCCTCCGGTCATGCCGACTCCTACATACACGGTGTTGCGCACATGTACGGCAACGGAATCGTGCGATTTGATCGTGCAAGGCTTGTACGACGATGGGGCGCCGTCCGCGACGCTCGCCTACAATGGAACACATTGGGTAACGGTGTTCGGCGGCGACGGCCCTGGAGTCCCAGGCGCACCTGGCTATGGCGTCGACTTCCTCTGGGTCTGCAACCCCGCGGACGGTCTATACAGTGCGATTAGGGGCGGCACGGCCAAGCACGCTATCGAGGCCGAGGGATTCGTCACGGAACACACCAAGATCGCTGACTTCCTTGATACCTACCTGACGCCGATACAGCAGGACCTTCAGTATGACGACGGTCGCAACTTTGTCATCGTTTCAAAATCGACCGTTACGCCGCGGGGACTAGTGCTCCCACGTTCCGATATCCCGCGGTCAGGCAACCCCTACAATGAGGCGGCGATCGATGCCGAAATAACGCTGCTGTTGACGACTCCGCTCGGCGCACCGCAACGCTCCCAGACACGGGGGCGGTCTCGGCTCGTCACGCGACTCGACAAGCCTGGCTGCTACTGGTTGACGCCGTTTGTGCGTGACGATGGCTTCGCCGACATGGTCCGCGTCGGACCTTTCGGCGAATATCTCGGCACGGCATTTAAGATCCCCTACATTAGCCTCTATCAGGATGCATCCGCAGTCGAACTCGCTGTGCGCATACTCGGCTCATCGCTGCGGTTCGAGAGCTCGACCGCATTCTCGCGAACCGCATTGGTTTGGCGACCGTGTGCCGAGTCTCAGACTCCGTATAATCCATTTTACGCTCTCGCATCCGGGGACAAGACAGCCTTTGTCTCGCTCGGAGGGCGCGTTGTTCCTAACCTGCATGACCTTGTGGTCGGATACTCGTGACGAAGAGGCGCGTCATTACGCCGATTAAGCTATGGTCTCGTCCGCTTCAAAAATGTCGTAAAACCGCACCAGCTCCGGCCTCGCATGGAGGATTGGGTGGTGGTGTCGCACCAGCGCTTGGTCTTCGGGCGAGAGGCGCTCCATCGTGAGGGATTCCAGCTTCCGGTTCGCCTCCTCGACGCCGGCGGGGTCGATCCGCTCGCGGAGCCACGCCTCGACGCCGGCTTCGTCCTTGGCGGCGGCGACCGCGGCGCGGAGCTCGTCCATGTCGACGCCGATGCGGCGGCACATGAACGCGCTGATCCCTCGGGGCTCGTTAAGGTACGGCCCGAGGTTCCCGCCGGGCTGCTCGGCGCGGAGTTTGTCGATCGTGCGGGGCATGAACGTCAGGCCGAGCATCGTTGCCCGCGGGCCGCGCGGCGGGGTCTTGGTGAGGTCGAGCGGTTCCATGGGCGCTCCTTCCGAGATCGTCGCTGCGGTACCGCTCAGCGGGCCGCGAGGTACCGTTTCCGCAGCTCGTCGAGGACGACCGCGAAGAGGATCACGGCGCCCAGCACGATCTGCTGCATGTACGACTCGATGTTGATCAAGTTCATCACGTTGTTCAGCACGCCGATCAGCAGCGCGCCGAAGAACGTGCCGATGATGCTGCCGCGACCGCCCATCAGTGAGGTGCCGCCGACGACGACGGCCGCAATGCACTGCAGCTCGGCGCCGGTTCCGTTCACCGGATTCCCCGACGAGAAGCGCGCCATCAGCAGCATGCCGCCGATCGCGGCACAACCGCCGGAGATCACGTAGACGAGCGTCTTCACCCGCCGCGTATCGATCCCGGCGAGACGCGCGGCCTCTTCGTTTCCGCCCAGCGCGAGCACGTAGCGGCCGAACGGCAGGCGGGCGAGCACGACCCAGAATACGACCGCGACGGCGGCCATTACGACGACCTGCCACGAGATACCGGGAAAGCGCGGGATGTGGTTGAGCACGTAGCCCGTTCCGATCCAGTCGAACGGCGCGGTGTTGTTCAGCGGGATCGGCTGGCCGTGCGCGAGCTCCAGCGCGAGACCCCGCGCGACCTGCATCATCGCGAGCGTCGTTATGAACGGCGGCAGGCCGAGCCGTACGACCGGCAGCGCGTTGACCCAGCCGGCGGCGCAGCCAACGGCGAGACCGACCAGCATCGTCACCGCGAACGTCCCCGGACCGCCGAGGTTCAACGTGTTCGCGACCAGCGTCATCACGACGCTGCACAGCCCGATGATCGAACCGACCGAGAGATCGATCCCGGCGGTGATGATCACGAACGTCTGGCCGACGGCGAGGATCGCGTTGACCGCGATCTGCCGCAGCACGTTGGTCAGGTTCTGCGGTTCGAGGAAATTCCCGTGCGCGAGGATGTCGACGACCTTCACGAGCACGATGAATCCCAGCGCCAGGCCGACGAACCGGAGCAGCGCGGCTCGGCGCTTCTGCGCGACGGCGGCGCCGGCGCGCTCGTCCATGACCGCCTTGACGTCGGCTTTGGGCGGTTGCGGATCGGCCATCAGGCCGCCACTCCGGTCGCGACCGCGATCACCTTGTCGGGCGTCGCGTCGGCGTGCGCGAACTCCGCGCGAATCCCGCCGTCGCGTACGACCAGCACGCGATGCGACATTCCGAGCACCTCCGGCAGTTCGCTCGACACCATGACGATCGCGGCGCCGTGCCGCAGCAGCTCGACCATGAGCGTGTAGATCTCGCTCTTCGCGCCGATGTCGATCCCGCGCGTCGGCTCGTCGAACAGGAACACGCGGGCGTGTCCGATCAGCCACTTCGCCAGCACGACCTTTTGCTGGTTGCCGCCGGAGAGGTTCCGCACGATCTGCTCCGCGGAGGGCGTGCGGATGCGCAGCTCTGCGATTTCGGTGTTCGTCACTTGCGTCTCGGCGGGTCGGTCGATGAACGGCCCGCGCAGGAACTGGCCCAAGTGCGCGAGCGTCGTGTTCTCGCGCACGGTCATCCCGAGCACGAGCCCTTGCGCCTTGCGGTCCTCCGTGATCAGCGCGATCCCGGCGTGAATCGCGCCTCGCGGCGAACGGACGACGACGCGTGCGCCGTCGACACGGATCTCGCCCTTCGTCGGAACGTCAGCACCCGCGATCGCGCGCACGATCTCGGTGCGGCCCGCGCCGACCAGCCCCGCCAGACCAACGATCTCGCCGGCGTGGACTTGGAACGCGACGTCGTTCACGTGCACGCCGCTCGCGGCGCTCATGTCGCGCACGTCGAGCACGACCGGCGCGTCGAGCGCGACCGGCGGCAAGTCGGGGAAATGCGCTTCGAGCGAACGGCCGACCATCAGCCGGATCAGGTCATCCTGCGGCATCTCCGCCGCCGCGCGCGTCTCGATCGCCTTCCCGTCGCGCAGCACGGTGATGCGATCGGCGATCCGCGGCAGCTCTTCGAGCCGGTGCGAGATGTAAACGAAGGCGACGTGCTGCGCTTTCAGCTTCCCGATTAGGGCGAAGAGCGCGTCGGTCTCGCGGTCCGTCAGGGCCGCGGTCGGTTCGTCCATGACGATCAGCCGCGCTTTGCGCACCAAGCATTTCGCGATCTCGGTGAGCTGCTGCTCGGCGACCGAGAGACGGCGCGCGTGGCGGTCGAGCGGCAGCGCGATCCCGAGCTCGCCGAGCACCTTCGCAGCTTCGCTCGCGGCCGCCGCCTTGTCGAGGAAGATACCGCGGCGCGGCTCGACGCCCAGCACGATGTTCTCGATCACGCCGAGGTCGGGGACGAGGTTGAACTCCTGGTAGATCATCCCGATCCCGAGCCGCTCGGCGGTGCGCGGGCCGTCGATCGCGACGCGCTTCCCGTCGATCTCGATCTCACCGGAGTCCGCCGGCTGCGCGCCGGCCAGAATTTTCATCAGCGTCGATTTCCCGGCGCCGTTCTCACCGACCAGCGCGTGGACTTCGCCGGCCTCGACCTCGAACGAGACGCCGTCGAGCGCGCGCACGCCGGGAAACGTCTTCACGATCCCCTCCATGCGCAGCAACGGCGCGCCGATCGCCGCGGCGCTCACGCGATCTACTTGCCGGCGTCGGCCTTGGTGTAGACGCCGACGGCAATCGGGATCGACGCCGGCGGGGTCTTGCCGCCGAAGTAGTCGTGGATCGCGTCGATCGTCTTGGCGCCGATCTGGTCGGGATGCTGGATCGCATCGCCGTACATCGCGCCCTTCGCGATCGCCGCGCGCGCATCGGGCGATGCGTCGTAGCCGATCACCGCGATCTTCGCTTGCAGGCCGGCGGCCTGGACCGCTTTCGCCGCGCCGAGCGCGGAGTCGTCGTTGATGCCGAAGACGCCCTTGATGTCCTTGTGCGCCTGCAGGATGTCTTCCATCGTCGAGGAGGCCTTCGCGCGCTCGCCGCCGCCGTCGACGTCGGCGACGATCGTCACGCCGGGACAGTTGGCGGTGATCGCCTGGCGGAAGCCCTTCACCCGGTCCTGAACCGAGGTGACCGCGGGCTCGTCGATGATCGCGATCGTCCCGACGTGGCCCGGGAGCGCCGCGCACATCAGCTTGCCGGCCTCGGCTCCGCCCTGGACGTTGTCGCTCGCGATGTGGGAGACGACCACGCCGTCCTTCGATGCGTTGGCGATGTCGGCGGTGAAGACGGGGATCTTCGCGGTGTTCGCCTCGACGATCGCGCTGCCGATCGCGTGCGAGTCGTAGGGCGTGAGGACGATCGCGGCGACCTTTTGCGAGATGAAGTCCTCGACCTGACTCTGCTGCTTGGCGTTGTCGCGGGCCGCGTCGACGACGACGACCGTGTAGCCGTACTTGGCCGCCTCGTCCTTCATCCCGCGCTCCATGTCCTGATAGAACTGGGCTTCGCGGTTTTGGATCGAGACGCCGATCGTCTTGGGTCCCGACGCGCTCGCCGCCCCGGCCGACGCGGCCGGGCTCGCGTTCGTCGTGGTAGAGGTCGTCGACGAACTCGACGTGTCGGTCGACTTCGTGCATCCGCCGAGGACCAGCGCAAGCGCACATGCGAGAACGAACGGCTTCTTCATACCGTCGAACCGGATGCGGGGGCCGTCGCGTGAACCCCTGCGAGGGCCCGCGCGAGCGCCAAACGCGCCTTTCTTGACAATGATTCTCAAGTGGTGGATCGGCGGCGTCCCTCGTCGAGCCGGCCGCGGCCGAGGCCGGCCGCCGGCCGGACGGAATCACGGAACGACGGGCGTCGGGCTGCGGCCGGCCTGGACGTCCGAACCAGCGGGATATTGCGGACAATCGACGTTTGGTGCGCCAAGCGCTGCATTTTCGAGACCGCTACGGGCGCGGACAAGTGATCGGTTCAGCCTCTCACCGGATGCGACTGTGGTGCGCTTTTTGTCTGAGCGGTCGGTTGCATTTCGGAACGTGAAAGCGCGGGAAACCCCGCTGCGACGGGCCAAATCGCCGCAGCGGCGGCATTATCCACAGTATCGTTCGTCACACCTGTGTACCGTGTGGAGATGGCGTTACGGCGCACTAGCCGCGGTCCGCGTTCGCGTGATGGACCGGCGCATGATTGCCCTTGCTTTCTCCGCCGCGATCGCCGGGATCGACGCTCACATCGTCCGCGTCGAGACCGACTCGGCGGCCGGGACCCCACACCTGCAGATCGTGGGCCTGCCCGACCGCGCGCTCAAAGAGTCCGCCGAGCGGGTCCGGGCCGCGATCATCAACTCCGGCTTCGGCTATCCGCCGGGTCGCTTGCTGGTGAACCTCGCGCCGGCCGACATGCGGAAAGCCGGCGTGGGCTTCGACCTGGCTATCACGCTCGCGCTCCTGGCGATGGACGAGCAGATTCCAGGCCCGGCGCTGCGCGACTACGTCGCGTGCGGCGAGCTGGCCCTCGACGGCACCCTGCGCGCCGTACCCGGCGTCCTGGCCATGACGCTCGCCGCGAAAGCGGCCGGGTTCGCGCGAATCGTCGTCCCGGAGGTGAACCGCGACGAAGCCGCGCTGGTCGGCGGGATCGACGTCTACGCGGTGCCGTCGCTCGCCGACGCGGTCGCCGTCGTGCTCGGCCACGGCGCGAAGTTCCGGCGCGCCGGCGCGACCGTCCTCGACGCGGCCGACCGCGCGTCATCGGGCGATTTCGCGGACGTGAAGGGCCAGACGCTGGCGAAGCGGGCCCTCGAGATCGCCGCGGCCGGTGGGCACAACGTCGTGTTGGTCGGGCCGCCCGGCTGCGGCAAGACGATGCTGGCGCGCCGGCTGCCGTCGATCCTGCCCGCGATGACGACCGGCGAAGCGCTCGATGTCACCAAAGTCTACAGCGTCGCGGGACTGCTCGGCGCACGCCCGCGCGTCGTCTCTGCGCGGCCGTTCCGCGCACCGCATCACACTGCGAGCAAGGTTTCACTGGTCGGCGGCGGTTCGATCCCGCGCCCCGGTGAGATCTCGCTCGCGCAGCACGGCGTGCTCTATCTCGACGAGCTGGCGGAGTTCCCGCGCGCGACGCTCGAGGTGCTGCGCCAGCCGCTCGAAGAGGGCTCGGTGACGATCGCACGCGCGGCGATGACGCTGACGTTCCCCGCGCGCTTCACGCTGGTCGCGTCGATGAACCCGTGCCCGTGCGGCTTCCGCGGCGATCGCGCCTCGGACTGCCGCTGCGACGACGCAACGGTGCAGAAATATCTCGCGAAGCTCTCAGGTCCGCTGCTGGACCGAATCGATTTGCACGTCACCGTGTCGCGGGTGTCGTTCGACGAGCTGGTCGGGCGCGGTCCTGCAGAATCGTCCGCAGCGGTGCGCGGGCGCGTCGAAGCGGCCCGCAAACGTCAGGCCGCACGGCTGCGCGACACGGCGACCGTGACGAACGCGGCGATCCCCGCCGCCGACGTGCGGAAGCTCTGCCCGCTCAGCACCGAGCCGCTCGCGCTCCTTGAAGGCGCCGTCACGCGCGGCGCGCTCAGCGCGCGCGCCTTCGACCGCGTCGTGCGCGTCGCGCGCACGATCGCGGATCTCGCCGCTGCCGAGAGCATCGCCCGCGAACACGTCGCCGAAGCGCTCGTGTACCGCGGCGCCGCTAGTCGTGGCTGATGTAGAACTGCACGGTTTTGGTGAGCACCTCGCCGGCGGCGTCCTGCGCAGTCAGGCAGTATGCGCCGGCCGGTATCGAGGCATCGACGGGTACGGACACGCTGCCGCTGCCGCCCGAGAACAGCACCGTCCCGCCGTCGAGCGTCGCGCCGCTAGTGGTGTCGGTCATGAGGATCTGAGCACCGCCCGGCATGCCGGCGTAGTCGGCGTTGACCTGCGACTTGGTCTGCCCGGTATAGTCGAGCCTGGGATCCGAACTCTGTGGTTCCACGTAAGTACCTCTGATGACTGATGTGTTCGGCAGCCGGTTTCATGGTCCGACTTGCGGCGCCTGGGTCGCGGCTACCGTACGCGGCGGTAGGTCAGCGTTCCCCCGAGGTTGACGTCACGGAAAACGAGCGTGTTCGGGTTCGCGAACGTGTAGCGGAACGTGCCGCCCGAGGGCTTCGCGTTCGGTTCGTAGTGGCCGCTGTATCCGCTGGTCATCACGTACCGCTGTTTCGGTATCCAGTCGGTCACGGCGAACGCGATCGTCTGGTTTGGGAAGACCTTGTATATCCCGGACTGGCTGGTCGCGAGCGACCCGCAGCGCTCGATCTCGGAGTACGTTCCGGCCGGCGTCATCACGCGGTCGAACGAACAGCTCATCCCGTTCACGGCCGCGACGCCGTGCCAGGTCCCGGCGAACGTGCCCTGCGCCGCAGCGGCGTCCGGAAGCGCTCCGGCAACGAGCACGGCGACGGCGAGACCAACGGCGATTCTCAGCATACGATAACCTCCGACGAAGCGGCACTTCGGTGCGGGCGGCGAAGTCCCGTTTCGTGCATCCCGAGGCTCAGCGGCTGATCGCCGCGTACCGGCTGCAGCCGCATCCAGAAGGCGGGTGGTACCGTGAAACGTACCGCAGCGCGGAGCGGGTGACGACCGCGCGCGGCACCGCGCGCAGCGCGACGACGTCGATCTACTTTCTGCTCACCGACGCGGCATTCTCGTCGTTTCACCGCCTCGCATCTGACGAGACGTGGCACTTCTACCGTGGGGATCCGGTGACGATCGAGCTGATCGCACCCAGCGGCGTGCACGAGTCGCGCGTGCTCGGCAACGGTGACGACCTGCAGACGACGATCTCCGGCGGCGCGCACTTCGCGGCACACGTCGACGCGCCCGACGGGTACGCGCTGGTCGGCTGCGACGTCGCGCCGGGTTTCGAGTTCGCCGACTTCCACCTTACGACGCGCTTGATGCTGACCGCCGCGTACCCGCATCTCGGACCACTGATCGCCCGCTACACGCGCTGATGGAAGGCCCGCCATGAACCCTCAGAACATCGACCGTCTGCTAGTCTTTCAGACCGCCGGCGGCAACGTGCTGACACTTCAGGCCCTGCGCCGGCGGTACGGCCTCGCGCCGGCCGGGACGAACTTCTACTACGGTATCAATCAGGAAAACTGCGATCTGTTCGCCACGACCGGGTCGCCGCTGAACCCGACGCACGTCTCGTTTTTCGACGGCATCATGGCATCGCTCAGGACCGGGACGGCCGACGAGGTCACCGTCGTTCTCGGCGTGGAGCCTCCGAGCACCGCGACGACCTACAATTATGCCTTCGTGTCGGCCCACACCAACGTGGTACGCGCTCTTGCCGCCGCGCTGGCGGGGATGCAGGCGCAGGCGGCCGCGGAGAACAAGCGGCTGGCGATCTCGATCCGGTACGCCTCGGAGATGAACGACCGCGGCGAGCCCGAGCAGTTCAAAGCCAGCTTCGCCGAGGTCCGGCAGATCTTCCGTGACGCCGCACCGGGCACGCTGTTCTCGTTCTCACCGGCGATTCGCGCCGATGTCGACATCAGCAAGATCCCCGAGTACTGGCCGGGCAACGACCTGGTCGACATCATCGGCGGCACGTGGTACATCCACGGCCAAGTGCAGCAAGCGAAGTCGACGGCGAACCTCCGCGACTACGTCCTGCACTCGGCGGGCGCGGACAAGCCGTTCGCGCTCGACGAGGTCGGCGGCGCGAACGCGGCGGCGACGAACAACGACGAGATGCTGCAGTTCATGCTGCACCAGATGGCCGCGTTGAGCGCGCAGCACGTCGCCTTTCAGTACGCGACGATCTTCCTCGCGAGCGACCTGTGGGGGAAGCAGGCGACGCTCGCGTTTCTGGACTCCTCGGAGCCGTTACCGCCGTCGCCGGAAGCCTTCGCCTAGAGGCTTCATTGGCGTAGACTTAGGAGTCCTCCAGAGCGTAGGTTCTCTCCGCTTCGAACCAAGAGCGCGTTTGGTCTCCCATCGTCGCGCACGAGAGTGTTCCGTCCGGCCTGAAGACAATCGTGGTCGGAAACGCGATGTTTTTCTGGAAGATGGCGGGAACGGTGCCGCGCTGCCGGTGCATTGCGATCGGGTACGGAATATCGAACTTCTTGCGATAGGCGCGCACGTCGTTGTCCTCTTCACCGATATCGATGCCGATCACGGCAGTATCGTCGGTGTGTGCGCGAGCGAACGCGACGACCGTGGGCTGTTCGGCACGGCACGGCCCGCACCAGGTCGCGAAGACGTTGCAGAAGACGACCTGCCCCCGGTATGCGCTGAGCCGAAATCGCGGACCGTCGAGCACCTCCATCGTCCACTCGATCGCCCGGTTTTGCGGCAGCGTGGTCGCGCCGTTCGGCCCGTGGACGTGCGGCTTGACCGTCACTTCAGCGGCGCTCCCACACAGGGGACCGGCGACCGCGCACAGTGCAGCGCCCGCAACAAAGGACACCCGTCTCATCGTCGAAGCCCCTACGCCGGAGAGGGAGCTCGATCCCGCTGCGACGCCGGTCGTGCGCTACACACGCTCTAGAGTGGCCTCACCAGGTGTCGATCGACGGGCGCTTCTTCCCGGTGCGCGGCGGCGGCGCCGGCACCGCGCGGAGTCCGCGCGCGATCCAGTCGCGCGTGTCGCGCGGATCGATCACCGCATCCAGCTCGACCATCGAGGCGACGTTCAGCGCTTTGCCTTGCGCGTACGCCTTGGCGAGCAGCGAGTCGAACAGCTTCTGCTGCTCGCCGGGATCGGCGATCGCGGCGAGCTCCTTGCGGAAGCCGAGCCGCACCGCACCTTCGAGGCCCATCGGACCGAACTCGCCGGTCGGCCACGCGACGCTGAAGAACGGCTCGTGCAGGCTGCCGGCGCCCATCGCCTGCGCGCCCAGGCCGTACCCTTTGCGCAGCGCGACGAAGAAGAACGGCACGGTCATGCTCGCCGCGGTGACGAACATCCGGCTGACGCGGCGCACCTGCCCCGTGCGCTCGGCCTCCGGCCCGACCATGAACCCCGGCGTGTCGCACAGCGAGAGCATCGGGATGTCGAACGCGTCGCATAGCTGCATGAACCGCGAGGCCTTGTCGGCTGCGGGCGCGTCGATCGCGCCGCCCAAGTGCAGCGCGTTGTTCGCGATCAGCCCGACCGGGCGGCCTTCGATCCGGATCAGTGCGGTGATCATCCCGGGCGCGTACGCGGCGCGCAGCTCGAGCACCGAACCGGTGTCCGCCAGCAGCGCGACGACGGTGCGAACGTCGTACACGCGCATCCGGTTTTCCGGGATGACGGCGCGCAGCTCACGCTGCTCCGCACAGGTCCACTCGGCGAGCGCGCCTTGGAAGTACGACAGGTAGCGCCTTGCCGTCGCAGTCGCCTCGGCTTCGTCCGCGACCACGACGTCGACGACGCCGCTCGGCGCCTGCTCGGCGACCGGTCCGATCTGCTCGGGAGCGAACGCGCCGATCCCGCCGCCCTCGATCATCGCGGGCCCGCCCATCCCGATGTTGGCGCCGCGGGTCGCGATGATGACGTCGGAGCAGCCGAGAAACGCCGCGTTGCCGGCGAAACAGTAGCCCGCAACGACGCCGACGATCGGCACCAGCCCGCTCAAACGCGCGTAGCTCGCGAACGACGGGACGGCCAGACCGGAACCCATCTCCACGTCGGTGTCGCCGGGCCGCCCGCCGCCGCCTTCGGCGAACATCACCAGCGGGACGCGCCAGCGTTCCGCGAGGGTGAGCATGCGATCGGTCTTGAGGTGGTTGAAGTATCCCTGCGTCCCGGCCAGCACCGTGTAGTCGTACGCCAGCGCGAGGCAGCGCGAGCGCTCGTCGCCGAAGCGGTCGCCGTTGACGTGTCCGATCCCGGTGATCAGGCCGTCGGCGGGGCTCATGTTGAGCAGTTCGTCCATGCCTCGGCGGCGGCGCTGCGCGGCGAGAGCGAACTCGCCGTACTCGAGAAAATCGCCGCCGTCGAAGAGCTGCGCCAGATTCTCGCGCGCCGTGCGCTGCCCGCGTTCGCGCCGCTTCGCGACCGCGTCGGGGCGCGCGTCATCCCGCAGTGCGGCACGCCGCGCCAGCAGTTCCGCGAGATCCGCACGCACGACGTCGCCGCCGGCGCACTCGCCCGCGTCCGCGGTCTCCGCCTCGACGTCGGCGGGCTCGACGAACACGACCGCGTCGCCCTGGGCCACGACCGCGCCGGCCTGCACCGCGATCCGGCGCACGATCCCCGAGCACTCGGCGGTAATGACGTGTTCCATCTTCATCGACTCGAGCACGGCGACCGGCGCACCGGCGCGAATCCGTTCGCCGGCGGCGACGTCGATGCTCACCATGCGCCCCGCGATCGGCGCGATCACCGCAACGGTGCCGAACGGAGGCCTTGCGCTCATCGAGGTTGCTAGGTTGACCTGCGTCGCAGCGTGAACCTGCCCGGATGCGCGAACGACCGATCGCACCGCCGGATGACGCCGAGGCGTTCGCGAACGCGAACGGGATCCGGCTCTGCTACGAGACCTTCGGCGACCGTGCGCACGCGCCGCTGGTGCTGATCATGGGACTCGGCGCGCAGATGGTCGTGTGGGACGACGATTTCTGCCTGATGCTGGCGGCACGCGGCTTTTGGGTGATCCGCTTCGACAACCGCGACATCGGCCGCTCGACCACGTTCCCGAACGCGCGCACGCCGAGCATCGCGGAGCTGGTGCTCTCGCAGGCGACCGGGCTGCGCTTTCGCATCCCGTACACGCTGCGCGACATGGCGGCCGACACGGTCGGGCTGATGGATGCGCTCGGGATCGCGAGCGCGCACGTCGTCGGCGCGTCGATGGGCGGTGCGATCGCGCAGGAGATGGCGATCCACTTCCCCGCGCGCGTCCGCACCCTGACCTCGCTGATGTCGTCGACCGGCGACCCGAAGCTGCCCGGTCCCGAACGCAAAGCGCTGGCCGCGCTCGCCAAGAAGACGCCGCTCGACCGCGCCGGCTACGTGCGCAATTTCGTCGAGATCTGGGCGGTAATCGCGGGCGATGGGCTCCCGTTCGACCGCGAGCGGATGGCACGGCAAGGCGCGGCGAGCTACGACCGCGGGAGCAATCCGCCCGGCGTGCCGCGGCAGATGCTCGCGATCATCGCCTCGGGCAACCGGAAAAAAGCGCTGCGCGGCATCCGAACGCCGACCCTGGTCATCCACGGGACGCGCGATCCGCTGATCCCGTTCGCAGCCGGGATCGACACCGCGCATGCGATCCCGGGCGCCGAGCTGCTCGCGATCGACGGCATGGGACACTGGCTGCCGCGCGAAGTGTGGCCACGGATCGTCGATGCGATCGCCCGGCACGCCGCGGCGGCCGGCACCCGATGAAACCCCAGAACGGAGCCGCACCGATGTCCGAGACCCCGTGGATCGCTTCGTATCCCTCGCCCGCGCGCTGGGACGCCCCGCTCGACCTCGGCGCCGTTCACGGGCTCCTGGACGACGCCGCCGCGCGCTTCGGCGACCGTCCCGCGGTCGAGTTCATGGGCAAGCGCGCGACGTACCGGCAGCTGCACGCGCTCGCGAACCGGGCTGCCAAGGGTTTCCAGCAGCTCGGCGTCGGACCGGGCGTTCACGTTGGACTCTACTTGCCGAACACGCCGCACTATCTGGTCGCCTTCTTCGGCGTGCTGAAGGCCGGCGGAACGGTGGTGAACTACTCGCCGCTCGACGCGGCGCAGGTGCTCGCGCACAAGGTCGTCGACAGCGAGACGCGCCTGCTGGTCACGCTCGACGTGCCGGCGCTGCTCCCGCAGATGGAGGCGCTGCTCGGCACCGGCCAATTCACGACGCTGATCGTCGGCGGGCTCGGCGATCTGCAAGGATTTCCGGAGTACGCCGAGCTCGCCCCCGCGAACGGCGCCGCCGCGCAGGACGGCAAGGTGCCGTTCGCGTCGCTGCTCGCCAACGACGGCGCGTACGAGAAGCACGCGCTCGGCGATCCGCACGAGACGATCGCCGTGCTGCAGTACACCGGCGGAACGACCGGGCTGCCCAAAGGCGCGATGCTCACGCACGCCAACCTGACGGCGGCGACCAGCCAGTTCATCGAGACGACGAAGGTCGAGCCGCCGGTGCTGGTCCTGGGCGAAGAGCGGACGCTGCTGGTGCTGCCGCTCTTCCACATCTACTCGCTCACCGCGTGCATGCTGCTCTGCGTGCGGCTCGGCGCCGAGATGGTCTTGCACACGCGCTTCGATCTCGAGGCCGTGGTGAACGACCTCGCCGCGAAAAAGATCACGCTCTTCCTGGGCGTGCCGACGATGTTCGCGGCGCTGCTCGCGTACCCGGGGCTCGGCGAGCTCGACCTGCGATCGATGAAGTACACCGCGTCCGGCGGCGCGCCGCTGCCGCTCGAGATTCAGCAGCGTTTCCACGAGGTGACCGGCTGCGAGGTGAACGAGGGCTGGGGGATGACCGAGACCTCGCCGTCGGGGACGTTCTCGCCGATGCACGGGAAACGCAAGCCGGGCTCGTGCGGCCTCCCCGTCCCCGGCGCGATGCTCAAGTTCGCCAGCGTCACCGATCCGGCGACGTACGTGCCGCTCGGCGAGCGCGGCGAGATCTGCATCCAGGGCCCGAACGTGATGAAGGGCTACTGGAAGAACCCGCAGGCGACCGCCGACGTGATGACCGCCGACGGCTTCCTGCGCACCGGCGACGTCGCGTACATGGACGAGGACGGGTACGTCTTCATCGTCGACCGCATCAAGGACATGCTGCTGTGCGGAGGCTACAACGTCTACCCGCGCAACATCGAAGAGGCGATCTACTCCCATGCGGCCGTCGGCGAGTGTTCGGTGATCGGGATCCCCGACGAGTACCGCGGACAGTCGCCGAAGGCGTTCATCGCGCTCAAGCCCGGCGCCGCCGCGTTCACGGTCGAAGAGCTCAAGGAGTTCCTGCGCGACAAGCTCGGCAAGCACGAGATGGTGCACGAGATCGAGTTCCGCGAGGCGCTCCCCAAGACGCCGGTCGGCAAGATTCAGAAGACGGCGCTGTACGAGCAAGAAGCCGAGCGGCGCGCGGCCGCCACCGCGGAGGTCTGAGATGGCCGAGAAAGACCAAGACCCGCTCGCGCCGTGGCGCGAGATGCTCTCGCAGTGGGAGCAGAACGTCAACGCGCTCGCCAACCGCACGATGGGTTCGGAAGAGTACAGCAGCTCGATGAACGGCGCGATGGGCGCGACGCTCAAGCTGCAGGAGACGATGCGCCAGTTCATGGCGGCGTACCTCGCGAGCGCGAACTTGCCAAGCCGCAGCGAGGTGCTCGGCATCGCCGAGCGGCTCGGCGGCGTCGAAGCGAAGCTCGACCGCATCAGCGCCCTGCTCGAACGGATCGCGCAGGCGAAGCCGGGCGAGGCACCCGCGCCGGCGCCCGCGCGGCCGCGGCCGCCGCGCACCAAGAGCCCGCCGAGCACCGAGCCGGCGGCGTGAACCCGACCGCCGACCGCATCGGGAATGAGGTCGAGCGCGCGATTGCGCGCAGCATCAAGGGGCTCGAGTATTTCGCTTCACCCGCGCCCGTCGTCGGGCACACGCCGAAAGACGTCGTCTTCGAGCGCGGGACGCTGCACCTGTACCACTATCGCCCGGTCGCCGACGAGATCTACCGCATCCCGATCCTGATCGTGATGGCGACCAGCAACCGCGGCTACATCCTCGATCTGGCGCCGGGTCAGAGCTTCGTCGAATACATGATCGGCCGCGGCTACGACGTGTACCTGATCGACTGGAGCCCGCCGACCGCCGCCGACCGCGAGCTGCGCTTCGAAGACTACACGCTGCGCTTCATCCCTGAATGCGTCGAGCGCGTGCGCGAGGACAGCGGCGAGCACGACGTCACCGTGATCGGCTACTGCATGGGTGGCGTGCTCGCGGTGATGTGGGCCGCGCTCCACCCGGACGACCAGCCCGCCAACCTGGTGTGTTTCACCACGCCGATCGACTTCAGCCAGATGGAGCTGTTCGCGAAGTGGTCCGACAAGCGCTACTTCGACGTCGACCGCCTGGTCGACGCGACCGGCAACGTCCCCTCGGAACTGATCTTCACCTCGTTCGAGATGCTGCGCCCGGCGACCCGAATCGCCGGCCAGGTCCAGCTCTGGGAGAACATGTGGGACGAATCGTTCGTGCGCTCGTTCCGCGCCTTCGAACGCTGGTCGACCGACACGCTGCCGCTCGCCGGTGAGTATTTTCGCGAGACGATCAAAGAGCTGATCTGGGAGAACCGCTTGCACAAGAACGAACTGGTGATCGGCGGCCGGCGCGCCGACGTCACGTCGATCACCGCGCCGCTGCTGCACGCGATGGCGGAGCACGACCACATCGTCCCGTACGCCGCCGCGAAACCGCTGATCGGACTGGTCGGCTCCGCCGACAAAGAAGAGATTGTCCTCAAGGGCGGTCACGTCAGCCTGGTCGCGGGACCGAACGCCGTGAAGCGCCTGTGGCCGCGGCTCGACGCGTGGCTCGGAGTGCGCTCGGTATGACCGGCATCGAGGTGCGTCCCATGCGCACCGGCGACGAAGCCGCGGTGCTGGCGTTCGCGCGCGCGCTGCCGCCGCACGACCTGCTGTTTCTCCCGCGCGACATCACGCAGCCGAGAGTGCTGGACGCCTGGATGCACGAGATCGAGCGCGATAGGCTGTCGAGCTTGCTGGCGTTTCACGGCGCGGAGGTCGTCGGCTGCGCGACCCTGGTACGCGATCCGCTCTCCTGGTCACCGCACGTCGGCGAGCTGCGCGTCGTCGTCGCCCGCGCGGTGCGCGGACGAGGTTTGGGGCGCACGCTCAGCGAGGACGTCGGCAGGCTGGCGGTCGAGAGCGGGGTCGAGAAGCTGGTCGCGCACATGACCCCCGATCAGAGCGGTGCGGTCGCGGTGTTCGAGTCGATGGGCTACCGCGCCGAAGCGCTGCTGCGCGATCACGTGCGCGACGGCGCCGGCGTCAAGCACGACTTGGTGATCCTCAGCCTCGACGTCGCGCAGTCTCGGGCGCGTGCCGCGGCGTACGGGCTCGGCGCGCCCGGCGGTGCATCGTGAGCGCCGACGAGGTCACGCCGCGCTTCTCGCTCGACGGGCGCACGGCGCTCGTCACCGGCGCGTCGAGCGGCCTGGGCCGGCATTTCGCGCGCGTGCTGCACGCCGCCGGCGCGAGCGTCGTGCTCGCGGCGCGCCGCGTCGACCGTATCGAAGCGGAGGCCGCGGCGCTCGGCGAGCGCGCGCGGGCGCTTGCGATGGACGTCGCCGACGAAGCCTCGATCGCCGCCGGTTTCGAGCGGCTCGCGGCGGACGGCACGCTCTGCGACATCGTCGTCAACAACGCCGGGATCAGCGGCTCGAACCTGATGCTGCAGATGGAGACCACCGAATGGGACAGCGTGATCGAGGTGAACCTGCGCGGACCGTTCCTCGTCGCGCGCGAAGCCGCGCGGCGGCTGGTCGCGGCGAAACGCCCCGGCAGCATCGTCAACATCGCCTCGATCCTCGGGCTGCGCGTCTCGCCGGCGCTGGCGCCGTACATGGCGAGCAAGGCGGGGTTGATCCACCTCACGCGCAGCATGGCGTTCGAGTTCGCGCGCTACGGCATCCGCGTCAACGCGCTCTGTCCCGGCTATTTCGCGACCGAGATCAACGATGAGTTCTTACGGACCGAGTACGCGCAGGCGTCGATCAAACGCGTGCCGCAGCGGCGGATCGGCGATCTGCGCGACCTCACCGGGCCACTGCTGCTGCTGGCCTCGGACGCGGGCGCGTTCATGACCGGCGAGGCGCTGGTGGTCGACGGCGGCCAGTCGATCAACGCGATGTAGCAGTACGCGCCTGCCCGCTTGGCGAAACGAACGCCTGCGAACTATGGTTTGCAGAGGTGGAGGTCGGGAATAACGGCCTCGGAGGACACTCTTCACGATGACGACTGCCAATTGGGATTTCGCCGGAGACGCCGGCGACCGGCAAAAGAGGCTCCGTCCTCCCTCGAAGCTGCTGTGGCTCGCCGAGTACCGCGCGCTTTGGGAGATCGGTTTCTCGCTCACCGCCTCACCGCTGCTGCTCACCGCGCCGCGCGGCGACGGTCATCCGGTGCTGGTGCTGCCGGGCTTCCTGGTCAGCGACATCTCGACGACGCTGCTGCGCCGCTACTTGTCGCTGCTCGGCTACGACACGCACGGCTGGGAGCTCGGGCGGAACTTCGGCGGCGTCGCACGGATGCGGGCGAAGCTGCGCGAGCGGCTCGCCGACATCCACCTGCGCACCGGCAAGCAAATCACCCTGATCGGCTGGAGCCTCGGCGGCGTGTACGCGCGCGACCTCGCGCTCGCGATGCCGGATGCGGTGCGGTCGGTGATCACGCTCGGCAGCCCGTTCTCGCGCGATCCGAACGCCAGCAACATCAGCGATCTCTACGAAGTCGTCAGCGGCGAAGGTCCGTGGGACAAGGGCGAGCAGATCGAGCATGAGTTCGACGCGATCCGCGAGGATCTGCCGATGCCGGCGACCTCGATCTGGTCGAAGGTCGACGGGATCGTGAGCTGGCGCTCCTCGGTGCTCAAGGCGAACGACCACGCGGAGAACATCGAAGTCATCGGCGCGAGCCACGTCGGTCTCGGTGGAAACGCCGCCGTCCTCTGGGCGGTCGCCGACCGCCTCGCCCAACCCGCCGGAACGTTCGCTCCGTTCACACCCAGCGGCCCGTTTGCGATCGCCTACGGCCGCAATCGCTAGCCCGCGCCGCTGATCACCAGCGCGGCGTGCAGGACGACGCCCGCTGCGCCGCCGACCAGGCTGCCGTTGAGGCGGATGAACTGCAGGTCGGGGCCGAGCTCGGTCTCGATCTTCTCGGTGATCATCTCGGCGTCCCAGCGCCGCACCACCTCGTCGATCAGCGCGGAGAACTGGTGCGAAAACCTGCCGAGCACGGCTTCGACCGCATCGCACAAACGCGCGTCGAGCCGCTCGACGAGCGCGGGCTCCTCGAGCATGCTCGCGGCGATCTTGGCCGCGATCTCGCCGAAGCGCGCGACCGCGGACTGCGCGGTCCGCAGCCGTTCCGCGTGCGCTTCGAGGTCGGGATCCTCGCGCAGACGCACCGCGAGCTCGCGCAGGTACGCGTCGAACTGCGCGCGCATCGGGTGGTCCGGCGTCGTGGCGACCTCGCCGATCAGGTCGATCATCCCGTCGACGAAGCGGTTCACGATGTACGCGTCGACGAAGCCCGGCGTGAGCATCGATCGCCGCGCGAAACGACGCTTGATCTCGCGGCGCTGACCGTCGAGCCACCCGGCGACCACCGGCAGCACGCGCCCGAGGATGCGCTGGTGCGCGCCGTCTTCGGTGACGATCTCCAGCGCGGAGCCGGCCGCGCGCGCAATGTCGCCTTCGCGCGCCGTCGCGAGCAGCGCGCGCCAGTTGGCGGGCACCGCTAGCCAGCCCAGCAAACTGCGCGCAACGTCGAGCTCGCGCATCCGCGCGGCGATGTTGCTCGGCGTGAGAAAGTTCTGCTCGACGAAGATCCCCAGCTCCGCGCCGATCCGGTCTTTGTTGTGCGGCACGATCGCGGTGTGCGGGAACGGCACGCCGCCCGGATGGCGGAACAGCGCGACGACGGCGAACCAGTCGGCGAGCCCGCCGATCAGCGCCGCTTCGCTGAACGCCTCGACCCAGGCGAGGAGAGGGTACGCAGGCTTCAGCCGCGCGGAGATGGCGAACACGATCGCCATGACACCGAGCAGCGCCGTGGCGATCGTCTTCATGCGGCGCAGCCGTGCGCGCTTTACGCCCGCAGCTGCGTCGAACATCGGAGGGTCAGGCCTTGTCGGCGGTGACTTCGGCCGGCGTGGTCTGGGCGGACTTGAGCAGCGAGACCAGTTGGCTCACGTACTCGTTCTGCTGCTCGATCAGTTTGACCGCGAAGGCCGAGTTGAGTTCGTTGACCTGCGAGATCACGGTCGGGATGTTGCGCAGCCCTTGCGCGCCGGGCAGGCTCGCGGTGGCATTGCCGACGATCTCGCGGAACGAGTTGACGGCGGCGACCTGAGCGGCCTGCGCCTGCTTGAGCGCTTCCAGTCCTTGGGTCTGGAGCTTCTCGATCGTGTCGATGACGGTGTCGTTCATGTGCTAAGTATACCAAGCACCCTGCTATACTTGTCAAGCGTCTCGGTCACAACCTCTCGTCAGGTCCCCGCCCAGACGTCCAGATGGTACCGGCCGGCCGCCGCCAGGCCGTCGATCCAGGCCTCGCCGGCCGCCCCGTCGGCCCCGTTCTTGCGGCGGTAGAGCCCGGCCAGGGTCGCCCGCACGTCCGGCTCCATCCGGCTGCCGTCGCCGCAGACGTAGAGCACGGCGTCGCGCTCGATCAGCTCCCAGAGGGCGTCGGCGCGTTCCTCGATGCGGTGCTGCACGTACGTCTTCGTGCTCTCGAGCCGCGAGAACGCGACCTGCAGCTCGACGATCCCGGCGGCGGCGTACCCCTCGAGCTCGTCGCGGTACAGAAAGTCCTGGTCGGGATGCCGGCAGCCGAAGAACAGCATCGCCGGACCGAGCGCCGTGCCGCGCTCGCGCAGCGCCGCGCGCTCCTGCAGAAACCCGCGGAACGGCGCGAGCCCCGTCCCCGGCCCGATCATGACGATCGGCCGCGACGCGTCTTCCGGTAACCGGAACCCGCTCTTGGAATCCTTGACGAACGCGTCGATCGTCTCGCCGCCGTCGTGCCGGCGCAGATAGGTCGACGCGACGCCTTCGAACGTCCCGTTTCCCGACCACGCCGGCTCGCTCACGACCGCGACGGTGACGCTGCAGCGGCCGGGCGCCGCGAGCGGCGAGGACGAGATCGAGTAGTAGCGCGGCGTCATCAGCGGCAGCATGTCGAGGAACGCTTCGAACGGCAGCTCGCAGGCGGGATGCTCTTCGAGCAGGTCGAGCACCGAGCGGCGCTTCCGTTTCACCTCGCGCTTGTAGACGCTCTCCTCGCCGTCGTCCTCGCCAAGCGCGACCAGGCGCGGCTTCGTGTTCGGACACTGCGTGTGCGCGGCCAGGGTCTCGATCTGCTTACGCGTCGCGGTGTGCTGCAGCTCGACGTAGCGCGCGAGCAGCCGGACGGCCGAGACCGGCGTGTCGACCGGCAGCGCAGAGGCGCGCGGCGAGAGCGCGCGCAGCCGCACGAACGTATCGTCCGCGAAGTCGAACCGGCGCAGCGCGCGCGCGACCAGCGCCGGCGGGTTCTCCGCGACGACCCCCAGGTGATCGCCGACGCCGTACGCCGCACCCGCGGGCAGCTCGATCTCGAGGTGACGGGTCGACCGCTCGGGAGAATGCTGCAGCTCGCGATTTTCGAGCACGCGCAGCGCGGTCGCCCCGTGCGCAGCCGCGAGCTGGTTCGCCTGCGGTCCGGCGACGATCTCCAGCGCGTAGCGCGGCCGGCTATCGGCTTCGGCGCCCGCGTCGAACGCGACGCCGAGCTCGTTCGACACCGAACGCCACAGCGCCAGGCGCCAGGCGCGCGACTGCGCGTCGAGATCCTCTTGCGCGTCGCCTTCGCCGCGCTCGAACAGCCGCTCGGCGCCGAACTCCGCCAGCTTCTCGTCGAGCAACCGCGGTACGGCCTGATAGGTCGACGCCCAGTTGCGGTTGCCGCAGCCGAACACCGTGTAGCGCACGCCGGCGAGCGCGTTCGGCGCCATCCCGTCCTGCAGCCAGCGGTAGAACCCGGCCGCGTTGTCGGGCGGCGCGCCGTTGTACGACGCGCACACGATCAGCACGCCGCCTTCGACCGGCAGCTTCGCCGCGTAGTCGTCGAGCCAGCCGATTCGCACCGCGAAGCCTTGCGCCGCCGCGGCGTCGGCGATGCTGCGCGCGATCTCTTCCGAGGTCCCGAGGTTCGAACCGAACAGCACCAGCAGCGGCGTGCCGTGCGCGGGGACCGACGGCGGCGCCGCGGCGGCCGGTGCCGCGCCGTTGCTCGGCGCCTGCGCCGCCGCGGCGCTCGGTGCGAGCGCGCTCGCGTGCGCGCGCGGGCGGACCTTGATTTTGAACCCTTCGGGTTTGAGGGTCAGCGTCTCTTTGACGCGCAGCACGTAGCGCTGATGATCGATCAGCCGGAAGCGCTGCAGGATCATGCCGATGACGAGCGTCGCCTCCTGCATCGCGAACTGCCGTCCGATGCAGGCGCGTTGCCCGTTGCCGAACGGCTTGTAGGCGTTGAGCGGGCGCGCGCGCTCGTGCTCCGGCGTGAAGTTGTCGGGGTCGAAACGCTCGGCGTGCTCGCCCCACACCGACGGATCGCGGTGCAGCGCGGGGAGCAGCAGCGTCACCTGCTGGCGCGCTTTGAGCGCGTACTTCCCGCCGATCACCTCGTCTTTGTACGGCAGCAAGCCGAACGCCGGCGCGGTCGGCCACAACCGCAGCGCCTCTTTGAGGATCTGCTGCACGTAAACCAGGCCGCCGACCTGCTTCATCGCCGGCTTCACCGACGGGTCGGTGCCGAAAACGCGATCGACCTCTTGCGTCGCGCGTGCCAGGACGTCGGGGTCTTGCAGCAGGTAGTAGAGCGCGAACGATAAGAGGCCGCTCGTCGTCTCGTGTCCCGCGATCAGGAAGGTGATGATCTGGTAGCGGATGTTCTCGTCGGAGAGACGCTCGCCGGACTTGCGGTCGACGCCGGCGAGCATGTAGTCGAGCAGGTCGGCCTTCTTGTCATCGCCGGAGGCGGCGCGCTCTTCCTTGCGGTCGCGAATGATGCGGTCGACGACGCTGTTCAGATAGACCGCGTCGGCCGCCAGCCGTGCCTGCCGCGGGCGGGTGAAAACGTCCTCGAGCGGCAGCCCGCGCACGCTCATCGCGATCTCGAGCGCGTCGACCATCGCGTCGACGAACGGGTGGTTGTCCTCGCGGTAGAACGAGTTGAAGCGGTAGCCGAAACCGCAGATCCCGATCGTGTCGAGCGTGAGCGCGGTCATGTCGTGGACGACGTCCACCTCGTCGTCGGGGTTGAGCCGGCCCCACTTGAGCATGAGCTGCTCGGCGATGTCGAGCATCATCGGATGATAGCCCTGCATCGCGCGGTCGCCGAAGTTCGGCAGCAGGATGTTGTGCGCTTTCGACCAGTTCGGTTCGGTCGTGTACGCCGTGAACAGCCCGTCGCCGGAGATGGTGCGCACGCGGTGCAGCGGGCCGCGCACCGACTTGTCGAACCGCGACTCGTCGCTCAGCTCGTCGGCGAGCGCGAACCCCGAGACGACGGTGATCGGCTTGCCCATGATGTCGAGCTGAAAGATCGGGCCCAGCTCGCGCGCCAGCGCGACCAGGTCTTGCACCGGCGTCGTGCCGCCGACGGAGAACATGTTGCCGACGAACGGCTTCTTCGGCGGGTGCGGGATCGGTCGGAGCGCTGCAGCGTCTGGGGCGCTTGGCGCCTTCATGCCGTCAGTCCGTACGCTCGCTCGAGCTCGGCGAGCTCGCCGGAGAGCATCCGCCCGATCCGCTGCACGTCGGGGACGACGTTCGCGCCGGCGATGAACCCGAAGTCGAGCCCGTCGACGTACCCGTGGACGGTGATGTTGAGCGCTTGCCCGTGGATCGGGATCGACATCGGGTAGACGTGCACGATCCGCGCGCCGGCCATGTAGATCGGCGCGCGCGAGAAGAACACGTTCGAGACGACGACGTTGAACGGCGGCGGGATGCTGTCGGCGAGCCGCGAGCGGCCGTAGAACAGCGCCAGCAACTGCAGCAGCATCGGCGAGCCGAAGGTGGGGATCTCCGCGAAGTGCGGCATCAGCGCGCGGAACGGGTTGGCCATCGCCTTCGAGTTCGTCGCGCCCGCGACGATCGAAGCCAGCCGCACCTTCGGGTCGTCGACGTCGGTCGCGAGCGGAACGACCATCCCGAAGACCTGGTTCTTCAGCTCCGCGTCGCCGGCTTCGCGCGCCGAGATCGGGACGAACGCGGTCAGTGATTTCTTCGGCAGCGCGTCGCCTTCCGAGAGGTACCGGCGCAGGACGCCGCTGGAGAGCGCGAGCACGACGTCGTTGACCTTGCCGCCCGCCGCCGCGGCGACCGCTTTCACGCGCTTCATCGGGATCGTCACCGCGCTGAAGCTGCGCTCCGAGGAGATCGCAACGTTGATCGGCGTCGAAGGCGCGGAGAGCGATTCGAGCGCTTTGAGCGACTCCGGTTTGAACGCGTTGGAGATCGCCGCCTGATACGCACTCGCGATCTCGCTGAAGTTCGCGCTAAAGCGCAGCGGCCACTCGGCCTGATGGATCGCCGCGTCGAGCAGCACGGAGGCGAGATCGGTGCCGCCGCTGCGCGGCAGCTCCAGCTTGCCGAGCCCCGCGGACGACATCGGCGCGCGCCACAGCTCGGCGTACGCGGCGAACATCGACGAGGCGACGTCGCGGACTTCTTGTTTCTTGAGCGGCGGCGTGCGCGGAGGCGCGAGCCGCGGTGCGGGAGCTTCGCCGCCCTCCGCCGAGGAATCGTACAAGATCTCGGTGAGCGCGGCGCCGGCGCCGCCGTCGATCAGCGCGTGGTGCATCTTCGAGTAGATCGCCGCTTCGTTGCCGGCCATCTCGAAGACGTAGATCTCCCACAGCGGCCGCGCGCGGTTCAGCGCCATGGCGTGCAGCCAGCCCGCGACGCGTTGCGCGGTCGCGACGTCGTGCGGTTCGGGGAGCGCTCCGCGCAGCACGTGACGATCGAGGTCGAACTGCTCGTCCTCGATCCAGCTCGGCCGGTCGATGTCGAACGGCGTCTGCGCGAGCTTCCAGCGCAGGCTCTTCGCCCGGTCGATCCGGCTGCCGATCCGGCTCTTGAACTCCTCGTAGAAGTCGCCCGTGAAGCCGTCGGGGAGCTTGACGATCGTCAGGCTGCCGACGTGCATCGGGCACTCGGCGGTCTCCGCGAAGAGGAAGGCCGAGTCGACGACGGAGAGCTTCCGGATCGTTTCGCTCATCGTCTCGCCAAGTGTACGCGCGGCGAGGGAGCCCTCCTCTTGCGGCTACTCCGCCGGGCGGCCGTTCGCGGCGGCGCCGGTGTCGGGACCGATCCAGACCGTCTGCACGTTGGTGAACTCGCGAATCCCGAACTCAGAGAGCTCGCGCCCGATCCCGCTCTTCTTCACGCCGCCGAACGGCAAGCGCGGATCGGATGCCGTCATCCCGTTGATGAAGCAGTTGCCGGATTCGAGCCGCGCCGCCAGCCGCTCGGCCTGCACGAGGTCGCGCGTCCAGAGGTTCCCGCCGAGCCCGTAGCGCGAGCTGTTGGCGAGCTCGACCGCGTGCGCGGCGTCGCGCGCCCGCATGAACGCCGCCGCCGGGCCGAACGTCTCTTCGTCCGCCATACGCATCCCCGGGCGCACCTCGCCGACGACCGTCGGCGCGAAGTACGCGCCCGGACGGTCGAGCGGTTCGCCGCCGAGCAGCAGCGTCGCGCCGCCGTCGAGCGTGTCGCGCACTTGTTTGGCGAGCTCGTCGCGCAGGTCGGCGCGTGCCAGCGGCCCGATCGTCGTCGCGCGATCGGCCGGATCGCCGACCTTCAGCTCGCGGGCCTTCGCGACGAACAGCGTCGCAAAGCGGTCGTACACGCCGTCCTCGACGATGAAGCGCTTCGCGGCGATGCAGCTCTGGCCGGTGTTCTGGAAGCGCGACTTGACGCCGACTGCAGCGGCTCGTTCGAGGTCCGCGCCCGCGAGCACGATGAAATAGTCGGACCCGCCGAGCTCCATCACCGTCTTCTTGATCGCCTTGCCGGCGGCCGCACCGACCGACGAACCCGCCGCTTCGCTCCCGGTGAGCGTCACAGCGGCGATCCGCTCGTCGAGGACGATCGGTTCCATCTCTTTGCTGCCGACGATCAGCGTCGCGAACACGCCGTCGGGCAGCCCGCTCGCACGGAAGATCTCTTCGATCTTCAGCGCCGCGCCGGTGACGTTGGCGGCGTGCTTGAGCACGACGACGTTGCCGGCCATCAGCGCAGGCGCCGCGGCGCGGAAGACCTGCCAGTACGGAAAGTTCCACGGCATGATCGCGAGCAGCACGCCGAGCGGACGGAACGCGACGTAGCTGCGCATGGCGTTCGAGGCGATCTCTTCGCTCGTCAGCAGGCGTTCAGCGTTCGCCGCGAACCAGTCGCAGGCCAGCGCGCACTTGTCGACCTCGGCCTCCGCCTCGACGATCGGTTTGCCCATCTCGCGCGTCGCGAGCAGCGCGAGCTCGGCCTTGTGTTCGCGCAGCCGCACGGCGACCGCCCGCAGCCGCCCGCCGCGCTCGGCGAACGAGGTCTCGCGCCAGCGCCGCTGCGCCGCCACCGCGGCGTCCAGGTGCGAGTCGACCGCCGCCCGGCCGTGCGGCTCGTAGCGCGCGATCTTCTCGCCCGTCGCCGGGTTCAGCGTCTCGATCGTTGCGGGCCGCTCTGCGGTGCTGCTCATGCTTCACGTGTTCCCAAAAGCCGGAGTGCCGAAGTGTGTTCGCGATGGCACGGCAGGCAGAGCGTCTCCAGGTTGTCGAGGTGGTGCACGCAGGAGAGTTGGCCGTGCCGCCCCGCGGCCGGGTCGATGTGGTTGACCTCGAGCCGCCCTGTCTTCTTCGCGGCGCGCCACGCGCGCATCGCGGCGAGATAGGCCGCGCGCGTGCGGTGCGCGGTGCGCACGGGACGTTTCGGCCCGCGCGTCCCGCACCGCCGGCAGCGGTAGCGGTCGCGGCGTTTCGCCATCCCGCGCGCGACCGACCACCAGTGGTTCGCCCAAAACGCTTCGCCGCAGCGGTCGCTGCACCACATGCGGCGGCGCGGCGGCAGCTCTGCCGCGCACCACGCGCAGGTTTCATCGGTGATCGGCGGCGCAAGCGAACAGACCGCGAGCAGCGCGTCGCGCTTCGTCACGGCAGCGGTCACGGGCGGGAGCGGCGCGCGCAGACCTCGAGGCGCGTCCCCAGCGGGTCGGTGAAGAAGATCGCGGGATATGCGTCGTCCTGCTCGCGCTCGATCTCGCGGGCGCCGATCTCCGGCAGCGCGCGCGCCCACTCGTCGAGGCTCTCCTTGGCGACGGCGAATGCGATCCGCCCGCGCGCGGGCTGCGCGCTGGCCTCTTCGATCACGCCGAAGAACAGCGCCGGGCGGCCGCTGACGTTCTCCTCGTGATACTCGACGGCGTTGTAGCGCTCGGGCGTTCCGTCATGCCACGACGAGCCGCCGAACTCGACGTTGGCGTAGGTCTTCGAGGTCAGCCCCAAGCGGTGCATGAACGCATCGTAGAACGCTTCCACGACGCCGAGCGCCGGCACGCGCAGATCGACGTGATCGATGCCGCCGAACGCGCTCATCGCTGCAGCACCGCTTCGGAGTCCGCGGCGAGCAGCGCCGGCGAGACCTCACCGGCGAGAAAAACATCCAACTGGACGACCGAGAACTGCATCCCCGTCCAGAATCGCCCGAACTCGCCGAACCGCGCCGACGCCGCATCGAAGCGCATCGCGTAGACCAGCTTCTTGAAAATCAGCGGTTCGTCGGCGTAGAGGTCGACCCCCCACTCCCAGTCGTCGAACCCGATCGAACCGGAGATCACCTGCGTGACGTGGCCGTGGAACGAGCGCCCGACCTTGCCGTGCTCCAGCATCATCTTCGCGCGCTCGTCGTACGGCGTCGCGTACCAGTTGTCGTCGCCGGCGCGCTTTTTGTTCATCGGGTAGAAGCAGACGTAGCGCCGCGGCGGGATGCGCGCGAACAGCCGCGCGGCGTTGCGCGGTTCGGCCGCGGCGTCCTGCAGCATCGAGTCGAACGCCGCGTTCCACTCGTCCGCGTGCGGTTTCAGCCCGCGGTCGCGCAGCTCGGCGTGGAATTTCGCGGTGTCGCCGTACAGTCCGAGCTCGAGGATCGAGACGTACGATTCGAGCGGCTCCAGATAGTCGCGCAGCGCGAGCTTGTCGACCCGCGCCTGCACCTCGCCGAGCGCGTCGAACGAGCGCGCGTAGTGGGTGAGCATCAGATCGCCCTTGTGCCCGAGCAGCTGCGCGAGCCCGAGATCGGTCGCCTCGTCGCGCGCGAGCGCCACGAACACCTCCGCCGCTTCGCGCGCGACCGCGTTCCGGCGCGCCCCGTCGAGCGCGTCCCAGCGCCGCCGGTCGAACCGGAACATACGGTGCAGGATCGCCCAGCCGTCGAGACTCTCGGGAACGTCGGGATTTCTCACGTCGATCTGACCTCGGAGACGAGCGCCGCCGGACGCTCGCGATATTTCGCCCACAACTGCGGCATGTGCGCGACGTCGCTCAGGATGCGCGCGTACGCAGCGTTCACCGGCGCGGCGATGCCGGCCTCGCGAGCGGCGCGCGCAACCGCACCGTTCAGCACCTCGACCTCGGTACGATGCTTCGCGCCGCGCATGTCGACCAGCAGCGAGGGCAGCTTCTCGCCGCGCCCGGCGGCGATGCGCGAACCGAGCACCGCGCGCGCGACCGGGGTCGGCAAGGAGGCGACACCGAGCAGCGCGCGGACCGGGTAGCGCGGGAGGTCGATCGGCGCGATCCCCAGTGCTTTCAACGTGGCGCGCACCTCGCGGATCGCGCGAATCTCCAGCGCGAAGACGGCGTCTTCGCGCACCAGCCGCTCCGGGAGCACGTCCAGGATCGCGCAGGCGGCGTTCGCGACGACGTTGAGCGCCAGCTTCGACCACTTCAGCGAGCGGTAGTCATTGACCGCGAGCGTCGGCAGACCGGTCGCGCCGAACGCCGCGAGCAGCCAGTTGTGCGCGCTCGTCGAGCCGACCGGTGCGAACGCGATGCCGCCGCCTTTCGCGGCGACCCCCAGGCCGGTGCTCGCGTCGAGCCCGATTGGGACGGTGAGCGCGGCGGCGACGAGGTTGTCGGCACCGAACGCGGCGGCGAGGATCTCCTCGTTGCCGACGCCGTTCTGCGGGGTCACGATCGTCGTCGCCGACGGGTCCTTCAACGCGCGCCGCAGCGTCTCGACCGCCGCCGGCGTGTCGTACGCTTTCACCGTGACGAGCGCCAGGTCGACGTCGACCGGCTCGACGGCGTCGAGTTCGCGCGGCGCGTACGACACGTCGTTGCCGATCCCGCGCAGCAGCTCGCCGAGATACGTCCCGACCGCACCCTTTCCGACGACGTAGACCTTCACGACGGCCGCTTCGCGGCGGTCATCGGCCGGTGCTGCCGAAACCGCCCTCGCCGCGCGTGCTGGCGGCGAGTGTCTGCACCTCGCCGAACGCCGCTTGGATGACCGGCGCTACGACGAGCTGAGCGATGCGCTCGCCGCGGCGGACGACGAACGGTTCGCGACCGAGGTTCACCAGCACGACGCCGACGGGACCGCGATAGTCGCTGTCGATCGTCCCCGGGCTGTTCAGCAGCGTGACGCCGTGTTTCGCCGCGAGCCCGCTGCGCGGCCGCACCTGCACTTCGAATCCGGCCGGAACCTCGAGCGCGAAGCCCGTCGGCACGACCGCGCGCTCGCCGGGCGCGAGGACGAGATCGCCCTGGACCGCGGCGACCACGTCGGCACCGGCGGCCCCGGCCGACATGTACGCCGGCAGCGGCAATCCTTCGCCTGCCGGAAGACGCGTGACGGCGACGCTGACCGGCGGCGTCACTTGGAGAGCAGGCCTTCGAGCTCGGCGCGAAAGCTCGCGACGTCGCGGAAGTCGCGGTACACGCTCGCGAAGCGCACGTACGCGACCTCGTCGATCTTCTTGAGTGATTCCATCAGCTTCTCGCCGATCAGCTTCCCCGAGACCTCGCTCTCGCCGCGCGCGAACAGCTCGCGCTCGATCGTCGCGACGGCCTCTTCCATCTGCGCTTCGGAGACGGGCCGCTTCTCGCAGGCGCGGCGCAGTCCGCTCAGCACCTTGTCGCGATTGTACTGCTCGCGCCGGCCGTCTTTCTTGACGACGAACAGGCGCGGGGCTTCCATCCGCTCGTAGGTGGTGAAGCGGTGCTTGCAGCCGAGACACTCGCGTCGCCGTCGGACGGAGTTGTCGTCGTCTCTCGAGTCGACGACGCGGGTCTCGTTCTTGCGGCAGTGCGGGCAGAGCAGGTCGGGTAGGTCCTCTCCGGGAGCAGCACCCCTATATGTAGTGGTGCCCGTCCAGTATAGCCCGATTTGCTCCCGATCCGAAAGTGAGGAGCCGCGTCGCTAGGACGCAGCCCCGATTTTGAACATCTTCGTCCCGCAGACCGGGCACTTGCCCTCGGTCGCAGGGCGGCCGTTCTTCATCTGGATCTGCTGCGCGTCTTTGATCTCACGCTTGGTCTTGCACTTGACGCAGTACGCTTCGGCTGCCATTTGCTCGCTCGCTCTCCTGGTGGGGTCGTGCCGCCCGCGTAGGGGGCGGTGATCGCACGGGCCGTTACGGCCGGGGCCGAGGGAATCCTTGAAGGTGGCGCCCCTCTTGCCGACGAGGGCGCCGAGCGTGAAGGGCAGGCGTGGGTCCTTCGACGAGCCTCGGGCTCGAACGGCGCTGGCTCTCGCGGGCCGAGCTCGACGGTCTGTGCGGCGAACGCCTCGGCGACGCCGCCCTGCCGGGCCTGTGGGTCGCCGGCGCGCTCGACGGCCTGCGGGCCCCCTGCGTCGCCGTCGTCGGGGCCCGCGCGCCATCGGACGCGGGCCGCCGCCGCGCCCGATCGCTCGCCGAGGAGCTGGCGCGCGCCGGGGTCTGTGTCGTCTCCGGGCTGGCCCTCGGGATCGACGGCGCGGCCCACGAAGGCGCGCTCGCCGCCGGGGCGCCGACGATCGGCGTCCTCGGCGGCGGCCACGAGCACTTCTTCCCGCCGCGCCACCGCGAGCTCGCCGGCCGCATCACGCTCAGCGGCGGCGCCGTCGTCTCGCCCTACGCGCCCGACGTCGTCCCGCAGCCCTGGCAGTTCCTCGCGCGCAACGGCGTCATCGCGGCGCTCGCCGACGCGGTCGTCGTCGTCGAAGCCGCCGCGCGCAGCGGCGCGCTCAATACCGCAGGCCACGCCGCCGATCGCGGCATCCCGGTCCTCGCGTTCCCAGGCGACGTCGACCGTCCGAAAGCCGCCGGCTGCAACGCGCTGATCCGCGACGGCGCAACGCTGGTCCGCGACGCCGACGACGTCCTCGCAGCGTTACCGTCCCCGCTCGCACCCGCACATCGCACCGCGCAACGCAACGGCGACCGCGCCGCTCCGGACGACGCGCCCGAGGTACGACGCATCCTCGCCGCGCTGCGCGGCGGCGCGTGCGATCCCGGCACACTCGCCGACCGCCTCGACCTCGCACCGGCGGAGCTCTTCCCGCTTCTCACCGAGCTCGAGTTCGCCGGCCGCATCACCGCCGGCACCGACGGCTACACGCTCCCGCCGAGACTGCGGGATTGACATGGACGACCCGGCACTGCAATACTCGGCGCACGCGCGCCGGCGAATGCGCCGCCACCATATTTCGGCAGAGGAAGTGGAGGCGATCGTCTGGTGCCCGACTGCGCGGCTCGTTACGCCGGAAGGCGTCGAACACTACGGAGTTTCGGACGACGGGCGTGAGTTCAAGATCGTAACCGATCATTCGGAAATCCTCGTGATAACAGTCAGCACCGACGAGAAGCGTCGCAGAGATTGGCGACGCAAGAGAAGATGAGAAAGCCAATTCGCGTCACGGTCGATGATTCGTTTCCGGTCGCGTACATCGAGTATCGAGACTTCGATCACGAAGGCTACGGGACGCTTCGACTCCTGCGAGAGCCCGATGGCTCCGTTCGAGTTTACGGCCGCGGCGACGGTCGGGAAGACGAGGGCACTGGAGTGCACCTGGACGTCAATGCTGACGACGACATCGTCGGCATCGAGATCATCTCAATCGACGAGCCGGAACTTGTCGCAATCGCCCGCGACTTCGCGGCCGAAAACGACCTTGCGTTCCCGGTCGATATTCGGGCGGCGACGGCCGCGGGCGATCCCGCGGCCTGAGTGTCGGGCAGGGGTCTTGACGGTCGAGGGCCTAACGTCGCTTTACGATGACGCGACGCGAGGTGAGCGAACTTGTCGAGATCCGGGCACTGCGGGCACGGGGCTCGCGGCGTGCTCCGCGCGCGAACGCGTCGGGCGGTGGTGACGAGGATCCAGGCGCCGCGGGCGCCGGGCGGACCGCACCGCTGATTCCGCCGCCGCCGGTCATCAGCGGTTCGGCGGCTCGGCGGATCGAGGACGCGCCCGACTTTCGCTGATGTGATCGTCCGGGTGATCGCGGTCGGGAGGGTGCGCGAGCGCTACATCGGTGACGCGATGGCGGATTTTCGCGTGCGGCTGCGGCCCTATCACCGGCTCGAAGAGATCGAAGTCCGGGCCTCGGACGGCGCGGACGCCGCCCGGGCGGTGCGGACCGAAGGCGAGGCGGTCCTGAAGCTGCTCGAGCCGGCCGATCATGTCTGGCTGCTCGAACGGTCGGGCGAGCTGATGTCGAGCGAGGAGCTCAGCCGGCGGCTCGACCGGCTGCCGCATCAGGGGGTCGGGCGGCTCACGCTCGTGATCGCCGGAACCTACGGCGCCTCGGAAGCGCTGCTGGCACGGGCCGACGTGCGCTGGTCGCTTTCCCCGCTCACGTTCCTCCACGAGTGGGCGCGCGCGCTCGTGCTGGAGCAAATGTATCGCGCGGCGAAGATCGCGCGTGATGAACCCTATCACCACTGAGGAATCCGCGCTCCTCTCACTCGACGAGCTGGCCGCCCGCTTCGCCGCGGCGGCTCGCGCGCTGTGGCCGGACGCGGAGCCCGTGGTGCAATTCGAGCCTGCGCGCAAGCCCGAGTTCGGCGATGTCTCGACCAACGTCGCGTTCGGGCTGGCGCGGGTCGCACGCAAGAAGCCGCAGGAGATCGCGGGTGATATCGTCGCGCGCGCCCTCGACGACGAAGCGGTCCGCGCGACGGTCGCCGAGGCGACGCCGCTCGCCGGGTTCATCAACCTGAAGCTGCAGCCGGCGTTCTGGCAGCGTGTCGTCGCCGACGTGCTGCGCGAGGGCGAACGCTACGGGCGCGGCGCGGCGGGCGGCGAGCGGATCGCGCTCGAGTTCGGCAGCGCGAATCCCACCGGACCGCTGGTCGTCGTGCAGGGCCGCACGCTCTCGATCGGCGACACGCTGGCGAAGGCGATGCGCCACGCCGGCTACGACGTCTTCACCGAGTGGATCATCAACGACGCCGGCTCGCAGATGGACGCGCTCGGGCGTTCGGTCTACGCGCGCTACCGCCGGCTCTTCCATCCGGCGTTCCCGTTTCCCGAAGACGGCTATCCCGGCGACTACCTGATCCCGATCGCCGAGCAGTTGCGCGCGCGCGACGGCGAGACGTGGCTGCAGGCACCCGCCGAGGAAGCGGTCCCGGCGTTCGCGCAGTTCGCGCGCGACGTGATCGTCGCCGATCAGCAGGCCGTCGCGCACCGGTTCGGCGTCGACTACGATCTCTGGCAGTCGGAGAAAGCGCTGCACGACGCGGGCGCGATCGAGCGCGGCGTCGAGCGGCTGCGCGAGCTCGGCGTGCTGTACGAGAAGGAGGGCGCGACCTGGATCCGCACGACGGGCGCGGGCGATGACGAGGACCGCGTCGTGATCCGCGGCGACGGGCGGCCAACCTATTTCGCGAACGACGTTGCGTACCATTACGAGAAGCTGCAGCGGGCGGACCACGTCGTCGACATCCTCGGACCCGATCATCACGGGTACATCGCCCGCTTGAAAGCACTGGCGAACGCGTACGGGCGGCCGGGCGCGATCGAGGTGATCCTCGCGCAGCAGATCACGCTCAAGCGCGGCGATGAGATCCTCTCGATGTCGAAGCGCGCCGGGACGGTGGTAACGCTCCAGGAAGTGATCGACGAGGTCGGGGTCGACGCGGCGCGCTTCTTCTTCGTGATGCTCTCGACCGACCAGCCGCTGACGTTCGATCTCGAGCTCGCGAAGCGGCAGTCGAACGACAACCCGGTGTTCTACGTGCAGTACGGTCACGCGCGAATCGCTTCGGTGCTCCGCAAAGCGCGCGAATCACATGCCGAAGCGCTCGCGACGGCCCTGCGCGGCGGCAGGCTCGACGCGCTGACCGAGCCCTCCGAGCTGGCGCTCGCGCGCAAGCTGGCGGAGTTCGGCCCGACCGTCACCGGCGTCGCGCGCGCCCGCGCACCGCACCGGCTCCCCAAGTATGCCCGCGAGGTCGCGACCGAGTTCCACCAGTTCTACGCCGCGTGCCGCGTCCTGACCGAGGATCCGGCGACGACGACCGCGCGGCTCGGCCTCTGCATCGCGACGCGGACCGTTCTCGCGACGACGCTCGCGCTCTGCGGCGTGAGCGCGCCGGAGTCGATGTAATGCGCGTCCTCGTGCTCGGCGGGACGGTCTTTCTCGGCCGGCACGTCGTCGAGGTGCTGCTGGCGCGCGGGCACGAGGTCACGCTCTTTCATCGCGGCAAGCGCGGTCGCGAGCTGTTTCCCGGTGTCGAGCGCGTCCTCGGCGATCGCACGACCGATCTCGACCGGCTCCCGGCCGGAGCGCGCTGGGACGCGGTCGTCGACACCTCCGGCTACGTCCCCGGCGTTGTCGCGACGAGCGCGGCGGCGCTGCGCGACCGCGCGAACCGCTACGTCTTCGTCTCGAGCGTTTCGGTGTACGACATCAGCGCGCCGCGGATCGACGAGTCGAGCCCGATGCCGGAGCTCCCCGACGGTGCCTCACGCGAGGTGATGGTCCCCGAGACGTACGGGCCGCTCAAACGCCTGTGCGAGCTGGCAGCGAGCGCCGCGTTCGGTGCGGAGCGCACGTTCGTCGTGCGGCCCGGGTTGATCGTCGGACCGCACGATCCGACCGACCGCTTCACCTACTGGCCGCTGCGCTTCGCGCGCGGCGGGGATATCGTCGTTCCCGACGATCTCGATGCGGCGGTGCAGTGGATCGACGTTCGCGACCTCGCGGCGTTCGTCGTCGACGCGATCGAGGGCGGTCTGAGCGGCGAGGTGAACGCCGTCGGCCCGGCCGCCCCGGCCACGCTGCGCGAGCTGCTCGGCGCCTGCGCCGCCGCGACCGACGCGCCCTCGCGCATCGTTCCCGTCGATCTGGCCACCCTGAAGGAACGGGGCGTCGAAGGCTGGAGCGATCTGCCGGTCTGGGCAGCGCTCGGCGAAGGTCACGACGGGATCGCGCACGTCGATCCCGCGCACGCGATCGCGCTCGGACTCCGTCACCGCGCGCTGGCGGAGACGGTCGCCGACACGCTGCGGTGGGCACAGCGCGAGCGCGGCGGCGATCCGCTCAAAGCCGGCCTGACGCCGGAACGCGAAGCGGAGCTGCTCGCTACAGCGGTTTGCTGAGCAGGCGGCGTTCGGTCTGGTAGCCGGCGCCGTCGTAGAGCGCGCGCGCCGGCGCGTTCTCGTCGGTCACCATGAGGCTCATGTGCGGCAGGCCCTCCGCGCGCGCATGCGCTTCGGCGGCGTCGAGCAGCGCGCGACCGACGCCGCGTCCGCGCGCGGCGGGCTCGACCGCCATGTACGCGATGAAGGCCTGCGGCGCCATCGTCACTTCGTCCGGGATGTCGTAGAGCACCAGCAAGAAGCCGGCCCGCGCACCGTCGCGTTCGGCGATCAGCAATTCGTGCCGCCGGCCGTACACGAAGTCCGCGAGCCGCTCGAACGCTTCGAGCACGTCGTCGTAACGCGCCTTGCGCACCGCCGAGAGGCTGCTGGTCGCGCTGCGCCGGCCGAGGTCGCGCACGAAGTCGCGGTCGGCGCGCAGGCCACGGCGCACCTCGACGGTCGCATTCATGCCGCGGCGGCGACCAGCGAGCCGAGCGCCTCGATCACGAGCGCGTTCTGCTCCGGCGTCCCGATCGTGATCCGCAGCCGGCCCGGCATCCCGAGCGCGTCCCCACTGCGCGTCACGATCCCACGCTGCAGCATCGCTTCGTACGCCTCGTTCGCAGACCCCGGGACCGCGACCGCGACGAAGTTCGCCGCCGAGGGGTACGCGTGCAGCCCGAGTTCCGCCAGCGCCGTGGTGAGGTACTCTTTGCCGAGCGCGTTCGTCTCGAGCGAACGCCGGACGAACGCGTGGTCGTCGAGCGCCGCGAGCGCCGCGACCGCCGCCGGCCGCGAGACGTTGAACGGCAGCCGAACGCGCTGCGCGAACGCGATCAGCTCGGGGTCGCCGAGCGCGTAGCCGAACCGCAGCGAGGCCAGCCCGTAGAGCTTCGAGTGCGTGCGCAGGACGACCGTCGCCGGGCGCGAGCGCACGTAGTCGGTCCCTTCGACGGAATCCGGCGGCATGTACTCCCGATACGCCTGGTCCAGGACGAGAATCGCGTTCGCGGGAAGCGCGCGCGCGAAGCGGTCGAACGCGTCGCGCTCGACGCGGGTCGAGGTCGGGTTGTTCGGGTCGACGACGACGACGATCTTGGTCTTCGGGGTGATCGCGGCGAGCATCGCGTCCAAGTCGTGCACGCCTTCGCGCAGCGGTACTCGCACTGGGAGCGCGCCGAACAGCACGGCGTCCTTCGGAAACAGCGAGAAGGTCGGATCGGCCATCACGACCTCGTCGCCGGCGGTGAGAAAGGCGCTGAACAGCGTGCGGACGACGTCGTTCGAACCGTGGCCGACCATCACGTGCTCGACGCCGAGCGCGTAGGGCTCCGCCAAGCGCCGCCGCAGCTCGAGATGGTCGTCGTCGACGTAGATCTGCAGATCGTCCAGCGCGCGCAACGCCGCCGCCGCTTTGGGCGACGTCCCCAGCGGGTTCTCGTTGGAAGACAGCTTCACGAACCGCTCGAGGCCGTACTTCGCCCGCGCCTGCGACACGGTGGTGCCGGGCGTATACGGCTTCATCGAAGCGATTTCAGGCCGAACGAGCTTGCTGTAGTCCACGGCCGCCGTTACTTCGCGCCCAAGAAGCGGGAGCCCGGTTCGGTGAGCGGTTCGCCGGCGGCGCACTGCGGGCAGCCGGCCGGATCGTGCGATTCGATCGGGAGGTCGAGCAGCGCGCCGGTGGGGACGCCGAAGTCAGCCGGGGCGCGCTGCACGACGATCCCGACGCCGGCGACCTCGGCGCCGCGCGCCCGCACGACCTCGATCACCTCGCGGATCGAGCCGCCGGTGGTGACGACGTCTTCGACGACGTACGCGCGGTCGTGCGGTCCGAGCGCGAACCCGCGCCGCAACGCCGGCGTGCCGTTCTCTTTTTCGACGAAGATGCCGAGCGTGCCGAGTTGCCGCGCCGTCTCGTAGCCGAGGACGATCCCCCCAACGGCGGCGCTGACGACGACGGTCGGCGCGAGCGGGCGCGCGAGGTTCGCGAGCGCCGACGCCACGCGCTCGACGAGCGGTGGATCCTCCAGGATGCGAAACTTCTGCACGAAGCGGCTCGAGTGCCGGCCGGACGAGAGCCGGAAATGTCCCGACAGGATCGCGCCGCGCGCTTCGAGCTCGCCGAGCAGATCGGGAACGGGCGCCGCGGTCATCCCTGCAGCTCGGCCAGAATCGCGCGCGCGGCGCCGAGCGGATCGGCATCGTCGACGATCGGGCGGCCGACGACGGCGTAGTCGGCGCCGGCCTCGCGCGCGTCGCGCGGCGTCGCGGCTCGTTTCTGATCGCCGTGCGCGCTGCCGCTCGGGCGGATCCCCGGACAAAACGTGCCGAACTCGAACCCGAAATACGACTTGAGATCGGCGACCTCGCGCACGCTGCACACGACGCCCGCGCAGCGCGCGTCACGAGCCAGCGCAGCCAACCGGGTGGCGTTCTCGCCCGGACCGCCGATCAGACCGAGCTCGCCGAGATCTTCCGGCCCGATGCTCGTCAGCACGGTGACGGCGAAGACCTGCGGCGCCGGGATCGACAACTCGGCGGCGCGCTCGTCGGCCGCGCGGACCGCGGCCTCCAGCATCTGGGCGCCGCCGAGCGCGTGGACGGTCAGCAGGCACACGCCGGGGCGCACGACCGCGCGCACCGCCGCCTCGACGGTCCGCGGGATATCGTGCAGCTTCAGATCGAGCGCGTACCCGGCCTCGTGCCGGGCCAGCACGGCGCGAATCTCGTCGCCGTAGCCGTAAAACGCCTCATAACCGATCTTGAACAAAACCCCCAGCGGGGTCAAAGCCTCGACGAGGAAGGCAGCGCGAGCGGGATTCGGCACGTCGAGTGCAACTACGAGGCGCGGAGCCGGCATTTCGTAATGCTTCGCTCATGAAGCTTGAAGAACTTCGCGAGCTTGCCGAACGTTAGGGATGTACGGCGCCGCTGGACGGCGACGGAAAGGAGAACGAGATGCCCGGTATCATGGTCTTCAAGACGCTAGCCGACGCGCTCAGAGCGGGCTATCACGTCTACGACCGCACCGACCACGGCTATCTCGTTCGCACGCGAACGGCTGCCGGCTGGGCCATGGCGATCGTGACCTGCCGCTAGCGCTCCGCACGCGAACGGAGTCCGAGTCAGAGCAAAAAGAGACGGGCCGCCCAGGCGGCCCGTCTTTCTTCTGTTCCCTCGGGTCAGCGCAGGTCCGGCGGCGGGACCGGCTTGGAGAGCTCCTCGAACCGCGGGCGGCCGGGCTGGTCGGTCCACGGCGGCGGGGTCACCGGACCGGCGTATCCCGGCGGCGGCGGGGGCTGATACTGGCCCGGCTGCGGCGGCGGGATGAAGGTCGTCTGCGGCTGCACCCCCGGGAACTGGGCGCCGGAGAGCACGGCGATGAGAATCTGCGCGATGCCGACGAACATCGGGATCAGCCCGCCGAGCAGCCATGGACCACCGTGGAAGTCCGGACCGAGCGGCGTGCCGCCGATGAACGAGAGCCCGATCAGGATTGCGAAACCGATCAGCGCGAGGCGGATCCCCTTGTAGAGTGAGAGCTGCGGCGAATCGTCGTCGCAATTCGCGGCGCGGCGCGACTGCTGCTGCTGCTGCGGCGGCGGCTGCGGTGCTTGCTGCCAGGCACCGGGCATTTGCGCGGCCTGCCCGGGGTTCTGCCGCATGTACTCGCGCCAGGCGCGACCGCGGAACATCCCTTCCGGCGGCGGGACGATGCCGCGCTTGATCATCTCCATCCGCTCGATGAACCGGAACGCGCGGACCGCGATGAAGCCGCAGACCGGCAGCCCGAACAGACAGACGATCGCCAGAGCGGAGATCCAGGATTCAGAGTGGTCCATTAGACGTTCGCTCCTTGGGTGATGCTGACCGAACCGTTGCCGGTCGAGAGTTCGAACTGGCCGCGGCCGGTTCCGAAACGGATCTCGCGATTTCTCGAGTCGCCGCCGTCCGACTCCGTCGTCCCTTGCGTCCGCACACGGCCGATGCCGGTGTGCGCCGAAACGACCGCGTCGCTGTTCGCGCCGAACTCCGCCACGATGCGGCCGTTCCCCGTCGTGAGCGATCCGCCGACGACCTTGACGCCGCTCCCGTAGATCGGCCCGTTGCCGGTGTGCCCGTCGAGCTGCTCGGCGCCGACACGCGTCAACTGCAGCCGGCCGTTGCCGGTATGCGCGACGATCTTCGCGGCATGCACGTCGGTGAGCTCGATGCGGCCGTTGTTCGTCGTCACGTCGACGTCCGCAAGCAGATCGGTCAGATGGAGCGATCCGTTGCTGCTATGCGCGGCGAACGGCGCGCGCAGGCCACTCGCGTCGACTCGCCCCGCGTTCGCGATCTCGACGCGCGCGCCGCGCGGTACGATCACCCGCACGTTGTGCTGGAAGCTGCCGAGGAACGTGCTGACCCCGTAGTGTTTGCCGACCCCGTCGACGCTGACGCCGTCGGCGGTCTGTCGCGCGACGATCGTGAGCGGCGTACCGACCACCCAGCCGGACCGGTGCAGCGTTTCGATCACGCGGACCGTCGGCGTGTCGGCAGTCTCGATCACGGTGTCGACGGTCGAGATGTCGACGACGACGTGGGGCGCCGGGCCGGTGGTGAAGGTGCGATCGAGCGGCGCGTGCGTCGCGTCCGAGGCCATCGCCGGCGATCCGACGTGGAAGGTGAACCCCGTGGGCTTCGTACCGTTCGGGCAGAACGAACCGATCGCCGAGCCGACGATGACGAGCTCGACGACGACCAAGGCGCCGATGAGGGTCGAGCGGGAAATCATACCCCATGTACGATCCGCCGGCCGCAGGGTTTCGGCCGCGGTCCCGAAGGAGCGCCCTGCCGGCCGAAACCCCCGCCCGGCCGGGACCGTACATGGGGACAGCATGCCAGCTGCGCTCGCGGTGGACCCGCCGGTAGCAGCGCCGGTCGTTGACGACCAGGCGCTGATTGCAGCTGTTCTTGCCGGGCGTTCCGAGGCGTTCGAGGAGATCGTCACGCGCTACCAGCGCGCGGTCTACAACCTCGCCGTCCGGACGCTGCGCGACTCGATCGAAGCCCAGGACGCCACCCAGGAGGCGTTCTTCAAGGCCTACCGGGCCCTCCACACGTTCCGGCCCGGCGCCAAGTTCTCGACCTGGATCTTCACGATCTGCTACCGCCTGTGCTGCGACAAGCTCTCGAAGCGCAAGCGGCTCTCCGGCGACGAGCTACCCGACCGAGCGGATCCGTCCGCCGGCCCGGAGCTCCTGGCCGAACGCAACGACGAGGCCCTGCGGCTGCGGGCAGCGATCGACGCCCTCCCCGAGAAGTATCGGGCGGTCGTGACGCTGTACCATCTTCAGGGGAAGCAGTACGAGGAGATTGCAACCGTGTTAAACCTTCCGCTCGGGACGGTGAAAACGCACCTGTTTCGAGCAAAGGAACAACTCCGGAAGGCATTGAGCCAATGACGCACGACGACGACTTCGCCGACCTCGACCGCATGCTCGCGGCGCTCCCGCTCGAGGAGCCGCCCGCCGGCCTGCGCGCGCGCATCCTCACCTCGACCGTCTACCGGCCGGCGCCGGCGATGAAGCCGTGGGAACTGTGGGCGATCGGCACGCTGGTCGCGCTCACCGTGTGGCTGCTCTGGCTGGTCGCGAGCGCACCGAACGCCGGCGCGAACTTCGTCGACCTGGTCGGCCGCGTCGTCGAGGACGGCGGCTTGACCTCGATGACCACGATGCTGTGGCTGGCCGTCGGCATGTCGGCCGCGTGGTGGATCTCGCAGCTCTCGTTCCCGACCACGCGACGCGTCCGGAGCAGATGACGACGGGCGGCGCTTCGGCTCTTCCGGAGGAACGGCGCAAGTACAAGATCCTCCTCGTCGAGGACGACGCGCAGATCATCCGGGTCCTCAAGCTCGAGCTCGAGCATGAAGGATACGAAGTCGAAACCGCCTCCGACGGCCTCTCCGGCCTCGAAAAAGCACTCAAGGAACCCGACCTCGTCGTGCTCGACCTGATGCTCCCAAAGCTCGACGGGATGGAAGTCGCTTCGCGCGTGCGCGCGAAATCGCGCGTCCCGATCATCATGCTGACGGCCAAGGATCGCATCCCCGACCGCGTCGCCGGACTCGACCGCGGCGCCGACGACTACGTCGTGAAGCCGTTCTCGATCGAAGAGCTGCTGGCGCGGATCCGCGCACGGCTGCGCGACCGCGATCCGCAAGAGAACCTGCTGACGGTCAAGGATCTGGTGATGGACCGCGACCGCCACGAGGTCGCGCGCGGCGGTGCGCAGATCCATCTCACCGCGAAAGAGTACGCGCTGCTCGAGTACCTGCTGCTGCACCGCAACAAGGTCCACTCGCGCGACGAGCTGTTCAACGGCGTGTGGGGCAGCGACTTTCTCGGCGACTCGAACTTGATCGACGTCTACATCCGCTACCTGCGCGGCAAGATCGACGACCCGTTCGATGACAAGCTCATCCAAACCGTGCGCGGCGTCGGGTACGCGCTCAAAGAATAAGGACGCCGCCGCCCGCGGCTCGAGACCGTAGATGACGTCGCTCCGCACGCGCATCGCCCTGTTCTATGCCGCGCTGATCGTCGTCGTGATCGCGCTCGGCGCGGTCGCGATCGACTTCGCGCTGCGCTCGGTGCTGATCGACCAGACGCGGCTCAACCTCGCGCAGACCGCGGAGGACTTCAAGAACAACGCGGTCGAGGCGACGACCTTCGGGTTCAGCGGCGAGGGCCCGCTCACGCTCGTCCTCTCGAACCGCGCGACGCTCGACCACTGGGCCGCCGGGCACCAGTACATCCAGATCGACAACCTCGGCGGACAGGTGCTCGGCAAGAGCTCGAATCTCGGCGGCTTCACGATGCCGACGTGGAGCCCGAACGGGAAGGACCGCGCGTACGAAGAGGTCCGCCTCGCCGGCGTGCAGCCGGGGACGCTGCTGGTGCTCGACCGCGTGCTGTTCGATTCCGCGCAGCGGCCGATCCTGATCATCCACGTCGGGGAGCGGCTCGACATCGTCGATCAGCTCCTGGCGCGCGCGCGTACCATCTTGCTCGGCGTCACCGCCGCCGCGCTCGCCATGATCTTGCTGGCCTCGTACTTCATCGCGAAGTCGGCGATCGACCCGATCGAGCGGCTGACCGCGGCGATCGCCGAGATCGGTTCCGAGCGGCTCGACCGCCGGCTGCGCTGGACGCGCCACGACGAGCTGGGCCGGCTCGCGAACGCATTCGACGCGATGCTCGACCGGCTGCAGTCGGCGTTCGCGCGCGAGCGCCAGTTCATCAGCGACGCCTCGCACGAACTGCGCACGCCGCTCACGATCATCAACGCGAACGCGCAGATGCTGCAGCGCTGGGGCGACCGCGATCCGGAGCTCTCGCGCGCCTCGCTGGAGGCGATCGCGGAAGAGAGCGGCCGGCTCGCCGGGATGGTTTCCGGGATGCTCACGCTCGCGAAGGCCGAGGCCGGCGACGCGATCCCGAAAGAACCGCTGGTCCTCGAGCGGCTGGTCGACGACGTCGTCGCGCACGCGCAGGAGCGCGCGGCGGCGAAAGGGCTCGCCCTCGCGGCGCACCACCCGCCGGATGCCAGCACGATCGTGATCGCCGATGCGGGGCTGCTGCGGCAGCTGGTCGGCAACCTGATCGACAACGCCGTGAAGTTCACCGAGTCGGGGCGGATCGACGTGGGCGTGCGGCGCGATGACGGGCGCGCGACCATCGAGGTCACCGACAGCGGCCCGGGGATCGACGCGGCGGCCGCCGACCGCCTGTTCGACCGCTTCTTCCGCGGCGACCCCTCGCACGCGAAAACGGTCGAGGGGACCGGACTGGGGCTGGCGATCGTGCGCAGCATCGCGCGGGTTCACGGCGGCACGGTCACCGCCCAGGCACGGCCCGAAGGCGGCTCGTCGTTCTCGGTCAGCCTGCCCGCCGAGCCGGAATCCTTCACCGAGGGCTCATGACGCCGCATCCAGGCAGGCGTACGATGGTGCGGTGGACGTCCTCCGGTTCCTAGCCCCGCGGTGGATCGCCGCGGGGCTTGGTCTGTTGCTGATCGCACTCGCTCACGGCCCGGCCCCCGCGGCCGCTGGGTCGTCGTCGGTCGATGCCGGCGAGCAGGTCGTCGTCAACGTGATCGTCCGCGGCCGGGGGAACGAGGTCGCCATCCGGGTCTGGGACCGGCCGAACGTGCAGATCGATTACGCCGAGGACGCGCCGTCGGTCGACCGCCGCAGCGTCACCTTCGGCACGGCGCGCTTCCCGCTCGTGCAGCAGATCCCGCCGCAGCTCTACGGGATGCAGACCGGCGGCGGCGGGGCGCTGCCGCCCGAAGAGTTTCCCTTCACCGGCGTCCGCGCCGGACCGCACGACGTCGTCAGCATCGCCGCGCCCGAGGGCTCGCACCTGGTGATCACCGTTCCGGCGACGGCCGGGATCCTCGCGCTGCGGATCGGCGGCGGCCAGACCACCATCGAAGGCTATCGCGGTGCCAACCTGTTCGTCGTGCAGAACCAGGGACGCGTGCAGGTGACCGGCGCGACCACGACCGCGTTCGTGCAGATGAACTACGGGACGTTCTACGCCGCGGACGGCGCGTTCGACCGCATCCGCGTGCGCGGCATCGCGGCGCACGACGTCTTCGAGCGCTGCCGCAGCAAGCAGATCGAGGCGACCAGCGTCACGGGTTCGATCGTCTACGACGGCGGGGCATTCGATCCGGGGCTGGCGCGCTTCGAGTCCCAGAGCGGAAACATCGCGCTCGGCGTGACTTCGTCCGCGCAGCTGACCGGCCGTTCCCAGGAAGGCCACGTCTACACGCTGTTCGACCGGCGCGGCGCGGCCAGCGTCGATCAGCGCAGTGAGGGCGAAGCCGTCGCGACGGTCGGCGGCGGCGGCGCGCTGGTCAACGCGATCAGCGGCCGCGGCAACGTCTACTTCTACGACGGCACGCTGCTGACGCGGCGGGCCGTGACGCCCGAATGGCGTCAGGTGCACGCGCTGTTCAACATGCACCGCAAGAACCCGAACGCGAACAACGCCATGCCGCGCGCCGGGCGCCGGCAGCTATAGCAGGAACTTCCGCAGCAGCGCGACGTCGAGCTTGAAGGTGTGCTGCGGGATCACCGCTTCGACGACGTAGCCGCACGCCGTAAAAAACCGCTGCGCGGGGCGATCGTGAAACACCGGCACGGTCACCTTGTGGCAGTTGTAGTAGTTCGCGAGCTCCTCGGCGCGCGACACGAGGAGGCGGCCGACGCCGCGCCGGCGCTGCGCCGGGACGACATAGAGTGCATCGACGTGCGCCAGCGAGGCCGCGATGCGCAAGCGCAGCGCACCGGCCGGCTCGCCCCCGTCACGCGCGATGACGTCGTGGTGCTGTTCGTGCCACACCACGCGAAAGTTCCACAGCTCGCTCCGCCAGTCACGGTCGTGCGCGCGCCAGAACGCGTCGGTCTCGCCGGGCTTGGCGGTCTCGATCTCAAGCGACATCGTAGGTCCAGCCGTCATAGGCCGCCAGCGTCTTGATCCCGGTCGCGTCCTCGAGCTCGTAGGCCAAGCGCTTCGGGTCGCGTTCGAGCATGCGCGTGCTGAAATGCGTCATGATCGCGACGCCGGGCCGGATCCCCTCGATCAGCGCACGCGCGTCGTCGTAGGTGAGGTGATCGACGTCCATCGAGTCGCGGAAGCGCAGCACGTTCATCACCAGCACGTCGGGCGCGACCGCGCGGTAGTCGCTGACGATCTCGTCGAAGTACCGCGTGCACGGCAGGTACGAGACCGTCGCCTCGGCCGTGCGAAAATGCAGTCCGTACGTCTCGACCGGATGCCGCAAGCGCAGCGAGGCGCTCAGCTCGACCGTGCCGACCGCGAACGGCCCGCCGTGCTCTTCGACGATCCACTCACGCGGAACGAACCGCCGCGCGTACGGATAGACGACCGGCTGCTGCCCCTCGTCGAGCGCGTCGCGCGGTGCGCACAGCGCGCCGCGCGGCCGCCACCCGCCTTGGCACATCGCCTCGATCATCGCGTTGATGTCGCCGGCGTGGTCGAGGTGCTTGTGTGAGAGGACGATCGCGTCGAGCGTCGCCGGATCGCACGGCGGGAGCTGCGTGAGCGCGCGGACGAGCGCGCCTGGGCCCGGATCGACGTGAATGTTCGTCCCGTCGGCCTGCAGCCAGAAGCCGCCCGACGAGCGGATCTGCTTGGCGACCACCCAGCGGGCGCCGCCCGTGCCGAGAAAACGCAGCCTGACCACAGTGGCGAAGATTCGGCCGGCCCGAGGCAGAACCCCGGGCCAGGTGTCGCGGCTGGCATGGATTCTCGGCGCGGGGCTGGTGCTGCGCCTCGTGTTCATCGCGAGCACGGGATTCCACAACGACGTTTCGGCGTTCGAGTCGTGGACGCTCACGCTGCGTGACAACCCGCCGTGGGCCTTCTACGCGAAAGCCGGCTTCGCGGACTACCCGCCCGGCTATTTCGTGGTCCTGTGGGTGCTCGCGAAGATCTACGCGCTGATCCCCGGCCTCGGCGGGGAGGCGGCCAACAACTACGTCGTGCTGCGCGCGCTCGTGAAGCTGCCCGCGATCGCGATGGACCTCGTCGACGCCTACGTCGTCTTTCTGATCGCGCGCCGCTTCGCGGCACAGCGGATCGCGTTCATGGCGGCGGCGTTTGTCGCCCTCAACCCGGCGGCCATCTACGTCTCCGCGTACTGGGGGCAGGTCGACTCCGTCTCGTGGGGTCTGGCGCTGATCGCGATCTGGCTGGTGCTGCGCGCGGGCGACGACGCGAGCCGAACCGTCTCGCGGCTGACGTGGGCGTGGCTCGCGCTCGCCTTCTCGGTCCTGATCAAACCGCAGGGAGCGACGCTCGCGCTCCTGCTCCTCGCCTATCCGTTCGCGACCCGCGACGCGGCGGTTCGCGCGCGCCGGCTCGCCGGCACGGCGTGCGGCGTCGCTGCGTCGTTCGTGCTGGCGGCCGCCGTCGGGCTGGTGTTCCATCCGTCGGCCGACCTCGCCGGCTGGATGTTCGCGCGGTACGCCTTCGGCAGCAACGTGTACCCCTACACGTCCGTCAACGCGTTCAACCTCTACGCGGTGCGGCTGCCGTTCTGGCAGCCCGATGCCGCAACGCTCGCGCTGTTCGGCGTTCCGGTCGGGTCGTACGCGCTGTGGGGGATCGGCCTGGTCCTCGCCGCGACCGCGCTGATCGTGGGCCGGTACCTGCAGCGCCGCGACGATCGCGCGCTGCTCGAAGGCGCCATGCTCGTCACGCTCGCCTTCTTTATCCTCGCGACGCGGATGCACGAACGTTACGCGTACGGCGCGTTCCTGTTCGCGATGCCGCTGATCGCCTTCGGCCGCACCGGTTGGTGGCCGTCGATCGTCTTGTCGGTGACGATGTACCTCAACCTGGCGTACTCGTTCGCGTACCAAACGGTGATGGAGTCCAAGCTCGCGGGCGTCGACGCTCAGAACCTCTGGCCGATCGTCTCGCACCCTGCCGCGCTCGCCAACGTCGTCCTGTTCTTCTGGTTGGGGCACCGGTATCTCGCCCACGACACGGTCGCATCGACCCAGACAGCGCCCGCACCATGGGATCGCGCGTGGTCGGCCTTCGCCGCGAAGGCGCGCGATTGGTTCGATCCGGCCGAAGGAACGGCGCGGCTGAGCCGCGCCGACTGGGCGATCCTCGCGGCGCTCTCCGCGATCGGCTTCGCGGTCGCGGTCGTGCACCTCGGCATCCCGGCTGAGCGGTACTTCGACGAAGTCTACTTTCCACTCTCGGCGGAGCAGTATCTGCACGGCGTACCGCAGCGCGAGTGGACCCATCCCCCGCTGGTGAAGCTCGTCATCGCGCTCTCGATCCTGATCGCCGGCGACCACCCGTTCGGCTGGCGCTTTCTCAACGTAGTGATCGGCTCGCTGGAGATCGGTCTCCTCTACGCGTTCGCGAAGCGACTCACGTCGTCGACCGCGATCGCGGCGGTGGCCGGCCTGATGCTCGCGTGCGACGGCTTTCATCTCGCCGAGGAACGCATCGCGACCGGCGAGATCACGATCGCGACGCTGATCCTGGCGACGCTGTACGCAACCTACCGGCTCTGGCTGGCGGCGCAGGTTCGCCCCGTTCCGGTTCGGCCTGCGTTTCCGCGCAGCTTCTGGATCGCGATGGCGGCCGGCGTTCCCGTCTCCGCCCTCGTCGCGTGGCTGGCGAACCTGCAGCCGCCGCATCACGTCCTGACCGGTTTCATCGCGCAGGATATCACCAACACGCCCGGGCCGGACCTGACGTCGTATCTGGTAGCGTTCGCGTACGGGATGCTCGGCGCGTACCTGATCGCGCGGCTGGTCGTCGTTCCGCGCTTCTCGCCCTCGCGCGGAACGCGCGTCAGCTACCCCGACGGGAGCTCCGCGCTGCTCGGCTCAAGCGAAGAACCGAAGACGTATACCGTGCCCACCGGACGCTTCGTGTTCACGGCCGCCGGCAGCATCGTGCGCGACGGCATCGAGCTGGTGCGGGGAAGCGACGCCCGCCTTTGGCTCTTCGTGCTGTGCTGCTGCCTCGGCTTGCTGATCTCCAGCAAGTGGAACGGCTTCTTCGATCTCGCGGTCGTCGTCACGGTGCTGGTCGCGGTCACGGCGCAGCGGTACCTGCGCCGGCCGGCGCTGTTCGGAAATCCGCACGGATTCGATCTGAGCGTCATCCTGCCGGCGATCGCGTTCGCGTGCGCCACGATCTACGGCCTGTCGTACATTCCGACACTCGTGCGCGATCAGGGTCACACGCTCGCCGACATCATCAATCTCCAGCAGACGATGTTCTACTATCACAGCCACGTCACGGGAACGCATCCCTACATGTCGACGTGGTGGCAGTGGCCGATCATGCAAGTCCCGATCGTCTACTACTACGAGGACTTCCGGCACGCAGCGGACGCCGCCAATGCGACGGCGTGCTGTCTCGCGGAGATCATCGCGCTGCCGAACCCCGCAGTCTTTCTGCTGGGCCTGGTCTCGGTACCGTTCGTCGCCTGGCTCGCCTGGCGGGAACGGAACAAGGGCTACGCACTCCTGGCCTTGACCTACGTGTTCCAATGGGTACCGTGGATGCGCTCGCCGCGCATGCTCTTCGAGTACCACTTCTTCCCGAACCTCGCCATCATCGTGCTGTGCAACGCGGTTCTGCTGGAACGCATCGTGCGGCGCGTTGCCCAGCCGAACCGCGCCTTGGCCGTCTACTCGGCGCTCGTCGTCGCGGTGTTCGCCTTCTTCTTTCCGGTCGTGACCGGGCTGCCGATATCGTACGACACGTGGTACGCGCGCATGATTCCGGACCGGCTCGGCATCCCGTACACGAGCTGGATCAAGCCGCACACCGACCGCCCGTGAGAATGCCTAGCGGCGCGCTCCGGCGCGGCGCTGCAGTTCGCGAACGGCGGCGTCGAGCTGCGGGTCGTCGCCGCGCGCTTCCGCGCCGGCGGGGTTCGCCACGCGCACGTCGACCGGGCGCGGGTGCAGTTCCATGTCGACGCCGTCGTGCGCGATCACCCGCGTCGACGGCAGCCGGACCGTGCCGCCGTCGGCGAGCCCCGCGGCGCTGGTGAAGATGATCCAGCCCGCGGTCGGTTCGCCGACGATCGGGCCGCCGTGCAGCTGGCGGTACGCTTCGGAGAAGTTCTCGGCGTCGGAGAGGCTGTGCTCGTTCGTCACCAGCACCGAAGGCAGGTCCAGCACGCGCTGGCCGAGCGAGCTGCGCTCCGGCGGATCGTAGCCGAAGCGCGAGCGGAAGGTGAGGTATTCACGGCGCGTGAGCACGTCGACCGCGTACGGGTCGACGAAGCCGCCGGTGTTGTTCCGCACGTCGACGATCACGCCGGCCTTGGCGCGGTTCTCGACATCGAGATCGGTGTAGAACTTCGCCAGCGATTCCTGCCCCATGTCGGGGATGTGCACGTAGCCGATCCGTCCGCCGCTGATCTTCTCGACGTAGGCGCGGCGGCCGGCGACCCAGGCGAGATAGCGCAGGTGCCCTTCGGTGTTGCCGTCGACCGGCAGCACCACGGCGGTCCGCGCCGCGGCGGCGTCGCCGTGCGGTGCGATGCGCAGCTCGGTGCGCTTCCCGATCCGGTGCGCGAGGAGCTCGTCGAGATCGGTCGTGCGGTCGACCGCCGTGCCGTCGACCGCGAGCAGCTCATCGCCCGCGACGAGGTGCGCGTCGACCGCGGCCGGACCGAGCGGCACCGCCGCGGCGACCCGGAGCCGCCCGCTGCGTTCGTATGCGGCCGCGTCCCAGTCGACGGCGAGCCGTCCCGTCGTGAAGCGCGGCACGGCCGCAGGCTGCGGGCCGATCCCGGTGTGCGAAGAGTTCAGCTCGCCGATCATCAGCGACATCACGCGGTAGAACTCTTGCGGCGTGCGGGCGCCGAGCGCGTACGGTTCGTACTCGCCGCGCACCGCGCTCCAGTTCGCGCCGTGAAAACCGGGATCGGCGTACCAGCGGTCGAGCAGCGACCAGGCCTGATCGAACACGATGCGCTTGTCGTGCGCGAAGTCGACGTCGAGCTCGGCGGAGAGCGGGAGAGGCTTCGCACCCTTGCCGCTCAGGTCGACGGTGAACGCGCGGCCGGCGTCGAGGTAGACCGCGCTGTGCCCGTCCGGTGCGATCGAGACGCCGGACTTGCCGCCCGGCGTGCTGGTGAGCTGTTTGGCGACCTGCGCGTCATCGGACGTCTCGTCGATCGAGAACGCGTAGAGGTTCGCCTGCGCGGCGGCGTTCGCGACCAGCACCAGCGTCTTCGAATCCGGCGTCACCGCGACGCGCGTCACGTCGAGCCCGGTCTGCACGAAGCTGACGCGCTCGCGAATCCCGGCGAAGTCGATCTCGGTGTTGCGCGGTCGCGGCGTCACCGCCGGCGGGGGCGATGCCGGCGGCCGCGGCGCGGCGGTCGTCGCGGGCGCCGGGAGCGAGCGGTTCGGCAGCTCCGGGCGGGTCGGCTCGTCGAACAGCTTGCGGAACGCGTCTTCGCGGAAGCGCGGCGTGCGCGGCACGAGGTCGACCTGCGCGATCTCCCCGGTCTCGGTGCGCTGCGCGGTCACCACGAACAGCCGCGTGCCGTCCGGCGACCAGGCGATCGGACCTGTGTTCCCGTTCGGCACGAACGTCACCGCGCGCGGCGTCCCGCCGCCGGTGCGCACGACGTAGGCGTTGGAGAAGCCGTCGCGGGTCGTGTCGACGTACGCGATCCAATCGCCGTGCGGCGAGAACGCGATGTTGCCCGGATCGCCGAACGGGCGGCGGTCCATGACGCCGCGCGCGACGATGCGATCGGCGTGCGCCGCGACGTCGAGCAGATGGAGCTCGCGCCCGTCGCGTACGAACGCGAGCAACGTGCCGTCGGGCGACCAGTGCGGGTAGTCGTCGTGGTGTCCGGCCGGGGTGACGACGCGCTGCGGGCCGTCGGGGAAGTCGAACGTCGCGATCGCCTGCTCGGTGCCGCGGTCGACGACGTACGCGATGCGGCGGCTGCCCGGCGCCCAGACCGGCAGGTCGTACGCGGCATCGCCGTGCGCGGTGACGAGCTGCGCGCCGCCGCCGTCCTGCGCGCTCGCCGCGAAGACGCGCGCGCGCCCGACGAACGCAATCTTCTTGCCGTCGGGCGAGAGGTCGAGCGCGCTGAAGCGGTTCGCGAGCGTCAGATGGCGCTGCGGCGTCACGTCGGGGAGCCCGCGCGGCACGATCGCCAGCTCGCGTGCGGCGCCGGCCGCGACGTCGTAGGTCCAGATCTTCATCCCGCGCTCGAACGCGATCAGCCGGCCGTCGTGCGAGATCGTCGGCCACAGCACGCGTCCGCCGGCAAGCGAGGTCAACTGCCGCAGCTTCCCGGCGGTGCGCGCCCAGAGCTGGTCGCTGCCGCTGCGGTCGGAGACGAAGTAGAGCGTGCCGCCGTCGGCCGACCACATCGGCCACTGATCCTTCGCATCGCCGGTCGTGACCGTCTCGACGCCGCCGCTCGCCGGCCGCGCAACGACGATCTCGGTCTGGTCCATGTGGCTGTGACCGCGCCGCCACCACTGCGGAAAACCGTTGCGCACGTAGGCCAGCGACGCGCCGTCGGGCGACGGCGCCGCCGCGGTCTCGTTGACGTAGCGCTCGTGCAGCACCGGCATCGGCGTGCCGCCGTCGACGGCGACGCGGTAGACGTCGCCGTCGTACACGATCTCGTGTGAGGAGGTCGAGAAGTAGACGGAGCGCCCGTCCGGTGACCACGCGCTCAGCTCGGGCTGCGCGTCGTCGTGCGTGACCTGCCGCAACGCGCCGCCGTCGAGCGTGAGGACGTAGATCCCGATCGCGCCCGGCTGCGTCGAGACGAACGCCAACCGCTTTCCGTCGGGCGAGAACAACGGCCGGTGCGCCGCGCCGCCGGCGGCGGCGAGCAGCCGCGCCGTGCCGCCGCCCGACGGCACGCTCCACACGTCGCCGCCGGAGACGAACGCGATCTCGGCGTGGTCCGGTGAGAGCGCCGGTTCCGCGAACGCCGGGACGCCGCCGTCGGCAGCCCTCGTGGACGCCGGCAAACCGGGGAGCAGGGACGCGGCGAGCAACGCGGCGGTGACGGCGCGACGAACGAGCATCCCGCCGGGTTCGCAGCGCCCCGCCGGACGCCTCCGTATTCGTGCGGAAGATTTACCGCGCCGCGTGGAAATCCGGCACAGCTAGGGGAATTATAGCAATATATAACCCAATGAGGCTATAACCGCGTATAAGTCGGGGCGTGTGAATGCGCGCCCCTCATTCGCAAACTGATCGCGAGTCCTCCGACGCTCTAAAGTGCCTGGATAGGAAGGGCGAAGATCAGATCGTCGAGGAGCGCGAGGCGCTCCAGCGTATCGACCGCCGGCGCGAGCTCGTAGCGAAAGAAGTACCGGCACGCGGCAAGCTTCCCGGCGTAGAAGTCGTCGGGCGGTGCGGACGCCGCGACGCGCGCCTGGGCGAGCCAGCGCCACGCCACCGCGATCGTCCCGAACGCGTCGAGGAACGCGGTCGATTCGGCGAGCGCGCGTTCGGGACCGAGCGTCCCCTGCGCGTCGAGCAGCGTCCGCGTTACGCGCGCCAGAACGTCGCACGCGCCCGACAGCGCGGTTGTCTCGTCGTGCACCGCGGCGATCTCGCCGGCGGCGGCGGTCTCGCGCGCGATCGCGTCGAGGAAGATCTGCAGTCCGGCGCCGCCGTTGAGCCGCAGCTTGCGCCCGAGCAAGTCGAGCCCTTGGATCCCGGTCGTCCCTTCGTGAATCGGGTTGAGGCGCTGGTCGCGGAAGTGCCGCTCGACCGGATATTCCGGCGAGTAGCCGTAGCCGCCGAGGACCTGGATCGCCAGCGAGGTCGACTCGATCCCGCGCTCCGAGGGCCACGTCTTGGCGACGGGCGTCAGCACGTCGAGCAGCAGGTTCGCATCGTCGCGTTCGCGCGGCTCGAGCGCCGCCGTCGCCGTGTCGACCAGATGCGAGCAATAGAGGACGAGCCCGAGGCTCCCTTCCGCGATCGCCTTCTGCGCGAGCAGCATGCGGCGCACGTCGGCGTGCTCGACGATCGCGACCGGCGGCGCCTGCGGATCCTTGTCGGTCAGCCGGCGGCCCTGGGGCCGTTCTTTGGCGTAGTGCAGCGAGTACTCGTACGCGGCGAGACTGAGCGCCGCTGCGCCCGCGCCGACCGCGATGCGAGCCTCATTCATCATGTGGAACATCTGCCGCATCCCGTCGTGCGGCGCGCCGACCAGATAGCCGACGCAGTCATCGCCGAACGTGAGCACGGTGTTGACGACGCCGCGCTGGCCGAGCTTGTGGTTCAATCCGGTGACCTGCACGCCGTTGCGCCGGCCGCGCCCGCCGTTCGCGTCGAGCAGAAACTTCGGCACGATGAAGAGCGAGATGCCCTTGACGCCCGGCGGTGCGTCCGGCAGCTTCGCCAGCACGAGGTTGACGATGTTCTCCGAGAGGTCGTGCTCGGCGGCGGAGATCCACATCTTACTTCCGTGCAGCCGGTACGTCCCGTCGCCGGCGGGGACGGCACGCGTCGTGATGTCGCCCAGCGACGAGCCGGCCTGCGGCTCGGAGAGCGCCATCGTACCGAAGTACCGGCCTTCGATCATCGGATGCATCCAGCGCACGCGCTGTTCGTCATCGCCGAACGCCGCCAGCAGATGCGCAGCACCGATCGTCAGGAACGCGTAGGCGTTCGCCGAGCCGTTCGCCGCGGTGAACACGATCGCGGCCGCCGACGAGAGCGTCGCCGGGAGCTGCAGCCCGCCGTCCGCGGCCGAGAACGTCGCCCCCATGAAACCGGCGTCGACGTAGGCACGGACCGCAGTCTTGAGCGCGGCGGGCGTCGCGACTTCACCGCCGTCGAGCCGGAACTCGAACGCGTCGAGCTCGGCCGCCGTCGGCGCGAAGTAGTCGCCCGCGACCTCGTACGCGGCGTCCAGCACGCCGGTCAGCGTCGCACGGTCGTGCTCGGCGAAGTACGGCAGCCGCAACAGCGCCTCGACGTCGAGCACCTCGAAGAGCTGGAAGTCGAGATCGCGGCGGCGCGGCGCGACGCCGGTCGCGGCGGTTGCGAGCACCGCGCTACCCCGTGACGCCGTCGCGGAAGAGCGTGCGGGTGAGCCAGGTCGCGACGAGCGCCGGCTTCTTCGCGCCGCGGATCTCGATTTCGGCATGCCACGTCACGTCGGCGCCGCCCGCGATCGGACGGACGTCCTCGACCGTGAACGCGCCCCGAATCTCCGAGTCGACCGTTACCGGCGAAACGAACCGGATGCGGTCGAAGCCGTAGTTGAAGCCGGCCCGCGCGGTCGGAAAGCTGATGCACTGCTCGATCATCGACGAGAGCAGGCTGAGCGTGAGGAAGCCGTGCGCGATCGTCGTGCCGAGCGGCGATTCGCGGCGCGCGCGTTCGGGATCGACGTGGATCCATTGCCGGTCGCGGGTGAGATCGGCGAACTCGTCGATCATCGCCTGCGTCACGCTGATCCAGGCGCTCTCACCGATTCGTGCGCCGCGCGCGGCTTCCAGGTCGGCGACGCCGGCGAAGGCGCGGGGCTGCGCCGCGGACGGCTCGTGATTCGTGTTCATCGCGATGCGCGGCCTTCTGAACGAGGAACGGCTCGCCCCGCCTGGCAACGTCCGCTCCATGCAAGCGATTGTGTGCCGGGCGTACGGGCCGCCGCAGAGCCTGGTTATGACGGAGGCGCCAAACCCGCAGCCGGGGCCCGGCCAGATCGTCATCGAGGTCCACGCGGCCGGCGTCAACTTTCCCGACGTGCTGCTCGTCCAGGGCCTGTATCAGGTGAAGCCACCGCTGCCGTTCTCACCCGGCGTCGAGGCAGCGGGGACCGTCGCCGCGATCGGCCCCGGCGTCGCGGGGATCCAGCTCGGCGACCGCGTCGCGGCCGGGGTGATGGGCGGGTTCGCGGAGCTCGCGCTCGCGAACGCCGCGACGACGATCGTGCTGCCGGACTGGGTCGACTTCGTCACCGCGGCGGGGATGGTGCTGACGTACGGGACCGCATATCACGCGTTGGTCGACCGCGCCGTCCTGCACGTCGGCGACAAGGTCTACGTCAGCGGCGCCGGCGGCGGCGTCGGAACGGCGGCGATCGATCTCGCGAAAGCGCTCGGCGCGCACGTGATCGGCAGCGCGAGCTCCGACGCGAAACGGGCCGCCGCAAAACGCGCGGGCGCCGACGCCGTGCTCGACGCCGGCGCGCCGGACTTGGTCGATCAGATCAAAGCCGCGAGCGGCGGCGCGATCGACGTCGCGCTCGACAACGTCGGCGGCGAACAGTTCGACGCCGCGCTCCGCGCGGCAGGGCGCGACGCGCAGATCCTCGTCGTCGGCTTCGCGGGCGGCACGATCCCGCAGATCCCAGCCAACCGCATCCTGCTCAAAGAACTGAACGTGCTCGGCGTCTACTGGGGCGATTGGGCGGCGCGCTATCCCGACCGCAACCGCGCGAACTTCGAAGCACTCTTCACCTTGATGCGCGCCGAGAAGCTCCACCCGCGCGTCGACACCGTCTACGCGTTCGCCGACGCACCGCAAGCGATCGCCGACCTCCACGAACGGCGCCTCGTCGGCAAAGGCGTCGTCCGGGTGCGCGAGAGCTAGGCCAGCAGCGAGGGCAGCGGCGTGTAGCCGGCGCCGACGATCGAGGCGGACGGGCGGCCGAGCCAGCGCTCGAGGACCGTCGCGTAGACGTTGCGGAAGTCGGTCGAGAAGGCGAGGTTGCCGGCGTTGAGTTGACCGAGGTCGGGGTGCCGGCCGTACAGGCCGCCCTTCACGCCGCCGCCGATCATGAAGACCGGCGCCGCTTCGCCGTGATCGGTCCCGCGGCTCGCGTTTTCCGCCACGCGGCGGCCGAACTCGCTGAACGTCATCGTGAGCACGCGCTTGTCGTTGCCGTGCGCGGCGAGGTCTTGGTAGAACGCCGCGATCGAGTTCGCGAAGTCGCCGAGCAGGCGGTTCTGCGTCGCCTTCTGGGTGACGTGCGTGTCGAACGAACCGTGCTGGATGTAGAGCACGCGCGTGCCGAGCTTCGAGCCGACGATCTGCGCGGCGAGCGCGAGGCTGCGGCCGAGCGGCGTCGTCGGGTACGTCGCCTGCGACTGGTAACCCGCAATCAGCTTCGGGAGCTCCTGCGCGCCGCGCTGGGCGTGATCCTCGATCTCCGCGACCTGCGCCAGGAACGGCGAACGGAACGGGACCGTCGTGTCGCGGACGAACTCGTGGAACGCCTCGCTGTTGCCCTTCGTCTTGTCGCTGCGCAGCCCGTACGACGCGACCGCGTCGATCACCGGGACGTCGGTCGTCTTCGAGATCAGCATCTCGGGGAGGACGTTGCTGATCGCGACCGCGTTGAACAGGTTCGCCTTCGGGAGCCCGGCGTCGTCGAGGTAGCGGCCGACCCAGCCGGTCGACTCGTAGCCCTTCGGCTGCGCGGTCTGCCAGATCTCGGTCGAGCGGAAGTGCGAGTGGTCCGGATCGGGGTAGCCGACGCCGTGTACGATCGCGACGTTGCCGCCGTCGTACATCTTCTTGAACGGCGCGAGCACGGGGTTGAGCCCGAACGTGTTGTCGATGCGCAGCACGTCGTTCGGCGCGACGCCGAGCGAGGGACGGTAGCGGTAGTAGTCGGGCATCCCGAACGGGACGACCGTGTTCAGCCCGTCGTTGCCGCCTTGGAAGTTGATCACGACCAGGATGCGGTCGCTGCCGCCCGGCAGGCCGGGGAGCGCCGTTTGCGCGAGCGCCCGCGAAAAGATCGTATCGGTGTTGGCGACGACCGAGAGCCCGGAGAGGGCGCCGAGCAGAAATCCTGTGCGTTTCATCCTAATTCCTTACTGTCATCCTGAGCTTGTCGAAGGGTCCTTACGCTAACTGGTAGGCGGGCATCGCCATCGTGAGATACGCCGCGTTGCGAACGCGTTCGTCGACGTTCTCGGGAGAGAGCTGCGCGAGTTCGGTCTGACCCGAACCGCCGAGGTAGGTGACCAGCTGCGCCACCGAGGCCGGCGAGACGTCGCCCTGCAGCATCGCGTCGGTCAGCGTGTGCGCGACGCCGCGGGGGTCCATCGAGCGCATCGCCGGGACCATCCAGCTCGCGGCTTGCATCATCTGGGGGCTCTTGGCGACGCCGTTGGCGAAGTTTTCGCGCGTCAGGATGCTCTGGCTGTTGATCCAGGCCGAGCCGCCGTCCCAACCCTTGACGTTCGGCGGGTAGAACAGCACTTGGCCCATCTGGCGCAGCACCGGCAGCTCGAGGCGGCCGATCTCGTTGATCCCGAAGAGCTGGTGCGTGCCGACGACGAACTCGACCGGGCTCTTCACCAGCGCCCGGTAGGCGCGCTCGCTGAAGAACACGTTGCTGTGCAGCAGCGTCGCCATCACCGGCTTCATCTCGAAGTCGTGCTGCCGGATCAGCCCGGCGACGGCGTCGATCAGCTGCGGTTCGGGATCCATGTAGACGAAGAACGCGAGCAGCTTCTTGGCGAACCAGCGCGGCGCCGCGGGCTGCTTGAAGATGATGTTGACGATGTCGGTGCCGCTGAAGTTGCCGGTCTGGCCCAGGAACGTCTTCGAACCGTCGTCGTGCTGGTTGTGGTTGTCGAGGAACGAGCCGGTGCCGTCGGGGTTGCGGCGGAAGGTCCAGCCGGTGAACGCGCGCGCCGACTCGCGAATGTCCTGTTCGGTGTAGTTGCCGATCCCGAGCGTGAAGAGCTCCATCAGCTCGCGGGCGTAGTTCTCGTTGGGGTGCGCCTTCGCGTTGACGTTGTTGTCGAGGTACCGCAGCATCGCCGGGTCCTGTGAGACGTGCAGCGTCAGATCGCGCACGTTGCCGAGCGCATACTCGCGGAAGAGCAGGTTCTGCATCAGCAGCTCTTGCGCGAACGTGCCCTTCTCCGGCGAGCTGGTAAAGTGGCCGTGCCAGAAGAGCGTCATCTTCTCTTGTAGCGGCGCCTGCGAAGCGATCATGCGTTGCAGCCACCAGGTCTGCATCGAGATCAGGTTCTGGCGGCGGTTCCGATTGCGCTGCATCTGGAACGCCTTGCGTGCCTCCGCGGTCGCATCGTCGGCGGCCATCGGTACGGCGCCGCCCACGGCCGCCTGTGCAAAGCCGCGGTAAAGGCCGCGTGGTGGAACCGGCGGATCCTCGAGCGCGGGGCGCGCCGGGAGCGGCCCGGGATCGAACCGCATCATCGAATCGACGGCGTCACGCGACGACATCGCCGCCAAGCGGTCGACGTCGGCCGGCGCTCCGCCGAACCCCGCGCGGCGCAAGAGGTGGGCCGCCATGCGGCGGTTCCAGGGGCCGGCGTACGGCGCCAGGGCGGAGGAGGCGTCGAGCATCCCGGCCGGGCGGTACGAAATGGGAGCGTTCTGAACAGCCACGATGACATCATAACGCGGAATCCGCTCAGGCTACTCCCAGGGATGGATATTCTCACACAGGCTTAAAACGAGCGAACGTGAGCCTCCTCGGGACCCGCATCGACCGGCGTTCGGCGGACTACGAGCGCAACGCCGCGGCGATGGTGGCGCTCGTCGACGAGCTGCGCTCCAAGCTCGAAGCGGTGCGCGGCGGCGGCGGTTCCGTCGCGGTGGACCGCCATCGCAAGCGCGGCAAGCTGACCGCCCGCGACCGCATCGACCGCTTGGTGGACCCCGGCAGCGCGTTCCTCGAACTCTCCGCGCTCGCCGCCAACGCGATGTATCACGACGACGCGCCGGCGGCCGGGATCGTCACCGGGATCGGGACGATCGACGGAACGCTGTGCGTCATCGTCGCGAACGATGCCACCGTCAAGGGCGGCACGTACTACCCGATGACGGTGAAGAAGCATCTGCGCGCGCAGGAGATCGCCGAGCAGAACGGTCTCGCGTGCGTGTACCTGGTCGACTCAGGCGGCGCGTTCTTGCCGCTGCAGGCCGAGGTCTTCCCCGACCGCGACCACTTCGGGCGCATCTTCTACAACCAGGCGCGCATGAGCGCGCAAGGGATCCCGCAGATCGCCGCGGTGATGGGCTCGTGTACCGCCGGCGGCGCGTACGTCCCAGCGATGGCCGACGAGTCGATCATCGTCAAGGACCAAGGGACGATCTTCCTCGGCGGGCCGCCGCTCGTTCAGGCCGCGACCGGTGAGATCGTCACCGCCGAAGCGCTCGGCGGCGCCGACGTGCACACGCGGATCAGCGGCGTCGCCGACCACTACGCCGTCGACGACGAGCACGCGCTGGGGATCGTGCGGCAAGTCGTCGACCATCTGGACCGCCGTCCGTTCGACGCCTGGCCGCTGCGCGAGCCGCGGCCGCCGGCGCACGATCCGCACGAGATGTACGGCGTCATCCCGTCCGACGCGCGCCAGTCGTACGACGTTCGCGAGGTGATCGCGCGGATCGTCGACGGCTCCGACTTCGCCGAGTTCAAGTCACGCTACGGTGCGACGCTCGTCTGCGGTTTCGCCCACCTCGACGGCCATCCGGTCGGAATCCTCGCCAACAATGGGATTCTGTTCAGCGAGTCGGCGCTCAAAGGTGCGCACTTCATCGAGCTGTGCTGCCAGCGCGGCATCCCGCTGGTGTTCTTGCAGAACATCACCGGCTTCATGATCGGCAAGGAGTACGAGAACCGCGGGATCGCCAAGGACGGCGCGAAGCTGGTCACCGCCGTCGCGTGCGCCGCCGTGCCGAAGTTCACTGTCGTGATCGGCGGCAGCTTCGGGGCCGGAAACTACGGGATGTCGGGGCGCGCGTACTCGCCGCGCCAGCTCTGGATGTGGCCGAATGCGCGGATCAGCGTGATGGGCGGGATCCAAGCCGCCTCGACGCTGCTGACGGTCCGCATGAACGCCGACGCCGAGAAGAAGAAACCGGCGCTCGCACCCGACGAGCAGGACGCGTTCAAGAAACCGATCCTCGACAAGTACGAGCACGAGGGGAGTCCGTACTACTCGACCGCGCGCATCTGGGACGACGGGATCATCGACCCCGCCGACACCCGCCGAGTCCTCGCGATCGGCCTCGCCGCCGCCCGCTACAAAGCCCCGCAGCCGACGACCTTCGGCATCTTCCGGATGTGATCGTGAACGGACATACCGGCGCGGGCGCATTGAGTGACGCCCAGCTCGAACGGCGGCGCAAGAGCGCGGCGTCAATACGCGAAGGGCTGAGCGACTACGACGAGCTCGAGCCGTGTAGGTGCGATCCGCCGTGCATGTTCGCGAAGGAGCGAACGAAACTCGCCATAATTGAGCGCGAGATCTCCGACGAGGAGCAGCGACGCGGGAATGCCGCCGGATAATCGAAGTCGCGGGGAACGCGCGCTCGCGGCGCCGATCCATCTGTCGACGACGTTCGAGCGCGAGCCGGACGGGTCGTATCCCGGCGGGTACTTCTACTCGCGGAACGACAACCCGAACCGGCACGCGCTCGAGGACGCGCTCGCCGAGCTCGAAGGCGGCGTCGATGCAGCCGCCTTCGCGAGCGGGAGCGCGGCGGCGATGACGTTGTTCCAGTCGCTGCGGCCCGGCGATCATGCCGTCGTCGCCCACGACTCGTACTACAGCGTCCGGCGGATGCTCGACGAAGTGTTCGTGCCATGGGGGCTCGCGGTCACGTACGCGGACTGCACCGACCCGGGCGCGCTGGCGGCCGCGATCCGCCCGGCGACGCGCATCGTGTTCGTCGAGACGCCGTCGAACCCGATGCTGCGCATCACCGATCTGGAAGCTGCGGCGCGGCTCGCGCACGACGCCGGCGCGCAGCTCGTCTGCGACAACACGCTGGCGACGCCGGTGCTGCAGCGGCCGATCGAGCACGGGGCCGATCTCGTCATCCACTCGACCACGAAGTACATCGCCGGCAACCACGACACGATGGGCGGTGCGCTCGTCGCCGCGCGCGACGACGAGCTGTGGGCACGCATCCGCGAGCGGCAACGGTTGTGCGGTGCGATCCCCTCGCCGTTCGCGTCGTGGCTCACCTCGCGCGGAATCACCTCGCTGATGCAGCGCGTCCGTTGGCAGCATGCGAGCGCGCTGGCCGTCGCCCGTTTCTTGGCCGACCACCCTGCGATTGCCGAGGTCATCCATCCCGATCTGCCCTCGCATCCGCAGCACGCGCTCGCCGCGCGGCAGTCGTCGGGCTCCGGCGCGCTGTTCTCCGTGCGCGTGCGCGGTGGACGCGATGCCGCGCTCGCGGTCACCGGGCGCGTGCGCCGCTTCCGCCGCGCGACGAGCTTCGGCGGTCCGGAAAGTCTCATCGAGCACCGCGCGTCGATGGAGGGCCCCACGACGGAGACGCCCGACGATCTGCTGCGACTCGCGATCGGCCTCGAAGAGCCCGCCGACCTGATCGCCGACCTCGACCGCGCGTTGAGCGCCGAATAGATGCGCGTCGCGCGGACGCTCGCAGTCGCGATCCTGATGGCGGCGTTCGCGAACGCTGTCGGCGCGGCGCCCGGGGGTTCGGCTGCCGGAACCTACGTCACGACCCGGCCGAGCGCCAACGGGACGCAAGAGCTCGTGCTGCTGCTCGACCCGCGCGGCGGCGCGACGCTCACCACCGGCTTCCCGGAGCTGGTCCGGCGCTACGGCTCGGGCGTCCTCCCCGTGCGCGAGGTCGGTACGTGGCGCGGGCGCGACAAGACGGTCGTGCTCCGGTTGACGACGATCGGGCTGCTCGGGCGCGTGGGCATCACGAAAGCGAAGCGCGAGAACAAGCTGCTCGTGTTGTCGATCATGGGGTGCCGGCTGAGTGCGGTGCAGTACCCGAAGGAGCTCTACGGCGAGGCGGGACTCACGCTCGAAAAATCCGGCTGCATCGAGTAGCGCGCGCGGTTAGATCCCGGCGTACCACTCGTAGCCCTGGTCTTCCCAGTAGCCCCCGGCTCCGCCTGAGATCGTTTTGAAATCGGCGACCAGCTCGATGCGCTTGACCCACTTCGCGCTCTTGTAGCCGAGCTGCGTCGGGATCTTCAAGCGCACCGGCGCGCCGTGATCGGGATCGAGCGGCTTGTCGTTGAGGTCGAGCGCGAGCACGGTCTGCGGATGCGCCGCCTGGTGCAGGTCGAGCGACTCGTAATAGAACTCGCCGCTCTGGTCGACGTCGAAGCAATGGAAGACGCAGTAGCGCGCGGCCGGTTTCGGCTGCGCCATCGCGAGAACGGTCGCGAGCGGGACGCCGCGCCACTTGCCGATCGCGCTCCAGCCCTCGACGCAGTCGTGCCGCGTGATCTGGGTGTGGTCGCCGGCCGCGCGCAGCTCCGCGAGCGCGAGCTTCTGCGGGCGCTCGACCAACCCGTCGACGACGAGGCGATAGTCGCGGAACCCGCCGCGCACCAGCGCGGCGTAGCCGCTGTCGCTCGGCGTGTCGAGCCCGTTCACGCGGAAATTGCGGTCGACGTCGGAATCCTTGTACTCGCGCGCCAGCCCGCGCGTTCCGATCACCGTCCGGTTCAGGTTTTCCGCCGACGCGAGCACGTTGCGGAAGGGACCGGTCGTCAGCGATTCCTTGACCGGGCCGCAGCCCGCGAGGCCGAGCGCCGAGAGTGACGAGGCGACGAACAGCCGGCGCTTCACGGTCCGGCTCCATCGTGTTTGCCGAGAACGAACCAGCCGGTGATCATCGAGCGCATGTTGTTCCAGAATCCCGTCGTCAGGACGAGCACGAGGTGGGTCGCGAAGTAGCCCAGCAGCAGCGCCATCAGCACGAAGTGCCAGAGCCGCGCGAACTGGCGCCCGCCGAAGAGCGCGGTCAGCCACGGCACCGCGGCGTCGATCCCCGGCGAGAGCGTCAGGCCGGTGAGGATCAGCAGCGGAAAGAACACGAAGAGGACGACGTTGTAGGTCAGCTTCTGCAGCGGGTTGTACGTGCCGTGCGGCGGCGGCTCTTTGCGCAGGCGCAGATAGTAGAGCTGCATCGGCCAGAGCTTGCGAAAATCGTCGGGCCGCATGACGAGCTCGCGCAGCGTACCGCGCACCGCGGCCGAGATCAGGTACGCCACCCACGACACGAACAGCAGCCAGGCGAAGAACAGGTGCCAGCGGCGGCCGTCGGCGAGGTCTTGCGGCCCCGGCAGCGTCAGCCAGGCGGGAAACGCGCGCTCGCTCTCGGCGCCCATCCCGTCGTCGGTGTAGCCGAGCAGATGCGTCGTCGGGATGCGCTTGCCGAACACGACGGTATAGCCGCTCACGCCGCCCGCCGCGTTCTGCGCCGCGTCGAACGCGAGGACACGCCGCGCTGGGTTGCTCTTGTCGGATGCGTCGAGATAGGGTGCCGCGTTGAAGATCTGCAGCCCGCTCATCATCAGCACGAGGATCGCCAGCGTCCACGTCCAGTGCGCGGTGCGTGCCGCGATCCCGTGCCGGTAGACGCGCGCGCCTGCGCTCACGCGCGCTCCGCCACCAGGGCGCGGACCGTCGCTTCAAGCTGCGCGTCGTTGCCTTCGCCGACGTACGTCGCGCGAAGCTTCCCGTGCCGGTCGAAGACCAGTTGCGTCGGCCACGCCTCCACGCCGTAGGCCTTCCAGATCGCGAACGAATCGTCGTACACGACCGGCCAGGTGATGTCTTGCTCGCGCAGCGCGCGCACCACGTTCGCGTGAACGTGCTCCTGGGGCAGCTCCGGTGCGTGGACGCCGACGATGGCAAGATCGTTGCCGCCATACTTCGCGTGCAGCTTCTGCAGCTCGGGGGTGACGTGCTTGCAGTTGATGCAGTCGAAGGTGAACACGTCGACGACCGTGACCCGGCCCGCGGTCGGCGGCGGCCCGGCCGCATTCGCCCACGGCGTCGCCGACAAGATCGGCGCGAGCGAGGTCGCGGCGGCGAGCAGAATCATTGCGATCACGACGGATCCTCCGGAGGGACGATGACGGCGCGCCCGTCGAGGTGCAGCCGGCCGGCGTCGACGAGCTTGGCGATCTCGACGCTGACCGTCTCGCGCGTGCTCCCGACCAGCGAGGCGACGTCGGCGTGCGTCAGGCGCAGGTCGACGCGCGTGCCGCCGGCGACCGGGACGCCGTGCTCGCCGGCGAGTTTGCGGTAGAGGTGGACGATCCGGTCGCCGACCCGCGCGTAGGCCAGGTCTTCCATCGTCGCTTGCGCGTCGTCGAGCCGGCCGCTGAGCAGCTTGGCGACGTTCAGCGCGAGCGCCGGATCGCGCGAGAGCAGCGCGAACAGATCGTCGGCGCGCACCGTGCAGAGCAGCGCGTCTTCCACCACGACGGCGACCGTCGTGCGCGGCCGGTCGTCGAAGAGCGTCTCTTCACCGAAGAAGTCGCCGGCGCCGAGCAGGGCGACGGTAACGTCTTTGCCGTCGGCGGTCTCGCGCGCGATCCGCACCGCGCCGCGCTTGACGACGTAGACGACGCGGGTCGTGTCGCCTTGGTCGAACACGCGCATCCCGCGCGGCATCTCGCACATCGTGAAGAGGTGCTCGCTCGAGACGACGCCGGCTTCGGTCGCTTCGAGAAAGAGCCGGTTGCGGCGCAGGTACCAGACCTTGTTGGCATCGTCGCCGCCGGCCGGCGGTGGCTCAGGCGGGCGCATCGCGGCGAAGCGCTCCAGGGCGATGCCCAGTCCGTCCATCCCGCGATGCTACCACGCCGCGCCCGGGCCGCGCCGTAAGAGCCCTTACTTTCCGGCCGGCGCCAGGACCACGCGGACGAAGTCGTTGGGGCGGATCCACTTCGCCATCGCCGCCCGCACGGTCGCGGGCGTCGCGGCGAGCTGAGCGGTCGCTTCGATCCGGTCCTGGTCGAGCGGACGGTCCGTCCCCGCGTACGAGAGCAGTTGCCCGGCCAAGCCGTCGTACGACTCGCGCGCGATCGGAAGTTCGCCGAGGACGAGCGCCTTGGCGCGGGTCAGCCGGTCGACGTCGAGCGGTTTGCGCTGCAGCGCGGTGAGGTCGTCGACGACCAGCCGCGCGGCCCGCGCGACGTTCTTCGGATCGGCGCCGTACGTCACCGAGAACGCGCTGCGGTTGCGGCCGGGCGTGAAGCTCGAACCGACGGTGTAGACGTAGCCGTGCAGCTCGCGCAGGTCGTGGAACAGCAGCGAGGCGTAGAACCCGCCGCTCAGCACCGTGTTCGCCAACTGAAGCACGGCGTAGTCAGGATCCTGGTACGAGAGCGGCAGCACCTCGCTCAGCGTCACCGACGACTGCACGCGGCCGGTCGCCGGAACCGTCACCGACGCGGGCTTGTTCGGCGGAACGCGCGGCGAGTACACGTTCGGCGCGGGCCCGTCGGGCTTCCACGAGCCGAACGACTTCTCGATCGCGGCGCGCGCGTGCTCGGGCGTCACGTCGCCGATCACGACGATCGTCGTGAGGTCGGGCCGGAACGTCGTCGTGTAGTAGGCCTTCGCGTCGGTGAGCGTGACGGTCGCCGCGCTTTCGGGCGTGGCGCTGCGCCGCGCCGGATCGCCGGCCGGGTAAAGCGCGTCGGCGAGCGCGCGACCCGCCTTGTAAACCGGGCTCTTCACCGTGCCGGTCAGCGAGCCGACCGTCTGCTGCTTCACGATGTCGAACGCCTGTTGCGGAAACGCGGGATGCAGCTCGTCGTCGGCGAGCAGCTCGACCCCGCGGTCGAAGTCCTTTGAGAGCGCGTCGAGCCCGAACGTCCGGCCGGCGCTGACGCTGGCGGCGATTTTGTCGAGCTCCGTCTGGTACGCGAGCCGGTCGTACGTCTGCGTACCGTATTGGAACAGGCCGTCCACCATCGACGCGACGCCCTCTTTCCCCGGCGCTTCCTGGAGGCCCGGATTGTTCACGATCTCACCGCGAACGAGGACGGTCTTCGAGATCGTCGACGGCACGACGATCAGCTTGAGCCCGCTCGGCAGCGTCTGCGCGACCGGCTTCACCGTCGACTCCGGGACGTGCAGATTGTTCAGGATGTTCTTGGCGAACGCGGGCAACCCGGTGTGTTCGGTCGGGATGAACGTGTTGTCTTCGCCTTGCCGCCCGCCGAACGCCGAACCGGCCGCCTCTTTGGGCGTCGAGATCGCGATCGTCGCGGTGGTCTGGTCGTAGTACGTGCGCAGCACGCGGTTGACGTCGTCGACCGTCACCGCCTGCAGCCCGGCCAGCTCTTCGTCCGGCGTACGGTGTTCGACCGCGAGCGTCTGGCTCCAGGTCGTGGCCAGGCCGTTGATCGAGTTGCGCGCGAACTGCGCCTGCGCGACCTCGCGCTGCTTCGCGACCTCAACCAGCTCCGCCGGCAAGCCGCTCTTCTTGTACGCCTCGATGACGTCTTTCACGTCGCTGACGGCCTTCTCGCCGGTCGTCGTGACCGGAACCGCCGAACCGACCAGCGTCATCCCCGCTTTCGGATACGTCACCGACTGCGCGAACGTGCCGAGCGCCTTGCCCGACGCCTGCAGCTCGTACAGCGCGCCGCGCTGGCTGTTCAGCACGTCGTTGAGGATCTGCGAGGCGAAGTAGTCCTTGTCCTCATACCCCGGAACGCGGTACGCGACGAAGCCGAGCGTGATCGGGTCGGAGCTGTTGTCGTGGAGCGTGAGCGGCGTCGGCGCCTGCAGGTGCACCGGATTGCGCGCCGGCAGCTTGGCCGTGGGGATGGTGCCGAAGAGCGCCTTGACCTTCGCGATCGTCGCCTGCGGGTCGACGTTGCCGGCGATCACGTACACCGCGTTGTTCGGATGGTACCAGCGGTCGTAGAACGCCTTGAGGTCTTTGGCCTGGATGCGCTTGAAACTGTCGACCGTGCCGAGCCCGAAGTTCGCGTACGGCGTTCCCGCGAAGACGTGCTGGATCGATTTGAAGAACAGGCGGAAGGTGGCGCTCGAGTAGTCCTGCGTCACTTCCTGCGTGATCGCGCCGCGCTCTTGATCCCACAGCTTCTGCGAGTCGAGCACGCCGGTGGCGCGCGAACGCTCGAGGTTCAGTGCGACGTCGAGATACTGTGAGGGCATCTCGAAGAAGTACTGCGTCATCTCGTTCTGCGTGTCGGCGTTGAAGGTGCCGCCGGTGACCGCCGTCGTGTCGGCGAACTGCGAGGCCGTCAACGTCTTGCTGCCGCGGAACAGCATGTGCTCCTGCGCGTGCGCGATCCCGGTGATCGCTTCTTCGTCGGACCCGGTGAGGTAGTTCATCCAGGTCGAGACGACCGGCGCGAGCGTATCGCGCAGCACCACGACCTGCAGCCCGTTCGCCAGCGTCGCGCGGGTGACGTCGACGGACCGCGCGGGCGGCGCGGGAACCTGCGCCCGTGACGGGGCGAGCGGGGCGGCGAGGAACGCGACGGCGAGCGCGGCGGCGGCGAAACGGCGAAAACGCATGAGCGCTGCTTCCGACGGGCCGGGGCCGACACCTCGGCGAACGAGCGAGCCCGTGCCCGACAACGTCCTGCGCGTCGAACGCGAGGGAGCGCGTGCCCGCGTCGTGCTGGCCCGCCCCGGCGTCCGGAACGCCTTCAACGCCGAGCTGATCGCGCAGCTCCGCGACGCGTTCACGGCGCTCGGAACGGATCCGACGGTTCGCGTCGTCGTGCTCGAAGGCGAAGGGAAGACCTTTTGCGGGGGCGCCGACATCAACTGGATGCGCGGCGCGCTCGCCCTGGGCGAGGACGGCAACATCCGCGACGCCGAGGCGATGTCGGACATGTTCCGCGCGATCGACCGCTGCCCGAAGCCCGTGATCGTCCGGGTGCAGGGCGCCGCGATCGCCGGCGGTGCCGGGCTCTGCGCGGTCGCCGACGCCGTCGTCGCCGAGGACACCGCGACGTTCGGCTTCACCGAGACGAAGCTCGGGATCATCCCGGCCGTGATCGCGCCGTTCGTGCTGGCCAAGATCGGCGTCTCGTACGCGCGGCGCTATTTCCTGACCGGCGAGCGCTTCGACGCGCAGCGGGCACAAGCGATGGGGCTGATCCACGAAGTGGTGGGGATCGATGCGCTCGACGGCACCGTCGACGCGATCACCGCCGAGTTCGATACGGCGGGGCCTGAGGCGATCGCGGCGGCGAAGGCGTTGATCCCGGCGGTGCGTGCGGCGTCGTATGACGACTCCCGTTCCCTGACCGCGCGGGCGATCGCGCGGCAGCGCGTCACCGCCGAGGCGCAGGAAGGGCTGCGCGCGTTTCTCGAGCGGCGCTCCGCCGGCTGGATCGTCCGGTGATCCGGCGGCTGCTGATCGCCAACCGCGGCGAGATCGCGATTCGCGTCGCGCGCGGCGCGCGCGAGCTCGGCATCTCGCCGGTCGGCGTGTACTCCGACGCCGACGAGCACGCGTTCTTCCGCGAGGCGATGGATGCGTCGCTGCGCATCGGGCCCGGGCCGGCGAGCGAGTCGTATCTCGACGGCGAGAGGGTCGTTGCTGCGGCGAAGGCGCTCGGCGCCGACGCGATCCATCCGGGCTACGGATTCCTCAGCGAACGGGCGGCGTTCGCGCGGCTGGTGGTCGAGAGCGGGCTGATCTTCGTCGGCCCCTCGCCCGATGCGATCGCCGCGATGGGTTCGAAGATCGACGCAAAGAAACGGGTGCGCGAGTTCGGCGTCCCGGTCGTCCCCGGCTACGACGGCGACGATCAGAGCGACCGCGCGCTGCTCCGTGAAGCGGACCGGATCGGGACGCCGCTGCTGATCAAAGCCAGTGCCGGCGGCGGCGGGCGCGGGATGCGCGTCGTCGACGATCTCGCGACCTTCGCCGACGCGCTGGCGAGCGCACGGCGCGAAGCGAAGAGCGCGTTCGGCGACGACACCGTCCTGCTCGAACGCTACCTGCGCCGGCCGCGCCACGTCGAGTTCCAGATTCTGGCCGATATGCACGGCACGACGCTGCACCTCGGCGAGCGCGAGTGCTCGATCCAGCGCCGGCACCAGAAGGTGATCGAAGAAGCGCCCAGCGTCGCGCTCGATCCGGCGCTGCGCGCGCGGATGGGCGAAGCCGCGGTGAACGCCGCGCGCAGCGTCGGCTACACGAACGCCGGAACCGCCGAGTTCATGCTCGACGAAAACGGTGCGTTCTACTTTCTCGAGATGAACGCACGCCTGCAGGTGGAGCACCCGGTCACCGAGCTGGTGTACGGGGTCGATCTGGTCCACGAGCAGTTGCGCGTCGCGAACGGCGAGCCGTTGCGGCTCACGCAGGAGACGCTGGTTCCGCGCGGTTGGGCGATCGAAGCGCGGCTCAACGCCGAAGACCCGGCGCACGAGTTTCTCCCGCAATCGGGGACGCTCGCCGCGTTCGAGGTTCCGCGCGCGCCCGGCGTGCGGCTCGACGCCGGCTTTCGCGCCGGCGACGAGGTCCCGGTCTACTACGACTCGATGCTGGCGAAGATCATCGTGTGGGGGACCGACCGGGCGGCGGCGATCGCACGCATGGACGCGACTCTGCGCGACACGCGCGTCGCGGGGATCGCGACCAACCTGCCGCTGCTGCGCGCGATCGTCGCCGATGAGGCGTACCGCGCGGGCGACACCACGACGAGCTTCCTCGACGAGCGAATGCCGAACTTCCGGCTCGGCGAGACGCGCGCGGACGAAACGGCGAAGCAGCGCGTGGCAGCGGCGCTGCTCGCGCGTGACGGCACGGGGTGGCGGCTCGCCGAGGTCGGGATCCCGCTCGCGTTCGACATCGAAGGCACGAGCGTCCGCGCACAGGCGAGTCCCGAAGGGCCGGGCTACCGCCTGAGCGGCGATCTCACCGGAACGGTCGAGCCGGATGCGCACGATGCGACGTACGATTCGGCCGGCGGTACCGTGCTCGTCGACGGACGCGCCGTGCGCTGGACGCTGCCGAAGCCGCCGAGCGCCGATGCGGAGCAGTCGGCGCTCGCCGCGGGCTCGGGCGACGTTACCGCGCCGATGCCGGGGAAGATCGTCAGCGTGAACGTCGAGCCCGGTGCCGTGGTGGAAGCGCGCGCGTTGCTGATCGTGCTCGAAGCGATGAAGATGGAACACCGCATCGAAGCCCCGCTCGCCGGTACCGTCAAGGACGTGCGCGTGACGGCGGGCCAGCTCGTCACCGCCGGCGCGACGCTGGTGACGATCGGCGCCGGCTGAACGGCATCGACGACGCTCCATGCGCGTGATCCTGATCCCCGGCTGGAACGAACAGGCCAAGCTGATGCGGACCTTCTCCGAGGGCCGCAACGGCAAGGACGGACTGAACGCGTTCGGATTCGACTGCACGATCTTTCCCGACGGCGACGAACCGCTGCGCCGGCGCATCGACCGCTTCGGCAACTTCCTCGACCGGCTGCACGCGCGCGAGCCGAGCGCGTTTCCGGTCGCGACCGTCGGGTACAGCGCCGGGGCACTGATCAACCGCGGCTTTCTGCGCGCTTACCCGCACCGCGCGAACGAGATCGCCGCGACGGTGCAGATCGCCGGCCCGAACGCGGGGCTGATCACGAACTACGCGATCGGGACAATGCGCCTGGCGCGAACGCCGACGCACGTGCTCTCCGACATGGACGTCTCGGCGCCGTTCATGACCTGGCTCAACGGCGTGAGCGGGTACTGGGTCACCGATCCGGACAATCCGAAAAAGAAGCGCTGGAAGCTCGCGGGCGAACCGTGGGTGATGCCGGAAGGCCATCCGTTCCTGCACGTGATCGGGCGGATGCCGAGGTACAACCTGCAAAGCGATGGGGTCGTGATGATCGAGTCGGCGACGATGGACGGCGCGATGCCGGTGACGAGCATCGACGACGACGCAGCGAACCACTTGAACCTCGGCGCCGCCTCCAACTTCTTCGCGTCCGTATTCCGCGGTTTCAGATCCGACGACGCGGTGTGGCCGCAAGTCGTCGAGCGGATCGCCCGCTTTCTGCGAAAGGAGCCCCTGTCATGAACCACCCGCTCGACTCGGCGCCGAAGCGCGTGACGATCTGTGAGGTGGGGCCGCGCGACGGCCTGCAGAACGAGGCCGTCCCGATCTCGACCGAGGACAAGATTCGCTTCTGCGACCTGCTCTCGGACGCCGGGGTGCCGATCCTCGAAGCGACCTCGTTCGTCAGCCCCAAGCACGTCCCGCAGATGGCCGACGCGGGCGAGGTGTTCCGGCGCATTCGCAAGGACGCCGATCGAATGTACCTCGTGCTGGTCCCGAACGAGCGCGGGCTCGACCGCGCGATGGAAGCCGGCGTGCGCGCGGTCGCGGTGTTCACCGCCGCCTCGGAGGCGTTCGCGAACGCGAACATCCGGATGTCGATCGACCAGTCCGTCGACACGTTCGCGAGCGTCGTCAAACGCGCGAAGGCCGACGGCATGTGGGTCCGGGCCGCGCTCTCGACCGCGTTCGGCTGCCCGTTCCAGGGCGACGTCCCGGTCGCGGACGTGGTCCGCGTCTGCACGCGTCTGCTGGACCTCGGCGTCGACGAGCTCAGCGTCGCCGACACGATCGGGGTCGGCACGCCGAACCAAGTCTTCGACGTCGTCGAGGCGCTCAGCGCGATCGTTCCGCCCGACAAGCTGGCGCTCCACTTCCACGACACGCGCGGCACCGCGCTAGCGAACACGCTCGCCGCGCTCGAATGCGGCGTACGCATCTTCGACACGTCGGCCGGCGGCCTCGGCGGCTGCCCGTTCGCACCCGGCGCGACCGGCAACTGCGCGACCGAAGACCTCGTCTACCTGCTGCACGGCATGAAGATCGAAACCGGGATCGACCTCGCCAAGCTCCGCACCGCCACCCGCTTCATCACCACCAAACTCGGCCGCCCGCCCGCCTCCCGAGCCTACACCGCCCTCGAAGCCGCCGACTCCCGCACCGCACGGCTTGCGGCGGCCGGATAACTCGACGGCGCATCTTGACGGAGCGTTTATCGCGCGCAGCGCTCGACCGGCTTGGGAAGCGCTTACTCACGGACGTGGTCGAGATCGAAGACGTCCGGGAACTCGAGCGGTATCGTCAATTCCTTCGTGAACGCACCGCAGCCGCATTCGAGGCAACTCGCCTTTACGCTGAAGAAAACGGCTATACGGTCACACAGCGCCCCGAAAAGACGCTGTGGAGCATTCGACGAAAGCTTCGAGAAACGACGATTCGGCTCGGAGATATGGACGACATGGTCGGGTGTCGCGTCACGACGGAGGACAGGATCGCGCAAGACTCGCTGGCCGAAGGCCTCTCCGAGCTCTATCCGGTTCTCCGGTGGAAGGACCGGCGCCAGGTTCCGTCCGCCGGCTACCGAGCATTACACGGCATTCTACGTGAGAACGGATGCCTGTTTGAAATTCAAATCCGAACCGTGCTCCAGGACAAGTGGGCCAACCTGTCGGAGAGTCTCGCCGACCACTATCACGACCACGCGATTAAGTACGGTCGAGGCCCGGAAGACGTTCGGGGCTTTCTTGTGGAATTGTCCGACTCGATCAATGCGTTCGAGGACTTCGAGATGCATCGGCAGATGGAAGAAGTGCAGCGGGACGATGACTCCGACCTTACCGCGATCCCCGACGTCCTTGACTACCGCACGATCATTCTAAACTTGCTTGCGTCCGCCGAAGGGTTGTTTCGTTGATCTTCATCCTCTCCTACGATCGCTCATCGGAACGCATCATCAATGAGACGGTCTTCGACGACGCTGATATGACACGTGCACTTGCAACTCGCGTTGAGTCAGAGGCAAAGTACGCCGGTCGCGACGACATCGAGGTCGTTCTGTTACGCAGCGATAGTTCGGCCGCGCTCCAACGAACGCACTCACGCTACTTTCAAAGCGCGCGCGATATTGCTAAGAGCCTTGGCGACCGCGTGGCTGGAAGCTAACGCGACGATGCGCATTGCAATTCGGACGGGGATGTTCTACGACGGTACCGATGCGGGGGCTCGGGCGAACGTCACTGTCGTTGTCGACGACGGAAAGATCGCCGAGGTTCGCGGCAACGATGGCGGCGTGGTCGAGGCGGAGCGGTCGTTCGAGGCCGCTTCGGTGGTGCCCGGGCTGATCAACTGTCACGTGCATCTCGAGGTGAACGGTGAGCCGGACACGCAGACGTTCTTTCTGATCCGCACGCCGACGGAGCGGACGCTGGACGCGGCGCGCCATGCGCGGTCGGCGCTCGAGGCCGGCGTCACGACCGTGCGCGATCTGGGCGGATCGGAGTCGAACGCGGCCGCGCTGCGCGACGCCATCGCGCGCGGCGAGCACGTCGGGCCGACGATCGTCGCGGCCGGTCGCGCGATCTGCATGACCGGCGGACACGGGTTCTTTCTCGGCCGCGAGGCCGACGGCCCGTGGGACGCGCGCAAGGCGGTGCGCGAGCAGCGCAAAGCGGGCGCGACCTGCATCAAGCTGATCGCGACCGGCGGGGTGTTGACGAAGGGTGCGGTCCCGGGGCAAGATCAGCTGAGCGAAGAGGAGATGCGCGCCGCGATCGACGAGGCGCGCACGCACGGAATGCGGGTCGCGGCGCATGCGATCGGCACCAACGGGATCAAGAACGCGCTGCGCGCCGGCGTCACCTCGATCGAGCACGGCCATCTGCTCGACGACGAGGCGATCGAGCTGTTCAAGTCGCGCGAGACGTATCTCGTCCCGACGCTCGCCGCCGTGTACCGCATCTATGAGAACATCGCCGGCGGCACGCAGCCCGACTTCGTGGTCCGCAAGGCGACGGAGCTGTACCAGCACGCGGGCGAAAACATCCGCAAGGCCTACCGCGCCGGCGTGAAGATCGCCGGCGGTTCCGATGCCGGCACGCCGTACAACCGCCACGAAGACTACGCGTACGAGGTCGAGCTGATGTCGACGGTGCTCGGCATGTCTCCGCAGCAGGCGCTGACCGCCGCAACCGCGACCGCCGCCGAGCTCATCGGCGTCGACGCGGGCGTGCTGGCGGCAGGCCGCCCGGCCGATCTGCTGCTGCTCGCCGGCGACGCCGGCCGCGACGTGCGTGCGCTGCGCGACCCGCGCGTCGTCGTCAAAGGCGGCGCGATCGCGCACGAGCGCCGGTGACCGCCTGAGCGTGGCCGATCTGCACGGGCTGCGCGTCGCGGTGCTCGGCGCGATCTCGTGGCCGACGCCGCCGCCCGGCTACGGACCGTGGGAACAGGTCGCGTACAACATCGCGCGCGGGCTGGCGGCGCGCGGGCTCGACGTCACGCTCTTCGCGACCGCGAACTCGCGCAGCCCCGGCAAGCTCGCGGCGGTGGTTCCGGCCGGGCTGAGCGAGGATCCCGCGCTGAACGGCGAGGTGTGGAGCGAGCTGCACGTTGCTGCCTGCTTCGCGCGCGCGAGCGAGTTCGACCTGATCCACAACAACTTCGACTGGAAGCCGCTGCTGTACGGTCTGACGACGGCGGCGCCGCCGCTGATCACCACGGTGCACGGCTTCTCGTCGCCGCAGATTCTGGGCGCGTACTACGCCGGTTCCGCGCGCTCGTTCTACTGCTCGATCAGCGACGCCGACCGCGACCCCGGCCTCGCCTACCTGGCGACGACCTACAACGGAATCGATCCGAACGAGTGGACGTTCCGCTCGGAACCCGGCGACTATCTCCTCTTCTTCGGACGCTTCCATCCGGAGAAGGGCCCGCATCTGGCGATCGAGCTCGCGAAGCGTGCGGGCGTGCGGCTGAAGCTCGCCGGGATCCCGCAGGACGTCGCGTACTTCGACGAGCAGATCGCGCCGCACGTCGACGGCGACGCCGTGCAGTTTCTCGGCCACGTCACCGGCCCGGCGCGCGACGAGCTGGTCGGCAAGGCGCTCGCGCTCGTCCATCTCACCACGCGCCCGGAGCGCTTCGGGCTGACGCTGATCGAAGCGATGGCGTGCGGCACGCCCGTCATCGGGGCGCGGATGGGCTCGATACCGGAGATCGTCGTCGACGGGGTGACGGGCTTCGTGTGCGACGACATCGAGGCCGCCGTCGCGCGCGTGCCGCAGCTCGCGGACCTCTCCCGCGCCGCGTGCCGCAGACACGTCGAATCGACGTTCTCGATCGAGCGGATGATCGATCGTTATCTGGCGGCGTACGCGGAAGCGCTGCGGCTCGGCACGCCGCCGCCGCCGACCGCAGAACAGACGCGGTGGCGGCAGCACGATTGGTGGGACCGCCCGATGGCGTTCACCGACATTCCGCCGAAGCCGCATGCGGCGCTCGAACGGATCCCGCTGCCGTAGCAGCGAGGCTGATTTAGTGCGCCGGTGCGCCCGGCGCGGGAGCCAGCTTTGCGAGCTCGACGTCGATCGCGGCCACGATCTCCTTTGCCGAGTCGTGATAACGCGACTTCGCGCGACCGTTTCCGGAACCCGCACCCGAGGCGGCGCTGCGCGAGCCGGCGCCTGAATCCGACGAGCGTCCGGCGCCTCCGCTGTACGGCGTCTCCGTTTCGGAATCCCAATCGACGACTTGCTGCGCGAGCGCGCGATATTCCGTCAGCTCGCGACGCGCATCATCGGGGCGGTGGAGCGCGATCAGCGCTCGCGCCGCCACGACGGCGAGCCCGGCACCACGCACGTCGGCATAATGCTGAGGCTCGCGGAATCCGTTCGAGAGCTTATCCTTGGAACAGCGCGAGTACGCGTTCACCGCGGCCTGCGCCGCGTCGTAGACCACCTGTGGCGGATCGTCCTGGCGCAGCTTCCCGACGCCCAGCACGTACTGCGTCGCCTCCGGGCAGATCGAATCCGCGAACCCCGGGGCCGCGTCCGCCCGACCGAACGAACACGCGACGAACGCGAGGGCTAGAGCAGCGGTGAGCGTACGCATGAGTTCCTCCTAGCGCGGTGAGTGTGGTTGCGGCGACGGCTGCTGGGCCTGCGGCCGTGAAATGGTGCTGCGCCGATCGACCTCGGCGAGCTCCGTGTCGATCGCCGCGACGATCTCCTTGGCCGACGCGCGGTAGAGCGACGGCCGATGATCGCCCGACATCGTCACCGCGGCGCCGTTGGGATCGGCGGATTGAAAGCCCGTGGTCTCGGACTGCCAGTCCACGACCTGCTGCGCGTAGGGACGCCAGTGCTGCAGCTCGCTGCGGGCCTCGTCGAGGCGATTCATCGCGATGAGTGCGCGGGTCGCGAGGACCGCGAAGCTCGCGGCGCGCGTGTCCGCATAATGCTGCGGTTCGCGGGCGCCGTTCGAGAGCTTGTCCTTCGAGCAATGCTCGTACGCGTTCGTCGCCGCTTGTGCGGCTTCGTACACCTGCGGCGGCGGATCGTCGCGCGTCAGTCGCCCGACAGCGAGCACGTATTGTACCGCCTCGGGGCAGATTCCGTCGTTGAAGCCGGCCGCGTCCACTCGTCCGAACGAACAAGCGACTACGCCCAGCACCAGTAATGCGTAGTAAGGTTTCATGACCGCCGTTCTTCGCGGTATTACGGCGGTAACCCCGCACCTTCGTAGTGCGCAGCCCCGTCGACCGGGCAAGCGTTTACCCGCGCCGGATCGTGCGTGCCCTGGATCGTGCGCACCCAGCAATCTCCCAGAATCGAACAGTAGCACACGTGCAGATCGAAGCGCCGCGACTGCGCGAGGATCGCGGTGACGAGCTTCGGGTTCTCGATCTTGATCAGCACGATGTCCCCGCCGGCGCGAATCACCGAGCCGACGCCGATCGAAGCGAACCTGCCGTGCGGTTGCGGCGCGTGCGGCCCGAGGAGCGCGTTCATCGCGCTGACCAGTGTCGGATACGGCTTGTCGTCGACGGTGAGCTGAAGCGACCGGACGACCGCGGGGCCGAGACCGTCGTTGCTGATGTCGAGCACCAGACCGGGGCCGGCGGTCGTCGTGATCGAGAGGTACGGCCACACCTGCGATGAGAGCTGGGTTGCGACGACGCGCGACTGCCACCACGACGCGCCGGTGGCGAGCGTGCTCATCAGCAGGGCGCAGATCGCGATCAGGAGATCGAGGCGGAACCCGCGCACTTCGCGCGCCTCACGCGCGTCCGGTTCGCCGTTCATCGAAGTGCTGCCGCGCGCTCGTCGATCCAGCGCAGCATCCCGCGGCCGCGCTCGGCTTTCGCGAGCGCGTCGTCGAGGTCGGAGCCGAGGACCGTGAAGTGTCCCATCTTGCGGCGCAGCGCCGCGTGCGCTTTGCCGTAGACGTGCAGCTTCAGATCACGCTCGCGCAGCAGGCCCTCGAGCCCGCCGAGCGTGTCGCCGGCGCCCGCGCCGAGAATGTTCACCATGACCGCGGGCCGGAACTGGCGCGGCTCGACCAGCGGCAGCCCGCAGATCGCGCGCACGTGCATCTCATACTGGCTGATCTGCGTCGCGTCGAGCGAGTAGTGCCCGCTGTTGTGGACGCGCGGCGCAATCTCGTTGACCAGCAGGTCGTCGCCCCACTCGAAGAACTCGACGCAGAACGTGCCGACGATCTGGAGCCGCTCGGCGATCGTCACGGCATAGGCGCGCGCGCGCACGGCGATCGCGGCGGGGATGCGGCCCGGTACGATCGTCGTGGCGAGCACGCCGTGGTCGTGCTGGTTCTCGGAGGTCGGAAAGGCGACGATCTCGCCGGCGGCGTTGCGCGCGGCAATGATCGAGAGTTCGCGATCGAACGGGATCAAGCGCTCCCAGATCAGCGGCCGCGCCTTGGCTTCGCTCCAGGCCGCGTCCGCCTCGGCGCGCGACCGCACGACCCACTGCCCCTTGCCGTCGTAACCGCCCATCGTCGTCTTCAGGACGGCGGGAAATCCGATCGCCGTCTCGGCCGGCGCAAGCTCCTCGCGCGTGCGCACCGGCACGAACTCCGCCGTCGGAATCCCGCAGTCGCGCAGGAAACTCTTTTCGAGAATGCGTTCTTGTGTGATCCGCAGAACGTTCGATCCCGGGTGGACGATCCGGCGATCGGCCTCGAGCGCGATGACCGACTCGAGCGGGATGTTCTCGAACTCGTAGGTCACTACGTCGCTGCGCGCGCCGAGCTCGCCGATCGCGCGCAGATCGTCGTAGGCGGCGACGATCTGCTCGTCGGCGACCTGACCGCACGGCGAATCCGGCAGCGGCTCCAGCGTGACGACGCGGAATCCCATCCGCTTCGCCTCGAGCGTCAGCATCCGCCCGAGCTGCCCGCCCCCGAGAATCCCGATCGTGCGGATCACAGCTCGGCGCGTTCCACGTCGGCGGCGATGCGCGCGGTGCGCTCGGCCAGCGCGCGTGCGAGCTCCGGGTCGTGCAGGGCGAGGATGCGGGCGGCGAAGAGCGCGGCGTTCGTTGCGCCGCCGATCGCCATCGTCGCGACCGGAACGCCGGCCGGCATCTGCGCGATCGAGAGCAGCGAGTCGATCCCGTTCAGCGCCTTCGATTGGATCGGGACGCCGATCACCGGCAACTCAGTCTTGGTCGCGACCATTCCCGGGAGGTGGGCCGCGCCGCCGGCACCCGCGACGATCACCTCGATCCCGCGCGCCTTCGCCTCGCTCGCGTAGCGGAACATCAGGTCCGGCGTGCGGTGCGCCGAGACGACCTTCATCTCGAACGGAATGCCCAGCTCTTGCAGCGTCGTCGCCGCCGCGCGCATCGTCTCGAGGTCGGACGTCGAGCCCATGATGATCCCGACACGGGGCGCAGCGCTCATCGCCCAGCGCGTTCGGTCCGTGCGCGCGAGCGCCCTGGAGTCGCGCCCGTCAGAGCGCGGTCAGGGTCCACCGCACGGAGGTCGACGTGTCGCCGCCGGCCGCGCCGTGCACGACCATCGTCTCGCTGCCCCGCGCGAGCTGCAATCGCCCGCCGCGGAATGTCGATTCGACGTGCAGCGTCGCGGTCGCCGGGATCGACTGCGGCACCTGCGGCGCGGCGTAGCCGCCTTGGCCGTAGCCGCCCTGGCCTTGTCCGCCCTGGCCGGGGATGCCCTGGCCGGGGATGCCTTGGCCGCCGCGCCGGCCGCGGCCGTAGCCGCCGGTCCCGGTCTGCGGATCGGCCGGCTGCGCGGTCGCGGTCGCCGCACCCGCCATCCGGACCTCGCCGGTGCCGTCGGCGACGACGGTCGCTTCAGTGCCGACCGCCTTCTCGAGCTTGGCGACCATCGCCACGCCCGGATCGGCCGACCCGAACGCGACCGAGAACGGCCAACTGCCGGTGCCCGACGCCGGTCGCGCGGCGATCAGCGCGCTGAGGATCCGCACGCCGGCCGGAATCTCGACGCGCGCCGCCGCCGGCGCTCCGCCGTACTGGCCTCGCCCGTACTGACCCTGGCTCCGGCCCTGACCCTGGCCCTGTTGCGTTTGTCCCTGTCCTTGTCCGGTCGTACCGCCGCCGCTGGGGAGTCCGCCGATCGGACCGTCCAGCGGAAGGTTCGGGTCGACCCGCTCGGCGCCGTAGCCGGCCTGCGGCCGGCGCGCGCCGGCCTGGTCGAAGCGCAGCGAACCGTCACTCTGCACGCGGGCGATCACCGCGGTGGCTTGGCCTTCGTCGGGACCGATCGTGATCGCGACGCGGTCGTTCACGATCCGCGTGAGCGTCAGCACGGCGTGCGTTCCGCCCGTGCCGTTCGCCCCGTTCTCGATTGTGTCGTAGTGGAACGAGACGCTGCCGCCGACGCGCGACGGAATCAACGAAGGGCTCGGCAGGACGGGTTTGGGAGCGCTCGCGGGCGCGCTCGTTGCGGCGAGCGTTCCGGCCAGCGTCAGCGCGAGCAGGGACGCCGTCCGGATGGACCATGATGCATTCACGCTCTCAGTAACGCATGAATTGCTCACAACGGCATGAGGCGCGTATGCTGGGCCGGATGCGGTTCTCGCTGGGGATCAACTACTGGCCGCGGCGCTCGGCGATGGCGATGTGGCGCCGGTTCGACGCCGGCGAGATCCGCGAAGATTTCGCGCGGATCGCGGGGCTCGGCCTCGACACCGTGCGGTTCTTTCTACGCTGGGACGATTTTGCGCCGGCGGCGGACGCGATCGACGCCGCGATGCTGACGCGGTTGGAAGCGGTCGCCGGCTTGGCGGCCGAGGCGGGGCTCGCGACGATGCCGACGCTGTTCTGCGGCCACATGAGCGGCGTGAACTTGCTGCCGCCGTGGTCGCTCGACCCGGCGACGCCGCACGGCCGTTTTCGCACGATTGCGGGCGACACCGAATCGCCGTACGGGATCGGCGACTTCTACAGCGGCGCGCTGCTCGAGGCGCAGCTGCGCTTCGCGCGCGCCGCCGGCGAGCGGTTGCGCGCGCATCCCGCGGTTAGCGCGTGGGACTTGGGCAACGAGTTCAGCAACCTGCGCGAGCCGGCGAGCGAAGCGAACGCGGCGAACTGGAGCCGCCGCCTGACCGCCGCGCTCGAGGAGAGTTCCGGTATACCGGTGACGGCCGGAACGCACGGCGAGGATCTGACCCGCAACCGCGCGCTGCGGCTCTCCTCGCTGTGCGCGCCGTTCGCGTTCGCAACGATGCACGGCTACAGCGTGTACAGCGCGTTCGCGCGCAACCGCCTCGATCCCGAAGTCGTGCCGTTTCTCGCGCAGCTCACCACGTCGTTCGCGCACAAGCCGGTGCTCTTCACCGAGTTCGGCAACCCCGGGTGTCCGCCCGGAAAACTCTCGCCGTTCGAGCGCGTCGCGCTCCCCGACGAGCCGCCGAATCCGACGATCTCGCCCGACGATCCCGTCCTCGCCGCCTACGCCTGCCTCGACGAGAACGAGATGGCGGCGTACTGCCGCGGCGTGCTGGAGCGCTTGCACGCCGACGGCCGGCTCGGCGCCTACTGGTGGTGCTGGGCCGACTACGACGAAGCGCTGAGCGCGCAGCCGCCGTTCGACCGCGCGCCGCACGAGCTGCGCTTCGGGATCGTGCGCAGCGACGGCAGCGAGAAGCCCGTCGCCGGCGCGCTGGCGGCGTTCGCCGCCGAGCGCCGCTCGGTGCTGCCGGCCGCCGAGATGCCGATGATCGCCGAGGTCTACTATTACCGCACGCTGCCCGCCAGCACACGCACGCTGTACGAGGCGTTTCTCGGCCGCGTCGAGGAACGCCGCAGCGGCGCGCGGTAAGCGGGCGGGATGCGCGAAAATCCCGTGAAGCGCCGGCTCGCGGCCGGCGAGACGGTCATCGGTTCCTGGCTTTCGTTCTCGGACGCGCTCGCCGCGGAAGCGATGGCGAGCGCGGGCTGGGACTGGCTGCTGGTCGACATGGAGCACGGACCGATCCCGCTTGGCGACGCCGCGGCGATCGTCACCGCGCTGCGGGCGACCGACGTGGTCCCGTTCGTGCGCCCGGCCTGGAACGCGTCCTCGCAGATCCAGCCGGCGCTCGATCTGGGCTGTTCGGGGATCATCGTGCCGGTCGTGAACGACGCCGCCGACGCGCGCAAGGTCGTGCAGGACGCGCGCTTTCCGCCGCTCGGCGAGCGCAGCCGCGGCGGGATCCGCACGCCGCTTGCGTTTCGCACCGACGCGATGACGTACTTCGAGCGCGCCAACGACGAGATCGTCGTGCTCGTCCAGGTCGAGACCGCGACGGCGGTGCGGAACGTGCGCGAGATCCTCGCGGTCGAGGGGATCGACGGGGTCTTCCTCGGACCGAACGACCTCGCCGCGTCGATCGGCAAGCGCTGGCCGGACGTGTGGGAACACGACGACGGCTACATGGCGATGGTGCGCACCGTCGCCGACGAGGCGCGCAGTGCCGGCAAGGTCGCCGGCTTCCTCGCGCGCGACGCGGCGATGGCGAAGCGCGTCGCGGAGCTCGGCTTCCGCTTCATCGGCGTCTCGGGCGACGGCAACTTCGTGATCGGCGCGGCGAAGCGCGCGCTCGACGACACGCGCGCCGCACTGAAATAATGAGCGTCATCGTCATCACCGGCGCCTCGAGCGGGATCGGGCGCGCGCTCGCGATTCGTGCCGCGCGCGCCGGCTACGACGTGCTCGCGATCGGCCGCAACCGCGCCGCGCTCGACACGCTCGCCGAGCGCGTGCGCGCGGAGCACGGCCGGATCGTCGTCGACACCTTCGACGTCGCGGACCCCACGAACGCGCGCGCGATCGTCGCGCTGGCGCGGCGCGAGTTCGGGCGCCTCGACGTGCTGGTCAACAACGCCGGTCAGGTCGCGGTCGGGCCGCTCTCGCAGCAGAGCGACGACGCGCTGCGCGCGCAGTTCGGCACCCACGCGATCGGGCCGATCGCGCTCGTCCGCGAGGCGCTGCCGCTGCTGCGCGAAGCGCGCGGTCACGTGTTCATGATCGGCAGCGGCGTCGCGCGGATCCCGGTCGGCGGTCTGGGCGCGTATCCGCCCTCGAAAGCCGCGACGCGCTCCGCAGCCTCGATCTTACGGCGCGAGCTGATACCCGACCAGATCGCGGTGACCTATGTCGACCCGGGCGTGGTCGACACCGCGTTCATGTCGCGCGCGGGGATGCCCGGCGCACCAACGTCGCTGCTGGTCACGCCCGAAGACGTCGCGCGCAAGATCCTGCTCGCGGTTCGCACGCGTCCGCACGTGCTGAACGCGGTGCCGTGGCAAGTCGCGATCGTCGCGCTCGCCGAGATGTTCCCGAGCGTCACCGATTTCGTCCTGGAGCGCAATCCGACGCTGGTCGGCGCCGCCGACGCTCCGGTGCTCGTGACGTCAGCGACGCCGGCGCTCGAACCGGCGCCGCCCGCAGCGCTCGCCGCCGCACCGCCGGAACCCGAACCGGAACCGGAACCGTCGGCGTTCGACGCGGCGCTCGAGCCGGTGCGGCGCCGGATGGAGCGCGTCAAGCTGCGCGAAGAGTTCGTGCGCGAGCTGCTGCACGCGGGCGACGTGCTCGACGCGCACGAGGTCGCGCTGCGCTGGGCGGGGATGCCGAACAAGAACGAACGCGCCGCGACCAACGAAGTGCTCGACGCACTCGAAGCCGCCGGCTTCCTGCAGCGCGACGGCGAACGGTTCGTCGTCCTCCGCGACCCCTAGGCTACCAGTACGCGATGTCTTTTTGCTGGGTGTCCTTGTACTTGCCGTAGAGTTCGGGGTTCGTTCGGAACTGGTGCTGGAGGTCGGTGATGCGCGCTTCGTCGACCGGATGGTCGCGCAGCCAGAAGTTCTGACCCGGACCGTACGCCTCGGTCATCAACTGGAAGAACCAGACCATCCCCCACGGGTTGTACTGGCCGGTCGCGACCATGATCCGCGCGCCTTCTTCGTCGGCCTGCGCCTCGATGTGCCGCGACTGTGCGGCGTCGGTTCCGGCGACGGCGTACTGCGACCCGTAATCGATCGCGGCGCCGGCGAGCGGTCCGAGGACGATTTGTGCCAAGATCGTGCCGATCGAGGCGGCCGTGCTCTTCTTCTGGAGCGCGGCCATGCGCTGGGCGACGTGGTGGAGTACCATGTGCCCGGTCTCGTGCGCCAGCACTCCGGCGAGCTCGTCGCGGTTCTTCGCCATCCGCAGCAGCGGCTCGTTGACGTAGATGTTTCCGCCCGGGACCGCGAAGGCGTTTGCCGAGTCGCCGCGCACGATGTAGTAGCGCATCGGATACGGGTAGCGGTTCACGACGGTCTGGGAGATCACCGAACCGATCTCGTTGAGGTGTTCGTAGAACGGCGAGTCGAAGAGGAGGTCGCCGTCCTCCCGGAGCTTGCCGAAGACCTCGCGGCCGACGGAGGCCTCGTCGATCGCGGCCTCCGCGAGCGGCAGGTGCCCTAGCTGGGTAACGCCGACGGCGGCGATGAGACTGCGGACGAACGCGGTGCGTTCCATCGTACGTATTCCCTCGGAAAGGACGCGGTTGACTCTACAACGGTATCCCTGGATCGTCGGTTGCGTGGCGCTCGGGGTTCTCCTCGGCGGCTTCTCGCCCAGGCCCGCCGGCGCGGCGAGCTCGCGCGTCCAAGTTCCGCTCGGCGCCCTGACCGGGCTCCACGTCGCCGGCCCGGCCGATCCGCGCACGACGCTGCACCTCGCCCTCGAGCTGCAGCCCAAGGCCGACCTCGATGGTCTGGCCGCGCGGATGAACGACCCGACCGACCCCGCCCATCGCCAAGCACTCACGCACGCGGCGTTCGTCGACCGCTTCGGGCGGCCGCCCGACGCGCGCGCCGCCGGTGCGCTGCTGCGAGCCGGCGGCGGGACCGACGTCCAGGTCTCCGGCGACGGCCTCGTCATCGGCGCGCTGATGCGGATCGACGCCGCCGAGAAACTGTTCGGGGTGCGCTGGGAGAAGTGGACCGACGGAACGCGCAACGTCCTCGCGCCGAACGGGCCGCTGACGGTCGCACTCACCGGGATCCGCGACGTGCGCGGCGGCGTGGTCGCCAACGCGCCGCGGCTCGCCGACACGCGCGCATCGTTCACGTACTTCCGGGGCGACTGGTACGAGCCGGCCCGCTTCCGTTCGATGGTCGACGCGGTCGACAACGGCGGCGAAGGCCAGCGCATCATCCTGGTCGAGGACGCGTCGGACCGCTTCGACGTGAACGATCTGAACAAGTTCCTCGCCGCCGACGGCGCGCCGCCCGGCGCGTCGAGCAGCCGCATCACCGAGCGCAGCTTCGTGTTCAAGAGCTCCTCGACCGAGTGCGGTCGCGACGACCGCGGCCAGGAAGCCGGACTCGACGTGAGCGCCGCGATCACGATGGCGCCGCTCGCCGAGGTGATCGCCGACTACGACGACGTCTGCGGCGGCGGCAACGACGCGACGGTCGCGCTCTCGCGCGCGCTCGACCTCGACCCGACGGTGCTCGTGCTCCCGGTCGTCGTCGGTCCGGCCGACGGACCGCTCGCGGGCCGCTACGGACTGACGCCGATCCCGTACCTCGAAGCGATGGTGCGCGGGATCCCGATCGTCGTGCCGGCCGGTGACGACGGCGCCTACGGTTTCAAGGAAGACGGGATCGAGCGCCCGCGCGTCGCGTGGCCGTGCGTGATGCCGTACGTGATCTGCGCCGGCGGCACGCAGCTCGGCGACCGCGACGGTGTCGCCGACGAGGGACCGTGGAACGACCTCGACCACGCCGGCGGCGGCGGGATCTCGACCGAGCCGCGGCCCGCCTGGCAGAACGCGCCCGGCGATTTCCTGTTCTCGACCAGCTACGTGAAGAACCGCATCGTCCCCGACGTCTCGGCCGATGCGTCGGGTCACTTGCGCGTGTACTGGCACGGCTACGGGCTGGGCGGCGTCGGCGGCACGAGCGAGAGCGCCTCGCTGATCGGCGCCGAGCTGGCCGCGATCAACAGTCTGATCGCGCCGTCACACCGGCTGCTGACGGCCGGCGATCTGTACGTGCTGGCGCGCACGACGCCGCAAGCGTTCCGCGACGTCTCGCGCGAGAACGACCGCGGCTGGAAAGACAACAACCTGCGCCCGCTGCGCAAGCCGCTGCCGAAGAACTACCGCGGGTTTCTACCGACGCCGCCGCCGCTCGTCAAAGGCTGCGCGGAGCAGCAGCCCGACGGCTGCGCCGTGACCACCGGCTTCGACGCGGTGACCGGGATCGGTTCGCTCAAGGAGCACGCCGCGGTCGACGCGCTGCGTTGAACCCGAGCGCGGCGAAGAAGACCAGCGTCGCGAGCAGCACGATCGTCGCGCCCGACGATGCGTGCAGCTCGTACGATGCGTAAAGACCGCCGACCGTCGAGAACACGCCGAACGCGCACGAGAGCCCCATCATCGGCACGAACCGTTTCGTGAGCTGCGAAGCGGCCGCCGCCGGCGTGACGAGCAGCGCCGCGACCAGCACGATCCCGACCGCCTGCAGCGAGACGATGATCGTTACCGCGATGATCACCAGCAGCGCGTAGTCGACGAACGCGGCTCGAATCCCAGCCGCCTGCGCCACGATCGGGTCGAACGAGGTGTAGAGCAACGGCCGCCACAGCGCGGCGACGACCAGCACGACCACCAGGCCCAGGCCGACGACCGTCGCGACGTCGTACGCCGAGACGCCCAGGATGCTGCCGAACAGGAAGCTCTGCAGGTCGACGGTGGCGCGCGGCGCGCGCGACATCAGGAACACGCCGAGCGCGAACGCGCCGGTGAACAGCACGCCGATCGAGGTGTCGAGCGAGACGCGCCCGCGGCGGTGCACGAACCCGATCCCGAGCGCGGTGACGATCGTCGCGATCGCCGCGCCGGCGTAGAAGTTCGCGCCGCGCAGATACGCGATCGCGATCCCGGCGAACGAGGCGTGCGCGAGCCCGTCGCCGATGAACGAGAGCTTGCGCAGGACGACGTAGGTTCCCATCGAGGAGCACAGCGCGCCGACGACCAGCGCGATGACGAACGCGCGCTGCATGAAGTCTTCCTGAAACGGCGCCAAGATGCCGGTCATCTCAGCGGTGATGTCCGTGCGTGTGCGTGTGCTCGCGGATCCCGGCGTACGCGCCGGATTCCAGCACGGCGTCCGGCGTGCCGTCGGCGAGCACGGTGTGGTCGACGACGATCAGCCGGTCGAACCATTCCGCCGCACGGTCGAGATCGTGCGTCGTCATCAGCACCGGGAGTCCGTCGGCGACGAGCCCGCGCACGAGTTCGAGCAGCGAATCCTCGGTCGCCGCGTCGACGCCGGTCGTCGGCTCGTCGAGCAGCAGCACCAGCGGCTCCTGCGCGATCGCGCGCGCCACGAAGACGCGCTGCTGCTGGCCGCCCGAGAGCTCGCTGATGTGGCGGTTCGCGACCGCGCCGAGGTCGAGCGCTTCGATCGCGCGCGCGACCGCGCGATGATCGTGCGCGGTGAAGCGCTGGAACGGCCGGACGCGCGGATAGCGCCCCATCGTGACGACATCGCGCACGCTGACCGGGAATCGCCAGTCGACGTCCTCGACCTGCGGCACGTACCCGATCGTCCCGGGGCGCAATTCCCCCGGCGGCAGGCCTTGCACGCGCACCGTTCCCTGTGACGGCTTCACCAGCCCGGCGACCGCTTTGAGCAGCGTCGACTTCCCCGAACCGTTCGGCCCGACGATCCCGAGCGCGGTGCCGCGCGGCAGCGTGAAGTCGACGCCCTGCAGCGCCTCGACCCGGTCGTACCGCACGTGCAATCCGTGCACTTCGACCGCCGGCGTGACCGACGACGCCGCGACGGTCATCGCAGCGCGCTCACGATCGCGTCGGTGTCGGTGTCGATCATCCCGACGTAGGTGTCGACGCCGGCACCGGTGCCGAGCGAATCATCGTACAGGAACGCGACCTTCAGCCCGCCGGCGCTGGCGGCAAGCGTGCGCGCGAGCTTGTCGCTGTACTCGTGCTCGGCGAACACCGCCGGTACGTGCTCGCTGCGCGCCAGCCGGATCAGCTCGGCCAGGTGCGCGGGGTTCGGTTCGGCGCCCGCCGACGGCTCGATCGCGCCGACGATGCGCAGCCCGAAGCGCCGCGCGTAGTAGTCGAAGGCGTTGTGGAAGACGATCATCGTGCGGCGCGGCGGCGGGATCGTCGCGATCTTCGTGCGCGTGCGCCCGGTCAGCGCGACCAGCGCGCGGTCGTAGTCTGCGGCGGCCTTGCGATACGCGTCGGCATGCGCGACGTCGACGGTGAGGAGCGCGTCGCGGATCTTTGCGACGTAGCGGCGTGCGAACTCGGGGTCCATCCAGAGGTGCGGGTTGCCCTCGACGACCGGGAGCCCGTCGGTGCAGACGACGACGCGCAGCCGCGGGTTGCCGGCGTTGCGGATCGTCGGCTCGAGCCACGCTTCCATCTGCGCGCCGTTCTCGACCAGCACGTCCGCGTCGCGTAGGGTCGCTATCGTGTCCGGCGAGGGCTGGAAGTCCTCGGGTGAGACCCCGATCGGGACGAGCGAGCTGATCGACGGCCCGCTGCCCGCAGCGCCGCGCGCGAGCGAGGCGAGCGTCGAGGTCGAGGCGACGATGCGCAGCGGGCCGGCGGGACGCTCGGAGGATGCATGCGAGCATGCAACCAGCAGAAGCAACCCGAGGGCCACGACCGCCGAGCGAGGAGAGGGCATCGCGGTCTCTCTCGTCGCCGCAGCGATCTCTCCCTTTGCAGGGCGGCGCCCGACCTGCTAGAATCCCGGACGGGCCCGTGGGGGGTGTAGCTCAGCTGGTAGAGCACTTGCTTCGCATGTAAGGGGTCAGGAGTTCGAGTCTCCTCACCTCCACCACGACCGAGCCCGCTACGGCGGGCTTTTTCTTTGCATGCTTGGTGATGGGCACGACGTTGGGCACCCATTTCGGGGCCATTTGTGGGCCATTTTGCCAAACCGAGTCGATGACGTCGGACTGTTCGTTTGAAAGGCCGTCGAGAGCAGCCCTCAACTCGCGATAGGTCACGGTGCGCTCCCTTCCGGCGCGGCATCGCTTTCGACGTCGCCGGGCGGTGAAAAATCGCGGTGTGCCCCGTCGTGGAATCCCAGCGGGGCAAAATCATCCGTCTCCGGCGTGCTGTCATGCGGAAGCGGAAGCAACAACGCGTGCGAAACCTCGCTGCCTCGCACAAAGACTGAGTACAGCGTCTCTCTGTCACCTGTCTCGCGCGTAGCGCCGATATGCGTGATACTGTTCTCGTCGCGAGCAATGCGCTCCAACGCTTCTAGAAGTTGGTCATGGTCTTGCATATAGACAGCGGCTCGGCCGCTCTTGAAAACCAGGAAAAGGCGTCCGTTTCGCTTGGTACCAGGCTTCGGATTATTCATTCGTCGTTTCACTTTCGGAATGGCAAAATGCGGAGGTCGTTTGGTAGCGTCTACTCCTTAACCCATTGACGCGTAGCCATTGCGCTTCCAGCGCCGAGCCAGCCTCGTCAACCGAAGCGCCGAGGGCGTCAAGTCAGTCCGCTAGACTTCACGGTCTAAAGTCGGGAGCGTCGGCCGCGAGTTCGACCATGAGCGTAACGTACATACCGACCGCTTTCGCTGGATCGTACCTATCCTCTCCGTGTTCCGGTTCGGACAACGTCACACGTCTTGCCGTTACGCGGACGAGCCTGCGGCTGAAGCCGTTAAACTCTTTGCTCCACGTTGGCATCCCAACGTAGTCGCCGACCATTGGGACGTCACCGAGACTGTTGACGTAAAACTGAAAACTCGGATGCTCGTCCGGGCGCGAACCGTCATGCCGGTCGAGGTTGAAGTGAACGGCCGCCTTGTCGCGGTCGCTCATTTACGCGCGCTCGATCTTGACGAAGTCGGCGGTGTAGATGTCTTCGAGGAATCCGCCCTCGATGGTGTTCGGGCGCGACGGGTCGGGCATGATGTGGTAGAGCCCTTCCTCGGGCGTTACGTCGAGTCGGCCGATCACTTGCGATCCGTCCTGCAACGTGGCTCGCACCAAGACGTTTTCGTAGACCTTGATCTCTCTGTCTGTCATGTGGTATCCCATCCTTCAGCGTTCGTTCCACCCGTGGCACGGATTCGTGTTACCGCTCCGGCATAGCAGCGAAGGGTGCCAGGTGCCTGGCACAGCGGGGCTTTGCCCGAATTGACCCGCTCCGTACCCGTTTTCGGGCACGGAGCAGACAATCCGGGCAAGGGCGCCGGCGTGGTCAGACTAGACCTTGAACACCTCCAAGGGATCAGCGCGGAGCATTACCGACAGGTCAAGTCCGTGCTCAGTAGCGGCATGAATGATGCAGCAAATGTTATGGCACAGGACTTTGAAGAGAATCTCGTTGACCCGTGCGATGGGCTCCCGCGAGCGGATGTTCTCAGAGAACCTCCGCTTGAGCGCCGAAATCTCCGCTTCGATGAGTACGCGGTAGCGGTACCGCGCGCGAAAGGCCTCGCCGCCGGGTGGTGCGGCTGCACGCCTCGAAAGCGGTTCGCGGGCGGAGTTGGAGGTTGCCATGAGCTTTCGACGTGTTTTCGTATCCTACGCTCTCATTGCATTTGCGACCGCGACATTCACTGCGTCAGCGCGCGTCGCTGCCCTCGCGGATACCGAGAGTCAGTACTACGCAAACCTCGAAGCCTTCAACACCACGGCCGCATCGAGGAGTCCGAATTGCCAAACGATGATTGAGCAGGCGAACGCTATGAGCTCGAACCCTCAATTGCGTACTCCGGAGATGACTACGGTTCTCGCAATTGATTCAGCTCAATGCCTCCAAAACGTGCGTCAGGAAACACGAGACTTTCTTCCGACGAAAATCCCGAGGAACTTACTCATGGTTTCCTGTCAGCGGATTCGTGCATATCCGAAACTCGTCAAAGAGGCATCACACTACTGTGCAGTCTTGCAGTTCAAGGCTGGCACCCACCTTTATGGTTTTTAGACTAGGACGGTTGGTGATGACACGTGTCGCTCAAGCGTTCTCGTCAGTCACGTCAACGGCCATAGGCCTCGGGATGCTCATCCTTATCCTCGCTGGGCCGTACCTCGTCTACGTGGTCTTCCCGCTTCAGGCGTACCGCATCACCGAGTGGCTCGCCTTCGCGGCCTTCCTCGTGGCCCTCGTCTTCTTAATCATCGCCGTTGTTCCAACCGCGCGGCAAACGGCGGGCACCGTCCTTATAGGCGCTTCGTTTGCAATCGCGCCGCTGCTCTGGGTGTGGTCCATCCTAATTGTCGGGCAAATCTGGGGCCTCGGAACCGTGTACTTCCTGAATCTCTTCCTCGGTGTTGGCGCCGTACTCGGCGCGTTTGCGGCCAGCACGCTGACCGCGCATTGGTGGATACTCGGCCAACTGCTGCTTATCAGCGCAATCATCTTCGCCCTGCGACTCGCGGGCGTCGCCATCGCGGGCCACGCCACTTCAGCAAAAGGATAAATGCCCGATGTTCAAACGACTCTTTGGAGGTACCATCGGTCTCGATCGGCCCACTCTCGCGAAGTGGCTCGCGGGGAAAAACCCGGAACAAGTGCGGCGTTGGAACCAAGGCTTCACAGCCGCCCTGCTAGAGCAACTGGACTCTTCTCAGATAGTCGAATCAAACACAACCGAAACCGATCGAAATGGCCCAGGGGGAGAACTCATCAAGGGACGGGTTATACAACTGCTTTGCGGTGGTCCGTTGCGATTGGGATTCCCAGACAAGCAATTAACGCAAGGCCAAGCAGATGCCGCACAGCGGATCTATCAGTCAATCGCTGATAGTGGACACGGCGAACTCTTTGCCGCCGCGGGCGCCGCCGCTACATTTCATGCAATGTCAGCCTGGTATACCGAAAACTACGCCGACGCAGCAAGCATCGCAACGCACATCGTCACAAACCTCGACCCGGCGAACGGAGAGGCGTACCGCATTCGCGCATTCGCCCGAATCATGATGCAAGATTTGGAGTCCGCGCGTGACGACCTCCAGACAGGCATCCGTGTAATGCCATCTATCAGCGGCGCAAAAAGGCCGCTCGAAGCGGTGGATCGACAGTTGAACTCGAGGTAGCCTCTACCACTTCCAGCGCCCGGTCTTGCATCGCTGCACCAACCGGCTTGCGGCCCAAGTAAGAACGGCGCGCTGCGGCGACGACCGGCGCGGGTGACGGCCGGCGCGATTGCCGAACACGCAATACGCGAGCTCGCCGTCGTCTTGCGCCTTGGTCACGAGGTCAACACTGACCGCGAACTTCGCGGCGATCTTGGCGTTCGTCATGAACTCGTCGTCGACGACGGAGAGAGGTCAATTCGCGGCAATCATGCAGAGAATTGCCGCCTTGCGATCGCCCCCGATGGCAACGGCAACATGAGCACACCGGCGACTGTGCGCGCCGGAAAAACGGCGCGCGAGGTGCGTCCTTATGACCATGCAGCAAGGCTTTTTGCTGCCCAGCAGGCCGATGCGCGCCTCACCTCGTGCCGAACCGACGGCCCGGCTTGCCGAGGCCGCCGAAAACTGCTGGAATCATCCGGCTTCGACTCGAAATAGGATGGTCATATGGGGAATCCCGGGTTAATATGGTTACTAGACTGCAGTTGCATAGCGGCCAAGGGAGCCGAGCCCTGAAAATCCTCTTTGCCACGGAGGACCTCGACGATAGCAAACGCCTCGCGCAGACGCTGCGAGAATGCGGGTGCTTCGTCGACGTCATTGACCTGGCTCACGTAGCTGACCGGCTGAGGACAAATTTGGATACATCGGCATTGTTCGATGTCATCGTTCTGGATCCGGTTACGCAGACGCACGTACGTGACGATCGGTATATAGTCGCAGACTTTAGGGCGCACGCAGCGGAAGCAGGGGATGCTATTCGCAAGCTGCCATCGTGGTGCGTCATGGCTGACGGTCGACGGTGGAATGAGACTCCCCTAGTGCGGCTGATGCGTCCCGCGCCCAAGCCGGAGCGAGACGGCTATGATGACCAGATGCTCGCAAATAATATCGTCTCGACACCCATCGTACCTATTTTCGACGAGATTGCAGCTACGCTTATAGCTGCTGTTGCGGCATACCAGCGCCGACTACTTGATCAATTCGACAATGCAGGACTGCTGATTATCGAAGACCACGGCCGATTTCGCGTACGCACGGCGCTCGTCTCGCGACGTAACAGTGATGGTCCTTTGTACTACGGACTTGCCGCCCAACGTCGCGCCAGCCATTGGTACACAGTCGCGCGCGATGCCTTCGGGGTGCAGTATGAGGTGGACCAGTTCGAGGAATTAATTAACAGAGATGAGGTCAAAGAGCTCGATATACAAAGGTTTCTCGAGGAACATCCGCATTTTCTAACAATGCTTTTCTGGGGACAGGCGATCCCGCAGCTCCGATTGCCTCGCGAATATCGTGGCCCCTACATTCCCGATTTCATTCTAGCTCCGATCCTGGCGGAGCGGCGAATTAGAGACTCGGATTGGCATATATTAGAGCTCAAGGGTCCAAAACAGAGGCTGCTTGGCAAGGAGTATGAGGGACGGCGGCGCCTGTCGGGGGAGGTCCACAGGGCGATTGACCAACTGCGAAAGTATCGCGATTATCTTAGCGATCCCGCGCATTCTAGGCACATCGAGCGGATCTTAGGCCGTACGATTCGTCGACCACGGCTCGCAGTCTTGATTGGTCGCCGTCCGAAAGACCTGGACGTGGAAGACGTCAAAGCCGAGCAAGAAAGAGTAGGCGTGCGCATTGTGACATACGACGAGATTCTCGATCGTCAACGAGCACAATATCGGCTGGTAATGCGGTGACATTCAAGTATGGCGCGCTGTCGGCAGTCTGGTCTGTATCGGCTTTTTCCGTTTTAGTCAAATTGCGCGGCGCTTCCCGCCAGCACGTTCGCTTGCCCGTAGAACAACCTCGAAAAGGTCCTGAATCCAGGGGTCAGTACAGAATCGTCGGCGCGGCGTGTGTTGCGTGACTTACGCCGCAACCGGGGCATAGTCGCTCAGTCATCATCCGCGACCGAACGCGTGCGCGGAATCACGTAGTCGACATCGATGCCCGATCCCTTACAGCAATGTGGATTGCGTAGTAACCGTGCTCCTTCGCCTCAAGGTCCTTCACTGGGGACAAGCCTTGCGCATCACAGGATTGTTCGATTAAATCCGCGAGCGCGAGAGCGCCATCAAGGTATTTCGTAACAAAAATCTGTACGGACAACGGCCGCGAGAGCGCGAGCCGAGGTCCAACACTTTGCGTCGTCGCTTGAAACGGAACGCTCGGAGCGCCGTAAAGCAAAAGGCGACGACCTTAAGGGCAAGATCTTCGTGGGAGGCGTCTCAGCCGTTATCAGTTCCATTGTGACGGCGATCGTGACGCGCGGCGGCGACATCGTCGCGTGGATCGCGGCGCATCTGAAGCGCTAGACCGCGCGACCCAGGAAGCGCGTACGCCCCCGCCTGGAAGTTGAGTCAGAGCTACGGTTCGCGAGGGCAACTATGCAGCCATCCTGGCAGGCGCCCGGGATCCTGATGAGCCCCGTCCAGCCTTCACCTTGGGTGGCAACTTGAAGTCGCCGTTAGCGCTCGGGCCAGATTCAGCCCGCCGACAGTTATCGAGCCCTCAGCCCCAGAAGCTCACATCTCTATGAGCGATCGGAGATCCGAAGAAAAGCACTTCGTCGAAGTCGACCTTTCGCAGGATGATCCACGTCAGGGTGAGTTTGGAACGCTGGGGCCGCTATCAAACGATGACTATGACTTGGCGCCCGCCGCGAGGATCTATCAACTTGACTCCCGCACGGTGAGCCACAGCGACTATATAGAGGCGGCTGCGACGAACGTCATCAACCAGGAAATCGACTCGGCCTTTAATCGGGGCGAAATTGCGACCGTTGAAGACGTGCTTTCAGCCTTTAAGCACAACCTGCAAGATGCCGCGCGTGATCGACTCGACGTCGCCACTGACAGTCCTGCTAAGGACGCCGTCGAGGCGATGAGCGCTGCCATCAGCCTCGCCCTCAATGAGCAAGTCATGGCGCGACAGCCTGGCGCTGGTCGCCACCGTGATGGCGTCGAGGTCAAGAAAGTAACAACGTTCCGAATGGAACCGCGGATTAGGCTCGCGCTTAAGCAGCTTGGTCTTGGTCCCCAGATAATCGCCGACGGCTTTACCGACCTCGTAGAGCGCCACAATCGCGACGACGAGGACGCTATCGTGATCCTGCAAATTCTCGCGTGCCTGTTCTCGTCAGCGGAAGGCGGTCGTCCGATCGCGGCTCGTCTCGCGCCGGAATCAATTCGGCGCTGGCAACAAGAACAGCTCAAGCGGATCCTTGCCCGCAGCGACGGCTCTAAGCGCGACGACTGAACGGACGAAACAGGACGGCCGGACGGTGGGCTTACTTGCATAAGCAGCACGGCTACCGAGGGGCGGTTTCTCTGCCCACCGCTCAGCCTGAAGGAGGGCTACCCGGCGGCCTAGGTCCGGCGACCTGTGCTGGGGTCAGCGCCTTCTTCAGTGGGCGGGGCATGGTTTTAGGACACCGGGGCGCGGATCGAAGCCCGAATCGAGGCGTGGGCAACGAGCCGGAACGATGTGGCCGCCCGACGACGGATCTTGACCGAGGGGGGGCCTTCTGGTACAACGGGCGTAGGGGTCTATCTCGATTTCGTAATACGAAATTAGCCGCTGGGGCGGCGTTCGAGGAGATCCACTGCACGAAGATCACCTGAGCGGGCCGCTAACTTAGCGGCCCTTGTGCTTGGAGTCGCACGCACTTGCCCCCGAGGCTGGTGCGCGGTAAGCCGCGTTCGTACGAAATGCGGCTTTTTTGTTTTGGGCCGAATTCGTCGCCGCCGGCGTCGGATGACAACCAATTGCGCTCCAGCCTTGGTGATCGTATATCTACGAGGGACCCATGGCGAGTAAGAAACACGAGCGGGCCATCTTTGAGCAATTGGAGCTCATGGGGTTGCGCACACCGCCCAGGGCGTCTAATCGGGACACGCGTTACGTCGGTCCCGTGTTGCCACGAACGCCACCACCCGATCCAGGCGGAGCATGCGCATGCCAATGCGTGCGCGAACGTCTCTTCATCGTCGTCGCGGCCCTGTGCGTGACCCTGGGCGCTCCGGTGCTGGTCATAGTCGCGGAGTGCGTGCACGTCGGCGTCAGGCCCATCCTCGACGTCTTCGGTTTGGCGCTCGCGACAGTTGTGCCGATCCTCGCAATCAGCGCCGCCTACTATTTCCGTCAAAGCGAACGATAAGCGCGCTCAGCCCTCAGAGCCTGGACTGACCCGCCGCGAATCGCGATGTGGCCATAACGAGCGCTAGAGGCGCTCTGCCTCCATCGGGCTGCGGTGATCCGGCGCATCAATACAAGTGCCGCGATCGCTCAAAGATTCCGATTCGCTCGGTCCGTGCGCCTATGAACGTCGGCGGCTAATAAGTCCCCATCGTCACGACAACCATGTTGAGCGCTTATACTTTGCAGAACAAAGCTACTTGAGAACTGGACCTTTCTGCCCGCTGCCTTCCCGTTGCCACCGCGGGGTGTCGTCTCGCTCGCGGGGAAGGGTCGCGTCTCATGACGTCCTCGATGATCGTCGAGCAGCTGAAGCGGCCGTACCTCGTTCGGGCCGCGGCCGATGGCTACGACGTCCTCATTCCGGCGCCAGTGCGCCGGCAATCCCAGGTCCGCGGGGGCCTTCAGGCGCGCCCCATCGCACGGCTGCGCACCGACGCAGAGCACGCGTACTACGGGACCGGTTGGTCTCGCCGCGCTGAAGGTGCTTATCCGCCGCAGTGGGTCGAAGAGTGGGATCCGGTCGAGAACATCGTCCACGATGTGCAGACCGCTGCAGACGCGATCCGGCAGCACCTGGAGGGCGCGCCGACGCCGCTGATCACGTATCTTCCGAACGCAATCGCAATCTCGGGATTCCTGCGGGAACACTCCTCGGCCGAGCGCATGATCGTTGCGGTGGACGCCGCCGGAGACCTCGGGTCGGTGATCCTCGTGGAAACCGGGCCACTCGAGACGAAGGCTCAGAAGGCCGCGCACGGAGGCGCGCAGCCGTTCGGCGCGATGACGGTCCCCGAGGCTCGCAAGATCGTCGCGGACGAGACCGCTCAAATGCTGACGCGTAACGCGCCCTTGATGGCGGTGTTCCCCGTGGTGCGTGAACCGCTGCAGGCGCAACTCGCCGTCGCTTTGGCCTCGCGGTCAGTACCCGTCGTCGTCAACGCCGAACGCGACCAGCTCGCTGCGCTCCTCGCGGATCCAAACGAGCTCTCGCGCTTCGACACATAGCCGATGCTGAGATGAGAATTGCATGCTTGGGGTGGGGCTCGCTCATCTGGGATCCCCGCGCACTCCATCTCTTAGAAACCGCTACGCCATGGCACACTGATGGACCCGAGCTACCTGTCGAGTTTGGCCGCGTCTCGCGTGACGGTCGACTCACCCTGGTCCTTGTTCCGGGCAACGGCGAAGCCACGCCGCTTCACATCCTATGGGCCGAAATGTGCTGCCGCGACGTGGAGCACGCTCGTATGAATTTAGCGGCGCGCGAATGTGTCGAGCGCAATATCGTAGGGTCAATCGCGGTGTGGCCGACCGACGGAAAGTCGGTTCACCATTATGCGGTCGTCGATCGATGGGCTAAGAATAAGGGGATTGATTTCGTAGTGTGGACGGCACTGAGGCCCCGCTTCGAAGACCGGTTCGGGCGCATGCCCTCCGAGGCTGAAACTCTGGATTACCTCCGCATGCTTCCAGCGGCAGGACGCGCCGCTGCCGAGGAGTACATTCGGCGGGCGCCGCCGCAGGTCAAGACTTCATATCGTTTAGGGATTGAGAAGGCCCTCGGGTGGACGTACGACGGTTCCAAAACCGATTCGCGGATTAAGCTGCCTCCCACATAGATCCTACGCTACAGGACGCACGGTCTTCCCGGGCGGTAAGCGTGACCGCGCCTTGTCTGCGAGGGGCTCAACTTCAGCCGTATCAGCTTGCGTGCAAATCGGTCAGCGACCCGACAATCCGGTCAGGCAGTTTCAAACCGGGCAAAGCACCACAGCGGGTTCAGCCTAAGGTTACTTCTTCGGGCTTGAATCCTTCCGTGGGGCCATTTCGGGGCCATTTGTGCGGACAAGGGCGGCCAGAGGCGAACATTGGCGAACAGCGCCTCGCGACCGGAAACCCCCATGGTTACTGCGATTTCCGCTTATGACGCGGTTTCTTCGTCGGAGCCGGTTTCTCGCTGCGCCTAGTTCGCATGTAAGGGGTCAGGAGTTCGAGTCTCCTCACCTCAACCACGACCAATAGCCCGCCTCCCGTTTGGGAGCGCGGGCTTTTTCTGGACGTGCGATCCGGCTGACAGGCGCGTTCGACCGCGTATTTCCGCGCGCTCGCGGAATGTCGCCGTGATCGCACCAGATACTCCTTGGACGAAGCACCGCGACCGACCTTACGTTGCGAGTTTGTCGTGGAGGCTGGCAGTAAACGCTTCTTGGTCCTCAGCGTAGTGGGCGCGTCGATGGCACCCAGCACAAAGGCCGACGAGATTACGAACGACATCAAGGCCACCATGTGAAAGCCACGAAACGTGATGCGCTTCAAGATACGGATGTCCGTCCCGGGTCTTCCAGGACGTCATTGTGTCGCAGTGGAGACAGCGGTAGCCTTGACGCTCTTGAACCTCCCGTGCTTTCGCACGATCACGGCGATACTCCATGCGCAATGCCGTGCGGCGCTGAGGCGGTAGCTCACCTGCGACCTGGTCGAAGTCATGGTCAAACTCCTCATCGTTTAGGACGAGAGCGCGTTCGAGTTTCGAGCTCTGGCCCAGGCTGAGTTGGAAGTTTGTTCCCATTGCCGGCCCGCTGCCGCCCTTTCCTCGAATGATCGTCAAACTTCGTACCGCTTCGGGGAAGTCGTCTTTCGCGAGCGGGGAAGGCTGCAACTCATCATAGAGGACGTCGACAACGAATTCGAATGTCTTATCGCTAAGGTGTTCATGACTTTGCGCGGGACGCGGCGCCTCCTTCGCACGTGCGGTCGCTACGATAGCTGCCTGCTTGCCAAAGCGATAAATAAATACCCGATCGCCAGTCGAGACGTCGTGCTTAACTCGGGTCCAACCCCACCAATCCGAAGTTGGAAGCAACCCGGATTTCACTTTTGACTCGAACCCCGGCGCCCTGTCGGGACTATACGCGAAGAGCCATGCTGCTGCGGATCTCGAGTTAGCCGCACTGTACGTCCCAATCTGCGTCACGGTCGACTCCTCCATTGAAGAATTGGGATTAACCGACGTTGCTCGCGCGCCGCGCGTGCAGCGCCACGCGTAACCACAACAACAAACCGACCGGTGGGACGAGGCCGAAGCCGAGGAGCATGAGCGGAAGGAGGAGGTCGCGGGTGTAGGCTTCGTCGCCGCGTAGGGTGACTTCGATCGTCTTGCCGACCTGGCTCTGGTCGGCGTCGTTGATCGTGCCGACGATCACGTGTCCGCCCTCGAGCAGCGAGCCGCCGACGATCCAGGAGCCGGTGCAGTGCGTGCTCTGGTATTTGCCTGAGCCCGTCGTGACGCAATCGTCGACCGTCGCCATCGCGCGCGGGCCGGTTTGGCGCTGCACGAGGAGGAAGACGCCGGCCCAGATCATCGCCACCGCTGCGATGGCCGCGACGATCAGCGCGAAGATCATCAAGCCCTTCGACGGCTTCCGTCCCCGCCGGATGATGATCACGGCGTGTGGACCGGGTCAGAACCCATCACGCGCGACCTTGGCGTAGGAGCCGTCGTCGCTGACCACGACGCACGGGTCTGCTCCCAGACGGCGGGGTTCGGCGCCGTCAGCCATGGCTTCGCGGCGGCGGCAGCGTCGTCGAGTCGTTGTGCGAGCGTGCCTTTCACCATCATGTAGCTGATGTCGTCCGGTTCGGCGGCGCGGAAGCCCTCGTTCAAGTCGACGTACATCTTCTGCGCGACGGCGAAGATCTTGCGCTGCAACTCGTCGCCCGCGAGCGCCGCCCACGCATCGGGAAGGCGAAAGTAGAACGTGCTGTGATGATCGCCGGACTGGACGTGCATTTCCAGGTCGTTCTGCCAGGCCATCAGCGTGTCCGTAACCGCGACCGTGCAATACTGCGCCATGGACGGCTGTTATGCGCGGGCACGCCTCATACCCTATCGGCTGGGCAGGAGCCCACGATTCGCGACGGTACGTGAGCGTGATGCCCGACATGCGCTGGCAGCCCCTCATCCGCGGCCTGGTCTATCCGATTCAGTTCGACCAGGACCCGGTCGAGGGTATCGACCGCGTCCTCGAGATGGTCGTTCGCAGGCGCGCGATGAACGCGACGCCGGAAGACTATGCGGAGGCCGTCGACAAGGCGCTGCAGAGCGACGAACAGCTCGCGCTCCTGATCCCGCAGCCGCACTCCGAAGCGGTGATCCGCGCGTTTCTCACCGCGCTTCGGCCGCATCTGCCGGCGTTGCCCGCGGGCGATTCGTCTCGTCCGGGGGAGGTCTAATCCGCCGCTACGAAAGCCGGGCCGTACTGTGGCTGTGAAACCGAGCTTTCGAGACCGGCTCGCACCCGACGGCGCGAAGCGGCTTCTCGCCTTCGACGGCGGCGGGATCCGCGGCCTGATATCACTCGAAGTCGCCGCCCGCCTCGAGAGCGTGCTGCGCGAGAAGCTCGACGCGGGTCCCGACTTCGTGCTGGCCGACTACTTCGACTACATCGCCGGCACGAGCACCGGCGCGATCATCGCGACGTGCCTTTCGCTGGGATACACGGTCGACCAGGTCCGAAACTTCTACCTCGAGGGCGCGAAGGCGATGTTCCGGCGCGCATCGTTCTTCAAGCAGTTCTACTACCGCAACGTCGGCACCAACTTGACGACGCGTCTGCAGGAGCTGCTGCGCGACGAGCATGGGGATCTGCTCAAGCTCGGCGACGACGCGCTGCGCACGCTGCTGCTCGTGATCATGAAGAACGCCACCACGAACTCGCCGTGGCCGATCTCGAACAATCCGGCGGCGATGTACAACGACCGCTTGCAGCCCGGCTGCAACCTCGACCTGCCGCTGTGGAAGCTCGTGCGCGCGAGCACCGCCGCGCCGACGTTCTTTCCGCCCGAAGACGTCACCGTCGGCGGCGAGCGTTTCGTGTTCGTCGACGGTGCGGTCAGCGTCTACAACAACCCGGCGTTTCTGCTGTTCCTGATGGCGACGCTGCCGCAATACCGGCTGGGCTGGGCGACCGGCGAAGACAAGATGCTCCTGATCTCGATCGGGACCGGCGCGATCAGCGGCGCGACGCCGAGCCTGCGAGCCTCACAGATGAACCTGCTCTACAACGCGCGCACCGTGCCGCTGGCGCTGCTCGACGCGGCGCAGAGCGAGCAGGACGTGCTGTGCCGCATCTTCGGTCGGTGCCGGCACGGCGAACCGATCGACACCGAGATCGGCGATTTCATCGACAGCGACGAAAGCTACGCGACCAGCGGCGGCGGACCGTTCGGTCCGAAGAAGTTCACCTACATGCGCTACAACCCGAACGTCGGGCCCGAAGGTCTGGCCGAGTTGGGGTTGCCCGAGGTCAGTTCGGCGCACGTGCAGGAGATGGATTCCCCCGACCATCTCGCCGAGCTCGCGGCGGTCGGCACCGCGTACGCGCGCAAGATCGACCTCTCGCAGTTCGGCGCGTTCCCGGTCGGGACGACGCGTGGTCGCTAGCCTGGCCGGCCGCCGGATCGACGCGGCCGACGCGGACCCGCTCCGCTTCCCCGAAACAAAAGAAGACGTCGTCGCACGCCGCATCGCGACGATGCTGACCGCGTGCAACGCGACCTCGCTCGTCTGCGCGGCGGCGTGCGGCGCCGATCTGCTCGCGCTCGAAGCGGCGCAGCGCGAGGGCGTGGAAGCACACATCGTGCTGCCGTTCGAGACCGCCGAGTTCCGGCGCAGCTCGGTCGTCGACCGCGGCGAGGCGTGGGGCGCCTCGTTCGACCGGCTCGTCGGTGCGGCCAGCGCGCGCGGCGCCGTGCGAATCCTCGGCCTGGACGCGCACGATCCGCACGCCTACGAGAAGACGAACGAAGCGATCCTCGACGAGGCGCTGGCGCTCGCCGGCAACGACCCGAAAGGCGTCGTCGCGCTCGCGGTGTGGGACGGGGAGATCCCGGGCCGCACCGACTACACGGCCGACTTCATCGACGCCGCGCGCACGCGCGGCATCACCGTGCAGTCGATCCCGATCCTGTTCTAACCTAGCCGCGCGCGCCCGTCACGGCGCCGCCCCGAGCGACCGCAGCGCGGCGCCGGCGGCGACGCGCTGGAAGTACTCGGGACAGTCGTGCGCCGCCAGACGGTAGCGCGGGAGCGCATCGGCCTGCGCGCCGGTCAGCAGCGCGTACTCGGCGGTGTAGAAGTTCGCCTCGCACGTGTGCGCGCGCGCCTTCGCCGGATCGGGATCGCGCGCCGCGGCGAGCGCAGCGGCCGGCGTACCCTGCCCGAGGAACAGCCGCACGATGGGCGCCGGCCAGGCGGTCATGTCGAAGTTCGCGGCCGCCGCGGATAGCCGGCTCGGCGCGTGCGCGCGGCGATCGGCCGCTTCGAGCAGCAGCGATGCGTACGGGTCCTTCGGCGTGAGCGCGACGGCCTTCGCGAAATCGGCCTGCGCCTGATCGATCGGTCCGCCGTACAGATTCGCCACGCCGCGCAATATGTACGGGAGCGACTGCTGCGGAGCGGCGGCGGCCGACGCGGAGAAGCTCGCCACCGCCCGGTCGCGATCGCCCGCGCCGAAGTAGTCGACGCCGAGGCTGGCATGCAGGTACGTCAGCGTGGGATTCGCGCGCAGCGCCTGCTCGTAGTCCGCGATCGCGCGATCGTGCTGGCCGCGCGCGTCTTCGATGAAGCCGCGGCCTCCAAGCGCGAAGGCCGCCTTCGGATCGAGGCGGATCGCTTCGTCGTAGTCGGCCAGCGCGCGATCGGGGTCGTTCTTGAACCCGTACGCGATCCCGCGGTCGCCACGGTAGTGCGCGCTCGCGGGGTCGAGGCGGATCGCGGCGCTGAACTCGACGATCGCGCGGTCGTAATCGCCCGCGGTCTGGTACACGTAGCCGCGCTGCTCGTACGCGACGGCGTACGCCGGGTCGATCCGGATCGCCGCATCGAGATCAGCGAGCGCGCGGGCGCGGTCGCCGGCGCGCCAGTAAGCGATCCCGCGCCCCAGCAGTGCGGGCTTTGTAGCCGGATCCAGCGCGAGCGCCCGGTCGAAGTCCTCGATCGCGCGCGCGAACTCGCCCTTGAAGCGGAAGGCGTTACCCCGATTGGTGTAGGCGGCGACGGACTTCGGATCGATGCGAATCGCGGCGCTCTCGTCGGCGATCTCTTTGTCGTAGTCGCGTTTCATCTCGAACGCCAGCCCGCGGTTGTTGTAGGCGTTGCCGTAGTTCGGTTTGAGCCGGATCGCCGTGTCGTAGTCGGCGATCGAGCGGTCGTACTCCCCCATCAGCCGCAGCCGGTTGGCGCGGTTGTAGTAGCCGACCGCGTTGGCGGGATCGAGGGCGATCACCCGGTCGAAGTCGGCCAGGGCGTGCGCGTAGTCGTGCTTATTGTCGTAGGAGACGCCGCGGTTGTTGTACGCGTTGGTGTGCCCGGGTACGAGCCGGATCGCCTCGGTGTAGTCGACGATCGCGCGGTCCTCGTCGCCGCTGTCGCTGTAGGCCAGCCCGCGGTTGTAGTAGGCCGACGAGTACGCAGGGTCGAGCCGGATCGCCTCGGTGTACTCGGCGATCGCGCGCGGGTAGTCGCGCTTGGTCTGGAGGCTGTTGCCGCGGTCGTAGTGCGCGATCGGGCTGGTCGGGTCGAGCCGCAGCGATTGATCGTAGTCGGCGATCGCACGGTCCTGGTCGCCCATCTGGTCGTACGTGGCGCCGCGGTTCGTGTACGCGTACGCGTACGCCGGGTTGAGCCGGATCGCTTCGTCGTAGTCGGCGATCGCGGCCGCGTAGTCCCCCTTGTTCCAGCGTGCGTTCCCGCGGTTGTAGAACGGGATCGCATCGCGCGGCTCGAGCTTGATCGACGCCGTGAACTCCTCGATCGCGCGGTCGTAGGCGCCCTGCGCGTGGTCGATCGTCCCGACGTTGTTGTACTCGGCGGCGATGCGCTCGGGGTCGCCGCTCTTGAGCGCGAGGCCGAGCTTCGCATCGTAGGCCGCGCGCGCCGACGACGCCGTGTCGAAGTGCTGCACGTACTCGGGGACGTCGAGCCGGAACGAGGCGCTCTGCGTCCCCGTCGCCGCGATCACGTCGATCGCGCGGACCGCCGACGGCGCGGCGGCCGAGGGTGCGGCGCCCGCAGAGGCTTTCGTCGTGCGCCCCCGACCCGTGCCGCTCTTCGTGCCCCCGAGTTGCAGGCGCGCCGCGTAGGCGACGTCGATCGTGCCGCGCCGGCACGCGAAGGTCACCCGTTTGCCGGCCGTGTCGAACGAGAACACCGTCCCGCGAGCCGACGCCGTGAACGTGCTGCCGTACTTGACCTGAAAGAAGTCGAGCGCGCCGTGCACGACCGAGAACAGCGCGCTCCCGTGCGCGACGCTCGAACGCTCGCCGGCGCCGGTCGAGATCAGCGTGAAGCTGGTGTCGGGACGGAGCGTCGTCGTGCTCTTCGCGCCGGTCGACGCGATCACCACGGTCACGCGCGGCGGTACCTCGATCCGCGCCCCGTCCGGGAGCGCCTGGTGCAGCGCCAGCGGCTGCGGGCTCCCGTTCGGCAGCGTCACCGTCGCGCGCGCCGTCGCGCCCGGCAGCGTCCGAATCTCCGTTACCACGTGCCCCCGCGCGGCAGCCGCGGCCGGCGCCGGTGCCAGGGCGAGCAAAACCGCCGCCATTCCGATAATCATCTGCGCCCATCCTATCATGCCGGGCCCGCCGGTGTTTCGAGCGGCGGCGGCTTCGTCTCCAGGCTCGCGAGGATCTCGGCGACGATCTCCGCGACCAGCCCGGGATGCTCGTCGATGCTGGCCGCCTGAATGTCGTCGACGGTCGCCAGAATCACCGGCTTGCCGCGCATGACCGGCAGCACGCAGCGCGACCCCTCGCCCGCCGTGATCCACTTGCGGTGCGCGCGTTTGATTTCGAACCGGCAATACGGGCGCTCGAAATACGTCTTCGAGTAGACCGGAACGACGAACCGGCTGCCGTCGATCGCCAGGCTGATCTTGTCCTGCCAGCCCGCGCCGACACGGATCGACGACGTGTCGAAGAAGATCTCGAGCTTGCGGCCGTCGGCGGTGCGCGCATCCTTGAGCGGGACGAACACGTTTTCGTACACCCAGGTGAACTCGTCGTGCGCGTACGAGACGAACACGTCGTAGTCGTTCGACTCCTCGGGCGGCGCGTCGATCGTGCGCGACTGTTCGAGCAGAATTTCGCGGCCGCGCTCGCCGCACAGGCCGGCCGCGCAGAACACCGAGAGCGCGACCAGGCTCACCTGCGGCTGAATCTGCTTCGCGAAGAGCATCCAGCCTTCGAACGCGCCGAACAGCGCGAGCGCGAGCGCCGCCGCCGCGCCCGCCGCGATCCACGGCAGATACGCGCGCAGCGCCTGCAGCCGCAGGCGGCGCAAGCCTTGGAACACCGCGACGAACGCGATCAGCGTCACCGCCGCGAACCCGGCGACCAGCAGCGCGAGCATCTCGTTAGCGGGGAGCGGCTGGAAATACCCCGCGTCGCTGTCCTTGCGTTCGAGCAGATCGCTCAGCGCCCAGGCCAGCAGCTCGGGATTGCTGCGCGGCGCGGCGCCCTTGGAGAGCGGGCCCAGATCTTTCTCCAGCGTCGCGACGATCACGTACTTTCCGCCGAAGTCGGCGCCGGCCGGAAACGGCTGCTTCACCGTCGCGCGCTGGACGCTGCGCGCGAAATCGGGCTGCGCGCCGAGCCGGACCGTCTCCATCGTCTGCGTCGCGCGCGCTTCGTCACACGCCGCGCGCCGTTCGCCCGCGACGTCCTTCACGACGCGGTACGGCAGCGCCCACAGATCCTGCGTGCCGGTCACCGCGCCGGCGGCGTCGGTCTGCGGCAAACGGTAACAGCGCTGGTAGAACACGCCGTCAGCCGCGGCGAGCTGCAGGATCGTGTGACCCGCCGCGAGGTGATCGTACACGTTGTCGCGGTCGAGCATGCTCAGGAACGCCGCGTCGATCTGGCCGCCGCTCTGCGTGCCGACCGGATTCTCCGTCGCGTAGACGGCGATGCGCGGGGTCGCCGTCGCGGCCGCGTCGAGGCTTTTGGTGAGCGCAGCGGTCGCCGCGTCGGGGCGGCACGTCCGCGTGTCGCCCGAGGCGCACGCCGACTCGAAATACAGGTCGAGCATGATCGCGGCCGGCCGCTGGCCGCGCGTGCGCATCCCGTCGATGAGCTGTGCGATCGTCTGCCGGTCGCGCGACGGCGCGCGCTGATCGTAGTCGGCGAGGTCGACCACCGCAACGTTGGTCGCGAACGCCGGCGCGCGCAGGTTGCTCAGGTACTGGAAGACCGACCAGTCCCACTCGTGCCACACCGGGCTGAACAAGAACGTCGCAGCGCCGATCAGCGCGAGGTACGCGACGGCGAGCACGGCCGTCGGCCGCAGCCAGGTGGGGCCACTCATCCGGCGGTCAAGCTATGCACGGCGGCTTCGAGGTTCTTGGCGTCGACCGACGCCGGCGCGCTCGCCTGCAGCAGCGCGAGATTGTTCGCGGTCGTCTGCAGCATCCAGCTCTGCGCCCGCGCGAGCGAGCGCATGCGGCTCAGCGCGCGCGTCGCCATCGGCCAGTCGTTGCCCAGCACCGCCAGCTCGAACGCGCTCGCGACGACCCAGTAGTCGGTCGAGGCGATCCCGCCGAGCCGGCCGACCGCGAAGACGACGGCGGGGAGCGTGCGCTGCAGCTCGGCCAGCGCGTCCGCACCGCCGTCGATCGTGAGCAGCGTGCAGAGGTTGACGCCCGGATAGTGCTCGCGCGGGTCGGCCAGAAACCCGCGCCGGTACCACTCGATCGCCTGCTGCAGGTCGCCGGCGGCGAGAAACGGATCGGCGGCGCGCGCCGCGACGAAGCGGTCCTTGAAGATGCGCGCCATCAAGCCGGCGGTCTCCGGCGAGGGGCCCTCCACCGCGACCAGCGCTTCGAGCACGGCGATCGCGCGGTCGCGGTCGGTTCCCGCGTTGCGGCGGTTGAGCGCGAACGCGTGCAACTGGTTCACGGTCGCGTTCCCGCGGCGCAGCGCCTCCGGCACGCGTTCCGCGAGCGCGATCAGCTCGTCGAACGCACCGGCGTCGCGGTAGGCGGTCAGCACGTCGACCGCCGGCTCCAGATCTTCCGCGCCGATCGTGCCAAGATCGCGGTCGACCACGCCGATCCCCTCGATCCGGTCCGCGCCGGCGAGCAGGCGCGCGGCGTCCAGCCGCTCGCGAATCAGCCGCAACTCGTTCGTGCGGTCGCGGAACGTCGACTGGTAGCCTTTCGGCAGCGCGATCCCCGGAAAGCCGGGGATCAACTGGAAGAGCGGGCTATCGGCGGCGGCGGCGTTCGCGAGCGCGTCGCCGACGCGCACGACGAGCGCCTGCGTGAACGCGGCGGCGGTCTCGTCAGTGAGCGCGCCGTCGATCAGCCGGTACTGGATCGCACGCAGCATCGCGATGTCGAACGGTAGCCCGCCGTCCTTTCCGCTGGTGATGATCGTCGTGCCGGGCCGTGCGGCGTGCCGCACGCCGAGCTCGTAGAAGACGTTCGGGTTGTCGATCGTCACGTCGACGACCGCGACCTCCGCCAGCAGCAGCCGCTCGAACATCGAGAGGTGGATCACGCCGCCGGAGCGCTCTTCGTCGGCGCGGATCTCGTCCACGTCGAACCGCGCGAGCGCCGGTTTGATCGCGCGTTCGTAGATCGCGTCGAAGTCGATCGTCGCCGTGCGCGTCGCGTCGGGTTTGCTGCCGAACGGCATCGCGACGAAGACCAGCGGGCGTTGGCTCATGCGGGCGTCCTCAGCGGCCGACCACGCGCAGCGGCCGGTCGCGCCGCGCGAGCAGCCATTCGGCCTGCTCGACGAGCGCTTCGCGCCCGACCTCGTGCACGACCTGACTCCGCCCGGCGGTCGCGCCGCCGCCGAGACGATGCAGTTGGTGCAGCGCGCGGTCGAAGACGCCGAACATGCGGTCGTAGCGCTTGGCGTTCGCCGAATACCCGCGCTTGTCGGCGTAGCTGCCGAGCAGCGCCGCGGCCGCGCCGATCAACGCCGCGATCGAGGCCGCCCAGTGCTTGGTGCTGAGCGCCATGTCGCCGGCGAGCGACCGGAACGGCGGCAGCAGCAAGAACCCGACCAGGAAGACCGCACCCAGCCCGGTCCATTGCGAGATCTTGCCGACGCGGCCGTAGACCCGCGCGCGGCGCTGATCGCGCACCGCCGCCCGATGATAGTACCGCCACTGCTGGCGGACCCAATCGAGCGCGAGGCGTTCGTCGGTCGCCTGCGGCACCAGCGAATCGACGAACGCCGCCGAACGCAGCGCCATCCGGATCCACTGCAGCTCGCTCTGCTGCATGCGCATGTAGTACGGATCGACGAACTCGTTCGCGGCGCCGGCCGCGTTCCAGGCGACCTGCACGCGCAGTCCTTCGCTGACGGCGCGATAGTCTTGGTAGCGGTTCTCCAGGTCGGCGCTGCGCGCGATGCGGTAGGCGATGAAGGCGGCGGCAAGCGTCGCGATCTTCACCGGTTCCGGTCCGAGCTTGTCGCCGAATCCCAGTTGCGCGGCGACCGCGAGCAAGCTGATGCCGTACAGAATCCGCAATTGATAGAGCGCGCGCCGCTGCAGCCGGTTCGCGGTGCGGTCCGTCCGGGCCATCAGACCCGGCAAGCCGGGCGCATCGGCCGCGGCGCCGGTCGCCGCCAGGTCTCGATTGAACCGGTCGAAGCGCACGATCGCCGCGTCGAACGTCTTCTGCGCGGAGCGGTCGCCGGTGAACCGGCGCGGGTACCGGCGCCGAACCGAGAAGGCGTCTTCCGGTCGCGCGGCCGACGCGCGCGGCGTGACGATCTGGAAGATCGGCATCGGATCGGGTTCGTGGCGGGCGACGCCGTTCGCTTGGAACTGCGCCGGCGCGATGCCCGTCTCGCGAAAACGAACAACGCTGGCGGTCGCACCCGGCGCGCGCGGCGTCGTACCGTCCCAGAACGCGACGAGAATGTGGCTGTGAAACGCGACGTACCACCCGGTCGCTGATTCGACGTCCGCGGCGCCGTCGTGCGCGGCGACGGCGACATGCGCGCAGCGCGCGAGCACGGCGCGAAAGCGTTCGGCGTCCGGCGGTGTGAGCTCGCGCTCGCACGTCTCCGGCGGTGCTGCGATGCAACCGACGACGGCGAACCCCGCCTCGAGCGCGACCTCCGCCGAGAGCAGTCCGGCACCATGCCGGAGGACCGCCAGCACGAGCAGTTGCGTGTGCGGTGCGCTCGCCGCGATCTCGCTCAGCAGCGCTCGCAGCGCATCGCGAAGGGCCGGTTCGTCGGCCGGAACGAGATCGCGATGTCCGGTGATTCCGACGATGAGCGCCACGCGGTCGGAAGACGGCGCCGGCGGTTCCACCATGCGTTATACGCAGACGCTGCCGGACGCTCCTCTGCTCGCCGCGCCGCTAAACTGTGCGGCGATCACACCGAGCGCATGAAACGTTTCCCGCCGCTCCCCACCGGACAAGGGAATTGCATGCTACTCGACTACCGCTTCGACGACCTCGATCTCCGCGAAGAACCTGCGCGCTTCGAGAGTGATCCCGATGCGGTGTACTCGGTCACCACGAACCCACGCTCCGACGTGTGCAGCGTTTCGTGCTTGACCTGCTTCGGCGCGAGCGAATAACGCCGCTCAGCTGCTGACGAGCACGACGGTCCGGGCGATCCGCGCTGCGGCATAGTCCGCGTGCGCGAGGTCGCTTGGATTGGTGCGCCGGCGAACGATAGGCACGGAACCGTTCAGTCCCCGGGGCCCCTGACCGTTAGACCCCCCTAGAAATGGGGGAGTATGGCTAGGACCACCTCGGGCTCCGACACGGATGTCGCCGGCAGCCCAGCGCCTTCAAGGATGAAGCGAATGCCGAAGACGGTCTTCGACCTGACACGTCCCCTGCCGCCTTTCGAGCGGCCCCCGAACCCGGATGACGGTTCGAAGCGGACGTTCGCGATCAAAGCCCTCATGACGATCGTCGCCGCCGGCGTAGTCGCCGGTTGCGCGGCCGGGGGCTCGGGCTCCTTGACCCCCTCCCACGGCGCCGGACTCCGGCAGGCCTCCAACATCTCGCGCGCGCTTCCGGCGGCCTCGCCGACGCCCGTGCCGGCCGACCAAGCGTCGTGTTCGGGCGGCGGCGGAGCGCAAGCCGATTGCCAAGTCAAGAAGAAGAGCGGTTCGGCCTCGAACGCGCCGACCGGCGGCCTCGCGCCGGCGGACCTGCGGAGCGCGTACGGCCTCACGGCGGCTGCCGGCGGGGGTTCCGCGCCGACGGGTCCGCTCGTCGCCGTCGTCGCCGCGTACGATGACGCTACGGCCGAGTCCGACCTCGGCACGTACCGCAGGCAGTTCGGGCTCGCGCCGTGCACCAGCGCCAATCATTGCTTCACGAAGGTTCAGATGAAGCCGACGCCCGGCGCGCCGCCGCCGGCCCCGAAGCCGAAGGGCAACAGTCCGGATGCGACGTCGTGGGCCGACGAGATCGCGCTCGATCTCGCGATGGTCTCCGCCTCGTGCCCGAGTTGCCGGATTCTGCTCGTCGAAGCGCTCGGCCAGGACCTCGACAGCCTCGCCGACGCCGTGAACACCGCAGCCTCCTCCAATCCGGTCGCGATCAGCAACAGCTGGGGCGTCACCGAAGGCGGCGGCAACATACCGAACATCGATCTCGACGCGCAGGCCGCGTTCAACCATCCCGGGATCGCGATCATCGCGAGCGCCGGCGATCTGGGCGCGGGACAAGTCGAGTTCCCCGCATCGTCGCCGTTCGTGACGGCGGTCGGCGGCACGACGCTGCAAGCGGACGCGACGACGGCGCGCGGCTGGACCGAAACGGTCTGGCAAGGCTCGGGCAACGGCTGCAGCGCCATGGTCGGGATCCCGTCATGGCAGACGGCGGCCGGCGCGTGCTCGGGCCGTTCGATCCCCGACGTCTCGATGCTCGCCGATTCGACCCTTGGGGTCGCGGTCTACAGCTCGGCGGAGAAGGGCTGGGTCGTCCTCGGCGGCACCAGCATCGGCGCCCCGTTCGTCGCGGGGCTCTACGGAGCCGCGAACGACTACGGCGCGGCGACGGCCGGCGCGCCGAATCTCTACGCGAACCTCACGAACCTCAACGCCGTCCAGGGCACGAACGGGAGTCCGAACGGGTTGACCGGCTTCTGATGTGAGCGACCTCGCTTCCGGCGCCCGACGCGTCGTCGCCGACCCGCATACGAGGACGTTCTCTCGAGAGCGCCTCTATGCGCGTCTCGACGCGCTGCTCGAGGCGCCGGTCGCACTGGTTGTCGCCGACGAGGGGCTCGGCAAGAGCACGCTCGTGCGCGACTACCTGGAGCGCAGGGCGATCGCGCACCTGCGCTTCACCGCGTCTGTGCGGCATGCGACTCCCGGCGAACTCTTGCGCACGCTCGGCGCCGCGTTCGCCGCCGTGAGCCCCGCGGCGGCGCGTTCGGCGGTGCCCGTTTCGCGCGCGCTCGAACGGAGCGAGGGAGATGCCGGCGCGAGCGCGTGGGCGCACGAACATCTGGCGAACGTCTCGACGACGATCGTGCTCGACGAGCTGCATCACCTCGCCGCCGAACCGCGCAGCATCGCGCTGCTCCGCGCGCTGATCGAAGCGACGCAGCCGCGCATCCGCTGGATCCTCGCGGTGCGCGACGTGACCGTGCTCCCCGTTCCGCGCTGGCTCGCATCCGGAATCTGCCGGCTGCCGATCGAGTCGGACGAGCTGCGCGTTCAGCCGGACGAGCTTCGAGCCGCCTTCGCGCGAGCGGGCGTACCGATCGCGCCGGCGGCGGCGGCGGAGCTGTGCGAGCGCAGCGCGGGCTGGCCGCTCGGCCTGTGCGTCGCGCTCAGCACCGGCCGCGCGGAGATCGCGGCCAGCCGCGAGCTCGTGTACGACGATCTGGTCGATGCGGCGCTGCGTCCTCTCTCCGACGATCAGCGCGACCGCATCTTCGAGAGCGCGGCGATCGGCCGGTTCGACGACAACGTCACCGCGGCACTCGAATGCGGTCCCCAGCTCAGCGTGCTGCTCTCGGGCTCCGAGCTGGTCCACGAGCTCGAGCGCGGAACCCGCGCGTTTTACGAACCGTGCCGGAGCCGGCTCGCGGCGCGCCTCCAAGCGTTGCCGGCGATGCGCCGTACCGCGATCTTCGATCGCGCGGCCGCCGCGCTCGAGCACGTCGGCCGGTGGGACGAAGCGCTGGCGCTGCGCGTGCGCGCGGGTGACGGCGACCGGGTCGCCGCCGCACTCGACCGTCGCGGCTTCCAGGCACTCGACCGCGGCGAAGTGCAGGCGATCGCCGCGGCGCTCGCAGCGCTGGACGAGCCGACGCTGCTGCGGCACCCGGTCGCGCTCGCGCTCAAAGCCGCGCTCGCATCGCTCGACGAGAGCTTCGACGTCTCCGAAGCCTGGTTCCGGATGGCGATCGAGACGGCGCGCGATCACGAGCGCCGCGACATCGTCATCCGCTACGGCATGGACCTCGTGCGGCGCGGGCGCGACGACGTCGTCGATCTGCTCGAAGCGGAGACGGCCCGCGACGAGACCCGAGCGAACGCCGATGCCGACGCCGCGCTGTGGGCGCTGCTCGGAACCGCATACGTCCAGGCGCACCGTCAGTCGAACGCGTGCGACGCGGCACGGCGCGCGCTCGTCCTCCTGCCCGGCGTCGGGGACGATGCGCTGCGAGCGCGCGTCCTTCACCAAGCCTCCTACGTGGCGCTCAACGACGGCGACCACGAAGCCGCGAAGCAGCTCGCCCAGCGCGCGCTGGTGCGCGCCGACGCCGCGTTTCAGTACGATCTCGCGGCACGCGCGCTGAGCGTGCTCTTCAACGTCGCGATGCTCCACGACGACGACATCGCGACCGCGCGCGACACGCTGCTACGGCTCGAAGACGCCGGGCGCAAGGCGGGCAATGACGGGCTGCGGCTGTATGCGATCCTCAACGCGTACGCGCTCGAGGTCGACGCCGGCGACGTCGCCGCGCTCGACCGTCTGAACCGCGAGCTCGGCGAGATGCAAGTGCTGCTGACCCCGATGGTCAGCGAGGCGCTGCTGCCGGCCCAGGCGCTGCGCGCGGCATGGAGCGGCCGCTTCGAACACGCCTACGATTTGCTGGCGCCCGGCGCCGAGAAGCTCTTCGACGACGATCGCACCGCCTATCGCTGGGCCGAAGTCGCCGCCTACGCCGCCGCTGCCGGAAAGCCGGCCGCAGCGAGGGAGGCGATCCGCGGCTGCCGGGCGAGCCTGCAGCGGCTCGCCGCCGATCAGCCGCTCGCGGTGCGCAGCTTGGCCTACGTCGCGCTCGCCGAAGCGCTGCTCGGCGAAACGCGCGCGGCAGCAGCCACGATCGCCGAAGCGCGCCGCGCGGCGGCGAACACGCACGGCCGCATCCGCACGCTGGTCGAGACGATCGCCGCCTTCGTGCGCTGCCGCCGCACCGGAACGTCCGGCATCCTCATCCTCGCCGAGATGCTCGACGAGCTCGAACGGCTCGCGCTGGGCGGCGTCGCGCGCTTCATCGGACGACTGCCGACCTCGGCGATCGAAACGCGCCGGCGCTACGCGGAGGCCGGGTGAACGGCGCGCGGGTCGCGGCCGTGCTGCACGACCGGGCGCCGCACATCGTGCGGACCGCGCTCGACCGGCTGGGGCCCGGCGATCGCACCGTTGCGGCGAAGATCGTCGCGCTGCGTTTCGTCGAACGCTGCGCCGACGCGAGCGCCGCCGGCGACTGGCGAGTCGCCACCGACTGGGTCGAGACGGCGTGCGCGCGCTACGCCGGAATCCTCGCACCCGACGACGTGATCGGCGCCGCGCTCGAGGGCGTCGGGCGAGCGCTGCGCATCGCGGCCGACGGATCGGTCGTGCGCGCGTTCGAGTGCGCGCGCGCCGACGTGCAGGCCGCGCTCGCACGCCCGCGCGACGTCGCGGGGACGGCGGACCGTGAAGCCGTCGACGAAGTCGACGTCGTGATCGACGGGATGCTGACCCGGCTCGACCAAACGGACGTGCTGACCGCGGAACATTCGCGCGCCGTCGCATCGTGGTGCACGCGCTTGGCGAAACGCCTCGGCGCCTCGAAGGAAGAGGCGATCCATCTCGGCCGCGCCGGACTCATCCACGATATCGGCAAGGTGACGACACCGGCTTCGATCCTCACGGCGCCGCGTCGACTCGACGACGCGGAGATGGAGATCATGCGGGGGCACTCGGAGGCAGGCGCGCTCATCGTCCGCGAGATTCCGCTGATCGCCAACCTGACGCCGGCGGTCAGGAGCCATCACGAGCGATTCGACGGTACCGGGTATCCCGAGCGGCTGATGTACGAGTCGATCCCGCGTGAGGCGCGGATCGTCGCGGTCGCCGATGCGTTCAACGCGATGATCGGACGGCGTCCGTACCGTCCGCCGCTCGCGCCGTCGGTGGCGCTCGAGCAGCTCGTCGGCGGGCGCGGCTCGCAGTTCGATCCCGAGATCGTCGACGCGATGATCGACGTCGTCACCAACCGGACGTAGCGAAGAACGCGCGGAGCGGCGGCGAAGGGCGCGGGATGGAAACGCCGCAGTGGAAGTTCGACGGGGTTCGCGTGATCCGCGGGTGCGATCTCGATCCCAACACGCCGCAGACCGAAGGGATGAACCGCGCCGCAGCGATCACGACCGCGAGCGCGGGCGCGCAGAAGCTCTGGGCCGGCAGCGTCGTGATCCATCCGGGGGCGCAGACCGGCGCGCACCACCACGGCGAGGTCGAGAGCGTGATCTACGTCGTCCGCGGGCGGGCGCGGATGCGCTGGGGCGCGCGGCTCGAGTTCGTCGCAGAGGCCGGCCCGGGTGATTTCATCTTCGTCCCGCCGTACGTGCCGCATCAGGAGATCAACGCGGCCGCCGAGCAGCCGCTCGAGTGTGTCCTAGTGCGCAGCGGCCAGGTCCCGGTCGTCGTGAACCTCGACATTCCGGTCGCCGCGGAGCCCGAGACGGTCCGCTGGATCGACGACATCCACCGGGAATAACCTCCCGTCAGATTTTCGTACAGACCTCGAACGGGCTCGACAAAAGGAGCAGGGTTCCCGGGCCGCGGCGTGCGAACGTGGTCCTCGATGTTCCGGATTCCATCGCCGCGTTTCTCCGCGGCGCTGTTCGCTTTATTCCTGGCCGGTTCGGCCCTCGGGCCCGCCTCGGCCGGCGACGTCGCGCTCACGGCCCCGACCGAAGCCACCTACGCGGCTGTTCTGCAGACGATCAACCCCAAGCTGCCGCTCGAAAAGGCCCGCGCCTACGCCCGCTCGGTGATGGCCGACGCGTGGCGGACGCACCTGGATCCGCGCTTCATCATGTCGATCGTCACCGTCGAGTCGCGCTGGCGCGCCAACGCGGTCTCGCGCGTCGGAGCGCGCGGTTTGGGCCAGCTGATGCCGTCGACCGCGCGCGGGCTTCACGTCAACGCCTGGAGCGCGTCGGAGAACCTGCGCGGCACCTCGTCGTACCTCAAGTCGTTGATGGATCGCTTCGCCGGCAAACCCAACGCGGTGAAGCTGGCGATCGCCGGCTACAACGCCGGGCCGAAGGCGGTCGAGCGCTATCACGGCGTCCCCCCGTACACCGAGACGCGCAACTATGTCGTCCGCGTGCTGCACGTCTGGGGCACGCTCAACACGCGCGTCGGACGCGCGTTCGCGCCGCCGCGGGAGGCGATCGTCGTGCGCCCCTCGACCCTGCCGGACATCCAGCAATGGATCGGGGACCCGGACCAGGTTTCGCCGGCAACGGCCGCCGCGGCCGACGCGGCTTCGATACCGGCTCCCGCGCCGACCGCCGCCGCGGCGCAGGCGACCGGCGAATCACTGCCCGCCGATCCGGCCAAGTAACCTCCGACCGAATCCCAGCCCCCGCCTGACGCAACCGGGCGCGACTCCGCGCCGGTCTGGTCGCGCATGAGGTCGGACGGGGTTCTCCCGGCCACGATGCGTGCCGCGGCGATCGACGCGTTCGGCGGGCCGGAGAAGCTTGCCGTCCGCGAGGTGGTGGTCCCGGCCGTCGCGGCGCACGAAGTGCTCGTCCGCGTCGACACCGCCGGCGTCGGCACCTGGGACGCGAAGGCGCGCCGCGGCGAATGGTCCGACGGACACGAGCACTTCCCGATGGTCCTCGGCGCCGACGGCTCCGGCACGATCGCGACGCTCGGCGAGGGGGTGCGCGGCCTGCAGCTCGGCGACGCCGTCTACGGGTACGCGTACGGCGACGCAAAGGGCGGCTTTTACGCCGAGTACGTCGTGTTGAGCGCCGAGCACGTCGCGCCGATGCCGCGCTCGCTGGACTTCCGCGAAGCCGGTGGGATCGGCGTCACCGGGCTGACCGCGCTGGCCGGCATCGACGACGCGCTGAACGTGCGCGACGGCGAGACGATCCTGGTGCACGGGGCGACCGGCGGCGTCGGTCCGATGGCCGTGCAGTTCGCGAAGCGGCGCGGCGCGCGCGTCCTCGCTACCGCGAACGGCGGCGAGGGGCGCGAACTGTTGCGCAGCCTCGGTGTCGACGAGGTGATCGACACGCATTACGACGACGTGCTGACGGTCGCGCGGCGCTTCGCGCCGGCCGGCGTCGATGCGCTGCTCGCGCTCGCCGGCGGCCCGGCGCTCGAACGCGCGATCGCCGCCGTCCGCGAAGGCGGCCGGATCGCGTATCCGAACGGCGTGCCGATCCCCGACGGCGTCGCGGCGCAGGCGTTCGACGGCGTTCCGAATCCCGCCGCGTTCGCGCGCTTGAACGCGCTGATCGACGCGCAGCCGATCCAGGTGCCGATCGCGGCGATCTACTCGCTCGACGACGCGGCCGAAGCGCACCGCCGGCTCGAACGCGGTCACGTCCGCGGCAAGATCGTGCTCGTCGCGGACGCGACCGAAGACGTGGTCGAAAAAGTCGCCTGAGTGCGCTCGGAGGTGTCTTCGACTTGCGCCGCCCGTCGCGCGCGTTTGTACGCGCGGCGCTCGCTCGGCTGCCTGCCGGCGAGATGCAGGCTGCTAGGGCGTCTTGTCGGGCGCCGCGGGCATCGGGGTCGCCGTGCGCGCGGCCGGCGAAGCCGGTGCGGGCGGCGCCGATCCCGGTGCGGCCGGGACGACCGACGCTCTTGGTGCCGGTGTCGACGACGGGTGCGGCAATGCGTACAGCGCGAAGACCGCCGGCCGGTTCGCGACCAGCTTCAGCGGCGTCGCGGTCCCGGAGAACAGGATGCGCTGCGGCGGCAGCGTCGGCGACGATACCGGCGCAGCGACGGCGCCGGGGCTGCCGGACGTGCCGGGCGCCGGGCTGACGGGCGCCGCGGACGCGCCGGGTTTGGCGGTCGATACGATGGTGCCGGGCGGCAGCGAGGCGGAGGCGCCGGGCTTCGGCGAGGCGCCGGGGCTCACGATCGAGGCCGGCGCGCGCGTCGGCTGCGGCGGCGGCGTCGAGACCGCGTCGAGCTCGGCGACTGCGAGCCGGTACTTGGCGTCCTTCTCGCCCGAGTTCCACAGCGCGAGCCCGAACTCGCCGTCGCGGTACTGCGAGGCGATCTCCCGCGGGATGTCGACCGCGATGCGCGGATAGGTCTCGAGCGTTGCGTCGTGGGTCGGCAGCAGCGTGATGTACGCCAGCGCGCGCGCCGGCTGCTCGCGGCTGCGCTTGCGCTTGCCCTTGCCGCTGACGAAGTTGAGGTCGGGGCCGTCCTGCGGCTTGACGATCGAGAGCGTCGCGCCGATCGAGATCGCGACCGCCGTCGGCGCCGGCAGAGGGCTCGCGTCTTTGCTCGGCGTCTTGCCTTTCGCCGCCGGAGCGAGGGTCGGCTCGGGCGCCTTCGGGAACGCGATCGAGCCGCTGTAGCCGCCGACCTCGGGGAGCGACTGGAACGAGGTCGACTCACCGTAGGTCAGGATGACGCTCGAGGAGCTGGCCGGGGTCGGTGCCGAGGAGGGGCCGCCGAAGCTCGGCGAGCCCATGGTGGTCGGCATGCCGCTTCCCGAACCGAACGAGCCGGAGCACGACGCGATCGAAGCGCCGAGAACGACGCAACCGGCTGCCGCGGTGAAAACGCGCGCGAGAATCATCACCCGTACGGTTCGCGTCCTACGCGCGCGAGTCCGCCACGTAGACCTCGGCGCCGGTTGCCAGGAATTCCGCAGACTTCTCGGCCATCCCGCGCTGGGCGTACTCGCGCACGTCCTGCGTGATCTTCATCGAGCAGAAATGCGGGCCGCACATCGAGCAGAAATGCGCGAGTTTCGCGCCGTCGGCCGGCAGCGTCTCGTCGTGGAACTTCTGCGCGGTGTCGGGATCGAGGCTGAGGTTGAACTGATCCTGCCAGCGGAACTCGAAGCGCGCCTTCGAGAGCACGTCGTCGCGATGGCGCGCGCCGGCGTGACCTTTTGCGAGATCGGCCGCGTGCGCGGCGAGCTTGTAGGTGATGACGCCGACCTTCACGTCGTCCTTGTCGGGGAGCCCCAGATGCTCTTTCGGCGTCACGTAGCACAGCATCGCGGTCCCCATCCAGCCGATCATCGCCGCGCCGATCCCGCTGGTGATGTGATCGTAGCCCGGCGCGATGTCGGTGACGAGCGGGCCCAGCGTATAGAACGGCGCCTCGTGACAGACCGCGAGCTGGCGGTCCATGTTCTCCTTGATCAGGTGCATCGGCACGTGGCCGGGTCCCTCGATCATCACCTGCACGTCGTGCTTCCACGCGATCTGCGTGAGCTCGCCGAGCGTGTCGAGCTCGCCGAATTGCGCTTCGTCGTTGGCGTCGGCCGTGCAGCCCGGCCGCAGGCCGTCGCCGAGCGAGAACGTCACGTCGTACGCCTTCATGATCTCGCAGATCTCTTCGAAGTGCGTGTAGAGGAAGTTCTCCTGGTGGTGCGCGAGGCACCATTTGGCGAGAATCGAGCCGCCGCGCGAGACGATCCCGGTGATGCGGTTCGCGGTCAGCGGGACGTAGCGCAGCAGCACGCCGGCGTGGATGGTGAAGTAGTCGACGCCCTGCTCCGCCTGCTCGATGAGCGTGTCGCGGTACATCTCCCAGGTCAGCTCTTCGGCTTTGCCGTTGACCTTCTCGAGCGCCTGATAGATCGGAACCGTGCCGATCGGGACCGGCGCGTTGCGGATGATCCACTCGCGCGTTTCGTGAATGTTTTTCCCGGTCGAAAGGTCCATCACGGTGTCGGCGCCCCAGCGCGCGGCCCACACCATCTTCTCGACCTCTTCCTCGATCGACGAGCCGATCGCGGAGTTGCCGATGTTGGCGTTGATCTTGACCAGGAAGTTGCGCCCGATGATCGTCGGTTCGAGCTCGAGGTGGTTGACGTTCGCCGGGATGACGGCGCGACCGCGCGCGACCTCGTCGCGCACGAACTCGGGCGCGACACCCTCGCGGATCGCGATGAACTCCATCTCCGGCGTGATCTCGCCGCGCCGCGCGTAGTGCATCTGCGAGACGTTGCCGCCTTTGCGCGCGCGCCGGATCGGGCGCGGCGCAGCGAACCGGATCGCGTCGAGCTCCGGCATCGCATCGCGACCGAGCCGGTAGACCGAGGACGCTTTCGCCAGCACCTCGGTGTCGTCGCGGCGCGCGATCCACGGTTCGCGGATCAGCCCGATCCCGGCGCGCACGTCGATGCCGATGTCGGGATCGGTGAACGGGCCGGACGTGTCGCCGACCGTGTGGATCGTGCCGTCGCTGAGCTGGATCGCGCGGAACGGGACGCGGATCGTCGGATCGCTGCCCTCGGCGTAGACTTTTGTCGACGCCGGGAACGGATCGCGCGAAAGAGCCTCGTTGCTCGGCGGTAGCATGGTGGCCATCGAGATGCACTCCTCTTCGCCGGTATGACCCGGATCAGGTGGTAACGGTCGACGGTCTGCCACCGTCCTCTCAGCCCGGCTCTCTCGGGCTCCCGTAGCGTACGACGACGGTAGGCCGAAGGGGCGCCCGTGTCAAGGACGCTCCCGGCGGCGGCGTGAACGCGCCGCGCATGAACCCCCAGCGCGGCGCGGTCGCCTTGGTCGCGCTGGCACAGCTGGCGATCGGCGCGGCGGCGATCTTCGCGCGCTTCGCGCTGGTGACCGGCGGCCCGCTCGGCGTCTCGTGGGCACGGATGGCGATCGCGGCGCTCGTGATGCTGGTGATCTCCGGCCGCCGGCGCGCGTTCCGCCTGATCGACCTGCGCAGCGAGCGCAGCCTAGTCGTCGCCGGAGCGCTGCTGGCGCTGCACTTCGCGGCCTGGATCGCGTCGCTGAAGTTCGCCTCGGTCGCGATCTCGACGCTGCTCGTCTGCTCGACCCCCGTCTGGACCGAGGCGTACGCCGTGATCCGGCGCAAGCGCGTCGATGCGTATGCGGCGCTGAGCATCGCCGGCGCGCTCGCCGGCGTCGCGATCGTCGTCGGCGCACCCGATCGCGCCAACACGCCGCTGGGGATCGCGCTCGCGCTGATCGGTTCGGTCGCGATCGCCGCGTACCTGATCATCGTGCGCGGCGTCGACGAACGCTACGATACGCTGGCAATCACGACGCGCACGTACGCGTACGCGGCGCTCGCGCTCGGCTTCGCGATGTCGTGGAGCGGGCCGGCGGGAGCACTCCCGTCGGACTGGCGCGGCTGGGCCGGGATCGTCGCGATGGCGCTCGTCTCGCAACTGTTCGGCCACACCGCGATCAACGCGGCTGTCCGCGTGCTGAGCGCGACGCTCGTCTCGACGTTCACGCTGCTCGAACCCGTCATGGCGGGGTTACTCGCCGCGCTGATCTTCCACGAACGCCTCGGCCCGGCGACCGCGATCGGCGCGATCGTCATCCTCGCCGCGATCGCCGTCGCCCTCCGCGGCGAAGCCCGCGCCGCCGCAAACTGAGGTATTGACGCAGCGCCGATGAGCACGGACGATCGAGCGATGGCTGCACCGCTCGAATTCGACCTGGTACCGACCGCGATCGATCGCGCGGTGGAGATCGTCCCGCCGCGCTGGATCGACGACGACGAGCTCATCGAGCTCGAACAGCGTTACGCGTACCGGTTGCTGCTCATTGAGCGCTTCGCCGACGGGACGCTGCTCGTTACGCCGCCGGCCGGCTGGAGGAGCAGCAGTGGAAACGTGGACCTCATGCTGCAGCTCGGAAACTGGGCGCGTACAGGCAATCACGGCTTTGTAATGGGCGGCACCGGCGGAGTGCGGTTGCCGGACGGCGCCGTGTTCGCGCCCGACGCGACGTACATCTCGAACGAACGGTGGTCGGCGGCCGACAAGACCCGCACGTTCGCCGAAGCCGTCCCCGATGCCGTGTTCGAGGTGCTCTCGCGGTCGGATCGCCTTCGCACGACGATGAAGAAGGTCGACGCATACCTGCGCAACGGCGTGCGGCTCGTCGTCCTCATCGACCCGAAGCGGCGGAAGGTCTACATCGGCCGCGAGGGCCACGCCGAACCGCGTGACCTCGGCGACGTCGAGCGGTTCGATTGCGGCCCGGTCATGCCGGGGTTCGTGCTCGACGTCGCCGCGATCGTGACCGCGGGGCTCCCTCGTTAGGTCACCTCACCTCTGTGTGAGAAGGAGGACCGCGCCATTCGTCCGGGGCGCACAGGAAACCCGGCATCGGTGCGGCGAGAGACGCGCATGGACCGCAATCCGGAGCGCGCCCGCATCGAAGCTGCCGCGCGTCGCGCGCAGCACTGGCCGCGCTGGGGCCCGTACCTCAGCGACCGGCAGTGGGGGACGGTTCGCGAGGACTACAGCGCCGACGGCAACGCGTGGGACTACTTTCCGTTCGAGATGGCGCGCGTGCGCGCGTACCGCTGGGGCGAAGACGGGATCCTCGGGATCTGCGACAACCACCAGCGCCTGTGCTTCGCGCCGGCGTTCTGGAACGAGCGCGACGAGATCATCAAAGAGCGGCTGTACGGACTGGGCGGACATCAGGGCAACCACGGCGAGGACGTCAAGGAGTACTGGTGGTACCTCGACGCCGTTCCGTCGAACGCGTACCTCAAGGCGCTCTACCGCTACCCGCAGCGCGCGTTTCCGTACGCGCAACTGCGCGAGGAGAACGCGCGGCGCGGGCGCGATGCGCGCGAGTACGAGCTGATCGACACGGGGATCTTCGCCGACGACGCGTATTTCGACATCACGGTCGAGTACGCGAAGCGCGACGTCGACGACGTCCTGGTGCGCATCACCGCGACGAATCAGGGGCACGAGAGCGCACCGCTGCACCTGCTGCCGCAACTGTGGTTCCGCAACGAGTGGTCGTGGAAGGCCGGCGTCCCCCGTCCGGTCCTTCGGCTCGCTTCCGGCAGGCAAGGTGAAGAGGTCATCGTCGCAGAGCACGCGACGCTCGGCACGCGCTGGATCTTCAGCGACGGCGGCGAAACCGAGCGCCTCTTCACCGAGAACGACACCGACTTCGAGCGTGCGTTCAACGTCCCGTCGCCCTCGCCGTACGTGAAGAGCGGGATCGACCGCGCGGTGCGCGGCGAAGACCGCGGCGGGATCAACCCCGCGCACACTGGCTCGAAGGCCGCGCTGCACTACCGTTGGCTGATCGAGCCGGGCGCCTCGCACACCGTGCGCCTGCGGATCAGCGACGACCCGGACGCCGGCGGGATCGACGCCGAGTTCGACGCGACCTTCGATGAGCGCGAGCGCGAGGCCGACCGCTTCTACGCGCTCCTTGCGCGCGCGCCGCTCGACCTCGAGTCGGCGCAGATCCAGCGCCGCGCCTTCGCCGGGATGATCTGGTCGAAGCAGTTCTACAACTACGTCGTGCGTGACTGGCTGCGCGGCGACCCGCTGATGCCGCCGCCGCCGGAAGCGCGCAAGCACGGCCGCAACGCCGGCTGGCCGCACGTCTACAACGACGACGTGCTCTCGATGCCGGACACCTGGGAATATCCGTGGTACGCCGCCTGGGACCTCGCCTTCCACGTCGTCACGCTCGCGATGATCGAGCCGGACTTCGCGAAGCGGCAGCTCACGCAGCTGACCCGCGAGTGGTACATGCACCCGAACGGCCAGCTGCCGGCGTACGAGTGGGCGTTCGACGACGTCAACCCGCCGGTCCACGCGTGGGCGGCGCTGCGGCTCTACAAGATCGAAGCGATGCGCAACGGCGGCGCGGGCGACTACCGCTTCCTGGAGCGCGTCTTCCAGAAGCTGCTGATGAACTTCACCTGGTGGGTCAACCGCAAGGACGTCGCCGGGCGCAACGTCTTCCAGGGCGGATTCCTCGGGCTCGACAACATCGGGCCGTTCGACCGCGGCAAGAGCCTGCCGGAGGGCGCCTATCTCGCGCAGAGCGACGGGACGTCGTGGATGGCGGTCTACGCGCTGAACATGCTCGCGATCGCGGTCGAGCTCGCCAAGGTCGAGAGCAGCTACGAAGACATCGCCTCGAAGTTCTTCGAACACTTCCTGATCATCGCCGACGCGATGAACTCGCAGGACGACGACGAGCGCGGCCTGTGGGACGGGGAGGACGAATTCTACTACGACCAGCTCGACCTGCCGGGCGGCGAGCGCGTCCCGCTGCGCGTGCGCAGCGTGGTCGGGATCGTGCCGCTGTTCGCGGTCGAGACGATCTCGGCCGCGACGCTCGACCATCTGCCGCACCTCAAGAAGCGGGTCGAGTGGTTTCTCGCGAACCGGCCGGAGCTGGCGGCGAACGTCGCCGAGCTCGATGCGGGCGGCGTGAACGAGCGCCGTCTGCTGGCGATCTGCAGCCCCGAGCGGCTGCGCTGCATCCTGCGGCGCGTGTTGGACGAGAGCGAGTTTCTCTCGGCGCACGGCGTGCGGATGCTCTCGCGCTACCACCTCGAGCATCCGTTCGTGCTGCAGCTCGGCGGCGAAGAGTTTCGCTGCGACTACGAACCGGCGGAGTCGACCAGCGGGCTCTTCGGCGGCAACTCGAACTGGCGCGGCCCGATCTGGTTCCCGCTGAACTTCCTGCTGATCGAGTCGCTGCAGAAGTTCCACCACTACCTCGGCGAGGAGTACACGATCGAGTTTCCGACCGGCTCGGGCCGGATGCTCACACTGTGGGAGATCTCGCTCGAGCTCTCCCGCCGGCTCGTCGACATCTTCCGCCGCGACGCGAACGGCCGGCGCCCGTTCCTCGGCAACAACGCGCTCCTCCAGAACGACCCGCGCTGGCGCGATCACATTCTGCTGCACGAGTACTTCAACGGCGACACCGGCGAAGGACTCGGAGCATCCCACCAAACCGGCTGGACCGGCCTGGTCGCGAAGCTGATCGATCAGCTCGCCACGTACCGCAAACCGCCTGGTCCTGTAGCCGCCGGGCGGTAGGCGGGCGACGTTCGCGGGGTAGGAACCGGGAAGTGATCGACGTGTCGATATCCGCGGACCGCCTCGAGGCGCTCGAGCAGGGCCGTGAGGCCGATCCGTTCGCGGTCCTGGGGCCGCACCCGCTCGGTACCGGCACGGTCGTGCGCGCGTTCCTGCCCGGGGCGCTTGCCCTCGCCGTGGTCGACGAGGACGGCCGCGAGCTGGCCGAAGGCGAACCGGTCGGAACGGCGGGCGTCTTCGAAGCCCTCGTCGTCGCGATGCCGCGCCGGTATCGCCTGCGCGTGCAGTATCCGCTCGGACCGGTCACGCTCGACGACCCGTACCGCTTCGGGCCGATCCTCGGCGAGCTCGACAGCTGGCTCTTCGCCCAGGGCAATCATCTCGATCTCTACCGGGTGCTCGGCGCGCACCCCGACACGATCGACGACGTGCACGGCACCCGTTTCGCGGTGTGGGCGCCGAACGCGTCGCGCGTCAGCGTGGTCGGCGACTGGAACCACTGGGACGGCCGCATGCACCCGATGCGCCTGCGCCGCGAAGCCGGCATCTGGGAGATCTTCCTGCCCGCGGTCGCGCCCGGCGCGCGCTACAAATACGAGCTGCTCGGGCCTGACGGCACGCTGCTGCCGCTGCGCGCCGATCCGTTCGCGTTTCGCAGCGAGAAGCGCCCCGGCAACGCGTCGGTCGTCGCCGCACCGCCGGCGCATCTCTGGACCGACGACGAGTGGCTCGCGGTGCGCGCCGCGAAGCAGCGCCGCGACGCGCCGATCCAGATCTACGAGGTCCACCTCGGATCGTGGCGCCGGGTGCCGGAGCACGGCGACCGTTTCCTGACCTATCGCGAGCTCGCCGAACAGCTCGTCCCGTACGTCGCAGAGCTCGGCTTCACGCACATCGAGCTGCTGCCCACGACCGAGCATCCGTTCGACCTGAGCTGGGGCTATCAGACGACGGGCTGGTTCGCGCCGACCAGCCGCTTCGGCGAGCCCGACGATTTCCGCGCGTTCGTCGACGCCGCGCACCAGGCGGGGATCGCGGTGATCCTCGATTGGATCCCCGGCCACTTTCCGACCGACGCGCACGCGCTCGGCACGTTCGACGGTACGCCGCTCTACGAACACGCCGATCCGCGCGAAGGCTTTCACCGCGAGTGGGGGACGTACGTCTTCAACCTCGGGCGCAACGAGGTCGCGAACTTCCTCATCGCTTCGGCGCTGTACTGGCTGCGCGAGTTCCATCTCGACGGGCTGCGCGTCGACGCGGTGGCCTCGATCCTCTACCGCGACTACTCGCGCAAAGACGGCGAATGGATTCCGAACCGCTCCGGCGGGCGTGAGAACGTCGAAGCGGTCGCGTTCCTGCAGCGTCTGAACGCGACGCTCTACGGCCAGGTGCCGGGGATCGCGACGTTCGCCGAGGAGTCGACCGCCTGGCCCGGCGTCACCGCGCCGACCGACGTCGGCGGCCTCGGGTTCGGCTACAAATGGAACATGGGCTGGATGCACGACACGCTGCGCTTCCTCCAACGCGATCCGCTCTTTCGCGGCCATCATCTGGACGAGATCTCGTTCGGCCTCGTGTACGCGTTCAGCGAGAACTTCGTGCTGCCGCTCTCGCACGACGAGGTCGTCCACGGAAAGCGCTCGCTGCTGGGCCGCATGCCGGGCGGCGAAGACCGGCAGTTCGCCAACCTGCGCCTGCTGTACGCGCTGATGTGGGCGCATCCCGGCAAGAAGTTGCTCTTCGCCGGCGGAGAGTTCGCGCAGCGCGGTGAGTGGCGGGCCGAAGCGTCGCTCGACTGGCACCTGGCGCAGTACGGCCCGCACGCCGGCGTGCAGCGGCTGGTCCGCGACCTGAACCGCATCGGGCGCGAGCGCGGCGCCCTGCACGAGCGGGACTGCGAGCCGGAAGGCTTCGAGTGGATCGGCTACGACGACCGCCGCAACGCGGTGATCGCGTTCATCCGCTGGGATGCCGAGCGCGACGGGCACGTCGTCTGCGTCTGCAACTTCAGCGGCACGCGCCACGACGAGTATACGATCGGCGTGCCGCGGCGCGCCGCGTACACCGAGCTCCTCAACACCGACGCTCGCGCGTACGGCGGCGCCGACCTGGGTAACGGCGGCTCGGTGACCGCCCTCGACCGCCCGGCGCACGGGCGTCCCTACTCCCTTTCGCTCACCCTCCCGCCGCTCACCGCGATCTGGCTCGCTCCGTGACGGAGTCACCCTCCAGGTGATCGCGGCGCGCCCGCGCGTCGAAGCGGGATTGCCGTACCCGCTCGGTGCGACCTGGGACGGCGCGGGCGTGAACTTCGCGCTCTTCAGCGCCAACGCGGAACGCGTCGAGCTGTGCGTGTTCGATGCGCGCGGGCGGCGCGAGATCTCGCGCGTCGTGCTCCCCGAGTACACCGACGAAGTGTGGCACGGCTACCTGCCGGATGCGCGGCCGGGGACGCTCTACGGCTACCGGGTCTACGGACCGTACGATCCGGCGCGCGGCCACCGCTTCAACCACCACAAGCTGCTGCTCGACCCCTACGCGAAGGCGCTGGCGGGGAACCTGCGCTGGACCGACGCGCACTACGGCTACCGCATCGGGTCGCATCGCGAAGATCTCTCGTTCGACCGCCGCGACAACGCGGGCGCGATGCCGAAGTGCGTCGTGATCGAAGAGGCGTTCACGTGGGGTGAGGAGCACCGCCCGGGCGTCCCCTGGACCGAGACCGTCTTCTACGAGTTGCACGTCAAAGGGTTCACCGAACAGCACCCGGCGGTGCAGCCCGCGCTGCGCGGGACGTTCGCCGGCCTGGCCTCGCCGGCGGTGATCGCGTACCTGCACGACCTCGCCGTGACGACGCTCGAACTGCTCCCCGTCCATGCGTTCGTCGACGACCGCCGGCTGGTCGAGCAGAAGCTGCGCAACTACTGGGGCTACAACACGATCGGCTTTTTCGCGCCCGAGCCGCGCTATCTGCAGTCGGACACGAACGAGTTCAAGACGATGGTGAAGCACCTGCACGAGGCGGGGATCGAAGTCGTGCTTGACGTGGTGTACAACCACACCGCCGAGGGGAATCATCTCGGTCCCACCCTCTCGTTCAAAGGGATCGACAACGCCTCGTACTACCGCCTTGCCGCCGACCCGCGCTTCTACGACGACGTCTCGGGGACGGGGAACAGCCTCGACCTGCGCCATCCGCGCGTGCTCCAGATGGTGACCGACTCGCTGCGCTACTGGGTCGACGAGATGCACGTCGACGGCTTCCGCTTCGATCTCGCCCCGGCGCTGGCGCGCGAAAACCACGGCTTCGCGCGCGACGCGGCGTTCTTCAAGGCGCTGGCGCAAGACCCAATCCTTTCGCGCGTCAAGCTGATCGCGGAGCCATGGGACGTCGGCCACGGCGGCTACCAGCTCGGCAGCTTCCCGCCGGGCTGGTCGGAGTGGAACGGCAAGTACCGCGACACCGTCCGGCGCTTCTGGCGGGGCGAGGGCAACGTGCTGCCCGAGCTCGCTTCGCGTCTCGCCGGCTCCTCGGATCTGTTCGAGCACCAAGGCCGCCGCCCGCGCGCGAGCGTCAACGTCGTCACCGTGCACGACGGCTTCACCCTGAACGATCTCGTCTCGTACGACCACAAGCACAACGAGGCGAACCACGAGGGCAATCGCGACGGAACCGACGACAATCTGAGCTGGAACTGCGGGGTCGAAGGCCCGACCACGGACCCCGAGCTCGTGAACCTGCGCGAACGCCAGAAGCGCAATTTCATCGCGACGCTGCTGCTCTCGCTCGGCGTCCCGCTGCTGCTGGCCGGCGACGAGCACGGCCGCACGCAGCGCGGGAACAACAACGCGTACTGTCAGGACAACGAGATCTCGTGGGTCGACTGGAGCGGAACGAACCCCCGCGATCTCGCGCTGGGCGACTTCGTCAAGACGATGCTCCGCACGCGGAAGGCCCATCCGGCGTTCCGGCGCGACGCGTTCTTCCGCGGCGCGCCGATCGGCCCGAACGGCCGCAAGGACATCGCGTGGATGAAGCCCGACGGCTACGAGATGACGCCGGAGGACTGGAAGCACGACCGCCGCACGATCGGTTTCTTCTTCGGCGCGAGCCCGATGCTGTTCGTCGCGATGAACGCCGCGCCCGACGACGTCCCGTTCACGCTGCCGGATAACGAGCACGTCTCGTGGTCGCTGGTGCTCGACACCGGGATCGAGGGCGGCGCGCAGCGCGACGTGCCGAGCGGGGAGATCGACGTCTACTTGATGATCTCGCGCTCGCTCGCGCTCTTCGCCGGCGGCGACCGGTGAGCGCGCGCCGCGCACCGGTCGCGCGGTCGTACGTCGATGCGCTCGGGACCGTGCGCAACGCCGCGCCGGAGACGGTCGAACGCTTCGAAGCGCTGCTCGAGGACGAGCCGCGCGGATTCGTCGCGGCCGCGACGGTCCTGCGCGAGCACGAACCGCTCGCCGTCGACGTCACGCTGCCCGCGATGTCGTGGCCGGAGACGCTGCGCTGGACGCTGGAGCGCGAGGACGGCAGCTCGGAAGAGGGGACGGTCGCCCTGCGCGACGCGCAGGTCGTCTCCGCCGATCATCGGCCCGAGGCGACCTACGATACGCGGCGCATCGCGATTGCCGGACCGCAGCCGCTCGGGCTGCACGGGCTGGCGCTCATCGTCGATGCGTACGGCCGCGGCACGACGCATCTCGCGGTCGTCCCCGAGCGCGCGTTCCCGGCGCGCGGTCGCACCTGGGGGATCGCGCTCCAGCTCTACACGCTGCGCAGCCTGCGCAATCACGGTATCGGCGACTTCGCCGACCTGCGCGCGGTGTGCCGGCTGCTCGGCGAGCGCGGCGCGTCCTACGTCGGGATCAACCCGCTGCACGCGCCGTTCCGCACCGATCCGGAAGCGGCGAGCCCGTACGCCGCGTCCTCGCGCGTGTGGCTGAACTGGCTCTCGATCGCGCTCGACGACGTCCCCGAGTACGACCGTTCGCCGGCGCAGACCGCGATCTCCGACGAGGGCCGCATCGCGTCGCTCGCCGCGGTGCGTGCGGCCGCGGACGTCGAGTACACCGGCGTCGCCGCGTACAAGGATGCGGTCCTGCGCGCATGCTTCAGCGCGCTCGACGACGATCCCGTGCGGCACGCGGCGTTCGAAGCATGGTGCACGGCGCAGGGACCGCCGCTGGCCCGCTTCGCGGTGTTCGAGTCGCTGGCCGCCCGCTTCGGCCGCGAACTCGGCGACTGGCCGGCGACCTTTCGCAACCCCGCCTCGGCCGACGTCGCGCTCTTCGCCGCCGGGGAGAACGACGAGATCGCGTTCGCGATGTACCTGCAGTGGCTCGCCGCCGAACAGCTCGCCGCGGTCGCACAGGATGCGGCGCGCCACGGTGTGCGCCTGTACCGCGACCTCGCGGTCGGCGTCGATGCGAACGCGGCCGACGTGTGGGCCGACGCCGAAGGGTACGTCGCCGAGGTCTCGGTCGGCGCGCCGCCCGACATCCTCAACACGCTCGGCCAGGACTGGGGGCTGCCGCCGCTTCATCCGCACGGGCTGGCGCGCGGCGGCTACGCCGAGCTGCTCGCGATGATCCAGGCGAACTGCCGCAACGCGGGCGCACTGCGGATCGATCACGCGTTCTCGCTGGCGCGGCTGTACTGGATTCCGCGCGGCGGCGATCCGCGCAGCGGCACCTACGTCGGGTATCCGCTCGACGACCTGCGCGGGATCGTCGCGCTCGCCAGCGTCCGCGAACGCTGCGTGGTGGTCGGCGAAGACCTCGGCACGGTCCCCGACGGTTTTCGCGACCTGATGGAAGCGACCGGGATCCTCTCGTACCGCGTCCTGCTCTTCGAGCGCCGCTCGGACGGCACGTTCGCGGCGCCCGACGAGTATCCGGAGGCCGCGCTCGCGACGTCCGGGACGCACGACCTGCCGACGATCGCCGCCTGGCTGCGCGGCGAGGACGCCGACTTGCGCCATCGGCTGGGGATGCTGGAGACCGCGCTCGAGAGCGAACGCGCGGCGCGCGAGCGGGAACGCGCGCTGCTGCTCGACACGCTGGTTGCGCACGGCGACCTCGCGGCCGGCGAGCGCGACGACGACGTCGCGGTCGTCGTCGCGGCGAACCGCTATCTCGCGGCGACGCCGTGCGCGATCGTGATGGCGCAGCTCGACGACCTGCTCGAGGAACGCGCGCCGGTCAACGTCCCGGGGACCTCGACCGAGTATCCGAACTGGCGCCGGAAGCTCGCGACGAGCGTCGAAGCCCTCGCGTCCGACCCCCGCCTCATCCGCCTCTGCACCACCCTTCAGCAGCTACGTCCACGCGATGGAACGTGACATGACCGCAGAAAGCACCCAAGTTGTTCCGCGCGCCCTCGGGGAATCACGCCGCACCGACATCGCGAGCGCGCGGACGCTCGGGGGCCCCACGCGAAGCGTGGGGGGCGCGGAGCTAGGCGGAGCGCCGTTAGAATGAAAGCAGTCTTGATGGCTGGGGGCGAGGGCTCCCGACTGCGACCCTTGACCTCGCGGCGGCCGAAACCGCTTGCGCCGGTCGCCGGGAAGCCGGTGATGGAGCTGATCGTCGAGCTGCTGAAGCGGCACGGCTTCGACGAGGTCGTCGCGACGCTGCACTACCTCGCCGACGAGATCGAAGCGTACTTCGGCGACGGCGAAGCCCACGGCGTGAAGATGCACTACGTCGTCGAGGACACGCCGCTCGGGACCGCCGGCGCCGTGAAGATGGCGCACGAGCTGCTCGCCGGCGAGACGTTCGTGGTGATCAGCGGTGACGCGCTGACCGATCTCGATCTGGGCGCGGTCGTGCGGCACCATCAGGAAGCGGGGAACGACGTCACGATCGCGCTCCAGCGCGTGACGAACCCGCTCGAGTTCGGCGTCGTCGTCACCGACGAGGCGGGCCGCATCGTGCGGTTTCTGGAGAAGCCTTCGTGGGGCGAGGTCTTCTCGGACACGATCAACACCGGGATCTACGTCCTGGAGCCTGCGATCCTCGACCGCATGCAGCGCGGCAAGGTCTACGACTTCTCGAAAGATCTCTTCCCCGAGATGCTGCGCGAGGGCGCGAAGCTCGGCGGCTACGTGATCGACGCGTACTGGACCGACATCGGCAACCTCGAGCAGTACCAGGAAGCGAACTACGACGCGGTCTCCGGTCACGTGCAGATCGCGTTCCCAGGCGCCGAGATCGCGCCGGGCGTGTTCGCCGGCGAGGGGACGAAGGTGCATCCGGACGCGCGGATCGAGGGCCGGGTCGTGCTCGGCCGCGACGTGCGGATCGCGGCGGGGGCCTCGATCACCGGACCGGCCGTGCTCGGCGACCGCACGATCGTCGAACGCGACGCGGTCGTCTGCCGCAGCGTGCTGTGGGAAGACGTCTACGTCGGCGAGGAGGCCTCGCTGAGCGACTGCACGGTCGCCGACCGCAACACGGTGCAGAAGCGCGCCAGGGTCAACGAGAACAGCGTGATCGGGCGCGGCTGCACGATCGGCGCCGGCGCGACGGTGAACGCGCACCTCAAGCTGTGGCCCGACAAGTGGGTCAACGCCGGCTCGATCGTCTCGATGTCGCTGATCTACGGCCAGAAGTGGCCGGGCTCGCTGTTCGGCTCGGGCGGGATCAGCGGTCTCGCGAACCTCGAGATCACGCCGGAGTTCGCGCTCAAGCTCGGCCAGGCGTTCGGCACCTGGCTCAAGCCCGGCCAGACCGTGATGACCAGCCGTGACACCCACCCGGCTTCGCGCGTGATGAACCGGTGCACGATCTCGGGGCTGCTCTCGGTCGGCGTCAACGTGCTCGACCTGCGCTCGTACCCGCTCCCGCTGGCGCGCTACGCGGTGCGCGTCGGGAGCGACGGCGGCGTCCACGTCCGCGTCGCGACCGAAGATCCGAACGCGATCATGTTCGAGTTCTTCGACAACACCGGTATCGGGATCGACAAAGGCGCCGAACGGAAGATCGAAAACCTGTTCTTCCGCGAAGACTTTCGGCGCACGCCGATGGACGACGTCGGCCGGCTCGACTTCCCCTCGCGCGCGCTCGAACGCTACTCCGGCGCGTTCGTTCAAGCCCTGAACGCGAAGGCGCTGCACGACGCGAACTTTCGCGTCGTCATCGACTACGCGTTCGGCAACGCCTCGATCGTGCTGCCGCAGATCCTCGGCCAGCTCGGCGTCGAGCAGATCGCGCTGAATGCCTATTTCGACGCCGGCAAGGTGCGCACGTTCCGCGAGGATCGCGAACGGCATCTCCACCAACTCGCCTCGGTCGTCTCCTCGCTGGAAGCGAACATGGGCGTCCTCATCGACGCCGACGGCGAGACCCTCACCGTGGTCGACGACAGCGGCGAGATCGTCGGCCGCAACCGGCTGATGGCGCTGCTGGTGCTGATGGTCGCGCGCGCCACGCCGCACGCGCGGATCGGGATGCCGCTCACCGTCCCGAGCGTGGTCGAGCAGATCGCCGCCGACAACGGCGCCGAGATCGTGCGCACGCGCAGCGACCGGCGTTCGCTGATGGCGCTCGCCGAGCAAGAAGGCGGCAACCTCGCCTTCGCCGGGGGGATGGACTACGAGCTGATCTTTCCGGAGTTCCAGCCCGCGTTCGACAGCATCTACGCGACGGCGAAGATCATGGAGCTGCTCGCCGCCGAACACGAGCCGCTCTCGCGCCTGGTCGCGATGCTCCCCGAATGGCACGTCGCCGGCCGCTCCGTGCCGTGCCCGTGGGACCGCAAAGGGGCCGTGATGCGCTCGCTGCACGACGAGGCCGCGCACGGCAACGGCAAGGTCGAAACGCTCGACGGAATCCGCCTGCCGCGCCCCGACGGCTGGGTGCTCGTCCTCCCCGACGCGACCGAGGCCTCCGTCAACGTGTGGGCCGAAGGCCGCTCCGACGATGAAGCCGCCCACTACGCCGACGAGATCGTCGCCCGGGTGCGGGACATCGGGAGCGCGTAACCGCTCGGCGATGGTACGCTCGCTTTTTGCCCGACTCGGGGTTGCCGCCCTCGGCGGCGCGCTCCTCGCCGCCGCCGCGGTTCCTCCGGCGCCGGCGCCGCCCGCCACGCGGCCGGTGACGGAGACGCACTTCGGGGTGACGGTGAGCGACCCGTATCGGTATTTCGAGAACCCGAAGGACCCCGGGTTGGCGGCGTACTTCAAGGCGCAAAGCACGTACACGCGCACGGTGCTCGACGCGCTGCCCGGGCGCGCGGCGCTGGCGAAGCGGATCGCTGAGCTCGACAACGCGGCGGAATCGGTCGGCGCCGTCGAACCGGTCGGCGGAACGTACTTCTTCGAGAAGCGGCCCGCGGGTGCGAACACGACGCGGCTCTACGCGCGCGCGATCGCCGGCGGATCGGAACGGCTGGTATTCGATCCCGATCGCTTCGCGCGCTCGGCGAAAGAGCATTACTCGATCGATTACTACTCGCCCTCACCCGACGCGCGGTACGTCGCGATCGGCGTCTCCGAAGGCGGCTCCGAGGAGACCGTGCTGCACATCGTCGACCGGCGCACCGGCAAGCTGCTGCCCGACGTGATCGCGCGCGCGCTCTACACGGGACCGTCCTGGCGCGAGGACGGCCGCTCGTTCTTCTACTTCCGCACGCCGAAGGCGCGTCCGAACCAGCCGCAGAGCGAGAAGGACACCAAAGGCGTCGCACGCCTGCACGTGCTCGGCCGCGATCCCGATCGCGATCCGGCGGTCTTCGGGTACCACGTCGATCCGCGCATCCCGTTCGCACCTGAGGACGCTACGATCGTCAGCGTCTCGCCGCGCTCGCGGTGGGCCGTCGCCGCGATCGCGCACGGCGTGCAGAACGAGGTCGCGCTCTACGTCGCCCCGGTCGCGTCGGTCACCGGACCGCACGTGCCGTGGCGCAAGATCACCGACTACGCCGACGACGTGACGACCGGCGTCGCGGTCGGTGACATGCTCTATCTGAGCACGCACAAGAACGCTCCGCGCCATCGTATCGTCGTCCTCGACATGAAGACCGGCACGCTCGCCGGTGCGCGCGTCGCCGTCCCCGAATCGACCCGCGTCATCGAGGACGTCGACCTCGCCGGCGACGGCATCTACCTGCGCGACCTCGAGGCGGGGATTTCAAAGGTGCGGCGACTTGCTGTCGACAGCATCGGACGGCCGGGTGCGATCGTCGAGGTCGAGCTCCCATTCGCCGGCGCGGTCGACGCGATCGCGAACGATCCGATGGTTCCCGGGATCACCTTCGGGATCCAGTCCTGGACGGAGTCGCCGCGCTACTACCGTACCGGTTCGAACATCGCGCTGACCGACACCGGCCTGCGCACGCGCTCCCCGGTCGATTACTCCGCGATCACTTCGCAGGAAGTGCTGGCGACGAGCGCCGACGGGACGAAAGTGCCGCTCTCGATCGTGATGCGCAAGGACGCGCAGCTCGACGGGATGCGGCCGGCGTGGCTCGACGGCTACGGCGCGTACGGGATCGTGATCCGGCCCTCGTTCTCGCCGGTGCGGCTGGCGTGGCTCGAGCGCGGCGCGATCTACGCCGAGTGCCATCCGCGCGGCGGCGGCGAGTACGGCGAGGACTGGCACTTCGGCGCGCACATCGCGACGAAACAGCGCACGATCGACGACTTCATCGGTTGCGCGCGCTACCTGATCGACAACCACTACACCTCGCCGGCGAAGCTCGCCGGGAGCGGGACGAGCGCGGGCGGGGTGACGATCGGGAACGCGATCGTCCAGCACCCCGAGCTGTGGGCGGCTGCACTCGACGTCGTCGGCGACACCAACGCCGTGCGCGACGAGTTCGCGGAAGGCGGACCGGCCAACATCCCCGAGTTCGGCACGGTCGCGAACAAGGTCGGCTGGGACGCGCTCTACGCCACCGATGCGTATCTGCACGTGAAGGACGGCACGGCGTATCCCGCCGTCCTCGCGGTCACCGGCGCGAACGACCCGCGCGTCGCGCCGTGGATCGTCGGGAAGTTCGCCGCCCGGCTGCAAGCGGCAACCACCAGCGGGAAGCCGGTTCTGCTGCGCGTCGACTACGACGCCGGACACGGCTTCCTGAACAGCTCGCGGGCACAGGCCCAGGCGCTCGCGACCGACGAGTACTCGTTCCTGCTCTGGCAGCTCGGCGACCCCGCGTTCGCCGCGCCGTGACCAGCTACGTCGCGCTGCTGCGCGGCGTCAACGTCGGCGGCCGCGGAATGGTCGCCATGGCCGAACTGCGCGAGATGCTGGTCGAGCTCGGCTTCGCCGATGGGCAATCCGTGCTGCAAAGCGGCAACCTCGTCTTCCGCGGCGGCGCGCGGAAACCGGCGCAGCTCGAAACCTCGCTCGCCGACGAGATCGAACGGCGGTTCGACCTCCGCGTCGAGGTGATGATCCGGACCGCGACCGAATGGGCGGCGGCGATCGAACGCAATCCGTTCGGGGACGAAGCCTCGCGCGACCCCGCGCGCCTGATCGTGCTGTTCCTGAAAGCCGCCGTCAAGCCGTCGGACGTCGCGGCCCTGCAGTCGGTGATCAAGGGCCGCGAAACCGTGCGCGGCACGGGGCGCGAACTCTACGCCTACTACCCGGACGGCCAGGGTACGTCGAAGTTCACCATCGCGATCATCGAGAAGACGCTGCGCACGCGCACGACCGGCCGCAACTGGAACACGGTGCTCAAGATCGCGGCGCTCGTCGACGTCTAGTAGTTGTGCCATGGAGAGCCGGGCGTTGCGGCGGCCCGGTACATTCAGCGAAATGTCGGCTCCTTGCGGCGCATGAACGCGTCGAAAAGCGGAACCGTGAAGGCGATCAATCCGTATTCCGGGCTCCAGATCATGCCCTTCTTGATGAGTGAGTCGCGCGTCGGGCCAAGTCGATTATTTTCCTTATCAAGTTTCCTGGCTACGTCGGCCGTACGGAACGGCCCCTCGCCGAGTTCGGCCATCGCACGCAGATAACGCTTCTCCGAAGGAGTACAACGATTGTATCGTACGGCAAAGAACCCGTCGTCCAGCTTCGGTATCGCAATCGCTTCACCGAGGCGAACGTCATCGAGCGTGATTGACGGTCCGCGCGCCTCGTTCCAGGCATTGTACGCCCACTCTTGTAAGAAAAACGGGTAGCCTCGCGTCGCTTCGAACACTGCGTTCGCAGCGGCATCCTCGAACACGACGCCTTCGTTCGCTGCTGGAGCGATCAGGGCTTCGCGAGCATCGTCCCGACTCAACGGTCCAACGGCGCGAAAATCAAACAGTCGCTCGGCGTATGACTTTGCCTCACCGGCAAGGGTGAGTACTTGGGGCAAGCCTGTTGCGACGACCAGCACTGGAAGTGACTCCTGCGTCACTTGATGTATCGCTCTTATTAGCGCGCTGAACTCGGACTCGTCCAGATACTGTACTTCGTCGATCGCGATCAGCACGGCCGTGTCTTGATCGCGTGCCGCCTCGCCGATCGCGATGAATAGCGCTGTCAGGTCGATAGCAATGTCGCCGGTGTCGCCAAACCCTCGCTCCGCATCGACACCAAGGCTCATACTCAAACCCTCGAGACCGGCCTTTACGGTGAAGCTCTTGAATACGCGCATCGCTCGTTTTGCGAGCGCGTGCACTCTTGAAGGGGTATCAAGTTGGAAAAGAATGCGCCGCAACTGGTCCGCCAGGGCGGGGATGAACCGCGTTCCCTCGTCGGCCTCGATGAGTCCGGTGAGGTAACCCGCGCGGCGAGCTTCTGTGACGAACCGGCGCAGCAACACTGTCTTTCCAACGCCGCGCAGCCCGTAAGGAAGAACACTCTTTGCGCTCCGTCCAATCTTCACGCGCGCTATCGCAGTAGAGAATGTGTCAATGAGGCTCTCTCGGCCAGGGAGCGCCGGCGGCATGGCACCGGCGTTAGGAACGTACGGATTGCGAACGGGGTCCACTTCACGTTACTTATACCACACTCTACCTAGTTCTATCTGATGTCATGTAGAACCTGAAAGAACTTCGTAGCATCGCCTTTCATTACCAAAGCAAGCTTCCGGTTAGTAGGTTCGCAATCAACACGAGACGCTAGCGCGCGAGCGGCTCGAAGACGATCGTTGTGCGGCGGTAGTCGAGCACGAGCACGTAGCGGCGCAGCACTTGCAGCCCGATGTTGGCCGCGATCGTGGGGTCGGCTTCGGCGCCCGCGTGCGCGTCGGTCAGGAGCAGGTTCACGTCGAGGACGGCGAGATCGCCGAGCCGGAGTTCCTTCGCGTGCGCGAAGTAGGCGTGGACGGGACCGCCGACGCCCGTGATCGGGTATCCGCTCGCCTCCGCGTGGTACTTGCTCCGGAGGTCGTGCGCGGTCACGAACGGCGCGTTGACGTCGGCCGCGCTCGCACTTCCGGTGTCGATCGTCATCGCGCCGACGATCCCGTCGAGCGCGCCGTCGACCTGCGGCTGGCGTTCGACGAAGGCCATCGGTACCGCGACCCCTGACGGCGCGAGCTCGCGCGCATCGCGGGCCAGCTCGACCTTGCCGCGCTGCAGGTCGATCCGCACGGCGAACCGCGCCAGCAACTCGTACCCGATGATCCCGTCGATCGGCGCGGTCGCGCCGAGATCGAGCACGAGGAACGGCTGCTCGCGCATCTCCGCATCGCCGATGCGCACGCTGCGCGCGTTCGCGTAGCGGATCTTGGCGAGCGCGGCGCCGGCCCCACCGACCGTCCCTTCGCCGATCGGCTCGATCGCGGCACGGCCCGCGGCCTCCGGCGAGATGACGTTCTGGCCGCCGGTGTCGAGCAGAAACCGCAGCACCGTGCCGTTCACGGAAACGGGGATCACCGGCAGATCGCTGCGGCCGGCGAGGCTGACCGTGGTGATACCGCGCAGCGACCAGTCGCGCGGCTCCGGCGGCGGCGCGAACGCGTCGTCCCGGATCGTGCGCGGCGTCTCGAGCGCGAGCACGTGGGCGGTCCACGCACCGTTCTCCGACGTGTCGGCGATCGTGAACGGCAGCGCGAAACCGTTCGCGGTGCGGTAGTCTGCGAACGTCGTTCGTTCGGTCTGGTGGCCGATGTGGCGCACCATGCGCGTCACCTCGCCGGAGGCGGGATCGGCGGTGATCTCCGCCGGCTGCGCCGGATGTTCACGCGCGGCGGCGTCACCCGCGGCGAGCAGATGCGACCAGTCGACGATCGCCGCGCGCTCGTCGCGATTGCCCTGGACGCGGGCCATCCCGGTCGCGTCGGCGCGCCACGCGCGCGCGCCGTCCCAGCCCTCGCGCTCGGAGACGGGTCCCGCGTCGAAGCGGCGCACGAAGCGCCCGGTCGTTCGGTCGACGAGGATCTCGCCCTTGCCCGCGATCCCGTAGGCGGTGACGTCGAGCCGGACGCGAACGAAGCGCGGCGCCGGGGCGCTCACGCTTCGCAGGATCGTCGGGCTCGTCGCGACTGCCGCAGCGAGCGCGAACAGATGGATCATGACGCGCCGCTTTCGGGCGAGCGCGCCGCCGATCCGGTCGAGTTAGCGGCCGCGCCGCTTTCCGCTGCGTGCGCCGCCGTTGTAGCTGTGCTGCGTGTTGCGCGAGGACGCGAAGCGCGGCGGGCCGCCGTGCGAGGGCGCGCGGTGCGCCGCCATCGGCGGCGGCGGGACGAAGTCGGGCAGGTCGGGGAGCTTGCTGCGGTCGATCCGGCGGCCGACCGCTTTCTCGATGTCGCGGAAGAGCCGCTCTTCGTCGCGCGAGACAAAGGTGATCGCGTCGCCGGTCATCTCCGCACGTGCGGTGCGGCCGACGCGGTGGACGTAGTCTTCGGGGACCATCGGGACGTCGTAGTTGACGACGTGTCCGAGCTCCGCGATGTCGATCCCGCGGGCCGCGACGTCGGTCGCGACCAGCACGCGCAGCTTACCGCGCTTGAAGTCGGCGAGGGCGCGGGTGCGCTGCGCCTGCGAGCGGTCGCCGTGGATGCGCTCGGTGGAGATGTTGTGCTTCTCCAGCGCGAGGGCGAGCCGATTGGCGCGCGCCTTGGTGCGGGTGAACGCGAGCGCGCTGTAGATCGTGTTGTCCTTGAGCAGCTCGACGAACAGGTTCGTCTTCTGCAGTTGGTCGACCGCGTACGCGGTGTGGGTGATTCCCTCCGCCGTGGTGGAATTCGAGTGCGGGGTCACCTCGACGCGCACGGGGTCCTTCAGCAGGTCGCGGGTCAGCTTCAGCACTTCGGGCGCAATCGTCGCCGAGAAGAACAGGGTCTGGCGCTGCGCGGGGACCTTGGCGACGATCCGCTTGACCGCCGGCAGGAAGCCCATGTCGAGCATGCGGTCCGCTTCGTCGAGGACGAGCAGGGAGACGTCGTCGAGCTTGGCCGAGCCCTGGCCCATCAGGTCCATCAAGCGGCCCGGCGTCGCGACGATGATCTCGGTGCCGCGCGCGAACGCGGCGAACTGCGCGCCGAAGCCGACGCCGCCGTAGATCGAGGCGATGCGCAAGTTGGTGCCCTTGGCGAGGGCGGTCAGGTGGGCGGCGATCTGCGCCGCCAGCTCGCGCGTCGGCGCGAGGATCAGCGCGCGGGTCTTCTTGCGCGGCAGCACTTTGAGACGCTCGATCAGCGGGATCCCGAACGCGGCGGTCTTGCCGGTCCCGGTCTGCGCGCTCGCGAGAACGTCTTTGCCGGCGAGGGCGGGCGGGATCGCCGCAGCCTGGACCGGAGTGGGGGTGGTAAAGCCGAGCTCACGCACGGCACGAAGGAGCTCCGGGCTGAGGCCCAGAGCATCAAAAGTCGGTTGCATCGATTCTTTCGAAAACGAGCGCGCGAGGTCGATCGTCGGTAATTCGAAAGATCGCGCAAGTGAAACGTCACCTGAGGTGACACGTCAGTATATCACGACCGGCACGGGAAGTCCAACCGACCGGGCGAGGCGACCTTTGTCGCGGGCGACGTTTGTCGGCGCTTTCCGTGCGCTTATCGGCCGCCGGAAACGTCGAGCACGGCACCGGTGACGTACGACGCCGCCGGGGAGAGCAGCCACAGCACCGCCGCGGAAATCTCGTCCGGCGTGCCGATCCGTCCCATCGGCACCAGCGGCGCGATCTGCGCGACCCGCTCCGGCCGTCCGCCGCGCGCGTGGATCTCGGTATCGATCAGCCCCGGCGCGACGCCGTTCACGCGAATCCCCTCGCGCGCGACCTCCTTCGCCAAACCGACGATCAGCGTGTCGACCGCCGCCTTCGAGGCGGCATAGTGCACGTACTCGTTCGGCGATCCGATCCGCGCCGCGACCGACGAGACGACGACGATCGCGCCGCCGCTCCCGCCGCGCGCGGTCGACATCCGCCGCACGGCTTCGCGCGCACAGACGAACGCGCCGACGACGTTCACCGCCAGCACGCGCTCGAGCATCGCCGCATCGAGCTCCTCGACGCGGGTGAACTCCCCCGTGATCCCGGCGTTGATCGCGACGGCGTCCAGCCGCCCGAACTCGGCGTCGACCGCCGCGTACGCGGCGACGACCTCGTCTTCGCGCGCGACGTCGGTACGCAGCACGAGCGCGCGCCGGCCCGCCGCCGCGATCTCCGCCGCGACCTGCTGCGCCGCGGTGCGGTCTTCGGCGTAGGTGAGCGCGACATCGTAGCCGTCGGCCGCGGCGCGGCGCGCGATCGCGGCGCCGATCCCGCGGCTCGCACCGGTCACCAGCAGCACGCCGGGCACGGCTACTTCGCAATCCCGTCGACGTAGGCGACCTTGCGCGCCAGCGCTTCGAGGACGTGCCCCCAGGTGTAGCGCGCCGCGGTCTCGGCGCCATTCGCGCGCAGCGCCTCGCCGAGCTTCGGATCCGCGAACAGCGCCTGCAGGTAGGTCGCGAGCTCGCGCCCGTCGCTGGTGTCGCAGACGATCGCGTTGACGAACGGTTCCGCGTACTCTTCGCCGGTCGCGCCGCAGACGACGACGCCGCCGGCGGCCATCACCTCGAGGCCGACCAGCCCGAACGGCTCCTTGCCGCTGTTCGCGAGCACGACGTCGGCCCCGGCGTAGAGCGCGTAGAGCGTCGCCTCGTCGAGGAACGCGCGCACGTGGACGACCGGCGTCGCGGCGGCGGCGAGCCGCACGACGAACTCGCGCCAGTCGCTGCCCTCGTACTCCAGCCGCGAGACCGCGAGGCCCCGTTCGCGGGCGCGCGCGAGCACGACGTCGCCGTACGGCTCCTTTCCGCCGCGCACGATCAGCCGCGCTTCGATCCCCGCCGCATGCAGATCGCCGAGCGCGTCGATCGCCTGCAGCCAGTTCTTGTCGGGATCGAAGCGGCCGACTTTGACGCAGGTCGGCGTCGTGCCGAACGCCGCGCGGATCGCCGCGGTCTGCTCGGGATCGGCGCCATCGAGCAGCGCTTCGTCGATCCCGTTCGGGATGACCAGCGCGTGCACGCCCCACTGCGCGAGCTCGAACTTCATGTACTTGCTCACCGCGGTGACGGCGGCGGCACGGGTGAGCGTCGCCCAGTGGATCTTCTCGAAGCCGTAGGTGTTGTTGGCGTTCCACATCAGCGTGAGCGCGCTGCGCACGCCGCGTTCGCGCGCGGTACGGTCGATCGCGATCGCGACGTTCGCCGTCTGCCATTCCTCGCAGATCACCAGCACGCGCTCGCCGCGCGCGTGCGCCGGCACGACCAGCTCGTCGACGATCCACGCCGGCAGGCTGACCTCCCAGTCGTGGACCTTCCCCGCCTCACCGTCGTACGCGTTGCGCGGGTGCTGCTTCGAGATCCATTGCGACCAGCGCCGCAGCGTGACGCCCGGATCGCTCGCCTCGATCGGCGCGGCGTTCGGGTCGCCGACGAAGAACAGCTGCACGTCGTGGCCGGCGGCGCCGAGCGCGCGCGCGAGCTGCGTCACGCGCGTCGCGAGCCCGCCGATCAGCGCGTAGCGGTCCGGTCCTTCGAACGAGAGGATCGCGACCTGGCGAGGGATCATCCGTGCAGGACCGGTTCCGCACCACAGTTCGACGGCGCGGCAGTTCCGGCGAAGCGCGCCGTTATCCAGCTCAGCGCGTCGGGCGCCGAGGCGGGAACGACCGGCCGGTGGCCGAGTCCTTGATACACTTCGTAGCGCACGATCGTACCGCTCGCGCACAGTGCCTTGTCGAGCGCATCGCTCGAGGCCTTCGGAACGGTCGTATCGGTACTGCCCTGCAGCAGCAGCACGGGCACGCCGATCTTCAGCGCCGTCGCATCGCTCGCCGCGGCGACGCGGCAGGCCGGCGCGTCGCCGGTCGTCCCGTGCGCCCCGCTGATCACCGGCCAGCCGGCGCGCGGCGGGGTCCCTTTCGGCAGCGCGATCATCCCCGAGACCGCCCGGTCCTTCCCGTCCGCGCCGGTGGTGTGATAGAGCACCAGCGTGTTGCTCGCCGCCGACGGCAGCGCGGCCGCGGTGGTCAGCGGGCGGGCCCAGATCACGTCGCCGTGCGTCCCCGCGGGGAGCGGGTTGGGGGGCGTGTAGAACGCAGCGCCGGCCGGCGCGTTCGGGATTATCGCCGCGATCAGCGTCGCGGTCATCGACAATACGGCTAGCATCTGGTTCCCTTCACAGCACGCCGGCGAAGACCGCCGCGTCCACGTTACCCCCGGAGAGCACCGCCGCGACGCGCTTTCCGCGCCGGCGGCCCGACTCCGCCGCCACCGCCGCGACGGCGGCAGCGCCGGCGCCTTCGGCGACGTTGTGCGTGTCGGTGAAGATCCAGCGCATCGCCGTTCGGATCGCGTCCTCCGAGACCGCGACGATTCGCGCTGCACCGGCCACGACGACCGCGACGGCGGCGGGATCGGGGACGCGCACCGCCGCGCCGTCGGCGATCGTCTCGGCAGGCTCGGTCTCGACCACCGCACCCGCGGCGAACGAGCGCGCGTACGCCGGGAAGCGCTCCGTCACCACGCCGACGACCTCCGTCGCGAGCCCGAGCAGGTCGCGCACGGCGATGACGCCGCTGATCCCCGACCCGAGCCCGATCGGCACGTACACCGTGTCGAACGTGCCCGCCGCGAACAGCTCGCGCGCGTAGGTCGCCACGCCGAGCACCAGATCGCGATGATACGACGGGACGACCTCGGCGTGACGGTCCGACGCAACGAGCGTCGCCGCGTGCGCCTTCGCTTCGTCGAAATCACGACCGTACACGACCAGCTCGGCGCCGAGCGCGCGCATCGCCGCGTTCTTCTCGCGCGAGTTGCCCTCCGGAACGACGATCGTCGTGCGCAGTCCGGCGCGTGCGGCTGCGAACGCGATGCTCTGGCCGTGGTTGCCGCGCGTCGCGCAGACCAGCCGCGTCACGTGCGGCGCGCGGCGGCGCAGCGCGTCGACGTACGTCAGCCCGCCGCGCACTTTGAAGGCGCCGAGCGGCGTGTGGTTCTCGTGCTTGAGCACCAGCTCGACGCCGAGCCGTTCGCAGAGCAGCGGCCAGCGGTACGCCGGTGTGGGAGGCACCGCATCGCGAATCAGTTCCGCCGCAGCGTCGATCTCCGCGAGGCTGAGCGCGGCCGGGGCCGAGAGCATCCCGCCAGATACGCTTCCGGCGAGGCGAATACTTCCGGAACGGGCAAGATCGGCGCGTGCTCAGCTTCGTGCTCGCCGCCGCGCTCGCATCGATCGCCTCGCCGGCCGGACCATCCCCGACCGCGATCCGCGTGATGCGTTCGACGAGCGGCCGGCATCGGTACGTGCGAACGGAGTCCGAGATTCGCTTTGCCGGCGTGGTCGGCAAGGAAGAAAGCATCGACGATCTCGCGACGGGCCGGTACGTCGACCGCATCTCGGCCGGCGTGCTCTCCTCCAGCAGCGGATTCGACGGCAGGCGGTTCTGGAGCGCCGACGCGACCGGGATGCCGGCGGTCGAGCAGAACGCGGTGCAGCGTCTCGACGCGTTCGCATGGGCGCATCTCTTCGGCCGCCGCGGTCCGGAACAGCCGCGCATGCTTCGGCTGCACGGACGGCGCGGATCGCTGCAACTCCGGCTCCGCTTTCCCGCCCTCCCCTGGCCGCTCGACGTAACGCTCGATCGCGCGACCGGACACGTGCTGGCGGTCGACGAGGTTCGCAGCGGCGATCGCACGGTCGTGCGCTACGGGGATTATCGCCGCTTCTCCGACATCGTGCTGCCGTTTCGCTCGGAGACGGCCGGCCGCTACCGCGTCGTGCGCGAGCGCGTCCTGACCGTCGCGCTGCCGGCGGCGGTGCCGGACGTCACGTTCGCGCCGCCCGATCCGCCGGACGACGTCCGGCTCGACGGCGTGACGACGATTCCGCTGGTCCTCGAGGATCTGCAGCCGATCGTGCCGGTCCGCATCAACGGCGGCCCGCTGCTGCGCGTGATGTTCGACAGCGGCTCGACGAACTACCTGAAACCGGCCGCCGCGCGCCGCCTTCACCTCACGCTCGTCGGCAAGGCGAAGTCGGGCGGCGTCGGCGCCGGGCTCGTCGACGAGCGCTACACGAACGTGGCGCGTCTGCGGATCGGGGCCGCCGAGCTTCGCGACCAGCCGTTCTCGGTCGTCGACGACCGCGGGATGCAGTCCGACGTCGACGGCGTCATCGGATGCGAGGTCTTGCAGCGCTTCGCGGTTCGATTCGACTTCGCGCGCGGCGTCGTCGACCTCACCCGCGATCCGGAACGGTTCAGCATCGGGACGCCGCCGATCCCGCTGCGCCTGACGTCGTGCACCCCGGAGATCGACGGCGCGCTCGACGGCCTGCGCGGACCGTTCTCGATCGACACCGGCAGCGGGACGGCACTCGACGTCTTGGCGCCGTTCGTCCGCGCGCACGATCTCATCGCTCGCTATCACGCCGCCAAGCTCCACGTCGACGGTGACGGGATCGGAGGCGCGATCATGGCCCGCACCGCTCGCGCACGATCGCTGCGTCTCGGCAACGCCGAGCGCACGAACCTGCCGATCTCGCTGAGCACGATGACCGCCGGCGCCTTCGCCGACGCGACGCAGATCGGCAACGTCGGCATCCCGGTGCTCATGCACTACGTGCTCGTCTTCGACTACCGCACCAGCCGTATGTGGCTGCTGCCGCGGTAGCCGCTACGCGCTCGCGAGCTGGCGCAGAACGTACTGCAGGATGCCGCCGTGGCGGTAGTACTCGGCTTCGTCGGGCGTGTCGATGCGGAGCAGCGCGTCGAAGCGCTTCGCGGCGCCATTCGCGTCGGTCGCGGTGACCTTCACCGTCATCCCGGGCGCGAAGCCGGCCGCGATCCCTTCGATCGCGAACGTCTCCTCGCCGGTGAGCCCGAGGGATTCGCGCGTCGCGCCGTTCACGTACTGCAGCGGCAGAATCCCCATCCCGATCAGGTTCGAGCGGTGGATCCGTTCGAGAGACTCCGCGATCACCGCCTTGATGCCCAGCAGGTAGGGACCCTTCGCCGCCCAGTCGCGCGACGAGCCGCTGCCGTATTCTTTGCCGGCCAGCACGATCAGCGGCGTCCCCGCGGCGCGATACTTCTCGCTCGCCTCGTAGATCGACATCTGCTCGTTGGTCGGCAGGTAGCGCGTCACGCCGCCCTCGATGCCGGGGACCAGCAGGTTGCGCAGCCGGATGTTCGCGAACGTGCCGCGCACCATCACCTCGTGGTTGCCGCGCCGTGCGCCGTACGAGTTGAAATCGCTCGGCTCGACGCCTTTCGAGATCAAGTAATGGGCCGCGGGCGAGCTCCGCGCGATGTTCCCCGCCGGTGAGATGTGATCGGTGGTCACCGAGTCGCCGAGCACGGCGAGCACGCGCGCGCCGGTGACGTCCTGCACCGCCGGCGGCGCTTTCGGCATCCCGTCGAAATACGGCGGCCGCTTCACGTACTCGCTCTTCGCGTCCCACGCGTAGCGCTCGCCGGCCGGAACGTTCATCGACGACCAGCGGTGGTCGCCGGCGAACACGTCGGCGTAGCGCGTCTTGAAGAGCTGGTCGGAGACCGCGGCGGCGAGCGCGGCGTCGATCTCGGCGCTGGTCGGCCAGAGATCCTTGAGGTAGACGTCCTCACCGGCCGGCGTGCGCCCGAGCGGCTCGGTGGTGAGGTCGACGTCCATCCGGCCGGCGAGCGCGTAGGCGACGACCAGCGGCGGCGATGCGAGATAATTCGCGCGCACCTGCGGGTGAATGCGGCCCTCGAAGTTGCGGTTGCCGCTGAGCACCGCGGCGACGATCATGTCGTGCTCGGCGACCTCGTGCGCGACGTCCTCGCCGAGCGGCCCGCTGTTGCCGATGCAGGTCGTGCAGCCGTAGCCGACCAGGTTGAAGCCGAGCTGGTCGAGATACGGCGTGAGGCCGGCCTTGAGCAGATAGTCGGTGACGACTTTCGAACCAGGCGCGAGCGAGGTTTTCACCCACGGCGCCGTCATGAGGCCCTTCTCGACGGCCCGCTTGGCGAGCAGCCCGGCGCCGAGCAGCAAGGCCGGGTTCGAGGTGTTCGTACACGACGTGATCGCGGCGATGACGACCGCGCCGTCGGAGACCTGCGAGCGCGGCGGCGCGGCGACGGCGGTTCCGCCGCCTTCCCCTTCGAACGTGTCGATCGCTTTCGCGCTGCCGCCGCGCGCGGTGCGCCAGCCTTCGAGCGCATCGTTGAAGGTGCTCTTCACGTCGCTGAGCGGGACGCGGTCCTGCGGGCGCCGCGGCCCGGCGAGGTTCGGCACGACCTCGTCGAGATCGAGCGTCAGCGTATCGCTGAAGCGCGGCTCCGGCGATTCGTCGGTGCGGAACATCCCTTGCGCTTTCGCGTACGCTTCGACCAGCGCGATCTGCTCGGGCGCGCGGCCGGTCAAGCGCAGATATGCCAGCGAGAGCGCGTCCAGCGGGAAGATCGCGACCGTCGAACCGTACTCCGGCGACATGTTGCCGATCACGGTGCGGTCGGCGACGGGGAGCTGCGAAAGCCCGGTGCCGTAGAACTCGACGAACTTGCCGACGACGCCCTTCTTGCGCAGCATCTGCGTGATCTGCAGCGCGAGGTCGGTCGCGGTGACGCCTTCGCGCAGCTTGCCGGTCAGCTTGAACCCGATCACGTCGGGGATCAGCATCGTCACCGGCTGTCCGAGCATCGCCGCTTCGGCCTCGATCCCGCCGACGCCCCACGCCAGCACGCCCAGGCCGTTCGCCATCGTCGTGTGCGAGTCGGTGCCGACGACCGTGTCGGGATACGCCAGCGTCGTTCCGCTCGGATGCCCCTCGCCCGCACCGCCCGCGCCGAACACGACGCGCGCGAGGTACTCGATGTTGACCTGATGGACGATCCCGGTGTCGGGCGGCACGGCGCGGAATCCGTCGAGCGAGGACTGCCCCCACTTGAGGAACGCGTAGCGTTCGCCGTTGCGCGCGAACTCGAGCTCGGCGTTCTGCTCGAACGCCTCGGGCGTCGCCCACGCGTCGACCTGCACCGAGTGATCGATCACGAGCTCGACCGGCTGCAGCGGGTTGATGCGCTTCGGATCGCCGCCGAACTCGGCGATCGCGTCGCGCATCGCGGCCAGGTCGACGACGCACGGGACGCCGGTGAAGTCCTGAAGCAGCACGCGGGCCGGCCGGTAGGCGATCTCTTTCGAGGAGGGTGTGCCGGGCCGCCACGACGCCAGCGCCTCGATGTCGTCACGGCGCACCGAGCGGCCGTCTTCGAACCGCAGCAGGTTTTCGAGCAGAATCTTCAGCGAGTACGGCAGCGTCGCGAGGTCGTAGCGCTCGCCGAGCGCGGCGAGCCGGAAGTAGCCGTACTCGTGCGAGCCCACGCGCAGGGTGTCGCGGGCGGAGAAGCTGTTCGGGTGCGTCGGCGTCATGGCTCGGCAAGGCTTCGGCGCGGCGTGCTCGGCCTGCTCCCCTTTCCCTGTCGCAGCTTTGTTGACAAGCGTACCGGTATTTGGGACAGTCGTGAGCATGCGGCGCGACGATCTGCGGCCGGCCGTCTTCGGGACGGCGACTCGCGACCGGGTCTTGATCCGGCTGGCGCTCTCGGAGAACGGGCTGCACGTGCGCGAGCTGGCCCGCCAGACCGAATCGAGCGCGAACGCGGTCCATCGCGTGGTCATCGCACTCGAGCGCGCCGGGATCGTCGTTTCGCGACCGGTCGGGACGACCCGCATCGTGCTGCTCAACCGGCGCTGGTACGGCGCGGTCGAGCTGCGCGCGCTGCTCGAGCGGCTGGCCCACGCCTATCCCGAGGTCGTCGAGCGCGCGCGCACCTTTCGCGAGCGGCCGCGGCGGATCGGCAAGCCGCTGTGATCCTGCCGGTCGACGCCTCCCTGGTCGACGTCGCGTTCGCTGCGTGCACCGTCCTCGACCGCGCCGGCGAGACCGCGGTTCTGTGCGGCGGGAGCGCCGCGGCGTTCTACGTCCCCGACCTCTACGGGTCGCTCGACGTCGACTTCGTGGTCGAGGTCGGGGCTGCACCGCACGTCGTCGACCGCGCCCTCGCGACGCTCGGCTACCTCCGCGCGGCGGAAGGGCACTACCGGCACGACCGGCTTCCCTACATGCTCGCGTTTCCGATCGGACCGCTCGCGATCGGCCGCGAGTACATCACGGCGTGGCGCACCGAGCGCCGCGACGACCGCGTCCTGCACGTCTACACGCCGACCGACGTGGTGCGAGACCGCTTCCTGCACTACTGGGCCTGGGGCGACCGGACCGCGCTCGACGTCGCGCTCGCGGTCGCCCGGGCGCACCCAGCGGAGATCGACCTCGCCGCCTTTACCGCGTGGACGGCGCGTGAGCTGGCGGCCGACCCGTCGTACGACCCCTCTCGAATCGGGCGGTTTTTGACAAATCTCGATCAAGCATAGAAGAGCTTTGCCGCTTCGGTGGGAACCGAGAGACGGTGATCGCGCACATTCGAGCAACTGCCGCGATGACGCTCGCCGCGGCGACGGTTATCGTCTTCGCGGTCATCGTCGCGCCCCGCCCCGCTCCGGCGGCGACGTACGACGGGTGCCTCCAGGCTCTCGCCTACGAGAAGGCCGCCGCCAGCGACACCGCGACCCGGCAAGCCGCCTACGACTCGGCCGTCGCCGGCCTGGCCGCCAACCAGAAGTGCAACGACCCGCAGATGAAGCTCGTCAACGAAGCGTACCTGCTCTCGATGCGCGCGCCGGCCGAGCACGACCTCAAGATCGGCAACTGGCAGCGCGACCTCACCCGCGCGAACATGCTGCTCGCCCAGTGCACGAACTGGCCCGGGCTGCGGAACACGCGCGCCGGACTCGATTGCGGAACGCAAAAGCGCTACAACGATGTCATGGCCAAGGGGATGTCGGCGACACCGCCACCCGCACCGACGCCACGGCCGACGGTAGCGCCGACTCCGGCGGCCGGCTCGCCGACGCCGCCGGTACCCCAGCCGGCGATGCCGCTGCCGCGACCCGCTTCGCCTATCCCGACGCCTCCGCACTAGCGGGCACGTCCGCCTCGAGCCGCTCGATCGTCGTGCGGGGTTCCGCTTCGCGGTACCCGTGTACGCGTAGCACCGACTCGCCCGTCAGCAGATCCCACAGCGGATCGACGACCAGCTGGCGGCGCCACGAGGTCAGGTTCACCACGTCGCCGAGCGCCTCGGCGGTCTGCGGCGCCTCGCGCGCGATCCGCTCCAGCGCCGCGCGCGGGAGCAGCATCGTGGTGGGCAGATCGTTCTCGGCGGCGAGCGCGCTGACGAGCACCGCCATCGTCGAGACGAGCGCCTCGCGCTGCGGACCGAGCGCTTTCGGCGCGCGCGGCGGCAGCTCGTCCTCGGCGACCGCTTCGCCGCGCCGGACCGCTTCGACGATCCGCTCGCCGAGATTGCGCCGCGTCCCCGCATCGATCCGCCGCAACTGCGAGAGCTCGTCCGGCGACTTCGGGCGCAACTGCACGAGGCCGACCATGACGTCGTCCGGCAGCACGTACTTCAGCGGTATGTTGCGCTCGCGCGCGTAGCGGTCCCGCAGGTGCGCGAGCTCGTTCAGGATCCCGAGCTCGCGGCGGTTCATCCGCGTGTTCCCCGACACGCGCAGGTACAGGCGCTTGGGATCGCTGCGATACGTGCGCAGCGCGGCGAGCGCCGGCATCTCCTCGTCGGCCCAGGGCTCGCGCCCGCGCGCGGCGAGGCGGGCGCGCAGCGCGTCTTCGAGCACGAAGAGATAGCGCACGTCGTCGACCAGATACTCGACCTGCTTCGGCGTGAACGGCCGCGTGCTCCAGTCGCTGACCGTCTGCGACTTGCGCAGCGTGACCCCGCACAGCTCGCGCACGAGGTCGAGCAGCGAGATCGAGATGCCGTAGCCGACGAACGCCGCGGCGACCTGCGTGTCGAACACCTCGCGCGGGAGCGTCTCGAACGCATCGGCGAGGATGCGCAAGTCGGACGAGAGCGCGTGGCCGACCACGCGCGCGCCGGCGAGCGCGTCGACCAGCGGGCGAAGGTCGCGCAGCGCGAGCGGATCGACCAGCGCTACCCCGTCGTCGAAGAGGAGCTGCACGACCATGAGGTGCGGCGTGTACGACTTCTCGGTGTGGAATTCAGTGTCGAGGCCGACACGCGGCGCGCGCGCGACGCGCTCGCAGAGCGCCGCCAGTGCGGCCGGCGTATCGACGAGGTCGACGGCCGGTGCGGAGTTCGCGTGCGAGTTCACTGCTGCACCGGGGACGTGGAACGAAGCGGGTCGGGCGCGACGTGCGGCCGGCGGCGATGATGCGGCAGACGAATGTGATGCTTCTCCGCGTAGGCTTGTGCCGGAACGAACACGTGCGCGTCGATGGCATCGGACGCAGCGTCGCCGAACACGGCGAGGACGGTACAGATCGGAATCGCGACCGCGCACATCGTGTAGATCTGCCGGAAGATCGGGACGCGCAGCGCGGCGGCGGTCTGCGTTGCGATCGTACCGCCCAAGCCGGGGATCACGCGGATGACGATCAGGAACATCGGCGAACCGATCTTGAAGTGCCGTGCCCAGCCGGGCAGCCGCTCGACGTTTTTCCGCACGTCGAAGGCGTCGGACGTCCGCAGCGCGACGACGTATCCGATGATCGCCGCGAGCACCAGACCGACGGCGTTCACGACGGCGCCCCAGAACGGACCGAACAGGACGCCGTTCATGATCGCCAACGCGTCGGTGACCGAGAACGGCGCCGAGGCCACGATCGCGAAGACGATGACGGCGAGCGGCATCGCGAACGGACCGAGCTGACCGAGCACATGCTCGACCCAGGTGCGGTTATAGACGACGTACGCCGCGAGGCCGAACGATGCGAGCAAGATCAACGCTGCTTCGAGGCGCCGCAGCAGACGGCCGATTCCAGGGGTCACCGCAGGGTTTCTTTGCGGGATCGCCGTGTTCGCCTTCGCGCGCGAGCGAGCTGCGAGCGTTTCGCAGCGTCACACCCCTGATTCTGGGGTTGACCCTCCCGGAGGCCCGCGGTACGATATCGACACCTTGAGGTACACACGCACGAAGACATACGGGAGGGCGGATTGACGTCGCAAGATCCACCCGGGTCCAAGGCACCGACCGGCTGACTGCGCGCCGGCCGGTGGTCCGAAAACGACAAACGATCGTCCAAGCGCAAACCAGCATCCGATGGCAGGAGGGCGGCATCAGCTCGATGACCGAGGATCCACCGAAGGAGACAGCGTCGTAACGGTCGATTGACCGCTGCGACAGGACTCAAAAAAGAACGAAGGGCCACGCCGATCGGCGTGGCCCTTTCGCTATCCCTTTTGCGACAGGCGGTCTAGTGGTAGGCGGCGAGCTTGACGCTCGTTGCGCCGAGCGCCTGCGCGAGGTCGTAGTGCGCCTGGTCCGCGATGCGGTGATAGTTGGCGTCTGCCGCGGCGCCGAACTTCTTGTCGATGTCGCCCATCACGGCTTCGTGGATCTGATGCGTCACGAGGTGGTCGAGCTGCGTGCCTTCGTAGTACGTTCCGCCGACGAGCCCGAGCGTCACGACGCGCTTGGCGAGCGCCGCTCCGTGGAGCATCGGTGAGGGAAACTTCACGCCGGCCTTGGTCGCGATCGCGACGGCATCGTTGACGGCGAAGTTCTGCACGGCGACGAACGAGCCGACCTTGGCTGCGCCGTATTGCTTGGTGAGCTTGGCGACTTCCGCGTTCGCGGTCTTCGCGCCGGCCAGCGCGGTCAGCGCCGTGACGATCGAGAAGTGGCCGGGCGCGCCGCCGGCGGTGACGAGCGAGATGGCGGCCTGCAGATCGGGTGCGCCGAGATAGTCGACACCGTCGCCGCCCATTTTACCGGGCGGCATACCATGGTCGAGCTTGCCGGACATCATCATGCCGCCGGACATCGAGCCCGCGGTCGGCACGGGCACCGGCGTCTGCATATCTTGCTGCGCGAATGCCGGAGCGATACAGAGTGCGACGAGTGCCGCTCCGGCCGCTGCGGCCGTGAATCGTTTGATCAAGTTGCGTTCTCCTGAGAAAGTAGTCCGGGGTTGTAACGGCCCGGCCCGGAGAACGGATTGCCCCTCCACCGATGGTCGTCGGTGGCCGTCAACGCAGCGACCGAGCGCTGGTCGGTCTGCTCGGGGCTACTGCTGGATCGTGATGTTGTCCGCTTCGAGCGTCCCGTCGGGGTTCGTCCGCCCGTTGATGTCGACGTTCGCGCCGACGCCCGGGGTCGCGCCGCGCGGACTGATGACGGTGCCTTGGTGCAGCTTGATCGTGCGGTAGCAGTTGGCCCCGCACTGAACCTGCATGTCGAAGCGCTTGAAGTAGGTCACCGTTCCGCGCGCGTTGTTGCGCGCGTTGATCGCCTGGCGCTGGAGAATCTGAGCGCCGACCCCCATGATCGTCTGAATGATCTGCGAGTTCGGCGTGCTCGGCGGCAAGGTCGGGACGGCGATCGGCGTCGGCACCGGCACGGGGGTCGGCTGCGCCGACTGGGCGCCCGCGAGTGAGGTCGCACCCAGAGCGAGAACGAGAGCCGACGTGGCGATGAAAAAACGGCGCATGACACGCAAGCAACGCGGCCGGGAGCGGGTGGGGTTCCGATGACCGACGAGATCCGCGACGCGGCGACGGTGATCGCCGGCCGCGATACGAGCGAGGGCTTGCAGGTCTTCCTCGTGCGGCGCAACGCCGGGGCGGCGTTCTTGCCCGACCGCTACGTCTTTCCGGGCGGCCGCGTCGACGCCGCCGACCGTGACGAGGCGGTGCGGCGGCTGCGCGGCTCGGCCGGCGAGGTCGATCCCGCCTTCGCGATGACCGCCGCCCGGGAGACCTTCGAAGAGGCCGGCCTGCTCTTCGCCGACCGCCTCCTCCACGGCGGCGAGCTGGCGAAACTGCGGCGCGCGATGCACGCCGGCGAGGTGACGTTCGGCCAGGTGCTCGAACGGCTCGGCGCGTCGGTCGACGCCTCGCAGCTGCAGTACTTCTCGCGCTGGATCACGCCCAAGGGCGAGCACGCGACGCGCCGCTTCGACGCGCGCTTCTTCGTCGCGCGGGCGCCGGCGAATCAAGTCGCCGAAGCCGACGCGACCGAAGTGCTCGACGGGCGCTGGATGCGGCCGGCCGACGCGCTCGCGGCGCACGAGCGCGGCGAGTTCGGGATGATCCTGCCGACGATCAAGCACCTCGAACGCATCGCGCCGTACCGCACCGTCGACGCCGTGCTGGACTTCGCGCGCGGCAAGACGATCGTCACCGTCACGCCCGAGGTGCAGCCCGGGCCGAGCTTCGTGCTGATGCCCGAGCTCGAAAACGCATGGTGACACTGAGCCCGCGCGTCGGCCGGCTGCGCGCGCCGAACCCTTCGCCGATGACGCTCGACGGCACGAACGGCTACGTCGTGCGTGGCGGCGCGAGCGCGCTCGTCGCGATCGATCCCGGCCCGCTCGACGACCGCCAGCGCGACGCGTTCCTGGCGGCCGCGCGCGAGCTCGGCGGGACCTACGCCGCGATCCTGGTGACGCACGGTCATCCCGATCACGCGCCCGGCGCGGCGCCGCTCGCCGCCGCGACCGGGGCGCCGGTGTTCGCGCACCCGGCGGCGCGCTTTCCGCACGACCGCACGCTCGCCGACGGCGAGCGCGTCACCTTCGGCGACGCCGCGTTCACCGTGCTGCACGCGCCCGGTCACGCGCGCGATCATCTGGTCTTCGTCCTCGACGAGGAGCGCGCGCTGTTCGCCGGCGATGTCGTGCTCGGCACCGGAACCGTCGTCGTCGCGCCGCCCGGCGGCGAGATGCGCACCTACCAGCGCACGCTCCACCGCCTGCGCGAGGAATACGGTGACGCCCGCGCGCTCTACGGCGGGCACGGTCCGGAAGTGAACGGCGTGCGCGTGAAGCTGGACGAGTACATCGCGCACCGCGAAGCCCGCGAGCGGCAGATCGTCGACGCCCTGCGCGCCGGGGCCGACACGATCCCGGCACTGGTCGAGCGCGTCTACCGCGACACCGACCGGCGTTTGTGGCCGGCCGCAGCGCGGCAGATTCTGGCGTACCTGATCGCGCTCGAAGCCGAAGGACGGGTGCACACCGAAGCGGTCGACCGTGCGCCGACACCGCAGGAAGCCGCCCTGCTCGACCCCGATCTCTCGAAGCTCGGCGAGAGCGCCGAGGCCGACGTGATCCGCGCCGAGCTCGGCTACGGAAACGCCGAGCCGTTCCGGCGCTACCTGCTCACGTGAGCAGTGCTGCAGCGCACACGAGTGCTCCGGTCGTCGAAACGGCTCGCCTGAGGCTGCGCGCCCATCGGCTCGACGACTTCGAGGCGAGCTTCGCGATGTGGTCCGATCCCGTCGTGACGCGATACATCGGCGGCAAACCGTCGACCGAGCAACAGACCTGGTCGCGCATCACCAGCTACGCCGGCCACTGGGCGCTGCTGGGTTTCGGGTATTGGGCGCTCGAGGAGAAATCGACCGGGAGCTTCGCCGGCGAGCTCGGGTTCGCAAACTTTCGGCGCGAGATCGCATCCTCGATGAGAGACGTACCGGAACTGGGCTGGACGCTCGCGTCGCGCTTTCACGGGCAAGGACTCGCGACCGAAGCCGTTCGCGCGGCCGTTGCCTGGGGCGACGTCCGGTTCGGCCCGGCGCGGACGGTGTGCTTGATCGACGCGGACAATCTCGCATCGATTCGGGTGGCACAAAAGAGCAGTTACGAGGTGTTCGAGCAGACCATCTTCCACGAACGCCCGACGCTGTTTCTCGCGCGACACGGATCGGCGGAGATCGGCGACGTTCGGGAACACGCCTAGCGGCGCGCGCGAAGCAGACCGAAGGCGATTCCGGCGACGACCGCGAGAACGGCCGTCACGATCGAGCCGGTCAGGTCAGGCTTGTTCGTCATCAGGAAGATCAGGGCGATCGCCGCGGCGAGGCTGAAGCCGGAGACCGCGCTCAGCGCCGGGTCTCGCCGAGCGGCATCGACGGCGGGCTCGAGGCGAGGACACGCGCGGTCCCGAGCATCTCGATACCGATCGCGCCGGCGAGCAGAGCGACACCGACCAGATGCAAGAACAGAACCCATAGGTACACGGCAGAACCTCGCGTTCATCGATAACGCCGGCGATGGCGCTAGCGAGTGGTTATGCGATCGCGAGCAATACCTTTCCGAACTGCGCGCCTTTGTCGACCGACTGCGCGGCCGCGACGACGTCGTCCATCGCGTAGACCTTGTCGACCGCGGGTTTGATCGAGCCGTCGAACATCGAGAGCATCTCCGCGAAGTCGCGGGGTGAGCCCATCGACGATCCCATGATGTCGAGCTGCTTCCAGAACAGCGAGAACGGCCGCAGCTTCGCATCGCCGGTCGTTCCGC